>Ga0172382_10000005_pt1 | contig 394567 bp, 338 predicted proteins | sample Leawel138RmetaG_FD_122245 | JGI IMG/M metagenome (GOLD analysis project Ga0172382, IMG submission 122245) | Leachate microbial communities from a municipal landfill in Southern Ontario, Canada - Leachate well 138R metaG | ecosystem: Engineered > Solid waste > Landfill > Unclassified | place... | reverse complement strand
CGCTCGGGGCGGGATCTGCCTGCTCACGGGGGGCGACCGGATCGGTCGTTGTGGAGGGCGGATCCCCCGGCGAAACCGGGGGATCCGCTTCCGGCCCGTGTGGGCGGTAGGTGGGGGGAACAGGATTCGAACCTGTGTAGGCAGAGCCAACGGGTTTACAGCCCGTCTCCTTTAACCACTCGGACATCCCCCCGAGCGGCGACGGATCCTAGCGGGATCCGTCGCGTGGTGCGGTCGCGGGCCTCCCTCGCGCGACCGCACCGGTGGCGGCGTCACACAGCGTCGCGGAGTCGCTGCGCCTCGGGCAGGGACTCGAGCTTCTTCAGCGTGTGGCTCTCGATCTGGCGGATCCGCTCGCGGGTGACGTCGAACGCGCGCCCGACCTCCTCGAGCGTGCACGGCTGATCGCCGGACAGGCCGAACCGCATCTCGATGACCTCGCGCTCCCGCTTGGGCAGCGTCGAGAGCGCCCGACGGACGTGCTCCTTGCGGAGCTGCTCGCTCGTCTGCTCGAACGGCGACTCGGCGTCCTTGTCCTCGACGAAGTCGCCGAGCGAGGACTCCTCGTCCTCGCCGACCGGCTTCTCGAGCGAGATCGGCTGCTGCGAGATGCGGAGGATGTCGCGCACGTCGCGGACCTCCATCTCGACCTCGAACGCGATCTCGTCCGGGGTGGGCTGCCGTCCCAGGGTCTGCACGAGCTGCCGCTCGACGTGCACGACCTTGTTGAGCTTCTCGACCATGTGGACCGGGATCCGGATCGTGCGGCCCTTGTCCGCGATCGCCCGGGTGACCGCCTGGCGGATCCACCAGGTGGCGTACGTCGAGAACTTGTAGCCGCGGCGGTAGTCGAACTTCTCGACCGCCCGGATGAGCCCGAGCGAGCCCTCCTGGATGAGGTCGAGGAAGCTCAGGCCACGACCGAGGTACGCCTTGGCGATCGAGACGACGAGGCGCAGGTTCGCCTCGATCATCGCGCGCTTCGCCTCGATGTCGCCCCGCTCGATCCGCTTGGCGAGCTCGACCTCCTGGTCGGCGGTCAGCAGCGCCACGCGCCCGATCGAGCGCAGGTACATGCGCAGCGAGTCGAGGCTCGGCTCGACCGTGAGGTCGATCTGGGCCCGCGCCTTGGACGTCCCGGACTCCTGTCGCTCCTTGCGGGAGCCGGACTGCTCGAGCCGCTCGGCCTCGCGGGCCGTGCGCTCGGTGGCGTCGCCGCTGCCGTGGATGACGTCGACGCCGTGCTCCTCCAGGTGCGCGTGCAGGCCGCGCAGCTGCTCCTTCGTGACGTCCACCTCCTCCAGGGCCTCGGCGATGTGCGCCACGGTGAGGAACCCCTTCTCCTGCCCCTCCGCGATCAGTCCACGCAGCTCCTCGATCTCCGTGAACGGTGTTTCGTCGGTCGCCAGAAGCGTGTCGTTGTCACTCACGTCGAACCTTCCCCTCGTCGGTACGACGCCCACCGGACGGTGGGCCTGTCTGCCTGTGTCAACGGGTGACCGGGGATCGGGCCCGAGGTCGCTTCCCCGCGGCGCCTGCCCCCTGCCTCCACCACCCAAGGTCTAGCACAGGGAAGCGCAAAACGAGCCGCGAGGGTGAGATCGGTCACAGTTGCGGGGGCGACGCGGTGGTCGACGGGAACGGCCGTCGGCCCGGCCGGACCACGGGGGCGCGTACGGTATGTGGGGCGTCCCCGTCTCACGACGCCGTCCGGCCACGGACGCCGCCCCCGATCGGACCGGAGCCATGCCGACCAGCCAGACCGCCCTCGACGTCCAGAACCAGCTGCCGCCGGTGCCCGTCGCCCTGACCCGGGTCGGCGTCGCCGGGGTCGAGAAGCTCATCCGCGTCGGTCGTCCCGGCCACGAGATCCCGTACCTCGCGACGTTCGAGACCGTCGTCGACCTGGGCCCGAACCAGAAGGGCGCCCACATGTCGCGGTTCGAGGAGGTCGTCAACGCCGCGATCGCCGAGGAGGTCGTCGCCGGCGGACCGGTCCTGCGCGCCGAGGACCTCGCGCGTCGCGTGGCGGTCGTCATCCGCGACCGCCAGGGCGCACGCCGCGCCGAGGTCCGCGTGAGCGCCCGCTACCCGGAGGAGCGCCCCGCCCCCGTGTCGGGCATCCCGAGCCAGGAGCTGTTCACCCTCCACGGCATCGCCGTCGCCACCGAGGCGGGCACCCGCACCGTCACCGGCGTCACCGCACAGGGGATCACCGCCTGCCCGTGCGCCCAGGAGCACCTGCGCGACGGCGCCGGACGCGGGCTCGCGGAGGCCGGGTTCGACGACGAGCAGATCGCGACGATCCTCGACGTCGTCCCCGTGGCGACCCACAACCAGCGTGGGCTCGGCACGCTCTACCTCGGGCGGATCAACGAGGCCGCCGGCACGAACGGCGACGGTGGGGAGGGCGGGGCCTCCCATCCCGTCGACGTCGACGCGATCGACATGGTGCGGCTCGTCGAGGGGTCGATGAGCTCGGAGATCTACGAGCTCATGAAGCGCTCGGACGAGGGGTCGGTCGTCGAGAAGGCGCACCGCAACCCGCGGTTCGTCGAGGACTGCGTGCGCGAGCTGCTGCGCAGCGTGGTGGAGCGGTTCGGCGGCCTGTCCGACGACGCGTTCGTCCTCGCCCGCCAGGAGAACCTCGAGACGATCCACCAGCACGACGTCGTCGCGGAGCGCTCGGGCACGCTCGGCGAGCTGCGGGCCGAGCTCGGGCGCGGGGTCGAGCCGGCGCACCACACGTCGCTGCGCGAGTGGCTCGACGCCGCCGGGAGCTGACCCGTCCACCACGCCCGGGCCGACGGGTCGGCCGACCGCCCCGGCGCCCGGGCGCGACGGCCCCGGTGCGGCGACGGCCGGCGGGCGACGGTCGTCAGTGGGCGGGAGCGGCCTTCGTCGCGGCGAGCGTGCGCCGCACGCCCAGCAGGAAGTCCGCCCCGCTGACGAGGGTCAGGGCGACCATCGCATAGACCATCGCGTCGAGCCAGCCGGGGATCGGCACGACGAGGATGACGAGCAGGATGACGAGCATCTGGAACGCCGTCTTGACCTTGCCGAGCCACGCGGCGCCCTTGACCTCGCCCCGCCGGGCGACGAGCTGCCGGATGACCGTCACGAGGAGCTCGCGGCCGAGGATCACGACGACGATCCACAGGGCCAGCCGGTCGACGATCGCCAGCGGCACGAGCGACCCGACGACGAGGAGCTTGTCCGCCAGCGGGTCGGCGAGCTTGCCGAAGTCGGTGATGAGGTTGGCGCGGCGGGCGAGCCAGCCGTCGACGAAGTCGGTGACCGACGCGAACCAGAAGATCCCGGCCGCGACGTAGTCCCCGGTCCGGGTCTCCTGCAGCAACGCGACCGTCATCACGGGCACGAGCACGATCCGCAGGACGGTCAGCGCGTTGGGCACGTTGATCGGCGGCACCCGGGGAGTATCCCGCGTGTCGCGGGCGGTCGCGCCCGCCGTGCGTGGCCGCGGGTCGGCGCATCGCTAGGGTGTCCGCATGCCTCTGGTCCCGACGGTCGTCGAGCGCACCGCCCGCGGCGAGCGCGAGTACGACATCTTCAGCCGGCTCCTCAACGAGCGGATCATCTTCCTCGGCCAGCAGATCGACGACCAGATCGGGAATCTCGTCGTCGCGCAGCTCCTGCACCTGGCGTCGGACGACGAGGACAAGGACATCTCGCTGTACATCAACTCGCCCGGCGGGTCGGTCACGGCGGGGCTGGCGATCCTCGACACGATGAACTTCGTCAAGCCCGACGTGCGCACGATCTGCGTCGGGATCGCGATGTCGGCCGGCTCGCTGCTGCTCGCCGGCGGCGCGAAGGGCAAGCGCGTGGCGCTGCCCAACAGCCGCATCCTCACCCATCAGCCGTCGGTGAGCGGGTTCGAGGGCCAGGCGACCGACATCGAGATCCACGCCCGCGAGCTGCTGAAGACCCGGACGAGGCTCAACGAGATCTACGTGAAGATGACCGGCCAGCCGCTCGAGGTCATCGAGCGCGACATGGAGCGCGACCGGTTCTTCACGCCGGTGGAGGCGAAGGAGTACGGCCTCATCGACGACGTCCTCGGCTCCCCGCTGCCCGACCTGGGCGACAAGGCCCCGACGCCGAAGGGCTGACCGCCTGCCGGGGCGCGCCCGGCCACCCGGCGCCGGGCCGGCAGTCGTCGCGCCGCCCCGGGGCGCCGGGACGGCGTCGCCCGGTCGCTACGTCGTCCGCTCCCGGATCGCCGCCCCGAGCGCGCCGACCGCCTCGTCGGCCTCGCGCAGGACGCCGACCTGGAGCTGGAAGTCGTGCCACAGGCCCGGGAACCGGGTGTCCTCGATCTCGCCGCCCGCGGCGCGCACGCCGTCGACGAGCCGTGCCGCGTCGCCGGCGAGGACGTCGTCGGCACCGCCCTGCACGACGATCGGGGGCAGGCCCGACAGGTCGCCACGCAGCGGCGAGAGCCCCGGCTCGGTGAGCCGACGTCCCGCGGCGTAGGCGTCCGCGGCGGCCGACAGCCAGCTGACGTTGAGCAGCGCGTCGCGCGCCGCCTCGGTGACGACCGACCGGCTCGACAGCGCCAGGTCCCCCCACGGCGAGAGGAGGCCGAGGACCGCCGGCGCCGGACCGCCCGCGTCGACGAGCCGCCGCGCGAGCGCGAGCGCGAGGTTGCCGCCGGCCGAGTCGCCGACGACCGCCAGCCGCGACGGGGCGTGCCCGCGCGCCAGCAGCGCGTGCCACGCCGCCTCGGCGTCGTCGAGCGCCGCCGGGTACGGGTGCTCCGGCGCCAACCGGTAGTCGAGCAGGTGCACCGACGCGCCGGTCGCGTGCGCGAGCGCACCCGCGAGGTTGCCGTGCGTGCGCCGCGACCCGATGAGGAACGCGCCGCCGTGGAGGAGGAGCACCGCGCGACCGGGATCGGTGTCGGCCGTCGTGTAGGCGGTCGAGGCCCGCACGAGCCGCTCGTCGGTCGCGGTCGTGCCCGCCGGGGCCGGCAGCCCGGCGCAGAACGCGTCGAGCCACGCGCGCTGCACGCGCACGGGCACCGGCGGCCGCAGGACCGGCTTGGCGGCCCGGCGGAGCGTCGTGCGCAGGACGGCGGCGGGCAGGTACGGGATCCGCGGGGCGGGGACGCCGGTCATGCCGTCACCCCGATCCGGCCGCGGACGAGGTCCGCGCCACGCTCGCCGATCATGATCGTCGGGGCATTCGTGTTGCCCCCGGGGATCACCGGCATCACCGACGCGTCGATGACCCGCAGGCCCTCGAGGCCACGCACGCGCAGCTCGGGATCGACGACCGCGTCCTCGTCCACGCCCATCCGGCAGGTGCCGACCGGGTGGTAGATCATCTCGATCCGGCGGCGGATCGCGGCCCGCAGGTCCTCGTCGGTCTCCTCCTGCGCCCCCGGCTTGATCTCCGACACGACGGTCGACGCGAGCGGCTCGGCGGCCGCGATCTCGCGGGCGCTGCGGACCGCGGCGACCATCGCGTCGAGGTCCTCCGGCTCGTCGAAGACGTTCGTGAGGAACCGCGGTGGGGCCAGCGGGTCGGACGAGCGCAGCCACAGGCGGCCGCGGCTCTTCGGGCTCACGAGCACCGGCGCGATGACCATCGCGTGGTCGTCGTAGGTCTCGGCGCCGTGCGCCTCGAAGTACAGCGCGCCGAAGTGGTGCTGGATGTCGGCGGCGGGCAGGCCCGGCCGGCTGCGGAGGAACGCGAACGCCTCGGCGGCCGTCGACGTCAACGGCCCCGTCCGCCGCACCGCCCACTCGAGCAGCGGGCCGAGCTTGTCGGCGCCGAGCAGCGTCTCCTGATCACGGACGTGGAAGAGCACCGGCATGAACGGGTGGTCGTGCAGGTTCTCGCCGACGCCGGGCAGCTCGTGGCGGACCGGCACCCCGGCCGCCTCGAGGCCGGCCGCCGGGCCGATCCCCGACAACAGCAGCAGGTGCGGCGAGCCGTACGCCCCGGACGACACGATGACCTCGCGCTCCGCGTGGGCCACGTGGACCCGGCCGCGGCGGTCGCGGATCCGCACCCCGACCGCCCGGTCGCCGTCGAGCTCGATCCCGAGCGCCTGCGCCCCGGTCATGACCTGCAGGTTGGGCCGCCTGCGCGCCGGCCGCAGGAACGCGTCGGCGACGCTCCACCGGCGGCCACGACGCTGGGTGACCTGGGCGATGGAGGCGCCGTCCTGCTCCGGGCCGTTGTAGTCGGCGATCCGCGGGATCCCCGCCGCCTCGCACGACGCGAGGAACGCGTCGTTGAGCGGCCGTGGCGAGCGCTGCTCGCCGACCTCGAGCGGTCCGCCGACCCCGTGGTACTCCGACGCGCCGCGCGAGTTGTTCTCGGACTTGAGGAAGTACGGCAGGACGTCGCTCCAGCCCCAGCCCGCCGCTCCCTGCGCCTCCCACATGTCGTAGTCCAGCGGCCGGCCGCGCACGTAGAGCATGGCGTTCATCGAGCTGCAGCCGCCGAGGCTCTTGCCGCGGGGGGAGTACAGCGACCGGCCGTCGGCGCCGGGCTCCGGCTCGGAGTGGAAGTCCCAGTCGAGCTTCGTGTGGAACTGGTTGGCGAACGCCGCCGGCATCGTGATGAACGGGTGCCGGTTGCTCCCCCCGGCCTCGAGCAGCAGCACCCGGACGTCCGGGTCCTCGCTCAACCGGTTGGCCAGGACGCAACCGGCCGAGCCGGCGCCGACGATGACGTAGTCCGCGGAGGGCATGCCTCCCATCCTCTCCGGGCCCCCTCCCCCGACCGGTGGGGCGTCCCCACAGCGCCCCCGGCCGGCGGTATGGTCGGGCCACAGTGCCGCCCGATCCGCTCCCGACCGACCCCGCCGCGCGCTTCGACTGGCGGACGATGGTCGCGGACCTCACCGCCGACCCGGAGTGGTTCGACACGACCGTCGCGGCGATCGTCACCGCGATCCACCGGCGCGTCCCCGAGCTCGGCGAGGACCCGGTCGTCGTGAGCGCCACCGAGGAGAGCGTCCGCGACAACCTGCGGCTGTTCGGGACGATGGCGCGACGGACGCTCGACGTCGAGGCGGCGAGCCTGCCGGCGATGGCCGCCGAGTACGCCCGGACGCTCGCCCACCGCGGGGTGCCGCTCGAGGCGCTCATCCGCACCTACCACGTGGCGCTCAACGTCACCTGGAGCCTCATCGCCGACCTGCTGCGCGATCGCTCGCCCGACGGCGACGCCCGCGCCGACGCGATCGAGGCCACGTCGACGGCGATGTTCGCGTTCGTCGACGCGCTCGGGGAGCGCGCCCGCGCCGTGTACAGCGAGGAGCGCGCCCGGTGGTCCCGGTCCTCGAGCGCGCTGCGCGTGGAGACGGTGCGCAGCATCCTCGACGGGGCCCCGGTCGACGTGTCCGACGCCGGGCGGCGGCTGCGGTACGACCTGCGACGCCACCACCGGGCGTTCGTCGTCTGGGCCGACGACCTCCCGATCGAGGAGCTCAAGCGGGAGGCGACGGCGATCGGCCGCGCGGTGGCCGACGGCGACGTCGCCGCGGGGCCCACGGTCCGGCCCCCGACGGGTCGGGGGCCGACGACCGGTCGCGGGGGCCGGGCGTCGGGGTCGGCGGTCGGCCCACCGCTCGTCGTCATCCTCGGTGGAGGCGTCGTCGCCGGGTGGGTCGGCGGCCACGCGCCCCCGCCCCGCCCCACCGCCGGCGCCCCCGACGTCCGGGTGGCGTACGGCGAGCCGTCCCGGGGCCTCGAGGGGTTCCGTCGCAGCCACCGCCAGGCGATGCACGCCCGGCGCGTCGCCCGCGCCCGCGTCCGACCGTCGACCGACCCCGCCGACGACGGCCCGGTGACCGGCTACGACCGGGTCGCCGTCGCCGCGCTCGCGAGCGTCGACGCCGACGCGGCCGCCGACCTCGTCGCGTCCCGCCTGGGGCCGTTGGCCGCCGACTCCCGCGAGGCCCGCGATCTCGCCGACACGCTCCACGCCTACCTCCTCGCCCAGGGGCGCCCGCGTCGCACCGCGCAGCGGCTCGGGGTGCACGAGAACACCATCGCCAACCGCATCCGTCGGATCGAGCGCCTGCTCGGGCACCCGGTCGACGAGCGCGTCGACGAGCTCCTCGTCGCCCTGGCGCTCCTCCCGCTGTCGGGGACGGGGACGGGGCCGGCCCCGCACTGACGCGATCACGCCCGGCGTCGTCGCTCCCCGACGGAACCTGCCAGCATTCGGGGCCATGCCGCGCTGGCTCAACGGACGGCTGCTCGTCGCGCTCCCCACGATCGGCGACCCCCAGTTCACCCGGACCGTCGTCCTCGTCGTCGACCACGACGAGGAGGGCGCCCTGGGCGTCGTGCTCAACCGGCCCACCGACACCGCCGTCGAGGTCGCCGTGCCGGGCATGGTCGAGATGTTCGCCGAGGACGAGGTCGTGCACGAGGGTGGGCCGGTGCAGCCCGACGCCCTCCTCACGGTCGCGGAGTTCCGCGACCCCGCCGACGCGGCGCTCCTCGTCATGGGCCGGATCGGCATGGTCCGTGGCGCCGAGGGCGACGAGCCGCCGGTGACGCCCGACGTCGACCGGGCCCGCGCCTACGCCGGGTACGCGGGATGGGCCCCGGGACAGCTCGAGCACGAGCTCGCCGCCGACGACTGGATCGTCGTCGAGCCGCGCCCGGACGACCTGTTCCTGCCGGACTCGTCGCGGCTCTGGCACGTCGCGCTCGAGCGGGTCGGCGGCGCGTTCGCCCGGCTCGCCCGCGTGCCGGCCGACCCGTCGCTCAACTGACCCCCGACGCCCCGTCCGTCCCGGGCGGCGGCGCGCGCCGGGGTCAGGCCACCGGATCGCCGTCGGGATCGGGGCTCTCGTCCTGCTCGGGGTCGTGGACGGGGGCCGCGTCGCTCACCGCCCGCGGGCGCGGGATGGCGGCCGCCACCGCGTCGCGCCGCGCGCGCAGCGGGCCCGCCAGGCGTGCGACCGTCGCCCGCGAGCGGTCGTCGAGGTCGCGGTAGCGCTCCCGGAGCACCTCGAGCGCGCCGTCGGCGTCGTCCAGCGCCGCCCGGGCCCCGTGCCAGCCGCCGTCCGCCGCGGCGGCCTCGGCGCGCCCGACGGCCTCGGACACGGCGGCGAGCTCCTCGAGCGGGACGTCCATGCCCGCCAGCGTACGGCCCCCGTCGACGGGGCGACCCGTCATCGATCGTCGTGGGTCGTGCCGCCGGCGTCCGTCGCGACCCGCGACCGGGACCGCGCCGTGGCCGGACGGCGCCGGGCGATCAACTAGCCTTCGCCGCATGCTGCGACGGCTCACGGTGGTGCTCGCCACGAGCGCCACCGCCCTGACCGCCGTCGGGTGCGGCGGCGGCGATCCCGGCGCGTTCGCCGACGCGACCGACGCCACGTGCCGCGACGTGGCCGCCGCGGTGACGTCGTTGCGGGGCGAGCTCGTCGGTCGCGAGGGATCGAGCGAGCAACGGGCGATCGCCGACGCCGTCGGCGCGTACGCCAACCGGATCGACGCGGCCGCCACGACGTTCTCGGGCGCCGACCCGCCCGGCAGCGGCGAGGAGGACTTCCGCGACGCCGCGGTGGACGGGCTGCGCGAGCACGCCCGGCGGATCCGGGCCGCGGCCGAGTCCGCGCGCGACGGGAGGATCGGCCGTGACCTCGCGGCCCAGCTCCAGCGGACCGGCCCGTCCGCGATGCCCGACATCCCCGGAGCCGTCCTGGACGACGCGCCGGCGTGCCGGGCGGCGGTCCGCTGAGCGTCCGCGACGGCGCGGACGGGGACCGGGCGCCGCTACCGTCCCGGTGGATGGTGCCCTCCCCCGCCGACCCCGGCCGCGCCGGACGACGCCTGACGTCGCTCCTCGCCACGCTCGCGCTGCTCCTGGCCGTGACCGGCTGCGCCGCGGGGTACGGGGACCCGATCACCGTGTCGGACGCGGGAGCCGACGCCGGCCCCGTCGTCGGCACGCCGGTCGATCCCGGCGCCACCGGGACGCCGTCCGCGGGCGAGACCACCGCCACCCCGCCGACCTCCGACCCGGACCCGGACCAGGACGGCGACCGGGGCTCCGACGGCGGGACGACGACCGACGACGACGCGCCCTCGGGCTCGACCCGGACCACCACCGGCGGCTCCGGGTCGGCGTACGCCAACGCCGTCCAGCTGTACTGCCGCGGGTTCCGCGAGGCCGGGCAGCAGTTCGGCGAGGCGTACCTCGCCGCGGGCACCGACCTCCCGCGGATCGGGGCGGCGATCACGGCGTTCGGGAGCGACGTCGACGAGGCGTCCCGGGCGCTCCGGGCGATCCCGCCGCCGGCCCGCTACCGCGGGTTCCACCGCACCGCGCTCGCCGGGATCGAGCGACTGACGTCCGCGATCGGCGACAACGCGTCGCGGCTGCGGGCCGGCGACGTCGACGCCGGCGTCGCGGTGTTCCGCGAGATCCAGGCGGCGTCGCAGGCGCTCGTCTCGTTCCCGGCGGCGATCCTCCGCGAGGCGCCGTCCTGCCGCGCGCTCACCGCGCGCGGGTGATCCCGGCGGCCCGCGACGGGCGTCGTCCCGGTCGCGGCGGCCTGCTCTACCATCGTCCGCCGATGCCGCTCTCGCCCCTCGGCCGGCGCGCGCTCACGACCGTCGTGGGCGTCGCGATCGCCGCCACGACCGTCGGGTGCGGCTCGTCCGACGACGGCTACGCGGAGGCGTGGGACGGGCTCTGCGGCGACGTCGCCGGCGCGTTCGCGGCGTTCCGCACCGACGTCGCGACCGCCGCGGGCCGGTCCGACGACCCCGGCGACGACGCGGCGACCCGCCCCGCATCCCGTGACGAGGTCGTCGGCGACCTCGAGGCGCCGGTGACGGCGCTCCGCGACGCGCTGCGTCGGCCGTGGGACGCGGTCGCCGACCTCGAGCCGCCGGAGCGCTGGGCCCGATGGCACACCGAGGCGGTCGAGCAGCTGCAGGCGCGCCGCCGGATCCTCGAGGACGGCGTGCGGCGCGTCGCCGCCGGCGACGCCGACGCGTTGGCGTCGCTCGCCCTGGGCGGGTTCGGCCCGGCGTCCGCCGACGCGCCCCAGGCGCTGCGCGAGGCGACGCCGTCCTGCGCACGGATGCGTTGAGCGTCGCGCCCCGCGGCCGTCGGACGGCCGTCGGACGGCCGCCGGCCACGCGTCGGGCGTCGCGTGCCCGCCGTCACCAGGTGACGCCGACGAGCACCGGCTCCGGACGCAGCGACACCCCGAACGCGGCCTCGACCCCGGCCGCCACGTCGCGGGCCAGCGCGACGAGGTCGGCGCTGCCGCCACCCCGGTTCGTCAACGCGAGCGCGTGCTTCGACGAGAGCGCCGCACCACCGCGGGCGTACCCGCGCGCGTAGCCGGCGCGCTCGATGAGCCACGCCGCCGACGTCTTCACGCGCCCGTCGGGCTCCTCGTGGCCCGGTGGGACCACGTCCGGGCCGAGCCGGTCGGCGACCCGCCGGCCGAGCGCGGCGAACGCGTCCGGGTCGAGGATCGGGTTGGTGAAGAACGACCCCGCCGACACGGTGTCGGGGTCGTCCGGGTCGAGCACCATCCCCTTGCCGGCCCGGAGGGCCAGGACCGCGTCGCGGGCGTCCCCGGCGGGCACCCGGTCGCCGACGGCGACGCCGAGCGCACGGGCGAGCTCGGCGTACCGCACCGGGGCGGAGTCGCGCCGGACCTCGAGCGCGAACGTCACGTCGAGCACGACGTACCGGTCGTCGCCCTTGAGCCGACTGTCGCGGTATGCGAACCCGCACGCCTCGGCGGCGAGCTCCCGCGCCTCCCCCGTGCGTCGGTCGAGGACCCGGACGGCGCGGATGGTCTGCGACACGTCCTGCCCGTAGGCACCGACGTTCTGGATCGGGGTGGCGCCGACGGCCCCCGGGATCCCGGACAGGCACTCGACGCCCGCCAGGCCGTCGGCGACCGCGGCGGCGACCGTCGCGTCCCACGGCTCCCCGGCGGCGACGGTGCGGAGCACCACGCCGTCCTCCTCGACGTCCCGGGTCCCGGTCGTCCGGACGACGACGACGTCGACGTCCTGCGCGGCGTCGTCGACGACGAGGTTGCTCCCGCCCCCGACGACGAGCGCCTCCCGGGGGCCGGCGTCGGCCGCGGCGATCGCCGCGACGAGCTCGCGGTCGTCCCGCACGACGGTCGTCCGCGCGGCCGGGCCGCCGATCCGGAGCGTCGTGATCTCGGCGAGCGGCACGCCGACGCCGCTCCGGGCCGGGGGAAGGCCGGGGACGACCCGGACCGGGGACACGGACGACGCGTCGGCGGCCGACGGAGGACGGGCGGTCATCTCCGCGGAAGGGTATCCGGCGTGTACCGTCACGCGGATGCCGCGCCGCCGTCCGTCACTGCCGCTCATCGCCGTCGTCCTCGGCGGCGTCCTCGCAGGATGTGGTGGGGACGGCGACGCCGACGCCTACGCGAAGACCTACCAGGCCGCCTGCCAGACGCTGACCGACGAAGTCGCCGCCTACCAGCGGTCGGTCACCGACATCGCCGGGGGCGCGACGAAGGACCCGTCGGCCGCCGTCAAGGGCTACAAGGACGCGTCGGTGAAGCTCTTCGACGCGTTCCTCGCCCAGATCGACGCGATGAGCGACGCCGACGCGCCCGACGAGTTCCGGGACTTCCAGGGCCAGATCGAGAAGGACCTGAAAGCCGCCCGGCAGGGGATCGAGGAGGCGCGCACCGCCGTGGCCGGCGTCGGAGGCGCGAAGGACCTGCGGTCGATCGGCACGAAGCTCAACGGGATCAAGGTCGAGACGAAGGCCGACCTGCCCGACGAGCTGGCCGAGAAGGCCCCGGCCTGCAAGGTCCTCGGCCGCTCGTCCTGAGCCCGACGGGCGACGGCGCGACGTCCGCCGCCGACGGGTCCCGGCGCGGGGCGCCGCCGCGCCGGGCGCGGGGCCGGGCGACGGCCGCGGAGACCGTCGCCCGACCGGGGATCAGGGCACGCGGACGCCCGAGATCGTGCGGGCGATGACGAGCTGCTGGATCTCCGAGGTGCCCTCGAAGATCGTCATGATCTTCGCGTCGCGGTGGAACCGCTCCACCGGGTACTCGCGGGTGTAGCCGTTGCCGCCGAGGATCTGGATCGCCTCCTCGGTGATCCGCACGCCGGCCTCGGACGCCTTGTACTTCGCCATCGAGCCCTCGGCGTTCTCGAAAGCGACGGGCTTGCCCCGCATGATCCCGGCGCCCATCCACGACGCGCGGCGGACGAGCAGCCGCGACGCGTCGAGCTCGGTCTTCATGTTCGCGAGCTTGAACGCGATCGCCTGGTTCTCGATGATCTTGCGCCCGAACTGCTCGCGCTCCTTCGCGTAGTCGAGCGCGTACTCGTAGGCGGCGCGGGCGACGCCGACGGCCATCGCGCCGACGGCGGGACGCGACGCCTCGAAGGTCGCCATCGACGCGTTGCCGCGCGAGCTGCGCCCCTCGCGGGCCTTCGCCACGCGCGCGTCGAGCTTCTCCTTGCCGCCCAGGAGGTACCGGCCGGGGACGCGGGCGTCGTCGAGGTTGACGTCGGCGGTGTGCGACGCGCGGATGCCGTGCTTCTTGACCTTCGCGCCCTGGGAGATGCCGGCGACCTCGGACTTCGGCACGACGAACGCGGCGTGCCCGCGCGAGCCGAGCGACGGGTCGACGGTGGCGATGACGACGTGGACGTCGGCGATGCCGCCGTTCGTCGCCCACGACTTCGACCCGTTGAGGACCCACTCGTCGGTCGCCTCGTCGTACTTCGCGGTGGTGCGGATGTTCGACACGTCGGACCCGGCGTTGGGCTCCGACGAGCAGAACGCCGCGACGACCGGCTCGCTCTCGGTGCCGTAGCAGCGGGGCAGCCACTCGTTGATCTGCTCCGGGGTGCCCTGCCCGAAGATCGCGGAGACGGCGAGGCCGGTGCCCTGCAGGGCCATGCCGATCCCGGCGTCGCCCCAGAAGAGCTCCTCGAGGATGATCGGCGTGAGCAGCCCGGACGGGTCGACGAACATCGACACGGTGCTGTCCAGGCCGTAGAGGCCGATCTTGGCGGCCTCCTGGACGATCGGCCAGGGGAACTCCTCGCGCTCGTCCCACTCCGCCCCGGCGGGGCGGATGGTCTTCTCGGCGAACTCGTGGACCCACTCCTGGAGCTGCTGCTGCTCGTCGTTGAGCTCGAGGGAGAAGGTCGCCCACTCCGGCTTGAGTCGCTCCTGGGCGAGCTCGCCGGCGAGGGCCATGACGTCGACGGAGGTGGTGCTCATGGGTCGTTCCTGTACGGGAGGGGGACGCGGACCGGGGCCCGCGCGTGCGATGACCGCGGCACCGCTGGGGTGCCACTCGTCCCCGAAGTGTACCCCCGCCGATCGGGGGGTTCGTGCGTCGTGCCCCTGGACGGCGGGTCAGAACGCGGCGTCCAACGGGCGCAACCCTGCCGCACGACGCGCCGGGTCGATGCCCTGACGGAAGCTCGACCGGGCCGCGTCCTCCGCCTCCGACGCCGGCTTCGCGGCGGTCAGGCAGCGGCCCGCGAGGCCGGCCGGGTCGGTCGGCGTGCCGTCGCCGATGCACTCGGCCAGGCCCCGCGCGGTCGCGGCCGCCGCGGTCTGCAGCGCCGCGAGCTTGTCCGCCAGCGCCCGCTCGTTGTCGTCGCGCGCGTCGAGGCCCCTCGCATCGCCGGCCAGCGCGTCACGACGCCCGGCGATCCGGTCGAAGAGCCCGCGCGCCTCGACGAGCGCCGCGGCGCGGTCGCGCGGCGCGGCGCCCCGGGCCTCGTCGAACCCCTTGACGCCGTCGCGGGCCGCCCGCGTCAGCGCGAACGCGCGCATCGCGTCGCGCTGCACCGGCCGGCCGTCGTCGATGATCTTGATCGTCGCGCCGAGGAACACGCCGACGTCGGCCCTCTTCGCCGCTCCGTCCCCGGACGACGCCCGGCCGCGTCGCTGCGCACGGACCCACTGGCCGAGCTCGCGCGTGCCACCGATCGCGTCCGTGCCGTCGGCGACGGCACGGACGTCGCGCAGGGCGGCGACGGCCCGCGCCGACCGGCTCCCGAGTCGGTCGAGCTCCGACGACGTGGGGTCCGCGAGCACCGCCTCGACGCTCCGCAGGTACGCGAGGTCGACGTCGATCGCGTCGAGGACCAGGCGGTGGGTCGCGACGTCGTCGGTCGGGACGTCGAGCGCGGAGACGTCGTCGCTCGCCTCCTCCAGGTCGTCGATCGCCCGCCGGGCCGCGGCGGTCGCCTCCGACACGTCCTCGGTCGCGTTCGTGATCCGGTCGAGCTCGGCGGTCAGGGCGCGGTTGGCGTCGAGCGTGCGCTCCAGGCCGTCGCGCAGATCGGAGCGGTAGGCCGCGTCCGCGTCGTACAGCACCGTCTGGGACAGGATGAGTCCGACGATCCCGAGCACGATGAGCGGGACGAGGATGCGCACCGGCCACGGGGCGTTGCGCCGGGTGCGCGACAGCGCCGTCGCGGCGTGCTCCCCCGATCGCGGCAGCGGCACGCCACAGCTGGGGCAGTACCGGGAGCCGAGCGCGACGCGGGCGCCGCAGCGCAGGCAGCCGATGACCGGCGGCTCGGCCTCGTCGTCGATCTCGTCGTCGATCTCGGCGTGGACCCCGTCGTCGTCGGACGCGTCGGCGTCGACGTCGGCGTCGAGCGCGTCCTCTGCGCCGTCGGCGTCGTCGGCGTCGTCCGGGGCGCCGTCGTCCTCGGGCGCGTCACGATCCTCGTCGCCGTCGGCCTCCTCGTCGCCGTCGGCCGACGCGTCGGCCGCATCGGAGCGATCCGCGATCGGGTCGACGCCGCCACCGTCGGCGGTCGGCGCGTCCCCGCTCCCGCCGCGACCCCCGTCACCCGCCCCGTCGTCGACGGACGTCGGCGTGTCGGCCACGTCGTCGGCCGCGCCGTCCGCGTCCGCCATGGGTCGCGGATCGCGGTCGGTGGAGGGATCGCTCATGAATCGTGCGGGACGGTGAGGCGGCGGTCGGGGTGGCCCGGCGTCGTCCGAACCCCTCCGGTCCAGTTGACCGCGCGGTCCGGAACTCCTTCCGGTGGGCCGGTGCATGGTGGCAGACGGCAGGCGCTCCGGTGCCCACCCCGGCGGGGGCGACGGCCCACCCGGCGCCCGGCCCGGCCCGGCCCGTCGTGGGGCGCCCCGCGCCCGACGGGCCTCTTGCTCTACCCTCACTTCCTTGTCGTACTACGGATTTGGCAGGTAGGAGGCCCGATGGGTCGTTACACCGGACCGGTCGAGCGGCTCTCGCGGCGAGAGGGCGTCGACCTCGAACTCAAGGGCGCACGGCGCCTGGCGGGCAAGGGCGCACTCGAGCGCCGCGGCGCGCTGCCCCCCGGGCAGCACGGCGGCGGCCGCCGCACGAAGACCTCGGTCTACGCGCAGCAGCTCCGCGAGAAGCAGCGCGCCAAGCGCTACTACGGCGTGCGCGAGCGCCAGCTGCGCCGGCTCCTCACGGAGGCGTCGAAGCGGACCGCCGAGAACACCGTGACGGGCGAGCGGCTCCTCCAGCTGCTCGAGCTGCGGCTGGACAACGTCGTCGTGCGCCTCGGACTCGCGTCGACGCGCGCCCAGGCCCGCCAGTTCGTCTCGCACGGCCACGTGCTCGTCAACGGCGTCCGCAACACGATCGCGTCGCGTCGCCTGAAGCCCGGCGACGTCGTGACGATCAAGGACGGCAGCCCGATCCGCCCGATCGCCACCGAGTCGACCGAGCTCATCGCCGTCGTCCCGGCGTGGCTCGAGGCCGACCACGACGGCCTGTCCGGCCGCGTGCTGCGCCTGCCCGAGCGGCGCGAGATCCAGGTGCCGATCACCGAGCACCTCATCGTCGAGCTCGCCGGCCGCTGAGCGGCCTTCCGTGCCCGGGCGAAGGTCCCCGGGCACGGATCCTCGCGACTCCGCCCCCGACCGGGGGCGGGGCGCACACCCCCCGTTCGTCGGGAACCCCCGCCGCGACCCGATCGTCCGCCGACGGACCTCCGAGGCCCGTCGTCGACGTCGCGCGGGCGCGGTGGGCGCTCCCCCGCGCGGGCGACGAGCGCGCCTCCCCGACCGCAACGCCGCGATCATGCGCTGCGAGCGTCCTCTCGACCTGTTTGAATACCCCCGGTCCATGCGTCCAGGAACGCCCACGATGCGCCCCTGGTATGCAGGCACCGCCCGACCGGCCGCTGTGATCAGCGACCCCAGGAAGGACTTTCCCCCTGTGTCTCCCCTCATGAACCGACTCCCATCGCACTCCGTATCGACGCGGAGCCGGGTGTTGACCGCGCTCTGCCTCGCGTTCGCGATGGCGCTCCTCGCCGCGGCCATGCCCGGCCAGGCCGACGCCGCGACCGGCAAGTGGCAGTGTCGCGCCAGCGGCCTGTGGCTCTCCGTCGCCGGCCAGCCCGGCGTCGAGCCGCTCGTCGCCAACGGCAGCCCCGGCGGCCAGCCCGGCCTGAACTTCGACGCCGCCAACTGCGGCTCGATGGAGGCCGGTGCCGGCAACGTCGACGGCTCGCTCGCCGTCAGCGGCCTGCTGTTCGCCGACGCCGCGAAGGCCACCACCAAGGTGACCCCCGAGGGTGGCGCGCCCAAGGACCAGACGATCACCGCCACGACCGAGCTGACGAACGTCGGCCTGAGCCCCGCCGGCCTCGCCGACCTGCTCTACGTCGGCACGATCAAGGCCACCGCCACGGCGCGCTGCGTCGCAGGCAAGCCCGTGTTCGAGGGAACGTCCGACCTGACCGACCTCAAGGTGCTCGGCATCCCGGTCGACCTCGACGGCCTCCTCAACGCGCTCGAGCAGGCGCTCGAGCCGCTGGCGATGCTCGCCGACATCGACCAGATCAACAAGGTCACCGTCACGGCCGACGGCGTCGTCGTCCAGCCGCTGCGCCTGAAGGTGCTCGGCGTCGGCGGCACCCCGCTCGTCGACCTCATCATCGGCGAGACGAAGGTCGGCTCCGTCGGCGACATCTGCAACCAGGGCGAGCTCGTCGATCCGGGCGATCCCGACAACCAGATCTGCCCGAACGGCTCGATCGGCATCGGCAGCAAGCCCGTCGTCTGCGTCATCCCGGGCACCGACCGTTACGGCGCCGTGATCATCGGCGTGCCGAACTCGCTCGACGTGCCGCGCGGCGGCACCGTCATCCCGCTCGTCGAGGCGCGCCGCCTCGCCGGCCTGGGCGAGCTGCCGAACTCGCGCTGCCTCTACGGCGCGGGCCTCGACTACGTCGTGGTCGGCACCGCCGGCGGCGACCGCATCTACGGCACGCGTGGCGACGACCGCATCCTCGGCCTGGCGGGCAACGACCGCCTGTACGGCGTCGACGGCAACGACTGCCTCGACGGCAACGAGGGCAACGACCGCCTGACCGGTGGCGAGGGCAACGACCGCCTGTACGGCGGCTCGGGCAAGGATCGCCTGTACGGCAACGGCGGCAACGACCGTCTGTACGGCGAGGCCGGCCGCGACATCCTCGAGGGCGGCCAGGGCAACGACCGCCTCGAGGGCGGCTCCGGCAACGACTCGTTCGACGGCGGCTCGGGCAACGACCGGATCAACACCGGTACCGGCCGGAACGTCGTCAAGCCGGGCACGAGCCAGAAGCGCTTCGGCGACGTGGTCGTGACCCACCGCAACGGTCGCGCCGCGATCAACGTCGCGTACGCCGGTCCGCCGGCCCGCGTGACCTGCCGCTCCAAGAACGACGTCGTCCGCGCGAACCTCGACGAGGTCCAGCGCAACGCGCTCCGCGGCTGCCAGCGCGTGCTGCAGACCAAGACGGTCGTGAAGAACGGCAAGAAGGTCCGCTAGCCCCCTCACGGACCGGCGCTCCGGCGTCGGCTCCCGTCCCCTTCGACGGCGGTCGGCCGGTCCCCTCGGGGGCCGTCCGGCCGCCTTCGTCGTTGACGGGCCGGCGTCGCGCGATCGGCCCCCCGGGCCATCGCCCACCGGGTGGCGCGTCCAGGCCCCACCGGCGTCGCCTCGGGAGCGGCGTCGAGGTGTGTCCACCCGCCGCGGCGCGATCCCGTAGCGTGAGCGACGCATGAGCGACTCCGCCGACCACGAGCCCTCGGTCCCCCTGCACGTCGATCAGCTGCTCGAGCAGCGATCGGTCGCCGCCGGCGTCCAGGCCCTCGCCCGCCGCAACCAGCACCACCTCGCCGACATGGACGAGGAGGAGCGCCGCGACGCCCAGGTCCTGTGGGCCGAGATGGTGTCCGAGATCCTCGGCGCCGTCCGGGACGTGCTCGGTGGGCCCGTCGAGCAGGACGGTCCCGGGCGCGCCGTCATCGTCCTGTCCGACCACCCCGAGCAGCCGGGCGAGGTCCAGGCGGAGGCGATCTTCTCGCCCCAGATCGAGGAGGTCGCCGGCGACGACGGCGAGACCCAGGTCGTCGCGACGTTCGCGCAGGTGCTGGGGATGCAGGTCGCGGAGCTCCTGCCCGAGCTCGCCGAGCAGATGGCGAACGAGGTCGAGGAGGGCGAGGACGGCCCGGAGCTCCCCGGCCGCTGACCGGGTCGCGTGCTCCTCCTGCTCCCCCCGTCCGCCGGCAAGGCCACGCCCCGGCGGGGCCGGCCCGTCGACCTGGACGGCCTGTCGCGGCCGGAGCTGCGGCCGGTGCGCGAGCGCACGCTCGCCGCCCTCGCCACGCTCTGCGAGGGCGACCCGGCGGCCGCCCGCGCCGAGCTCGGCCTGGGGGACGGCCCCGACGCCGACGCCGAGCGCGCCCGCAACGTCCACCTGACGTCCGCACCGTCGGCGGCCGCCTCGGCGGTCTACACCGGCGTGCTCTACGACCGCCTGGGCCTGCGCGACCTGCCGACCGGGGCCAAGCGCCGCGCCGGCGCCCGCGTCCTCATCTTCAGCGGCCTGTGGGGCGTCCTGGCGCCCGGCGACCGGATCCCCGGCTACCGCTGCCCCGCCACCGCCCGGCTCCCGGGGGTCGCGCCGGCCGCGACCCGGTGGCGGGACGCGCTGACCGCGGCGTTGCCCGCCGACCGCATGGCCGTCGACCTGCGCTCCGGTCCGTACCGGGCGCTGTGGCGGCCCGCGGACGCGCCGACGGTGGCGGTCTTCGTCGTCCGCGAGCGTGCCGGGCAGCGCTCGGTGGTGAGCCACATGGCCAAGGCCACCCGCGGCGACATCGCCCGGACGCTGCTCGTCGGCGACGGTGCGCGCCCGGCCCGCGACCCGCGGACCCCGGACGAGCTCGCCGCGCGCCTCGCGGACGCCGGCTGGACCGTCGAGCTCGACCCTCCGGACCGACGGGGCGACCAGGCGCTCACGGTCGTGGAGCGCGACTGACGCGCACCGGGCCCCACGCGTCGTCCCGGTGAGGCGGCGCCGCCCGACCCTCGTCGGCGACCGGGGCCACGTCGCCCGTCCGCCGTCGCGTCACGACCCCGTGGGCCGCAGCTGCGCGTCGAGCGCGACCGCGGCGGCGTCCAGCAGATCGGCCTCCACGCGCGGGTCGTCGGCGGTGACGACCCCGGCCGACACCGTCAGGGCCTGGACCTGCAGCACGAGCAGCCGGGCGAGCAGCGCCGGGTCCCCCGCACGCACCGAGCCCTCGTCCTGCCCCTCCCGGATCGCCACCTCGGCGAGGTCGAGCATCATCTGCTGGGACACCCCGGGACGGGCCGTGACGTACGGCAGGAGCGCCTCGGGGTCGACGTCGAGGACCTTGCGGAAGAGCGGGTCGGCGCGGAGGCCGCGACCACAGCCGATCGCCGTACGGACGATCCGCTCGCGCGCGGAGGGCAGCGACGCCGCCTCCTCGGCGCACCGGAGCGCGATGCCGCCGAAGTCGTGGGTCATGAGGTCGCGCAGGACCGCCTCGACGTCCGGGTAGTGCCGGTAGAGCGTCGTGCGGCTCACGTCGGCCCGCCGGGCGACGTCGCTCATCGTCAGGCGCGACACGCCCCGGTCGAGCACGCAGCCCCGTGCCGCGTCGAGCAGGCGCAGCGCCGCCGCGGGACGGTCGAGGACCGTGGCCACCGTCGCCGCGAGCGATGCCGGCCATCCCGGCGCGTCCGCCGCCCCCGCGGCGACGCCGGGGCCGTCGGTGGTCTCTTCCGCGTCGACCATCCCGTCAGTCTGACGCGTCGCCGGGACGCACGTGGGTCGGCGGACGCCGCCCCGCGGTAGGGTGGGCGGTCGTGTCGCGCCGCCCGTCCCGGATCGCCTCGCTCTGCGCGTCGCTCGTCGCGACCCTGCTCATCCTGACCGGCTGTGGGGGCCAGGCGCAGGAGGTCCGCGACGGCGACCGTTACGCCGACCGGGTCAACCGGGTGCAGCAGCGGTTCGAGCGTGATCTCCAGGCGGTCCGCAAGTCGGTGGCCGGGGCCGAGGACCGCGCCGACGTGCAGCGCGTCGCCCGGCGCCTGTCGCAGCGGATCAACGCGGTCGAGCAGCAGCTCGGGGCGATCGAGCCGCCCGAGGTCGTGGCCGACGCGCACCGCCGCCTCGTCGACGCGTTCGCCCGCTGGCGCGCCCCCGTCGACGCGTTCCGGCGGGCGTTGCGGGACCGCGACGTCGACGCGACCCTCCAGGCCAAGGCGACGTTCGACACCGAGACCGCCGCCGTCGAGGAGCGCGTCAACGACGCCCGGAGCCGGATCAACGAGGGCCTGCGGAAGCTCGCCGACTGATGCTGCGCCGCCTGCTCGTCCCCTCCGCGGTCGCCCTGCTCGCCGCCGCGCTCGGCGCGGCCGGATGGCTGCTCGCCGACGCCTGGTGGGGCGCCGCCGCCGGCGTCGCGGCCGGGCTCGTGGTCGGCTCGGCCGGTGCGTGGGTCGTGGCCCGCGCGCGCGGCGACCGCCGGGCGTTGCGGGACGGGGCGCAGGCCGCGCGACTCACCGGGCTGCGATTCGTCGCGCACCTGCCACCGCCGACCGGGGGCGACCTGCGCCGTCGGCGCGCCGAGGAGTCGCACCGGATGCTGCGTGCGGCGCTCGGCCTCCCGGGCCCCACCGCGTCGGGCCCGGAGCGGACGGTCGTCGTCACGTCGTCGGCGCCCGGCGAGGGCAAGACGACCACCGCCGCCGGGCTCGCCCGCGCCCTCGCCCGGTCGGGACGACCGGTCGTGGCCGTCGAGGCGGACCTACGACGCCCCGCGCTCGGCCGTGCGCTCGGCCTGGACCCGGCCCGGTCCCCTGCGACCGGGCTGGCGACGGCGATCGTCGACGCCGTGCCGGTGGTCGACCTGCTCGTCGAGGTCGAGCCGGGCCTCCGCCTGCTGCCCGCCGGGGACCTGCCCCCGAGCGCGCCGGAGCTGCTGTCGGGCCCGGACGTCGTGCGGGTGCTGTCCGAGCTCGCCGCGCTGGGGGTCACGATCGTCGTCGACACCGCGCCGCTGCTGCCGGTCGCCGACACGCGCGAGCTGCTCGCCGGTCACGCCGTCGGCCACGTGGTCCTCGTCGTGCGGTCGGGCGCCGTGCGCCGGGCCGAGGCCCGGGTCGCAGCGGCGTTGCTGCCCGAGGGCGTCGACGCGGTGATCGCCCTCGCCGGCCGCGGATCGACGCCGCGCGCCTACGACCGGTACCTCCGCGACTCGTCGTCGGCGCCGCGCCGGTAGCGTCCCCGCGCGATGCCCTCCTCGTGGTTCTGGATGCAGGTCGTGCTGACGACGTGCGTCGCCATCAGCATGATCATCGCGGCGATCAAGCTCATCGGCTGAGCCGCCCCGGGCACGCCGTCGAGGACCGCCGCGGACCCTGCGGAACGGGTCGAACGGGCGTTTCGTGAGGGTGTTCACACCGCTCCCGCAGGGCGCTTACGGTGTGCGATGATCGCGCGGACGCGGGTCGGCGGGTCCTCCGCCACCCCATGCCATCCAGCCCAAGGAGCTCCATGTTCGGCTCGATCGTCGTCGGTACCGACGGCTCGGACACCGCCAACCAGGCCGTGAAGGAGGCCATCGGCCTCGCGGCGTCGGTCGGTGCGACCCTCGAGGTCGTCTCGGCGTACGAGCCGGTCCCCGGGTCCCGCCTGCGCGAGGAGGCCAAGCAGGTGCCGTCCGACGTCGAGTGGATGGTCAACGAGCGCTCCGACGTCGAGGCGACGCTCGGCCGCGCGCAGGACATGGCGACGTCCGGTGGCGTCGCGAAGGTCCGGACCTACGCCCGCCAGGGCGACCCCGCCGACGCGATCCTCGACGTCGCCGAGGAGGTCGAGGCCGACCTCGTCGTCGTCGGCAACAAGGGCATGACCGGCGCCAAGCGGTTCCTGCTCGGGTCGGTCCCGAACAAGATCAGCCACCACGCGCCCTGCTCGGTCCTCATCGTCCGCACGACGTAGCCCGGCGGCGGGGCGGGTGGGATCATCGTCGGGTGACCGGCGCCGCCTCCGCCCCGTCCCCGTCCGGGTCGTTCGATCCCGAGGACCTGCACTGGATGGGCGAGGCGATCGCCCAGGCCCGGATGGCGGAGGACCACGGCGACGTGCCGATCGGGGCGGTCGTCGTGCAGCACGACGTCGACGGGACGTCGCACATCATCGGGTGGGGGCGCAACCGCCGCGAGGTCGACGCCGACCCGACCGCGCACGCCGAGGTGCTCGCGCTGCGCGAGGCGTCGGAGGCTCTCGGCTCGTGGCGGGTGCTCGAGGCGACGCTCTACGTCACGCTGGAGCCGTGCGCGATGTGCGCCGGGGCGATCGTCCTGTCCCGCATCCCCCGCGTCGTCTACGGCTGCACCGACCCCAAGGCCGGGGCGTGCGGCAGCGTCCTCGACGTCACCGGCGAGGTGCGCCTGAACCACCGTCCGGTCGTCGAGGGCGGCGTGCGGGCCGCGGAGTGCTCCGGGCTCCTCCGGTCGTTCTTCGCCGCCCGTCGCGGGCGCTGAGCCACCGGGACCACGCGGTCCGGGGTGACGTGACGACCGGTAGCGTCCGGAGGGTGGATCCCCTCAAGCCGATCAAGGACGCCGCCGGACGGGTGCTGCGCGAGACCGGGGCGCACGACTTCGGCCGCAGCCTGTCGAGCGTCGACGACCTGACCCTCGAGGTGCGGCGGATCGAGGCCCAGGTCGAGGAGGTGCAGCAGACGCTCCGCTCGCTCGCCCCGCTGATCGAGCGGCTCGTCGTCGCGGCGGAGCACCTGGAGGAGGACATCGACCCGATCAGCCGGCTCGCGTCCCGCATCCCCGGGTCCGGGTCGCGCCGTCGGCGGGAGCAGCGACGCGAGGAGCTGCGTCGGGCCCGGGCCGACCTGGAGCGCACCGGTCGGCGGCTGCCGCCCGCCGCCGCGGCGCCGCCCGACGTCGGCCGCCCGCCCTCGGGTCCCGGAGCGCCCTGACCGGGGCGCCGGCCGGGACGCGCCGACCCGGGGCTCGGCCGAGGGCGCAGGGACCGGGGGCTCGACCGGGGCGCCGGGCGGAGCGCACGTCGGCCGGGCCGGGCGTCACGGTGCGGCCGTCAGGCGCCGGGACGGTCGACGCCGGCCTCGGCGAACGTCTCCATGTCGCGGTGCAGGCGCCCGGCCTGCTCGATGAGCGGGAGCGCGAGCGCGGCGCCCGACCCCTCCCCCAGGCGCATCCGCAGGTCGAGCAGCGGCTCGAGGCCGAGCTCGGCGAGGACCGTGCCGTGCGCGGGCTCCGCCCCGCGGTGCCCGGCGACGAGGCCCGCCTCGACCACCGGGCAGAGCCGCACGGCGACGAGCGCCGCCACGCCGGTGGCGAAGCCGTCGAGGACGACCGGGACCCGTCGGGCGGCCGCGGCGAGGATCGCGCCGACGAGGCCGGCGATCTCCAGGCCTCCGAGCTCGCCGAGCGCCTCGAGCGCGCCGGGCGCGGTCCCCGGGTCGGTGACCGTCGTCCGGGCCAGCGCGGTCCGCACGACCTCGCGCTTGCGCTCCAGCGTCGCCGCGTCGGCTCCGGCGCCACGGCCGACGGCCTGCTCCGGAGCGATGCCGAGCAGCGCGCTCGCCAGCGCGGCCGCCGACGTCGTGTTGCCGACCCCGATCTCGCCCGGGACGAGGCACCGGCCGCCGCGCTCGAGCAGCTCGTCGGCGAGCACGGCGCCGGCCTCGATCGCCGCCGCGACCTCGTCCGGCGTCATCGCGGCGCGCGCGGTCAGGTCGGCGGTGCCGCCGTCGCGGACGCGGGCGTCGCGCACCCCGGGAGGCGTGGGGCCGCGCAGGCCCAGGTCGGCGACGAGCAGCGTGCCCGCGTGGTGGCGGGCGAGGACCCCCACCGCCGTGCCGCCGCGGGCGGCGGCGGCGGCGATCTGCCCGCCGACCGCGCCGCCGTAGAGCGAGGTGCCCCGACCCAGGTGCCCGTGGTCGGCCGCGAGCACGAGGATCGCCGGTCGCAACGGGCTCGGCGGCGCGTCGCCCGTCCACGCCGCCCACCGCTCCACGGCGTGCTCGAGCACGCCCAGGCTGCCCTGGGGCTTGACGAGGAGGTCGGCGCGATCGCGGACGACCGTCGACGCGCGCTGGTCCGGGCCGCCGCGGGCCACGACGGCCGCCACGCGTGCGGCGATCCCGTCGGGAAGGGGCGCGTCGTCGCGCGACCCTCCCGTCCCGGGACCGGTCCCGGGCCCGCGGGCGTCATCGCCCGGGCGCTCACCGCCGACGACGGGGATCGCACCGCCGACCGGCCCGGGGTCGACGTCGGGCCACCGCTCCGGCAGGACGACGGCGTCGAGCGGCGCCCGCTCCGCCCATCCCGCGGCCTCGAGCCCCGGCCGGACCGGTCGCTCGTCGGGCCAGCCGATGCAGAGCCACGCCATCGGGTCGACGCGGTCGGGGATCCCCAGCAGGCTCCGCAGGTCCTCGCGGCGGTAGAAGCTCACCCAGCCGACGCCGAGGCCCTCGGCGCGCGCGGTGAGCCACAGGTTCTGGATCGCGCAGGCGACCGACTGGGCGTCGGTCTCGGGGATCGTGCCGCGGCCGAGGACCTCGACGTCCGGGTCGCCGTGGTCGCAGCACACGACGATCGCGAGCGGCGCCTCGACGATCCCCTCGATCTTCTGGTCGAGGAAGTGCCGGGCGCGATCACCGAACCGCTCGGCCTGGAGCAGCCGCTCGCGCTGGGCGAGGTTGCGCATCGCCTGGCGCGTGCCCTGGTCGCGGACGACGATGAACCGCCACGGCTGCATGAGCCCGACCGACGGCCCGCGGTGGGCGGCGGTGAGCAGCCGCTCGACCGTCGCGTCGTCGACCGGGTCGGGCCGGAACCGGCGGATGTCGCGCCGGGCGGCGACGATCCGGGACAGCGCGTCGCGGTCGGCGTCCGGGAACCGCCAGCCGGTCGGGTCGGCCGCGCGGTCCGCCGCCCGCGACGGGTCGAATCCCTCGGGGGTCCGGGGGCGGACGTAGGCGTCGGCGGACTCGGGCATCACCCCACAGCTTCGCGCACCGCGCGGTCCGGTGGGGCGGCGGGCGGCGCACCGGGTGGGGCGGCCGGACCGGAGGCGGCGTGGGACGACCGTCTAGGCTGGGGCGCCGATGCCCGTGCCGCGATCGACCGGGGCCCGCCACGCGGTCGGGTTCCTCACCCGGTTGCCGGTGCCGTTCGGGTCCGACGAGCCGCCGCGGCTCGACCTCGCGGTGCCGTGGTTCCCGCTCGTCGGGCTGCTCGTCGGGGCGCTGACGGGCGGCGTGCTGGCGCTCGTCGACGTCGTGCCCGGCGCGGGCCCGGCGGGGGTCGCCGCGGCGCTCGCGCTGGCGGCGGGGGCCCTCGTCACCGGTGCGCTGCACGAGGATGGACTGGCGGATTGCGCCGACGGGCTCGGCGTGCTCGGCGACCGCGACCGGCGGTCGGCGGTCATGCGCGACCCGCGGGTCGGGACGTTCGGCGTGCTCGCCCTCGTCGTCTGGGCGCTCGTGACGTGGAGCGCTCTGCGGGCGCTGCCGGTGGCCGACGCGGTCCCGGCGCTCATCGCCGCGGGCGCGCTGTCGCGGGCGGCGATCCTGTTGCACGCGGTGATCGGCCGCCCCGCCCGTCCGGACGGCGCGGTGCACGCGCTGCGGGTGGGCCCGGTCCGGGGCACCGTGGCGGCCGCGATCGCCGTGGCGGCGGCCGTCGTGGCCCTGGGACCGGGCGCGGCGGCCGTGGCGTGCGCGGTGGCGGCGGGCGTCGCGGTCGCGGTCACGGCGCTCGCGCGTCGCGCGCTGGGCGGGATCACCGGCGACACCTGCGGTGCGGTGGCGGCGCTCGCCCAGCCCGCGGTCCTCGTCGTCGCGCTCGCGTTCGCGGCGTGATCCCGACGCCAACGCCTCCCGGGTCAGGCGGCCGCGTGGGCGCCGGCCGCGAGCAGGAGGAGCGCCCGGGCGAGCGCGGGGCCGGTGTCCTCGCCGGTGTCGAGCCGGCGCAGCGCCATGCCCTCCGCGGTAGCGACGACGATCGGGGCGAGCCCGGCGGCGTCGGGGACGCCGAGCCGGTCGAGCAGCTCGCGGGCGAGCCGGTCGAACGCGTCGCGTCCCTCGCGCACGACCCGCTCCAGGTCGGGGTCGCGGGTGGCGTGGAGGTAGAGCTCGAACTGGGCGACGACCTGCCGCTGCTCCGCCTGCCCCTCGACCGCCCGGCCGATGAGCCGCCCGACGTCCTCCAGGCCCCGGTCGCCGGCGCGGAGCTCGTCCGCGATCGCCTCGAGCCGGCGCGTCTCCTCGTGCGAGAACAACCGCAGCGCCTCGCGCAACAGGTCTTCGCGGCCCTTGAAGTGGTAGGTCAGGGTGCCGAGCGACACCCCGGCCGCGGCGGCGACCTGGCGGTGGCTCACCGCGCCGACGCCCTGGTCACCGACGGTGCGCAGCACCGCCCGGATGATGCGGCGTCGGGGCGTGTCCTCGTCGGCGTCGGTCGGCGGGGCGGCGTCCGTCGCGGGGCCCGGGCCCGCGCTCACGCGGTCGCCCTCGCGCCACGTCCGCCGTCGACGCCGGCGATCGCGCCCTCCCCGTCGTCGCCGGGCCACCGCAGGTCCCAGCGCTCCGCCGACTCGAGGTGCGCGGCGAGCGAGATGAGGCGGGCCTCGTCGTCGCGATGCCCGAGGAGCGTCACCCCGAGCGGCAGGCCGGTGGCGGTGAACCCGGCGGGCACGTTGACCCCCGGCCAGCCGATGACGTTCCACGGGTAGGAGTACGGGCAGGCGCCGGCGATGACGCGGTCGGTGTCCATGTTGCTCAGGCCGTCGATCGCCTCGACCGACAGCGGCGGGGTCGCGGTCGTCGGGGCGAGCACGACGTCGACGTCGCGGAACGTGCGGCCGATCCAGGCGGCGTAGGCGTGCTCGGCCAGGCGGGCGAGGCGCAGGGCGGGGCTCAGGATCTTGCCGGTCCGGGCGTTCTCGCGGGTGCGTGGATCGATCGCGTCGACGTCCTCGAGCCGCCCGACCCACCCGCCGACGCCCCCCATCGAGCGCGGCATGAAGATCGCGCCGACGGGCCCGTACCGGACGCGCCGCGCGACGACCTCGTGACCCAGGCCCTCGAGCGTCTCGGCGATCCGGACGGTGGCGGCACGGACCTCGGGATCGAGGCGACGCGACACCGCGACCCACGGCGGGTTGAGCGCCAGGCCGATCCGCAGCCGGCCCGGGTCGCGCTGCGCGGCGGCGGCGAACGGCTCGGCGGGCGCCGGCGGGCGATGGCGGTCGCCGGGGACGTTGCCGGTGGTGGCGTCGAGCAGCAGCGCCGCGTCGGCGACGGTCCGCGCGAGCGGACCGTGGACGGTGAGCCCGTGGAACGCCTCGGCGTCGGGCCAGGTGGAGATCCGTCCACGCTGCGGCTTGATGCCGACGAGGTGGCTCCACGCGGCCGGGATCCGCACCGATCCGGCGCCGTCCGATCCGATCGCCGCGGGGACGAGGCCGGCGGCGACCGCCGACGCCGATCCGCCGGACGACCCGCCGGGCGTGTACGCGGTGTGCCACGGGTTGCGGGTGTAGCCGAACGATCCGCCGGTGATCGGCCACTGTCCGATCTCGGGCGTCGTCGTCTTGCCGACGATGACCGCCCCGGCGGCGCGGAGCCGGACGACGAGCTCGGCGTCCTCGGTGGCGGGGGTGAACGTGCCGTCGCAGCCGAACCGCGTCTCCTGCCCCGCGTAGTCGGTGTCGTCCTTGATCGCGACCGGCACCCCGAGCAGCGGGCCGCGCTCCCCGGCCGCCAGGCGGGCGTCGGCGGCGTCGGCGGCCGCGCGGGCGTCGTCGCCCAGGACGCAGCGGAACGCGTTGAGGACCGGCTGCGACGCCTCGATCCGCTCGAGCGTCGCGTCGACGAGCGCACGAGAGCCCCCGCCGGCGTCGGCGAGCGCGCGGGCCTGCTCGGCCAGGCCGGGGATCGGCGTGGCCTCGATCGGGGCGTGTGCCGTCGGGGTGGTGGGCACGGCGGTCGACCTCTCGTTCGTTCGTACGAACGAGATGGTAGCCACCCGGTTCACGGGCGTCAAGCCGATGGACCCCGCCACCGCCGACGCCAGCTGGATCGCCCCTCCGGGCGGGCAGGACCACCCGATGGCGTGCGCGCGTCGACGGCGAGCGCGCACGACGGGCGCGCTCCCGGGCGGGGGCGCTCTCCGGCCATATGACCTGCAAGACATATTCCATGACGTTCGACGCATATCGCTGGCGGAAGCACGGTGCCCACGGTCGGCACCGCGGCCCGAGATCCAACACCGGACGCATGGCCGGTGCGACGCGACGCCGAACCGCCGCGACCCGCTACCCTCCGCACCGTCGACCACCGACCCTCGGAGGGGTGCCGGAGTGGTTGAACGGGGCAGTCTCGAAAACTGTTGTAGGGGTAACCCCTCTACCGAGGGTTCGAATCCCTCCCCCTCCGCTCGAACCCCCGCATCTCGGTCGCTTCCGGCCCGGATGCGGGGGCTTCTTCGTTCTCGTGCCTCGCGCTCAGTCCCGCCCCGCCGCGAGCGCCCAGGCGAGGAAGACGAGCTGGAACGGCAGGCGCAGCAGGAGCGAGCGCCGGCCTCCGGGCACCTCGGGGAACCGCTCGGGGTGCTGGTACATGTGGACGTTCGCCGGCAGCACGCCGAGCAGCGTCGCCGCGCTGAGCCACGCGCCGAAGCGGCGGGTGCGCGGGCGCATCGTCGCCGCGCCGCCGACGATCTCGGCGACCCCGCTGGCGTACACGAGCTCGCGGTGGGCGGGCAGGTAGTCCGGCATCGCCCGCTCGTACGTGCGCGGGACGAGGAAGTGCAGGACCCCCGCCACGACGAAGAACGGACCGAACAGGCGGCGGAGCGTCATGGCGGGACCCTACCGACGGGTCGGGCGTGGGTCGGCGGGTCGGGCGTGGGTCGGCGGGTCGGGCGCGGGTCCCGTCAGTCGACCGGTGCGTTCGGGACGACGCCCGACTCCGCGCAACGGCCACCGGTCAAGCGGTACACCGACACCATCGGGCCGGGACGCTCGTACGCCGTCTCGTACGTCGTCGCCTGACGGTCGATCTGGTACCGCACCGGGGCCTCCATCGGCCCCCAGGCGCGACGGCCGTCCGAGCCGACCGGACCGGACGGCGTCGTGCCGCCCACGGTCGCGCGGCCGAGACCGCGGTGGCCGTCACCGCCCTCCGGTCCGACCCCGATCGTGCGCGGGTCGAGTCGGCGGCCGGCGCGGGCGTCGGGTCCGGGGTCGGCGTGGACCCGACCACCGGACGCGGTGCGGGGGTCCGGCGTGCTCGCGCCGACGCTCTCGAACTCCCGCACCCCCGCCGACGCCGCGAACGGGTCGATCTGGGCGACGAGGCGCCCTCGGCGGGGCAGCTCGCGGTAGAAGCGGACCGCGGCGGGCACGAGGTCGGGCGTCCGCGCCACGCGGCCGGCCTGGTAGGAGCCCGTGACGACCCAGCAGTACCCGTAGCGCTCGAACACGTCGATGAGCTCGGGGAACAGGATCCGCGACCAACCGGAGAACCCGGCGTTGCGGCGCAGCTGCGGGTGCTTCGCCGCGTCGGCCCGTCGCACCTCGGGGATCGTGTGGTAGATCGACCAGCGGGTCAGGCTGTACCACTGATGCCCGCCGGCCATCGTCGGCATCCACGCCGCCGGGGACATCGACTCCAGCACGACGCCCTCGCGCGCCGGGACGTTGGCGCGCATCCAGTCGCGCAACGTCGTGCGGGTGTCCTCGCGACCGACGGTGACGGCGTGATGGCCGGCGTGGCGCAGCGACTGGTCGCCGAGCGCGAGCGCCAACGCCACCGCGACGACGGCCGCCGCGATCCCCGGACGGCCCGGCGCGGTGCCCCGCCCCCCGGCCAGCCGGGCCGCGACGCGCGCCGCCTCGGCGACCGCGAACCCGGCGGTCAACGCCAGGACCGGCACGAGCGGCAGAACCCAGCGGGCGAAGAACCGGTCGGTGCCGCCCATGACGACGAGGTAGGCGACGACCATCGGCAACAGCAGCGCCGCGACCCGCCACCGCCGCCACGCCAGCAGCGCCGCCCCGAGCGTCCCGACGGCGAGCGCCGCCCAGCCGAGCCCCCACCCCATCGACCACGTGTAGAACCGCAGGCCGTCGGTCATGGGCTCGCCGACGTAACGGCCGCTGGTGGACCACCGCTGCTGGTAGGCGATCGCGTCCCACAGCTCGCCGGGATCGAGGACGAGGTACGGGTTGGCGACGACGAACGTCGCCAGCGCCACGAGCCCCAGCCCGACGGTCCGGCGCAGGACCGTCCGCCACGGATCGCCGGCTGTCACGCCCCGACGCCCGTCCCACGCCCGCAGCGCGGCCGCCGCCAGCGGGGCGAGCAGGACGATGCCGGCGTTGTACTTGAACCCCGCCGCCAGGCCGACCGCGACGCCGGCGAGGACGTAGCCACGCCACCGGCCGTCGCGCAGGATCCACCCGGCGGCGAGCAGGCCCAGGACGATGAAGAGGACCGTCGGCCCGTCCGCGAGCGCCAGGCGCGAGTACGCGACCGCGAGGAACGACACGGCCAGCAGGAACGCGGCCGTCATGGCCGCGGTGCGACCGACGAGGCGGCGCCCCGCGAGGTAGAGGAGCGGCACCGCGGCGATCCCCATGAGCGCCGCGAGCAGCCGACCGATGAGGAACGCCTGGGTGGGGTGCTCGACCAGGCCCTCGGCCGGCGACAGGCCCTGCACGCCGAACCACACGTGGTAGATCAGCGACAGCACGCCCATCATCCCGGGCGGGTTGACGAGCTCGCGGAACCCGAGCCGCTCGGTGAGGAACGTCGCCGCATCCGGGACGAACCGGGCGTTCTCGTCGATGTTGTAGACGAGCGGCAGGTTCTGGTCGAGGTGCCACAGCCGCAGGACCGCGGCGAGCAGCGTGACGGCGGCCAGGACGGCCACCTCGCGGCGGCCGGTCAGCCGCACCGCGACACCCGCATCGCGTCGGCGAGCTGCGGGCCGAGCGCGTGCTCGTCACCGTCGACCCGGACGGTCAGCGGACCCCCGAACGGCTGACGGTCGACGACGGTCAACGTCACCCCCGGGACGATCCCGCGGGCGGCGAGGTAGCGCAGCATCGCCGGATCGGCGTCGGACACGCGGACGAACCGCACCTCGCCGGCCACGTCGACGTCGATGAGGCTCGTCGAGGCCTGCTCGGCGATCTCGAGCCGGTGGTCGGGGATCGGGTCGCCGTGCGGGTCGAACGCGGGATGGCCGAGCTTCGCCGCGATCCGCTCCACCAGGTCGTCCGACACGGCGTGCTCCAGTCGCTCCGCCTCGTCGTGGACGCGGTCCCACGGCACGTCGAGGATCTCGACGAGGAAGAGCTCGAGCAGCCGGTGGTTGCGGATCGTCCGCAGCGCGACCCGCCGCCCGCCGTCGGTCAACCGCACGCCGCGATACGGCTCGTGCTCGAGCAGGTCGAGGTCGGCGAGGCGGCGCAGCATCGCCGACACCGACCCGGGCGTGATCCCGAGCCGCTCCGCGAGCGCCGTGGTGGGGACCGCGCCACCGAGGCGCGACTCGAGGGCGAACACCGCCTTCAGGTAGTCCTCGACGGCGGTCGTGGGCGGGGAGGACGGCGCCGACGCCATGCGGGCGATCGTAGGGGACCCCGACGCGGGCGGTCCCGCGCCACTGGCGCGAGCCCCCGGCGGCCCGCGGCGCCGTGCGACCGACGGGGGTCCGGACCGCGGGTGCGGACCCACCGGGGCGGTAGCGTCTGCCCGATGAACGCGACCGTCGCTCCTCCGCAGCCCGACCCCGATCTGCTGGAGCGCCTCGCGGCGTTGGCGGTCCGCGGCGGCGCGAACGTGCAGCCGGGCCAGATCGTCGGGGTGAGCGGTCATATCGGCGGGCACGAGCCGGTGGTGCGGGCGATCGCCGCCGAGGCGTACCGGGCGGGGGCGCGGTTCGTCGACGTGTCGTGGTTCGACCCGCTGGTGAAGCGCGCCCGGCTGCTGGAGGCGGAGGAGGGCACCCTGGAGTTCGTCCCGGGGTGGCTCGGGGCGCGGATGGAGGCGCTGGGTCGCGAGCGCGGCGCGAACATCTCGCTCGTCGGCCAGGTCCGCCCGGGGACGTTCACCGACCTGGACCCGTCGCGGGTGGGCCGCGACCAGCTGCCGGCGTTGAAGGAGACCGCCGGGGTCATCAACCGGCGCGAGCTCAACTGGACGGTCATCCCCGCCCCCAACGTCGGCTGGGCCGGCCTGGTCTTCCCCGACCTGCCGGCGGACGAGGCGCTGCGGCGGCTCGAGGCGGACATCCGCACGGTGTGCCGCCTGGACGCGGACGACCCGGTCGCCGCGTGGCGGGAGCGGGCGGCGGAGCTGCAGGCCAACGCGGGCCGGTTGAACGACCGGCGGTTCGACGCGATCCGCCTCGTCGGCCCCGGGACCGACCTGACGATCGGGCTGCTGCCGTCGTCGCGGTTCATCGCGGCGGGGATGGACACCGCCGGCGGGATCACCCACCAGGCGAACGTGCCGACGGAGGAGGTCTTCACGACCCCCGACCCGGCGCGCGTGGACGGCGTGGTGCGGGCGACGAAGCCGCTGACGCTCGGTGGGACGACGGTCGACGGGATCGAGGTCGAGTTCCGCGGTGGCGAGGCGGTGCGCGTCGACGCCCGGGTGGGGGTCGAGGTGCTGCGCGGCTGGATCCAGCGGGACGCCGGCGCCCGACGGTTGGGCGAGCTGGCCCTCGTCGACGGTGACGGCCGGGTCGGGCAGACCGGCACGGTGTTCCACGAGACGCTGCTGGACGAGAACGCCGCCAGCCACCTGGCGCTCGGCTCGGCCTACCTCATGTGCCTGGACGACGAGGCCGACCACCCGAAGGCCAACCGCTCGGCGATCCACGTCGACTTCATGGTCGGATCGCCCGACGTCACCGCGATCGGCGTCGCCGCCGACGGCGCCGAGACGGTGGTGCTGGAGCGGGGGGCGTGGAAGGTCTGACGGCCAGGCGGCGTGCTGATCGGGTCACGCGTCGGGCGCCCCAGTCCCAGGGGCCAGGCAAGGAAACGGCCACCGGTGTCCGGAACCCGCGCCAACCCCTTGTGATGGCCCCAGCCCGCCGCCGGTGGCGATCGTTACCGGGCGACGGGGCGCGGGAGGCGCGAGCGGTAGTCGTCGCCGAGGGCGCGGACGTGCCTGGCGTACTCGCGGTCGGTGAACAGCGTTGCGTTGGGCTTGACCATGCCGTTGACGACGACGATCTGGGGCGCGTCGAATCCGCGTGCTGCGAGATCGTCGGACGTGCCGTTCTCGAGGATGCAGAACAACCTGTAGTGGCGACGGCCGGGACCGGTGAGCCGGATCTCGTAGTAGCCGGCCATCGACCCGTGCATCGCTTCCCACTTGCCGCCACCGCTGAACGCCGGTGGCGGCGCGGCGCGGACGGCTTCCAGGATCGCGTTGAATCCCGCGTCCACCGTCGAGGAACGTCTCGGCGGGGACGTCGCCCGCCAGGGTCTCGTAGTAGGCGATACCCCAAGTCATGCGCACCCCGATGCTAGGCCGCGCGGCGGTCGCCGCCGCCGGGATTACGACGCGATAGCGGACCGTCGGCGCGGGCCAGCCGTGTTGCGCGGCACGACCACGACATCGGCATCGAGGGCGTCCGCCATCGCGACGACTGTCGCCAGCTCGGGGTTGCCCTTCGCGGTCAGCAGGCGTCGCACGCTCGACGGGTTCTTGTCGATCGCGCGCGCAAGCTCGGCCTTGCTGAGCCGATGATCCTCGCGGAGCGCATCGAGCTGGTTGACGATCGCATCGATCGCCGCGATGGCGCGGCGTTGCCGCTCGAACTCTGCCGCGAACTCGGGATCCTCCGCGATCCGCCGGCGACGGGGACGCGTCGTCCCCGCCTTGCCGGTTGCGCGCACGAAGGCCCATCTACCTGTTCATCGCTCGATGGTCGCCAAGACCCGCAAGCCCGTCCTTCGCGTCGCGGAGCCTGCACACAGGTGAAGCGCGTCGAACCGGGCGATTCCTACCGCAGGCTCGCCCGCAGGTCCTTCATCAGCAGCATCAGCTGCAGCGGATCGGTCGGCGACGCGGCGAAGCCGAACCGCTCGTAGAACGCTCGGGCGGACGCGCCCTTTGCCTGCACGAGCAGCGCACGCACGCCGACCGACTCCGCCGCGGCCAGGGAGCGCCGCATCGCGTCGGCGAGCAGGAACGCCCCGAGCCCATGCCCTTGAACGCTCAGGTCCACCGCCAATCGCGCGAGCAGGACGACCGGAATCGGGTGTCGCGGCATCCCTGCGCGCACCCGGCGCGGCGCCTGGGCCGGCTCGACCGCGCCCGCGTTCAACGCGACGTAGCCGACGACCCGATCGTCCTGCTCACGATCGCAGACGACGTACGTCCGGGCCGACCCGGCTCCCGTCGCGGTCCGCGCGTGCTCGACCAGCCACGTATCCAGCGCCGCGCGCCCACAACGAAAGCCCACTGTCCGCTGCCGCGCGAGCAGCGCTGGATCAGCGAAGCGTGGTCCGGTCACGCCGGGCGAGGCCGCGCGAGCAGGTCACGGACCGCCGGAACTACCTCGGCCGGTCGATCCAACGCGACGCAGAACGCGTCCCACTGCTCGTCGTCCAGGACGAACCGCGTCCGGTCGGCCAGCACGCGCTCGGACCGCTCGCGGGCGCTGTCGATCACGAACGACGACAGCGACTGCCCCGCGGTCTCCGCTGCCTGCCGGAACAGCGCGTCGTCCGCGGGCTCGACCCGGACGTTCAGGCGGTGGCTCTTGACGGACGACATGCACCCATCGTACTCACGTTGTGCGCCAGCATCAACCTGGGCTCGACCGGAGCCCTACGGACCGGCCGTCCTCGGTCGCGCCGCGACGCGAGACGGGCGATCGCGCTCCACTCCCGATCCGACCCGGGGCTCCGGCGCGACGACCTGCGGGTGGCCCGCCTGGCCGGCAACCGACCCGGCGCGCCTCGCACCCGCGGGCCCCTCCGCTACCCTGATGCGTCCACTCGGAGAGGTGCCGGAGTGGTTGAACGGGCACGACTGGAAATCGTGTAACGGGGAAACTCGTTCGGGGGTTCGAATCCCCCTCTCTCCGCCTGAACGACGGCCGTCCCCCGGGGCGGCCGTCGTCGTTGGCGGCACGCGCTCTCGTCACCGCTGGCACGGGGACGCACGCCGCCGGGCTGCCGATCGACCTGGAGCAAGCGCTGGCGGAGGCCATCGTCAACGCCTACGGCCTCAAGTAGCCCCCTCGTTCACGGTCTTGCGTGCTCTCGTCAAGGCGCGAGGGCAAAAGATTACAGTCCTGACGATGATCACCTCGACGATGACATTCTCTTCTGCAATCATTCGGACGTGGAGTTCCTCAACCGCACCGACGACCTGGCGGCGCTCGAGGACCAGTGGGACGCCGACGGCGGACGGTTCTTCATCGTCTGGGGGCGGCGGCGGGTCGGCAAGACCGAGCTGCTGTCGCGGTTCGCCGACGGTCGCCGATCGTTGTTCTTCGAGGCGACCGACACCACCGAGCGGGCGCAGCTGCAGGCGCTCTCGACCGAGCTGGCGGCGGCGGGCGACAACCGCCTGCTCCACGAGCAACCCGTCACGACGTGGTCGGGCGCGCTGGCGGCGATCGAGCAGTTCGTCGCCGGACGGGAGCGGACGGTCGTCGTGCTCGACGAGTTCCAGTACCTCGCCCGGCGCCAACCGGAGCTCGCCACGCTCCTCAGCACCTGGTGGCGCACGACGGGGCGGTCGCTCCCGCTGCTGCTCGTCATCGCCGGGAGCGAGGTCTCGTTCTTCCGCGACGACGTGCTCGCCGGGCAGCTGTACGGCCGCCGGGACGGCCAGCTGCAGGTCCGGCCGTTCGACGCGGCGTCGGCGGCGCTCTTCACTCCCGGGTACTCGGCGGAGGACAAGGTCCGGACGTTCGCCGTCTGCGGGGGCATGCCGTACTACCTGACGACGTTCTCGGACGGCGTCCCGATCGCCGAGAACATCCTGCGCAACGTGCTGTACCGCGATGGGCTGCTGCACGAGGAGGCCGAGCTGCTGCTGCGGCAGGAGCTGCCCGACCCCCGGCGGCACTTCGGCGTGCTCGCCGCGATCGCCGGCGGCGACGACCGCAACTCCACGATCGCCACCCGGACCGGGCTCAGCTCGTCCGAGGTCCGCCAGACGCTGGCGGTGCTGGAGCGCCTGCAGCTCGTCGAGCAGCTCAGACCGGTCACGGCGTCCGTCCGGTCGAAGAAGACGACCTACGCGATCGCCGACGGGTTCCTCGGGTTCCACTTCCGGTTCGTCGAGCCGTACCGGTCGCGGTTGCGGACCCGCGACGACGCGCGCCGCCACCTGGAGCAGACCGTGCTGCCCGCGCTCGACGCGTTCGTGTCGAAGCCGACGTGGGAGCGCCTGTGCCAGGCCTACGTGCGCGAGCGGGAGCCGGACGCGGTAGCCGTCGGCGCCTGGTGGGGCACGGTGCGCACCGCACCGCGACGCAGCGAGCAGCGCGAGGTCGACGTCGTCGCCGTCGACGCCGCAGGGAGCGTCATCGCGCTCGGCAGCTGCAAGTGGACGAACGTCCCGATGGGGTTCGACGAGGAGCGCCTGCTCACCGCCCTGTCGCCCGCGATCCCCGGCTTCGCCGACGACGCCCGCCGGTACTACTGCTCGCGGTCGGGCTTCACGCCGGCGCTGCACGACCTCGCCGCGAGCCAGCCCGAGCGGGTCCGGCTGGTGACGCCCGACGACCTGTATCCCGCCTGACCACCGACGCGTCATCATCGACGGGCGTGTCGCCGGTCCGCCTCCTCCTCGTCCGTCATGGGACGACCACCGCGACGCGGGCGGCGGCGTTCCCGACCGACGAGCCGCTCGACGACCGCGGCCGGTCCGAGGCGCGGGCGCTGCGGCCCCATCTGCCGGGCCGCGTCGTCGTGGTGCGCTCCCCGGCGCGGCGCGCGGCCGAGACCGCCGTCGAGCTGGGCCACCCCGACGCGGACGTCGTCGACGCGCTGCGCGAGGCGTCGTTCGGGGCGTGGGCGGGCCGCGATCCGGCGACGGTGCACGCCGAGGACCCCGCCGCGATGGCGGCGTGGATGACCGACCCGGCGTTCGCCCCGCCGGGTGGCGGAGAGTCGCTGACCGCGTTGACGGCCCGCGTCGGCGGGTGGCTCGACGGCCTCGTGCAGCGGGCGGCGGGCCGCGGCGGAGGGCCGACCGACACCGGGCCCGGGCGTGGCGGACCGGGTGCCGCGGTGGGTGGTCCGGGCGCGTCGACGCGCGACCGTGCCCGGCCGATCGTCGCCGTCACCCACGGCGGCGTGGTCCGCGCCGCGATCGTCGCCGCGCTCGGCGTCGACCCGGGCCTGGCGTGGCGGATCGACGCGTCGCCCGGGTCGATCACGGAGCTGCACGCCCACGACGGCCGGTGGCGGCTGCTCCGCAGCAACTGGGTCCCCGTCCGGGACGACCTGCGGCGGGCGCGGGACGACGACGCCGCGCCGTGACGGCGACTCCTACCCTCGGTAGGAAGGACTTGACCGCCACTCGCCGGCCGGGGCACGATGGGGCATGCCCACCCCGCCCGACGCCCGGACCGTCCTCCGCGACGCGCTCGACGGCGACCCGCCGGACGGCCTCGTCACGGCGCTCGACGACGACGCCCTGCGCGCGCTGGCCGCGACCGTCACCGACGCCCGACGGCGTCAGGCGCGAGCGCTGGACGACGCCGAGCGGGCCGCCCTGGCCCACCTGCCCCGCGTGCTGCGCGGCGCCGTCGAGCGGATCCTGCGATGAGCGCCACGCTGGAGCGTCGTGCCGAGATCCTCAAGCTCGCCCGCGTCCTGGGCGTCGACCCGCCGACGCTCGGGTACCTCGACGCGGTCGCGCCGGACGACCTGCGGCGCGTGCGCGAGCAGGTGACCGACGCGTGCTTCGACGGGGACCGCGACCGACTCCGCAAGGTCGCGTTCGCCGCCAAGGCGGTGCCCGGCGCGATCGCCGCCCGCCTCGCCCAGATCGCCCTCGGACCGGTGCTCTGCGCGCGCGTCACCGGGCTCCTGGACCCGCGCAAGGCGGTCGACATCGCCCGCCGCGTCCCCGACGCGTTCCTCGCCGACATCGCGGTGGAGCTCGACCCGCGCCGCGCCGCCACGGTCATCGCGGCGATCCCGGTCGACACCATCGCCCGGGTCGCCCGGATCCTGAGCGGACGCCGGGCGTGGGTCGAGATGGGTCAGTTCGTCCTCTTCCTCGACGACCCGCGGCTGCGTGCGGCGATCGACGCGTTCGACGACGTGTCGCTGCTCCGCGTCGCGTTCGTCATCGAGGGGAAGGAGCGGCTGGACCACTTCATCGGCCTGCTGTCGCCCGACCGGCTGGACGGCGTGCTGCGCACCGCCGACCGGGAGGGCCTGTGGCCCGAGGCGCTGGACCTCCTCGACCACGTGGCCCCCGACCGGCTGCGGGACCTCGGCGACCGGGCCGCGGCGCTCGGCGTGCTGGAGGGCCTGGTCGGCGCGATCCTCGAGCAGGACCTCGTCGACGCGCTGCTGCCGATCGTGCCCGGGCTGTCGCCCGACACCCAGGCGGCGTTGGCGCACCTCGAGGTCATCCGCGACGAGCGGGCGCTCCTCGCGCTCGTGGACGCGACCGAGCGCCACGGGCTGTGGACGGCGCTGCTGCCGCTCGTGACGCACATGCCGCCCACGTCGCGTGACGAGGTCGCGCGACTGGCGGCGCGCCTGGACCCGGACCGCCTGACGGCGCTCGTCACCACGGTGCACGAGCACCGGCTGTGGTCGACGTTCGTGCCGCTGGCGGCCGAGCACATGGACGACGCCGGACTCGAGCGGGTCGCGGAGGTCGTCGGCGACGTCGACGAGCGGATCGTGCGTGACATGGCCGACGAGGTGACCCGCCACCACCTGTGGGAGCCGCTCCTGCGCATCGCCGGGCGGATGCGGTCCGATCAGCTCGACCGGATCGCCGACCGGTTGCTCGCCGACGGCCTGGACGAGCGGATCGGCCCGATGCTCCACGCGACCCGGTCCGGCGGCCTGTGGCCGATCGGCGTGCGCATCCTCGGTGGGCTCGACGCCACGCTGCTGGAGCGCCTGAGCGGCCCGACCGCCGCCCTCGACCCCGACCTGCGGGCGATGGCGCTCGCCGAGGTCGACGGGCTGGGCATGCGGGAGCGGCTCGGGCCGTTGGGCCGGGCGCTGGCGACGTAGGCCGGCGCCGGCCACGGACGGATGCCCGTCGGCCGACGGTCCGGGTCCACGGGCTACCGTCCCGGCATGGCGCACGCGACCCCCACCCGTCCGGGCCACGCCGGACGCCAGGCCGACCGGGTCGGGGCCCGTGTGCCCGTCGCCGCCGGCCTGCTGCTGGGCTGGGCCGCCGACCGGGCGCTCGGCGATCCGCGCCGCGGCCATCCCGTCGCGCTGTTCGGTCGGACGATGGGCGCGGTCGAGGCGCGGATCTGGCGCGACGACCGGGCCGCCGGGGTCGTCTACGCCACGGTCGGGGCGACGCTGGCGACCGTGCCGGTGGTCGTGCTCGACCGGCGCTGGCGTCGGCGTCCGGTCGCCCGGGCCGCGCTCACCGCGACGGTCACCTGGGCCGCCCTCGGTGGCCGGTCGCTGGCCGGGGCGGGTCGCGAGATCGGGGACCTCGTCGCCGCCGGGGACCTGGAGGGCGCGCGGGCGCTCGCCCCGACGCTCGTCGGTCGGGACCCGGCGACGCTCGACGGCGACGGCCTGGCCCGGGCGGGCCTGGAGTCGGTGGCCGAGAACACCTCCGACGCCGTCGTCGCGCCGCTCGTGTGGGGCGGGCTGCTCGGCGCGCCCGGGGTGGCGCTGCACCGGGCGCTGAACACGATGGACGCGATGGTCGGGTACCGGTCGGAGCGCTACGCGCGGTTCGGCTGGGCGTCGGCCCGGGCGGACGACGTCGCCGGGTGGCCGGCGGCCCGGATCGCGGCGCTCCTGACGGTGGCGGTGGCTCCGCGTCGCGTGCCCGAGGGCGCGGACGTCGGCATCGGGCCACCCGCCGGCGCTCCGGGGCGCCACGCGTCCGGTCGAGGCGGGCCCGCCGCCGCCTGGCGCGTGTGGCGCCGCGACCACGCCCGGCACCCCAGTCCCAACGCCGGGCACGTCGAGTCCGCCTTCGCGGGGGCGCTCGGCGTGCGGATCGGCGGACGCAACGTCTACGGCGGGCGCGTGGAGGAGCGCCCGACGCTCGGCGACGACGACGCCCCCGGCCCCCGGCCGGACGACCTGCGTCGCGCCGCGGCCCTGTCGCTGCGGGTCGGGGCCGCCGCGGCGCTGACCGGCGCCATGCTCGCGGCGGCGCGTCACCATGAAGTGTCCAGGTTCCGGCGCAAACGTCAATCGACCTGATCACGCAGCCCGGATCGGGCGCCCCGTATCGTGCCCGGTCGGTCGCGTCGATCCGGCGCGCCGTCCCCCCAGGAGCGTGCCGTGAGCGCCACCCCGTCCAGTCCGTCGCCGGACGTCAACCACGCCCGCCGCTGGGTCATCCTCGTCATCGTCGGGATCGCCCAGCTCATGGTCGTCCTCGACGCGACGATCGTGAACATCGCGCTGCCGTCGGCGCAGGACGACCTGGGCTTCGACGACGACGACCGCCAGTGGGTCATCAGCGCCTACGCGTTGGCGTTCGGGTCGCTGCTGCTCCTCGGCGGCCGGATCGGCGACCTCTTCGGGCGCAAGCAGGTGTTCGTCATCGGCCTGATCGGGTTCGCGGTCGCGTCGGCGATCGGCGGGATGGCGGGGAGCTTCGGGGTGCTCGTGCTCGCCCGGGCGCTGCAGGGCGCGTTCGGGGCGCTGCTCGCCCCGGCCGCCCTCGCGATCCTGTCGGTGACGTTCACCGACCCCGAGGAGCGCGGCAAGGCGTTCGGGATCTACGGCGCGATCGCCGGCGTCGGCGCCGGGATCGGCCTGCTGCTCGGGGGCGTGCTCACCGACGTCCTGTCGTGGCGCTGGTGCCTGTACGTCAACCTGCTGTTCGCGTTGCCGACCGCGATCTGGGCGGCCGGCGTCATCCGCGCGCACCACCGCGATCGCACCGCGGGCGACCAGCGGATCGGGATCGACCTGCCGGGCGCGATCACCGCGACGGTCGGCCTCTTCGCCCTCGTCTACGGCGTGTCGAACGCCGAGCGCAGCGGTTGGGGCGACCCGGTGACGATCGCCGCGCTCGTCATCGCCCCGCTCGTCCTCATCGCGTTCGTGCTCATCGAGCGCCGCACCGCCGAGCCGCTGCTGCCGCTGCGGGTGGTGCTCGACCCGACGCGCGGCGGGTCGTTCGTCGCGATCGCGGTGTTCGGGATCGTGCTGTTCGGGGTCTTCCTCTTCCTCACGTACTTCCTGCAGGACAACCTGGAGTACAGCCCGACCCGCGCCGGGCTGGCGTTCATGCCGATGAACCTCGCGATCATGGTCGTGTCGGGATTCACCGCCACGCTGCTGCTGCCGAAGCTCGGACCGCGGCTGCTCGTCGTCGTCGGGCTGCTGCTGGCGGCCGCCGGGTCGGCGTACTTCGCGGTCCAGATCGACGGTCGGGCCGGCTACGTCGACGGGGTGCTGCCGGGCCTGCTCGTCATCGGCGTGGGTGGCGGGCTGCTCTTCCCGACGACGTTCTCGACCGCGACGCTCGGCGTGCAGGAGCGTGACACCGGGGTAGCGTCGGCGATGCTCAACACCGCCCAGCAGGTCGGTGGGTCGATCGGCATCGCGTTGCTGTCGACCTTCTTCGCCAGCGCCGTGTCGGGCTACGCCGAGGACCACCCTGGCCCGTCGGTCGGGGTCGACGCGGTGCTGCACGGCTACACCACGATCTTCTGGTGGGCCGCCGGCCTGACCTTCCTCGGCGCGGTCCTCGTCGCGCTGCTCGTCCGCACCGGCCGGGACGACCTGGCCGCCCACGAGCCGCCCGCGGGGATGGGCGCCCACTGACGGGCGTCGACCGGCCGTCGATCGCCGACCGGCCGACCGGCTGACGCGGTCGATGCCGGCCGGCCGCGTTTCGGGGCCGGATCGTCCATGGCGACGCGATGGCGTCGTCACGCGATGCCCTCGCCGTCGCGGCGATATGTCCTCGACAGCATGGAATATGACCTCCAGGACATATGCCCGGCGAGGCCGGGGCGTCCGCCATCCGATGACCGCATCCGCCTCCCCCTCCCCCTCCCCATCCCCCACGCTTCGCGGCGCGCTGCTCGTCGCGGGCACGACGTCCGACGCCGGCAAGTCGCTGCTCACCGCCGGGATCTGTCGCCTGCTCGCGCGGCAGGGGGTGCGGGTCGCGCCGTTCAAGGCGCAGAACATGGCGCTGAACTCGGCGGTCACCGCCGACGGGGCCGAGATCGGGCGCGCCCAGGCGATGCAGGCCGACGCGTGCGGCATCCCGGCCGAGGCGGCGATGAACCCCGTCCTCCTCAAGCCCACCGGGCGCCGGACGAGTCAGGTCGTCGTCCGCGGCGTCGCCCGCGCCACCACCGACTGGGACGGCTACCGCCGGATGGCCCCCGACCTGCGGCCGGTGATCCTGGATGCGCTCGCCGAGCTGCGGGCGCGGTTCGACGTCGTCGTCTGCGAGGGCGCCGGCGGGGCGGCCGAGATCAACCTGCGCCGGCACGACCTCGTCAACCTGGGCCTCGCCCGCGCGGCGGGGCTGCCGGTGATCGTCGTCGGCGACATCGAGCGCGGCGGCGTGTTCGCCCAGCTCCACGGCACCCTGGCCCTGCTCGACCCCGACGACCAGGCGCACGTGGCCGGGTTCGTCGTCAACCGGTTCCGCGGCGACCAGACGATCCTCGACCCCGGGACCGCGGACCTGCAGCGCCGGACCGGCCGACCCACGCTCGGCGTGCTGCCGTGGACCGACGGGCTCGACCTCGACGCCGAGGACTCGCTCGCGCTCGACCGGTTCGACCGGGCCGCGACGGCTCCCGACCCGCTGCGCGTCGCCGTCGTGCGGCTCGGACGGATCAGCAACGTCACCGACCTCGACGCGCTGCGCACCGAGCCGCAGGTGGAGCTGACGCTCACCCGCGACCCCGAGCGGCTGCGCGCCGCCGACCTCGTCGTCCTGCCCGGAACCAAGGCCACCGTCGACGACCTCCGGGAGCTGCGCCGCGACGGGCTCGACCGGGTGCTCGTCGCGCGCGCGACCGCCGGCGACCCGATCCTCGGCGTCTGCGGCGGCTACCAGATGCTCGGCGACGAGATCCGCGATCCCGGGATCGAGACCGGGCACGGAACCGTCCCCGGGCTGGGCCTGCTCCCGGTCACCACCGTCATGCACGGCGACAAGGTGACCCGACGGGTGCACGGCAGCGCCACGGACGGGTCGCACCACGCCGCGGGCGGATCCGCGGGCGGGGCGCGGCATCCCGACCACGGCGCCTGGACGCCCGAGCGCGAGGCGGGCGGCTGGCGGATGGACGTCGACCGCGGCGCCTGGCCCGGGCCCGTCACCGGCCCGTCCTCCGCGTCGTCGTCCGACGTGGACGAGCATCCGCTCGGCCCGGCCGGCAGCACCGCCACCGGCTACGAGATCCGCCACGGCCGGGTGCGACGCCACGGCGCCGAGCCGCTCCTCGTGCGTGAGGGCTCCGCCACCCCCGACGGCGTCGTCCGCGGCAGCGTCGGCACGGCGGGGGCCGACGATCCCGCCGACGAGGGCTGCCGGCGAGGCGCCGTTCTGGGCACGTCGTGGCACGGCTTGCTCGAGGGCGACGACGTGCGCCACGCGCTGCTGCGCTGGGTCGCCGCGCGCCGGGGCCGCGAGTTCCGGCCGTCGGACGCACGGTTCGCCGAGCTCCGCGCCCGCCGGCTCGACGTCCTCGGCGACCTCGTCGAGGAGCACCTCGACACCGCCGCGCTGTGCGCCATCATCGCCGGCGGCGTCCCGACCGGCCTGCCGACGGTGCGCACGGTGCTCGACCCGGCGCGCTGACCGGAGCGCCGACGCGCCACGTCGACGCAGGACGCCGTGCCGGTCCCGCGTCGCCCCTCCGGTTCGGTCACAGTGTCCCGCGATGCGCACCCTGATCGTCGGCGCCGGGGAGGTCGGCTGGTACCTCGCCGGACGGCTCGCCCGCGAGGGCCACGAGGTCGTGGTGCTCGACCGCGACCGCGACCTGCTGCTGCGCCGCTCCCGTCAGGGCGCCGACGTGCGGATGGAGCGCGCCGAGGCCACGAGCCCCCGCGCGCTCGCCGAGCACCGCGCCGGCGAGGTCGACCTGTTCGTCGCCGTCACGACGAGCGACGCCGACAACCTCCTCGCCTGCCTGCTCGCCCGCGAGCTCGGCGCGCGGCGCACCATCGCCCGCGTCCGCGACGCCGGGTACTACGAGCCGGGCGCGGACATCGCCGTCGGCACGCTCGGGATCGACATGCTCGTCAGCCCCGAGCTCACCGCCGTCGGCGACCTCGAGAGCGCGCTACGGGTGCGCGGGGCGGTGCGGGTCGAGCAGTTCGCCGACGACCGGTTGGCGATCGCCCAGTGCAAGGTGCCCGAGGGCTCCCCCGCCGCCCGACGCACCGTCGTCACCCGGCCGCACCAGACGAAGTCGAAGATCGGGGCGCTGCTGCGCGACGGACGGGTGCACCTCGTCACCCGCGACTCGGTGCCGATGCCCGGCGACCAGGTCGTCGTCGCCGCCCCGCGCGAGCAGCTCAAGGACGCCTGCCGCGAGATCGACCCCGACGCCCGCCAGGTCCACCGGGTCGGGATCTTCGGCGCCGGGCGGATCGGCACCGCGCTCGCCGCCCGGCTCGCCCGCCGCGGCCGCGAGGTCATCGTCCTGGAGCCCGACGAGGCCCGCGCCCGCGACGCCGCCGAGGAGCTGGAGGACTCGTCGATCGAGGTGCTGTGGGACGAGGGCGCGTCCGAGACGGCGATGCGCGAGGCCGGGATCGACACCTGCGACGCGTTCGTGAGCTGCGCCGGCGACGACCGCACGACCCTGCTGGCGTGCACCCACGCCGACCGGCTCGACATCGGCCTCGTCCTCGCCGTGCTGTCGCGCGAGGAGTTCGCGCCGCTCGGGGAGGGCCTGGGGGTCGACGGCACCGTGTCGCCGCGGCTCGCGGCCGCCGAGCGGATCCTCCGCACCGCGCGCGGCACCGGGGCCCGCAAGAGCGCGCTGCTCACCGACGGCCTCGAGGCGCTCGAGTACGGCATCACCGCCACGAGCCGACTGCACGACCGGCCGGTCGCCGCGTCGCTCCCGCACGGCACCTCGCTCTTCGCGATCGTCCGCGACGGCGAGGTGCGGTTCCCCGGCGACGTCGAGCGGTACCGCGCCGGGGACTCGCTGCTCGTTCTAGCGCGCGGCAGCCACGCCACCGACCTGGCCGGGGTCCTCGGCGACTAGATGCAGCGCCCGCGCCTGCTGCTGGGCCGTCGGATCGGGCCGCTCACCCGGCGCGCGATGACCGCCGGCTTCGCCGCGATGACCGTCGCGGCGCTCGTCTGCGTCGTCGTCGCGCTCGTCCGCGACGGTCGCGCGACGGTCGACTTCGCGGTCACCGCCGTGGCCGGGGCGGTCCTCACCGCGCTGCTGTACGGCACGTGGGCGCGCCGACCGATGCCGTCGCCGACCGGCCGCGACGGCCTGATGGCCGCGGGCCTGACGTGGCTCCTCGTCAGCCTCTTCGCCGCGATCCCGCTGCTGCTCAGCGGGGCGACGCCCCGGGTGGCCCAGGCGATCTTCGAGGGGACGAGCGGCATCACCACCACCGGCGCGAGCGTCCTCACCGACGTCGACGGGCAACCGGACGCGGTGCTGCTGTGGCGGTCGCTCACCCACTGGATCGGCGGGATCGGCATCGTCGTGCTGCTCGTGGCGATCGCCCCGGCGGCGGGTGGCGCCGCACGGCGCGTGCTGCTCGGCGAGGCGAGCCGGGCGACGGAGGAGACCGTCGCGCCGCAGATGCGCCAGACCGCGCGGATCACCGGCGCGCTGTACCTCACCGCCACCGCGGTGATCCTCGCCCTGCTCGTGCTCGTCGGCCTGTCGCCGTGGGACGCGGTGAACCACGCGATGTCGATGGTCGCCACCGGCGGGTTCTCCACCCGCACCGCGTCGGCCGGCGCGTTCGACTCGTCCGCGGTCGAGGCGGCGATGACCGTCGTCATGGTCGCGTCCGGGGTGAGCTACGTCGTGTGGTGGCGCCTCGTCCTGCGGCGGGGCCTGGGCCCACACCGGGCGGAGCTGCGGGCGTACCTCCTGTTCGTCGTCGCGGTCGGGGCGTTGCTGGCGCTCACCGCCCACGGCAGCGACGCCCCCGGCAACCTGCTGAGCGGCGTGTTCACCGCCGCGTCGCTCACGACCGGCACGGGCCTGACGACCGCCGACCCGGACCTGTGGGGCGACACCGCCCGGATCCTCGTGCTCGTCGCGATGGCGTCCGGGGCGTGCGTCGGGTCGACGACCGGTGGGATCAAGGTGCGGCGGTGGCTCATCGTCGGCGGTGGGATCCGGTCGGAGCTGCAGCGCCAGGTCATGCCGCAGCGGATCGTCGTCGTGCGCGTCGGCCGGCGGGCGGTGCCCGAGGACACCGTCCGGGCGGCGTTCGCGTTCATCGCGGTCGCGATCGCCGCCCTGGTGCTCGGCACGCTGCTCCTCACCGCGCAGGGCCTGGACCTCGTGTCGGCCTGGTCGGGGTCGGCGGCGTGCCTCTTCAACGTCGGCCCGGCGCTCGGGTCGCTCGGCGGCCTGGAGTCCTACGGCGCCGTCGACGACGGCAGCCTGCTCGGCCTGAGCTTCCTCATGCTCCTCGGCCGCCTCGAGCTCTTCACGATCCTCGCGCTGTTCAGTCGCGCGCTGTGGCGGGCGCGGTAGGTCAGCGGGCGGCGACCGCCGGGATCGTGCCGGTGTCGGTGACGCGGCGACGTCGCGCCGGGGTCGGGCCGGGCGTCGTCGCTCCCACCGTCGACGGTGGGAGCGACCGGCGCGCCCGTCCGCGACGCCTGCGCCCTCGCGATCCGCCGGTAGGCCACCGACGCCCCGGCGGCGGCCGCGAGCGCTCCCAGGCCACCGATCGCGAGCGCCACGCGAGGACCGGCCGTCCCGGCGAGCCAACCGATGAACGGCGCACCGAACGGGGTCGACCCGAGGAACACCAGCGAGTACAGGGCCATGACCCGCCCGCGCATCTCGGGGGCCACACGCAGCTGCAGCGTCGACTGCACACCGGACGAGAACGTCACCGTCGCCACGCCGAGCGCGACGAGCGCCGCCACCTGCACGGCGATGAGCGGAGCGATCGCCGCGACGATCTGCAGCACGCCGAACGCCGTCGCCGACACGACGAGCAGCCGGGGCGTGACCGCCGCCCGGGCGCCGGCGACGAGGCCACCGGTGACCGACCCGGCCGCCATCGCGATGGTGAGCATCGTGTACGTGCCGGCGCCGCCACCCCAGGTGTCGTGCGCCATGAGCGGCAGGACCACCGCGAAGTTGAACGCCAGCAGCCCGACGAGCGCCATCATCGCCAGCGGGACGAGGAGCTCGGCCGACCCACGGACGTAGGCGATCCCCTCGCGGATCGCTCCGGGGCGGCGCTCCGCCGGCGGCGGGCTGTGCATCTGCGACCGGTCGAGGCTCCGCACCGCCACGAGCATCGCGACGAAGCTCAGCCCGTCGAGGACGAAGCACCACGCGATCCCGACGACGGCGATGAGCAGCCCCGCGATCGCCGGGCCGATGATCCGCGAGCTGTGGATGACGACGCTGTTGAGCGCGACCGCGTTGACGACCCGGTCCGGCCCGACGAGCTCGATCGGCAGCGCCTGCCGCGCCGGGTTGTCGAGCGCCAGCACCATCCCACGCAACAGCACCGCCCCGTACACCACCGCCGGCGTGACGACCCCGGCGAACGTCGTCACGGCGAGGATCGCCGCCGGGACGATCATGAGCACCTGGGTGACGAGCAGCAGCCGCCGCTTGTCGACGTGGTCGGCGAGCACCCCGCCGACCTGCCCGAGGAGGAGCAGCGGGACGAACTGCAGCGCCGCGACGAGCCCGACCGCCAGGCCGTCCCCCGTGAGCTCGACCATGAGCCACATCGCCGCGACGTTCTGGATCCAGTTGCCGCTCGTCGAGACCACCTGGCCGGCGAAGTAGCGGCGGTAGTTGGGGACGCGGAGCGCGTCGAACGTGCGGTGCAGCGCGGGGGACATGGCGGCAGGTCGGAGCGTCAGGGCGGGCCTCTCGTCGGTGGGGCGGGGAGCGCGATCCGGCCGTCACGTGGGCGGCGCCTCTCGGGCGTCGGCCGCACCGGGGGCGACGCGACGGTCGCGTCAGGGGCGGCGACCGTCGACCGGACGGGTCATACGCGCAGCTAATTATTCTAGCAAACGATCCGCCGCGGATCCACGGCCACCCCGGGCCCGGTCCCTCCGTGGCGGTCGCGGGCCCGCGTCGTGGCCGGGCCCTCCGGGCCGACACTAGGCGTCCGGATCGGGCGGGGCCGTCTCGGTCAACCGGGTGAGGATGAGCGCCGCGCGATGCATGACCTCGCGGTCCTCCTCGTCGAGCGTCTCGAGCCAGCGACGGACGTAGGCGTCCTTGCGGGAGCGGACCTCGTCGAGGTACGCACGCCCCTCGACGCTCACGTCGACGAGGCAGGAGCGACGGTCGGCGGGATCGGGCTCGCGGACGACGAACCTGATCTCCTCGAGCGCCGCGACGATCCGGGTGACGGTGGGGCGCTTGATGCCCTCGCGCTCCGCGACCCGGCTGGGGGTCAGCGGGCCGTGGGCGGCGATCGTCGCCAGCGCCGACGCCTGCGAGGGCCCGAGGCCGCCGCGGGCGTTCTGCCGGAGCCGCCGCGCCACCCGCGTCAGGGCCAGGCGGAGCCTGACGGCGGTCTCCTCGGGTGTCGCGGCGGTCACCCACCCACCCTAGCCTGGACGGCCGATCCGCCCCCGGCCCACGCCTCGAGACCGGCCCGGATCGGCACGGTCGACCAGCCCGGCTCGGCGGACGTCGCCCAGTCCGCCTCGCGCGCGATCCGGACGTAGACCTCGGGATCGCCGTCGCGCGCCCCGCAGGCCACGCCCCACGAGTCGACCCCGACGACGACCCACCCGTCGCCGCGGCGACGCAGGAGCGGCGCGCCGCTGTCGCCGTGGCAGCCCGACGTGCGCGGCCGGTCGTCGTCGGCGGCGCGACGGTCGCCCTGGGTGCAGAGCATGAGCGTGCCGCGGAACAACCGCCCCTGGCCGCGCTCGGCCCGGTCGAGCAGCCGGCGGCAGGCCCCGACGGTCCGCACCCGCACCGCTCCCCCGCGCAGGCGCCCGAACCGGCCGGGACGGTCGGCGTCGTCGGTGCCGAACCCGAACGTCCGCACCCGGCTGCCGCCCCGGATCGTGCCGCGGGACACACGCAGCGGCGTGACCCCCACGACCGGCTCGGCCAGGCGGACGAGGGCGACGTCGCGCACCGGCTCGGCGGGGAACTCGTCGGTGAGGTAGCCGAACCGGGGATGCCGCGCGACGGCGGCGACCCGGTGGTCGACGCGCGGCGCGCCGATCCGCACGACGGTGCTCCCCGGCCGCACGTGGGTGATGCAGTGCCCGGCGGTGAGCAGTCGGTCGGGCGCGATGAGCGTCGCGGTGCACACGCCGGCCAGCGGCACGACCCACGGGCGGTCGTCGCGACGCTCGGCGACGCCGCCGATGACGGCCGACGCCGGGGTCGCGGCGACCCCGCCGCCCGCGAGCACGGCCAACGCCACCGTCCACGCCCGACGGGCGCCCCCGGCCGTCGACCTCCACGCACGGCCGCCCCGGCGCCGGAGGGCGTGCGCGCCGTGCCGCGGGGCGTGGGGCGGCGCCTGCATCGACCCAGGGTAGACCGTCCAACGGTCGCCACCGCCTCCGCCGGGCGACCGTCGCCACGGGGCGACCGGGGCGAGCGTCAGCGCAGGCGGACGACGCGGCGGACGCAGTGCGACCGTGCCGCCGACGGGAACGTGCAGACGTTGACGTCCACCCGCGCGCGACGCCGCCAGGCGACGCGCCGACAGTCCCCGCCCGGGCTGCAGCGGTAGTGCCGCCGCGGCATCGTGAACCGGATCGTGCGCCGGCCCTTCGCGTCGGTCCTGAACCGCGGGCGGATCGCGATGCCGAACGCGTTCCCGTCCCGGTGCGCGCTCGGCTGCAACTGCACCGCCAGTCGCGTCCGGGCGGGGAACCCGGTGGCCCGCAGCCGCACCGACCGGCCCGCCCTGACTCGCCTGGGTCCGGTCACGCGCATCCGGCCGCCCGGGATCCTGAAGCGCGCGAACGCGTCCTCGGCGTCGTCCGCGTCGACGTCGGGGACGCTGTCAAGCAGGCGCAGCTCGCGCAGCGCGTCGACCCGCCACCGCAGCGTCGACGGGCCGCCGAGCGACGCCGGCGACAGCTCGATCCGCGTGCGGGTGCGCGACACGCGGGTGACCTTGGCCGGACCGACCCGGCGCGCGCGCCCGTCCTCGACGTCGAACGACTTCACCGCGTACACCGACGACCCGCGGACCTGGTAGCGGGCCTTGCCGGACTTGAGATGGATGAAGAGCCACGACGCCGGGGTCTCGGCCGTCGTGTCGACGTCGAACCGGATCCACCGGTCCTTCGTCCCGGTCACGCGAGCCCGGCGGATGTCGCCCGCGGGTCCCGTCGGGGACACGCCGGGGAGGTCCGGTGCGCGGTCCCCCACCGCATCGTCGACGGTCGATGGTCCCGCGGCGGATGCGGCCACGGGCAGGGCCAGTGCGCCCGCGACGACGAGCGGGGCGAGCACGGCGAGACGGGACGTCGGTGAAGCCATGCGTGCAGCGTAATCCGACGGTGGCCGGCGCCGCGCCGGGTGGTCGACGCGACGCCGGGGGCAGCGGTGGGCCGCCCCCGCCGTGACCGGAGGGCGCCGGTCGGCGGCTGATCGACCGCGGACGACGCGGGCGCGCGGTCCGGCGCTCACCGCCGCGCCCGCACCCGCAGGCCCGCGATCCGCTCGGCCGAGCGGATGCCGCGGGCGTCGGTCACCCGCACGGCGACGCGGTAGCGACCGGCCGGGAGCGTGCGACGACCGACCCGCAGCCGGGTGACGGTGACCGTCGACCGGCCGGCGGCGACGCGCCGGACGACCGTCCCGCGGGACGTCCACCGCACGCAGCGGCGGGCGCCGCGACGGACCAGCTTGCGGGTCGAGGCGACGCACCGCGTGCCCGACCGGCGACCGACGGTGCGGCGGCGGAAGGTCACCCGGGCGACGCCGGCGCGGTCGGTGACGAACCGCACCCGCAGGCGGCGGGTCGTGCGGGACGCCCGCCCGGACCGGCGGGCGGTCCGGGGCGACACCCGCAGCGCGCGGAGCGCGGGTCGGCCGGTGGCCGTGCCCGGCTTCGTCGTCGGGGGCGGATCGCCGCCGGTGACCGGCGTCGTCGGCCCGGTCACCGGCGGCACGATCACGGCGGGGTCGCGCACGGTGATCGCGCGGGTCGCGACGCGCGCGTTGCCGCGGGCGTCGGTGACCGTCACCGACACGGTGCGCGTCCCGGCGGTCGCGAACGTGTGCGTGACCTCGCCGACGTCGCCGGCGGTCGTGCCGTCGCCCAGGCTCCACGCGCGGACGAGCGGGGTCGAGCGGTCCCCCGCGGTCACCGTCAGCGACACCGGGACGCCGACGGTCGCCGTCGCCGGGGCGGCGATGGCGACCCGGGGCGCGGTGGCGTCGAAGTGCGCGCCGTCGACGGTGAGGTCGGCTCCGGACGTCCCGATCCAGGCCACGGTCGCGCTGCCGTCCGGTGCCGCCGCCACCACCTGGTCGCCGGTGATCGCGCCGGGCTCGGAGAGCAGCGTCACCGGCCCGACGGCGCCGTCGGGCGCGATCCGGGCGCCGTACGCGCCGACGTCCCCGCTCGTGTGCCGCCACGCGACGGTCGCCGACCCACCGGGGGTCGACGCGACGACCGCGTCGGCCGTCGCCGCGCCCGGCGTCGAGACCACCGTGGGATCCGCGCCCGCGGCCGGGTGCAGCGCACCGGCCGCGTCGAGGCGACGCACGACGACCCGCCCGGGGACGCCCCCGCTCGTCACGACGGCCGTCGCCCCGCCCGCACCGGGGGCGAGGCCCGCGATCAGCTGCTGCGACAGGCTCGGCTCGACCTCGACCGCCGGCCCGGCGACGCCGGCGGCGTCGACCCGCGCCGCCCGGATGCTCCGCGAGACGCCCGCCACCGTGTGCCGCCAGGCCACGGTCGTCCGGTTGTCCGCCCCGGCGAGCAGGGTCGGTCCGTGGCTGTTGTCGCCGTTGGCCGACAGGGCGGCCACCGCGCCCACCGGCCCGCCGGGGCCCACGCGGCGCGCCTCGATCCGGAAGAGTGGGGTCGCGTCGTAGCGGTAGCGCCAGGCGACGGTCGCGTTCCCGTCCGGGGTGACCACCACGTCGACGTCGTCGACGAGCTCGCCGTCGGACGACACCGCCCACTGCGGCGGGGCGGGCGCCCCCGCGGGCCACGCCCCGGGGTCCAGGCGCACGACCTCGGCCCGGCGGTGGTCGCCGCCGGGCAGCATCGGGACGGGGACGCTCGACCAGGCGACGTACGCTGCGCCGTCCGGCCCGATCGCCACGCGCGGCAGGGTCGCGTTGCGCGCGGGGACGGACAGCGCGCGGACCGGTCCGATCGTGCCGTCGGGGGCGATCCGCACCCCCTCGACCAGGTCCCGCTTCCAGACGACGATCGCCGTGCCATCCGGGCCGACCGCCACGCGCGGCGAGTCGTTGCTCACCGCACTCGCGTCGGGCGAGACGAACCGCACCGGGCCCAACTCGCCGTCCACGCCGACGAGCCTCACGACCACCCGCTGCACGGAAGGAACGGCGTCGAGCTGCCGCCACACGACCACGGCGCGCCCGTCCGGGGCGTGCGCCACCCGCAGGTCGTCGATGACCGTCGTCGTCGGCGGGACGAGCTGCGACGGTCCGGGGACCCAGCCGGCCGCGGTCGCCGACGATGGGACGCCGACGACCGCCAGGACGGCCAGGGTGACGAGCAGGAACGCCGGTGGACGAAGCACCACGCCACCGTGCCGGACGAGCGGCGACGCGACAAGCTCCGCGCTCCGTAGGCTTTCGTACGCACCTCCGTAGGCACCCGCCGACGACGCCGGCGTGCCCGGCTCGTCCGTCTCCGCCGCCCCGCTGTCCACCGACCTGGCCGCGGCCCTGCCGGACGGCACCGGGGAGGTCGCGGACCGACCCGCCCGGGACCGTCCCCGCCCGCCGGGGTCATGGCGTGGTGGCGACCCCGACCGAGCGCGGCCGCGTGACACTCAGCCGGAACGCCCCGTCCAGGTCGGTCAACGTGAGCCGCGCCGCGGCGATGCTGGTGCGGGTCACCCGGACCACGCAGGTGACGGTCGACCCGACGCGGACCTCGACCCGGTCCGGGCACCGCACGTCGAGGACCGGGGCGCCGGCGCGCCGCTCGATGATTCGGCGCGCACCGCGGGCGTAGCCGACCCCGGGGGCGTACGCCCGCTCGATCCGCCAGCGATAGTCCAGGCCGTCGTCGCCGACGGTGGTGACCGTGCCGCCGATCGCGAGGTCGACCTCGCGAGAGTTTCGGCCGGTGCACGAGATCGTCGCGTCGACCCGGCCCTCGGCCTCCTGACAGGTGAGCCGGGTGAGCGTGGCGCCGCTCGCGGTCCGCTCCTGCTCGTCGTACTTCGCCGTGATCGCCCGCGCGACGTCGGCCCCGGAGACCTGGCGGGCCCGGCGCTCCCCGATGCTCACCTCGGCACCGCAGCCGGCGAGCACGGTCACGAGCAGCACGCAGGTCGTCGATCGCGGAAGCGGACCGGCAAGCCGGCGGGTGTATGAGTGGCGCACCCGGCCACCATGCCCCGGCACCGCGATCGCGACAAGACGCGGGGTCCGTAGGTGTTCGGCGGCGGGTCCGCAGCTTCCCGACCCTACGGAGCCGGCGACCGAATCCTGCGGAGGCCACGGGTGGCGAGGATCCCATGCCACCGTCATGCTCGCGCCGTGCGCCTGCCGCGATCCCACGCCTCGGCCACCCGGCCGCGGCGTCCCATCAGGGCCTTCCGGGCGGTCCCGACGGCGGCCGCGATCGTCGCGCTCGCGCTCGCCGGCTGCGGTGGGGACGACCCCGGGGACGGCGACGGCGCCGCGGCCGGGGCGACGACGACCGCCACCGGGGGCACGACGACCCCGTCCGGGCCTGCCGCACCGCCGATGACGACGACCGCGCCCGCGCCCGGCCCGGCCCCCACACGGTCCGGGCCGTCGTCGCGGTTCCTCGCCGAGGTCGACGTGGTCTGCGTCCGCCACGCCCGCGACGTGCGCACGCTGACGAGGCAACTCGGCACGCCGTCGACGTTCGCCGATCGGGCACCGGTCGACGCACGCCGGGCCCAGGCCGTCCGTGCGCAGGCCGACCGCCTGCGGGCCCTGCGCCCACCGCCCGAGCTGCGCGATCGGTTCGCCGCCTTCGTCGGCGCGGCCACCGCGTACGCGGACGCGTTCGAGGCGTCCGCAAGGGCGTCGGCCGCCGGTGACGAGACGGCGTGGCGCCCGACCGTGCGGGCGCACCTGGACCGGGGCGACGCCCTGCTCGCGTCGGCCGCCGAGCTCGGCCTGGGCCCGTGCAGTCGCCGTCCGTCGGCGTCGATGGCGGCCGCGGTGCGCGCCACGACCGAGCGGGTGCTGCTGGGCCGCGATCCGGAGCGCTCGTGCACCGGCGACGTGACGTCGGCGTTCCTGCGCAGCAACCTCTCCGGCAGCCGCCGATCGTGCCTGCAGGTGCTGCGGGGCCTCCGGGCCGACGGGGCGACCGTGACCTTCGTCGAGACCGCCGGCGTGCGGGGCATCACGGGCGTCGACACGGTCATCGCCAGCGCGAACGTACGGTTCGCCACCACGCGCGACCGGCCCGCCAAGGATCTCGTCTACGACCTGGTGTGGGAGGACGGGCGCTGGCGACTGGACTCGGCGTTCGAGCCGCCGGCCGACGACGCCTCGTCCGGCCGATCGTCCTAGCGGCACCGATTCGAACATGGCGCTGCGGCGCTCGTCGGGCGTATCCTGCGGGCCGTGTTGCGTACGGTGCACGGTGGATCGGCTTCAGCACCCTCCGGCGGCGGGGGCGGCTCGGGGCTGCCACTGCTGGAGCGCGACGTCGAGTGCCGATCACTTCGGGATGCCCTGGACGCGGCGATCGACGGCCGGGGCTCCGTCGTCCTCGTCGAGGGCCCCGCCGGCATCGGCAAGACGGCCCTGCTGCGCGACCTCGCCGACGCCGCGGCGACCGACGGGCGGCCCACGGTCGGGAGGGCCCGGGGTGCGGAGCTCGAGCGCGACTTCGCCCTCGGGGTCGTGCTCCAGCTGCTGGGGCCCACCGTCGAGGAGCTCCGGCGTGACGGTCCGGAGGCGTTCGAGGGCGCGGCCGGACTGGCGCTCCCGCTCTTCCTCCACGGCCACCCGGCGCCCGACGATGGCGGGATCTTCCCGCTCCTGCACGGGCTCCACTGGCTGTGCGCGACGATCGCCGACCGGTCGCCGCTCGTCCTCGTCGTCGACGACCTGCAGTGGGTCGACGCACCGTCGCGCCGCTTCCTCGCCTACCTCGCCGAGCGGGTCGACGATCTCGGGCTGCTGCTCGTCGTCGGCCACCGCACCGGGGAGCCCGACGACGGGCGCGAGCCCCCGGCCGCGGGGCTGCTCGCCACGACCGGCGCCACCACCGTCCGTCCCGCCCCGCTATCGCAGCAGGGGGTCCGCCGACTGGCCGCCACCCGGCTGCGCGGAACCGTCGTGGCGGACGCGGACCCGGGCGCCGCGGACGTCGGCCCGACGCCGACCCGCCCGACCCCGACCGCGGCGGACCCGGTCACCGCCGACGCGACCCCGGTCGCGGCGGACGCGGCGACCGCCGACGTGGCGTCGATCGCGACGCTCGCCGACCCGATCTGGCGGCGCAGCGGCGGCAACCCGCTGTTCGCGGTCGAGCTGCTGCGCGAGGCTGCGGCCACGGACGAGCAGGACGCCGACGGGCGGGACCCGGGCGAGCCCACGGTCGGCGCGACCCCGGAGACCGTCGCCCGCCTCGCCCGCCGCCGGCTGGCCGCGCTCGACGGCGCGGTCCGGCCCGTCGCCCGCGCCGCCGCCACGCTGGGCGACGCCACGACCGTCGCCGAGCTCGCCGCGGTCACCGGCCGGCCGGCGCTCGACGTGCTGGCCGCGCTCGACGCGCTGGCGACGGTCGAGCTCCTCGACGCCGCCCCCCGGATGGGGTTCGTCCACCCGGTGGTACGTGAGGCGGTACTCGACGACATGCCCCACGCCGAGCGCGCCCGGCTGAACCTCGAGGCGGCCCGGCACCTGCACCCCGACCACCCGGTCCGCGCCGCGACCCACCTGCTGGCGGCCGCGTCGCTGGGCCCGATCGACGAGTCGTGGGTCGCGCCGACGCTGCTGCGGGCCGCCGAGGCGGCGCGCTCCCGCGGCGGCCCGGACGAGGCGACGGGCTACCTCCGCCGCGGCCTCGACGAGCCGACGTCGGCGTCCGTCGAGCGCGATCTGCGCACGATGCTCGGGATCGTCCTGGACCAGGCCCGCGACCCCGAGGGGATCGACCAGCTCGCCGCGGCCCACGCCCTGGCCGACGACCCGGTCACCGCCGCGCACGTGGCGATCCGTCGGGCCGACGCGCTGTTCCACCTCGCCCGGCTGCCGGAGTGCGCGGCGGTCTGCCGGGCCGCCATCGACACGCTCGACGCGGGGGATCCCGCACAGGCCGAGCTGGCCCTCGTGTTGGAGGGCCACGCCCTCAACGCCGAGGCGCTCGTCGGGGAGAACCGCGACCGGCCCGAGGCGCTCGCCGACCGGGTCGCCGCCGCCGAGACCCCGGGGCAGCGTGCGGTGCTCACCCACCTGGCCGCCGACCGGGCCGCCACCGGCGAGCGTCCCGCGGTCGACGTCGCCACGCTCGCCCGCCGGGCCGCGGGCGACGGCGCGCTGCTGCGTGATGTCGGACCGGCGTCGCCGCTGTTCGTCTACGCCGGGACGGCGATGGCCTGGGCCGGGGACTGGGACGCGGTGCGCACCCACGCCGACGCGGGCATCACCGCCGCCCGGGACCGCGGGTCGCTCGTCGGCCTGGCCTACGCGACGTCGCTGCGCGCCGGGGCGTGCGTGTACGTCGGTGACATCCCGCAGGCCGAGGCCGACGCGGCGCTCGTGCTCGACGAGCTCGCCGAGGCCGACCCGATGTGCTTCGCGATCTCGCTCGGGTGGGCGATCGAGGCCGCGCTCGAGCGCGGCGACACGAGCCGGGTGCGCGAGACGCTCGAGCGGTGCTTCCTCCACGGCCCGCTGCCCGACCTGGGCACCATCGACCACCTCCTGATGGCGCGAGCGCGGCTGTGGCACGCCGACGGCGACCCGGACCGGGCGCTCGCCGACCTGGACGAGGTCGGCCGACGCGCCGTCCGCTCGCGGTACCTCAACCCGGCGTCGCGTCCACACCGGTCGCTCGCCGCGGCGATCCACGCCGAGCGCGGCGATCACGCGACGGCGCTGCGGCTCGTGGAAGACGAGCTCGAGGCCGCGCGCCGTCCCGGGGCGCCGCGGGCGATCGGGATCGCGCTGCGCGCGCGGGGCGTCCTGCGCGACGGGGCGGACGGGATCGCCGACCTGCGCGACGCGGTGCGGGTCCTCAAGGGGTCGGGGGCGCGCCTGGAGTACGCGCGGGCGCTCGTGGATCTGGGCGGCCGGGCGGCCGACGCACCGGTCACCGAGCGGCGCGACCTGCTGCGCCGCGGGATGGACCTCGCGCACCGCTGTGGGTCGCGCGTGCTCGTGGACCGGGCGCTGCGCGAGCTGCGCGCCACCGGCGCCCGCCCCCGGCGCCCGCTCGTCCACGGCGCCGACGCGCTCACCCCGCAGGAGCGGCGGGTGACGCACCTGGCGGCCGAGGGGTGCGGCAACCGCGAGATCGCCGAGGCGATGTTCCTCACCCGTCGCACGGTCGAGCTGCACCTGACCAACGCCTACCGCAAGCTCGGGATCAGCGCCCGCGAGGACCTGACCCGCGAACTGCGGCGGTGAGGCGCACTCCGTGCCCCACCGGCCCGTCCAGCGCATAGGCTGGACCGGCGTCCGTGGCCACCCTCGTCGTCCTCGCCCCCACCTCGTGCGTCACCGCGAGCGTCACGCTCGCCTCCGACGTCCTCGGCGCGGCCGCGGCGCTGTCGGCGTTCGACCCGCCGAGCGGGGACCGGATCGTGCTCGCCTCGCCCGGAGGCCGTCCCGCCCGTGGCGTCGCCGGTCGTCCGCTCGAGGTCGACGCGGGCCTCGACGCCGTCGACGCGTGCGACCTCGTCTGGATCGGGTCGTCGTGGGGCGCCCCCGAGCGGACGATCGCCGAGAACGCACCGGTGATGCCGTTCCTGCGCCGGGCGCGCGCCGGTGGCGCGACGATCGCGGGGGTCGCCGACGCGGCGTTCCTCATGGCCGAGGCCGGCCTGCTGAACGGCCGGTCCGCGACGGTGTTCCCACCGCTGGCCGGCGAGCTGCAGCACCGGTACCCGTCGGTCGACGTCCAGCCGCAGCGGCCGATGGTCGACGCCGGCGGGGTGTGCACCGCGTCGGGGCTGGCGTCCGCCTGCGACCTGCTCGTGCGCCTGGTGCAACGCCGTCACGGGTGCGAGATCGCGCACCGGATCAGCCAGTGGCTGCTCGTGGACCTGCGGCGCGGGTACGACGGCACGACGATCGGGTTCAGCGCCCAACGCGACCACGGCGACGCGCTGGTGCTGCGGATCCAGGAGTGGCTGGAGTCCCACCACGCCGAGCCGGTGGCGCTCGGCGACGTCGCCGACCGGTTCGCGGTGAGCCGGCGCACCCTCACGCGCCGGTTCCGCGCCGCGACCGGCGAGCTGCCGAGCGACTACCTGCAGCGCGTGCGCGTCGAGGCGGCCCGCGACCTGCTCCGCAGCACGACGATGAGCGTCCGCGACGTCATGCTCCGCGTCGGCTACCAGGACCGGGGCGCGTTCCTCGCCGCGTTCCGTCGCCACGTCGGCGGGGTGCCGCGCGACGAGCGCCGGGTGGCGCACTGATCGACCGGCGGCGGTGACGGCGGGCCGTGCGCCGACTCCCGGTCGGGCCGCACGGGTGACCGGTCAGGCGAGCCAGCCGGCGAGCTCGTCGATCGCGTCGGGCAGCACGTAGTAGTACGCCCAGAGCCCCTGGCGCTCGGAGTCGACGATCCCGGCGGCGCGGAGCTTCTTCAGATGGTGCGAGAGCGTCGACTGGGAGATGTCGAAGAGCGGGACGAGCTCGCAGACGCAGACCTTGCCGGCGTGCCTGCGCAGGACGTCGACGAGTTGCAGTCGGACGGGGTCGCCGATCGCCTTGGCGACCTCGGCCATCCGCACGGCCTGGTCGCGGTCGACGTCGGGGTAGACGACCGGCTCGCAGCACGGCTCGCCCGCCGGACGCTTGGTCTTGGGCGCGAGCTCCAGATCGACGTTCATAGATCTACTCTTATCGATTGAAGTGACGAACGTCAATCGATACGGTTTCCGGCATGACCACCGTCACCGAACGCCGAGCACCAGCGGACGCCCCGGCGCGGTCCGGATGGCCGGGCCACCTCACGGCCGGGGCGGGCTCGTGACCGTCCGGGTCGGGATCAACGGGTTCGGGCGCATGGGGCGCCTGGCCCTGCGCGCCGGCTGGGACCGCACGGACCTCGAGTTCGTGCACGTCAACGAGATCGCCGGCGACGCCGGCACCGCCGCGCACCTCCTCGAGTTCGACTCCGTCCACGGACGCTGGGACCACGGGATCGCCGCCGACGGCGACCAGCTCGTCATCGACGGGCGGCGACTGGGCTACAGCGCGCACCCGGCCCCGGGTGACGTGCCGTGGGACGAGCTCGGCGTCGACCTGGTGCTCGAGGGCACCGGCAGGCTCAAGACCCGGACGACGCTCGACCCGTACTTCGCGCGCGGGGTCCGGAAGGTCATCGTCGCCGCCCCGGTGAAGGACGGCGGGGCGCTGAACGTCGTCGTCGGCGTCAACGACGACCGCTACGACCCGACCGTCCACGACGTCCTGACCGCGGCGTCGTGCACCACCAACTGCCTGGCGCCGGTCGTCAAGGTCATCCACGAGGGGTTGGGGATCCGGCGCGGGTCGATCACGACGCTGCACGACCTGACCAACACCCAGACGATGGTCGACGCACCGCACAAGGACCTGCGCCGCGCTCGTGCCGCGGGCCTGTCGCTGATCCCGACGACGACCGGGTCGGCCACGGCGATCGGCCTGATCTTCCCCGAGCTGCAGGGCAAGCTCGACGGTCTCGCGGTCCGGGTCCCGCTCCTGAACGCCTCGTTGACCGACGCCGTCTTCGAGGTGGCGCGCGAGACGACCGTCGACGAGGTCAACGAGCTGCTGCGCGTCGCGGCCGACGGACCGCTCGACGGCATCCTCGGGTTCGAGACCCGGCCGCTGGTCTCGGTCGACTTCAAGGACGACCCACGGTCGGGCATCGTCGACGCGCCGTCGACGATGGTCACCGACGGGACCCAGGTCAAGGTCCTGGCCTGGTACGACAACGAGTGGGGCTACGTCAACCGGTGGGTCGAGCTCGCCGGCATCGTCGCCAAGCACCTCGAGCCGCGACCGTGAGCACCGACGCGCCCTCCGCCGGGCGCGGGGGCGATCTACGCAACTACGCGGTCGTCACCGGCGCGTACTGGGCGGACACGATCGCCGACGGCGCGATCCGCGTCCTCGTCCTCTTCTACTTCTACGAGCTGGGCTACAGCCCCCTCCAGGTCGCCTCGCTGTTCCTCTTCTACGAGGTCTTCGGGATCGTCACGAACCTCGTCGGCGGCTACGCCGCCGCGCGCTGGGGCCTGAAGTCGACGCTGCTGGGCGGCCTGTCGTTCCAGCTCGTGGCGCTGGCGATGCTCGCGCTCGCGCCCGAGTCGTGGCTCGTCGTCGCGTACGTCATGGTCGCGCAGGCGCTGTCGGGAATCGCGAAGGACCTCACGAAGATGTCCTCGAAGTCCGCCGTCAAGCTCGTCGTCCCCCAGGACGCCCCCGGGGCGCTCTACCGATGGGTCGCGATCCTCACCGGATCGAAGAACGCCCTCAAGGGCGTCGGGTTCTTCCTCGGCGGCCTCCTCCTCACCCTCGTCGGATTCCAGACCGCACTGGGGTGCATCGCCGGCCTCGTCGCCTGCGGCCTGGCGGGCACCTTGATCTTCATGCGCGGGGATCTCGGCACCCCGGACGCCACCGCGAGGTTCCGGCAGATGCTCTCCAACGACCGGTCGGTGAACCTGCTGGCCGGCGCCCGGGTCTTCCTCTTCGCCTCCCGCGACGTGTGGTTCGTCGTCGGCCTGCCCGTCTACCTCCGCACCGTCATGGGCTGGTCGTTCTGGCAGGTCGGCATCTTCATGGCCGTCTGGACCATCGGCTACGGCATCGTCCAGGCCGCCGCGCCCCGGTTCGTCAAGGACCCCGACGGTCGCACCGCCGCGAAGCTCGCATTCGCGCTCGCCGCGCTCCCGGCCGCGATCGCGATCGCCATGGGCACGTCGATCGATCCGGACGTCGTGATCGTCGCCGGGCTCATCGCCTTCGGCGTCGTGTTCGCGATGAACAGCGCCGTGCACTCGTACCTCATCCTCGCCTACGCCGAGGGCTCCAAGGTCGCGATGAACGTCGGCTTCTACTACATGGCCAACGCGTTCGGCCGCCTCTCCGGCACCGTCCTCTCCGGCGCCCTCTACCAGTGGCAAGGACTCCAGGCGTGCCTCTGGGGCTCCGCGATCATGGTCCTCGCCGCCGGCGCCCTCTCGCTCCTGCTCCCCGGAAATCCCACGAGCGCTCGCATCTACGCCGCACCAGCGCGGACCAGAACGTAGAACGCCCGTCCGCGTCGCGGGTCAGCCCGGCGCCGTCCCGCCGAGCACGGCCACGATGACCGCCCCCACCGCCCCGGCCGCGACGAGGGTGATCACGACCGGCGTGCGAAGGCCCAGCAACGCCGCCGCGCCGGCGGCGAGCAGCCCGATCTGCCACGGCTCCTGCAGCGCCAGCGCGAGCGGGACCGCCGCGCCGAGGATCGCCCCGATCGCGGCCGGTCCCGCCCCGTCGAGGAACGCGCGCAGGCCGGGGGCGGCGCGGAGCGCGTCGAACCGTCCCGCGAGGAGCAGGACGAGCGCGAACGACGGGGCGAACGCCACGAGCGCCGCGAGCAGCGCCCCGCCGACGCCGTGCGCCGCGTACCCGACCGCCGCGACGGTGTGCACGACCGGGCCGGGGGTGACCTGGCCGAGCGCGACGGCGTCGAGGAACCGGGCGTCGGTCATCCACCCGTGCAGGTCGACCGCGTCGGCCTGCATCAACGGGATGATGACGAACCCGCCGCCGTAGGAGAGCGCGCCGACCTTGAAGGCGGTCCACGCCAGCGCGCCCATCCCGCCGGTCGTGACCGCGGCGATGACGAGCGGCGGCCACGCGTGGACCCCGAGCGTCGGCCCCCGGCCCGCCCGCGCCCGACGCGCTCGCTCCGCGGGTCCGTCGTCCGCCGCCCCGTCGCCACGCTCCCCCGCGCCGCGGTCGACGCCCTCGCGGCCGCCGGGCCCGCCCCCGCGCCGCGCGAGCAGCTCGGCGGCCCCGCAGGCGAGGAGGACGAGCACGAGCCACGGTCCGACGGCGATCACGGCGACGGCGCCGAGCGTGACGTACACCGCCCAACGCACGGTCCGCGCGCCCCGCGTCCGTCGGCGACTGGGGCCGAGCAGGGCGACCCCGGCGTGCACCGCGACCGCGGCGACCACCGCCCCGGCCCCGGCCCCCACGCCCCGGACGACGTCCGGCGGCGACGCCGCGAGGAGCACCACCGCGAGCGCGATCATCGCCACGAGCCCCGGCAGGACGAACGCCAACCCGCCGATCATCGCCCCGGCCGTGCCCGCGACCTGCCACGCGGTGAGGACCGCCAGCTGGCTCGACGCGGGACCGGGCAGGAGGTTCGTCGCCGCCACCGCGTCCTCGAACGCCTCGTCGTCGATCCAGCGCCGCCGGTCGACGCACAGCTCGCGGAGCATCGCGACGTGCACCGGGGGACCCCCGAACCCGAGGCAACCGATCCGGCCCCACTCGCGTAGGACCGTCGCGCGGGACGGGGCCTCGCCCGGGAGCTCGCGAGTGGACATCGAACCGGCGATCGTAGGGACCCGGTCGGCCGCCGAGGTCAACGACGGGTGACCGTCCCCGTACGTCCTCCCGGACGCCTCACACCCCGGCCGGACGGCGCCGCCCGACGCCGCGCGACGCGCCGGCCCCGTCAAGGCGGACGGACGAGCGTTCGATCCGTCCGACCCTGCGACGTCGGACGAATGGCCGAACGGCGAGAGCGTCGCCGGGCGTGTCGCTTTCACCCAGGACCGTGACGGATTCACCTAGGGCTTGGCGCGTTCACATCTGTTTGGGTAGCACCAGAGATGCCGTCCATCCCCTCCAGCGCCGGGTCCCCCACCGGCGTTTCAGGACCGCCCACCGGCGCCCCGCCGATGCTCGCGGTGCACGGGCTCGAGGTGGTGTACGACGACGTCGTCCTGGTGCTGCGCGGCGTGTCGCTCGAGGTGCCGACCGGAGCGATCGTCGCGCTGCTCGGCGCCAACGGCGCGGGCAAGACGACGCTGCTGCGCGCGATCACCGGACTCCTCGACGTGCACCGCGGACGGATCACCAAGGGCGAGGTCCTCCTCGACGGTGACCGCATCCACGGCCGCGACGCCCCGGCGATCGTCCGACGCGGCGTCGCGCAGGTCATGGAGGGCCGGCGGGTGTTCGCCGAGATGACCGTCGACGAGAACCTGCGCGCCGGCGGGTTCACCCGCAATCGCATGCAGAACCGCGAGGCCTACGACCGGGTGATGGACCTCTTCCCCAAGCTCGCCGAGCGCCGCGACTCCACCGCCGGGTACCTGTCGGGCGGTGAGCAGCAGATGGTCGCGATGGGCCGGGCGATGATGGCGTCGCCCAAGCTCCTCCTCCTCGACGAGCCGTCGCTCGGCCTCGCCCCGCGGATCGTCGAGCAGATCCGCGACATCATCGTCACCCTCAACGAGCAGGGCACCACGGTGCTCCTCGTCGAGCAGAACGCCAACATGGCGCTGTCGATCGCCACCCACGGCACGGTGCTCGAGACCGGCAAGGTCGTGAAGGAGGGCCCCGCCGCCGACCTCCTCGGCGACGAGGACATCCAGGAGTTCTACCTCGGGATCTCCGGGGGCGACGGCGCGCAACGTCGGTCGTTCCGTGACGTCAAGTCCTACCGGCGACGCAAGCGGTGGGGCGCATGACCGATCAATCCCCGGGCGGCGCCCCGGAGCCGACCGCGACCGGCGTCGACGACCACGAGCCGCTCCTGGCGCTGCGCGACGTCACGCTGCGGTTCGGCGGCGTGACCGCGCTCGACGGGGTGAGCCTGGAGATCGCCCCCGGCGAGCTGCACGCGGTGATCGGCCCCAACGGCGCGGGCAAGACGTCGATCTTCAACTGCATCAACGGGGTGTACCGGCCCCAGGTCGGGTCGATCACCTTCGACGGCCACGAGTTGATCGGCCAGCGACCCGCGAGGATCGCCCGGCTCGGCGTCGCCCGCACGTTCCAGAACCTCGGGCTGTTCGTCGCGCTGTCGGTCGTCGACAACCTCATGCTCGGCCGCCACCACCTCATGCGCACCGGGTTCGTCAGCGGCGCGCTGTGGTGGGGCCGCGCGCGGCGCGAGGAGATCGAGCACCGCGAGGCGGTCGAGCGGATCGTCGAGCTGCTCGAGCTCGAGGCCCACCGCCACCGGCCCGCCGGCCTGCTGCCGTACGGGCTGCAGAAGCGCCTGGAGCTCGGCCGCGCGCTGGCGATGGAGCCCAAGCTCCTCCTCCTCGACGAGCCGGTGGCGGGGATGAACCTCGAGGAGACCGAGGACATGGCCCGCTACCTCATGCAGGTCCGGCGCGAGCTCGACCTGGCGATGCTCCTCGTCGAGCACGAGATGCACCTCGTCATGGACCTCGCCGACCGCGTCACCGCGCTGGACTTCGGTCGACGGCTGGCGTCCGGCACCCCGGCCGAGGTCCAGGCCGACGAGCAGGTCATCCAGGCCTACCTCGGGGGCGCCGCGTGAGCGCCCGCCGCCCATCCGACCCCACCGGCGGCGTCGCGCCGGACGCGCTCCCCGATGACGCGCACCTCGAGGAGGAGGTCGAGGCGCGCGCGCCGAGCCTCCCGGCGCGCCTGCTGGAGCTCGCCGCGACCACCCCCGACGCGGTCGCGCTGCGCCAGAAGCACCGTGGCGTGTGGCACGAGACGACGTGGCGCGGGTACGCCGAGCGGACCGCGCGGATCGCCCGCGGGCTCGCCGACCTGGGCGTCGGGCCGGGCGACCGGGTCGCCGTCCACGCCGAGAACCGGATCGAGTGGGTGCTCGCCGACCTGGCGATCCAGGGCCTCGGCGCGATGACCGTCGGCGTCTACCCCACCTGCCCGCCCGCCGAGGTCGAGTACCTCCTGTCGCACTCCCGTGCCACGGTCCTCGTCGCCGAGGACGAGGAGCAGGTCGACAAGGCGCTCGAGGTCCGGGACGGCCTGCCCGCGCTGCGCACGATCGTCGTCGTCGACCCGCGCAACGTCGACCTGTCCGACGCGTCGCTCGTCACCTGGCAGGCGCTCGAGGAGCGCGGCGCCGCCGGCACGGTCGACGACCTCGCGGACCGGGTGGCGGCGCTGGACCCGGAGTCCCCCGCGACGATCGTCTACACGTCCGGCACGACCGGCCCGCCGAAGGGGGCGCTGCTGAGCCACCGCAACCTGCGGGCGGCCGGGGACGCGTTCGCGCAGGCGTTCCCCGCCGGGCCCCGCGACGAGATCCTGTCGTACCTGCCGCTCTGCCACGTCGCCGAGCGCGTGGTGTCGTTGATCGCCGCGCTGGAGTCCGCCTACGTCGTGAACTTCGGCGAGGGCGGCGAGGCGTTCGCCCAGGACCTGCGCGAGGTGCAGCCGACGTTCTTCGTCGGGGTGCCGCGGGTGTGGGAGAAGATGCACGCCACCGTCGACGTGCGGATGGGCGACAGCTCGCGCCTCAAGCGGCTGGTGCACCGGCGGCTCACCGCGGCCGGGGTGCGCACCGCCCGGGCGCGCATGCAGGGCCGGGTCGGACCGGGCGACCGCGTGCGGAGCGCCGTCGGCGAGCTGCTCCTGTACCGCGCGCTGCGGGACCGGCTGGGCCTGCGCCGCGTGCGGATGGCCGCGTCCGGGGCGGCGCCGATCGCCCCGCAGATCCTCGAGGCGTTCTGGGCGATCGGGGTGCCGGTGCGCGAGGTGTACGGCCAGACCGAGAACACCGCCGTCGGCACCGCGATGCCCGACGGCGACGTGCGGATCGGGACCGTCGGCACGAGCTACCCCGACAGCGAGCTGCGGATCGCCGACGACGGCGAGATCCTCACCCGCGGCCCGGGCACGTTCCTGGGGTACCTCGACGACGAGGACGCGACGCGGGCGACCGTCGACGAGGACGGGTGGCTCCACACCGGCGACGTCGGGACGGTCGACGACGACGGGTTCGTGCGGATCACCGACCGCAAGAAGGACATCATCATCACCGCCGGCGGCAAGAACGTGTCGCCGTCCGAGATCGAGAACCGCCTGAAGGTCTCGCCGTACGTCCGCGAGGCGATCGTCGTCGGCGACCGCCGCAAGTACCTCGTCGCGCTCATCGGGATCGAGCAGGACACCGTCGGCGACTGGGCGACGCGGACCGGGCTGGCGTACACGACCTATGCGGACCTGTCGCGCAAGCCCGAGGTCCGCGAGCTCGTCGACGGGGTCGTCGCCGCCGCCAACGCCGACCTGGCGCAGGTGGAGACGATCAAGCGGTTCGCGCTGCTGGAGAAGGAGCTCGACCACGAGGACGGCGAGCTCACCGCCACGCAGAAGGTGCGGCGCGCCGCGATCGAGCGCGAGTTCGCCGCGACGATCGAGTCGCTCTACGCGGGAGAAGGGGCGTCGTGAGCGAGTTCCTCGAGCTGAGCTTCGCCGGCATCGCGCTGGGGTCCCGGTACGCGCTCGTCGCGTTGGGGTTCGTCATCATCTTCCGGGCCACCGGGGTCATCAACTTCGCCCACGGCGGCCTCATGCTCCTCGGGGCGTACTTCGCGTACGCGCTGATCGCCACCGGCATGCCGTTCGCGCTCGCCGTCGTCCTGGCGATGCTCGGCACCGCGGCGTTCGGGGCCACCGTCGAGCGGGTCGCGCTGCGTCCCCTCGTCGGCAGGCCCGTGTACGCGGCGATCATGGTCACCGTCGGCCTGCTGTTCATCATGGAGCAGCTCGCCACGACGATCTGGGGCCACAACGCGCTGACGCTCGGCGACCCGTGGGGCCTCGACACCGTCACCGCCGGCGACGTCGTCATGCCGGTGAAGGACCTGTGGACGATCGGCCTGGCCGCGCTCGCCCTCGCGGCGTTCTTCGTCCTGCTGCGGTACACCCGGATCGGGGTCGCGATGCGCGCCACCGCCGCCGACCCCGAGGCCGCCCTCGCGCAGGGCATCAGCGCCGGCCGGATCACCGCCGTCTCGTGGGCCATCGCCGCCGCGCTGGCCACCGTCGCGGGCGTGACGTTCGCCGCCGGTCCCAACGCGCTGAGCCCCGGCCTCTCCACCGTCGCGCTCATCGCGTTCCCGGCGATGATCCTCGGCGGGATGGACAGCCCGGGCGGCGCGGTCGTCGGCGGGCTCATCATCGGCCTGGTCCAGTCGCTCACCGCCGGCTACCAGGAGGACGTGCTGCCGTGGGCCGGCGAGAACGTCCACCACGTCATGCCGTTCGTCGTGATGATCCTCATCCTGCTCGTGCGCCCCTACGGGCTGTTCGGCACGCGAGAGGTCCGGAGGATCTGACGTGCGCGACCTGCGCTCCCTCCTCCGTGGCCGTCGCGACGGTCCCGCCGCCGGCCTGCACCGAAGCCACCGCGACGCGGTCCGCCTGTGGGGCACGCCGTGGGCCCGGTTCGGCCTGGTGCTGCTCGTCGCCGGATGGGCGCTCGTCCCGCAGTTCGTCACCGACGACTTCTGGCTCAGCGTCCTGAACTACGCGGGCATCGCGGCGGTCGCCGCCCTGGGGCTCAACCTCCTCACCGGCTACACCGGCCAGATCTCGCTCGGCCACGCGGTGTTCCTCGGCGTCGGCGCGTACGCGGCCGCGCAGATCGGCGAGGGCGGCGACATCCCGATCGTCGTGTGGTTGCCGGCCGCGGCGCTCATCGGCGGCCTCGTCGGAGCGATCATCGGCCCGTTCGCGCTGCGCCTGCGCGGCAACTACCTCGTCATCGTGACGCTCGGCCTCGTCTTCATCGCCGAGCACGTCTTCCGCAACCTCAAGGACATCACCGGCGGCAACACCGGCACGCCGGTGTCGGCGAGCCCGTCGATCGGGTCGTTCGACGTCACCGACCTGAGCTTCGCCGGGCAGAGCTACTCGCGCGAGCAGGGCTGGTTCTGGCTCATCTGGGCGATCGTCGCGCTCACCGCGCTCATGACGAAGAACATCGTCCGCACCCGTCCCGGCCGCGCGATCCAGGCGATCCGGGACCGCGACCTGGCCGCCGAGGTCGTCGGGATCGAGATCGGCCGCCACAAGATCTGGGTGTTCGCGATCTCGAGCGCGTTCGCCGCGGCCGCCGGTGCGCTGTACGGGTCCTACCAGGAGTACGTCAGCCCGGACGAGTGGAACCTCTTCCTCTCGATCCAGTACATCGCGATCATCATCGTCGGCGGGGTCGGCACGGTCTTCGGCACGATCCTGGGGGCGCTGTTCATCGGCGCGCTGCCGTCGGTCATCGAGGAGTACTCGGACTCCATCCCCGGCGTCGCGGCGAAGGCCGGCGACAGCGGGATCAGCGTCTACTCGCTGAACCAGGCGATCTTCGGGGTGCTCATCGTCGCGTTCCTGCTGCTGGAGCCGCGCGGCCTCGCCGCGATCTGGCTGCGGGTCAAGACGTACTTCCGGACGTGGCCGTTCAGGTACTGACGGCCACGCACCAACGGTTCCACGAAAGGGAGAGAGAACATGCGCAACAGGGCACGATGGGGAGCGATCGCCGCGAGTGCGGTCCTGGCCCTCGGCGTCACCGCGTGCGGTGGCGCCGACGACGACAACGACGGGGGCGGTGGCGACGGCGGGGAGCTGACCTCGGCGCCCGGGTTCGACGGCACGACGATCAAGATCGCGACGCTCAGCGCGCAGTCCGGTCCGGTCGCGGTCATCGGCAAGCCGCTGACGAACGGCATCAAGGTCTGGTTCGACCGGGTGAACGCCGGCGGCGGCATCGCCGGCAAGTACAAGGTCGAGCTCGTCAACGAGGACAACCGCTACGAGGCCGACACGACGGTCCAGCGGTACAACCGGGTGAAGAGCGACGTCGTCGCCATCGGGCAGGTGCTGGGCACCGCCCCGACGCTCGCCCTGCTGCCGCAGCTGCGCCGCGACAACATGGTCGCCGCGCCCGCGTCTCTCGACGGGTTCTGGGTCGAGGAGCCCAACCTCGTCCCGGTCGGCGCGCCCTACCAGGTGGAGGCCGCCAACGGCCTGCACCACTACGTCGAGGCGGAGGGCAAGGACAAGGTCCTCTGCACGCTCACGCAGGACGACGTGTACGGCGAGGCCGCGCTGCAGGGCGTGGAGGCCGCGGCGAAGGCCGACGGCGTGAAGATCACCAGCGGCCAGAAGTTCAAGGTCGCCGACAAGGACGTCACCGGCCAGATCCAACGGTTGAGCCGCGCGAACTGCGACGCGGTGAGCCTCGCCGCCACCCCGACCGACGCCGCCACGATCTGGGGCACCGCCGCCCGCCTGAAGTTCGCTCCGCGCTGGATCGCCCAGGCGCCGGCGTGGACCGGGGCGTTCGCGAAGTCGCCGCTGACCGAGTACCTGCAGCAGACGCTGTGGCTCGTCGGTGAGGGCGCGGACTGGGGCGACGACTCGATCCCCGGCATGAAGGAGATGCTCGCCGACGTCGAGAAGTACTCGCCGCAGCAGGAGCCGGATCTGTACTTCACGTTCGGGTACAACCAGGGCCGTGCGATCGCGGCGATCCTCGATAAGGCGGTCGCCGCCGGCGATCTGTCCCGCGACGGGGTGCGCAAGGCGCTGGACGGCCTGGGCGAGGTCGACTTCCAGGGCCTGATCTCGTCCTACACCTACGGGCCGGACGGCGACCGCGATCCGTCGCGGTCGAACACGATCTACACGGTCGATCCGAGCGCCAAGGGTGGCCTGAAGACCGTCGAGAAGGACGTCACGTCGCCCGCCGCGACGGGCCTCGAGTTCGAGACGGTGAAGTAGCGCCCGACCGCGGGGGTCGTCCACGCCGCGTGGACGACCCCCGCCGAGCGCGTCGCGCGCCGGGCGGCGGGCGGCGGGCGCTCGCGGCCCCGGCCACCGCGAACCGATCAGTCCACGCCCGGCAGCGACGGGTAGTCGACGGTGAAGCGGTCCGGGTCCGCGGCGTCCCACCACACTCTCCACAGGTCCGGGACGTCGCCGAGCAGCGCCCCCTCGTCGAGCCAGTCGTACAGCTCGCCGTAGTGCGCGGAGCGGGCGTGGGTCACCCGCCGTCGCAGCTGCGACCGTCGCAGCTCCGCGGTGTCGGCCACGCCCATCGCCGCCATGAGGCGCTGCGCGCTGCGGACCGTCGCCCGCTGGTACCGCGTCACCCGCGGCGCCTTGTCGGTGGGGACGAGCGACCGGTACCGCCACCGGTCCTGGGTCGCCACCCCCGACGGGCAGTGGTTGTCGTGGCAGCGCTCGGCCTGGATGCAGCCGATCGCGAACATCATCGCGCGGGCCGACAGCGTGAAGTCCGCGCCCTGGATGAGCCGCGTCACGACGTCGGAGCCGGTGGCGACCTTGCCGCTCGCGCCGATCCGGATGCGGTCGCGCAGCCCGCAGCCGGTCAGCGCGTTGTGGACGAAGAGCAGCCCCTCGGTGAGCGGCAGGCCGACGCTCGCCTCGAACTCCAGCGGCGCGGCCCCCGTCCCGCCCTCGGCGCCGTCGACGATGATGAAGTCCGGGGTGATCCCCGTGTCGAGCATCGCCTTGCAGACCGAGAGGAACTGCACGCGCGACCCGACGCAGAGCTTGAGCCCGACCGGCTTGCCGTCGGCGAGCCGGCGCATCTCGTCGATGAACGTCACGAGCTCCCGCGGGGTGGAGTACACGCGGTGGCCGGGAGGCGAGTAGCAGGTCTCGCCGACCGGGATGCCGCGTGCCTCGGCGATCTCCGGCGTGACCTTGGGCCCCGGCAGCAGGCCTCCGATCCCGGGCTTCGCCCCCTGCGAGATCTTCAGCGAGACCATCTTCACCTGGGGGTCCGCGGCCTGCTCGGCGAAGCGGTCCGGATCGAACCCGCCGTCGGGCGTGCGGCACCCGAAGTACCCGGTCCCGATCTCCCAGATGAGGTCTCCGCCCGGCTCGCGGTGGTAGCGCGAGATCCCGCCCTCCCCCGTGTCGTGGGCGAACCCGCCGGCGCGGGCACCGGCGTTGAGGGCGAGGATCGCCGGTGGCGACAGCGCACCGAAGCTCATCGCCGACACGTTGAGGAGCGCCAGGTCGTGCGGTCGCGCGCAGTCCGGGCCGCCGATCCGCACGGTCGGCGGGTCGGCGTCGTCGGCCGGCGGCCGCAGCGGAGCCATCGAGTGCACGAGGTACTCGCGGTCCAGGTCGTCCAGGTCGTACTCGGTGCCGAACGGCGACTCGTCCTCGACGCCCTTCGCCCGCTGGTAGACGATCGAGCGGGTGTCGCGGTCGAACGGTCGACCGTCGGTGTCGCTCTCGACGAAGTACTGCTGGATCTCGGGTCGCAGCGCCTCGGCGATCCATCGACCGTGACCGGTCAGGGGAAACGTGCGCAGCACGACGTGCCGGGTCTGGAGCAGGTCCCAGGCGGAGACGGCCGTGAGCAGGAGCAGCGGGATGGCGGCCCACCACCACCCGGCGCCGGCGAGGAGCGCCAGCGCCGTCGTGACGAGCGCGGCGCAGGCGACGAGGAGGGACGGCAGGTAGCGGAGCATGGTGGGGACCTCCTGGGTGGGACGCGACCCACGCTACGCCTCGCGCCCGACGCTCACGCCTCCCCGGTGGACCGGCCGGCGCGACGCAGGGCCGCGAGGCCGACGACCGCCGCGACGACCGACGCGAGCAGCACCCCGACCTTGGCCTCATCCCGGAGCGCCGGATCGACGTAGGCCAGCTCGGCGACGAACAACGACACGGTGAAGCCGATCCCCGCGACCGCCGCGACCCCGAGGACATGGCGCGGCGTCATCCCGTGCGGCAGCGGCCCGAGCCGCCAGTGCACCGCCGCGAGGGTGAAGAGCGTGATCCCCACCGTCTTGCCGACGACGAGCCCGACCACGATGCCGAGCGTGACCGGCGACCCGAGGGCGCCGGACAGCGCGTCGCCGCCGAGCGGCACGCCGGCGTTGGCCAGCGCGAACAGCGGGATGACGAGGTAGCTCGTCCACGGATGGATCGCCAGCTGGAACCGCTCGTTGGGCGACACGGTCGAGCCGATCTCACGGACGGCCGCACGGCCTCCCGCGGGCGAGGGCTCGCGGTGGAGGAGCCGCGCCAGGCGCGCCATCCGCTCCATGTCGGCCGGCCGCGGAGGGTGCACGGTCGTCATGAGCCCGAGCGCGACGCCCGCGATCGTCGGGTGGATGCCCGACGCGGTCGTCGCGAGCCACAGGGGGATCCCGGCGGCGAGGTACGCCGGTCCGCCCCACGGGGGCCCGTACCGTCGTGCGATCCAGACGAGCGCCAGGATCCCGGCGGCCACGACGAGCCACGCCGGCTCGACGCCGTCGGAGTAGAAGATCGCGATGACCGCGATCGCCCCGACGTCGTCGACGATCGCGAGCGTCAGGAGGAACACGCGCACGCCGGGCGGCACGCGCTCGCCCAGGATCGCGACGGCGCCGAGGACGAAGGCGATGTCGGTCGCCATGACGATGCCCCACCCGCGCGCGCCGTCGCCACCGAGGTTGACGAGCGTGAACGCCAGCGCCGGGACGACCATGCCGGCCAGCGCCGCCAGCGCCGGCACCGCGGCCGCCCGCCGGTCGCGCAGGCCGCCGAGCGCGAGCTCGCGTCGGATCTCCAGCGCGACGACGTAGAAGAAGAGCGTCATGAGCCCGTCGTTGACCCAGTGACGCAGGCTCTCGTCGATCGCGCGGCCACCGACGCCGACGACGACGTGCGTGGACCACAGGTCCTCGTAGGCGTCCGCGACCGGCGAGTTCGCCCACGCGAGCGCGACGATCGTCGCGACCAGCAGCAACCCGGCGCCGCCCGTCTCGGTGCGAACGAAGGCGAGGAGCGACCGCGATCCGCGCTCGTCCACCGGTGGCGGACGATCGGTCGCTGCGGGCGGGTCGGTGATCACGGCGTGGCGCTCCCGGGGGTCGACGACGGACGTCGCCGACCAGCCTTCCCGGCACACCACGACCGCCGCCGTCCCGTGGGACGGTCGACGCGCGCCCCGCGAAGGCTAGGGCAGACGACCGGCCGCCGTCACCCAGGCATCGGCAAACATCACTGTTCATGAACCGGTCCGGTCCGCTACCGTGCATCCCATGACGACCCTCGCGGGGAAGAAGACGCTCATCACCGGCGCGGCGAGCGGGATCGGCCGGGCGACGGCGATGGCCGCCGCCGCGGAGGGCGCCGAGCTCTTCCTCACCGACATCCAGGACGAGGCGCTGCAGGCCGCGGCCGGGGAGATCCGGGCCCGCGGCGGTCGGGTGTCCGTCGCACGGGCCGCCGACGTCTCCGACTACGATGCGGTGCGGGAACTCGCCGACGCGATCCACGCCGAGCACGGCAGCCTCGACGTCGTGATGAACGTCGCCGGCATCTCGCGCTGGGGCACCGTCGACAAGCTCACCCACGACGACTGGCGGCGGCTCGTCGACATCAACCTCATGGGTCCGATCCACGTCATCGAGACGTTCATCCCGCCGATGATCGCGGCCGGTCGCGGCGGGCACCTCGTCAACGTGTCGTCGGCCGCCGGCCTCTTCGGGCTGCCGTGGCACGCCGCCTACAGCGCCACGAAGTTCGGCCTGCGCGGCGTGTCCGAGGTGCTGCGGTTCGACCTGCGTCAGCACGGGATCAAGGTGAGCCTCGTCCTGCCGGGCGCGGTCGACACCCCGCTCGTCGGCACGGTGCAGATCGCCGGCGTGAACCGAGAGGACCCGCGGGTGCAGAAGCTCGTCGGCCGGTTCAGCCGCCACGCCGCCACGCCCGACGAGGCCGCCGCGGCGATCCTGCGGGGCGTCCGCCGCGACCGCTACTGGGTGTACACGTCGCGCGACATCCAGCTCGGGCACTTCTTCACCCGCAAGTTCGAGTGGCCGTACACGCTCGTCATGCGGTTCATCAGCTCCCGCGCGACCGCGCTGCAGCGCAAGCTCTGACCGGGACGACACCGGCCGGGGCAGCCCACTTGTGGCGGACGGTGCCCGCGAGGCGACCGGGATCCGCCACGCGTGCCGTCAGGCCAACCGGGCTCGCACGTCTCCGTCCGCACCTACCGGCCCGCCCCTCGTCACCTGCCCTTGACGAGGACGACGAGCTCCAGGTCCGGGCGGCTCGGCACTCCGTAGCGCTCGTCGCCGTAGGGGAACGGCCGGCGCTCGCCGGTGGGCGCGTACCCGAGCCGCCGGTACCAGGCGATGAGCTCGGTGCGCTGGACGATCACCGCGATCTCGGTCGCGTCGCGGTCGAGGACGTCGGCGGCGAACGCCTCGGCGGCGGCGAGCAGCGCACGGCCGACGCCGCGACCCTGCGCCGTCGGCGACACCGCCACCATCCCGATGTGCGCGACCCCGCGCCGGCGAAGCACGTGGCAGGACGCCAGCAGCGCCCCCGCCCCCCGCTCGTCGACGGGTGACCGCCCCGCGGAGGCGACGACGCGCGGCGGGCCCACGGTGGGCAGGTCGCCGGCCGACGCGTCGATGACGAGGAACACCCCGTCGGGGTCGGCGGCGATCTCGCGCACCATCGCCAGGTCGGTCCGCCGTCCGTCGATGAGATCGGCCTCGGTCGTCCACCCCGCGCGACTCGACGTGCCCCGGTACGCGGACTCGACGAGCGCGACGATCGCCCGGTGGTCGTCCGACGTCGCGCGACGCACGACGGGAGGGGTCGATCGGTCGCGCGACGGCATGTCGGGTCGATTCCAGCACGCCCGCCGGCAGTGCGGAGGACCGCCGACGTGCGACCGTGGCGGGTGACCCCGTCGAAGGGGCCGGGGTGGCCCGTCCGGGGGATGGCCCGCGTCCGCCCGGCGGTGTTTCATGCGTGCATGGCGTACACGGCCCCGGGCAGTCCGAGCATGATGGTCCAGCACCACCAGTCCCCGCGATCATGAACGGCCCGCACCGCCGCGCCGGGGGCCGGCGGGCCACCGGGGCCGGCCGACCGGTCCGGTTGCTAGAGCGTGACGACGAACGCGACGCGATCGGGGCGTTTCTCACCCCGGGCGGCACCCGTCCCCGCCCGCTGCTCGTCGTGGAGGGCGAGGCGGGGATCGGCAAGTCCCGCCTGCTCGACCTCGCCGCGTCATCGGCGGCCCGCCGCGGCCACCGCACGGTGCGCGGGCGCGGGACCGAGCTCGGCTCGGCGATCTCGTTCGGCACCGCGCTCGACCTCGTCGAGCCGCTGCTGGCCGACCCCGGCCTGGACCCCGCGGAGCTGCTCGCCGACGCGGCCGGCTTCGTCCGCGTGCTGCTCGATCCGGCCCACCCGTCGGCGTCCGCGACGGCCGACGGGATCGACGCCGCCCGGGTGGCCCACGGCCTGTTCCGCCTGTGGAGCGCCGCGGCGGCCCACGGTCCGGTCTGCCTCGTCGTCGACGACGTGCACTGGACGGACCCCGGCACGTTGCGGGCGCTCGCCCACGCCGCCGAGCGCGCCACCGACCCGCGCCTGCGGATCATCGCGTCGATCCGCGACGGCGAGCCCGGCAGCGACCCCACGATCCTCCGCCAGCTCCGCGACGCCGCCTCGACGACCGTGCGACCACGGCCGCTGAGCGCCGATGCGATCGCGACCCTCGCCGCCGACGTCGGGATCGTCGACCCGGCCGTCGGCGAGGCCTGCCGACGCCTGACCGCCGGCAACCCGCTGCTCGCGACCGCGCTCGTCGACGCGCTCGGCGCGCACCTCGACGGCTCCCCCGACCCGGCCCCCGACGCCGTCGCCGCGCTCGACCGGCTCGTCGCGGACGGCGTGCCCAGCGTGGGGCGCCACGTCCGGCGACGTCTCACGGGGCTCCCCGACGACGTCCTCGCGGTCGCCCGCGCCGCCGCGGTGCTCGGCGACGGGTCGACGCTGCGGCACGTCGGGGCCCTCGCCGGCGTCGACCTCGACGCCGCCGCCGACGCGGTCGACCGCCTGGGCGACGTCCGACTGCTCGAGCGGGCCACGCCGGTCGCGTTCAGCCACCCGGTCGTGCGCGACGCGCTCCTGCACGACCTGCCGAGCGCCCGCCGGGCGCTCATGCACGGGCGCGCCGCACGCCTCCTCGCCGACGACCACGCCGACGCGGAGCGCGTCGCCGCGCACCTGCTGCGCGCCGCCCCCGAGGCCCGCCCGCGCCACGTCGCCCTGCTGCGGTCCGCGGCCGCCCAGGCGATCGCGCGGGCGCAGCCGGCATCGGCCGCCGGCTACCTCCGCCGCGCGCTCGAGGAGCCGCCGGGCGTCGAGGACCGGCCCGCGGTGCTCCTCGATCTGGGCCGGGCGCTCGCCGCGGCGGGCGACGCCGGCGCCGGCGCCGTGCTCGACGACGTCCTGGCGGACCTGCCCGACGGCCGTCCGCGGGCCGAGGTCCTGTTGCTCCGCGGACGGGTGTGGTTCAGCGCCGGTGACCTGGCCGCCGCGGCCCGCGCGTTCGACGCCGGGCTCGACGCGCTCGACGCCGACGCCGTGCGCGCGACGGCCGACGCGGGGCCACCGGCGGACGACGCCGGGGGCACGGGCGCCCACGTCGCGCGCACGGCGACCGACGACCTAGCGCTCGAGCTGCAGGCCGCGTTCATCAGCGCCGCACGGTTCGACGCGAGCCTGCAGCCCGAGGCCCAGCGCCGCCTGGAGCCGCTCCTCGACCGCGGCGGGGACGGCGCGACCCGCGCCGAGCGCGCCCTGCTCGCCGAGGTCGCGCTGGAGCGCGGCATCCGTGGCGCCCCGCCACGCGACGCGATCGACCTGGCGATGCGGGCGTGGGCCGACGGGCAGGTGCTCGACGAGCTCGACCCGCACGGGATCGTCCTGTCGCAGCTCGCGGCGACGCTCACCTGGTCGGACGCCGTCGCGGAGTCCGAGGCGGTGCTGACGGCCGCGTTCGAGCACGCCGACCGGACCGGCGCGGCGCACGGACGGGCGACCGCCGCCTACCTGCGGGCGTGGCCGCGGCTGTACCGCGGCGACCTGGCCGGGGCGGACGCCGACGCACGGCTGGCGCTCGCGACCGACGGCTGGGAGATGTACGAGCCGTCCGCACGCGCGGTGGTGGCGCTCGTCGCGCTGGAGCGCGCCGACCCGGACGAGGCGGAGCGGTGGCTCGACGTCGGCGAGCGCGAGGCCCGCTGGTCGGGGTCGTTGCCGTACGGCCTGCTCCTCGAGGCCCGGGGGCGGCTGGCGTTGCGCCGGGGGGCCGCCGAGGTCGCCCGCGACGCGTTCCTCGCCTGTGGCGCGCTCATCGCGACGATCGGCGCGCCGCACCCGTTCTGCCCGTGGAAGCCCCTGGCCGCCCTGGCGTGCGCCCGGGCCGGAGACCGCGGACGGGCGGTCGCGCTGGCGGCGGTCGCGGTGGAGGAGGCGCGCGACTACGGCCTGGCCCGTCCGCTCGGCGCGGCGTTGCGCCTGTCGGGCCTGGCGACCGTCGATCCGGCGACCGGTCGACCGTCCGCGGACGGGATGGCGGCGCTCCGCGAGGCCGTGGCGATCCTCGGCCCGTCGCCCGCCCGGCTGGAGCGGACCCACGCGCTGCTGGCCCTGGGGGTCGCGCTGCACCGCTCCGGCGTCGTCGACGAGGCCCGCACGGTGCTGCGCCGGGCGCTGTCGGACGCCGACGCGCTCGGCGCGACCGCGATCGCGGAGCGCGCCCACGCCGAGTTGCTGTCGACCGGGCTCCGTCCGCGTCGCGCGGCGGCCGAGGGCGTCGCGTCGTTGACCCCGGGCGAGCTGCGGGTCGCGCGGATGGCGGCCGCCGGGATGACGAACGCGGCGATCGCCGAGGCGATCGTCGTGCGGCCCAAGACCGTCCAGTACCACCTGACGAACGTCTACCGCAAGCTCGGCGTCGCCGGCCGGGACGGGCTCGCGCCCGCCCTGGCCGGCGAGGCCGGCGCTACCGCTTGAGCGACAGCGTCCGGCTCGTCGCCTTCGCGCCCTTGACCTTCGGCGCGACGCGCAGGTAGGACTTGACGCCCTTGCGCTTGGACGCGCGGCGCAGCATCGACTTGCCCTGGCTCGTGAGGTTGAGCGTCACGCTCTGGCTGCCCTTGCCCGGGTTGACGGTCACCGTGCGCTTCTTCGCGAGGGTGACGTAGCGGCGCTTGCCGCCCGACTTCACGCGCTTGGACGTGCGCAGCGACACCTCGACCTTCGCCGGGACGCTGCCGCGGCTCACCTTCACCGTCACCCGCCAGCGCTTCGACGCCTTGAGCTTCTTCGTCACGAGCGACGGGTACTTCACCGCCACGGGCGGGGGCGGCGGGGCGACGGGCTGCTGGACCGGGGGCGGAGGGGGCGTGGGACGCACGTACGCCGCCGCGGCGTTCACCGCGGCCAGCGCGTCGATCCGTCCCGCGCCGTACACCGGGTCGTGGCCGGCGGAGCCCAGGTCGCGGGCGGTGCGCTTGAGCAGCATGTCGACCTCGGCCGGGGTCAGGTCGCCCCTGACGCTCTTCATCAACGCGACGAGGCCCGACACGATCGGGGTCGCCATCGACGTGCCGGACTTCAGGCTCGTCGCGACGCGGTTGTCCGGGCCGTCCTCGAACGTCAGCGCGCCCGGCTCGTTGCCGTCGGTCGTCGACACGACGTCCTTGCCCGGCGCGGCGATGTCGACGAACGTCCCCTGGGTCGAGAAGTCCGCGATCGCGTCGTTCTTGTCCGTCGCCGCGACGGCGATGACGGGGCCGTACGCCGCGGGGTAGTTCGGCTGACCGGACTGCGCGGTGAGCTGGCTGTTGCCGGCCGACGCGACGACGGTGACGTTGCGGGCGATCGCCCGGTTCACCGCCGCCTCCAGCTCGGGGTAGTGCCGCTGGAACCCGATCGAGATCGAGATGACCTGCACGTTCTGGGTCAACGCGAAGTCGATCGCCTCGACGATGTCCTTGACCGCCGCCGCGCCGAGCGACGTGCCGTTCGGATCGCCGACGGTCGTGACCTTGATCGCGACGATCGACGCGTCGAGCCCCGCGCCGGTCACCCCGACCCCGTTGTCGGACTTCGCGGCCGCCAGGCCGGCCACGTGACTGCCGTGGAACGCCTCGGCGCGCTTGTGCTTGACGTCCGCCGACCCGTACTCCGGCGTGCCGTCGGCGGCGTTGCGCCGCACGATGAGCTTGTCGGTGAGGTCCGGGTTGGACGTGTCGAACTCGCTGTCGATCACCGCGATCCGGATCCCGCGGCCCTGCGCCTTGTCCCACGCGGCGGGGAAGTTCGCCTTCGTGAAGTGCCACGCGGTCGGCGTGCCGCCGTCGAGGACGAGGCCCTTCGTGAAGAGCGGGTCGCTGGGGATGAAGTCCCACTGCACGCGGTCGCCCGCGTCGACGAGCGGGATGGTCGGGGCGCCGGGGGTGAGGACGGGGGCCAGCGGCACCGATCCGGCCGCGGGCGCCGGGGTGGCCGACGCCGTGGCCGGCAGGGCCAGGGCAGCCGCGCCGGCGGCGGCGATCGCGATGCGTCGAGAGGGTGACACGGGGACGTCTCCTTGGGGGACTCTGGTGTGGTGGGAGTGACCGCTCGCCGATCGCACGTCGCGGTCGGTGAGTGCCCCGACGGTACGCCCGCGCACCCCGCCTGAACACTGGGGCCCACCCCAGGATCGGTGCCTCCCCGGGCGGGTGGCGCAGGGCCCCTCGGGCCGGTGGCGCAGGGCCCCGCGGGCGGATGGCGCGAGGCTCGTCGGGCGGGTGGCGCGAGGCCCCTCGGGCGGGTGGCGCGAGGCCCCTCGGGCGGGTGGCGCGGAGCCCCTCGGGCGGCGATGATGGCCGCATGTCACCCGACGCAGGACCCGCCCCCGACCCGAGCCCGCCGACCCGCGACCGGTCGACGGTCGACGTGGTCGTCGTCGGGGCGGGCCTCGCGGGGCTCGTCGCGGCCCGGGCGCTCGTGCGCGCCGGCCGGACGGTGCTCGTCCTGGAGGCCCGAGACCGGGTCGGCGGTCGCACGCTCAACGTCGAGGTCGCCCCGGGGGTCGAGGCGGAGATCGGCGGTCAGTGGGTCGGTCCGGGCCAGGACCGTGTGCTGGCGCTCCTCGACGAGCTGGGCCTGGAGACCTTCCCCACCCACGCCGCGGGCCGGCACCTGCTGGAGCACGACGGTCGCCTGATCCCCTACCGTGGCGACGTCCCGCGCGTGGGGCCCGCCGGCCTCGTCGACCTGCAGATCGCGCTGTGGCGGCTGGCCTGGATGGGCCGGTCGGTGTCGCCCGAGCGGCCGTGGGCGGCGCGGCGCGCCGCGGCGTGGGACGCCATGACCGTCGCGTCGTGGATCGACCGTCACGTGCGGACCCGGTTCGCGCGGCAGATGCTCGCCGTCATGTGCGAGGCGGTGTGGGCGGCCGACCCGGCCGACCTGTCGCTCCTGCACCTGTTGGCGTACGCCCGCAGCGGCGGTGGCCTGGAGCGGCTGATCTCGACCCGCGACGGCGCGCAGCAACGGCGGGTCGTCGGCGGATCGCAACGCATCGCGCTGACGCTCGCGGCGGAGCTCGGCGACCGGGTCGTCACCGGCGTCCCCGCCCGGTCGATCGAGGTCACCGACCGGACCGTCACCGTGCACGCCGACGGGCTCGCCGTCGACGCGCGGCGGGTGATCGTCGCGATGTCGCCGACGCTCGCCGGACGGATCACCTACGACCCGCCGCTGCCGGCCCGTCGCGACCAGCTCACCCAACGCGTGCCGCAGGGGTCGGTGATCAAGGCGATGGCGGTGTACCCGCGGCCGTTCTGGCGCGACCGCGACCTCTCCGGGCAGGTGGTGAGCACTGCCGGGCCGGTGAAGATCGTGTTCGACAACAGCCCGCCGGACGGGTCGCCCGGGATCCTCGTCGGGTTCTTCGAGGGCGCGCAGGCCCGCGAGATGGGACGCCGGTCGGCGGAGGAGCGCCGCGCGGCGCTCCTCGGCTGCCTCACCCGGTTCCTCGGTCCCGAGGCCGCATCGCCGGTGTCGGTGGTGGAGCGCGACTGGTCCGCGGAGCCGTGGAGCCGCGGGTGCTACGGCGCGTTCCTGCCGCCCGGCACGTGGACGGCGTTCGGGGACGCGCTGCGCGCCCCGGTCGGCCCGATCCACTGGGCCGGATCGGAGACGTCGCCGGTGGGGATGGGGTACATGGACGGCGCGGTCGCGTCCGGCGATGCGGCGGCCCGGGCGGTGCTCGCCGCATGACCACCGATCGGCTGCACGACGACGTCGCGGCGCTCGCGGCGATGACCCGCGACTCGGCCGGCCCCGGAGAGCGCCGGTCCGCCGCATGGGTCGCCGGACGGCTGCGTGACGAGGGGGTCGACGACGTCGTCACCGAGCCGTACCGGTTCAGCCCGACGTACGCCCCCGCCTACGCGCTGCACGGCGCGGCGATCGCGGCGGGGGCGCTCGCCGGCGGACGAGGGGGTCGGCTCCTCGCCGCCGCCGCGCTCGCGTCGTACGAGCTGGACGTCAGCGGACGGCTGCCGTGGACGCGGCGGTGGCTGCCGGCCGGGGACGGCGTGAACGTCGTCGGGCGCCTCCCCTCGCGCGGTCCGCTGCGCGCCCGCCTGGTGCTCGTCGCCCACCACGACGCGGCGCGGACCGGGCTCATCTGGCATCCGGCGCTCACCCGGGCCGGCGCCGCGCGGCGGGTCCGCACCCGGGCGATGGAGCCGACCGGGTGGCCGGTCGGCGTGGCCGGGCTCGCCGCCGTCGTCGGCGGACGGATCGGTCGGCGGGTCGGGGCGACGCTCGGGGCGCTCACCGTCGCGGCGATGGCCGACGTCCAGCGCTCCCCGACGGTGCCGGGCGCGTCGGACAACGCCACCGGGGTCGCGGCGCTCCTGGCGCTCGCCGGCCGGTGGGTGGCCGACCGGCCCGACGGGCTCGAGGTCGTGCTCGTCTCCCCGGGGAGCGAGGAGCCGGGCATGGGTGGGATGCGGGCGTTCCTCGCCCGTCACGGCACCCGGCTGCGCGGCGGGCGGACGTTCGTCCTGGGCCTCGACACCCTCGGGGCCGGCACCCCGATCGTCGCCCACGCCGAGGGGGTGCTCCTGCCCCACCGCTACGACCCGGACGACCTCGACGTCGTCGACGCGGGCGCCCGCCGCGCAGGGCTCGAGCCACCGGAGCGGTGGAGGATCGGGGCGTACACCGACCCGATCCTCGCCCGGTTCGCCGGCCTGCCGACGGTGTCGCTGCTGTCGGTCGCCGGCGACGGGACGTACGGGTCGTACCACGTGCGCGAGGACGTCCCGGCACGCGTCGACCGGGCGTCGGTCGACGCGTGCGTCGCGCTCGCGGCGGCCACGGCGGAGGAGGTCGCCGCGCGGGCCGACACCGCATAGGGTCGGGCCATGACCGTCCGCACGTCCGTCCAGTCCGGCGTCGCCACGATCACCCTCGACGTGCCGGAGCAGCGCAACGCGCTCGACGGTCCGCGGGCGCGCGCGATCGGCGACGCGATCGATGCGGCGGGCGCCGACCCGGCGGTGGGGGCGATCGTCGTCGCCGGGGCCGGACGCGGGTTCTGCTCCGGCGCGGTGCGTGGCCTGCTGGAGCGCGCCGGCGACCCGCTCGACGAGGCCGCCCGGGCCGAGCTCGACGCGGTCTACGACCTGTTCCTGCGGGTCGGCGCGGCGCCGGTGCCGACGATCGCCGCGGTCCACGGGGCCGCGGTCGGCGCCGGGTTCAACCTCGCGCTGTCCACCGACGTCACCGTCGTCGCCCACGACGCCCGGCTCATCTCGGGGTTCGCCCGGATCGGGGTCCATCCCGGCGGCGGGCACCTGCACCTGCTGCGCCGCCGGGCCGGGCACGCCGCCGCCGCCGCGATCGGCCTGCTCGACCGCGAGATCGACGGCGACCGGGCGGTCGCGCTGGGCCTGGCGTGGGACGCGGTCCCGGCCGACCGGGTCGTGGAGCGCGCGGTCGAGCTCGCCGCCGCGCCGGCGGCCGACCCGGTCCTCGCCCGCCTGACCACCCGCACCCTGCGTCGCAACGCCGCCGACGCGTGGGCGGCCCACGTCGAGGCGGAGCGCGGAGCCCAGCTCACGACGCTGCTGCGGCGGGCGGCGGCGACCGGCTGAGCACGTCCCCGGCGCGCGGGTCAAGAGCCGCCCCGTCGTCTCCCCCGCGGGCCCGACCAACGCGCCGGGACACCCCGCCACCTACCGGAAACCACCATACGGCCGCGGGTCCGTACCCTTCCGTGGTCGCATGCCCGCTGTTCGCGAAGACCTACGCACCGTCGCCATCGTCGCCCACGTCGATCACGGCAAGACCACGCTGGTCGACGCGATGCTCCGCCAGTCGGGGTCGCTGCACCGCGGCGAGGACACCGAGCGGATCATGGACTCCGACGACCAGGAGCGCGAGCGGGGCATCACGATCCTCGCCAAGCACACGGTCATCAAGTGGCGTGACACGACGGTGACGATCGTCGACACCCCCGGCCACGCGGACTTCGGTGGCGAGGTCGAGCGCGGCCTGGCGCTCGTCGACGGCGTCGTCCTGCTCGTCGACGCGGCGGAGGGTCCCCTCCCCCAGACCCGGTTCGTGCTGCGCAAGGCGCTCGAGGCCGACCTGCCGGTGATCCTCGTCGTCAACAAGGTCGACCGTCCCGACGCCCAGATCGACGAGGTCATCAGTGGCGTGGAGGAGCTCTTCCTCGAGCTCGACGCCGCCGACCACCAGCTCGAGTTCCCCGTGTACTACGCGATCGGCCGCGACGGCCGCGCGGGCATCCGGCCCGACGAGCTGGGCGACGACCTGAGCGAGCTGCTCGACGGCATCCTCGCCGCGGTCCCCGGCCCCGCCCACGACCCGGAGCATCCGCTGCAGGCGCAGGTCGGCAACCTCGACGCGTCGCCGTACCTGGGCCGGCTGGCGATCTCGAAGATCTCGCACGGCACGTTGCGCCGCGGCCAGCAGGTGCTGTGGGTCAAGGGCGACGGGACCGAGGTGCGGGCCAAGGTCGGCGAGCTGTTCAAGACCCAGGGCCTGGAGCGCGTGCCGGCCGAGGAGATCGGCCCAGGCGAGATCGCCGCGATCGCCGGGTTCCCCGATATCAAGCTCGGCGACACGCTCACCGACGTCGAGAATCCCCGTCCGCTGCCACCGATCACCGTCGACGAGCCGTCGCTGGCGATGACCATCGGGGTCAACACGTCGCCGCTGGCCGGCCGCGACGGCGACAAGCTCACCGCCCGCATGATCGAGGCGCGGCTGCAGCAGGAGCTCATCGGCAACGTGTCGTTGAAGGTCGAGCCGACCGAGCGCCCCGACACGTGGGAGGTCCACGGTCGCGGCGAGCTGCAGCTGGCGGTGCTCGTCGAGAACATGCGCCGCGAGGGCTTCGAGATGACCGTCGGCAAGCCGCGGGTGCTCGTGCGCACCAACGACGACGGGTCGCGCGAGGAGCCGTACGAGGCGGTCACGATCGACGTGCCCGAGGAGCACCTGGGCAACGTCACGCAGCTGCTGGCCGAGCGCAAGGGCCAGATGCGCAACATGACCGGTCACGGCACCGGCTGGATCCGGCTGGACTACCGGATCCCGGCGCGCGGCCTCATCGGCATGCGCACCGAGTTCCTCACCCAGACCCGTGGCGCGGGGATGATGCACTCGATCTTCGACGGCTGGGACGGCTGGGCCGGCGAGATCCGCTCGCGCCAGACCGGGTCGATGGTCTGCGACCGGATGGGCAAGATCACCGGTTACGCGGTGATCGGCATGCAGGACCGCGGCACGCTCTTCGTCTCCGTCGGCGACGAGGTGTACGAAGGATCGGTCATCGGCGAGAACAAGCGCGCCGAGGACCTCGACGTCAACGCCGTCCGTGAGCGCAAGGTCACCAACATCCGCTCCTCGACCGCCGAGGAGCTCGTGAAGATCACCCCGCCGCGCGAGATGACCCTCGACCAGGCGCTGGAGTTCATCGCCGACGACGAGCAGGTCGAGGTCACCCCCAACTTCGTCCGACTGCGCAAGGCGGTGCTCAACACCACCGAGCGCCAGAAGCTCGCCAAGGCGAAGAAGCGCGGCGACGCGCCGAAGGGCTGAGCCCCGGGTCGGTCGGCAGGCCTCGCCGGTCGACGCCGGGCGGCCGCAGTGGCCGCTCCGCCCCGATCGGGTTGCAGGCACGGCGTCCGGCCCGCGAGACCGACCTGCGGGCCACGGTGACCGGTCGCTCAGGCCAGGTCGGCGCGCGCGTCGGCGATCCGCTCCTGGAGCGCCCGCCGGTCGTCGTCGGGCAGCGCCCGGTCGGCGCGCAGCTCGCGACGCAGCTCCAGCAACGCGGCCTCGTCCTCCGCGGCGTCGATGCGCTCCAGGTACTCCTCGACCGTCATCACCGCGCACGGTAGCGAGTGGCCCGGCCCGCCAGGTCCCGCACGTCGTCCACCGTCCGCAGCAGTCGCTCGAGATCCTGGGGCCGCGAGAGTCGGTGGTCCCCGTCCTCGATGACCTCCAGGTGGACGTCGTCGGACGTCAGCGCGTCCGCCAGGCGTCGACTCGTCTCCCACGACACGTCCTCGTCCCGCCGGCCGTGCAGCAGGCGCACCGGGATGTCGATGGCGATCGGACCGCCGAGCAGGCAGCGTCGTGGCGCATCCTCGAGCAACGCCCGACCGTAGACGTAGCCGTTCGGGTCGTAGCGCGAGGGACGCCGCAGGAGCCCGTCGCGCTCCAGGTCGCGACGGTCCTCGTCCGACAGCGAGGCGAATCGCTCGGCGAACACGTCCGGCGCCGCCGCGATCCCGATCAGCCCGGCGACGCGCTCCGGTCGGGCGAGCGCCACCGGCAACATCACCCCGCCGCCCATGCTCGACCCGACGAGGATCTGTGGGCCGTCGGTCAGCGCATCGAGGACGGCGACGGCGTCATCCACCCAACCGCCGATGGTGGCGTCGACGATCGTTCCCGACGACGCGCCGTGACCGGCTTGGTCGTAGCGCAGGAACGCCACCCCCCGGTCCCGACAGTGCCGCTCGAGCGCGAGCGCCTTGTCACCGTCCATCGTCGACATGTAGCCGTGGAGGAACACGACGCCGGGCGCGCGGCCGGGCACGCGCCGGTAGGCGATGCCGCGACCGTCGGGCGTGGTCAGGCGGTCTGGTTCCGGGGGGACGGGCGGGAGGTCGGTGCTGGTCATGGTCGTCCGGGGTCGGTCACGGTCGTGGGGATCGGCGCCCAGGGTGACGCCTCGTGATGCGACCCCGACGCCGGAGCCTGATCGCGCAGGGGGTGTGCTGCGCCACGGACGTGGGACGCCGGTCGCGCAGCGCACCCCGGCCGGCCGCCACCCGCGCTCGGAGGGGTGTGCTGCGCCACGGACGTGGGACGCCGGTCACGCAGCGCACCCCGGCCGCACGCCCGTCCCAGCCCGCCGGAGCACCGGTCGTCGCGCCGGGTCACAGCCCCCGCGCATGACGCAGGTTCGACCGGGCGAGCTCGAGCATCTTGCCGACGCCGCCGCCGAGGACGGTCTTGCCGGCGGCCATCGCGAAGCCGCGGATCTGCTGGGCGGTGACGTGCGGGGGCATCGACAGGGCGTTGGGGTCCGTGACCACGTCGATGAGCATCGGCCCGGGTCCGGCGAGGCCACGGGCCAGGCCGTCGTGCAGCTCCTCCGGCCGCTCGATCCGGATCGCGTCGATCCCCACGCCGCGGGCGATCGTGGCGTAGTCGATCGGGTCGTGGTCGGTGCCGAAGTCCGGCAGGCCCTCGACGAGCATCTCGAGCTTCACCATGCCCAGGGACGAGTTGTTGAACACGACGATCTTCACCGGCAGGCGATGGCGACGGACGGTCAGCAGCTCGCCGAGCAGCATCGCGAGGCCACCGTCACCCGACATCGACACGACCTGGCGGCCGGGCTGGGCGAGCTGGGCCCCGATCGCGTGCGGCAGCGCGTTGGCCATCGTGCCGTGGAGGAACGAGCCGATCACCCGACGACGGCCGTTCGGCGTCAGGTAACGGGCCGCCCACACGTTGTTCATCCCGGTGTCGACCGTGAAGATCGCGTCGTCGGCGGCCAGGTCGTCGAGGGCGTCGGCGACGAGCTCGGGATGGATCGGCGGACGCGCCCGGGACGCGTCGGTGTACGCGCCGACGACCTGCTCCAACGCCTTGGCGTGGCGGGTGAGCATGTCGTCGAGGAACGATCGGTCGTCCCTCGTCCGCACCAGCGGTAGGACGGCGCGGAGCGTCTCGCCGACGTCGCCGTGCACCCCGAGCAGCAGCGGCGTGCGTCGGCCCAGCCGCGCGGCGTCGTGGTCGACCTGGATCGTCCGCTCCCCGGGCAGGAACCCGTCGTAGGGGAAGTCGGTGCCCAGGAGGAGCAGCAGATCGGCCTCGTGGGTCGCCTCGTAGCAGGCGCCGTAGCCGAGCAGGCCGCTCATCCCGACGTCGAAGGGGTTGTCGTACTGCAGGTGCTCCTTGCCGCGCAGCGTGTGGCCGATCGGGGCCTTGACCGCGTCGGCGAGCGCCAGCAGCTCGTCGCGGGCGCCGGCGGCTCCTGCCCCGGCGAAGATCGTCACGCGCTCCGCGGCGTCGATCGCGTCGGCCAGTGCCCGGACCTGCGCGGGAGGCGGGGCGGCCACCGCACGCTCGACGACGAACCGGCTCTCGCCCGTCGGGTGCGCGACATCGAGGTCGGCGACGTCGCCGGGGACGACAAGCACCGCCACGCCGCCGTCGGCGATCGCCCGCTGGATCGCGATCCGCTGGATCCGCGGCATCTGCTCCGCCCGGGAGATCGTCTCGCAGTAGACGCTGCACTCGACGAACAGCCGCTCGGGGTGGGTCTCCTGGAAGAACCCGGTGCCGATCTGCGCCGACGGGATGTGGGACGCCAGGGCGAGGACCGGCGCCCCGGAGCGCTGCGCGTCGTAGAGGCCCTGGACGAGGTGCGTGTTGCCGGGGCCGCAGCTCCCCGCGCAGACCGCGAGCCGTCCGGTGACCTGGGCCTCGGCCGCGGCGGCGAACGCGGCGGCCTCCTCGTTGTGGACGTGGACCCAGTCGATGCCGTCGGTGCGGCGGATCGCGTCGACGACCGGGTTGAGGCTGTCGCCGACGACGCCGTAGACGCGCTCGACGCCCGCCTGGCGCAGGACGGTGACGAACTGCTCGGCGACGTTCATGCCGTCCGGCGCTCCGCGTCGGGCAGGTCGTCGGGGAGCGGCACGTCGGTGATCGGGTGCGGATCGTGGTCGTCCCAGTCGTGGAACGCCTCGGCGTCGCGGGACGCGTGCTCCACGGCGACGTCGCCCCCGAGCGCCACGAGCGACAGGACGTCGGGCCCGCGGTTGACGACCTGGCGGCGCACGTCGGGGGCGATCCGGGCGATCTCGCCGGGAACCAGGTCGTGGTCCTCGCCCTCGACGACGAGCGTCAACCGGCCGGAGATCACGAGGTACGCCTCCTCCTGCCGCTCATGGTGGTGGATCCGCATCCGCTGCCCGGGCTGCAGCACGAGCTGGTTGATGCCGAAGCTCGTGACGCCCAGCGCGCGGCGGAGCGGCACGAAGCGCTCCCCGGTGTGGTCCTGGAGGGTGACGCGGGTGACGGTCTCGCTCATGGGCCCACCCTACGCCCCGCCGCCGGACCGGCCGGAGCGTCCCGGTATCCGGGCGCCCGCCCCGCGACGCCGTCCTACTCGCCCGACGGCGCGGCGTCGCCCTCGGCCGGCGGCTGGGCCTTGCTCTCCGTCTCGTAGCGGGTGGTGATCGGCTGCTCGACGGTGCGGCCGTCGCCGTAGCGGATCCTGCGGGTGACGGTGATCGAGAAGTCCCCGCCCTCGACCGGTTGGCGTGCGCCCGGCGACGCGGTGACGCGCCGGCCGCCGTTGTGGCCGTACAGGGCGACGCTCACGCCGGCCGCGTCGTAGCTCGTGCGGACGAGGATCGGCGCACCGGTGTCGTTCGTCCACTTCATGTCGATGTCGGGGAAGTTCAACGTCGACTCGCGCCCGGGCGGGTAGCGGTCGATGTAGAGGCTGTGCGGACGGTAGGCGTCCAGCGGCAGGCCGGCGAAGTACGCCGCGTTGTACATCGTCGTGGAGAACTGCGACACCCCGCCACCGACCGACGGCTCGATCCGGTTGTTGGCGATGAACGGCGCCTCGACGTAGCCCTTGGCCTTCGTCCGCTCGCCGGTGATCCCGTTGAGCGAGAACTGACCACCGTCCGGGATCAACGTCATGTCGACGGTCCGGGCCATCTGCTGGATGTTCGTGACCCGCGGCTGCCCGGCGACGTACGGGGTGGTGAACGTGCCGAGGAGCTGGTCGACCTTGCGCGCCTCCGCGGTGGAGATCTCGGGATCCGTCGTCTTCATCGGCACGGCGATCCGGTGCCGTCCGGCGGCGATGCCCTTGCGCAGCGCGGTGCCGACCTCCTCGCGCTTGACCGCCCGCCCCTGCCGGGCCGGTGTGACGGTCGTCTTCGCCGACCGGGCCTTCCAGGTGACCTCGTCCTTGCCCGTGAGGACGCCGCCGACGGCCGGTGCGCTGATCCGGGCGTTGCGCGCGGCGACCGCGCCGCGCTTGGTGAGCTGAGCGACGAGCTGCGACAGTCGCTCACGGTCGACGCCGAGGAACGCCGTGCGGCCGGAGTCGTTGCTCTCGACCGCCAGCAGCCGGGCGATCTTGCCCTTGCCGAGCGTCAGCGGCTCGCCGGCCCCGGTGAGCACGAGGTCCTGGCGCAGGTACTCGCGGGCCTCGTCGGCGATCTCGGCCAGACGGTCGTCGGACACCGGTTCGACGGTACGCACCGGCACGTCGATCGGGCCACGACCACCGCGCGTCAACTCGCGACGCAGCCGCTTCGTCAGCTCGTCGCGGTTCACCATGCGGCCGGCGCGTGGTCGCTTGATCGTCACCTCGCGCGTGTTGATGTCGATCTGCAGCCCGCCGGGAAACGGGTCACCGTCGATCTTCTCGGCGACCTGCGTCACCGCGGCCTCGAGCTTCTCGTCGTCGACCCGGACGCGCGCGTCGACGTTGCGGCTGATGAGCAGGCCCCGGAGCGTGGCGGGAAGGCCGCCCAGCACGCCCTCGCGACCCGACCGCTCGGCGGCGTCGATCGTCGCCTGCATGTCGACGCTGTAGCCGGCGTCGGAGCGCGCCACGTCGACGGTGCGCCCCTCGGTACGCAGGCGGACCGATCCCTCGTCCCCGAGCGCGGGACGCAGCCGTTCGCGGGCCCGCTCCGGGGTCAGGCCGCCGACGCCGACGTCGGCGACGCGCGTGCCGGGCAGGATCTTGCCGTCGTTGGAGGCCCGTACGACGAGGCCCGCGACGAGCAGCAGCAGGAGCAGCGCCCCCGCGCCCACGCCGACGATGAGGACGCCGCTGCGTCGCTGCCCGCCGGTGCCGGTGGGACGGCGGGCGCCGGCCCGCGCCCCGTCCTCGCCGGCGCCGGCCGGCCGCCGACGGTCACCCGGGCCGCCGGGACCGCGCCGTCCCGTGGAGCCGGGGCTCCGGCCACCGGTCAGACGGTCGCCCGGGCGGCCGGACCGGCCGGACGCCCGACCACCGGACCATCCCGACGGGTCGTCCTCGGACCCGGTCGGGCCGCGTCCACCCGTTCCGGCACCGCGCTCCGCTCCGGCGGGCCGCCGGCGCCCCGGGGCCGCATCCTCGGGTGCGCGGCCGTCCGGGCGGCGGCGCGATCCGGGTGCGTCCACGTCGTCGGGGCGCGGACGCGGGCGGGGCGAGCCGGACACGGGCGGCCGGGGACGACGGGGCGGTTCGGACATCGGCGGACCCTTCACGGTAGCCCGGGGCCCCGACGACCGCGTCGCCCGACGGGGGTCTGCAAGCGGTCGTGCGGCGAGGTGTCCCCGGGCCGCCGAACGGCGGGCGTGCGCCGTCGGGGGTACGGCGACCCCGACCGGTGGTCGAGCGATGCGCGTAGCCTGCTTCCTCGTGCGCGTCCCCCGTCCCGTCCGCATCGTGCTGGCCGCCACGGTCGCCGCGGTGCTGCTCGTGATGGTTCTCAACCTCTACGTCGTCGTCCGCGGCGGCGGTGCCGTCGACCGGGTGGAGGACGTCGACGCGGCGCCGGTGGCGATCGTCCTCGGTGCGCTCGTCCACGAGGACGGGAGGATGAGCGCGATGCTCGCCGACCGGGTGGCGCGCACGGTGGAGCTGTGGCGGTCCGGCAAGGTGGCACGGATCCTCGTGTCCGGGGGCACGCGCCCGGCCGAGGACTACGACGAGCCGGCGACGATGCGGGCAGCGCTCCGGAGCGCCGACGTTCCCGACCGGGTGATCGCGATCGACGACCGCGGGGACAACACCTATGCCTCGATGCGGCGGGCCCACGACGCGTTCGGGGTGCGACGGGCGATCGCCGTCACGCAGGGGTTCCACATCCGTCGGGCGCTGTTCCTCGCCCGCAGCGCCGGGATCGACGCGTCCGGACTGACGAGCGACCTGCGCGGGTACGGGCCCAAGGGTCGTCAGAGCGGCGTGCGCGAGGTCCTCGCCCGGCTCAAGGCCGTGAAGGACTCGGTGCTGCGCCCCGACGTGCCCCGCGAGGGCGGACGGCCGCTGGACGTCGGCGGCGGGTGAACCGACGAGCCCGATCCCGTGTCCGGTCAGGCCTCACCGATCGGTCACGTCGGCCTCGATCGGGCGGGTCGCCACGCCGCTATCCTCGATCGCCGGTGCCGCAATTCGTCCAACGGATCCGGAGAAGGCGGTCTCGGTCCGGGGTCCTGCACCGCACATGGGCGGCACTGACCCGCAACGAGCCGGGCGCCCTGCCGACCGAGGACCCGATCGTCGCCGTGCTGCGGGTGAAGATCTTCCTCGTCGCGCCGTTCGTGCTCCTGCCCGCGTTCGTCGCGCTCGTCCTCATCACCGACGAGCCGGTGCGGCCGGTCGCGGCCGCCGGGGTCGTCGCCGGCCTGATGGCGTTCAGCGCCGTCGTGTGGTCGTACCACCTGTGGCGCGGAGGCCCGTTCCCCCGCAACACCCACTACTGGACCGTGACGTCGGGCGTCGCCGTCTTCGCGGGCTTCCTCGTCGCCGCGGTCGGCCCGGGACCCACGTCCGCGTTCGCGGTCGCCCAGTCGTTCGTCGTCCTCACCGCGACGGTGCTGGCCGTCGAGGGGCGCTTCCTGCTCATCGCCGGTGTCGGTCACGCGTGCGCCTGGTTGCTCACCCACCGGTTGCTCAACGACGCGGGCGTCGACGAGCTCGCCATCGCCGCGCTGCTGCAGACGGGCGCCGTCGCGACCCTCTGGATGGCGGGGACGTTCTTCATCGGGCACGTGCGGGTGGCGGCGACCGCCAACGAGACCGCGCGGCGCGCCCGGGCCGAGGCGGAGCTGCTACGCGTCGAGGAGCGTCGCCGGGTCGCCGAGCTCGTGCACGACCACGCGCTGCGCTACGCCATGCAGGCCCTGGAGGACCTTCGTGACGCCCCGCGCGAGACACCGGCGGTGCTCGCCGCCGAGGAGCAGCTCGGGCACACGCTCAAGGCGTTGCGCGGGCTCACGTTGAACCTCCGTGAGGACCTGCTGGCGGAGATCGAGCCGTCCGCCGCCGTCGCGTACGCCGCAGCCGAGGCGGAGGCCGAGGGGGGACCTGGACGTCGCCGTCGACGTGCAGGACGGCATCGACTGGCGCCACACCGTCCTGCTCGTGGAGTCGACCCGCGAGCTGCTGGCCAACGTCCGCCGGCACGCCGGGGCGACCACGGCGTTCGTCACGGTCCGCCAGGCGGACGGTCGGCTGCGGCTCGTCGTCGAGGACGACGGCGTCGGGATCGGCCCCCGCGAAGGTCCGCCCACGTTCGGGTCCGGGACCTGGCGGCTGCGGCGCCACGCCCAGATCCTGGGCGGGGGGCTCGCCCTCGAGCGTCGAGCCCGCGGCGGCACCAGCGCCACCCTGGAGGTCGACGCCTACGCGCGGAGGTAGGCGAGCACCGCCAGGACCCGGCGATGGTCGTCGGGTCGGTCGGGCAGGCCGAGCTTGCCGAAGAGGCTCGACACGTGGCTCTCCACCGTCCGTGGCGAGATGACGAGCTCCGTCGCGATCGCCGCGTTCGACCGTCCCGCGGCCATGAGCTCGAGGATCTCGCGCTCCCTCCCGGTCAGCGCGGCCAACGGATCGTCGGCGCGCAGGACCTCGATGACGTGGCGCACGATCGCCGGGTCGACGACCGATTCTCCGGCGGCCACGCGCCGGACCGCCTCGGCGAGCGCGTCGAGGTCGGTGATCGTCTCCTTCAGCAGGTAGCCCCGCCCCCGGGTGCCCTCCTCCAGCAGGCGCGTCGCGTACGCCGGCTCGAGGTGGTCGGAGAGGATGAGGACCCCGACGGACGGCGCACGGTCGGCGAGCACGACGGCCGCCCGGAGCCCCTCGTCGGTGCCGGTGGGTGGCATCCGGATGTCGACGACGGCCGCGTCCGGCCGGTGGGCTGCGACCTTGCGCACCAGCTCGTCGCCGTCTTCGGCCTCAGCGACGACGACGATGCCCCGGGCGGACAGGGCCTTGCCGATGCCCGCGCGGATGAGCATCGAATCGTCGGCGACGACGACGGCGAGATCCGTGTCGTCGGGAGCGCCCCCCGTCGGCCGCCGCGCACCGGCCGGACCACGGCGCGCCGGCCGCGCGTCGCGTGCCGGTCCCCGACCGGGTGCGAGCGCGGCGGCGAACCGCTCGGCCGACAGGTCGGGCTTGTGGATGAATCCGGCCGCACGGGTGTCCTGCAGTCGGGTGCCGTAGTCCTCCGCCTCGCGCCCGGAGACGAGCACGACGTGCGGCGGGCGCGGCCGCTCGAGCAACTCGTCCACGATCGCCAGGCCGTCCCCGTCCCCGACCTGGATGTCGAGGAGCACCACGTCGGGCGAGAGCCGCTCGCTCTCGCGGAGGCCCGCCGACACCGTACCCACCTCGCCGACCACCGTGTGGCCGGCCCCCTCGAGCATCCGGCGGGCCCGGGCTCGGAACGCCGCGTGGTCGTCGACGATGAGCACGTTCACCGCGGAGCACCTCCGACGGGGACGGGCACCGCGACGGGGATCGCGACCATCACGGTGGTCCCCGCCCCCGGTGGACTGACGATCCGCAACGTGCCGCCCGCGGCGTCGACACGGTCGGCGAGCCCGCTCATGCCGGACCCGGCGGGCGCGTGGGCCCCGCCGACGCCGTCGTCGGTCACCTGCAGTCGGACGTCCCCGTCGACGGTGTCGATCCGGACCGTCGCGGCGGTCGCCCGGGCATGCTTGGCGACGTTGGCGAGCGCCTCCGATACGACGAAGTACAGCGTCGACTCGACCGGCGTCGGCAGGCGCCCGACGTCGACGTCGACGTCGACGGGCACCGGCGAGCGGTCGGTGAGCTGACGGATCGCCGGGGCCAGGCCGTCGGAGTCGAGCACGGTCGGGTGGAGGCCCCGGGCGAGGTCGCGCAGCTCGGCCAACGCGCCCTTCAGCGCCTCCCGGGCCTCGGCCGCCTGCTCCGCGAGCTCCGGCCGGTCGGCGTCGGCCGCCGCGTCCTCCAACAGCCGCAGGTCGAGCTGCAACGCGACGAGCCGCTGCTGGGCGCCGTCGTGGAGGTTGCGCTCGACACGGCGGCGCTCGGCGTCGGCGGCGGTGATGATGCGGTCGCGCGACGCGCGCAGCTCCGCCTCGCGGGCGACGAGGTCGGTGCGCAGCTCCTCCCGCTCGCGGAGTCCGACGAGCATCTCGTTGAAGTGGTGGGCGAGCGTGCCGGTCTCGTCGTTGCTCACGACCGGTACCGACGCCGAGAGATCGCCGGCCTGCACCCGCTGCGCCGCCGCGCTGAGCCCCTTGATCGGGGTGACCCACGCCATCGCACGCACCGCGACGACCAGGCTGATGCCGGCCACGATCACCACCCCGATCCCGGCGGCGACCGCGAACCGGCCGACACCGCCGTCGGCGACGTCGCCGAACACGCCGACGATGAGCGCGGTCTGGAGGACCGGGATCGGGGTCAGGACGACCGGCTGCAGGGCGAGGGGCGTGCGCCGCTCGACCATCTCGAACCCGGGCGGCAGGTGGCCGAACACGTCGTCACGCAACGGCTGTTGCAGCACGTCGGTCGCCGCGGTCAGTGCGGTCGCCATGCCGCCCATCGCCGCGACCGCCGTGACGAGCGCCGGGGGCACGAACCACCACGGCTGCGCGAGGATGACCGTGATGCTCGCCGCCTGGAGCGGGGTGAGGGCGATGAGGACCAGGCTGAAGCGGCGTGCCGCCCGCTTGGGATGCACCAGCGCCCGGCAGGTGTCGGCCGCCTGCTCGGGCGTGCGTGGCGCGTCGGCCCAGGCGAGCACCGGTGCCAGGTCCTGCCGGGCCCGCCACATGACCTGCACGGCGATCAGCCCGCAGACGACGAGCCAGCCGCCGAACGCGAGCAGGACGGTCCAGGGGTCGGCGTGCAGGAGGTGCGCGGTGCCGCTCGCGACGACCGCGAAGATGCCGAGCCCGACCAGGGCGCCCCAGACCGGGACGAGGCAGAGGATCGACGGGCCGAGCCGCGCGTAGAGGAAGGCGAGCACCCGGTCGGCCATGCCGCCGTCCATCGTAGATCCCGCGCCGTATGTTGCGAGCCTCTCTCCGTGCTGGCACGGAGTCGCGACGGGTGGCGTCCCCGATGCGCCCCGGACGATCGTGGGCGAGAGTGGGTCGCCTGGCCCAGGTCGCGGACATCCGTCTCGACGAGCGCCGACGACTGGCGACGCTCGTCCACGATCACTCCCTGCGCTACGTCATGCAGGCGCTGGAGGAGCTCCGCGACGCCCCGCGCGAAGCACCCGCGGTCCACGCCGCCGAAGCGCACCTGGGTCGTGCACTGCAGGCCCTGCGCGGGCTGACGCTCGACGCCCGGCAGGACGTGCTGGCGGAGGTGGAGCCGTCGGCCGCCCTGACCTGTGCGGCGGCCGAGGCCGAAGCGGACGGCGACCTCCGCGTCGATCTCGACGTCGAGCACGGGATCGACTGGCGGCACACCGTCCTGCTCGTCGAGTCCACGCGGGAGCTGTTGTCGAACGTCCGCCGGCACGCCGGTGCCCACCGTGCGTTCGTCACGGTCCGCGTCACCGGAGGGCGCCTGCGCCTCACCGTCGAGGACGACGGCGTCGGCGTCGCCGCGGCTGGCGCACCACCGTCGTTCGGGTCGGGGTTGTGGCGGCTGGACCGCCACGCCGAGGTTCTCGGCGGTGGCGTGTCGGTCGAGCCGCGCCCCCAGGGCGGCACCCGCGTGACCCTCGAGGTCCCGGCGGCGTCGCGGCGCACCACGGGCCGGCATCGGGCCGGCCCGATGCTGACGGCGTCACCCCGTGGTGGTGGTCTCGGGCGCGACCGGTGACGCGCCGGGGGCCGCCCACGGCATCAACGGGGCGAGCGTCACCGCGGCATGGAGCCGCAGCGCGGTCGGGTTGAGCTCGCCACTGAGCTCGAGGACCTTGCGCAACCGGTAGGTCACCGTGTTGCGGTGCACGCCAAGGCGCTCCGCCGCCCGGCCGGCGTTGAGGTCCTCCTCGTAGAGGACCCGCATCGTCTCGACGAAGCTCGGCCCCGCCTCGGTGGCGTACACCGGCCCGAGCACCTCGGTCGCGAACCGTGCGGCCTCCTCCGGATCCGCGTAGAGCAGCGCGAGGACCTCGAGCTCGGCGAAGCTCGTGACGGTGCCGGCCGGGCGCGACATGCCGCGGGCCAGGTCGAGGGCGCGCACCGCCTCGTACCGTGATCGCCGGAATCCCTCCAGGCCCCGGCCGGGACGCCCCACCGCGAGCACCGCACCCTCGACGACCGGGATCTCCAGGTCGGTCGGCTCGGTCGTGGACCCGGACCAGATGTGCACGACGTTGGTGCCGGTGCGGGTCGCCAACGGTCGCCGCCCGCCCGCGCGTTCCACCGCCTCGACGATCGCGTCGAGACGGCGATCGACGTCCGCGGCGTCCGGGTCGGTCCACGCCGCGACCGCGACGTGCCATCGATCGAGCTCGTACCCCAGGCGGGCGCTCGCCGCATGGACGTCGATGTCCGGGTCGAACAGTGCCCGCCGAAGGGTGCCGCTACGCCGGGTGGTGAGCACCGAGGGCTCGCGTCGCATCTCGAGCGCGTGGTGATGCATGAGCGCCGGGACGACCGCGTCGGCCATCTCGAAGATCATGCGGGTCGTCACGGCGTCCGCGTCCGCGAAGGTCGCGAGGTCGGGGGCCGCTGCGCGCAGGCTGCGCCGCCACTGCGACTCGAGCTCCGACTGCAGCGTGCGGTAGATCCTCAGCAGGTCGTCGGCGGGGCGCCCCGCACGTGCCAGGTTCGCCGCACAGCGGAACTCCTCGGGCACCGGTGCGTGCTCTCGGATCTGCAGACGACCGACGACCGTGGCGACGAACGCCGTGAGGTTCGCGATCACCGCGTCGCTGAGGCTCGTCACGAGGTGCGATCCGTCCTCCGCGAGCGGCACCCGCTGGAGCGCCTCGCGCACGATCGCGTCGTGGATCGGCTCGAGCCTGACCGAGAACTCGCGAGACGCCAGGCGGACCGCGTCCTGCGCCTCGGCCGACAGATCACGCAGGGCCGGCCGGTCGCCGCCCGTGCCGCCCGACGGCACCGGACCGTCTGGCGATTGGAGGAAGACGATCGATCGGTCGCGTGATGACATGGGGCAGATCCGCCCGACTGCAGGTCGCGCGGGCGGGGCGGCCCGACCCGCGGAAGACGGGCTCCGGATCACTGTAGCCGCCGCCGTCGCCGTGCGACATCCCCCGCGCGTCCGTTGTCACGGCGCACAACGCAACGGTCGCGCCGTTGTCACCAGGGCCATACCGGAGCCCTTCCGCGGCGGCGACCATCGCCAACCGGGTGGGGCATCGACGCTGACGTCCGCCGACATTCCCGCCCGGGTGCGCTTCTGCGGATGAGGGGCGGCGACACGGGGCGGCGACACCGCCCCGCGACGGCCACGTCCATCGGCGCGGAGCCCACCACTCCCACGATGAACACGAAGGGACACATGATCACCTCCCACACACGACGCGCCCGTCGTGGTGGCCGGACGGGCCCTCTCGTCACGGCACTCGCGACGAGCGCCTGCCTCGCCTTGGGCCTCCAGGCCACCTCAGCACAGGCCGCGACGACGACGTTCACGGTTGATTCGGCACTGAACACCAACCAGGCGGCCGCCACGCTCGACGCGAATCTCGCGGACAACGAGTGCAAGACGGCCGCGGGCACCTGCACCCTGCGCGCCGCGCTCGACCAGGCCAACGCCATGCCGGCGAGCCCCGGCGACGACATCCTGATCAACTTCTCGCAGGCCCTGCTCGACGACGAGGCGACGATCAAGTTGCCGGGCAACGGCCTACGCATGGAAGCCGACGGCGCGTCGCACAACGGCACGTCCAACGCCTACCTCGGCAACGGCTTCTTCTACGCCGTCGACGCCGAGCGCCCGGTGCGCATCGACCTCGGTGACGGCGGCGACCGGAAGATCTCCATCGAGTCGGAGAACGACGCGAACTACGGCATCTTCCTCGTGAAGTCGCAGAACGTCACGATCGAGAACTTCAAGAACCTCCGCGCCGGTGCGGGCAGCATCACCGTCGACCACGCGGCGACCGACACGACGATCCAGAACGGCGGTTGCCTCGATCCCAACTCTCCGATCCTCGAGGTCTGCGTCGGCCTGCTGTCGAACACGAGCGACGTCACGATCACGGACGTCGACGTCGACAGCCCGTACTACTTCAGCGTCTTCGTCGACCGGCTCCGGACGGGCGACAACCCGGTCTCGAACGTGACGATCACGAACCTGAACTCGAAGGACGTCGAGGGTTACGGCGACATCTGGTTCGAGCTCGACGCCAAGGTGCAGAACTTCACCATCGACGGCGCAGAGCTCAACAGTCCCCGCGGCTACGGCGTCGGCGTGCAGAGCGGGTCGGAGATCACCGGCCTGACGATCAAGGACTCCAAGTTCCTCGGCAAGAACGCGAACGCGATCTGGATCTACAGCAACGCCGAGACGACGAACTTCCACATCCTCGACTCGGAGTTCAAGAGCAACCGCTGGAGCTTCGCCGACAACGGGGGCAACGTCCACACCGGTCTGCGGATGGAGAGGAACCTCTTCGAGGACACGCTCTACCAGACGATCAACCTCGACCAGGGCGACTATACGGACCTCCTGATCGACGACAACGACTTCGTCGACGCCCGCGGCAACGGGCAGGCGACGATCGAGATCCGACCCAAGGGCACGAACAACGTCATCAGCAACAACCGCTTCACGCAGAGCGCGGACGCCGACCACAACCGCTGGGCGATCTACAACGGGGCGAACGTCCCCGCGACCGATGACACCGGCTGGGCGTTCATCCGCAACCACGTCGACGGCTACGTCAGCAACGTCGGCGGGCCGATCACGAACTTCGGCAACGGCAAGTCGCGGATGGAGGGCAACACCTTCGGCACGAGCAGCCGCGGCACGATCATCGCGACCGAGAGCGAGTCCGCCGGCGGCAACTGGTTCGTGACGAACCGCGGCGGCGCCGCGAACAACCGGATCCAGACGTGGCGCCCGACGGAGGCGACGCTCGACGGCACGAACGTGACGCTCAAGGTCGCACCGCCGACCGACGCGGTCGCCGGCAACAGCCCCGCCCCGTCGAACGTCGTCGTCGACGTCTTCTGGACCGCCGACGACACCGCCGAGGAGTACGTCGGCCGGATCGGAAGCATCGCCGACCCCGCCAACCCGGACTACGCGGTCGTCGGAACCGACTACTCGCTGCCGCTGACGAAGACGAACGGCCGCATCCGCGTCCAGACGATCGACGAGGACGGCAACTACTCGCAGTACTCCTCGCCGATCCTGCCGGCCGGGGCACCCCCGATCGCGCCGGCACCGCCGAGGCTCCTGGACTACGTGAACGCCGATCTCGTCGGCACCGGTCAGCCGGGCGCGACGGTGACCGTCACCGACTCCGACGGGAACGTCGTCGGCACCTCCCCGGTGGACGCGGACGGCAACTGGTCGGTCGACGTCAGCGGCGTCGGATGCACGAAGCTCAAGGCGACCCAAGAGGATGCCGACGGCGAGGCCAGCGACGTCAGCGACGAGCTGTCGACCCCGGCCTGCGTCGGCACGCCGGCGATCAGCGAGATCGACGACACCGGCGCCGTGGTCGGCACCGGTGACGCCGGCGCCGAGGTCACCGTGCGCGACGACAGCGGCACCGTCGTCGGTACGACGACCGTCGACGCGGACGGCAACTGGAAGCTCGAAGGTCCGCTGCCGTGTGGCGTGACGTTGTCGGCCACCCAGACGAAGGACGGTCACACCAGCACCGCGAGCAACACCGTCGACACGCCGGACTGCATCGACGCACCGCGAATCAAGGAGGTCGCCGGCAGCGGTGACCTCGAGGGCGACTCCGCGCTGCCCAACGCAACGGTCCGTGTCTACGACGAGAACGGCAAGCTCGTCGGTGAGACGACCGCCGACGCCGACGGCAACTGGACGCTCGACGGCCCGCTGCCCTGCGGCACGACGCTCGTCGCGCGACAGACGCTCGGCGACGGCAACGTCAGCCCGGACAGCAACACGCTCGAGACGGCTGCCTGCCCGCCTGCACCCGTGATCGCCGCGATCGACGACGACGGCAACGTCGACGGCACCGGCCAGGCCGGAGCGACGGTCACCGTGCGCGACCAGGACGGTCGCGTCGTCGGAACGGCCAAGGTCCGCCCGAACGGCACCTGGGACATCAGTGGTCCCGTGCCGTGCGGCGCCACGCTCACCGCGACGCAGACCGACAACGACGGTCACGTCTCCTCGGTCAGCGACCCGATGAAGACGGACGACTGCCCGTCGACGCCGGCCCCGGCGGCCCCGACGCTCGACGCCGTCGGTGACGACGGCAAGGCCCGCGGAACCGGCCAGCCCGGCGCCACGATCCAGGTCTACGACCAGGACGGCAGCCTCGTCGGTCAGGCACTCGTCAGGTCCGACGGAGGCTGGACCGTCGCCGGACCCGTCGCGTGCGGAACGACGCTCACGGCCCGACAGATCGCCACCGACGGCCAGGTCAGCGCGCTGAGCGGCGAGCTGAAGGTCCCGGCGTGCAAGGCCCCGACGCCCCCGCCGACGGTCACGGTGACCACCCCGGCCCCGGCCCCGGCCCCGACGATCACGACGCCGGCCCCGCCCGTCGACACGGTCCGCGCGCCGAAGAGCGAGGACGACATCCGGCTGCAGTGCGGCGAGATCCCGCTGGCGCTGGTCGACGTCCGTCGTGGCGCGAAGAGCAAGTCCACGAAGCGCTACAGCAAGACGCGCATCGTCGGCGTCGCCGACACGAAGCACGTCGGCGAGCGGGTCGCGATCCGCTACCTCGGCACGAGCAAGGTCGTCGCGCGTCCGAAGGTGCGCTCCAACGGCCGGTTCGTCGCCAACGTCGCCGACCGCGACCAGCGCGACCGCACCAACGCCAACCGTCGCCGCTTCCGGGCGGAGATCGGCGGCGAGCGCTCCGGTGACATGAAGCTCACCCGGCGCTACCGCATCACGTCGGTCCGCGCGAGCGGCGACCGGTGGACCGTCCGGTCCAGCGTGAGCCGACCGTTCATCGCCGGCGCCCGCGTCCGGATCATGGTCATGGACGACTGCGGCGACAAGGGCTGGCGTCAGGTCGGCAACGCCCGCATCGACAGCAAGGGCCGGGCGAACGTCCGCGTGGACGCGCCCAGGTCCGGCGGCTACCAGCTCGTCCGCCTGGCCACCGAGGTGCGCCAGGAGGGCAAGCGCGGCAAGCGCGGCGCGCGGATCGGCACCTACACGGTGCCCCGCGGGCTCCGCTAGCCACCAGCACGTCGTCCGCACCGCCGACCGCGGTGCGGACGACCGCCCGGATCACCACACCGGCGCCCGGAAGCGCCGGACGCACACCGCGCCGTGGCGGGTCCTCGCGGCGCCGAGGCCGCGGTATCCCCTCCCTCGAGGGGGGACCCGACGAGCTCACCGCGGGGCGTGGCGCCGGGCGACGTCGACGACGCCCGCCAACATCGGCGTGACGCCCTCCGGCCGCCACACCAGGTCGATGCTCGCCCGGGGTGCCCCTTCGCCGGTCACGATGCAGTACGAGACGTCCGGGACCCGGAACCGTCGCGCCTCCGACGCGGTCACCAACGCCGGTCGCCCGCGCTGCACGACCTCGAGGAGCGCGTCCGCGATCCGGCCGGGTCCGACGGGCTCGGAGCCGAGCGGTCGACCGTCGCCCCCGGCCGAAGCGCTCGCCCCCCGATCCGGCGACGCCGGCACGCTCATCTCGTCCAACCGGTCGGCCACGGCCGACCACGCGACCGCGTCCTGCGCCGACAGCGGGTGGTCCGGGTCGACCGCCACGACGTAGGGCACGCTCGCGAGGGTGACCCGCGCCAGCCCCTCGTCGGGAGCGTCCATGACGACGACCGCGTCGTGCCAGCCCGTCCGCAACCGCTGGAGCGCGTCCTCGCCGGTGCGGTGACTGCGCGCCACGACCCGCACCTCGGGCACCTCCCGACGCAGTGATCGCAACAGCCCGACCACCACCTCGCCGAGCACCTGATCCACGAACCCCAACCGCACCGTCCCCACCGAGCCGTCAGCGACCTCATCCACCTCCTCCCGATACGACGCCGCCCCCGCCACCATCCGCCGCGCACCCTCCAGCAACCGCACCCCCTCCGGCGTCAACACCGCACCCCGCGCCCCACGCGCGAACAACGACACCCCCCACGACGCCTCCAACGACTTGATCTGCTGACTCAACGCCGACGGCGACATGTACAACCGCCGCGCCGTACGCCCGAAGTGCCCCTCATCCGCCAACGCCACGAACGCGGTCAACAGACGAAGATCCAACAGCGGCCTCCCAGCGGTCATGCGACCGAGTGTTAGCGGACACCGGAAGGCCTCCACCTGTCGCGACGCACAACGGGCCCGGCTCCCGGTTGTCGCCCGGCCGGGTCCTCCACCGCGGCCGTGGCCTACCGCCCCGCCACCCGGTCGGCGATCCGGGCCAGGCGATCGTCGCGGTCGCGACCCGGCGACGGCGGCGTCCCGGCGACGGTCCCGTCCGCCGTGCCGCTCCCCGAGGCACGACGTCCGTCGTGAGCGTCCCGGCCACCGTGATCACCCGCGAGCCCCCCGGATCCGGCATCCCGATCGCGGGCGTCCTCCCGGCGGTCGGCGGTCCGGTACAGGGCCTCGACGCCGTGCACGGCGAGCCAGCGCAACGGCTCGCACTCCCACCGCCGCGACCGGTCGCGGACCCACGGCAACCGCGTCAGCGGGGTGTCATCGGCCAGGACGAGGTCGCGCAGCGTCCGACCGGCCAACTCCGACGCGGCGATCCCCGTCCCGACGTAGCCCCCCGCCCACCCGAGGCCGGCGGCACGATCGAGCGCCACCGTCGGCGTCCAGTCGCGCGGAACCGCCAGGACACCGCTCCAGGCATCGGCGATCGGCACGTCGGCGGCCCCCGGGAACCAGGCGTGGACGAGGTCGGTCAGCCGACGGACCGTGCGGTCCGGGGTCGGGCCGCGATCGCGCCGACGCGACCCGAACCGGTAGGGCGCGCCGCGTCCGCCCAACGCGATCCGTCCGTCGACGGTCCGTTGCGCGTAGCCGCAGGCGTGGGCGGCGTCGCTCAACGTCTCGGCCCCGTCCCATCCGATCCGCCCCCACGTCCGCGGATCCAGCGGCTCGGTGACGACCATCGACGCGCTCAGTGGCAGCCACGTCCGGCGCTCCCCCGGAAGGTCGGACGTGAACCCGTCGGTGCACCGCAGCACGCACGGGGCACGGACGTTGCCGCGGTCGGTCACCGCACGGGCGTTCCGTCCGGAGCCGAGCTCCCCCTCGCCGACCGCGGCGGTGCCCGGTGCGACACCGCGACCACGCGCCCCGACGATCCGCCGCACCGGGGTGTCCTCGTGGATCGTCACACCGTGACGCTCGACCGCGGCGGCCAGTCCGAGCACGAGGCGTGCCGGCTGGATGCGGGCGCCGCGCCGGTCCAACCGGGCCGCCCGTGCCCCGCTGACCCGGACCCGGTCGGCGAGCTCTCCGGGCCCCAGGATCCGCACGTCGTCCTCGTCCCGTCCGAGCGCCCGGTCCTCCGCCACGGCCTCGCGCAGGCGGCGCTCCTGCGCCCGGTTGCGGGCGACCCGGAGCGATCCCCCACGGTGCTGGTCGCAACGGATGCCCTCCGCCGCGCACACCTCGAGGACCGACCGGACGGCGCCCTCCATCTCGCGTTGCAGCGCGACGACGGCGTCACGACCGTGCCGGGAGAGGAGCCGTGAGCGCGTCCCCGCGATGTCGGCCGTCAGCGCCCCGCCGTTGCGCCCGGACGCGCCGTACCCGACGTGGCGGGCCTCGAGCACGACGATCCGCAACCCGGGGCGGGCCCGGATCAGGTGGTAGGCCGTCCAGAGGCCCGTGAAGCCGCCACCGACGATGCACACGTCGGCGTCGCGACCGCTCGCGAGCGGAGCCCGTGGCGAACGGGGACCGGCGGTCGTCCACCAGTGCGACACCTCCCTCCGGGCTCGGGGCTCGTCGGAGGAGCGCCGGTGGAGGGGCATCGGCCCAGTCTTCCACCTCTTCGCCCCGTCGACGCGCCAAGATGCGCGCATGGCCGAGCAACGGGTGAGCATCGAGATCGTCGACCACGTCGCGGACGTGCGGATGACGCGGGGCGACAAGCACAACGGACTCGACGGCGCGATGTTCGCGCAGCTGCGCGAGGCGGCCGGGGCCCTGCGCGACGACCGGTCGGTGCGTGCGGTCGTCCTGTCGGGCGACGGGCCGAGCTTCTGTGCCGGCCTCGACGTCCAGGACGCGGTGACGTCCGGGGCGCTCGCGCAGGCCGACAGCCTCGACGAGCGGCTGGACGGCGAGCTCGTCAACGCGTTCCAGGCGGTCGCCTACGACTGGCGGCGGGTGCCGGTCCCGGTGATCGCCGCCGTGCACGGCAACTGCTTCGGCGGCGGGATGCAGATCGCGCTCGGCGCCGACATCCGACTCGTCGCCCCCGACGCCCGACTGTCGATCATGGAGATCAAGTGGGGCCTCATCCCGGACATGGCCCTGACGGTGACCCTGCCGCCGCTCATGCGCCGCGACGTCGCGATGGAGCTCATGGTCACCGGCCGGATCGTGTCGGGCGCCGAGGGGGTCGAGCTGGGCCTGGGCACGCGCGTCGCCGACGACCCGCGCGACGCCGCCCTGACCCTCGCCCGCGAGATCGCCGGCAAGTCCCCGGACGCGATCCGGTTCGGCAAGCGTCTGTTGCAGGACACCTGGACGGCCGACGACGCCGAGAGCCTCATGCTCGAGTCGCGGATGCAGAAGGTCCTCATCGGGTCGCCGAACCAGATGGAGACCGTGCAGGCCCAGTTCGGCAAGCGGGCGCCGGAGTACGCGGACGCTTCGCTCGACCTGGACTGAACGGCGGCGGGGCCGCACGCGGCCCCCTCCGGCCGCCCCGCGATCGACTAGGCTACGTCAGCGTAGGAAGCGCGTGCTCCGCACGCGCCGCGCACCCGCCCCGTGGCCTCCCGCTCGCCCACCCCGTCCCGCCGCCGACCCGCCCGGCGGATGCCCGCGGCCGAGCGTCGCGAGCAGCTGCTGGACGCGACGCTCGAGCTCATCACCCGCGAGCGGAGCTTCGAGCCGGTGTCGATGGAGGCCGTCGCGCGCGAGGCCGGCGTGACGAAGCCGGTCGTCTACGACCTGTTCGCCAACCGGACGATCCTGCTGTCGGCGCTCATCCAGCGCGAGGAGCGCCACACGCTGCACGAGCTCGCCGCCGCGATCCCGCAGAGCCCGTGGCTCGAGGCCGACCCCGACGACGTCCTCGTCGACGCGGTCGCCACGTTCCTCGACGCGGTCCAGCGCAACCCGCGCCGGTGGCTCCTGGTCCTGCACCCGCTGGAGGGCACCCCGCGCGAGATCCGCGACAAGGTCGAGGAGATCCGCGAGGGCCTGGTCCAGCTCGTCACCGAGCTCGTGACCATCGGCCTGGCGGTGCGGCGGACCCCGGGCGACCCGGACGTCGACCTGCTCACCCGTCTGCTCATCGGCAACGCCGAGGAAGGCGCGCGGATGCTCCTCGCCAAGCCCGACGAGTACCCGCCCGAGCGCCTGCTCGCGTTCATCCGCTGGATCATCTCGGCGGTCCCGCGCGACGCCCCGTACCCGGCGAGCCTCGCCACCACGATGGGCGGCCCGATCGACCTGGACGACCCGGTCGCCCCGGGGGACGCCGACGGCTCCCGGGCCGACCGGAACGACGTCGAAGCCTGAGCGGGAGCGTCGGGTCAGCGGTCGTCGGCGGCGGTGCGGTCCGGGGGATCGTCGTCGGGCGGCGGAACGACCTGGGCGTCGGGCGAGGCGTGGCCGATCGACGCGAGGGCGAACGCGCCGGGAACGGCGGGGAGCCACGTCGAGATCAGCCGCTGCATGACGCCGGCGAGGACCGCCACGCCCGGGTCGATGCCGAACGCGATGAGCGCGGCCGTGATGCCCGCCTCGACGCCGAGGCCACCCGGCACCGGCAGCAGGTTGGCGACCTGGCCCAGGAGGTAGGCCATGAGCACGTCGAGCATGTGCGGCGACGCGCCGAACGCCTCGCACGCCGCCCACAGCACCGCACCGTCGGCGATCCACCACAGGGCGCCGCCCGCGATCGCCAGGTCCCGCTCGCGCACGAGCGTCGACACGGTGTGGACCGCCTCGTCGAGCGCGGCGGGCACCGCCGTCAACGCGCGCATGATCCGTCCGCCGCGTCGGACGGTGTGCTGCGCGAGGTACCGCAGCCCGGGACGGCCGAGGAACGCGACGACGAGCACGCCGGCCGCGATGCTCGCCGGGATGATCGTCATCGCGCCGTGCGCGTGGCCGAGCCCGAAGAGGATCCCGCCGACGACCGCGATGAGCAGGATGAACCAGACGTAGACGATCGCGATCTGGGCCGCGACCGTCGCCGCCGCGGCGCGCGCGTCGAGCCCGTGCCGGCGCAGCGCGAACACCGTCGCGGCGATCCCGCCGGCCCCCGCGGTCGCGACGAGCCGGGTCGCGGCGACCCCGGCGAGCGTGATCCGCCACGCCGTGAACCGCGGCAGGTGCAGTCCCGCGCGACGCGACGTCGCGTCGACGACCCACACGTACCCGAGGAACGAGAAGAGCTCCAGGACCACCGCCGCGATGAGCCACGCCGGCTTGCCCTGCTGGACCTTGTCCCACGTGTCCTGCAGGAACCCGACGTGCGGCGCCAGCAGTCGGAACGCGATGAGGATGACGACGATGACCGCGACGCCGACGAGGATGTGCTTGAGCATCCCCGCGAGCGCCGGGGGCTCGCTGGGCGTCGCCCGCTCCCCGGGCGGGTCCGCGACGCCGTCCTCCCCAGGGCCTCCCCCACCGCGACCGTCCGGTCCGTCGCCGACGTCGGTCCGCGGACCGACCGACGGGTCGGTCGACGGGTCGACGGCGGGACCGGTCCCGGATGGGCGGTCGGTCGCGGACGCCCCCTCGGGCTCCGGCTCCCCGTCGGCGCGCTCCGCCCGGTCGGTCGTTGTGGGCCGCCGCTCCACGTGCGCATCCTCGCAGGACCGTGACCCGACCGTGCGTCCCCCCACGAACCTGCACGCCCGCGCCCGTCGGCGGCGCCCCGTCAGCCGTCGTCGCGCGCCCAGCGGACGACGCCGTCCGGGTCGACCCGTCGCGCGACGCGCCCGCGCGCCTCGAGCAGCTCCAGCGACGCGAGCAGCGCCGCGAGGCGGGTGAGCCCGTGGGTCATCGAGATCCGTCCCGGCCACACCCGGCCACCCAGCTCCCAGGCGGTGACGGGATCGTCGCCGAGCGCGGCGTGGGCCCGGTCGACCTTGCGGTCCAGGGCGGCGCGACGCTCGGTGAGCAGCGCGACGGGGTCGGCGATCGCCGGGCCGTGACCGGGCAGCAGCAGGCGCGCCTCGGCGGCGGTGCGGTCGAGGCCCTCGAGGTAGGCGGCGGCCGGCCGGCCGTCGTCGGCGACCATCGAGCCGAGCACCGGCGTGATCGGCGCGCCGACGAACAGGTGGTCTCCGACGAACGCCGGTCCCGCGCCGGCGGCGACGAAGACCGTGTCGGTCGGACTGTGGCCGGGGCGACGGTGGACGACGAGGTCGAGGTCACCGGCGCGGACGACGTCGCCGTCGTCGACCGGCACGTCGACGCGACCGGGCGGCAGCGTCGCCATGAGCGGCAGCGCGCGGCGGGTGCCGCTGAGCAGCCGGTCGGGGGCGCCGTGACGGGCGGCGTGCCGCTCGCCCCAGTCGAGCTCGACCCGGAAGTGCCCGGCCGGATCGGACAGGACCCGGTCGAGCTCGGGCAGCCCGACGATCCGCGCCGCCGACCGTGCCGCGATCGACGACGCCAGGCCCAGGTGGTCGAAGTGGTGGTGGGTGAGCAGCACCTGCTCGACGTCGGCCAGCGGCACGCCGATCCCGGCGAGCGCGCCGGCGAGCAGGTCGAGCGTGCCGGGGAGCGGGATGCCGGTGTCGACGAGCGTCGTCGGCCCGTCACCACGGACGACGTGGACGTTGACCCCGTGCTCCAGCGACGGCACCGGCAGCGCGATCCGGGTGACGCCCGGGGCGACGTCCTCGACCGCGAGCGGCTCGGTGGGCAGGGTGCTCACCCGGAGCATGATCGCAGGGCGGCTCGCGAGCCCCCCGTGGGACAGGCCGGGAAGCTCGGCCGGGCCACCGCTCGCGGGCGACCGGGGAGGTGTCGCGGCGTGCGGCGCTAACGTCACCGGAGCGCGTCCCTCCCCACCCGCGCCCGTCCCATGACCGCGACCCGCCCCACCCCCTCCGCCACCTCCACGCCGACCGGACGGCCACGCCGTCCGCGCGCGCTCGCCGCGACCGGTGCGGTCGTGCTCGCCGGGGCGCTGGCGTCGACCGCCGCCACCCCCGCGTCCGCCACGGAGTTCGCGGTGTCGACGTCCGCGCCGGAGGGTCGGATCGTCGACGGGCAGCCGTTCATCGGCGTCACCGGTCGCGAGAGCGACCTGGGATCGGACATCGTCGGCCTGCAGGCGACGTACGACGACCAGCGGGGCATGATCGTCGCGAACATCACCTTCCGCGGGATCCCGACGTTCCCCGACACCGCATCGGTGACGTTCGGACGGCGCGACACCACCGGGGGATGCCGCGCGCCCGCCGCCGACATCTTCGGGTTCACCGCCGGGCCGGACGCCGTCGGACGGTGGTCGCGGTCCGACGTCGGCGAGGCGTCCGCCGCATCCGGCGCCGCGCAACGCAGCCTCATCGGCAACGTCCTGACGATCGGCGCCACCGACGGCGAGCTCGCCGGACGGATCTACGACTGCGTCAGCGCGCGCGTGTCGGTCGGCGGCGGCGACCTCGACACCGTCGGCCCCGTGCCGCTGACCGTCGTGCCGGGCACCGAGACCGGCCCGTACCGCCAGGACGCCGAGATCCGGCTCAACGCGCCGACGCTGGGGTCGCTCAAGCGCGGCCGGTGGAAGAAGATCCGCGTGCGCGTCGGCAACGTCGGGGGCCGGGACGCGTCCGACACCCGACTCGAGGTGCGGGTGCCGAAGGGCATGGACCTGCGCATCGGCGGGGTGAAGGGCAAGGCGGCGCGCAGCCGCAAGCAGACCCGCAAGCTCGGGGTGCTCGTGTCCGGCCGGACGAAGCACGTCACCGTCAAGGTCCGCCCGACCGGTCGTGCGGCCGACAGCGGCGAGGTCCGGTTCCGGATGCTCGCCAGCGGCCAGCCGACGCAGAAGGAGTACGTCCAGTGGAAGCTGCGGGCCCGGGACCGCAAGCGGACGGCCCGCTCGTCGCAGAGCAAGAAGAAGCGGTCCTCGAGCAGCAGCCGGCGGTAGCCCACCGACCCCCGGGCCCCGGGCCAGGCGGTCGGGTCCGGCGATCGGGATCCGGCGGTCGGGTCGGCGGCCCCGGTCCGGCCGGCGGCCGCGTCAGGCGGCCCGGTCGTCCGTACCGACGGTGCGGCGGCCGAACGCGCGGCCGACGCGGCGCACCTCGTCCTCCAGCCGCGGCACCGACTTGGCGGCCTGGCGGAGGATCCCGATCTCGGTGAGCGGGTTGTTGATCACGGTGCGCAGGTTCTGCACCGCGACGAGCGACCCCGGGACGTAGATCCGGCGGCTGCGCCTGGCGATGCCGTCGGCGAGCGCGTCGGCGCACTCCTCGACCGACGTCGTCGACCCGAGCGGGCCGGGCAGCCGACGGCGGACCTCCTCGAAGATCGACAGGTCCTCCCCGATGTCGCGGACGAGGTCGGTGTCGATCCACGACGGGTGCGCGCTACCGACCTTGACGCCCTTGTGGGCGACCTCGAGCCGCAGGACGTTGGCGAACGCCTCGGCGCCCGCCTTCGACGCGCAGTACGCGGCCATGCCGGGCAGCGCGGTGAACGACGCGAGCGACGCGACGACGAGCACGTACCCGCGCGCGTCGACGACGTGCGGCAGCGCGGCGCTCACCGTCCGGATGACGCCGTTGAGGTTGACGTCGACGGTCCGCACGAGCGCGTCGGGCGGGTTGACGGCGACGGTGCCGTTGTTCGCGATCCCGGCGTTGGCGACGACGACGTCGATCCGACCGAGCGCGTCGACGGTCCCCTGGACGGCGGCGTCGACGGCCTCCTGGTCGGTGACGTCGGCGGTGAACCACGCGTGCTTGGGCCGGTGGCCGGCCGCGCGGCTGATCCCGTCGAGCTCGCCGGCGAGCGCCTCGAGCCGCTCGGGCTCGAGCCCCACGAGCGACACCCGCGCGCCACGCTCCGCCAGCACCCGCGCGGTCTGCGCGCCGATGCCGCGCGCGGCGCCGGTGATGAGGACGACCTTGCCGTTCACGTTCCTACCCATGGTCGGATCGTACCCGGACGACGCGCATTGGTTACTCATCAGTAGGTGACGGTCGACGTCGGGTCGCCGTGGACCGTCGTGGGACGTGCCGTCGCGTCCGGGGCGAGGCCGCCCCCGCGTCGCGGCCGACGGCGCGGACCGGGCCCACCGGTGGCGCGGCCGTCGACCGACGACGCGGCGCTGGTAGCGTCCGCGGGCCGGTGCCCACCGCGACGTGCCTTCCGTCCAGCGTGCCCTTCCGCGGGGTCGATCACCGCACCGCTGACCGCGCGGGCGGCCACGCGACGTCACCCCGGACCGGAGCCGTCCGGTGACCCCGCGCCCGGTGATCGCCGTCGCCGCCGGCCCGGCCCTGCTCGACCCGACCGTGCGCCTGCTGGACGCGGCGACCGCCAACGGCGCGGTCGTCGCGCCGGTCGACATCACGGCCGACGCCGCGCTGCCCGACGGCACGGTGGCGCTCGTCCTGGGGGACGGGGCGCCGGTGCCCCACGCCGACCGGATCGGCGCGAACGCCGCGCTGCGCGACGCGGTCGCCGACCACCACCGTGCGGGCCGGCCGATCGTCGCCGAGGGCGCCGGCGTCGCGTTCCTCGCCCGGACGCTCGACGGCCACCCGATGTGCGATCTGCTGCCGGTCGTCGCCGGGTCGGGTCGCGGTGGCGTCCCCGGCGCCGTCGAGCTGCTCGCGACCACGGACGGTCCGGTGCACGGCATGGGCGAGCGGCGCGTCGGTCGTCCGAGCGCCGCGGTCGTCCTCGACCTCACCACCGGCGAGCGTCCCGCCTGGACGATCGGCCGGCGCACCGAGGGCTGGTCCGCCCCCGGCCTCCACGCGTCGCTCGTCGTCGTCGAGTGGACCGCCGCCCGCGTCCGGCGGCTGCTCGAGGCGGCGGGCGCGCCGGCCGGCCGCTGAGCGGAGGCGTCGTCCGCTCTCGGGGCGGGCGTCCGGATCGGACTTGTCGAGGGGCGGCGGGCGGCGGGCTCAGCTGGTCGTGAGGGCGGCGGCGGGGTGTCGCCGGGGTGTCGCTGACGGAGCGTCGCCGGTGAGGTGGCGCCGGTGGGCTGTCGCCGGTGGGCTGTCGCCGGCGCGGTGTCACCAGCGGAGCGTCGCTGGTGGGGTGGCGCCGGTGGGCTGTCGCCGGTGGGCTGTCGCCGGCGCGGTGTCACCAGCGGAGCGTCGCTGGTGGGGCGAACCGGCCGGCGTCTCACGGGGTGCGCCACCCGGGCGACTCAGGACGACGTCGAGGGGGCGCGCCGCGCTGGAGCGGGTGCGGTTCGCCGCCTGAGCGACGCTCCGTTGGCGCTCGAGAGGGGGTAGACCGACTTCGTGACCACCCACATCGCGTTCCCGGTCCATCCCCCACCGCCTCGGCCGGCGCCGTTGCCGTGCCGGGGACCGGCGGGCGATGATCGACCGATGGCCCACGACGCCCCCCCCCCGCGGTCCGATCCTCGATCGGACCGCGGGGGCGAGCTTCGACGTCCTCCCCGCGCTACCGGTGCGCCAGCACGTTGACGACGTTGCCCCCGGGATCGCGGACGAAGAACCGGCGCACGCCCCACGCCTCGTCGGTGATGCCGTGCACGATCTCGGCGCCGCGGTCGCGGGCGGCGCGGAAGGCGGCGTCGACGTCGTCGACCTCGATCGACGCCACCGGCACGACCGGCCCGGTCTCGTCCTCGGTCATGAGGCTGAGCTGGACCGTCGGATCGCGCGGGTCCGCGAGGGTGATGATCCAGCCGAGGTCCATCACGACCTCCAGGCCGACGACGTCGACGTAGAACGCCGCCGCGTCCTCCAGCGACGTGCACTCGAGGTTGGGCACCACCCGGGCGACGGTCATCGGTGGAGCGTGACACCGCGAACGATCCACCGACGACGTCGCGCCGCCGTCGGCGTGGGGCGGCGGCGGCGCGGCGTCGTCGGCGTGGGGCGGCGCATCGTCACCGACCCGTCTCCCCCGTCCCGGCCCCACGGGCTACCGTGCCGCCCATGTCGAGCGCCGCCCCGGTCGTGACCACCTCGCGCGGTGCGGTGCGCGGGGCCGTGGCGGACGGGGTGGCGGCCTTCCGCGGGATCCCGTACGCGGCGGCGCCGGTCGGGGATCTGCGGTTCGCGGCGCCGCGGCCCCACGCCGGGTGGGACGGGGTGCGCGACGCGACCGTCGACGGGGCGACCATGCCCAAGCCGACGATCCCGTCCCCCACCGGCAGGCTGCTCGAGGACCCGGTCTTCGCCGGGGACGAGCCGCTGAACGTCAACGTCTTCACGCCGCTCGCCGCGCTGGACGGGGGCCTCGACTCCGCCCCCGGCCCCCACCCCGGCCTGCCGGTGATGGTGTGGATCCACGGTGGGGCGTTCCGCAGCGGCGCGGGGTCGGCGCGGATCTACGACGGGTCGGCGTTCGCGCGCGACGGGGTGGTGTGCGTGACGTTCAACTACCGGCTCGGGATGGACGGGTTCGGGCGCCTGCCCGATGCGCCGGCCAACCGCGGGCTGCTCGACCAGGTCGCGCTGCTGGAGTGGGTACGCGACGAGATCGCGGCGTTCGGCGGCGACCCCGACCGGGTGACGGTCTTCGGCGAGTCGTCGGGGGCGATGAGCGCGATCTGCCTGCTGACGATGCCACGCGCGCGCGGGCTGCTCCACCGGGTGATCGCCCAGAGCGGCGGAGGCCAGCACGTCCAGTCGCCGGCGTCGGCGGAGCGGGTCGCCCGGACGCTCGCCGACCGGTTGGGGGTGGAGCCGACCGCCGCCGGGTTCGCCGACGTGCCGGTCGACGCGTTCGTCACCGCGCAGCTGCAGCTCGGGACCGAGGTGAGCACCACCGACCGCGACGCGTGGGGGCCTCTGGGGTGGGACGCGATGCCGTACGAGCCGGTCGTCGACGGCGACGTGCTGCCCCGCGTGCCGCTCGACGCGATCCGCGACGGCGTCGGGGCGGACGTGCCCCTGCTCACCGGCACGAACGCCGAGGAGTACCGGTTCTGGCTCGTGCCGCTCGGGGTGCTGCCGCACGTCCGCGACGAGCACGTGGCGCTCAACGCCGCCGGCCTGGGGCTCCCCGACGACCGGCTCGAGGCGTACGCCGCGATCGATCCGCCCGGCGCGCGGGTCGAGGCGCTCATCGCCGACTGGTTCTTCCGCGTGCCGGCGATCCGGATCGCCGAGGCCCGCGCCGCCGGCCCCGCGCCCACCCACCTGTACGAGTTCACGTGGCGCTCCCCCGCGTTCGCCACCGACGACATCCCGGACGGGCTGGGCGCGGCGCACGCCGTCGAGATCCCCTTCGTCTTCGGCACCCACCGCACCACGACCGCGCGGCCGCTCGTCGGCGCCGACCCGCCGGACGCGCTCGCCGCCGAGCTACACGGTGCGTGGGTCGCGTTCGCGCGCGGCGACGCGCCCGACTGGCCCGCGTACGACCCGGACCGGCGGACGGTGCGCGTGCTCTCCGACGGCGGGCGGCGGATCGTCGAGGACCCGGAGCGGGAGCGCCGCAGGGCGTGGGACGGGGTGCGCTGACGGGCCGGGTTACGGCTCGACGAGCCCGCGTCGGATCGCGTACCGGGCCAGCTCCACCCGGTTGCGCAGGCCGAGCTTCTCCAGCACGTTGGAGCGGTGGCGCTCGACGGTGTGGGGGCTGATGACGAGCAGCTCGGCGATCTCGTCGGTGGTGTGGCCCTCGGCGATGAGCTTCACGACGTCGGACTCGCGCGGGGTGAGCAGGTCGTCGGGGACCGGGGCGCCGTGACGGCCGGCCTCGAGCACGTCGCGGACGAGCGCCCGCACCGCGCGCGGGTAGAGGAACGCCTCGCCGCGCATCGCCGCGCGGCACGCCTCGACGAGGTCGCGGTCGGCGGCGGACTTCAGCACGTACCCGGCGGCGCCGGCCTTGAGCGCCTCGAAGAGGTACTGCTCGTTCTCGTGCATCGACAACAGCAGGATCTTGAGGTCGGGCCGGCGACCGGCCAGCACCCGTGCGGCCTGCAGCCCGGTGCGGCGCGGCATCGACACGTCGAGGATCGCCAGGTCGACGTCCTCGTGCAGCGCCATGTCGACGGCCTGCACCCCGTCGCCGGCCTCGGCGACGACCTTCAGGTCGGGCTGGGACTCCAGCAGCAACCGCACGCCGTCGCGGACGAGGGTGTGGTCGTCGGCCAGCAGGATCCGGGTCACCACGGGCACGCTCATCGGGCGTCCTCCCGACCCACGCGATCCGGGGTCGCGTTCTCGGGCGCCGGCACGGCGCCACCACCCCCGCCGGCCGGCGGACGGTCCTGCACCCCTGGCGGCTGGCGGACGGTCACGGCGCCTTCACCCCCAGCGGCTGTCGCACGGTCACGCGGGTGCCGCCCTCGGGACGGCGGGCGATGTCGAGCGTCGCCCCGACGAGGTCGGCGCGCTCGCGCATCCCGTCGATCCCGCCGCCCGGGCGCCCCGGCCCACCGTGACCGCGACCGTCGTCCTCGACGACGAGCACGAGCCGGTCACCACGGACGCCCAGGTCGACCGCCGCGCGGGTGGCGCCGGCGTGGCGGATGACGTTCGTCAGGGCCTCCTGCGCGATCCGGTAGATCGCGAGCTCGACGTCCGGGGGCAGGCTCGGCAGCGGCGAGCTGATCCGCCGGTCGATCGGCAGGCCGCTCTCCTCCGACACGCGGGTGCCGAGCGCGATGAGCGCGTTGACGAGCCCCAGGTCGTCGAGCGCCTCGGGCCGCAGGCGGCGCGCGAGCTCGCGCACCTCGTCGAGCGCACGGCCGACGGTCTGGGCGAGCGGCGCCCGCGCGTCGGCGTCGATCGGCGCCCGGCCGATCTGCAACGACAGCGCGGTGAGGGTCTGACCGAGCTCGTCGTGGAGCTCGCGGGCGATCCGACGCCGCTCGGCCTCCTGGGCGGCGACCATCCGGCGGTCGCTCGCCCGCCGCTCCTCGCGGAACCGCACGAGCATCTCCTCGAACGCGGCGGTGAGCCGCTTGACGTCGCGGTCGTCGGGCACGACCTGCTCGCGCAGGTCGCCCGGCGGGGCCATCGGGTCGACCGTCGCCATGATCCGCGTCAGGCGACGGAGCGGCCTGAGCGCGCGGAGCAACGCGATCCGCACGAGCAGGAGGATGCCGGCGGTCCCGCCGACGACGATCCAGGTCGCTGACCCCTCGGTCCCCCCGATCCGGACCGGGACGAGGACGAGGACGAGCGCGGCCGTGCCGAGCAACGCCGCGACGGCCAGGAACACCTGGCCCTCGAGCGACATGCGTTCGATCGCGGCGCGCACCCCTCCACCGTGGCAGACCGCGCCGCGACTATGCGTCGAGCGCGGCGTCGGCCACCACCCCGCGCACGGTCAGCCGACGCGCGCGCCCGTCGGGGCGCGTCACGGTGGCGGCGTCGCCCACCGCCCGGCCGACGAGCGCACGGCCGACCGGCGACGTCGCCGAGACGGTGCCGACGACGGGGGCGTCGCCGCGCTCCAGGACGATCCGGTAGGTGCGGGACCGGTCGCCCTCCTCGACGGTGACGGTGGTGCCGACCGCGACGGTGTCGTACCCGTCCGCGCCGGGATGGACGACGACCGCCGTCTCGTGCGTGTGCTCGAGCTCGTTGATCCGCGACGTCACCGCCGCGTGGGCGTCGGCCGCGGCGCCGTGCCCGTCGCTCCCGAGCTTGGCCCGCTCCGCCCGCAGCTCGGTCAGCTCCACCTCGACGGCGCGCAGCAGCGCCTCGGTCACCGGAAGCCCGGATTCGGGATCGCTGAGAGGTGCCGCGGAACTCGACATGCGTCATATGGTCTCGCGGGGGCGCCGTGAAGTCGATGGTCGTTCCCGACCATCTTCGGCGGTGGGGCCCGGGCCGTCGATCGACTACCGTGGCCGGTCGTGCCCGACGTCCCGCCAGCCACACCGGACGGGGCGGACGGCGGACCGGTCGACACGCGGATCCGGCGCGGCACCCCGGAGTTCCGGCGGCTCACGGCGGCGATCTTCGCGGCCGGGCTGGCGACGTTCGCCGTCGTCTACACCACCCAGCCGCTGCTGCCGGTGCTCTCGCGCGAGCTGCACGTGTCGCCGGCGACGTCGTCGCTGACGCTCGGCGTCACGACCGCCACGCTCGCGCTGAGCCTCCTGCCGGCGCTGTGGCTGTCGGAGGCGTGGGGCCGTACCCGGGTCATGTCGGCGTCGCTCGTCGCGTCGGGCCTGCTCGGCCTGCTCGCCGCGGCGGCGCCGAGCTTCGAGGCGCTGCTCGTCGTCCGGGCGCTGCAGGGGATCTCGGTCGCCGGGATCGCCGGCGTGACGATGGGGTACCTCGCCGAGGAGGTGCACCCGTCGTCGCTCGGCACCGCGATCGGCCTGTACCTCGCCGGCAACGGCATCGGCGGGATGGTCGGCCGGCTGCTCGGCGGCGGGCTGGCCGACGCGTTCGACTGGCGCGCGGCGCTGCTGGGGATCGGGGTGCTGAGCCTCACCTGCTCGTCGGTGTTCCTGCTGCGCCGGCCGCCGTCGACGCGGTTCGTCGCGCGGCCGTTCCGGGCCCGCGAGTCGCTCGACGGGATCGTCCGCCAGTTCCGCGAGCCGGGGCTCGTGCGGCTCAACGTCATCGGCGTGCTGATGATGGGGGCGTTCCTCGCGATCTTCAACGGCATGACGTTCCGCCTGGCGGCGGCGCCGTACGGACTCGGCGAGGCGGCGCTCGGCGCGGTGTTCCTCGTCTACGCCCTGGGGTCGTCGAGCTCGGCGCTCGCGGGGCGCGCCGCCGACGTCGTGGGCCGCCGCGCGGTGCTGCCGGCGGCGGTGCTCGTCGTCGTCGCCGGCATGGCGTTGACGCTCGCGCGACCGCTGGGGCTCGTCGTCGTCGGGATCGCGGTGGTGACGATCGGGTTCTTCGCCACGCACTCGGTCTGCTCGAGCTGGGTGGGACGGCGGGCGCTGCGCAACCCCGGCCAGGCGTCGGCGGTGTACGTCCTGTGCACGTACGTCGGCTCGTCGGTGTTCGGTCCGCTCGGCGGCGCGGCCTGGTCGTGGCGGGCATGGGACGGCGTCGCGCTGCTCGCCGGCGTCCTCGTCCTGCTGACGCTCGTCATGGCGCTCCAGCTGCGCCGCACCCCGCCCCGGGCGCCGCTCGACGTGACGCCCGCGGTGGTGGCGCCGCCGGGGTGAGGCGACGAGCCTCGCCCGACGCATCCCCGTCCGCCCGCCCGGCCCGCTCCCGCGACACGCCGGACGCCGACGGCCCTCGCCCCCGGTGGCCTCGGCGTCGACCGGGCCCGCGGGCGCGGCGCGGCCTCCGCCTACCCGCCGCCGAGCGTCCGCCCGAGCGCCACGGCGACGAGCCCGAGCACGATGCTCGCCCCGACGTTGGCCGCCGCCCACGCGGCGCGTCGCCCGTCGGCCAGGCGCATCGTGTCGACCATCCAGGTGGAGAACGTCGTGTAGCCGCCGAGCAGGCCCGCGCCGAGCACGAGGGCGGTGTCGTGCGGGACCGCCAGCCCGGCCAGGAGCCCGAGCAGCAGCGCGCCCGACAGGTTGACGACGAGGATCCCGAGCGGCAGCGACGCGCCGGTCCGGGCGAGCACCGCCCGGTCGACGAGGACGCGCACGACCGATCCGGTCCCGCCGGCCGCCCCGACGAGCAGCAGGGTCCCGGCGGTCACGCGACCGGACCCCGTCCGGCGCCCGCCGGCGGTCGGACCGCGATGCGCCGTCCGGCGACGACCCCGGCCGCCGCGGCCAGCAGGCCGACGGCGACGCTCACGCCGACGTACCCCGCCGCCAGGCCGATCCGATCGTCGTCGAGCATCTCCAGCACCTCGAGCTGCAGCGTCGAGAACGTCGTCAGGCCGCCGCAGAGCCCGGTGCCCAGCAGCATCCGTCCACCGACCGACCGACGGTCGCGGCCCCCGAGCGCGGTGACGACGATCCCCAGCAGGAACGCGCCGGCGACGTTGACGGCGAACGTCGCCCACGGCCACGTCCCGTGGTCGGCCGCCACCGCGTCGGTGAGCGCCGCCCGGGCGATGCTGCCGACGGCGCCGCCGACCGCGACCGCGAGGAGGAGCGCCGTCCCGGGACCGCCGTGGCCCCCTCCCCGGCCGGCGACCGTCGCGTCGGGGACCGTCCGGGGCGTGACGCCCGCCGGTCGACTCATCCGAGCAGGTGCACCCCGAGCACGACGAGCAGGATGACCTTGACGCCCTCGGCCGCGATGTACGCCAGGTGCACCCGCGACGACGGCACCTCCTCGCCGGCGGCGACCCGGGCGGCGCGCCGGTCGAGCGGAGGCCGCACGAGGCCGAGCTGGAGCGCGAGCAGCACCGCGAGCGCCCCGACGAGCACGCCGGTCGTGCCGTCCGCGTCGCCGAGCAGCGCCGCGGCGACGATGACGATGCCGAGCGCCGCCTCCACCGCGTTGACGACCCGGAAGACGAGCCGGCCGATCCCGAGCCCGAGCGCGAGCGTGATGCCCGGCGCCCGGAACTTGATCGGCGCCTCGATGAAGGAGATCGCCACCACGATCCCCAACCAGAGCCAGGCCGCCGCCAGGATCAGATCACGTGCCGTCTCGTCCATCGTGCACCACCTCGGTCCGGGGCCGCGCCGCGCGACCCTTTACCCGATCTTAGGACTTCGGTGCGTCGGGCCGATGCGGTGGCGGGCCCGCCACCGGCGTGGGGCGCGGGGCGGCCCACCGCGACGGGGCGTCAGCTCGCGGTCGGCTCGCCGACGTCGGGCAGCGCGACGACGACCGCGATCCCACCCCCGGTGGTGACGCCGACGGAGACCTCGTCCGGCGTCACGGTGACGTCCGGCAGCAGCTCGGCGGGCGGAGGGACGTCCGTGGGCGACGGCTCCGGGGTGGCCGCGTCGTCCGCGCCGACGTCGCCCGGAGCCGCCGCGGGGCCGTCGTCACCCGTGCCGCGGTCCGGTGTCGTCGTGGAGCCGTCGTCGTCCGAGCCGGCGGCCGCGGGGGCGCCCGGCGCGGGCTCCGGTCCGGGATCTCCGCCGGCCGCGTCCCCACCGGCCGGCGCGCCGGAAGGCCGACCGTCCGGCGTGGGCCCGGTCGCGGCATCGCCCTCGCCGTCGGCGGTGGCCGGCGCCGGACCGAGGTCGTCCGGCACGACCGGGTCGCCGTCGTCGGTCGTCAGCGGGGTCTGGACCTCTACGACGTTGCTCACGCCGCCGTCGGCGTCGCGCTCGGTCGGGTCGGGCGCGGTCGTGGGGTCGTCCGTGGGGACGCCGACGACGTCCATCCGCCAGCGCACCTCGAGCCCCCGTCCGCCGATCGCCCCCGCCTCGGCACGGTCGCGGTCGGCCGTGGCGGGCACGAGGTCGACCCACGAGCGCAGCGCCACCCGTCCGGTCAGCCCGGTCCCGCGGGCGTTGAGCGCGTGCGCGTCGGCGGCGCCGAGCCGCACGGTCACGTCGAAGCGGTTGCGGGCGCCGGACGGGACCGCGGAGCGGACCGTCACCGCCGCCGGGGGCGCCAGGCGCGGGTCGTCCGGGTCCACGTCGGTCGTCGGGCGGGCCGGATCGCCGACGACGAAGGCGCCGTCGTCGGCCCCGTGCCCGCGGGCGCGATGGGTCGACGCGAACCGCACGACCGGCCCCGTCGACGCCCACGACGCCAGGGTGCGTTCGCCGTCGCGGGCTTCGACCCGCAGCCGCACCACGGTGCCCTCGCGCAGGCCGTCGTCCTCGGCCCCGCTCACCGACGACGCGACGACGCGCAGCCGGACGGGCGCACGGTCGTCGGTCGCGTCGGGGTCGTCGGCCCCATCCTCGCCACCGGCGCCACCACCGCCGTCGGGGGTCGCGGGATCGGCGGGGTCGGCGGCGCCCGGCGCGTCGGGAACGGCGCCGTCACGGTCGTCGTCGGCTCCGTCGGCCGCATCGGCTCCCGCGGCGGCGTCACCGCCTCGCGCGGGACCGCGGTCGCCGTCCCGGTCGCGCGTCCCGCGCGTCGGGGCGTCCGGCGCAGGGTCGGACGAGGAGCCTGGGGTCGAGGCCGTGCCGTCGGTCGTCGACGCGCCGTCGCGCCCCTGCCCGCGGTCACCGGCGCCGGCGGCCCCGCCGTCCCCACCGGGCACCGTCAGGCTCCCGCGGTCGACGTCGCCGGCGACGAGCGTCGCGGCCTGCTCGTCGCCCGGGACGAACGCGGAGCCCAGGCCGACCGCGCCCAGCGCGATCGCGACGCCGATCGCACCGGCGGTCACGACGTCCCTCCGGCTGGCCTGGTCCATACGCACCACATCGTCCTGTCGACGCGATCGATCGAGCGCATGAGCGAGGACGGACGGATGTTCGATGCCGTCGGCCGTCCGGCGGTGCGCACCCGGCGCGCCACGTGCGCGAGCCCGACCGACCGGCCCGGCCGCGCCGGGTGGCACACTGGCCGTGATGCGGACCGCCTCCCCGCCCGCCCCCGGCCGTGGCCTTCGTCGCACCGTGACCGGTCGTCGATGAGCGCCCCGGCACCGCGGATCCTCCTGATCCCCGACGGCCTCGCCGACCCGTGGCCTCCCCGGCCCGGCGACGCCGCCCGCACGACCCTCGACCGCACCCCGACCCTGGCGTTGGACGCCGTCGCGCGGCGCGGCGCGGTGCGGCCGGTGCGCACCACCCCGGACGGGCTGCCGCCGGGCAGCGAGGTCGGCCTGCCGTCGTTGCTCGGCGGACCGCCGCACGGGGTGGTCTCGCGTGGGCGGGTCGACGCGGCGGCGCACGGGGCGCTGGAGCCGGACCTCGCCGTCGTCCACCGGGTCGACGTCCGCTGGCCGGACGGGCGCGCGGCGCCCGAGCTCGCCGGGATCGGCCTGTCGTTGCTGCGCGCGTCGGTCGCCGAGGAGGGCCTGCACGTCCTCGCGCTCGGCGGTCACCGCCTGCTCGTCATGGGCCACGTCGACCCGGTCCTCCCCCGCCGCGCCGACCTGGCCGAGCTGGCGATCGCCCGCGGGCTGTGGAATCCGGACGACCGGCCACAGGACGGGCCGGCCGGCGCGGAGGCGGGTGGCGGCGCCGCGCGGATCGGTGGCGTCCCCTCCCACGACGGACCGTGGTTCCAGCTGTGGCCGGACGGGGTGGTGCCCCCGCGGATCCTCGACGCCGACACCGTCGTCGTGTGCGCGAAGGGCAGCACGATGGCGGGCGTGGCCACGCTCATGGGCGCCCGCACGCTGCACCCGCCGGGCACGACCGGCCGGCCCGGCACCGACGTCGCCGCGAAGGCCCGCGCGGCCGTGACCCTGCTGCGCGAGGGGGCGTCGACGGTGGTGGTGCACGTCGGCAGCCCGGACGAGGCCGCGCACGCCCGCGACCCGCAGGCCAAGGCCCGGGAGCTGTCGCGGATCGACCGTGACCTCGTCGCGCCCCTCGCCGGGATCGCGATGGACCTGGGGGCGACGTTGGCGGTGTGCCCCGACCACGGCACCGATCCGGTCACCGGCGTCCACTCCGCCACCCCGGTCCCCGGGCTCGTGTGGAGACCCGGGATCGCTCCGTCCGGACCGGACCGCCTGACCGAGCCCGGCGTCGCCGACCTGGCTCCGGTCGCGGGGCCGTGGGTCGTCCGCTGACCGGCGCCGCTCCCGCCGCATGCCGAGCGTCGCCCGGGTGGTGCGCCCATTGAAGGCGTCGCCGGGTGGCGATCGAAGGCGTCGCCGGCGCGCCCACCGAAGGGGTCGCCGACGTGACGCACCCCACCACCCCCGAGCACGGTTCTCCACGTGAGCGTCGCTCGGCGACTCCCACGTGGAGCGGCCGTCCCTGATCCGTCCGGTCATCCCCCTGAGCGCCGGAGGGCACGCGACGTCCGCGGCGCGCCCCACGAAGCCGGCGCTCCGACCCACGAAGCCGACGCCCACGTGGTGAACCCGCCCACCCCGAGCACGCCACGCCACCGAGACGTCGCTCCGCGACGCCCACGTGGAGCAGCCGTCCCAGGACCGTCCGGTGATCCACCTGAGCGACCCGCCAACCGCCCTGAGCGACCCGCCAACCAGCCCTGGGAGACCCACCAACCCTGCCCTGAGCAACCACCCACCGGCGATGCCCGACGCCGATCACCCACGCCCCGCCCCCTCCCCGCCCGGCGCGCCACCTGCCCGCCAACCCGCACGGTGGAACGACGTTGCGCGTGCCGCCCCGGCCCGTACGATGGCCTCGATGCCTTCCGCCCCGCGCACGACCGACCCGTCGGCGGCGCGCCCGCTGGACGCCGAGATCCAGGCGCTGCGGCCCGCGCTGACCGGCTACTGCTACCGGATGCTGGGGTCGGGGATCGACGCCGAGGACGCGGTGCAGGAGACCGTCATCCGCGCGTGGCGCAAGGCCGACGGGCTGCAGGAGCGCGCGGCGCTCAAGTCGTGGCTCTACCGGATCGCCACGAACGTCTGCCTCGACCTGTTGCAGGGGCGGTCGCGGCGCGCGATGCCGATGGACCTGTCGGAGCCGCAGACCGCCGACGCGTTGCTCGGCGCGCCGCTGACCGAGTCGGCATGGGTGCTGCCGATCGCCGACGCGAGCGTCACGGCGACCGGCCCCGGGGGCGCGGGCGATCCCGCCGCGGTCGCCGCCGGCCGCGAGACGTTGCGCCTGGCGTTCGTCGCCGCGCTGCAGCACCTGCCGCCGCGGCAGCGCGCGGTGCTCGTCCTCTGCGACGTGCTCCGCTGGAGCGCCCGCGAGACGGCGGCGCTGCTGGAGACGTCGGTCGCGTCGGTGAACAGCGCGCTGCAGCGGGCACGGGCGACGCTCGACACCCTAGATCTGGACTCGTCGACGGTGGCCCCGCGGATCGATGATCCCCGGGAGCGCGAGCTGCTGGAGCGGTACCTCGACGCGTTCGAGGCGTACGACATCGAGCGCCTGGCGACGCTGTTGCGCGACGACGTCGTGTTCGACATGCCCCCGTTGCCGCTGTGGTTGCGCGGCCCGGTCGAGGTGGGCCGGTTCATGCTCGGTCAGGGCGCGGCCTGCCGCGGGTCACGGACGATCGCGACCCGCGCCAACGGCTGCCCCGCGTTCGGGTCGTACAAGCCCGCCGAGGACGGCGACGGCTGGGCCCCGTGGTCGCTGACCGTCCTGGAGATGTCCGACGACGGCATCACCGAGATCCACAACGTCCTGCAGCCGTTCCTGCCGCCAAAGCTGTTCGCGTCGTTCGGGCTGCCCGCACGGTTGGACCGGGACGGGGTGGCGGTCGACGACCCTCCGGCGGCGCAGGAGCCGACGGGCGCGTAGTCGGTCGCGCGCACGACCGCCGGGCGGGAGTCGCGTAGGGTCGATCCGGCGCCTCGCCGCCCGACCGGGGGAGCGAGAACCGGCGCCGTCGCGGGTAGACGGTCGATGGACACGACCGGAGGCCCGATCTACGATGACCTCGATGCCCGCCGCATCGCCCGCACCGATGACCGCCGAGGAGTTCCTCGCGATCCCCGCCCGCGAGGGCGAGCGCCTCGAGCTCATCGAGGGTGAGCTGATCGTCATGGAAGGCGCGCTGCTCCAGCACCAGCTCGCGCTCGGCAATCTTTACGGGCTCCTGTGGACGTGGAGCCGTACCGAGCCGGACCGTGGACTCGTGGCGCTCGAGGTCGACACCCAGCTCGATCGCCACAACGTCCTGCTGCCCGACCTGCAGTGGTACGCGCCGGGTCGCGAGCTCGACGCGACCCGGCGCCCGCAACCCCTGGGCGACCTCGTCGCCGAGGTCAGATCCCCTTCGACCTGGGCGCGTGACGTCGGGATCAAGCGCGACCTCTACGAGCGCCACGGTGCGGGCGAGCTGTGGCTCGTCGACCCCGCCGCGCGATCGGTCCTCGTCTTCGCGCGCACCACGCCCGACGCACCCCGCTTCGACACCGTCACCGAACGCACCGCCGACGAGTCCCTGACGTCGGCGCTCCTGCCCGGGTTCGCGGTGGACGTGGCAGCGATCTTCGGGTGAGTGAGCCCCGCCCCGATGGTCGCGCCGCCCACCCGTGCGACCGACGCGGCACGCGCCGATGAGTCCGGTGCCCGTCGGCGGTCTCCGTCCACATGACGTCCGATATGCCGTTCAAGCCCGCGGAGCCGGGCATCGAGGTTCTGCCCGAACGTCCGTACCTGGCGACACGTGCCCGGGCCGACGACGAGGCGACGTTCCGCGCGATCGTCGACAGGACGTTGCCGGAGCTGTTCCGGCGGGTGCTCGCCCGCGGCCTGACGCCGGCCGGCGGGCCGTGGTTTCGGTACGTCCTCGTCGACGAGCGGAACCTGACGCCGGGCTCGATCCCGCCGTCGACGTTCGAGATGTGCGTGCCGCTCCACGAGGCCGCGGACGGTGACGAGGTGCTCCACGCCGGGGCGCTTCCGGCCGGTCGGTGGGTCGTGGTCCACCACCGCGGCCCGTATGCACTGCTCCCCGACGTCCACGCGCTGATCCACCGCTGGGTCGGCGACGAGGGACTGCGGATCGACCACGAGGTGCGGGACGACGGCACCGCGCACGCCGGCTCGTACGAGTGGTTCCGGGTCGGTCCGACCGACCACCCCGACCCCGCCCGGTGGGAGACCGACGTCGGATATCTGCTGCGCGACTGAGGCGCGCAGGAGGCACCGACTCGCCCGCATGCGTTTGGTACGTTGGCGGCCGTGTCTGGCGCTTCTGCTGCAGTGACGCGCGCGCTCCGCTTCTAGCGACGGCGCGCTTCCACTCCTGAACGTCCCGTCGCTTCGCGTATTCACCGAAGCGGCCACCTCGTGCTGCTCGGTTCCTCATCGAGCGACGGAGCACTACATGACTTCTGATGTTCTGGCCCCGTCCCGGGATGCGCCGCCGCGCGCCCGGGCATGGGTCACCCTTGGTTTCCTGGCCATGCTGCAGTTCCTGATCGCGGTCGACGTGACCGTGGTCAACATCGCGTTGCCGTCGATCGGCCGCGAGTTCGACGTCGGCCCCCGGGAGCTCACCTGGGTCGTCGTCGGGTACACGATCACGGGCGGCGGAGTCCTGATGCTCGGCGGGCGCCTCGGCGACGTGCTCGGCCGACGGCGCTTGCTGCTGGTCGGCACCGCACTGTTCGGGGCGGCGTCCCTGCTGGCCGGACTCGCTCCGTCGTTCTCGCTGCTCGTGGCCGCGCGCCTGTTGCAGGGCGTGGGCGAGGCGCTGGCCCTACCGGCGGCGATGGCGACGATCGTGATGCTCTTCCCCGAGGGGCCGCGCCGGTCACTCGCCCTCGGCGTCTGGGCGGCCGTGGCCAGTACCGGGCTGGTCGTCGGGTTCGCGCTCTCGGGCGTGATCACCGAGCTCCTCGGGTGGCGGTGGGTGTTCCTCGTCAGCGTCCCGTTCGCGCTGGTCGTGATCGGCGCGGCCGTCGTGCTCGTCTCCCCGGGGCGTCCCGAGACGCGTGCGCCGCTCGACCTCCCGGGAGCGACGCTGTTGACGGCGGCCCCGTTGCTCTTCGTGCTCGGCGTCGTGGAGATCAGTGAGTCCGGGGGCACACCGTGGATCGGGCCCGCGGCGCTGGTCGGTGCGGCGCTCGCCGCGGTGCTGTTCGTCGTGGTCGAGCGACGGGCGCCGGCGCCGCTCATCCCGCTGCGGCTCCTCCGCCAGCCGGTCCGGAGCCAGGCGAACCTTGGGACCGCACTGCTCAGCGCGGCGCTCTCCACGTCCTTCCTGCTGTTGACGTTCCACCTACAGCAGCGGGTGGGGCTGTCACCGCTAGAAGCCGGGCTGGCGCTGCTGCCGCTCGCGGTCGGCCTGATCGGCGCGGCGACCGTCGCGCCGCGGCTGCTCGCCCGCTGGGGCGTGCGCGCAACGGTGCTGGCGGGTATCGGGTCGACCGCGCTGGGGATGGTCGCGATCGCGGTCCCGGCGGCGTCAGGCGCCGGGACGCTCGCCGTGGTCCCGGCGATGCTCCTGCTCGCCGTCGGAATGGGCTTCGGGCTCGTGGGACTGCAGTACGCCGCGGTGAGCGGAGCGACCGAGGCCGACGCCGGCGTCGCGTCCGGCGTCCAGCGCGCCGCCGACCAGCTCGGTGGGGCGTCCGGCGTCGCGCTCTACATCGGCGTCGGGTTCGGTCCGGCCGCGAGTGGCGTGGATCCCTTCGTCGTGAGCGCAGCGCTCGCGGTGATCGGACTCGTCGCCGCCGGGCTCGTCGCGGCGACGATCGTGGTGCCGACGGTCACCCTGTCGCGGACCGGCACGCGGGCCACCCCGAGCGGGTCACCCTGAGCCGTCACCCGCCGTGCGCCGGCAGATCGCGTCCGGTCGACCGGACGGCCCGCTCGCCCGCGTCCCGCGCCGCGCGCTCCCGGCCGAGCCACCGTGCGGTCAGGGCCGCCGCCCCCAGCAGGACGGCCGCGCCGCCGAGGGTCGCCACCTGCAGGCCGTGCACGAGTCCGGCTCGGTAGGCCTCCTCGGCGATCGGGCGCAGCGGCGCGGCCACCGCCGCGAGGCCGGCGTCCAGGTCGCCGGCGGCGATCCGGTCGCGCACCGCGGGCGCCAGATCGCCGACGGCGACCAACCGCCGCCCGATCGCCTGGAGGACCACCGCGCCGAGGACCGCGGTCCCCAGCGCGGTGCCGAACTGGCGGGACGCGCCGTTGAGCCCCGCGGCGATCCCGCCGTCGCTCGGCTTGAACGCCGCGATCTGGCTGGCGGTGAGGATCGGGTTGACGATCCCGGACGCCAGGCCGACGAGCACCAGGCCCGGGATCAGCGTCACCGGCTCCCGGCTCGGCGCGGCGAGTGCCACCGCCACCAGGCCGAGCGCGGCGAGCAGGAGCGACCCCGGCACCAGGCGGTCCAGGCGGTCGCGGTGGGGGGATCGGGTGACGACGAGCACCGCCGCCAACGACGCCACCGCGAAGCTCACCAACAGGCCGCCGGTGGCGGCCGGGCCCAGCCCGCCGACGGTCCGCAGGAAGATCGTGACGTAGATGAACCCGCCGAACACCGTCACGTACAGGGCCATGAGCGCCAGGACCGAGGCGGCGAGCGACCGGTCGCGCAACAGCTCGACCGGGACCAGGTGGTGTCCGGCACGCTGGCGCACCGCCACCGTCACGGCGCCCACGACGGTCACCGCGAGCGCCACGACGATCGGGCCGCTCGTCCAGCCCTGGGCGTTGCCGCGGATGACGACGAAGACGACCGCGAGCATCGTGACCGCCAGCGCCACCAGTCCCGGCGGATCGAGCCGGGCCGCGCGACCGGGCCCGAGCTCCTCCTGCCCCCGTGCGAGGACCAACAGCAGCGGCACCGCGAGCGCGGCGTCGAAGGCGAACACCGACCGCCACCCGAGCAGATCGGTGAGCACCCCGCCCGCCAGCGGCCCGATCGCGAACGCCGTGGCGATGATCGCGCTGCGCAGGGCGAGGACCTTCAGGCGGTCCCCGTCGGGGAACTGCACCGCGACCAGTCCCAGCGCGCCGGTCAGGACGAAGGCACCGCCGACGCCCTGCACCGCGCGGGCGGCGATGAGGACGCCGATGCTCGGCGCCGCCGCCGCGCCGATCCCTCCGAGCGCGAGCAGCGCCAGGCCGCCGACCGTCGCCCGGCGTCGCCCGAACCGGTCGGCGAGCGGCCCGGCCACGAGCTGCAGCGACGCCAGCGCCAACGTGTACGTGGCGATGATCCACTACAGGCCGTCGAACCGCGCACCCAGGTCGGCGGCGATGGCCGGCAGCGCGACGTTGGGCGCGGAGATCGAGATCAACGGCAGCCCAGCGGTGAGCGTCACCGCCCACGTCGTCGGCCGCCACCGGCCGTCCGGGCCGCTCACGCCAGACCGGCGACGATGCTCGCGTGCAGGCGGAAGACCTCGTCGTCCTCCGGCGACCGGGGACGCCGGGCCCGCACCACGTGCTCCTCCACGATCTCGGCGGGGCGCCTACCGAGGACGAGGATCCGGTCGGCGAGGAACGCCGCCTCCTGCGGGTTGTGGGTGACGAGCACCCCGGTCCGCGATCCGTCGAGCCACAGCCGCTGCAGCTGCAGCCGCAGCCGGCGGGCGGTCAGCTCGTCCAGGGCGCTGAACGGCTCGTCGAGCAACACCAGGTCGGGATCGACGATGAACGCCCGCGCGATCGCCACCCGCTGGCGCTGCCCGCCCGACAACGTGGTCGGGAACGCGTCCAGGTGGTCGCCCAGGCCGACGTCGCGCAGCGCGTCGTCGACGCCGTCGGCGCCGAGACCGGCGCTGCGGGCCGCCAGGGCGACGTTGTCGCGGACGGTCGCCCAGTCCAGGAGCCGTGGCTGCTGGAAGACGACCCCCAGCCGTGGGGCACGCGCCGCGCCGCCCTCGTCCTCGCCCTCGACGACGACCCGCCCGGCGTCCGGTCGCTCCAGTCCCGCCAGGAGGTTGAGGATCGTCGTCTTGCCGCAGCCCGACGCGCCGACGAGCGCGACGAGCTCACCCGGGCGGATCTCCAGCGACAGGTCCTGCAGCACCTGCTCGACCCCGCCGCCGCGACGGGCGGGAAACGCCTTGTCGACGCCCTCCAGCCGCACGTGGGCGCTCATACGATCGCCGCCTTCCGCCAGCGGGTGACGCGTCGCTCCACGGTCCGCAGGATCCCGTACTCGATGAGCACCATGACCACGCCGAAGACGATCGTCCACGCGAGGACGGCCGCGACGTCCTGGTCGGAGAACGCCGTGTTGAGCTCGTAGCCCACGCCCTCCGACGCCCCGAACATCTCGACCAGGACGATGACCTTCCACGAGAGCGACAGTCCCAGTCGCGCACCGCTCAGCAGGAACGGCACGAGCGCCGGGAGCCACAGCCGGGTCAGGCGCGTGCGGCGGTCGAAGCGGAAGACGTGGGCCATCTCGATCAGCCCCGGGTCGACGGCCTTGGCGCCCTGGTAGACGTTGAGGACCAGCGGCGGGGCGGCGCTGAGGGCGACGGCGAGCACCGGACCGGTCTGGGCCAGGCCGAACCAGATCACCGCCAGCAACGCCCACACGAGGCCCGGGACGGTGAGGCCGATGAGCACCGCCGGCTCGAGGATCGCCCGCGCCCAGCGGCTGCGGGCCATGAGCAGTCCGGCCGCGATCGCGGCGACGAACGCGAGCGTGAAGCCCAGCAGGACCCGCACGACGGTGACCCACAGCGTGCTCGCCGCGCCGTCCCCGACGATGCGGCCGATCGCGTCGCCGATCTCACCGAGCCCCGGCAGCAGCGTCGAGTCGCTGGTCGACGCCATGACGTGCCAGCCGCCGACGACGAGGCCGACGAGCAGCAGCGGGCCGAGGATCGTCTCGGGGGCGATCCCGCGGCGGCCGGGACGCGGCGACCGGCCCGACCCCGCGGGACGCCGCACCGGGAAGGACGCGCCCGCCGACGCGGTCGGGCGCGTGCTCACGACGCCGCCGGAAGATCTCGCAGCGGCTTGGCCGGCGGCGCCTTGGGCAGGATCCCGTGCTTGACGCCCAGCCGGATGACCTCGTCGAGCTGCTCACGGGCCGGACCGTCGAGACCGGTCTGGTACACGTCGGCCATCCGCGTGGGCAGGAGCTTCGGCGCCTCGCGCTCGGTCGGCTTGACGCCGATCGACTTGGCGACCTCGGTGAGCTGCGAGGGGTCCTCCGCGACCGAGATGCTCGCCTTCGTGAGGATCCCGACGGCGGCGACGGCCGCTGCGGGGTTCTCGTCCGCCCACGTGTCGCGCACCGTCGGTCCGGCGTTGAACAGCGGAACGTCGCTGCCGGTCGCGGACTTCCACTCGTCCTGCAGCGACCCGATCTGCCGGGCCCCCTGCGACACGAGGATCGTGGCGTTGGGCTCACCGACGTAGATCGCGTCGACGTCTCCACGCTCGAAGAGCGCGTTGGCCGACGCGCCCTTGGCGTGGATCCAGTCGATGTCCTCGAGCGGATCGCCGCCCTGGATCGCGATCACGAGCTGCGTGGCCCGGTGGACCTCGCTCGTGTTGAGCCCCGTGGCGACGCGCTTGCCGCGCAGGTCCGCGACCTTGCGGGCCGAGGAGGACGCCGGCACGAGCCACTTGTGGTGGGCGTTGATGCCGGGGCCGACGATCGAGATCGGCTCGCCCTTGATCTGCGACAACGCGACGCCCAGGGGCCCGAAGGTCGAGATGTCGACCGAGCCGGCGAGGAACTGGGTCTGGAGCTGACCGGGGTCGCCGCCGACCCACTTGAGGTCGACGGCGGGATCCTCGAGGCCGAGCTTCTCGGAGATCGGACGCCAGATCGACAGCGAGTTGCCGCCGGTGGGGAGCGACACGCCGACCTCGGTGCGCCCCCCGGAACCGACGTCGGCGTCGTCACCGCAGGCGGCGAGGAGCGTGCTGCCGCCGAGAACGACGGCGACTCCGGCGGCGCCGCGGCGCAGGAACGCGCGGCGTGACGTGGTGGACGAGAACGGTGCGTGGGTCATCGACGGCCGATCGGCTGCGGGTCGGTGGGCGATTGCTTCGGGAAGCGGAAGGTCCGCCTCTCAAAAAAAGCATATCCGATCCGGATTTGCCACAAATCGACCGAGATGCGCTAGAACTTCAGGACCAACGTAGTCCACTTCCCGTACCAATTCGACCGGAGACCCCATGTCCGCCAGCACCGACCTCGCCCCGATCCGGCTCACCGCCGGCAACAGCGTCTTCTACGTCCCCGAGCGCGTCGCCGTCGAGGAGGGGATCTTCGAGCGCCACGGCGTCGAGATCGTCACCGACGCCGAGTGGAGCGCCCGCAACCACGCGATCAAGGACGACGAGAAGGATCCGGTCAAGCTCTTCGACGCCCGCCGCTCCGACACGTTCAACATGTGCGAGTGGGGCGTCCTGCACCGCGTCGAGTACGCGGAGCGCGACGTGCGCATCGTCTACCTGCGCCCCGCGGTCGTCGCCCAGGCGCTCGTGACGCTCGATCCGACGGTCCAGGAGCCGCACGACCTGATCGGTCGCAAGGTCGGCATCAACCAGTCGACCGGGCAGCACTTCACGACGATCAAGCTGCTCGAGGGTGCGCTCACCCGCGACCAGATCGATCTGGCGCACGGTGGCGGCCCGCAGGAGCTCGTCGACCACCTGCACGAGGGCACGTTCGGCGCGGTCGCGCTGATGGAGCCGTTCCTCAGCCTGGCGATCAAGCAGGGCGCGCACGTGCTCGGCTCGTTCTTCTACCGCGGCGCCCAGGCGTTCGGCACCGACGTGCCCGTCGAGCACCAGCGCCGGTTCATCGCGGCGGTCAACGAGGCGGTCGACCTGATCAACGCCGATCCGGCCCGGTACGCCGCCCACGTCGTCGAGCCGACCGGCGGGGCGCTCGCCCCGGAGGAGCTCTCGGGTGACTACCACCGCTACGTGCACGCCCAGCCGTACTCGCAGGAGCGGTTCGCGAACCAGTACTCGTGGCTCGAGTCCTGGGACCTGGTCGAGGGCGGCCGCAGCTACGACCAGATCATCGATCCGGCGGCGTTCGCCACCGCCTGACCGATCGGGGGCGACGCCGCCGGCCGGGCGGCGACGCCTCCCGCCGTCGACGCGCCGCGCCCGGCCGGGCGCCCGGGCGTCGGGGGCCCATCCGCGGCTGCGTCACGACGATGCCGCACCGGCTCCGGACCGACCCGCGACGGCAGCCTCTAGTCTCCGACGCCATGCTCCCTCCGGTCCACGGTGCCTCCGCCGACACGAGCGGCGGCCCCGGGAGCGCCGTCCGGTGACGGATGCGCGCGACCGTGCGTGGCGGGCGTTCACCGACCTCGCCGAGGTCCAACGGCGGCGCGTGCTGGCGATCGCCCGTGACCTCGACCTCTCACCGCCGCAGATGTGGGCGCTGCGCTACCTGGAGCCCGGGCGGCCCCGCCCGATGGGCGAGCTCACCACCGCCCTCGTCTGCGAGAGCTCCAACCTCACCGGGATCTGCGACCGGCTCGAGGCCCGCGGACTCGTCGTCCGCCGCCCGTCCGAGACCGACCGGCGCGTGCGGACGCTGGACCTGACCCCGGCCGGGGTGCGGCTACGCCAGCGAATCATCCGGCGGGTCGGCGACCCGGCCGAGGGGTTCGACGCGCTCGACCTCGACGAGGTCGAGCGACTCGCCGGGCTCCTGGAGCGCGTGGCCGCATCGGTCGTCGCCGCGGACGGACTGCCGCTCCCGCCCGCCGACCGCCGCACGCGACGGCGGGCCGTCGACGTCGGCTGACCGACGACGCCCGGCGCCCGCCCCGTCGCTCATGCCTTGACGCCGGGGAGCGTCAGACCAGCTCCTCCTCGGTGTGCAGTCGCAGCCGGTCGAGGTGGGCGCTGTCGTTGAACGTCCGCACGCGGAGGTGGCCCTCGGGGTGCACGACGATGCGGGTGATCGACGTGTTGTCGCAGCCGAGGAACGCGAAGCCGTGGTCGGGGCCGATGATGCGCCGGCAGATCTCGGCGACGACGCCGCCGTGGACCACCGCCACGGACAGGGTGCCGAGGTCGGTGGCGTCGACCACCGACTGGAACCCGCGCCACACCCGCTCGCCGAACGCCTCGTCGTTCTCGGCGCCGGGGATGACGTCCCAGCGCCCCTCGACGAACGACCGCACGATGATCGGGTCACGGTCGGCGATCCGCGCCCGGTACTCGCCGCCGTCCCAGTCGCCCAGGTGGATCTCGCGCAGGTCGTGCACCACCGTCGGCTCCAGGCCCAGGCGCTCCACGAGCGGCGCCGCGGTCTGGTGGGTGCGCCGCAACGTCGTGACGAAGATCCGCCGGATCGGCTCGAGCGCCAGCCGCTCGCCGACGAGGCGCGCCTGCTCCTCGCCCTCCGGGGCCAGCGGCGGGTCGCCGTGCCCGTCCTCGGTCAACGGATGGACCTCGCCGGGGACGTGCGCGAGCGACGCCCCGTGTCGCACGAGCACGATCTCCTTCGACGTCGGCGGCAGCCGGAAGAGGCGCTGCGGGTAGGTCTGCGGCGTCGTCGGATCGCTCACCCTGGGGAGGTTCGCACACCGGGCCGGGGGCGCCTCCGCCTGCGACCGCGGACCGTCGTGGGCCGCCACAGGCCGCGCCGACGTGACGAACGCCCGGGTGACCCGTCAGGATGCTGGACGTGTCCGCCGTCGACCCGTCCGGCCCCGACCACGACCCGTCGTCCGCTCCGGCGTCCCCGACACCCCCGGACCCCGTGGACCCGCCGGTCCCCGACACGCCGTCCCGCCTCGTGCTCGTCCTCGGCGGCGCCCGGTCGGGCAAGAGCGTCGTCGCCGAGCGGCTCGCGCTCGACGCCGGCGGTCCGGTCCGGTACCTCGCCACCGCCCCGGACGGGCCCGACGGCGACGCCGGCCGGATCGCCGAGCACCGGGCGCGGCGCCCCGTCGGGTGGGAGACCGTCGACGCGACCGGGACCACCGACCTCGCCGGGCTGCTCGACGACGCCGGGCCGTCCACCACCGTCCTGCTCGACGGGCTGGGGGCGTGGATCGCCGACGCGCTGCACCGCGCCGGCCTGCTCGACGACGACGGGAACGACCCCGACCCGGCGGACGGGATCGACGGCGCGGCCACCATCGCCGCCATCGGCGACGCCGTCGCGCTGCTCGCCGAGGCCGCGGCGTCGCGGCCGGGCTCGACGATCGTCGTCGGCGAGGAGGCCGGCATGGCCCCGGTCGCCGCCGACCGCGGCACCCGCCGCTGGGTCGACCTGCTGGGCCGCGCCCACCAGCGCCTGGCGTCGCGGGCCGGACGGGCGCTCCTCGTCGTCGCCGGTCGCACCGTCGAGCTGCCCGCCGACCCGGGCGCCCCGTCGACCGCGGTCACCCGCGCCACCCCGGTCGCGCCGATCGCCGTCGACCCGCCGCCGCCGGGCGACGGCACGGTGCCCGACGCCCAGGTCGTCCCGGGCGACCCCGCAGAGCACGATGGCGGGATCGTCGACGGCACCGCCGACGACGACGCCGAGCCGCTGCCGGACGCCACCCCCACCCATCCGGCGCTGCGACTGCACGGCGACCGGATGGTCCCCGATGGCATGCACGACCTGGCGGTGAACGTCGTCGCCGGCGACCCGCCCGGCTGGGCGGTGCAGGCGCTGCGCACCGGCCTGGACCGGTCCGACGCGTACCCGGACGACCGGGCCGCGGTCGCCGCGCTGGCGTCCCGTCACGGCCGACCGGCCGACGGCGTGCTGCCGCTCGGTGGTGCGGTCGAGGGGTTCTGGCGCACCGCGTTCGCGCTCCGCCCGCGCCGGGCGGCGGTCCTCGTGCCCGGGTTCACCGAGGCGGAGGCGGCGCTCCGCGCGGTCGGGGCCGACGTCGCGCGGGTGCGACGCGACCCGCGCACCGACTGGGCGCTCGACCCGTCGACGGTGCCGGAGGACGCCGACATGGTCGTCCTCGGTCGGCCCGCCAACCCGACCGGCACCCTCGACCCGCGCGAGGTGATCCTGCGACTGCGCCGACCGGGACGGACGCTCGTCGTCGACGAGGCGTTCATCGACCTCGTCGACGGGGGCGAGCGGGGCGTCGACGCGCTCGCCGACGAGCGCGAGGCGGACGGCGGCCAGGGGTCGCTCGTCGTGCTGCGCAGCCTGACGAAGGTCCTCACGGTGCCCGGCATCCGCTGCGGCTACCTCCTGTCCGACCCGGACACGGTCGCGCGGATCCGGGACGCCGGGCCGCCATGGACCTGCTCGGCCCCGGCCCTGGCGTTGCTGGAGGCGTACGCCGGCCGGCCCGAGGCGATGCTCCGGACCGCGTCGCGGGTCGCCGGGCACCGCCACGACCTCGTCGCCCGGCTGCGGCAGATCGCGGGCCTGCAGGTGTGGGAGGGCGCGGCGAACTACGTCCTCGTCCGCGCGCCCGACGGGATCGACGTGACGTCGGGCCTGCACGGCCACGGGCTCGCGGTGCGCCCGTGCATCACGTTCCCCGGCCTCGACGAGCGGTACGTCCGGATCGCGGTGCGCACCCCGGCGATCCACGCGCAGCTCACCCAGGCGCTCGTGCGGGTGCTGGCGGACGCGGAGCGGTAGGCGGCGGGGCGGGTGCCACGAGGGCGCGCGTCGCGACGCCCGCTCGCGATCGTCGACGCGCTCGACGGCGTCACGACCCGGTGACGTCGGACGGCGCCCGCTCGTGCAGCGTCCGTGATCGCCGCGGTGCACGATCCCGTACGGGCGACGGCCGATCCGGCTGGTAGACACACCACCGACACGTCCCACCCGACCCCAGGAGGTCCCATGAGCACCATCGAACCGGTCGAGCCGGTCGACCCACCGATCGCCAAGCGCGCCATCGCCGAGGCGATCGGCACCTTCATCCTCGTCCTCTTCGGCTGCGGCAGCGCCGTGGCCCTGACCACCGCCATTCCCGGCGAGGTCGCCGCACTGCAGTACACCGGCATCGCGCTGGGCTTCGGCCTCGGCATCACCGCCGCGATCTACGCCGTCGGCCACATCTCCGGCGCGCACCTCAACCCGGCGGTGACCTCGCGCTGACCGTCATCGGCCGCCACAAGTCGCAGGACGTCGCCCCGTACGTCGCCGCGCAGGTCGTCGGGGCGATCCTCGCCGCGCTCGTCCTGTGGGCGGTGTTCCCGGACGCCCGCGACGCGGGTGGCCTGGGCAACAACGCGCTGGGGGAGGACGTCGGCTGGGGCTCGGGCTTCGTCGCCGAGCTCGTGCTCACCGCGGTGTTCCTCTTCGTCATCGTCGCGGTCGCCACCGACCGTCGGGTCACCCCCGGGTTCGCCGGGCTCGCGATCGGCTTCGCGCTCGCCGCGATCCACCTGGTGGCGATCCCGCTGACCGGCACGTCGGTCAACCCGGCGCGCACGCTCGGCCCCGACCTCGTCGCGTGGAAGTGGGACGACGTCTGGATCTTCATCGTCGCCCCGCTCGTCGGTGGCCCGGTCGGCGCGCTGCTCTACGACGTGGTGCGGCCGGACCGCAGCTGACCCGCCGCCGGCGCGGGGCCCTCGTCAGGGCCCCGCGCCGGCGACCGGACGGTGAGCGCCGGGCCGTCGTAGCCCCCCGGACGTTCGTCCGCGCACGACGCGCTCTACCCTTGCCCGCTGATGGATGCCTTCCACGCGATGGTCCTCGGCGTCGTGCAGGGGCTGACGGAGTTCCTCCCGATCTCCTCCAGCGCCCACCTGCGGATCACCGCCGCCGGGGCCGGTTGGGACGACCCCGGCGCGGCGTTCACGGCGGTGATCCAGATCGGGACGGAGCTGGCGGTGCTCCTCTACTTCCGTCACGACATCGCCCGGATCCTGCGGGCGTGGGCCGGGTCGCTGCGGCCGGGTGCGGCCGCCACCGGGGCCGCCGTCCCGTCGGCGACCGGCGGCCGGTCCACCGCCGGAGACGGGTCGGGCCCGGCGGCCCCGCCCGGCGTGGCCGCAGGGCGGACCACGATCGCCGCGCGGTTCGCCGCGCTCGACGCCGACGCCCGCATGGGCTGGCTCATCATCATCGGGACGATCCCGATCGGCGTCCTCGGCATCCTCCTGCAGGACACGATCAAGACCGCGTTCCGTGACATGCACCTCATCGCGGCGACGCTCATCGTGTTCGGCCTGCTCCTGGGCCTCGCCGACCGCGTCGCCCGCAACGAGCGGGTCCTGGAGCGCCTCACCGCCCGCGACGGCCTGCTGTACGGGCTGGCGCAGTCGCTCGCGTTGATCCCCGGGGTGTCGCGGTCCGGCGGCACCATCACCGCCGGGCTGCTGCTGGGGTACCGACGCGAGGCGGCCGCGCGCTACGCGTTCCTCCTCGCGATCCCGGCGGTGCTGGCGTCGGGGCTCTACGAGCTCAAGGACATCGGTGGGTCGAACGCGCCCGACTGGGGCCCGACGATCCTCGCGACGGTCATCTCGTTCGTCGTCGGCTACGCGGTGATCGCGTGGCTCATGCGCTGGATCAGCACGCGGAGCTTCGCGCCGTTCGTCGTCTACCGCGTCGTGCTCGGCGTCGTGCTGCTCGTCCTCATCGCGGCCGGCGCGATCGACCCGAACGCCGCCGCCGAGATCTGATCGCGAAGGCGCTCCGCCGGCCACCCTCGTGGAGGGTGGCCGGCGGGGGCAGAGTCGCCGCATGCGCAGGGCGCTGATCGGGGGGACCCTGTCGACGAGCGGCGCGAACCGGTGCCCAGGGGGCACACGGGACGGGACGAGACGCCGCGCCACCGGTGCTGCCGGACGGGGGTGGCGCAAACGTCGCCCGGCACGCTAACACCGACCCCCCGGGGCGATCCGGGGCGAATCACCCCGCAACCGGGGGCGCCTCGGGCGGCCCGGGCAGGATCTCGACCCGGACGCGACGCCGGTCGAGGAGCTCCACCCACACGTCGCGCACCCGCTGCAGGTGGCGGTGGGCCAGGCCCAGCCCGGGTCCGACCTCGTCGCGATGGTCGGCGCCCACGCCGGCCCGCCACAGCGCCCACTGCCGTGCGAAGTGCCGCACGTCGTCGTCCGCGGGCGGCTCGACCCCCAGCACGTCGACGGTGAGCGACCGGGGGCCGCGCACCGTGGCGAGCGCGCCCACGCGCTCCAGGTCGCCGAGGAGCTGGCGCACCGTCGAGCGGTGATCGGCGGTGGCGTCCAGGCCGACCGTCCGCGCGAACCCCGTCGACAGCTCGGCCTTCGTCGTCTCGAACCGGCCGAGCCGCCCCCCGGTCGCCTCGAGCGCCAGAAGCCACACGACCGTGCCACGCACCGCCCGCCGCACCGCGTTGCGCCCCTCGGCCCGTCCGAGCAGGCGCGCCGCGACCTCGTAGGCGGCGACGAGCACCGGCCCGCCCGACGCTCCCGGGCCCGGCGGCAGGTCCGGTCGGTCGTAGGACGCCCCGGCGAGCGCGATGCCCCCGCGGACCCCGTGGATCTCGTCGTGGGAGAACCCGAACGCCAGGTGCAGCGGCGGCAACGTCGACAGGCCGCAGGCGTACAGGCGGTGCGGGTCCTCGAACGCCGGGTCGGGCGCGGAGATCGTCACCCGGGTCCGACCGTACGACGACAGCTGGTGGAACCGGCGGGCGGCGGGCCCGTCCGCGATGAGGCGCCGCGACAGCTGCCACGCGCGGGCCTCGAACGCCTGCCACTCGTCGTCCTGCTCGATCGCGTCGAGCGCGTCGGACGCGGCGCGCAGCTCGTCCGGGCCGGGCCCGCACGGGCGCAGCACGCCGATCCGGGTCGGGGCGACGTCGAGCAGCCCGGCCGCCTCGAGCGCGTCCTGCGCGTCGCGGACCGCCTCCGGGTCCGGGCGTCCGTCGTCGCCGCCGCGCAGCCGCCCCATGATGCGGGCGACGGTCGGGTCGTGCCGCGGGACCGTGGCGTGGTAGCTGCCGGTCCGCTCGTGCAGGATGACCCACAGGACCGCCGCGTTGAACGACCGACGCTCGTCGACCCCCGTCGCCGCGACCAGCGCGAGCGCGTCGGTGGCCGACACGAGCAACGGCCAGTGGCGGACCGGGGGTCCCGTGATCGGCCCGGCGGTCGCGTCCGCGAGCTCGGGGCGGTAGCGCAGCTCGTCGAGGGTGAGCCCGCCCCGCCAACTCCACTGGTCGCGCAGGATCCGTCGCATCGATGGTGCTCCACCGGTGGAGCGGGTGGCGAGCGCCCCCGCGCGTCACCGGTAGCGGTCCACCCTACGGGCTCGCCGCGACCACGGCCGGGCGGGAGTCGGCGACCTCGACCGGAGGGCGCCGCCCTCGACCGCGTGGCGGCGGCCGTGCCTGCGTATCCGCGCTCGATTGGCGTGCATCCACCACGGCGTCCCGCGCGTTGTCCCTCGTGCCGACCCGTTCGCCGGCGGCTCGCATGAGCGGCCCGCGACGGATGGCGAGCCAACAGGTCGCGGGACGACCCGCGACGCCACCGTAGACGGGACGAGGACCATGGGCACGGACGAGCAGCGCGCAACCTGGCGGGACCGGACGACGCGGCGCGGGCGACGGTCCCCGCGCACCCGATCGGTGGTGCTCGCGGCCGGCGTCCTGGCGATCGGCGTGTCGCCGTTCGCCGTCGCCGCCACCGGCGACGAGGTCCGCCAGGGGGTGCGCAACCGCACCGTCGCCGGCGAGACGTCGATCATCGCCGACGCCGACGCGGGGCCGGGCCGCACGGGCGGCTACGCCACCCGGCAGTCCAACCGCTCCACCACCGGCGGCGGCGCGATCTACGGCTGCCGGTCGGGAGCGCGGAAGGCCCCCGAGGACGAGCGCAACCCGTGCGTCCGCGCGAACAACCTGGCCGACGGCCTGGCGTTCGAGCTCCACGCGACCGCCGGCGACGTCGTCGGGCGGATCACCGCAGGCGCCGGTGGCGACGGCAAGCGCCCGTTCACGACCAACGCCACCGGGGTCGCCACCGGCCTCAACGCCGACCGCGTCGACGGGCTCGACGCCGAGGGCATCATCCGGGCGGCCGTCGACCGCGTCGCGTCCGGCGCCACCGACCTCGACGGGCTGCTCTCCGCGCTCGAGGCGCGGCTCGAGGACAAGGTCGACGCCGCCGTCGACGCCGCGCTGGCGCGCAACCGCACGCGCTGGGTGCTCATCGACGAGGACGGGCGGATCGAGGCGCAGTCCGGCGGGTTCACCGTGAAGTCCGGGTACGTCGGCAACCCCGCCGGCGCGTCCGAGAACGTCTACGTCGACGCCGGCGAGGACCTCACCGACCAGGGCATCACCGCCACCCTGGGCCTCCAGAACCAGACCGACGTCGACGGCGACGGCGTGATGAACGGCAAGGCCCCCGGGCCCGACGCGAACCCGGAGTTCAGCGGCGAGGTCACCGCCAGTCGCTGCGGGATCACCGGGATCGTCGCCTGTGCGCCGGCGGGGACGAACAACGCGAACCACTTCGTCGTGAGCCCCCGCAACAGCGACGGGTCGCCGACGACCGCCGGCGCCCGCAAGCGGTTCCAGGTGACGATCACGCCGTGACGTCGCCGCGGCGCGGCGCGCTCCGGGCGATCCCGGTGGCCGGGTGACGGGGTACCGTCCCCGGTCGTGACCTCCTCCGCCGAGCCGGACGCGCCGTTGCGCGTCGGCACCCACTCCGGGTCGTTCCACGCCGACGAGGTGTTCGCGCTGGCGGCGCTGCGCCTCGTCCACGGCCCGCTGGAGATCGTCCGCACCCGCGACCGCGACGTGCTCGACGGGTGCGCGCTCCGGGTCGACGTGGGGCGGCGCCACGATCCGGCGTCCGGGGACTTCGACCACCACCAGGGCGGGGTCGGCGAGCGTCCCAACGGCATCCGCTACGCGTCGTTCGGCCTGGTGTGGCGGGAGCACGGCGCCGCGATCTGCGGCGGTGACGCGATCGCCGCCGCCGTCGACGCCCACATCGTCTCCGCGATCGACGCCCCCGACAACGGCCAGGAGCTCTTCGACCTGCGGATCGACGACGTCGCGCCGTACACCGTGAGCGGCGCGATCGCGGCCCTCAATCCGGCGTGGGACGAGCCCGAGGAGGACGAGCGGCCGGCGTTCGACGCGGCCGTCGACCTGGCGTCGACCGTCCTGCGCCGCGAGATCGCACGGGCGCAGGCGCGCGAGCGCGCGACGGTCCTCGTGCGCGAGGCGCTCGACCGTCGCGACGACCCGCGGATCCTCGAGCTGGAGCAGGGCATGCCGTGGCGCGACGCGGTGCTGTCGGACGCGCCCGACGTGCTGTACGTGCTGGCGCCCCGGTCCTCGGGCGAGTGGACGCTGCAGTGCGCCCCGGCGGCCGCCCACGGGTTCGCCAACCGCCGGTCGCTGCCGGAGGCGTGGTCCGGCCTGGAGGGCGAGGACCTGCAGCGCGCCACCGGCGTGACCGACGCGGTCTTCTGCCACGTCGCCCGCTTCCTCGCGGTCGCCGGGTCGCGCGAGGGGGCGCTGGCGCTGGCGCGTCTGGCGCTGGTCGACGAGGCGTGACGGCCCGGTCGCCCGATCCCCGGCGAGGTACGGACGCACCGCCCGCATGATCCCGCCCGTCCGCCTCGCCACGCTCGACGACGCACCTGCCGTCGGCCGCGTGCTGGAGGCGTTCGACGCCGAGTACGGCCTGCCCGGCCCCTCGGCGGACCTGTTCGCCGAACGCGTGCGGGACCTCATGGCCATCGGAGACACGAAGGTCCTGCTGGCCGGGGACGCCCCCGACGGGCTGGCGGTCCTGCGGTTGCGTCCGTCGCTCTACTCGCGGGCCCCTGAGGCGTACCTCGCCGAGCTCTACGTCGTGCCGGAGCTGCGCGGACGCGGGCTCGGCGGCGCGCTGCTCGACGCGGCGATCGCGCTCGCCCGCCGCGAGGGCGCCGACCACATGGACCTGGGCACCAGCGAGGACGACGTCGCCGCACGGGCGCTCTACGCCAGCCGCGGGTTCATCAACCGCGAGGGCGGCCCCGACGGCCCGGTGATGTTCGTGTACGAGCGGGAGCTCTGACCACGGCACTCCGGTCTCGCGACGCCGCGGCGGCCCGTCGCCCACGCCGATCCCCGCGTCCGTCAGTCAGTCGGCGACGCGCCCCCGCTGGTACGCCGCCGCCCGGTTGTAGACCCCGTAGAGCAGGAACCGGTCGGCCACGGGGCCGGAGCAGACGCGACCCATGACCGCCAGGCCCTCGGCGTCGGTGAGCGTCGGTCCCGGGGTCTCGGGGTTGGGCTCGGTCGCCGCCGCCCGCAGGTAGTGGAGGATCCCCAGCCGTCGCTCCGGACCGGCCGCCTTCCACGTCGAGCAGTCGATCGCCTGCAGGGCCTGGGTGCCGCCGCGGGGCACGTCCCGGGCCACGTCGGGCAGGGTCCGACAGGACGCGGCCGGGTCGGTCGCGCGCCACAGCCGCACGCCGCCGCAGTCCGGGCGCCAGTCGCGCTCCGCCGCGTCCACCCGCGGGGACCCGTCGGCACGGGGGGTGGCCCGGACCCCGGCGCCGCGATCGGCCCGCCGGGCCGACCCCTGTCCGCCGGGCGGACGCGTCGGGGTGCTGAACCACGGGCAGCCCGGGTCGCCGGCCGGGGCGAACGCGCAGTAGAGCAACGTCGCCTCCTTGCCCGCGTTGCCGGTGCCGACGCTCGTGGCGCAGTCCTCGGGCAGGAACCCCGGCATCGACCCGCCCGGGATCGGCGTCGGCGCCGGATCGCTCGTGAACCGCCCGTTGTCGTACCAGCAGTTGCCCTGGTTCAGCGGGAACTGGTCCCACCAGAAGTCGGTGCCGTTGGGCCGTCGGGCGCCGTCGGGGGCGGTCCCCATGACGTTGTCATGGAACCGGTTGCCGTTGGACGTCGACGCGACGAGCCCGCTCGTCACGCAGGTCGGCTCGCCCGGCGGGCAGCTCACGAGGTCCGGCACCGCCAGCAGCCGCGCGCCGTCACGCCAGTTGTCGAAGATGTGGTTGCCGCTGACGACGTTGTCGTTGCCACCCGCGATCTGGATCCCCGACCCGACCGGCACGGGGATGATCGGCTTGACGTCGGACCCGGACGCGTACGGGTTGAAGTTGTTGTCGTAGATCCGGTTGCTCTGGAACCGCGAGCTGTCCTGCGGGTACCCGGGGTGGCCGCCGGCGAAGAACGAGTCGGTCGAGATCCCCAGCGCGTTGTCGTAGATCTCGTTGTGCGCCAGCCGGGTGGCGTTGCCCATCGTCCCGGAGTACCCGGCGGTGTTGTGGTGCAGGTCGCAGAGGCGCATCTCCTGGTTGACGCGCTGCCGGGGCTCGCGGGTCTGCGACCCGGTGTCGGGCGCGCCCCCGGGGTACACCGCGGAGTCGCCGCTGCCCATCCCCTCGCACTGCTCGGTCAGGCCGTGGTCGGACGCGAAGGTCAGCAGGCCGTACTCGCCGTTGTAGAAGTACTTCGTGCGCTCGTTGTAGTAGCCGTCGGTCTCGATGATGTAGATGCCGTGCTCGCGGGCGTGCCGGACGCTGAAGTTCCGCAGCACGGTGCCGTCGGCCCGGTCGATCCGCAGTCCCACGTCCTTGGCGTGACCGGCCGCGGACGGCCCGCCGAACCCGGCGTGCACGTCGCCGGCGTCGATGACGACGTCCTCCGCCTTGACCCCGGTCCCCTCGATCTGCATGCCGCAGCGGATGCACTCGCCGATGTTGGGGATGCCGTGCCGCTCGACCCCGGGCTTCGGGTCGTGCCCGTCGACCGCCGCCCGGCCCAGCACCGCGATGAGGTTCTGGTCGTTGGGGCACTGCGTCTGGTACCGGTACGACAGGCCGATCGGCCCGCCGCCACCGAAGTCCGTGTCCTGCAGCAGGTGCTTGCAGCGCTCGTCGAACGTCGGCTGCGCGCGCGACCTCGGCTCGGTGTACACGCCGGGCAGGATCACCACGCGGTCGTGGTTGCCCGACACGTTCACCGCCGCCTGGATCGAGCGGTTGCGACAGCGTCGGAAGAGCCTGCGGTTGATCGCCAGCAGGTCGTCCGCCTCGCGCTCCGACAGCGTCAGCAGCGGCTGGCTCGGGCGCAGGCGGTACCCGTCGGTCCGGGCCTCGTCGATCGAGCGCCGCAGCCGGGCGATCGAGTCGGGCTGGCAGACGACGTGGGTCGCCCCCGCCCGCGTGCGGTCCAACGCGGTGCCGAGCGGACGGGCCTTGGGCACCTTGCCACCGACCGCGTCCGCGACGACGTCGGTGCGGTCCGGCGCGGCGTCGGCGGCCGGGGTGGGCCAGTACGCGGGACGCTCGACGTGCGCGACCGCCACGCCCGCGGGCGACGCGCCGAGCGTGGCCCCCAGCGCGACCGCGATCGTCGCGATCCGCCGTCGGCGTGCTCGCCGGTCCGGTCGGGTGCCTCCCCACGGTGGCCTGCGCATCCCGCTCCTCCCCTCGGCCACCGCCCCCGGCGACCTCTCCGGGGTCGACCGTACGCCTCGGGACACCTGACCGCAAGTCGTCCGATCGTCACGGCGTGGCGACGGGTCGGGGCCGGGTGGCCCCGCGGACGCTCACCGCCCGGCGAGCGTCGCCTGCAGCCGGACCGTCAACGCGTCGAGCTGCAGATCCTCGGTGGCGTTGACCGCGAACGACCGACGCACGCCGTCGACGAGGTCGACGCAGCGCAACGCCCGGTGCGGATCGGTGCGGCCGGCGTCCTCGCGCAGCGCGTCGAGCCGGTCGGCGTGGTGGACGGCGTCGGTCGCGCCGAGCGCCACCGCGGCGACGTCGCGGAACCACAGGCCGCACAGCCGCAGGCCGACGTCGAGGGCGACGGTGCGCTCGCGGCGCAGCACGCGCTTGGCGTCCTCCTTCGCGTCGCGCTCCAGCCGCTTGCGATCCCGCTCCTCCAGCTGCTCGGCGGTCTCGGCCACCTCGCGCTCGTACGCGGCGGCGGCCGCCTTGCCCCGGGCGGCGGCCGCGTCGGCCATCACCCGCCACGGGGGTGCCCCGCCGGCGCCCGCCAGCGCGTGACGCGCCAGCGACTCCGCCGCCGTCCGCAGCAGCGCGCCGTCCCCGTCCGCCAGCGACCGGGCGAGCGTCGCGTCGCCGAGCGCCAGCCGGGCGCACGCCGTCGCGACGTCCCGGCCCACCCCGCTGCGGGCGACGATCGCGTCGGCGAGCTCGGCCTCCGGCGGCGGGTCGAACCGCACCGCCTGGCAGCGCGAGCGGATCGTGTCGAGGAGCTCGCCGGGGCGGTCGGTGAGGAGGATGAGCACGACGTAGGCCGGCGGCTCCTCCAGGGTCTTCAGCAGCCGGTTGGCGGCCGTGTCGTTCATCGTGTGCGCCCGCTCCAGGACGAACACGCGCCGGGTCGACTCGAACGGCCGACGCACCACCGCCCGCACGACCGCCTCGTCGACGTCCTCGCGTCGCATGAGCCCACCCGCGGGCCGCACCCACGTCAGGTCGGGGTGCGCGCCCCGCTCGATCCGACCCGCGACCGCCGCGACGGCCGACGGGTCCGCGGGCCGGCCGACGCCGGGTCCGGCCGCCGGCTCGGCGAGCAGCCGGGCCGCCAGCGCCCGCGCGACCGTCCGCTTGCCGCTGCCGGGCGGGCCCTGGAAGAGGTAGGCGTGCGACGGCGACGCGGGCGCATCGGCGTCCCCCACCGCCCGGGCGAGCACGGCGCGCGCGTGGGCCTGTCGCTCGGTGCCGGGAAGGACGATCACGCGCCGATCCTACGACGGCGACGACGACCAGGACCGGCCGTGCCGGTCACGGCGGGTACCGTGGGGAGCCATGGCCGGCCCGCGCGGACGACTCATCAGCATCGAGGGCCTCGACGGCGCGGGCAAGACGACGCTGGCCGAGGGCCTCGCCGCGTCGCTCACCGACCTGGGCCTGCGCGTGGAGCGCCTGCGCGAGCCGGGCGGGGTCCTCATCAGCGAGCGGATCCGCGACCTCGTGTCCGACCCGGACCTCGAGATGGCGCCGCTCACCGAGGCGATGCTCTTCGCCGCCGCCCGGGCGCAGCTCTGCGTGGAGCGGATCCGGCCGCTGCTCGACGAGGGCGCGTGGGTGCTGCTCGACCGGTTCGTCGACAGCTCGCTCGCCTACCAGGGCGGTGGCCGCGACCTGGGCGTGGAGACCGTCGCCCGCCTCAACGAGATCGCCGTCGACGGGTGCCGTCCCGACCGCACGCTCCTCCTGCGGCTCGACCTCGCGACCGGACGCGAGCGCCTCGACCGGCGCGGGACCGCGACCGACCGGTTCGAGCGCGAGCACGACGCGTTCTTCGACAAGGTCGGCGGGGCGTACGACGCGCTGGCGACCGCCGACGCCGTCCGGTTCCGCGTGCTCGACGCCCACCTGCCCGTCGACCAGGTGCGCGCCGAGGCGCTCAACGCGCTGCGCGACCTCCTGCCCACGACCGCCGGCGCCTGACCCGACGCCCCTCCACGCCCGTGCCCGGGGCCCATAGACTCGCGCGCGTGCCGGCGGAGCCATACGGGTGAGCGACCCCGCGACCACGCCGCGGTTCACCTGCGACCGGTTCGAGGCCGTCCCGGCCGGTGCGGGCACGGTGCTGCTGCGGATCGAGGGCCGCTGGACCGCGCCGCGCCGCGGCCGGCTCGCGGTGCCCGGCCTGCTCGTCGACGACGGGCGCCGCACCCACCGGCTGTCGCCGCTGCCGTCCCCCGGCGACAGCGCACCGCTGGCGGCGCGCGACCTCGACGCGTCGCCGACCTGGCGGGTGGCGTTCCCCGCCGATCCGGCCCTGCTCGACGCGGAGGGCGTCGCGTTCGCCCTCGACCTCGGCGGCGACCTGCTCGTCGACCTGCCGCGTCCCCGCCGTCGCGATCCGGGCCGTCGCCCGCCGGCGCGCGAGCCCGCCGCGCCCTCCGACGCGGGGACCGACGCGCCGCCCCGCGACGACGCGCCCGGCGACCGTGACCCGGCCGACCGCCCCGACGCCGACGCCCCACCGGCCGGCCGGCTCGCCGGTGCGGTGTCGCGCACGATCGCCGCCCCCGCCGCGGGACGCTCGCTGCCGTCGCCGCGCGACCTCGAGGCCGAGCGCACCCGACGGCTGGCCGCCCAGCGCGAGGCGGAGCAGCAACGACAGGCACGGCTCGGCGCCGAGCAACGGGTCGACGACGAGCGGCGGGCGCGGCGCGACGCGGAGCGTGACGCCGCCGCCGTCCGGGAGCGGCTCGAGGCGGCGGAGCGCGACGCGGCCGAGCGGATCGCCGCGGCCGAGCGCGCGGCCCGCGAGGCCCGCGCCGCCGCCGAGCTCGACGCCCGCACCACGATCGCGGAGGCCGAGCGCGACGCCCGCGCCGCGCGCGACGAGGCGGCCCGCGTCCGTGACGAGCTGCTGCCGCGGATCGACGCGCTGCGCGCCCGGGTGGAGGAGGCCGACCGGGAGCGCGACGCCGGCCGCGAGGAGCGCGACGCGCTGGCCGCCGAGCTGCGCGCGCTCGGCGAGCGACTCGACGCCAGCGAGCGGACGCGGGCCGAGGTGGAGCGGGAGCGGGCGCGGCTCGACGCCGAGCGCGTGGAGGTCGAGGCCCGCCTCGACGCGGAGCGCCTGGAGGCCGATCGCGCGCTCGCCGCCGAGCGCGACGCGGCCGCCGCGCTGCTCGCCCGGGAGCGCGACAACGCGAAGGCCGCGCTCGACGCCGAGCGGCAGGCGGCGGAGGCCCGGCTCGCCGAGCTTCGCGAGCGCCTCGACGCGCTCGAGGAGGCGTCGGCCGGCACGGGGTCGGCGATGTCGGCGCTGCAGCGCGAGCTCGAGGACCGCGAGCGCGCCGCCGCCGATGCCGACGAGGAGCGCGAGCGGCTGCGGGAGCGGGCGGAGCAGGCGGCCGGCGACGCGGTTCGACAGGGCGAGCGCGCGGCCGCGGTCGAGCGCGAGCGGGACGCGCTGCGGGTCGAGCTCGAGGCCGCCCGGGAGGCCGCGCTCGCCGGCCGGGACGAGGCGGAGCGGGAGCGCGACGCGGTCCGGGTCCGCCTCGAGGAGGAGCTTGCGGGCATCCGCGACGAGCTCGAGCGGGAGCGGGCCGCCACCGCCGGGCGGATCGACGAGCTCGAGGCCCGCCACGACGCCGATCTCGACGCCCTGCGCGCCGCGGCCGCCGACGCGCAGGTCGAGGCGATCGAGGAGGTCGAGGCGCGCCACGCCGCCGAGCTCGCCGCCGAGAGGTCCCGCGCCGCCGAGGCCGCCGAGCGGGTCGACGTGGAGCGGGACCGCTCGGCGGCCGCGGAGCGCGCGGCGCAGGACGCGCTCGATCGGGCCGCGGCGGCCGACGCCCGGATCGCCGCGCTCACCGACGAGCTGCAGGCGGCGGGCTCCGCGTCCGGCCGCCACGACGAGGAGCTCGAGCGGCTGCGGGGCGCGCTCGACGCGGCCCGGGGCGAAGCCGACGCAGCCCGGGGCGACGCCGCCGCCGCGCGACGCGAGGCCGACGACGCCCGGCTGGAGCTCGAGGACGAGCGCGAGCGGGCCGCCGCCGTCGAGCGGACCGGCCGGTCCGCGCTCGAGCAGGCGGCCGACCTGGAGCGGCGCCTCGCCGAGCTGCACGAGCGGGTGGAGGCCGCCGAGGCCGCCGCCCGGGCCGCGGACGCCGCCCGCCGGGCCGCGGAGGCCGATGTCGCGCGGGCCCGCGCGGACGCCGATGCGCGCGCCGAGCAGGCCGAGTCCGAGGCCCGTGACGCCCACGACCGGATCCGTGAGGAGGCGGTCGCCGAGACGGCCCGCGTCCGGGACGCCGCGCTCGATGCGCTCCGGACCGAGCTCGCCGAGGCGCACGCGCGAGACCTCGCGGCCGCCGTCGACGCGGCGGCCGAGGACGCGCGCCGGCATGCGACGGCCGAGGCCACCGCGGCGGCCGATCGCGAGCGGGCCGCCGCGCTCGACGCCGCGCGCGAGGAGCGCGACCGGGCGATCGCCGCCGTCACCGCAGCCGCCGAGGAGCGGATCGCCGCGGCACGGGCGGACGCGGACGCCGCGATCGCCGCGGCCCGCGAGGAGCGCGACGACGTCGACCGTCGGCTCGAGGACGAGCGGGAGCGCCTGGCGTCCGCCGAGCGGACCGGGCAGGGCGCCCTGGACCGGGCGCTCGACGCAGAGCGACGGGCCGACGAGCTGGGGGCGAGGATCGCCGCGGTCGAGGCCGACCGGGATCGGCTCGACGCCGAGCTCCGCGCCGCGCGCGACGAGGCCGGGTCCCGCGTCGCCGAGGCCACCGCGCGGTCCGACGCCCACGAGCGCACCGCCGAGGAGCTCCGTGCCGCGCTCGACGCCGCGCGCGAGGACGCCGAGGGGCGGATCGCCGCGATCCGCGACGAGCTGGCCGCCGTCCGCGACGCGACCGCACGGGATCTCGACCGGGCCCGCGGGGAGGCCGACGCGGCGCGGGCCGACGCCGAGCGTCGGATGGCGGACGCGGAGGCCGCGCGCGACGGCGCCGCACGGCGTGCCGAGGAGGCCGAGGCGACGCGCGACGAGATCGCGCGGCGTGCCGAGGAGGCCGAGGCGGCACGCGACGAGGCCGCGCGGCGGGCCGAGGAGGCCGAGCAGGCGCGCGACGAGATCGCGCGGCGGGCCGAGGAGGCCGAGGCGGCACGCGACGAGTCCGCGCGGCGCGCCGAGGAGGCCGAGCAGGCGCGCGACGAGATCGTCCGCCGTGCGGAGGAGGAGACCGCGGCGCGCGAGGACGCCGAGCGGGCGTACGCGGATGCGGTGCGGTCCGCGGACGAGGCCCGAGAGCGGGCCGATGACGCGGACGAGCGCCGGGCGGCGGCGGAGCGCACCGCGCAGGCCGCGCTCGACCGCGCGAGCGAGCAGGAGTTGGCGGCCGCCACCGCACGCGACGCGCTCGACGAGGCGCGCCGGGACGCCGAGGCCCGGGCGGCCGACGCCGCCGACGAGCTCTCGGCCCTCCGTGACGCCGCCGACGCCGCGCGACGCGAGGCCGACGAGGACGCCGCCCGTCGGATCGCGGAGCTCCAGGCCGCCCACGCCGACGAGATCGCCACGGCCCGCGCCGCGGCCGACGCGGCCGTCCGGACCGTCGAGGACGAGGCCCGGGCGGAGCTCGAGGCCGAGCGCGAGCGGGCGCGGGCCACCGTCGCGCGCGCCGTCGAGGAGCACGCCGACGCGGCGGCGCGCGCCGCCGCGGAGCACGAGGCGGCCCTGGCGCGCCTCGTCGAGGAGCGCGACGCGGCGCTCGAAGCCGCCCGGGCGGACGCCGACGCCCGCGTCGTGGCGGCCCACGAGGGGGCCGCCGAAGCCGTCGCGGCCGCACGCGCCGATGCCGCTGCGGCCGTGCGCGAGGAGCTCGCGGTCACCCACGCCCGCGATCTGCAGGCGCTGCGCGAGGAGCTCGGGCGCGCCCACGCGGCCGAGAGCGCCGCCGCGCTCGAGCACGACCGCCGGGCGCACGAGGAGGCGTTGCTCGCCGTCCGTGCCGAGCTCGACGAGCTGCGGTCCCGGGCCGCGCGCGACGTCGCCGCGGCCGAGGAGGAGCGCGACCGCGCGCGGGCCGGGCTCGAGGCCGCGGCGACGCGCTCCGCGCAGGACGCGGAGCGCGTCCGCGCCGAGGCCGACGCGCGCGTCGAGGCCGTGCGGTCGCAGGCCGCGGCGGACCTCCGGGCGGCGCAGGACGAGGCCGCGCGCGAGCTGGAGGCCGTCCGGGACGCCGCGACCACCGAGCTGGCGGCCGCCCGGGACGCGGCCGCAGCCGAGCTGGAGGCCGCCCGCGGGGCCGCCGCCGCCGAGCTGGCCGCCGCCACCGACGACGCGGACCGCGAGCTCGCCACCGCCCGCGAGGTCGCCGCGCGCGAGGTCGAGGCCGTCCGCGTCGCGGCGCAGCAGGAGCTCGAGGCCGCGCTCGCGCAGGCCGAGCAGGACCTGGCGACCGCACGCGACGAGCGCGACCGGGCGCTGGCCGACGCGGCCGAGCGGTCGCGGCGGGAGCTCGACGCCGCGCGGGAGGTCGCCGCCACCGCCGAGGCCGAGGTCGCCGACGTCCGGGCCGACGCGTCCGAGCAGGCCGACCGGGCCGCCGTCCGGATCGCCGAGCTCACCGACGAGCTGCACGACGCGACCGTCCGCGCCGACGAGCAGGCCGACGCCACGCGCCGGGAGGCCGAGCGGGCGGCGGCCGCGGAGCGGATCGTCGACACGTTGCGGGCGGACCTCGACGGGCTCCGTGATCGGGTCGCCGCCGAGGCCGACCGCGCGGCCCGCGCCGAGGCCGAGGGCGCCGCCGCCCGGGAGCGCGTCGACGCGGCCGAGGCCCGGACCACCGCCGCCCTCGAGCAGGCCGACGCCGAGGCCGACCGCGCCGACGCCGCCGAGCGGACCGGCCAGGCCGCCCTCGACCGCTCCACCGCGCTCGAGCGCGACCTCGACGAGCTCCGCACCCGACTCGCCGACGCCGAGCGCCACGCCGACGAGCTCCGCACCGAGCACGAGCACGCCACCGCCACGGCCGACGAAGCGCACGAAGCCGCGATCGCCGCGCTCCGGACCGAGCACGACGCCGCGCTCGCCGAGCTCCGGGCCGAGCACCAGGCGACCCTCGACGCCGCGCTCACCGGCCTCGAGGCGGAGCACCAGGCGTCCCAGGACGCCGCGCTCGCCGAGCTCCGGACCGCGCACGAGCACGAGCTCGACGCCGCCACGCAGGCCCGAGACGCCGCGATCACCGACCTCCGCGCCGAGCACGACGCCGCCCTCGCGACCATCCGCGCCGAGCACGAAGCACGGATCGTCGAGCTCGATCGCACGCACGACGAGGCCCTCGCGGCCGCACGCGAGGCCGCGACGACCGCCGCCGCCGAGGCCGAGCGCGCGCGCACCGACGCCACCGAGCACGCCGACCGCGCCGCCGCGCGGATCGCCGAGCTCACCGACGAGCTGCGCGACGCGACCACGCGCGCCGACGAGCAGGCCGACGCCGCACGCGACGAGGCCGACCGGGCCGACGCCGCCGAGCGGACCGGCCAGGCCGCGCTCGACCGTGCCGCCGCGCTGGAGCGCGACCTCGACGACCTCCGCACGCGACTGGCCGACGCCGAGCGCGTCGCCGACGAGCTCCGCACCGACCGCGATGCGACCGTCGCCCGGCTCGCCGTCGAGCACGAGGACGCGCTCGCAGGCCTCCGGGCCGAGCACGCCGAGGCGCTGCGGGCGGCCGAGCACGCGTTGCAGGCGGCGCGCGACGAGGTCGAGTCCACGCAGGAGCGCCATCGGGTCGAGCTCGAGGAGGTCCGACGGGACGCGGAGCGTGCGCTGGAGGACGCTCGCCGGCAGGCCGACGAGGTCGCGGAGCAGCGCATCGGCGGGGTGGTGGCGGAGCACGCGGAGCGCCTCGCCGACCTCGAGCGCGAACGCGACGACGCGGTCGCCGGGGTCGAGGCGGCCGAGCGCACCGCCGGCGATCTCCGGGATGCCGTCGACCGGCTCCGCGCGCAGGCCGACGTCGACGCCCGGCGCGTCGACGCGGCCGAGGCCCGGGCCACCGCCGCCCATGAGCAGGCCGAAGCCGAGGCCGAACGGGCCGACGCCGCCGAGCGGACCGGCCAGGCCGCCCTCGACCGCTCCACCGCCCTGGAGCGCGACGTCGCCGACGCCCGGCGCGACGCCGACGACCTCCGCACCCGACTCGGAGACTCCCAGCGCGACCTCGACGAGCTCCGCACCCGACTCGCCGACGCCGAGCGCCACGCCGACGACCTCCGCACCGAGCACGCGCACGCCACCACCACCGCGACCGAGGCCCACGCGGCCGCGATCGCCGCGCTCCAGGCCGAGCACGACGACGCGATCACCGCGCTCCGGACCGAGCACGACGCCGCGCTCGCCGAGCTCCGGGCCGAGCACCAGGCGACCCTCGACGCCGCGCTCACCGGCCTCGAGGCGGAGCACCACGCGTCGCAGGACGCCGCGCTCGCCGAGCTCCGGGCTGAGCACGAGGCGACCCTCGCCGAGCTCCGGACCGCGCACGAGCACGAGCTCGACACCGCGCGAGAGGCCCTGGCGGCACGCGCGGAGGCCCTCGCGACCGCCCAGCGCGACCTCGCCGTCGCCCGCGACGAAGCCACCGCCCGGAGCGCCGCCCACGACGCCGCGCTGGCCGCCCTCGGCGACGAGCTCGACGCCGCGCGCGCCGCCCACGACGAGGCCGCCGCCCGTCACCGTGACGAGCTCGACGCCGTCCGCGCCAGGGCCGAGCAGGACCTGGCGGCCGCACGCGCGGTCGCAGCCACCGCCGAGGGCGAGGTCGCCGACGTCCGGGCCGACGCGTCCGAGCAGGCCGACCGGGCCGCCGCGCGGATCGCCGAGCTCACCGACGAGCTGCACGACGCGACCACCCGCGCCGACGAGCACCACGACGCCGCCCGCCACGCAGCCGAGCGCGCCGACGCCGCGGAGGCCCGGGCCGCCGACGCCCGGGAGCGCGCCGACGCCGAAGCCGAGCGGGCGAACGCCGCGGAGCGGGTCGCCGACGCGCTGCGGACCGACCTCGACGGCCTCCGCGAGCAGGCCGAAGCCGAGGCCGAGCGGGCCGACGCCGCCGAGCGGACCGGCCAGGCCGCGCTCGACCGCGCGACCGCCCTCGAGCGCGACGTCGCCGACGCCCGGCGCGACGCCGACGACCTCCGCACCCGACTCGCCGACGCCCAACGCGACCTCGACGAGCTCCGCACCGAGCACGAGCACGCCACCGCCACGGCCGACGAAGCGCACGAAGCCGCGATCGCCGACCTCCGGGCGGAGCACCAGGCGTCCCTCGACGCCGCGCTCACCGGCCTCGAGGCGGAGCACCAGGCGTCCCAGGACGCCGCGATCGCCGACCTCCGCGCCGAGCACGAGGCGACCCTCGACGGGCTCCGGACCGCGCACCAGCACGAGCTCGACGCCGCCACGCAGGACCGCGACGCCGCGATCACCGACCTCCGCGCCGAGCACGACGCCGCCCTCGCGACCATCCGCGCCGAGCACGACGCACGGATCGTCGACCTCGATCGCACGCACGACGAAGCCCTCGCGGCCGCACGCGAGGCCGCGACGACCGCCGCCGCCGAGGCCGAGCGCGCCCGCGCCGACGCCACCGAGCACGCCGACCGCGCCGGCGAGGCCGAAGCCCGGGCGACCGCAGCCCACGAGCGCGCGGACGCCGCCGAGGCCCGGGCCACGGACGCGAGGGAGCGCGCCGACGCGGAGGCCGAGCGTGCGGATGCCGCCGAGCGGACCGGCCAGGCCGCCCTCGACCGCGCCACCGCCCTCGAGCGCGACCTCGCCGACGCCCGGCGCGCCGCCGACGACCTCCGCACCGAGCACGAGCACGCCACCACCACCGCCACCCAGGCCCACGAAGCCGCGATCGCCGCGCTCCGGACCGAGCACGAGGAGGCGCTCGACCGGCTCCGGGCCGCGCACGAGGCGTCCCATGACACCGCCCTGGCCGAGCTCCGCGCCGAGCACGAGGAGGCGCTCGACCGACTCCGGGCCGCGCACGCGCACGAGCTCGACGCCGCCACGCAGGCCCGCGACTCCGCGATCGCAGACCTCCGCGCGGAGCACGACGCCGCCGTCGCCACCACCCGCGCCGAGCACGACGCCGCGCTCCGCGCCGCCGCCACCACCGAGGCCGCGCTCCGTGACGAGCTCGACGCCGCACGGGACGTGGCCGCCCGCGAGGTCGAGGCCGCCCGCGCCGCGGCCCGGCAGGAGCTCGAGTCCGCGGTCGCGAAGGTCGAGCACGACCTGGCCACCGCGCGCGACGAGCGCGACGCGGCGCGGGCCGACGCGTCCGAGCAGGCCGACCGGGCCGCCGCGCGGATCGCCGAGCTCACCGACGAGCTACACGACGCGACCACCCGCGCCGACGCCGCCGAGGCCCGGGCCACCGACGCCCGGGAGCGCGCCGACGCCGAAGCCGAGCGGGCGGAAGCGGCCGAGCGGACCGGCCAGGCCGCGCTCGACCGCGCCACCGCCCTCGAGCGCGACCTCGACGAGCTCCGCACCCGACTCTCCGACGCCGAGCGCCACGCCGACGAGCTCCGCACCGAGCACGAGGCGACGCTCGACCGGCTCGGGACCGCGCACGCCGCGGCGCTGCAGGCCCTCGAGTCCGAGCACGCCGAGGCGGTCGCCCGGCACCACGACGAGCTCGCCGCCGCGCACGCCGAGCACGAGCAGGCCATCGCCGAGGGGACCCGCGCGCTCGAGGCGACCCAGGCCGAGCGGATCGCCGAGCTCGAGCGCGAGCACGCCGCCGCGCTCACCGACGCCACCGCCGCGCGAGCCGAGGCCGAGCGGGCCGTCGTCGACCTCGAGGCCGCGCTCGCCGACCTCCGCACCGACACGACCAGGACCGTCGACGCGCTCCGCGACGAGCTGACCGCCTCCCGCGCCGACGCGGAGTCCCGGATCGCCGACGTCACGGAGCAGCGCGACGCGGAGCGGGACCGCGCCGACGGGGCCGAGCGGACCGGCCAGGCGGCCCTCGACCGCGCCGAGGGCCTGCAGCGCGACCTCGACGAGGTCCACGCGCGGCTGGCCGGCGTGGAGGCCGACCTCGCCGACCGCGACGCCACGCTCGCCCGGCTCCGCGACGAGGCCACCGCGGCCGCGGCCACCGCCGCCCAGGAGGTCGCGACCGTCCGCGAGGCGCTGGACGCGCGCGAGGCGGCGCTCGACGCCGCGACCGCGGAGCGCGACGCCCTGCGCGACCGCGTGACCGCCGGAACCGCGGAGGTCGACCGACTGCGCGACCTCCTCGCGACGCACGAGGACGCGCTCGCCGCCGCCCGCGACGACGTCGCCGCCACCGCCGAGCGGGCCGACGCCGAGGCCGAGCGGGCGAACGCCGCCGAGCGCACCGGTCACGGCGCGCTCGGTCGGATCGCCGAGCTCGAGTCGCGACTCGAGGCCGCCGAGGAGGCCGCCCGCGACGCCGGGCAGCGCCTCGAGACGGGGCTCCGGGACGCCGAGCTCCAGCGGACGGAGCTGCAGGCCCGGGCGGACGAGTCGACCGCCGAGCTGCGTCGGCGACTCGACGCCCAGGAGTCGGTCGAGCAGGAGCTCCTCGACGAGCTGCGTCGGGTCCGACGGGAGCTCGACGACCGGTCGTCCGACGCCGACGCGCACGCGGACGTGATCTCCGGGCTGCGGGACGAGCTCGCCACGGCCCGCACGCAGGCCGACGAGGTCGCGGACGAGCTCCGGACCGCGGCACGGCGCGCCAACGACGAGCGTCACGCGATGGCCGGCCGACTCGCCGCGACGCAGGCGACGCTCGCCCGGTTGCGTGAGCAGGTCCGCGTCGCGGACGACGTGTCCCCCGAGGACATCGCCCACGCGTTGTCGGACCGGCTGACCGAGGCCGAGGACCGTGCCGACGCCGCGGTCGCCCGCGCCGGGGAGGCGGACGCCCGGGTCGCCGAGGCCGAGCGGCGCGCGGACGAGATCGAGCAGACCCGGATCGAGGCGCTGCGCCGGGTCGAGGGGATCGAGCGGGAGCGGAAGCGGGCCGAGGAGGACGCCAACCAGCTCCGCCGGCGCCTCGAGGGCGAGCGCGAGGAGGCCCGTCGTCAGGCCGTCGAGGCGGAGCGACGCCTCGAAGAGCTCCGCGACACGACCGAGCAGCGGATCCACGCGCTGCGCACCCGCCTGGACCCGGAGCGACAGCGCCTGGAGGAGGCCGCCCGGTCCGGCGAGGCGCGGTTGCAGGAGGCCCGCCTCGACCACCAGCGCGCCGCCCAGGCGCTGCGCGACGAGCACGAGGCCGAGATGCTGGCGCTCCGCCGCGAGCTCGCGGCGGTCCGTGACGCGACCGACGCCCGGATCGACGAGGCGCTGGCCGCCCGCGACGCCGAGCACGAGCGGCGGCGCGAGGAGGAGGCCGAGGCGCACGCGACCGCGCTCGAGCGCCGCACCGCCGAGCTCGAGGGGCGGCTCCACGCGCTGGCGCTCGACCAGGCGCTGCAGGTCCGCACGCTGCAGGAGGGGCAGGACGCCCAGATCGCCGAGATCACCGCGGCCCACGGCCTCGAGATCGAGCGGCTGCGTGACGAGCACCGTGCCGCCGTCGAGCGGCTCAGCGAGGAGCGGGACCGCGAGACGCTGCAGGCGACCGGCGACCGGCAGGAGGAGCTCATCGCGCTCCACGATCGCGTCGCGGCGCTCGAGGCGGAGCGCGACGCCGCGCTGGAGCGCCTGGAGGACACGCACCGGCACGCCGAGCGGATCGAGACCGCCGCCGCCGAGGAGCTGGAGCGGCGCGAGCGCGAGATCCGTGCGGCCGCGCAGGCGGAGCGCGACGAGCTGGCGCTCGCCCACGAGCGCGAGCGCGCCGCCGACGAGGTCGCCCGCGAGCAGCGGGACGAGGAGCGCGAGCGGGAGCGCCGCGAGCGCGAGGAGGACCTGGCGGCCGAGCAGGACCGGCGGCTGGAGGAGCGCGAGCAGCGCCACGCCGACGAGCTGGCCGCGCTCCGCGTCGAGCTCGAGGCGCAGGTGGTGCGCGCGACCGAGGAGGCCGACGGCGCACGGTCGGTGTCCGACGAGCTGGAGCGGCGCCTGGCGGTCGCCGAGGAGGGCCTGCGCGACACGAAGCGCCGCCTCGACCGCGAGGCCGCGGAGCGTCGGGAGCGGGAGCGCGAGCTGGAGCGGTTGCGGTCGGCGTCCGGCGACGTCAGCCGGCAGGGTCGCGAGCGGCTCGCGCAGCTCGAGCAGGACGTCCGCCGGGCCCGGGAGCGGGTCGCCGCGGCCGAGCGGTCCGAGCGCGAGGCGCGCGCGGCGCTGCGCACGCGCGAGGCCAGCGCGCGGGCGGGCCAGGATCCGCGGCGGGCGCTCGCCGACCAGGCGGAGCGACGGCGGCTGGAGCAGCGCGTCGGCGACCTGGAGCGTCGGCTGGCGGCGGCGCTCGAGGCGGGCCGCGAGACCGAGGCGGCCCGGCGCGAGGCGGAGCGACGCCACGGCGCCGCGGCCGAGCGGCTGCAGGCCGACGCCGAGAGCGGGGAGCGGCTGCGCGCCGACCTCGACGAGGCCCGTGCCCGGGTGGACGAGCTGACGGACGCGCTGGCCGACGCCGAGGACCGGATCGTCGCGACCGAGGAGCTGCGCGACCGGGCGGTCGCCGAGCTCTCCCGCGCCCGCGAGGCCCACGACGCGGCGCTCGCACGGGCCGCCGACGCCGACGCCGACGGCGAGCAGGACCGCGACGACGCCCCGACGTTCGACGCCGACGCGCAGGACGACCCCGATGCCGTGGACGCCCGGGACGCGGGGCCCGGCGAGTCGGATGACCGCGACGCGGAGTCCGGGCCGGACGACGCGGAGCCGACGGACGCCGGCGCGGGCGACGAGGACTGACCGACCGCGAGCGGTCGGTCGGCGGCCATCCCTCGGGTGGCCGTCCGGTACGCGGTCGTCCGGCCGCACCGGCGCCGGCGCCCGCCGAGCGCCCCGGGCTCGCCCCGGCCCGTCCGCCTACGGCGTCCCGAACGGCGTGCCGGTCGCGGTCGGCGACGCCTCCGGCGGGGCCTGCTGGCCCGCCGCGTCGGCCAGGACCGTCAGGGCCTGGACCCCGTACGGGTCGAGCTCGGCGGCGCGCCGGGCCGCCGCGCGCATGCCGTCGCGGTCGGCGAGCGCGCCGGCCACCTGGGCCAGCGCGATCCACGCCTGCGGGTTGCGCGACTGCCGCTCGGTGCCGCGGATCGCGAGCCTCCGCGCCTCGAGCAGGTTGTCGCGTCGCAGGTTGATCTGCTGACCGACGGCGAGCGGCAGCAGCCCGAGCGGATCCAGGTCGGCGGCCAGCGCGACGTCGCGGGTCGCGTCCTGCAGGCGCTCGGGGGTCGGGTCCTGCGACAGCGCCCGGTTGGCGCGCTGCGCCAGCTGCTCGCCGACGAGCGGCACGACGGTGACCACCGCCAGCAGCAGGGCGCCGGTGACGGTCGCGACGAGGAGTCCGCCGCGGGCGACGTGCGCCGGCCGGGTCGGGTCGGCCTGACCGCGCTCGACGAGGTCCTCGACCGACGCCGGCACCACCGCGCCGTCCGGGCGTCGCGCGGCGCGCCAGGTGCCGGGCGCGGACGCCGCCACCCCCAGCGCGATGAGCGCGGGGATCGTCACGCCCGCGAGGTCGAAGTGCCAGTCGACCGCGGACTGGGCGATCCACGCGACGCCGACCCCGATGAGGATCGCCTGCGGCACGATCTCGCGCCGCGCCCCCGTCCGGCGGAGCTCACGCAACCGCCGCACGCCGCCGAGCACCAGCATCCACAGCGCCGCGGCGAGCAGCCCGAACCCGACGATGCCGGTCTCGGCCAGCGCCTGCAGCGGCAGGCTGTGCGGCTGCGTGACGTCGGTGTAGTCGGTGCGGTACCGCTTGCGGATCGTGCCGAAGCTCGCCGCGCCCCACCCCTGCAGCGGCCGGTCGGCGTAGGCGGAGAACGCCTCCGACCACCACTCGGTGCGGTTGGACGACGACGCCGACAGCAACCGGTCGAACCCGGCGACCGGGGCGACCTCGTCGACCGAGGCGACCTCGTCGGTGATCTTGCGCAACGCATCGCCGGGGCCGCCCTGCTGCGCGGTGTAGACGCCGCCGGCGCCGACCAGCGCGACGAGGCCGACGACGAGCCCGGTGCGCGCGATCCGGACCGTGCGGGCCGCCGGCCACGGACGCTCGAGCCGGCGCAGCACGAGCAGCGCGACGGCCCCCAGCGCCATCCCCCCGCCACCGGCGAGGGCGAGCACCGCCGTGCCCTGCTCGGCGACGACGACGTCGCCCTCGACCCGTCCCGCCGCGGCGACCGCCAGCGGCGCGCCGGCGACGAACGACCATCCGGCGAGCAGCGGCGTGCGCAGCCGCCCGGTCCCCGCGCACCAGACGGTGACGAGCAGCGCGATCGCCAGCGCGACGAGCGCCCCGCGGGACTGGCTGAGGATCGTCACGGCGGCCAGCGGCGGAGCGAGCGCGGCCGGGGCGAGCCGCCAGGCGACGTGGCGGCGCGCGTCGGCGGCGAGCGCCGCGCAGACGAGCACCCCGGTCGACGCCACGAGCCCCAGGGCGTTCCAATAGTCGAGCGGGCCGCGCAGGCGGATCGCGTTCTTCAGGCCACCGATCGTCACCGCGCTGTCGGGCTGCGCGCGCTGGACGAGCGCGGCGCCCGCGACGACGACCGCCCCGAGCAGGAGCACCCCGACGGCCACCCACCGGGCCCGCGGGGTGGCGCGCGCGGCCGCGGCGGCGACGAGCACCAGGAGCGCGTACCCGCCGACGAGCGCGCCCCACGTCAGCGACAGGTCGGGTCGGACGCTCCACGCGGTCGACAGCAGCGCCCAGATCGCGAACGTCGCGAGCAGCCCGACGCCCCACGCCGCCTCGTGGCGGGGCAGCAGCCGTCGGGCGCCGCCGACGGTGAGCGCGACGGTCACGGTGGCCAGCAGGCCCGCACCGACGACCGCGGCCGCCTGGGCCGTCCGACCGAACCCCCCGCCGGCGAGCGCGACGCCGATCCCGAGGAGGGCGAGGAGGAGGAGCAGGGCGGCGCCGAGGGTCGCCACCGGATCACGGGACGTGAGGCGCTCCCCGAGCGTGCGTACGGCGACGGGCATCGGCGGGCGGGACGGGTCGGCGGCCCGACCCGGGGTCGCCTTCCGGGGCACGACGGTACCATCGGCCCGTGACGTGGAGCAGCACCCCGCGGGTCGCCGGCGACCGTCGCGGCCGGTTCCCGGCCGTGCTCCTCGCGCTCGCGCTCGCGCTGGCGCCCGCCGCCTTCGGCACGGCCGACGCGTCGGCCGCGGTGTCGGTGAGCAAGCTCGTCGCCGAGTCGCAGACCGACGCGGGCATCGACCCGTGCGAGTACACGGCGAAGGAGCTGCAGGACGCGCGCAAGCGGATCCCGAGCGACATCGCCCAGTACGCCCCGGAGTTCCCCGCGGCGCTCGACAAGGCGATCGCCGATCGCGGGTCGTGCGGTGGCGGCTCGGGGGGCTCGTCGTCCGGGTCGTCCGGTGGTGGCGTGGCGGGCGGCGGATCGTCGACCCCGCCCTCGACCCCCGCGACGCCGACGCCGACCGGCCCGACGACCGCCCCGGCCCCCACGACGACGACGGCGCCCGCGACCCCGGCCCCGGCCCCGGTCGTCGTCCCCGCGCCCCAGGCCCAGGACGGGGCGATCACCGCGGTCGCCGCCCCGCAGCTCGACGGTCGCCCGGCGCCCTGGACGTGGATCGTCCTCGCCGTCGTGCTGCTCGCGACCGCGGCCGGCGGGTGGCTCCTCATCACCGCCACCGGCCGGATCACCTGGCTCCAGCCGGTCGGCCACGCGCTCGGCGAGGCGGGTTGGCGGATCAGCGCCCGATGGGCGGAGTTCGTCGACTGGCTCCGGCTCGGCACGAGCCGCTGACGCCGACGGTCCCGGCCCGCGCCGTCCGGTGCGGCCCGCCCCGTCCGGTACGGCGCCCGTCCCGCCGCGGGCCGTCCCCGAGGGGCCCCATCCCGACCCGGAAACGAGCGCCGGCGCGCCAACTCCTTCGGGCCCGGCCGACGCGTCCGACCACGGGAACGCCACCGTTGCAGGGGTTCTCCCACGGTGTGCCACGCTGGACGCCAGACCGACCTCGCGGTCCATCCGACGGCTCTGCGAGGGTGTTCCGACATCAGCCGCGGTGGTGCTCGCCGCGACGCCCGAGAGCAGCTCCGTCCGACGCTCGTGTTTGCGCCGGGCCGCCTTTGCGCGGTCCGGCGTTTGTGTCTCCGGCGCCGGACCGGCCGCTCTCCCGCCCCACCCGATCCACCCCGTTCCCAGGAGCGACACCGGCATGGACTCCGCCCAGACCCCCCTGACCACCGACACCGCCCGGGCCCTCACCGTGGAGCGGCGGTTCACCGAGCCGGGCGTCCACCCCTTCGACCGGATCGAGTGGGAGCGGCGCGACGCGGTGATCGGCGATCCCGCGAGCCCCGCGTTCCGGCAGGACGGCGTCGAGTTCCCCAAGAGCTGGTCGCAGAACGCGACGAACATCGTCAGCCAGAAGTACTTCCGCGGCCAGCTCGGGTCCCCCGCCCGCGAGAGCTCGGTCCGGCAGATGATCGGCCGGGTCGCCGGGACGATCGCCGACTGGGGGCGCTCGCTGGGCTACTTCGCCACCGACGAGGACGGCGACGCGTTCGAGGCCGAGCTGACCCACATCCTCGTCCACCAGCTCGCCGCGTTCAACAGCCCGGTGTGGTTCAACGTCGGGTTCGAGGACAGCCCGCAGTGCTCGGCCTGCTTCATCCTCAGCGTCGACGACTCGATGGACTCGATCCTCGACTGGAACACGAAGGAGGGCCGGATCTTCCGCGGCGGCTCCGGGTCCGGCATCAACCTGTCGAACATCCGCGGGTCGATGGAGCCGCTGTCCAAGGGCGGCACCGCGTCGGGCCCCGTGTCGTTCATGCGCGGCGCCGACTCGTGGGCCGGCACGATCAAGTCGGGCGGCAAGACCCGCCGTGCGGCGAAGATGGTCGTGCTCGACGTCGACCACCCCGACATCCTCGAGTTCGTCCAGTGCAAGGCGAAGGAGGAGGACAAGGCCGAGGCGCTCGCCAAGGCCGGGTTCGACATGTCGATCGACGGTGACGGGTTCACGTCGATCCAGTACCAGAACGCGAACAACTCGGTCCGGGCCACCGACGCGTTCATGCAGGCCGTCGAGGCGGACGAGGAGTGGCGCACCACCCCGCGCAACCCCGACGCGCAGGACGTCGAGACGCCCCGCTACCCGGCGCGCGAGCTCATGGACGAGATCGCCAAGGCCGCCTGGCGCTGCGCCGATCCGGGCATCCAGTTCGACACGACGATCAACCGCTGGCACACGTGCCCCAACAGCGGCCGGATCAACGCGTCCAACCCGTGCTCCGAGTACATGCACGTCGACGACTCGGCGTGCAACCTCGCGTCGATCAACCTCATGAAGTACCGCCGTCCCGACGGCACGTTCGACGTCGAGGCGTTCGAGCACACCGTCGACGTCGTGCTGCTCGCGCAGGAGATCGTCGTCGGCCCGTCGAGCTACCCGACCGAGGAGATCGGCGCGAACGCCCGCCGGTTCCGTCAGCTCGGCCTCGGCTACGCCAACCTCGGCGCGTACCTCATGGCCGGCGGCATGCCGTACGACTCCGACGCGGGCCGGGCGACCGCCGCCGCGATCACCGCGCTCATGACCGGCCGCGGCTACCGTCGCTCGGCCGAGGTCGCCGCGGCGATCGGCCCGTACGAGGCGTACGAGGAGAACCGCGAGCCGCACAACGCGGTGATGCGGATGCACCGCGACGCGGCGTACGACATCGACGCCGAGAACACGCACGACCGCGACCTGCTCGCCGCCGCGCAGCGGTCGTGGGACGAGGCGGTCCGGCTGGGCGACGAGCACGGCTACCGCAACGCGCAGGCGACGGTCCTCGCCCCCACCGGGACGATCTCGTTCCTCATGGACTGCGACACGACCGGGATCGAGCCGGACTTCTCGCTCGTGAAGTTCAAGGAGCTCGTCGGCGGCGGCAACATGGTCATCGTCAACCGCACGGTGCCGCTGGCGCTGCGCGAGCTCGGCTACACCGCCGAGCAGGTCGATCAGATCGTCGCCTACACCAACGAGCACCGCACGATCGTCGGCGCCCCGGGCCTGAAGGACGAGCACCTGCCGGTGTTCGACGTCGCCGTCGGCGAGCGCGCGATCAGCCACATGGGCCACATCCGGATGATGGGCGCGACCCAGCCGTTCCTCTCCGGCGCGATCTCCAAGACCGTGAACATGCCCAGGACGGCGACGGTCGAGGACATCGCCGAGGCGTACACCGAGGCGTGGCGGCTGGGCGTCAAGGCGCTGGCGATCTACCGCGACGGGTCGAAGACCGCGCAGGCGCTGCGGACCGACGCGCAGTCCGAGGACGGCGTGATCGGCGAGGCCGAGGTCGGCCGGCTCGTCGAGGAGGCGGTCGACAAGGCGGTCGCCGAGACCGAGGCGCGCCTGCGGGCCGAGCTCGGGCCGCAGCGGCGCCGGATGCCGCGCGAGCGCCAGTCGATCACCCACAAGTTCTCGATCGGCGGCCACGAGGGCTACCTCACCGCCGGGATGTACGAGGACGGCTCGGTCGGCGAGATCTTCCTCACCGACATCGGCAAGGAGGGCTCCGCCGTCCGCGGGATGATGAACTCGTTCGCGACGTCGGTGTCGATCGCGCTGCAGTACGGCGTGCCGCTCGAGACGCTGGTGCGCAAGTTCGCGTACATGCGGTTCGAGCCGGAGGGGATCACCACCAACCCGGAGATCCCGTTCGCCAAGTCGATGCCCGACTACTTCATGCGGTGGCTGGCGAGCCGGTTCCTCGACGCCGACATCCAGGAGGAGCTGGGCATCCAGACGACTGCGGTGCGCAGCCGCCGCCAGGCCGAGCAGGCCCAGCCAGCCGGCGACACGGCCGGCCCTTCCGGCGTCGACGTCTCGCCCGGCGGTGCCGTCGGGTCGGCGGGCACGATCAACCCGCAGGGCCGCGATGCGGGCTCCGGTCGCCCGGCGCTGTCCGCCGCGACGGACACCCCGCCGGTCGTCCCGGCGCGCGTCCACGCCACCGGCGGCGACATCGAGCTGGGGCCGGTCTGCGGCGAGTGCGGCGGCATGATGCAGCGCACCGGCGCGTGCTACACGTGCTCCAGCTGCGGCAACAACACCGGTTGCGGTTGATCCGGCGCGGCTGATCCGGCAGCGCGTCCACGTCGGACCCGCGAAGAAGTACCCGAGGGCCGCGCGAGCGGCCCTCGGGCGTTCCGTGGCGACGTGACCCACTACTCGGGCTGCTCGCCACGGAGCGGCGGAGGGCTCCGAGGGGCCGCGCGAGCGGCCCCTCGCAGTTGGTTGGACACGGCGCAGCGTGGCGGTGGTGGCGGCGTCCGGTGCGGGCGAACCACCGAGCCTCGTCGCTGCGTGGCGGTGTAGCACCGCCCCTCGGTGCCAACCCGCCACGGAACGGCGGAGCCATCAGCCCGCGAACAGCCCGTCCACCGCCAACGCGAACCCCGGCAGCTGCGGCGAGGCCAGCGCATCCCCCGCGCCGAGCTCCAGCTCGACGTCGAACGTGGGGACCTGGGGGGCCGAGCGACGGTAGACGAGCACCGTCTGTGCCTTCGTGTCCACGAGCCAGAGCTCGCCGGTGCCGCGCTCCTCGTACACGCGCTGCACGATGGGTGCAACCTGCACCCATCGGGCTGGCCGAGCTCGCCGACGCCGCCGCACTGATGACCACCGATGCCCGGCTGGCCCGCGCCCCCGGGATCCGGTGCCCGGTCGAGGTGCTCTGACGCCCGCGGCACCGGAACGCAGACGGGGCTTCCCTCACGACGTGGGCCCCTCCCCGGCGTACCGCGGCGCCAGCGCCTCCATCTGCGCCAGCACGCTGACGATCGCCTCGCGCTGCTGGTCGGGCGGGTAGCCGTACTTGCGCAGCAGCCGCTTGATGCTGGCGCGGAGCTTCGCCTTCACGTCGTCGCGCACGGTCCAGTCGGTGCGGGTGTCGCGACGCATCGTCTGCACCAGGTCGCGGGCGATCTGGGCGAGCACATCGTCGCCCATCTCCTCGAGCGCAGAGGGATTCTGGGCGACGACATCGTAGAACGCCAGCTCGTCGGATTCCAGCGGCGGGTCGAACGCCTTGCCACGGTCGGCCTCGGCGACGACGTCCTTGGCCATCTCGACGAGCTCGGCGATCACCTGGGCGGCGGTGAGCTGCTGGTTGACGTACCGCGTCATCAGGTCGTTGATGCGCTCCGAGAAGCGCTTGCGGCGCAGCTCGTTGCCCTGAGTGACGGCCTGGACCTCCTCGAGGATGCTCGCCTTCAGCGCCTCGAGCGCCATCTGCGCCTTGCTCGGCGTGTCGGTCGCCTGCTGCTGCCACGTCGGGGTGAGCGCGTCGAGCCGGGGGCGCTCGAGTCCGGCCTGGCGGTAGATGTCGACGACGCCGTCGGCCGTCGCCGACTCGGCGATGATGTCGCCGAGCAGGCGGCGCACGTCGTCGGGGATCGGCTCGCCGCGCGCCACGCGCTCCTGGGCGTCGAGCTTGGCCAGCCAGGTCCGGACCTCCTCGTGGAAGCGCACGTCGGGCCGCGCTGTCTCCAGGTCGGCCGTTCCGGCCGCCAGCGCCCAGGCCCGGGCGAGCTTGGACGCCAGGCCGCGGTACCGGTCGGCGAGCGGTCGCGCGTCGGGGTCGTCGGCGACGGCGTTGCCGGGGGTGCTCGGCGAACGCAGCATCGACGTGACGCCCAGCACGGCGTTGATCCAGCCCTTCTTCGGGTCGGCGTTGTTCGTCGCCTTCCAGTCGTCACCGACCAGGTCCTTCAGCGAGCCGAGCAGGTCACGGACGATCGTCGCCGCCTCGTCGGCCGTCCGGCCGACCACGCGGTCTCCGGTCTGCGCGGTGTCGCGCGTGAACTCGGCGAGTGCCTTGGTGAGGTTCTCGGTCAGCGGGGCGTAGGCGACGAGCAGGCCGTCCTGCTTGCCGCGGTACGTGCGGTTGACGCGGGCCAGCGTCTGCATCAGCAGCGCGCCCTTCAGCGGCCGGTCGAGGTACAGCGTGTGCAGGGGCGGCGCGTCGAACCCGGTGAGCATCATGTCCTTGACGATCACGATCTCGAGCGGGTCGTCGGGGTCCTTCACGCGCGCCTTGACGGCCGCCGTGGCGCTCGGCCGGCGCATGTGCCGCTTGAGCGCCTCTGGGTCGGACGGGCTCGCGGTGTAGACGACCTTGATCGTGCCCTTGTCGTCGGCGTCGTCGTGCCAGTCGGGCCGCAGCGCCACGATCTCGTCGTAGAGCCGGGCCGCGGTCGCCCGCGTGGCGCAGACGATCATCGCCTTGCCGGGGCCGCCGATGAAGGACCGCATCGCCTTGCGCCGGTCCTCCCAGTGCGTGACGAGGTCCTCGGCGAGGACCTTCAGCCGCTCGGGCGCCCCGTACACGGTGTCGAGCACCGCCACGCTGCGCTGCAGGCGCTCCCTGTCGGCGTCGTCGAGCTTGCCGGTCGCCTCTTCCGCCGCATCGTCGAGGTCGTCGTCGTCGATGTCCTTGACGCGGACGAGCTTGATCAGGCGCGGCTCGAACGACACCGGCACCGTCGCGCCGTCGGCGACCGCCCGGTGCAGGTCGTACACGTCGATGTCGTCACCGAAGACCTTGCGCGTGTCACGCTCGCCCTCGGCGATCGGCGTGCCGGTGAACGCGATGAGCGTCGCGTGCGGGAGCGCGTTCTTCAGGTGGGCGGCGTACCCGTCGATCGCATCGTAGTGGCTGCGGTGCGCCTCGTCGGCCATGACGATGACGTTGCGCCGGTCGGAGAGCATCGGGTGCTCCGACCCCGCGTCGCGCTCGCCGGTGGTGAGCCCGAACTTCTGCAGGGTGGTGAAGTAGATGCCGCCCGACCGGCGCTGCGCGAGCTGGTCGCGGAGCTCCTCGCGGTTGGCCACCGTCTGCGGCGTCTCGGGCAGCAGCGCGCTGACCTGGAACCCGTCGAACAGCTGGGTGTCGAGCTCGGTGCGGTCGGTGATGACGACGATCGTCGGGTTCGCCAGGCGCGGGTGCCGCAACACCTTGGCGGCGTAGAGCTCCATCTCCATCGACTTGCCGGAGCCCTGGGTGTGCCACACCACGCCGGCGCGACCGTCGCTGCCGACGGCCCGCACCGTGCTCGCGACGGCCTTCGTGACGGCGAAGTACTGGTGGGGCTTGGCGATGCGCTTGGTCAGCCCGCCGTCGTGCTCGTCGAAGGCGACGTAGTCGCGCAGCAGCTGCCCGAGGCGCTCGACGTTGAAGAGCCCCCAGAGCGTGAGGCCGAGCTCGGTGGACGGCCGGCCGTCGACGCCGATCTCGCCGGGACCGACGAGCCGGCCGTCGTCGTCGACGTTCCACGGTGCGAAGTGGTGCCACGGCGTGAACGGCGTGCCGTAGCGCGCGGTCACGCCGTCGCTGGCGACGACGACGGCGGCGAACCGGAACGCCATCGGGAACTCGCCGACGTAGGTCTGCAGCTGGTTGTAGGCGCCCTCGGCGCTGGTGTGCTTGGCGCCGGCCTTCTTCAGCTCGACGATCGCGAGCGGCAGGCCGTTGACGTACAGCACGACGTCGAACCGGCGCTCGTGCTCGCGGCTGCGGATCGTCACCTGGTTGACCGACTGGTAGCGGTTGCGCTGCGGGTCGGCCGCGAGGAAGTGGATCGTCGGCTCGACCTGCCGGCCGTCGTCGTCGACGTAGCTGATCCCGCGGTACCCCTCGGTGAGCACCTTGTGCAGCCGGAAGTTCTCGGTGATCGCGTCCTGCGACTGCGGGGTCAGGACCTCGTTCGCCGCCTGGTGCAGGTACTGGGCGGGCACGTCGGGGTTGAGGTCGCGCAGCGCCTCGTCGAGCGGACCGCGCAACACGATCTCCTGCCACGACTCGCGATACCCGGATCCGGGAGCGACCTTCGGCCCCTCGAGCGGCTCCCACTCGAACTCCGCGAGCGTCTCCTGCACCCACCCCTCGAGCGCCGCCTCGTCCATCTCACCGGACATCTCAGACCTCCTCCTCGACGCGCCGCTCGGCGTCCTTGACGGTGATGCGTCCGCTCATGAGGAGCGGGAGGAGCTCGTCGCGGGTGGTGGTGAGACGCCGAGACTCCGTCCGCGCGGCACCCAGGCGTGCGGCCAAGGTCTCTGCGAACGTCCCGAACGTGGCGAGGTGACCGGCAGAGGGCAGGCTGACCTCATACGCTGCGAGCTCGCGAGCCTGGACGCGCTGGCGACCCGAGGTCCCCGTGCGATGCCGGGCCGCAAACGTACGAAAGCCCGGACTGGCTGCAATGACGTAGGGGACCAGACGCGGGATCCCACGTTTCGCCCGCAGGACGATGTACTCCGTCGAGCCGTACCCGGTCTCCTCGACATCGAGAAAGTCGACCCATGCCATCTTGCCGTTCTCGAAACAAGGCGTAATTCGAGCAACCAGCGTGTCCCCGTTACGGAACCGGGTGCCGCCTCGAGGTGCTCTGGAGCCCCAGTCGGCGACCAGTAGGCCGTGCTCAGGCAAGTTCTTCATGTCCAGGTATGGCGGCTCTCCGTCTTTGCACTGCGGCACACGAGGCGAGATCTCGACGATGTCTGCGAGCGGAACAGACTCCGTGCTGTGGGCCGAGATCTCACTCCAGCGCGCGTCGAGCAATGCCTTACCCAGCTCGAGGGCGCGCCGGTTGGCGGCGATCTTGTCGTCCAGTGCCCCGAGCACCTCGCCGATCGCGGCCTGCACCGCGAGAGGCGGCAGACTCAAGGGGAGGGCACTGAGGATCCTGGTATTCAGGTTGGCCATGGTCGCGCCGACGGCATGGCGGATCAGCCAGGCCTTGGCCTCCGGTGTGCCCACTGCGTAGGAGACGTAGCGCGGGTTCGCTCTTGTCTCGTCGACCCTGACACGCAGGCATCCGGTTCCGCAGATCACCGCGTCGGCGTTCACCTTGACGAGCGCGCGACGCGTGACATCGCCTCGGCGGGAGAAGACGATGTCACCCGGCCGCAAGCGATGTCTCGCAAGGCTCTCCGCCCGTTCAGGCGTGATGCGAGCCATCCGGGAACCGTCGACCTCGTTGTCGCCGATGTCTTGGGGCATGACAACGCCCACTCCGGACTGCACGTAGTCCTCCGCGTGCAGCTGCGAGCCGAACGGCCCCGTCTGGATCCCACCACGTGCCGCAGCGTCACCGAGCGTCGTCATCCCCATCCCTCTTCGCCTTCCGTTCAACCTGCTTCGCCACCTGCTTCAGGCTCTCCAGGTAGTCCCGCTCCACCGCCGTCGGCTCGTCGACCGTCCGCGCGCGATACTCGTCGAACGCCGCCTCGGCCCGGCCCACCGCCGCCTTGTTGCTGATCGACCCGGCACCCGGGAGCACGCCCTCGCCGTAGCGCTCGGCGAAGTCGTCGAGCTCGGCGATCCAGTCCTTCATGTACATCGGCTGGCGGCGCATCGCGCGCAGCTCGGCGAGCTCGAAGAATGCCGAGACCATGCGGTTCAGCGTCGTCAGCTCGTCCTCGGTCAGGTAGTTCTTCGCTACGGCGGCTTCGCGTCGGGTCGGCTGCTCGCCGGCGAACGACGTCAGGCCCATGAACGGCTTGCCGGCGTCGGCGCGCTCCGCGATGAGCTCGGCGGCGGTGTGGCCGTGCGCGGCGAAATGCAGCTTGTTCTGCACGACCTTGAAGAACGCCTGCGACTCGGGGGTGCGCGGGTCGTAGTCGACGCTCGTGGCGTACAGGTCGAGCACCTGGCGGTACAGCACCTTCTCGCTGGAGCGGATGTCGCGGATCCGGTCCAGCAGCTCGCGCCAGTAGCTCCCGGCGCCAGCCGACTTCAGCAGCTCGTCATTCATCGAGAACCCCTTGACGAGGTACTCCCGCAGCACCCCGAGCGCCCAGCGCCGGAACTGCGTGCCGCGCAGCGACTTCACGCGGTAGCCGGCCGAGATGATGACGTCGAGGTTGTAGTGCTTGACGCGGTAGCTCTTGCCGTCGGCCGCAGTTGTTCGGAAATCCCGAACAACTGCCGGCTCGTCCAGCTCGCCCTCCTCGAAGACGTGCTTGATGTGCTCGCTGATGTTCGCCTTGCTCGACTGGAACAGGTCGACCATCTGCGCCTGCGACAGCCAGACGGACTCGTCCTCCAGCCGCACCTCGATCCTCGGGCTGCCGTCGTCGGCCTGGTACAGCACGACGTCGGGCCCGGGATCGTCCGGGGGCGCCGGCGGGGTCATCCGAGCCGCCCGAGCTGCTCGCGGACGACGGCGTCCAACCGCGCGGACTCGTCGAGCGCGGCGGTCAGCTCGCCGGTGAGCCGCGCGATCTTCTCGTCGATCGGCTCGGCGTCCTCCGGCGCCTCGGGCGCGCCGACGTAGCGGCCCGGCGTGAGCGCCCAGCCGGCCGTCTCGATCTCCTCGAGCGTCGCGCTCCGGCAGAACCCGGGCACGTCCGCGTAGTCGCCCTCGGCAGACTCCCGGCCCCGCCAGGTGCGGAACGCGCCGGCGATCCGGTCGATGTCCTCGTCGGAGAACGTGCGCTCCACGCGGTCGACCATGTGGCCCAACTCGCGCGCGTCGACGAACAGCACCTCGCCGCGCCGGTCGACGTTGCCCTTGGCGCCGACGCCCTTGTCCTTGGCGAAGAACCACACGCAGACCGGGATGGCGACGGAGCGGAAGAGGTTCGGCGGCATCGCGATGACGCACGAGACGACGTCGTCCTGCAGCATCGCGCGGCGGATGTCGCCCTCGCCGCCGGTGTTCGAGGCCATCGTGCCGTTCGCCATCACGACCGCGGCCTCGCCCTGCACCGTCAGCTTGCTGAGGATGTGCTGCATCCACGCGTAGTTCGCGTTGCGGACGGGCGGCACGCCGTACTTCCACCGGGCGTCGTCCTCGTTGCGCGCCCAGTCCTTGATGTTGAAGGGCGGGTTGGCCAGGACGAAGTCGGCCTGGATCTCCGGGTGGATGTCGCGGGCGAACGTGTCCTGCCACCGCGATCCGAGTCCCGTCGAGTCGATCCCGTGGATGGCGAGGTTCATCTTCGCCAGGCGCCAGGTGCGCTCGTTGGACTCCTGGCCGTAGACGGCGATGTTCGTCGGATCCTCGCCGTGGCGCTCCAGGAACTTCTCGGCCTGCACGAACATGCCACCCGATCCGCAGCACGGGTCGTACACCCTGCCCTGGTGCGGCTCGAGGATCTCCACCAACGTCCGCACGAGCACCGGCGGGGTGTAGAACTCGCCGCCGCGCTTGCCCTCCGCCTTGGCGAACTTGTCGAGGAAGTACTCGTAGACCTCACCGAGCAGGTCGCGGGCCTTCGTCGCGCCCTGTCCCGTGAACCGCGCGGAGTTGAACAGGTCGATGAGCTCGCCGAGCCGGCGCTGGTCGACGTTGTCGCGACCGTAGATCGTCGGCAGCGTGGCCTTCAGCGACGGGTTGTCGTCGGCCAGCGCGCGCATGGCGTCGTCGATCAGGTCGCCGACGCTGCGCGCGTTCTGTCCGGGCGAGGCGGGGATCCCCTTCGCGTGGTCGGCGATGAAGCTCCAGCGCGCGTGCGGCGCGACCCAGAACACGCCGCTGCCGAGGTACTCGTCGACGTCCTCCAGCGACTCGGCGACGTACGCCTCGTCTTCGCCCTCCAGCTCGGAGACGATCGCGTCGCGACGCTCCTGGAACGCGTCGGAGACGTACTTCAGGAACACCAGACCGAGGACGAGGTCCTTGTACTGGCTGGCGTCCAGCGATCCGCGCAGCTTGTCGGCCGCCTTCCAGAGCGTGTCCTGCAGCTCCTTCGCGGTCGACGGTGCCGGCTCGGTCTTGGGGTCGGACTTGGTCATCGCGCCGCCTTCGGGGTCGGGATCGGATCGGTCGGAGGTGGGGTGACGTCGGCGTGGAGCGTGCCGTCGGCGAAGCCGGCGATCAGCTCGCGCTCCAGGGCGTCGAGGGTCTGCAGCTCGCGCAGCAGGCGACGTCGGTGCTCGCCCGTGCGGGAGGTCAGCGCGGCGAGCGGCCCGGCGGCGTCGCCGGGCACCGTCCGCACGCGCCACGTGGCGCGGTCACGGCCGGGCTGCTCCGCGATGTCGCTCGCGACGACGGACGGCAGCAGCCGGTGGTCGCCGTCCGTGTCGAGGCAGCGAAAGATGCGGGCGGGGGCGAGCACGACATGCCCGCCGTGGTCGTCGACGATGGCCGCGGGCCCACCGGCGGCGACGTATACGACGTCCCCCGGCTCGGTGAGGCGGGCCCGCGGCGCCACCCGCTCGAGGACGAGACGGTCGATGCCGCGGTCCCCGATGGGCGCGACTCCGCGCACCTCGTCGGGTCCGACGACGATCGCCCAACCGGGTCGCGGTACGTCGAGGCGCTCGGAGGGGATCCGCGCCCCGGGCAGGTCGCGGCCGAGTCGCGGCGTCGCCTCGGTGAAGCCGACGGTGCGCCCGTCGGCCGTGTCGCCCGCCAACAGGTCGAAGCCGTCGATCAGGCTCTCGCTCGGACGCTTCCGCGCGAGGTCGTCCGACAACGCCCACGCGCGCGCCAGGCGCTCACCACCGGAAGGTGACGCGACCGCCGGATCCGCCGGGACGATGAGCTCGCCCTGACGGACCAGGCGGCGGGTGTCGCGCACCGCGCTGGAGCGGAAGGCGTGGGCGCGGACGTCGGCCACATCGGACACCGCAACGGTCACGTCGGACGCCAGCGCCGACACCGCCGCGGCGTCGAGGCGCAGGTCGGCGTGCGCGCCGACGACGGTCCACCCGGTCGGGCGGCCACCGAGGACCCAGACGCCCAGGCGTCGCCGGCCGCCGAACCGCCCGAGCCCCTTGGGCAACCGCGCCACGTAGCGCAGGGGCGTGACGTCGCCCGGGGAGCGCTCCAGCAGGCGGACGCGATCGTGTCGCCCCGCGTGATCGGTCAGCAGGAGCGACGGACCGACGACCATCAGGAGGTCCTGCTCCGTGAGATCCGTCAGGAGGCCGTCGATCAGATCGCGGAGCTCCTGACGTCGAGCGCCCTGCGCCACGAGTAGGCACAGACGACCTTGCTGGCCCGTCGACGCCGCTTCCGTCCCGGCCGCGACTGCCGGCCCCGCGACCATCGACCCGCGCTCGGCGTCCTGGCCGAGAAGGGAGGCACCGTAGGCGGCGAGTCGCCGCCAGGCCGCCCGGTCCGCGACCCGCTCCAGCGACGACGGCGGCAGCGACACCGTCGGAAGCTCATGCTCGTCGAGGTGCCGCGTGAGCGCGCCCGCCACCACCGCGGCTCCAGGGCCCGCGGGAACGACCACCCGCGGCTCGGCGCGTTGCAGCTCCACCACGGTCGCGGCCAGCAGCTCCTTCGCGGAAGCGGTCAACGCCTCGTCCGCCCACGGTCCGCCGGCACCCTCGAATCCGTCCACGAGGCGGTCGAGCGCCCGCGCGCCTGAGAACGCGGCCTCGGCCACCTCGTCCGCCGCCCGGCAGAGCTCGGCGTCGGCGAGCGCCGACCCCAGGGTGTCGGGAGGGACGAGGAACCCGAGCCGACGATCGTCGAGGTGTCGCCGTGCCGCCTCGACGGCCATTCCCCGTACGGGCCCGCCGACCACGTCGTGCAGGAGCAACAGCGCGGACGCCCGGTCGGGATCGCCCGCGAGCCGCTGCATCGCATCGGCGTGCAGCGCCGTCTCGAGGCCGGCATCACGATTATTGCCACGCCCGGTCGACACCAGCCACTCGGCGACCTGCTCCGCGTCGAACCGCAGGGGCTCCGTCGACAGCGGCTCCGGGAACGGTGCGACGCTCGCCGCCGGGTAGCGCGTGCGCCAGACCGACACCACAGGCCGTCTGACCTGCGCCAAGTCTGCGATGCCTTGCATCGTGAGGGTCTGCGTCTGCATGGGGCTCCACCTCGTCGGGTGTCGCGACAAACCGTAGCGGCGTCGCGCGTGTGCGTTTTAGATTCTTTGATAATCCGGCTTATCGCTGTGATCGAGATGCTCTCCCGGGCGCGGCGTCGCACGTCCGAGCAGCCGCGAACCACCTCCCCCGCTCCGGGCTGCCGCGGTAGCGTCGGGACGATGCGGCACTCATCGACGCCCCGTCGACGCGGCGGATCCGCGACCCGCCCGGTCGCGTCGGCCGCGGCCGTCCTGCTCATCGCCCTCGCGGCCCTCGTCCCCTCGCCGTCGATCGCGTCCACGCTGACCGCCCCCGCGACCACCGGCCCCACGACGACCGCCGCCGCGACCACCGGCTCCACGACGACCCCCACCCGCGCCACGCCCGACCCCCGGCTCCTCGAGACCCGCAACCGGTTCTTCGGCAGGGCCAACGTCGACCAGCGCACCGCTCGGCCGCGCGCGGACCGGATCGTCCTGTCGTGGTTCGGGGTGACGAACTTCGCGATGGCGATCCGGGGGCACGTGGTGCTGCTCGACGCGTGGGTGCCGCGCGGGGTGTACTCCGGGTACGTGCCGACCGACGCGGCGGAGCTCGCGCGGCTGCGGCCGTCGCACGTCTACATCGGCCACGGGCACTGGGACCACGCGATGGACGCCGTGCCGATCGCCCGAGCGTCGGGGGCGACGCTCGTCGGCAGCGCCGAGCACTGCGCGTTCCTGCGGCGCGAGGAGCCGGCCCCGGACTGCGTGGCGGTGAGCCCCGCCGACGCCGGCCCGGGCTCCACGCGGCGCGCGCCCGGCCCGGCCGGGGTGGCCGTCACCGCGATGCGCCACGTCCACTCCGGCCCGTCGCTGCCGAGCGAACTGCGCGAGCCGTTCGTGCCGCTGCCGTCGCCGACGATCCTCGAGCACCCGACGAACGTCACCGACGCGCTGGAGCTCCTCTCGCACCTCGCCGACCCCGAGGGCGGCACGCTGCTGTACCGGTTCGAGGTCGGCGACCACGCGCTGACGTGGAACGACTCCGCCGGGCCGCTCGAGGGCACCGCGGCCGGGGACGCGGTCGTCGCCGCGCTCCGCGCCCAGGGCCCCGCCGACGTCCAGGTCGGCGCGATCCAGGGGTTCAACCAGTTCACCAACGGCCTGCGCGACCCGATGACCTACGTCCGCGCGATCCGGCCGCGGGTGTTCGTCCCCACCCACCACGACGACTGGCAGCCCGGCATCACCACCCGCGCCGCCGCGATGCGCCCCGTGCTCGAGCGCGCGTTGCAGCGCGACGTGCCGGCCGCGATCCGACCCGAGCTGCGGTTCATCGAGGACCCTCGCGACTACGTGCGCCCCGACGCGCTGACCTTCGCCGTCCCCGTCCCGCGACCGGTCCCGGCGGCGACCTGCGTCGGCCCGCGTCGCGTCCGCGCCGCGCTCACCGGCGACGTGCACGACGTGCGCAGCGTCCGGTTCCTGCGCGCCGGGGCGGCGAGCCGCGTCGCGGTGCGGGCCCCGTTCGCGCGCACCCTCCGCGTCCGCCGCGCCCACCGGATGCGCGCCGCGCCGCTCCGTGCCCGAGTCCGCTGGCGGGACGGGACCCGATCGACGTTGCGGGCGTCGTCGCGGACGTGCCGCTGACGGCATCACAGCGTCTCGATCACCGTCCGCCCGACGAGGACGACGAACGCCATCCCGCCGAGGATCGCGTTGAGCAGCAGGTTCTCCGGGCCGTCCCCGCGCCGGCGGTGCATCGCCGCCGCGACCGCCATCGTCAGCACGAGGCCGGCGGCGGCGACCGGGGTGAGCCACGTCGCCGTGTCGAACGCTCCGGGCAGGATGAGGCCCAGGCCGCCGAGGAGCTCGGCGACGCCGATGAGCTTGACCTGCGCGGCGGTGACGTCGACCGTCCACGGCATCTGCTCGTGGAGCTCGTTCCACGGCTTGGTGAGCTTGAGGAACCCGGCGAGGAAGAACACGAGCCCGGCCAGGCCGGCCACGATCCACAGCGCGACGTCCATCGCGCGACCCTACGGCCTGGCCGGGCCGCGTGACGGTCCGCCCACCCGCACCGGGCCGGGCCGACGCCGACGTGCGACGCGCCGTGGTCCGCCCCGCCCGGGCCGACCCGTTCCCGCACGCCGCCGGGCCGCCACGCCCGGCCCCGTATGGTCGGTCCATGCACGTCGAGATCTGGTCCGATGTGGCCTGCCCCTTCTGCTACATCGGCAAGCGGTCGTTCGAGGACGCCCTCGGCCGGTTCGAGCACCGCGACGAGGTCGAGGTCACCTGGCGCAGCTTCCAGCTGGCGCCCGACATGCCCGCGACCGTCGACCGCGGGCTCGACGAGATCCTCGCCCGCAAGTACGGCAAGACCCTCGACGAGGCCCGACAGATGAACGAGGGCGTCACGAAGATGGCCGCCGAGCACGGGCTCGAGTACCACCTGGACCGCGCCAGGCCCGCCAACACCCGCGACGCGCACCGGCTGCTGCACCACGCCCGCACCCACGGGCTGGCCGACGCGGTGAAGGAGCGACTGCTGCACGGGTACTTCGTCGACGGCGAGGTCGTCAGCGACCACGACACCCTCGTGCGGATCGGGACCGACGCCGGGCTCGACGCCGACGACGTGCGGACGCTGCTCGCGTCCGACGACCTGGCCGACGCCGTCCGGTCGGAATACGAGGAGGCGCAGGAGCTCGGCATCGGCGGCGTCCCCGCGTTCGTCCTCGACCGGCGGATGCTCGTCACCGGCGCCCAGCCGTCCGACACGCTCCTCGCCGCGCTGCGCCAGGCGTGGGAGTCCCGCCAGGGCGCTGCGACCACCTGACCCGGACCGGCGCGGACGATCGTCCGAGGCGGCGCGGCCCGGGCTCACGGTCGTCCGCGCCGCGTCCGATCACCCGGAGATGCGTGCGCCGTCCGGGACCGTCGACCGTCGGGCCACGACGCTCCTGGCGTTGCTCGCCGCGTTGCTCGCCTCCGTGCTCGTCCCGAGCGTCGCCCACGGGTCGACGGCCGCGGTCCACGGCACGGTGCGCGACGACGCCGGCCGACCACTCGAGGGCGCGCGCGTCGTCGTGCCCGCACCGGTGACGGGCGTGAGCTACACGGTGTGGGACACCCACGACGACTGGCCGTTCGCCGACGTCACCGACGCCGACGGCCGGTACGAGATCACCGGCCTGCCGGCCCGGAGCCCGACGAGCACCTCGTTCACCGTCCGCGGCTCGGCGCCGGGGCACGCCACCGAGGCGGCGCGCGGGCCCGACGGACAGGACCTCTACGTCGACCCCGCCGCCGGCGAGCGCATGCGCGTCGACCTGACCCTGCGGACCATCGGCTCGGTCATCCGCGGGCGCGTGACCCTGCGCGGCGGGCTGCCGGCCGGCAGGCCCGAGATCCGCGTACGGACCGAGGGCGCGGCCGGATACTCCACCCCCGCGACCGTCGACGACGACGGCCGCTACGAGATCCACCTCCCGGCCGGCGAGCACCGGATCGAGGCGACGTCGCCGCTCGGCCTGCGCGGCTACTGGCCGGATCTGCCCGGCGCACGCTACGACGGTCCGCCGCTCGTGCTCGGCCGCGACGCGGTCCGCGAGGACGTCGACATCGTGCTGCGTCCCCGGCTGCCGTACGCCGCGACCGACCAGTACGGCGAGGCGCACGCCGGCACCGACCCGGACCGGCCGGCCACCGACCCGCCGCGACGCTACCCCGAGGACGACACGCCGTCGGTGCTGTCCACGGTCGGGGCGCGGGCGGAGGTCGGGCGGCCGCTCCACGGGTTCGCGAAGCTCCTCGAGCAGCACGGGCTCGAGGAGGCCCGCTGGGTCGTCGAGGGATGGGGGTACAACCGGTTCACCGTCGCGGTGACGAACCACGGCGACGCCGACCTCTTCCTCCGCCGGACGAGCTTCGACGGCCCCGACGCCGCGCTCTTCTCCTGCACCCCGCACGACCTCGCCCAGGGCCCGCAGTCGTGCGCCCCCGCGGTGGTGCTGCCCGGCCGCACGACGACCGTGCCCGTCGTCCTCGACCAGGACACCCCCCGTGACGTGTACCGCGCCACGCTCACCATCGAGACGAACGCGCCGGGCGGCCCGCACCGGGTCCCGTTCGAGGTGACCCGGCTGAAGCCGCCCCCGCTCGGACCCGGCTGGACGCCGCCGGACGCCGGTGCGGGCGCGACGACGGTCCCGGGGTCCGCCGTGCCACCGCCTGCGTCCACGACGCCGTCCCGGTCGACGCCGCCCGCGGCGGCCACCCGGTCCGGGACGGCCCGGCGCGCGTCGCCGACGCGATCGCTGAAGCTCACCCGATCGGCGGTGCGCCTGGCGTTGCCGGCGGCGGGCGCGGTGCGGGTGCGGATCGACCGGCGACGGCCCGGCGCGGGCGCCGCGCGGTGGCGCAAGGTGCGCGACGTGCGGTTGCGGGCGCGTCGGGCGGGAGCGGTCCGACGGAGCGTCCGGACCCTGGCCGCCGGGCGCTACCGCGTGCGACTCCGCGTCACGCTGCGCGGCGCGTCGACGCGCTCGACGACGACCTACCGGCGCGTGTCGCGGCGGTAGGCGACGGCGGACTGCGGTAGGCCAGGGCAAACCCGCCTGGCGCGCGGCGGAGCCGTCGGCGACGGCTCCGGGGCCGGCGACGACGGGCCACCGGGGCGGCCCGATGCACGCGCGCCACCGCCCGGACGCCGTCGGGTCGGGGCGCCCTCCCGGGTTGTGCCCGGCCCCCCGGTCCGGTATGGCTCCCCCATGGGCTACGAACCGGATCCCCCCACGCGCGCGCTGCCCCAGGCGCCGCGGTACCGCGGTCAGGATCCGGACGACCCCTACGGCGGCGGCCCGGTCCCGCGTCCGCCGTCGGGCGAGCAGCCGCCGAGCGAGCGCGAGCAGATCCGGGAGCTGGAGCAGCAGGTCGAGTCGGCCCGCACGACGGTCACCGTCGTGGCGGTCGTCGCCGTCGTCGCGCTCGCGATCGCGTTCTGGGCGCTCGTCGACGGGGGCGGCGGGGACGACGAGCCGTCGTTCGGGGGCGACACCAACGGCCTGAGCAGCCGGATCGACGCGCTCGACGACCGGATCGACGCCCGCTCCACGAAGGGCGACCTGGACAAGGTCCGCAAGGACCTCGAGGCGCTGCAGACCCAGGTGACCGACGGCTCGTCCGCGGGTGGCGACGCCGACGGCGACGACGCCCCGGACGCGTCGGCGGTCACCCGGGTCCAGGACGACCTGCGCGACCTCGAGGAGCGCGTCCGTCGCATCGAGGACGGATCCGGGTCGGGCGGCGGCACCGGCGGCGGATCGACCCCGCTCCCCGAGGACGACCCGTTCGACGACCCCACGACCACGACGCCGTAACGCGCCCGACGGCCGAGCGCCCCGTCGGGCGGGGCGGCGGGCCGGGCGGGTCGCCGACCGGGCGGGCGGGTCGGCCTTCGGTCCACCTCGCACGAGGTCGCCCGGCCGGCTCGTACATCGGTCCATCCGGGGCCCTGACGCGGCGGGCCCGTCGTAGGTTGGACTCGTTCCCGGCATGACCCCCATCGCGGCCGGGAGCGCTGGTCGCAACGTCGACCTCCGACTGCGACACCCGCCGTGCGACCCCATATCCCCCCCCGGTCGCACGGCGGGTCGCAGCTCCCGGAGCCCCCGGCCCCTCGCGAGGCCGGGGACCCGATCATCAGTGCAGGCCCGGCAACGGCCGGAACCCGGGCGCCTCGGGGGTGCGCTCCCACTCGTCGTCGGTCTCGCCCAGGACCATCATGCCGATCGATCCCAGGCCGACGAGCAGCGCGGCGACGCCGACGAACGCGATCCACTCGGTGGTCGTGATCGCCGCCAGCGCCAGCACCGCCGCGCCGACGGCGAGCATCAGCGCCACGGTCGACTGGACGGCGCGCGCCCGGTAGAGCCCGTAGGCCAGGACGACGATGCCGACCATGAGCGCCCAGGGCAGGACGAGAAGGCCGAGCATCGCGATCGCCCCGCCGACGTGGCCCGTGAGGACCTCGCGCTCGCGGAGCATGTGCATGAGCCCGAGCACGACGGGCACCATGAGGACGAGCGCGACGACGAGCGCCATCTGCCAGAAGGACCCCGTGTCGGGGCTCCCCACCTTGCCGATGACGTAGGCGCGCTCGCTCGTGCCGATCGCCGACCGGGCGATCATCGCCACCAACAGCGCCACGGGGGCGGCGATCATGCACCACGCCGCCACGAGGCGACGGAAGTGGTGGGCGTTGGACAGGCCGTTCATGAGGACCTCCTTGGTCACGGCCACAGAATCAAGCACCTGTCGTTACACCACTTCGCGACGAACGTCACGATCCTGCAGGCCATCGACCAGCGCGGGGCCGGGTGGGGCGACCCGCCGACTCAGCTGCCCAGCCCGACGAGCAGCACGCCGGTGACGGCGAGCCCGGCGCCCGCGACCTGCACGGGGCTCATGCCCTCCGACAGGAAGACCACCGCCAGGACCGCCGCGAGCACCGGGTAGACGCCGACGACCGGCACCACCTGGCTCGCGGGGCCGGCGTCGAGCGCCAGGTAGAAGAAGACGAAGCCGAGGGCGGCCGCCAGGCCCGCCGCCGCGCCGACGGTCGCCCCCTTCGTCGACCACGAGGCGTCCGAGAGCGCCAGCGCCACCACCGAGACGGCGACGGTCACGAGTCCGACGAGCAACGACGCCTGCGGCCAGCCCGTGTGGTCCAGCGCCACCTTGCTCACGACGCCCCAGCTCGCGAACCCGACGATCGCGACGGCGGCGTAGGCCAGCCAGCTCATCGTCGTCGTCCGGCCGGGAGCATCCGCATGGTCGCCGACCGTAGCCCCGTGACGGCCCCCGGCCGGCGTCCCGCGCCGAAGATCCCTCCCTCGACCACCGTCATCACCTCCGAAGGAGGAGGCCGTGCGGGGTGCCCGCGACGGGCGGCGCGGTCGTGGCGGGACGTCCGCGCGAGCGCCATCCGCTCAAGCCCGAGCCCGTCACGACCGATGGCGACCGGATGGGTCGCCCGCGCACGTCCCCGATCCCCGCCCCCGGACGCCGCCCACGCCGCGCGGCCGCGACCACCACGGGCGCGCTGGCCGTCGTCGTCGCGATGCTGCTCGGCGTCGGGCCGACGACGCCGACCCTCGCCGCCGCGAGCGATGCGTGGTCGACGCCCCACGGCGATCGGGGCGTGGTCCACGGCGTCGTGGTCGACGACGACGGTCGCCCGGTCGAGGACGCCGTCGTCGACGCGAGCGCCACCCGGCGGGTCGACGGCGGATCCCGCTCCGTGGGATCGCATGACACCACCGACGATCGTGGCCGGTACCGCATCGTCCTCGTCGAGGATTGCGACCTGCTCGGCAACGGCTTCGGGGTCACCTCGCGCAAGCCCGGCTACATAGGCGGCGCGAGCGGCAAGCCCGACCCGCCGACGCCCGGCTGGACGATCCGCCACGTCCGGCCCGGCGCCGGCGAGGTCGAGCGGGTGGACCTCGTGATGCGTCGGCGGTCGGCGACCGTGTCCGGCCGGATCACGGTCCGCGGTGGCGCGCCCGCCGGCGAGCGCCTGCAGGTGTGGGTGCACCCCGAGGGGGAGCAGGGCGGCCTCGACGACGTCACCGTCCACCCCGACGGCCGCTACGAGGCCCTCGTCCCGGCGGGCCCCGTGTCGGTGAGCGCCCAGAGCCGGTTCGGGCTGCCCGGCCACTGGCTCGGGCCCCAGCCCGGCGGCGGCCCCGCACGCAACCGCCTCGTCGTGGCTCCGGACGAGGACCGTCCCGGTGTCGACATCGAGCTGGCCGCGCGGCTGCCGCACCTAGCGATCGACCAGTACGGGTCGCACCACGACGGCCACGACGCGTCGTCGTCCGGCACCTACCCGCCGCCGCGCTACCCGATCGACGAGACCCCGCACCCGGGCTCCGTCACCGGGCCGATCGCACGGACCGAGCCGTTCCGGATGTGGATGTCGGACGCGTTCGGCGACGCGCCGTGGCTCGTCCGCGGATGGGGCTTCAACAGCTACGAGATCCCCATCGCCAACGACGGCGACGACGACCTGTGGATCCGCGAGGTGCGGTTCGAGGGCCGCGACGCCGCCCTGTTCCGGTGCGAGGACCACGGCCGGTCGTGGGTCGCCCTGCCGTGTCGTGCCGGGGACGTCCTCGGGCATCGCCACGGCGTGCTGCGGATGCTCGCCGCCGGAACGATCCCGATCGTCGTGGACGAGGCGGTGCGTCGCGACGCGTACGAGGCGACGGCGGTCGTCGCGACCAACGCGGCCGACAGTCCCCATCGGGTCCCGATGCGGGTGGCCGACCTGACGGATGACGTGCGCGCCGCCTGCGCGCACGTGCCCTGCCCGCCCGGGATCGAGCCGGCCGACAGCCCCGCCGACGTCGGGGATCCGGGCGCGGCGGCGGCAGCGACGCCGCCGACCGCCGCACCGACGCCGCCGGCGACCGGCCGCCCGGTCGTCCGCCGCGCCAGGATCCTCCGGTCCGCGATCCGCCTGACCCGCGCGCGGGTGCGGTTCGTGCTGCCCGGCGCGGCGCGCGGCCGGATCAGGATCGAGCGGCGTCGCACCCGTGGCCGGAAGCGCGTGTGGATCGCCGTCCGCCGCAGCTCGTTCTCGACGCGTCGCGCGGGCACCGTCACCCGTCGCCTGAAGGCCCTTCCCGCCGGCCGCTACCGCGTGCGCCTGCGCGTCACCCCGCGCGGCGAGCGGGCGCGCACGATCACCGCGATCCGCCGGACGCGCTGACGCCGCGCGGGATCAGACGAACGACGTCCGGGCCCGCCCCCGGATCCGCTGGACCTCACGGGCCTTCCGACGCGCGGCGGCGGCGAGCGGGAAGTAGCGCAGGCGCTCGGGCAGCCGACGGTGGACCGGACGGGCGACGGCGAACAGCAGCTCGAGCTCCACGTCGTGGCGGCGCGTCCAGTCCAGGCCCAGCTTCTCGCGCGCGTCGGCGGGCATGAACCCGACGGTGACGAGGTAGGCGAGGTGCGCCACCGTCTCCTCGACCGGCCTCCACAGCGGACGGAGCGCCCGGGGGAGGAACGGCGGGGCCGGCAGGTGCAACCCGGGGCCGACGAGGAACCGGGCCTCCGGGTGGGCCTCCAGCCGCTCGCGGATCATCTCGTCGTAGTACTCCCAGTACGCCTCGCGCGTGGGCGGCATGAACCGACGCGGCACCTGCAGGATGTCGCCGAGCTTGAGGATCTCCTCGTACAGCGCGTCCTGCTCGTCGTCGGTCATCGGCCGGCCCTTGACGTACGGCCAGCTCGTGACGGTGGCCGCGAACGCCGTGCCATGCACCCACGCGTACGCCTCGGCGTTCAGCGCGCTGTAGCGGCGGCCCTGCTCGTCGGTCCCCTTGATCGGAGCGTGCAGCCGCCGCAGCCGCTCGCCCTCCTCGATCGCGGCCTGCCCGCCGTAGATCCACAGCAGCACCGAGTCGAGCGACCGCTGCGCCCGACCGCCGGGATCGGTGCGGTACACCGAGTGCCGCTCGACGGCCGCGCCGATCGTCGGGTGCATGACCTGCAGGACGAACGCCGACGACGTCGTCATGAGGCCCAGCGTGTTGCCGGTGACGTCCCACATGATCGAGTCGGGACCGAGCAGCTCGGGAGCGGTCCTCGCGCCCGGGTCGGTCCGGCCGGGGGCCTCGGCGGCGTCACCGGAGTCGGTGGGCGAGGTGGCCGGGGCGGGATTGGCGGAGGGGCCGTGCATGGTCGTCGACCTCGATCGGTTTGAGACAAACTGCCCTGCTTCGTCCCATCGTAACGCCGCGGGAGCGCGGCGTCCAACCCGGAGCCCGACGGCCCGGGGCGCCGCACGGGTACCGTGCCGCGCATGCCCACCGAGAAGCCGCAGGTCGAGATCCCCGACGCCAAGCCCGCGCCGTACGCGCTCGACGTCCGCGACATCACCGTCGGCGACGGCGACGAGGCCCGCAAGGGGCAGACGGTCGAGGTGCACTACGTCGGCGTGTCGTTCGCCACCGGCAAGCAGTTCGACGCGTCGTGGGACCGCGGCGACACGTTCAAGTTCGGCTTGGGCCGCGGCATGGTCATCCCCGGCTGGGACCAGGGCGTCGAGGGGATGAAGGTCGGCGGTCGCCGCCGCCTGACGATCTCGCCCGAGCTCGCGTACGGCAAGCAGGGCGCCGGCGGCGTCATCGGCCCGGACGAGACGCTCGTCTTCATCGTGGACCTCGTCGGGGTGCGCTGAGTCGACCGCGGAGGCGCGCCGCCATCCTGGCGCGCATACGCTGTCGCGGCGCATCACCTCGGGCGTGCGCCACCGGCCCGGTCCGGCGTGAGAGGGTGATCGTGTCCCGCTGCGCCACGCAGCACCCCCCACGAAGGAGATCGTCCGATGACGACCCGTCCGTTCCGTCCCCGGTGGCACCTCGCCGTCCTGGGTACCGCCGCACTCGCCTTGTCAGGCGCCACGTCGGCCACCGCGGCCCAGCCGGCCGAGCCCGACAGCCCGCAACGCTCGTCGATCTCGCACAAGAACTGGCAGTTCACCCTGCACGCCGCCGAGGGCGGAGGAGGGCCGATCGGCATCGCGGTCCGCCACGAGCAGGGTGGCCTGGAGACCGTGCTGCGGCCCGATCGCGACCTCGACTGCCCCGAGGCCGGCGGCATCGCCGGCGGATGCCAGTCGGTCGTCGACTACCCGCGCCACGACTCCCTGCGCGGCAAGGGCATGATCGTCCACGCCGAGACCCCGGACGAGTTCCATCCGCCCGAGGTCGTCGCCGTCCTCAACACCGGCGGAGCGAGCGGCTCGTTCTCGGCCATCGGCTACCACCGCGGCCAGGACGGCCCGTGGCGGCACTCCACGCTCGACAGCGGGTCGACCGCGATCATCACGGACGGCAAGGGCCGGATCCGCGTCGGCGACCCGCGGTGGGAGTCGCTCGACTGGTCGCGGGCCGCGCGCTACCCGTACCAGTCCTGGTACACGTACTCGCCGACGAAGGGCGAGCGCGGAGGCTGGGAGCGCGCCTCGAGGAAGAGCGACCACCGCAAGGAGCTCCGCAGCGCCACGCGGAAGCTCTCGCGGCTGAAGAAGTCCAAGGGACGCCAGGCCCGTGAGGGCCAGCGCGCGGTCCGCGGCGTGATCGCGGCGCACCGCAAGGCCCTGGGCCAGAAGAAGTCGCTCCGCAACGCCCGCAAGAGCTACCGCCGCATGTACGGCTCGGCGAGCCTCAAGCGCCTGGACCGCGGGCTCCGGCGGGTCAAGCGCGTCGGCTCCTGACGCCGTCGTCGTCGCGGATCGCCGTCGTCCCTCGACGGTGGTCCGCGAGGACGGCCCGCGACGCGCGCCCCCGCCTACCGCGGCGGGTCCGCGTCGAGCGCGGTCCGGAACCCCTCGCGCCACGACGGGAGCGCCGGCTCCCACCGCAGCTCCTGCCGGGCCCGCGCGTTGTCGGCGCCGCGCATCTCGAGCGCCATCCCGGCGACGAGGGGCCCCGCGGCCACGCGGGCGACCCACCGCGGGAGCCGCAGCGGCCGTCCCGCCCCCAGCGCCCGGGCGAGCTCGGGGGTCCACTCGCGCTGCGCCGCCGGCTCGTCGTCGACGACGTTGTAGATCCCCGGTCCGCCGCGCTCGACCGCGGCGACCGTCGCCGACGCGGCGTCGTGGACGTGGACGTACGACGTCAGCCCCGTGCCCCGCCCCACGATCGGCAGCATCCGCCGGCGGGTCATCCGCTCGAACGACCCGCCCGGCGCGAGGTACGTCCCCGGCCCGTAGAAGAACCCGTACCGCAGCGCCAGCCCCACGAGGCGGTCCGATCCGATGACGCGACGCTCGTTGTCGACCATGATCCGGATCGCCTCGCCCATCGGCTCCGGCGCGTCCGTCCAGGGCCGCCCGTCCTCGTCCTGCACGCGGTCGCCCTCGGGCGCGTAGAGGAACGCGATCGACTGGACGAGGTAGCGCCCGACGCCGTGCGCCTCGGCGGCGGCGAGCAACGCGCCGGTGCCGTCGCGGCGCACGCGGTTCGTCTCGCCGTAGAGCAGGTCGAGGCGGCGCAGGTCGTACTCCTCCGGCAGGCTCGTGAGCTGGTCGACGACGACGTCCGGGCGCAGCTCGCGAACGGTGCGGTCGACGGCGCCCCGGTCGAGGACGTCGAGGACCACCGCGTCGGCCCCGGTGGCCCGGATCGCGGCGGCGCGGTCGTCGCGCCGGGTGATGCCGACGACGTCGTGCCCGGCGGCGAGCAGCTGTGGCACGAGCGGCCGGCCGATCGCTCCGCTCGCGCCGGCGACGAGGACCCTCATCCGCCCCTCCCCCGTCCCGCGGCGGGGGCCCCGGGCGACGTTCCGCCGGCGGCGCCCTCCGCGCCGCCGCCGCGCATCGCGCTCGCGGTGAGCGACGCGCCGAGCAGCGCCATCCCGGTCAGGGTCACCCCGTCGAAGACGCCGACCCAGTCGCGGTGCGCCTCGCCCAGGTCGACCCAGTGGTTCACGGCGTGCAACGCGAGCGTTGCGGTCGCCGCGGCGAGCACCCCGGAGCGCAACGCCGGCCACCGCAGCGTCGCGAGGAGCGCCAGGCCGACGATGCCCGCGGTGACCGCTTCGGGCGGGAGCGTCGTCGGCGATCTGCGGGGGACGGTGTCCGGGGAGCCCATGGCGGGGACGCTAGACCGCGACCGGTCCCCTGCCAAGATCCACTTCGATGCCTGGATCGGGTACCGGTGCGGCGGGACCGGAGCTCCTCGTCGAGCTCGACCGGAGCGCGACGCGGACGCTGCGCGCCCAGCTCGAGGACGGCTTGCGCGGCGCCGTCCACGCGGGCAGGCTCGCGCCCGGTGCGGCGATGCCCTCGTCGCGGGCGATGGCCCGCGACCTCGACGTGTCGCGCCGCCTCGTCGTCGACGCCTACGCCCAGCTCGTCGCCGAGGGGTACCTCGCCACCCGCCCCGGGGCGGGCACGTTCGTGGCGGGGACGGCGGGTGGCGCCGTGTCGACCGGTGGCCCGCTCGCCTCCGGCGGCGCGGTCGCCCCCCGGGGCCCGGCCGTCTCCGGTGGCTCCGCGGTGGCGGGCGTCCCGGCGACCACCGGGCGCACGCGGTCGGCGACCGTCCCCCCGGCGCCACCGCGGTTCGACCTCTTCCCCGGCCGTCCGGACCTCTCCGCGTTCCCGCGGGCCGCGTGGACGCGGGCGCTGCGCGACGTGCTGCGGGCGCTGCCGGACCACCGCCTGGGCTACCCGGACCCGGCGGGCGTCCCCGAGCTGCGCGGCGTCCTGGCCGACTACCTCGCGCGGGCGCGCGGCGTGGTCGCCGGCCCGGAGAGGATCGTCGTCACGTCCGGCGCCGTCCAGGGGCTCGCGCTGCTCGCGCGGGCGCTCGCGGCCGGCGGCCCCGCGGTCGTCGCCGTCGAGGATCCGAGCCTGCCCGACCACCGCCGGGCGCTCGAGCACGCCGGGGTCCGGATCCGACCGGTCCCCGTCGACGACGACGGGGTGTGGGTGGACGGCCTGGGCGACGCGACGGCGGCGCTCGTGACCCCGGCGCACCAGATGCCGACCGGGGTCGCGCTGTCGCAGGAGCGACGTGCCGCGATCGTCTCGTGGGCGAGGTCCGGGGGCCTCGTGATCGAGGACGACTACGACGCGGAGTTCCGCTACGACCGGCCGCCGCTCGCCGCGCTGCAGGGCCTGGCCCCGGACGACGTCGTCCACGTCGGGTCCGTGTCGAAGACCCTCGCCCCGGCGCTGCGCCTGGGGTGGCTCGTCCTGCCCCACCGGCTCGTCGCCCCGGTCGTGGGCGAGAAGCTCCTCGACGACATGGGTGGGGACGCGCTGTCGCAGCTGACGCTCGCGCGCCTCGTCGAGACCGGCGGCTACGACCGTCACCTGCGGACCCTGCGGCGCCGTCACCGCGCCCGCCGCGACGCGCTGACCGCCGCCCTCGCCCGGCACCTGCCGCAGGCGCGCGTGCTCGGCGTGGCCGCAGGGCTCCACGCCACCGTCGCGCTCCCCCGGCCGATCGACCCGCTCGCGCTCGACGCGGCGCTCGCCGAGCGGTCGGTCCGCGTCTACGGCATGACGCCCCGGTCCCTGCTCGTCGGCTACGCCGCCCACCCCGCGCCGGCGCTCGACGAGGCCGTCCGCCGCCTGGCGGACGCGCTGGCCGAGGTCGGCGGCGCGACCTATCCCAACGCCCGCGCGATCGCCCGCCCGGCGGTGCGACCGCTGAACATGCACCCCCCGACGAAGGTGCCCTCGAGCGAGTTGTAGCCGTGCATGCCACCGCCGCCGAACCCGGACACCTCGCCGGCGGCGTACAGGCCCGGGAACGCCTGGCCCGCCGGGGTCTGCACGCGGCCCTCCAGGTCGGTCTCCAGCCCGCCGAGGGTCTTGCGGGTGAGGATGTTGAGCTTCACCCCGATGAGCGGGCCGGCCTTCGGGTCCAGCAGCCGGTGCGGCGCGGCGACGCGGGTGATGCGATCCGGGATGTACCGGCGGGCGGCCCGGATCGCGGTGACCTGCGAGTCCTTCGTGAACGGGTTGAGGATCTCGCGGTCACGGGCGACGACCTCGCGCTCGACGTCCTCGTACCGCAGCAGCGGCGCGTCGGTCAGGGCGTTCATCCCGGCGACGAGGTCGCGCAGGTCGTCGCGGACGACGAAGTCCGGCCCGTGGTCCATGAACTTCTGCACCGGCCCGGGAGGACCGGACGCCAGCCGCTGGCGCAGCAGCTCGCGGATGCTGCGGCCGGTGATGTCGGGGTTCTGCTCCGACCCGGACAGCGCGAACTCCCGCTCGATGATCTTGCCGGTGAGGATGAACCACGTGTGGTCGTGGCCCGTGGTGCCGATGTGCGCGAGCGTCCCGAGCGTGTCGAAGCCCGGGAACAGCGGGACCGGCAGGCGCTTGCCGGTGGCGTCGAGCCACAGCGACGACGGGGCGGGAAGGATCCGGATGCCGTGGTGGCTCCACACCGGGTCCCAGTTGCGGATGCCCTCGACGTAGTGCCACATCCGGTCGCGGTTGATGAGGTTGGCGCCGGCGTCCTCGGCGATCCCGAGCATCCGGCCGTCGGTGCTCATCGGCACCCCGGAGATGAGGTTGGTCGGCGCCGGCCCCAGGCGCTCCGGCCAGTTGCGGCGGACGAGGTCGAAGTTCGCGCCGATCCCGCCGGAGCTCAGCACGACCGCCTGCGCCTGCGCGGTGAACGCCCCGACGACCTCGCGGGAGCTGTCCTCGCCCCGCGCGGCGGCGCTCGGCTCGAGGACCGAACCGCTCACCCCGGTGACGGTCCCGTCGGTGACGGTGAGGTCGTCGACGCGGTGACGGAACGCGAACCGCACGAGGCCGCGCTCCTGCGCCGCGCGCACGCGACGGACGAACGGCTCGAGCAGGCCCGGCCCGGTGCCCCAGGTGATGTGGAACCGCGGCACCGAGTTGCCGTGCCCGGTGGCGCCGTGGCCGCCGCGCTCGGCCCAGCCGGGGTTGGGCATCACGCGGACGCCCATGTCGTGCAGCCACCGGCGCTTCTCCCCGGCGGCCCACTCGACGTAGGCGCGCGCCCACCTGCGCGGCCACGCGTCCTCGTCGCGGTCGAACGCCGCGCTGCCCTGCCAGTCCTGCCACGCCAGGTCGAACGAGTCCTTCACGCCCATCCGCCGCTGCTCCGGCGAGTCGACGAGGAAGAGCCCGCCGAGCGACCAGAACGCCTGCCCGCCGAGTGACGCCTCGGGCTCCTGGTCGAGGACGAGCACGGTGCGCCCGCGCTCGGCGAGCTCGGCGGTGGCGGCCAGCCCGGCGAGGCCCGCCCCCACGACGACGACATCGGCCTGCAACGGTGCGGAGCTCACGGTGCGGACTATGTCAGAGACCGGTCGGTATGTGAAACCGATTCCGGTGGGATTCAGGCCCCGTCGGCGTCGACCAGCAGCGGCATCCCGCGCCGCACGAGTCGCGACAGCGGCCCGCGGAGCCGTCGCACCGCGTCCATGTCGCCGGTCGCGACCCGCGTCGTGACGAGGGTGCTGATCGCGGCGACCACCGCCTCGCAGAGGAACCGCTCGTCCTCCCCGCGCGCGCCGACGAGCGTGGCGATGAGCGCGGCGAACCGCTCCTGCGACGCGATCCGCCGGTCGAGCGCCTCGGGACCGGCCGCGTAGACCTCGACGAGGAACAGCCGCGCGAACGCCGGCTCGTCGGCGATCGCGTCGAGGAACGCGCCGAGGAGCCGGTCCAGGCGCTCCGCCAGGACGTCGGGCCCGGACGCGGGCGCGACCCCGGCCGTCCAGCCCGACGGGGCCGGGTCCGCCTCCGCACCGTCGGCGGTGGCCCGGTCGACGACGCGTTGCTGGACGATCTGCGCCGCCGCGTCGAACGCCGACGCGAAGCAGTCCTCCTTCGACGTGAACAGCGCGTAGAACGTCTGCCGCGACACCCCGGCGCCGCGCAGCACGTCCGCCACCGACGTGGCGCCGTAGCCCTTCTCGGCCATCGCGTCGGCCATCGCGAAGAGGATCCGGCCGCGCTGGGACCGCTCGACCTCGTCGCGCGACAGGCCGTGCCGACCGCGTGGCAGGCGGGCGGGCGCCCCGTCGAGGACCGGGGAGTCGGTGACGTCGGGCCCGCTCACGACAGCCGCCCCCGTCGTCCGCGCGGCTCGTCGAGGTCCAGGCGCAACGTCTCGATGACCATCGCGAGCATGTCGTAGTGGCCGACGAGCATGAGCAGCTCGATCGCCTCGCGCTCGTCGAGGTGGCGTCGCACCTCGGCCCAGCGCTCGTCGTCCAGGCGTCGCTCGGCGACGAGCGCGTCGGCCGCCCGCAGCAGGGCCTGCTCGCGCGGGGACCACCCGTCGGCGTCCGGTCCGGCGACCAGGCGGTCGACGTCGGCCGCGGTCACCCCGCAGCGGCGACCGAGTCGCACGTGGTGCTCGAACTCGTACCGCGACCCGCGCAGGTGCGCGACGCGGATGATGAGCATCTCGGTCTCCCGACGACCGATCCGCCCGCCCGGCATGAGCCGCCCGGCGAACATGAGCCAGCCGCGGAACAGCCCGCGGTGCCGGCCGAGGGTCGTGAAGACGTTGGGCGGCGTCGTGCCGGTCGCCAGGCCCGACAGGCGCGAGAACGCCCAGTTGGGCAGGCCCAGCTCACGCAGGCCGCCGGGGGGGATGCGGGGCGTGCCCGCGGTCGACGCGACGTTCGATCGATCCCGCGGGTCGGCCGGCCCGGCGGGCCGGTCGGGGGACGCGTGCGACACCATGCCCCCACCCTATCGTCATGAACACCGGTGTCTACGACTATGGCCCGCGGCCCCGCGGGCCGGGGGGATCGCGCCGACGGCGATCGTCGTCAGCCGCCCTTCGCGGCCTCGCGTGCCGCCCGCGCGGCGAGCTCGCGCTCGGTGACGTCGCGGGCCACGGCGACCGAGCCGTGCGCGCGTCCGTCGGCCCCGAGGACCACCGCGAAGCCCATCTCGACGTAGCGCCGCCCCCCGTCCTTGGCGAGCGCCCGGGTCAGGCGCGCGTCACGACCACCGGCCGTCGCGCCGCGCTCGATCGCGGCGTGGAACCCGCGCCAGTGGGCGTCGCGCAGGCGCTCGGGAACGATGAGGTCGAGGCTCTGCCCGAGCGCCTCCTCGGCGGTGAACCCGAAGAGCGCGACGCACCCGCGGCTCCACCGTCGGATCCGTCCCTCGCGGTCGGCGTAGATCACCGCCTCGGCGGCGTGCTCGAGGATCTCGGCGTCGAGCGTGCCCGCCTCCGGCGTCGCCGGCGCGTCGGGTCCCGCGGGGTCGACGCCGCCGGCGTCGCCATCGTCACGTGGGCCGGTGCCGTCGTCGTGGGTCATCGGTCAAGGATCCCGCTCCCGCGTCGACGGCGCGTCCGGCCGAAGGCCCTTGCCCCCGCGCCCGTCGCCTTGGTACAAGACGGAGGGGAGAACCCACTCCCCCAGGAGGCCCCGTGGCCAACCACCTGACCCCCGAAGAGCTGGCCGACGCCCGTGGCGTCGACCGGACCGAGATCATCGCCATGTGCATCCAGCACGGCGTGCCGATCTACCAGGGCAAGATCGACCGCTGGCTCTACGAGGTGGCGGTGCGGGGCCAGGAGCCGCCCGTCATCTCCGCGGGGCAGCGGCACATGAACTAGCGGCGTCCCTCCGTCCCCTCCCCCTTCCGTCGAGCGGGGTTCAGCTCGGGCGTCCGCGCGCCGATGCCCGTCGTACGAACCGATCCCACGGGCGGACAAGAGGAGGCGACGATGGGCACGGTCACCCACTGGTACGAGGATGGCGGCGCGACGCTCGCCTGCTGCGTCGACCACCGCGACGGACTCACCCTCACCGCGCGCCTGACCTGGGCCGACGCGGCCGACGCCGACCGGCACGCCTACGCCGCGCTCATGGCGGTCCGGCGCGCGTTCACCACCCCGGCGCGCCTGCCGCGGCGCACCGGATCACGGGCGTTGCGCCTGGGCCCGGTGGCGGTGTCGACGACGACGATCGCCACCCCGGTCACCTGGCGCACGCTGCGCTGGAGCGCCCAGGTCGACAGCGGACGGGTGCGGGTGTTCGCGTCGAGCCACCCGGGACGCGCGTCGCTCGTGGCGGTCCGGTCGGGGTTCGCGCCGCACGCCGGGCGCACGCCGGCCGTGCCACGATCCCTGTCGTGATCCAGGCCGAGCCGATCAACGCACGCTTCGTCGGGGGCCCGCTGGACGGCGAGACGCACCGTCTCGCCCACCGGCTGCCGTTCGTCCAGGTGCCGGGTCCGGGCGAGTCGTTCTTCGCCCGGCTCCACGTGGAGCGCCCCGCCGACGTGCCCGACGAGCGCCTGTACACGGTGCAGGGCGCCGACGATCCCGAGACGCTCGTCTACCACGTCGCCACCCGGTCGCCCGAGCCGGCGGCCGACGCCGGCGCGACCGCGACCGCGACCGACGCCCCGCAGACCGACGCCGGCGGCGCGACCGACGACGCCACGCCACCGGCCGACGGCCCCGGCGGACGAGCCACCCGCTCCTGAGCGCCCGGTCCGGGGTCGCGCACGGTGGCGGTCTACGTCGACCCGGCGATCTGGCCGTGGCGCGGCCGTCTGTGGTGCCACCTGCGGGCCGACTCCCCCGACGAGCTGCTGCGGTTCGCCGCGCGACTGGGCCTGCCCCGCCAGTGGCTCCAGACCCGGCCGGGCCAACCGTGGAAGGACCACTACGACCTGCCGTCCGACCTGCGGTTCCAGGCGGTCGCGCTCGGCGCCGTCGAGATCGACGTCCACGCCAGCGCGCTGCTCACCCGGCGGATGAAGGCCGCGTACCTCCGGGCGTGACCGCGCGCCCCTCGACGCCCGCGGCGCCGTCCGGCGCGCGGGTGCGCGGACGGACCCGACCGACGCCCGCGTCGCATCACGTCGGCGGCGGCCCCGACGCCGCCCGCCCCATCCGCCCTGCGCATCCCCGGACGTGCGCGACGAGCTCCGCCGGACCGTCGATGCGGTAGTCGTGGACGAGGAAGCCCAGGTGGACCGCGAGCCAGCTCAGCGAGTCGGCGCGGGTGCGGATCCGGCAGGTCGCGTTGTCGACCGGCTCGATCTCGCCGCGGAACCACCCGACCTCGCGCGGGATCTCCTCGGCCGGGGCGAAGACGGTCACCACCGCCTCGTACCGCGTCGGCATCGACGCGATCGACGAGCGGACGTACGCCGCCGCGTCGCCGCCCGGCGGCACGCGGGGCGCGAACCGCGTCCCCGACGGCCGCGGGTCGGCGATCCGGTCGACCCGGAAGGTGCGCCAGTCCTGACGACGCGCGTCCCACGCGGCCAGGTACCACCGCCGCTGGTGGTTGACCAGGCGGTGCGGCTCGACGGTGCGCTCGCTCCGCTCGCCGTCCCGCCGGCGATAGCCGAAGCGCAGGCGCTCCCGGTCGCGGCACGCCTGGGCGATGGTCGCCAGCGCGTCCGCGTCGACCGCGCTCGGCGGACCGAGCGTCGGCGCGATCGCGGACTGCAGCGCCTCCACGCGGCGTCGCAGCTTGGGCGGCAGCACCTGCTGGAGCTTGGCGAGCGCCCGGACCGACGCCTCCTCGATCCCGGCGACCGATCCCCCCGCGGCCGTGCGCAACCCGACCGCGATCGCGACGGCGTCCTCGTCGTCGAGCAGCAGCGGCGGCAGCTGGCTGCCGGCCTGCAGTTGGTACCCGCCGCCCGCTCCGCGCGCCGCATCGACCGGGTAGCCCAGCTCGCGCAGCCGGTCGACGTCGCGCCGCAGCGTGCGCTCGCTGACGTCGAGCCGGTCGGCCAGCTCGGGCCCGGCCCAGTAGCGGTGGGTCTGCAGCAGCGACAGCAACCGCAGCATGCGGGACGTCGGATCGGCCATGCCGCCATGATCGCGCGGCTTCCGGTCAGGATGTGGCCTGAATCCCCCGGAGGCTGGTCGCATGATCAACGCCGAGGGACTGACCCGCACCTTCCGGGTCGACGACGAGACCGTCGAGGCCGTGCGCGGCATCGACCTGCGGGTGGACGAGGGCGAGCTGGTCGCGTTCCTCGGGCCCAACGGGGCGGGCAAGTCGACGACGCTCCGGATGCTCACGACGCTGCTGCCGCCGACCAGTGGCCGCGCGACCGTCGCCGGGCACGACATCGCCGCCGATCCCGACGGCGTGCGGCGCCGGATCGGGTACGTCGGACAGGGCGACGGCGCCGGCCACAGCCACCGTGTGCGCGACGAGCTCGTGACGCAGGGCCGGGCGTACGGCATGTCCCGCGCGGCGTCCGACGCCCGGGCCGACGAGCTGCTCGAGGCGCTGCAGCTCACCGAGCTGGCCGACCGCAAGGCCTCGATGCTGTCCGGCGGTCAGCGGCGCCGGCTCGACGTGGCGCTGCTGTTCCTCGACGAGCCCTCCACCGGCCTGGATCCGCAGAGCCGCGCCAACCTGTGGGGCCACATCCTGCGCCTGCGGGCCGAGACGGGGATGACGATCTTCCTCACCACCCACTACCTGGACGAGGCCGACGGCATGGCCGAGCGGGTGATGGTGATGGACACCGGCCGGGTCATCGCCGACGACACCGCCGCCGGGCTCAAGGCCGACCTGGCCCGCCGCACCGGCGTCGATCGTCCGTCGCTCGACGACGTCTTCCTCGATCTCACCGGCCGCAGCCTGCGCGAGAGCTTCATCGCCCCGGTCACGGCGCCGCTCGCCCCGCCGGTCGCGGCCTGAGCCGCACCGCGCCGCCCGACGCCCTCGGCCTGAGCCGCACCGCGCCGCCCGACGCCCTCGGCCGGCGCCACCCATCCGTCGTTCCTTCCCACCCCAGGAGTTCCCGATGTCCAGCATCACCGCCCCCATCACTCGCCGTCCGGCCGCCGCGTCCGCTCGCGGATCGCTGGCCCATGACGTGCGGACCGTGTTCCGCCGTGAGCTGCAGCCGCTGGTCCGGGAGCCGTTCACGCTCGTGTTCGGCATGGTCCAGCCGCTGTTCTTCCTGGCCCTGTTCGGCCCGCTGCTGGTGAGCACCACCGGCCTGGGCGACGCCGGGACGCTGCAGTGGTTCGTGCCGGGGATCCTCGTCATGTCGACGCTGTTCGCCACGTCGATGACCGGATCGAACCTGCTGGCCGAGGTGCAGAACGGGTCGCACGAGCGGATGCTGGTGACCCCGTTGCGCCGATCGGCGTTGATCGTCGGCCGGGCGTTGAAGGAGATCGTCCCGGTGATCGGCCAGGCGGTGCTGATCGTGCTCGTGTCGCTGCCGTTCGGGTTCGATCCGCACGCGGCCGGCGGCCTGATCGGCCTGGTCCTCCTGGCGACGTTCGGCGTCGGCCTGGGAGCCCTGTCCTACGCCCTGGCGCTGGCGGTCAGGGACCAGGAGTGGATGTTCTGGATGGTCCAGCAGACGTTCCTGTTCCCGCTGATGCTGCTGTCGGGCATGCTGTTGCCGATCGACGACGGCCCCGGCTGGCTCCGTGCCCTGTCGGCCGCCAACCCGTTGACCTACGTCGTCGACGCGGAGCGCGCCCTCTTCGCCGGCGACGTCGGCGCCACGACGGTTCTCTGGGGCGTCCTCGCCGCCGCGGGCACCGCCGCGGCCGGCCTGACGATCGGCGTACGGACGATCCGTCGGACGGCGGGCTGAGGCGGCCGGCGGGTGGGACGACCCACGGTCGGTCGGCCGACCGCCGGGCGGTCAGCCGACCCGGTCGGCGACCGTCGCGTCCGCCGGAGCTCCGCCGTCCACCGCGGCTTCGGCCGCCGCCCGCTGACGCGCCAGGTACTTCGCGGCGGTCTTCCTCCGGCCGGGGATCTGGATCGGGGCGCGCTCGCGGGCCTCGCCGATGACGCGCTCGGCGAGCTGGGCCGGCGTCTCGCCCGGCAGCAGGCGCGCGCCGGCCGCGGGCTGGAAGAACTCGACCCGCAGGGTGGGGCGCTTGGGGAACCGGATGACGTCGACGACCCCGGTGATCGCGACGCCCAGCACGATCGCCTCGGGGACCGCCTCGGCGAGCCGGCCTGCGCCGCTACGCGGTCGCAGGTAGCCCCCGCGCGAGATCGTGCCCTCGGGGAACACGCCGATGCACGCCCCGTCGCGCAGCTCGCCGATCGCGGCCTCGAGCGCACGGGCGTCGCCCTTGCCACGCTCGATCGGGATCTGGCCCATCCCGTCGAGCACCGGACCCAGGAGCGGGAACCGCCAGAGGGTGGACTTCGCGAGCGCGCGGATCTGGCGGTGCTCCCGTCCGGCGACCCCGACGATGACCGGATCCCAGTAGCTGTCGTGGGTCCCCAGCAGCAGCAGCGGTCCGTCGGTGAGCAGCTCCGTGCCGACGACCTCGAGCCGGCCCCACCGGCGGGCGATCGGTCCCGCGAGCGTCATCACGGCACGGTAGGCGGGCGTCAGCTTCTCCACGTCGGAAACGGTACCCGGACGGGCGGGGTCACCGGGTGACGAGGCCGCGACGCCGCCGGGCCTCAGGGACGCCAGACGCGGAAGACGTCCGTCTGGACCTGCTTCTGCCGGTAGGTGCCGCGGAACACCGGTCCCGATCCGGTGACCCACTCGCCGCGGCGCGGATCGCGCTCGGGCCGTAGCGCGGGCCTCACGTCGAGGACGCTGATCCCGGGCAGGGTGACGCCGCCGTCGGGGTGTCGCTCGCGGACGATGACGTGCAGGTCGCCGTCCCCGTCCGGGTCCACCGACTCGATCGCGATCACCGTCCCCCGCACCGCCCGGCACCCATACCGCGGGGACGGCGTCGGCGTCGGGCAGGTGGCGGTCCACGACGCGGGCGGCGGTGGCGGATCCCGCCGTGTGGTGGCCGGTGGCGGCGATCCTGAGGTGGTCGTCCCGGGCGTCGTCGGCGATCCCGCAGCGTCCTCGGTCGTCGTGCCGGGCGTCGTCGTGGTGCCCGGCGTGCTCGTCGTGGAGCGGGTCGACGTGCTGGTCGTGGAACGGGTCGACGCGCTGGTCGGGCCGTCCCCGGCCCCGTCGGATCGCCGTCCCTCGTCGCCGCCGTCGTCCCCGCAGCCGGTCGCCGCAAGCGCCAGGACCAAGACGGTGGCAACCGCGGTGGGGGCTCCGGCCACGGTGGTGCGGGCTCGACGATCGACGGCCACCGGTGGAGCGTATGCCGTGGGCCGCGACGAACGCGCCGCCCTTAGATCGCCGGAGCGCGCATCGCCTCCCGTCGTATGACCTCGAGGTCATATTCCATGACGTTCTCGACATACGGGCGTCGAGGCACGTCGTTCCGGCAGGGACTTGCAGCAGAGAGGCTCAGGGATCACGCGTCAGCCGTCGCGGCGCGACCTGCACCCACCCGTCCTCGAGCACGTCGGCGAGCTCGTCCTCGTCGATCCCGTGGTCCAGGTGCACGCCGATCCATCCGCGGTGGCCGACGTACGGCGGACGGAAGTAGTGCTCCGGCGCGGCGTCGACCAGCGCCTCCTGCGCCCCCTCGGGCGCGGCGACCCACACCGCCAGGCGACCGTCGCCGTGGTGGTCGTCGTGGTGCATCGCGAACTGCTTGCCCTTGCCGGAGCCGACGAAGAACGACGGGGCGCCGTGGCTCACCCGCTCGTGCGTCTCGGGCAGCGCCAGGCAGATCGCGCGGACCCGCTCGAGGGGGATCGTCGCCACCGGCCTCACCCCCCGCCCGACAGCGCCTTCGGATCGACGCCGGCCTTGGCGAGCATCGCCCCCATCGCGTCGCGCACCGCGATCGCCGCCGACAACGGCCGGATCATGACGGTCAGCTCGGTGATCCGGCCATCGTCGCCGGTGCGCACCAGATCGATCCCCTGCAACGCCTTCTCCCCGACCCGTGCGCGGAAGACCAGGCCGTGGTCGGCCGGGTCCTCGCCCGTCAGCTCGCCCTCGTAGACGAAGTCCTCGAACACCTGCACGACGGCCGCGAGGACCCCGCCGACGACGTCGCGCCCGCGGTAGGTCGTGTGGGCGATCGGGGAGTTGAAGACGACGTCGTCCGCCAGCAGGTCGCGCATGGCCTCGACGTCACGGGATTCGACGGCGGCACGGAAGGGGTGCATGGGCCGAGTATCGCGGTCGCCCGACCCGTCCCGCCACCCCTGCGCGCCGCGCTATCCCTTCTTCGCCCGCCTGCGCTTGGGCGGCAGGTCGGTCGCCGTGCCCTCCGCCACCTCGGCGGCGAACGCGATCGTCTCGGACAGCGTCGGGTGGGCGTGGACCGTGAGGGCCAGGTCACCGACCTCGGCCGCCATCTCCAGCGCGAACCCGGGCTCGGCGATGAGCTCGCCGGCGTTCGCGCCGACGATGCCCGCCCCGAGCACCCGCCGCGACTCGGGATCGAGTAGGAGCTTGGTCAGGCCCGTCGGCGCATCGGTGGTCAATGCCCGCCCGGACGCCGCCCACGGGAAGACCGCGGCCTCGTACGGCGTCCCGTCGGCCTTGGCCTGCGTCTCGGTCAGGCCGACCCACGCGACCTCGGGGTCGGTGTACGCCACCGACGGGATCCCGCGCACGTCGAACGCGACGTCGTGACCGGCGATGACCTCGGCGGCGACCTTCGCCTCGTGGGTGGCCTTGTGGGCGAGCATCGGCTGGCCGACGACGTCGCCGATCGCGAAGACGTGCGGCACGTTCGTGCGCTGCTGCTCGTCGACGGGCACGAACCCGCGGTCGGTCACCGTCACGCCGGCGGCGTCGAGGCCCAGATCGGCCCCGTTGGGCCGCCGTCCGACCGCGACGAGCACCCGGTCGAAGAGCTGCGGGTCGGGGCCCGGCTCGTCGTCGCCGTCGTCGTCGCCCGACCCGGCGAACGTCGCCAGCAGCCCGTCGACGGTCGCCTCCACGGACTCCACGCGCACCCCCAGGTGGATCGCCGCGTACCGGCTCGAGATCCGCTTGGCCAGCGGCTTGACGAGGTCCTTGTCCGCGCCCGGGATGAGCTGGTCGGCGAGCTCGACGACGGTCACCTCGCTGCCGAGCGCGTCGTAGACGGTCGCCATCTCCAGGCCGATGATCCCGCCGCCGATGACGAGCAGCCGCTCGGGGACGTCCTCCAGGTCGAGCGCCCCGGTGGAGTCGATGACGCGCGGGTCGTCGGGGACGCCGGGCAGCTCGATCGGCCGCGAGCCGGCGGCGACGATCGCATGGTCGAACGTCACGACCGTGCGCGTCTCCGCGCCGTCGTCGTCGGCGCCGACGACCTCGACGGCGTGGGTGCCGACGAACGTCCCGACGCCGGTGACCGTCCGCACCTTGCGCTGCTTGGCCATGCCGGCCAGGCCGCCGGTGAGGGTCGACACCACCTGGTCCTTCCACCCGCGCAGCGCGTCGACGTCGACCTGCGGGTCGCCGAAGGTCACCCCGTGCGCGCCGATCGCGTCGGCGTCGGTGATGACCTTGGCCGCGTGCAGCAGCGCCTTCGACGGGATGCACCCGACGTTGAGGCACACCCCGCCCAGGGTCGGATACCGCTCGACGAGGACGACGTCGAGGCCCAGGTCGGCGGCGCGGAACGCCGCGGTGTACCCGCCCGGCCCGGACCCGAGCACCAGGACCTGCGCGTGCTCGTCGCCCTCGCCCGGCTTCGGTCCGCGGGCCTCGACCGGCTCGGGGCCGGATCCACCGCCGCCACGCGCGTCGGACCCGGTCAGCCCGGTCGGGCGCGGCACGCGCCCGTCGCCACCCGTCGCGCGCGATCCGTCGGACCCGCCCGCGGCGGCGCCCACCGGGGCGGGTGCGTCACCCGCCGACGATCCGGCCGACCCCGCGCCACCGGAGCCTCCGGCCGCCGCGCCGGCCCCGGCGCCACCGTTCGAGCCACCGTCGCCCCCGTCCCCGGACGCGTCGCCGACGAGCGTCAGCAGGACCGCGCCCTCGGAGACGCTGTCGCCCTCCTTGACGCGGATCTCCTCGACGACGCCCGCCTGCGGGGACGGCACCTCCATCGTCGCCTTGTCGGACTCCAGGACGACGAGCGGGTCCTCCTTCGCGATCTCCTGGCCGACCTCGACGAGGACCTCGGTGACGGGGACGTCGTCGAAGTCGCCGATGTCGGGGACCTTCACCTCGATGCTCACGACACGGACCTCCGGGACGGGGTGCGGGGGACGGCGGGCGCGCTCACAGCAGCACCCGACGCAGGTCGTTCAGGACCTTCGACAGGTGCACGCAGAACCGTGCGGCGAGCGCGCCGTCGACGACCCGGTGGTCGTACGACAACGACAGCGGCAGCATGAGCCGCGGCTGGAACGCCTCGCCGTCCCAGACCGGCTTCATCACCGACCGGGTGACGCCGAGGATCGCCACCTCGGGCGCGTTGACGATCGGGGTGAACACCGTGCCGCCGATGCCGCCGAGGCTCGAGATCGAGAACGTGCCGCCGCTCATCTCGCTTGGCGACAGCGTGCCCGCGCGGGCCTTGCCGGACAGGTCGGTGAGCTCCGCGGCGAGCTGCAGGATGCCCTTGCGGTCGACGTCGCGGATGACCGGGACGACGAGCCCGTTGGGCGTGTCGGCCGCGAACCCCAGGTGGTGGTACTTGCGCAGCACGAGCTCGTCGCCGTCGAGCGACGAGTTCAACCGCGGGTGCTCCTTGAGCGACGCCGACACCGCCTTGAGCAGCAGCGCCACCATCGTGACCTTGACGTCCTGCTGCTCGGCGTTGAGCCGCTTGCGGAACGCCTCGAGCTCGGTGATGTCCGCCTCGTCGCTGTGGGTGACGTGCGGGATCCTCACCCAGTTGCGCGCGAGGTTCGCCCCCGCCAGCTTCTGGATCCGGGTGAGCGGGATCCGCTCGACCTCGCCGAACCGCTCGAACTTCACCTTCGGCCACGGCGCCAGGCCCAGGCTCGCGCCGGCGTCGGACGGGGCCGACGACGGGCTGCTCGGCCGCACCGCGCTCTCGTCCGACGCGTGCGGGAAGGTCGCGGCCTCCTCGACGTCCTCGCGGGTGATCCGGCCGTTGCGGCCGGTGCCCTCGACGGCGTCCAGGTCGATCCCGCGCTCGCGGGCCAGCCGCCGCACCGTCGGGCTGGCGTACACGGCGCCGCCGGAGCCGGTCCGGGCCGCCGCTCCGCCGGCCGAGCGCGCACCGGAGCCGGAGCCGGCGCCCTCGCCGGCCGTGGGGCCCGGCGTCGACCCGCCCGACGGGCCCCCGGACGTCCCGGGAGTCCCCGAGCCGCCACCGTCCGACGACCCGGACCCGGACCCGGACCCGGACCCGGAGGGCGCCGTGGCGCCGCCGCCGGCGCGCCCACCCCCACCGGCCCCGGACCCGGCTCCACCACCGGACCCACCGGCCGTGGACGCGCCGCCGTCGCCGTCGGACGACGCACCACCGCCGTCGCCCTGGCCACCACCGGGAGCCCCGTCGGTGTCGAGGACGACGAGCACCGTGCCCTCCGACACCGTGTCGCCCTCCTTCACGCGGATCTCGGCGACCGTGCCGGCGAACGGCGCGGGCACCTCCATCGTCGCCTTGTCGGACTCCAGGACGACCAGCGGGTCCTCCTGCGCCACCACGTCGCCGACGGCGACGAGGACCTCGGTGACGGGAACGTCGTCGAAGTCCCCGATGTCGGGGGTCGGTACCTCGGTCAGCGTCGCCACGGGGCCTCCACGTCGGCGTCGATCTCGTACTTGTCGATGGCCCGCTGCGCGTCCTCGGGCCGGTCCAGCGCGTTCAGTGCGGCGACCACGACGTGGTGCCGGTCGACCTCGAAGAACCGTCGCAGCGCCCGCCGGAAGTCGCTGCGGCCGTAGCCGTCGGTGCCCAGGACGTGGTAGTCGCCGGGCACCCACGGCCGGATCTGCTCGGCGTGCGAGCGGACGTAGTCGGTCGCGGCGACCACCGGCACGTGCTCGCCGACCGCGCGCCCGGCGCGGTCGACGCTCGCCCCGGGGGCGAGCTGCGCGCTGACGAACGCCCCGCGCGGCGCCTCCTTGGGCCGCAGCCGGTTGTGGCGCTCCGCGGCGTGGCCGTCGCGGCCCAGCTCGCTGAACGACGTGACGCTCCACACGTCCGCGGCGACGCCGAAGTCGTCGCGCAGCAGCTCGGCGGCCGCCAGCACCTCGCGGAGGATCGTCCCCGACCCGAGCAACCGGACCTGCGGCCCGTCCACCGGCGCCACCGGGTGCATCCCGCGCAGGATGCCCTCCTCGGCGCCCTCCGGCATGGCCGGCTGGACGTAGTTCTCGTTCATCACCGTGAGGTAGAAGAAGACGTCCTCCTGCTCGGCGACCATCCGCCGCAGGCCGTCGTGGATGATCACCGCCAGCTCGTACCCGTAGGCGGGGTCGTACGCCACGCAGTTGGGGATGAGCGACGCCTGCACGTGGGAGTGGCCGTCCTCGTGCTGCAGGCCCTCGCCGTTGAGGGTCGTGCGTCCCGCGGTGCCGCCGATGAGGAACCCCCGGGCGCGGCTGTCCCCGGCCGCCCACGCCAGGTCGCCGATGCGCTGGAACCCGAACATCGAGTAGTAGACGTAGAACGGGATCATCTGGACCCCGTTGTTGGAGTACGACGTGGCCGCGGCGATCCACGACGACATCGCCCCGGGCTCGTTGATGCCCTCCTGGAGGATCTGACCCTGCCGGTCCTCGCGGTAGAACATGAGCTGCTCGGAGTCCTCGGGCTGGTACAGCTGCCCGACCTGGCTGTAGATCCCGAGCTGGCGGAACATCCCCTCCATGCCGAACGTCCGCGACTCGTCGGGCACGATCGGCACGACGTGCTTGCGGAGGTGCGCGTCGCGCAGGATCGTCGACAGGATCCGGACGAACGCCATCGTCGTCGAGTTCTCGCGTCCGGACGACCCCTCGAGCACGGACCGGAACGTCGACAGCTCGGGCACCGGGAGCGGGTCCTCGACCCGCGTGCGCCGGACGGGGAGCCCGCCCCCGAGCGCCTTGCGCCGCTCGAGCATGTGCCGCATCTCGGGGCTGTCGTCGGCGGGCTTCTTGAACGCGATGTCGTGGACCTCCTCGTCGCTGAGGTCCAGCCCGAACCGCTCGCGGAACGTCCGCAGGACGCCCTCGGTCATCTTCTTCTGCTGGTGGGTGATGTTCTGGCCCTCGCCGGACGCCCCCATCCCGTAGCCCTTGATCGTCTTGGCGAGGATCACCGTGGGCTGGCCCTCGTGCGCGCGGGCGGCGGCGTACGCGGCGTAGACCTTGCGCGGGTCGTGGCCGCCGCGGTTGAGCGCCCAGATCTCGTCGTCGGTCCAGTCCTCGACCATCCGCGCCGTCTCGGGCCGGCGACCGAAGAAGTGCTCGCGGACGTAGGCGCCGTCGCGGGACTTCATCGTCTGGTACTCGCCGTCGAGCACCTCCTCCATGACCGACACGAGGTGCCCGTCGACGTCGGCGGCCAGCAGCGGGTCCCAGCGCGACCCCCAGATGACCTTGATGACGTTCCACCCGGCGCCGCGGAACTCCGCCTCGAGCTCCTGGATGATCTTGCCGTTGCCGCGGACCGGTCCGTCGAGGCGCTGCAGGTTGCAGTTGATGACGAACGTCAGGTTGTCGAGCTTCTCGCGGCCGGCCATGCCGATCGCGCCCATCGACTCCGGCTCGTCCATCTCGCCGTCGCCGCAGAACACCCAGACGTCGCGATCCTTCGTGTCGGCGAGGCCGCGGCCCTGCAGGTACTTCAGGAACCGCGCCTGGTAGATGCCCATGATCGGGCCGAGCCCCATCGACACCGTGGGGAACTGCCAGAACTCCGGCATGAGCCACGGGTGCGGGTAGGAGGAGAGGCCCGGGCCGTCGCCGCCGACCCGCTCGGGGACGCCCAGGCCGCGCGCCCCGGACTCCTGCCGGAAGTTCCGCAGCTGCTGCTCGGAGATCCGACCCTCGAGGAACGCCCGGGCGTAGATCCCGGGCGAGCTGTGGCCCTGGAAGTACACGAGGTCGCCGCCGTGCCCGTCGCCCGGCGCCCGCCAGAAGTGGTTGAACCCGACCTCGTAGAGCGTCGCCGCCGACTGGTACGACGCGATGTGGCCGCCCAGCTCGGACGACTCGGCGTTCGCCTGCAGCACCGTCGCCAGCGCGTTCCACCGCACGAGCGACCGGATCCGGCGCTCGAGCCCGGTGTCGGTGTCGGGCCGCGGCTCCAGCTCGACCGGGATGGTGTTGACGTACGGCGTGGTGCCGTGCAGCGACGCGGTCACGCCGCGGCGGACGCCGCGCTCGACCAGCGCCTCCAGCAACGCCTCGGCGCGGTCGGGACCGTCGTGGTCGAGGACGGCGTCGAGCGCCTCCAACCACTCCTGGGTCTCCTGCGGGTCGGGATCGTCGGCGGGAACGGCGGGGGTCACCAATCAGCCCTCGGGGTCGGGGTCGGCGAAGTACTCGGGACGGCTGGCCCGCAGCGCCGGCAGCGCCGACAGGACCATCCGCAGGTGGTGGCGCAGGGCGTCCTCGGCGCGGTCGGCGTCGCCGGCGGCGACCGCCTCGACCACGCCACGGTGCTCGGCGAGCATCGCGTCGAGGTAGTCCGGGTCCGGCAGGCTCAACCGGCGGACCCGGGCCAGGTGCCCGTTGGCGCGTCGGCTGAGGTCCCACGCGATCGCGCGTCCGCTGATGACGCACAGCCGCTGGTGGAGCTCGTCGTCGAGCCGGTCGAACAGCCGGTGGTCGCCGGCGGCGACCGCCCGCCCCTGCGCCTTCAGGTCGTCCCGCAGCCCGGCGACGTCGTCCGGGCGGGCGCGCTCGGCGGCGAGCCGCACCGCAGCGCACTCCAGCGCCTCGCGGACGAACGCCGCGTCGCGCACGCCCTCGTCCGAGATCCGGGTGACGAGCGTGCCGACCTGGGGCACGACCTCGACGAGCCGCTCGTCCCGCAACGTCGCGAGGACCTCGCGGATCGGCGTGCGGCTGACGTCGAACTGCCCGGCCAGCTCGTTCTCCGACAGCTTGCGGCCGGGCGCGTAGCGGGCGTCGAGGATCGCGTCGCGCAACGCCGCGTAGACCCGGGTCCGGGCCGATCCCACGGCGGCGCGATCGGCGGTCAGCAACGACATTGGACACTAGTATGCAAGTTGGGGCTCCGGTCCGTCAAGCGGTGACGCCGATCGACCGCGCCGGTCACCGGACATCGGCCTCGGCCGCCGCCTCGAGCCGCCGGCGGACGTCCCCCGTGACCGGCCCCAGGTGGCCGGGCAGGACCGTCGCCGGGTCGAGCGCGGCCAGGCGGCGCAGGCTCTCGCGCGCCCGCTCCAGGTCGTGGTCGTAGGCGCGCACCGGCAGCGCCGGCTCCTGCGGCCGCCCCCACATGCTCGTGACGTAGAACGCGTCGCTGACGATCGCGACGCGGTCGGACGCCCGCCACAGCCCGATCTGACCCGGGGCGTGCCCGGCCAGGTCGACGACCTCGAACCCGCAGACGTCGTCGCCGACGGCGACCGTCTCGTCGATCGTCACCGGTCCTCCGTCCCAGACCGCGCGGTGCGACAGGGCGTGGAACGCGCGCACCGCCCGCGGCAGGAGCTCCGGTCGCCAGTACTCCCGTCCGCCGCGACCCTCGGCGTACGGCGCCGCGTCGGCGTGGCACGCGATCGGCACGCCCGCCGCGCGCAACGCCGGGGCGGCGCCGCGGTGGTCGGTGTCGCCGTGGCCCAGGATGACGCGCCGCAGCCCGCCGCGCTCGGCGGCCGCGTCGAGGATCGGGCCGGCCATGCCCTTCTCGCCGCTGTCGAACGCGACGACCCCGCCCGACGGATCGTCGAGCAGGTAGACGTTCATCGCCCGGAACGCCCCGCCACGCAGGAGCGTCACCCCGTCGGCCACCGACACGGGCGGACCGCAGGCGACCCGGCGACCCAGGTGGTGCAGACGTTGGGCGACGGAGGACGGCAGGGCGGGCACGGACGAGGCGGCGGCCGGCGCGGCGGGGCCGCCCGGCGGGCCGCCTCGATCCTCGCGCACCATGGGGCGCCACGTCCAGTCCGTCACGGCTTCGTCACGCGCCCGGCCCGGCGGCGCCGGGGGTGCGACGCGAACGGCCGGGCGGCGGCGCGACGCGGACGGCCGACGGCGCGCGTCCGAGTGCGTGGCCGGGTGCGTCCTACGCCGGTCGCCGATCGGCGACCCACCAGGTCACCAGGCCGACGATCGCGCTGAGCGTCAGCACCGATCCCCAGGATCCGAGGACGTCGGCGACGGCGTGCGACAGGCCGAACGCCACGAGGAACACGGCGACGAGCCCCAGGGCGACCGGCAGGCCGCGTGCGGCGCGCCACCGCAGGCCGCACCAGAGCGCCCCGAGGAAGAGGACGATCCCGCCGAGCGGCCGGACCCCGGTGACGTCGGCGACCGCGAACCCGAGCACGAGCGTCGCGGCGGCGACGACGGCGGTGGGCGGCATCGACCCCGTCGACCTCATCGGGTCCCCCGTGGAGCCCGGCGACGCTCGGCCATCGCCAGCCAGCGCCCGGCGCAGTCCGCCGAGCAGCACAGCGTCGGGTCGTCGTCGGCCAGCCCCTCCGGACGCACGCCCACGGCGACGTCGATCGGCACGCCGCACACCGGGTCGACGACCGGACGGCGACCCGGGGTGCGCAGGATCTCGAGCGCCTCCACCTCGACCGGGCGACGAACCCCGGCGACGGTGACCGCGCCGACGGGGCTCGTCGACGCCCACGGCGGCAGCACGATGTCCGACGAGACGGCGACGAGGATCTGGCCGGCCTCGGCGACGTCGCACAGGCGTGACGCGAGGTTGATCGTCGAGCCGATGTAGTCGTCGCCCTCGAACATGATGACCTTGCCCCGCGCGACGCCCCCGCGGACGTCGAGCGGCGACGCGCCGGTGAGGTGGTGGCGCGCCTCGAGCACGCAGGCGGCGATCCCGCCGGCCTCGGCCGACGACAGCATCACGCCGTCGCCCATCCACTTCGTGACCCGCACCCCGCGGCGCTCGGCGGCGCGACGGACCACCGACCGGGTCATCGCCAGGACCGACACCGCCTCCTCGTCGCCGTGCTCCTCGGTGTAGGCGGTGAAGCCCGACAGGTCGAGGAACGCGAAGCACCGGTCGACGCGCACGCTCAGTCCTCCGGTGAGGCCGGCCGCGACGACCGGGTCGGGGGGACGAGGACGAGCACGCCCACACTCTTTACAGCACCGGTCGCCGGGCGGCCGCCACCCTACGCCCACGCGTCGTGCGGGGGAGCCGGCGCGTCGGACGCACCGGCGACGGCGCCCACCGCCGGCCCCGACGGTCGGCGCGCGACCGCCCCACCTTCGACCGCCGCGCGCGGTCGCCGGCCGTGCGACGATGCAGCGGTGCAACGCCGGACCCCGGATCGCCCCCGCCCCGCCCGGGACCGGCGTCCCCGGCCCACGCGCCGCCGTCACCGCGCGACGACCGCGTCGGCCCCGCCGGCGCTGCTCGTCGCGTTGCTCCTCGCCAGCGTCCCGGCCGGTGCGGCGGCGGCCACCGCCGCGCCACGGATCGTCGGCGGATCCCCCGTCCCGATCCAGGACGTGCCGTACCAGGTGGCGTTGTGGGACCCGGCCGCGCTGGGACCGGACACCACGCCGTGGGCCGGCCAGTTCTGCGGAGGGTCGATCGTCACCCCGACGACGATCGTCACCGCCGCGCACTGCATCACCGACGCGGGCGGCGCCCCGGTGCCCACGGCGACCGTCCGCGTGCTCGCGGGCACGTCGACGCTCCGCGGCCCCGACGGTCCGCCCGACCCGCCCGCCGTCCGCGACGCGGCGGTGACCGCGATCGCCGTCTACCCCGGGTACGGGCCCTCCACCTCCGACGGCGACGTGGCGGTCCTCACGACCGCCACGCCGCTGTACGACCCGGCCGCGCCGTCCGCGGACGTCGCGCCGGTGGCCCTCCTCGACCCGGCGCGCGAGGCCCTGGTGGCGTCCCCCGATCGCGGCTCCGCGGTCCGGATCAGCGGGTGGGGCGACCTCGCGTCCGGCGCCGGGCCCGGCGATCCCGCCTACCGTCCCGTCGAGCTACGCGCGGCGACGACCCATCTGTACTCCCCCCTGCTGTGCACGACCGCGTACCTCCTGCGCGGCGAGGCGATCACCGACCGGATGCTGTGCGCCGGCGAGGGCGGCGGCGGCATCGACAGCTGCCAGGGCGACAGCGGCGGCCCGATGACCGTCGTCGACGGGGCCGCGCCCCGACTGACCGGGGTCGTGAGCTTCGGCATCGGTTGCGGCGCGGCCCTGGCTCCCGGCGTCTACACCCGCCTGGCGCACCCGGGGATCGCCGCGTGGGTCCGTCAGGCGGCGGGCCTGCCGGCGTCGGGGGCCGACGCCCCCCCGACGACGACCCCCGCGCCTTCGCCGACGACGCCGTCGACGACGCCCCCCACGCCCGCGCCGACGCCCCCGGTCACGGAGCCGACGGACACCGCGCGTCCGACGATGCAGCGGCCGCGGCGGACCTGCACCCGCATCCGCTGCCGGGTCCTCGCGAAGGTCCTCGACGAGCGTCCGACGAGCGGGATCCGTCGGGTCGACGCGACCCTGCGCTGGACGGTCCGACGCCGTTGCGTGCGCGACGGTCGACGCACGACGTGCAAGCGCGAGCGCTCCCGGCGCCTGAAGGCCGTCTCCCGTCCCGGCGACCGCTGGCGGATCACGACGCCGCGGCTCGCCGACCGTCGGTACCGCCTGACGCTCCGCGCCGTCGACCGCGCCGGCAACCGGCAGCGCAAGGCCCGGATCGTGAGCCTGCGCCCGCAGCGCCGCTGATCACGACCACGGCCGTCGACGGCCGGGCCCTGGCCGGCCCTCGCCCCGCACCGCCGGGGTCGTCCCGACGCCGCCCGGGATCAGGCGTCGGCGTCGATGAACGCGTGCTCGTTGAACGTCTGCAGGGCCAGGCCCCGCGGTCCGGTGGCGAGGGTCGTGATCGCCCCGTGCGCCATGACCCGGTTGAGCCCCATCCAGCCGTCGGCTCCCAGGCCCAGGATCCCGGCGCACACGGCGCTGATCGTGCCGGCCGACGACACGACGACGGTGGCGTCGTCGCCGGCGCGGTCGGCGATGAGCGCGTCGATCGCCCGCCGCACCCGGATGGTGTACTCGCGGAACGGCTCGCGGTACTCGCCGTCGTGGCGGCCCTCCGTCCAGCGGCGCAGCGCCTCGTCGAGGGTGTCCTGGAACGCCTCGCCCGGACGCAGCGTCTGGGCCATCTCGGCGGCGAGCACCGTCTGGCTGCGGTACCGCGAGCGCAGCCGCACGAGCAGGTCGCGGTGGTCGTACTCGTCCCAGCGCGGGTCCTGGCGCATCGGCGGCTGTCCGGGGTACGTCGACGCGATGTCGACGATCTCCGTGTCCGGGGAGCGCTCGATCCGGGCGACGCCCTCGACGGCGCGGGCGGCGGACTCCACCGTCCGGCCGGCGGCGTCGACGGCCGCGTCGACGGTCCGCCCGGCGGTCTCGACCGCGCGCCCCGCCGCGTCGACGGTGCGGCCGGCGGCCTCGGTCGCCCGCTCCGCCGCCTTCTCGGCGAGGTCCATCGCGGTGCCGACCCCGGGCGTCAGGCGCAGGATCCGTCGCGACACCCGGCCGGGGGTCAGCTGCTCCACCCGCTCGTTGCGGGCGCGCGTCTCGGCCGCGAAGTCCCGGTCGGCGTACTTGCGGCTGCGGCCGCCGCGCGCCGGTGGCTCGGCGTCGCCGGCGCCGCCGGTCCGCGGGACGGTCCGCAGCGGTGCGTTGCGGCGGCGGCCGGCGTCGGCGGCGGTGCGGGCGTCGGCGTACGCCCGGGCGAGCACCTCGGCCGACTGGCGCTGCCGACGCAGGCCACCGTGCGCGACGAGTCCGACGTCGAGGCCCCGTCGGTGCAGCTCGGCGCCGACGGCGCGCAGCTGCCGTCCCCCGTTGACCGACAGCCGGTCGACGTCCCCCACCCCGAGCGACGCCTGCCCGTGTCGCACCAGCACGATGACTCCCATCCCCGCACAGCCTGCACCATCCGGCGCCCCGACGGAAGCCGTGGGCGGCCGCGACCGCCCACGGCCACTAGGCTCGTCCCGTGCCGCTGCCGCTCACGCCGCCGTTCGCCCCGCAGCTCGCCAAGGCCCGCACCGCGCTGCCCGAAGGCCCCGGCTGGGTGTACGAGCCGAAGTGGGACGGGTTCCGCGCCGTGGCGTTCGTCGACGGCGACGCGCTCACGTTGCTGTCGCGCGGCGGCAAGGACCTCGTGCGGTACTTCCCCGAGGTGCGCCTGCCGCCGGGCCGGTACGTCCTGGACGGCGAGCTCGTCGTCGACGCCGACGCGACGGTGCGGGCCGCCACCGGCCGCGACGACGGACCGACGTCGACCGACGAGGTGGACTTCGACGCGTTGAGCCAGCGGATCCATCCGGCGCAGTCGCGGATCGACCGGCTGTCGGTCGAGCTTCCCGCCCGGTACGTCGCGTTCGACCTGCTCGCCGAGGAGGACGAGGTCCTGCTGGAGCGCCCGTTGCGCGAGCGTCGGGCGGCGCTCGAGGCGTTGCTGGAGCGGCTGGACACCGACGCCGCCACGCTCGCGCTGACCCCACAGGTGAGCGACCCGGCCGACGCCCGGGGATGGCTGCAGGACATCGAGGGCGTCGTCGCCAAGGAGGCCGACGCGCCGTACGCGCCGGGCGCCCGGCGCGGGATGGCGAAGATCAAGCGCCGCCGCACCACCGACTGCGTCGTGATCGGCTGGCGCGAGGGCAAGCAGGCCGGCACGGTCGGATCGCTCATCCTCGGCCTGTACGGGCCGGACGGCGAGCTCCGCCACGTCGGCCACACGTCGGGCCTCAAGGCGGCCGAGAAGCGCGAGTGGGCGGACGAGCTCGCACCGCTGGCGACCGGCGCCACCGGGGGCGGCGAGCCGAGCCGGTGGCGCAGCGCGTCCGACGCGGCGTGGACCGAGGTCCGACCCGAGCTCGTCGTCGAGGTGAGCTACGACCAGGTCACCGCCGGCCGGATCCGCCACGGCGCCCGGCTGGAGCGCCGCCGCGACGACAAGCGGCCGGCGGAGTGCACGATCGACCAGCTGGACCCGGCGGCGTAGGGCCCCAGGGCCCCGGCCGGGCCGTACGACCCCGTCCCGCTCGGCCGATGCGTCCGGTCCGTCGTCCCACCCCGTCCCGCTCAGCCGTCCCGGTCCTTCGCCCGGCTGGGCTGCACGCGCCTGGGCTCGCCCTCGCGCTTGGCGTAGTGGGGCGGCCACGGCGCGTCGCCCAGGCCGCGCTCCTCCTCGTCCTCGCGGGACAGCGCCAGCAGCGCGTCGAGCGATCCGGGCGCGTCGTGCATCCCGGCGTGCGGGTCGCCGTGGCGGGCGACGAGGTCGGGGACGGTGTCGATCCGCAGGTCCTCCATCTCGACGTCCGGCACGTCGTCCCACCGCAGTGGCGTCGAGACGGTCGCGTCCGGGCGCGGCCGGACGGAGAACGCGGCGGCGACGGTGCGGTCGCGGGCGTTCTGGTTGTAGTCGAGGAACACCCCGTGGCGCTCCTCCTTCCACCAGCTCGTCGTCGCCAGGTCGGGGGCGCGGCGCTCGACGGCGCGGCCGAGCGCGATCGCGGCGCGACGGACCTCGTCGAACGTCCACGCCGGACGGATCGGCACGGTGACGTGGATCCCGCGCGACCCCGACGTCTTCGGCCACCCGGTCAGGCCGTGCTCGGCGAGGACGTCGCGGACGACGAGCGCCACCCGCCGCACCGCGTCCCAGCCCACGTCGGGCTCGGGGTCCAGGTCGACCCGCAGCTCGTCCGGGTGGTCGAGGTCGGGCCGGCGCACCGGCCACGGGTTGAGGTCGACGACGTTCATCTGGACCGCCCAGACGAGGTGGGCGGCGTCCTGGACGACGAGCTCGCGCGCGGTGCGGCCGCTGGGGAACGTCACCTCCGCGGTCTCCAGCCACTCCGGCGCGGAGTCGGGGATCCGCTTCTGGAAGAACGGCGGGGCGTCGATCCCCTTCGGGAACCGCTTGAGCGCCCCGGGACGGTCGCGCAGGCCGGCGAGCGCGCCGCCGGGCGACGCGGGGCGCACCGCAGGCGTGCCGCCGGTCGACCCGTCGCGGCCCCCGGGTGCGTCACCGGTCCCCGAGCGGACGGGACCGGCGACCTCGGCGACCGCCAGGTAGTACTCGACGAGGTCGAGCTTCGTGATCGCGCGCGCCGGTCCCCGTCCGTCGTCGCGGTCCGCCCGCGCGGGGAAGACGACCTTCCCCGGGCTCGACAACCGGACGTCGTGCCCGGCCACCTCGATCGTCGTGGCGTCGCGGGCCATGCCGCGCAGCCTCGCAGGCGCGACCGCCCTACGGGGCCGCGTGACGGCGGGCGACGTCGACGACGGTGGCCAACGACGGCGTCACGTCCTCGGCGCGCCACACGAGCTCGACGCTCGCGACGGGCGCGTCGTCCCCCGTCACCTCCAGGTAGGCCACGTCCGGCAACCGGTGCCGCGCCGCGTCCAGCGCGGTGAGCAACGCGGGTCGGTCGTGCTGGACGACGTCGAGGATGGTGTCCGTGACGTGGCTCGTCACCGCCCCCGACCGACCGGGACGACCCGCGGCGCGACCCGGCGCACCGCCGTCCCGGCCGCCCCGCGCGCCCGCCGCGTCGCCCACGTCGGCGAGCGACGGCGGGAGGCGGATGTCCGCCGAGCGCTCCACCACGGCCGTCCACGGCGCAGCCTCGCGTCCCCAGAGCGGATCGCCGGACGGCACGACGACGACGTAGGGCACGCGGGCCAGCGTCACGCGGTCGAGTCCGTCGTCGGGCGGATCGACGACGACCGCCGCGTCGTGCCAGCCCGCACGCAGGCTCCGCAGCGCGTGCTCCCGTCGACGATGGCCGCGGCTCACCAACCGGACGTCGGGGGCGTCGCGGCGCAGCGTACGCAGCCACGCGACGACCGCGTCGCCGAGCGTCCCCTCGACGAACCCCAGCCGCACCGTGCCCGCGAGGCCGTCGGCGACCTCGACGACCTCGTCACGGTACGACGACGCCCCGGCGACGAGCCGCCGGGCGCCGGCGAGCAGCCTCGCCCCCTCCGGCGTCAACACCGCGCCCCGCGCGCCCCGGGTGAACAGCGTGACCCCCCACGACGCCTCCAACGACTTGATCTGCTGACTCAACGATGACGGGGACAGGTGCAGCGAGCGGGCCGTGCGCCCGAAGTTCCCCTCGTCCGCGAGGGCCACGAACGACGACAGCAGACGCAGGTCGATGGGCGGCGTCGCGGCGGTCACCCGATGAAGGGATAGCGGACGTCGGGGTGCACCCGGCCGCCTCCCCGGACCACACCCCGGGTGCACCCGGGTGAAGGGTCACGATCGATGCACCGACCGTTCGCGGATCGTGGACGGTGGGCCCGTCATCCGCTGATACCTTGGTCCGCCACGCCCCGAGATGAGCCACCGCACGACCACATTCACCTCCCCGACGTCCTCGCCCCCGCCGCGTCACCGGCGGGCACGGATCGCCACGCGGCTGACCGCGTGGCTGTCGACCTCGGCCGCCGCCACCGGCGTCGTGCTGGCGATCGGCGCCCCGGCCGCGTCCGCCGAGGGGTCGTTCACGTCCTTCGTCCGCAACGTCGGGTCCGGGTTCGAGTCACGGACGTGGTTCGACGGCGGCCGGACGCGGCGCCCCACGACGATCACGCTCACCGGCTGCCGCACGACGAGCGTCGCCGCGTCCACGGCCGTCGCCCCGTCGACGCCGGATCCCGCTGCGCCGAGCCCCGCCCCGTCGGCCGCGCACGGTGGCGGGGGCACCACCCCGAGCCCGACCACCGGGCAGGAGGTCGCGACGAAACGGTCGACGAACGCGACCCCGGCGCGACGCCGACAGGCGCCCTACGCCACCGTCGAGCTGTGGCGCATCGTCCGCGGGACCCCGGTCAGGAACCTCGGCGCCAAGCGGGTCTGCTCGAAGCCCCGCAGCTGGGGACGCGTCCCGCCGGGTCACTATCGGTTCCGGGTGACCAGGGTCAACGGGCGCGCGGGCGTCGACCGACTCACCGCCCGACGCGTGCGCGTCCGGTACTAGGCCGTCAGGTCATCACCCGGAGCGGCCCGTCGGCCGCCGGTGGAGCGGCGCGCCGCGGGCGACGCCGCATGCACCCCACGACCGATCCACGACGTGCGGAGGCACCGGCTCGCCACCGGCGGGGGTCACCCGTGCACGGGATGCACCGTCGTCGGGCCGGGTGAAGCATCGGTCACCGTGAACGCGTCGTACGGCGATCGTCACCGACCGGAGGCGGGGGAGTGGTGAACCGACGTCGAACGACAGGTCATGCCGACGACGCTCCACCCGCAGACCACCCGCGCCGATGAGCGGTCGGACGTGGACGCGAGCCGTAGGCGACGCCGCCCGCCGTCCGACTCCCGTCGACGCGGCGGCCCGGCTCCGCTCACCGTCGCGGGTCGCGGCGGCCGGCCGGCGATCCCCCGGGCGGGCTCGCGGGGTCCGTCCGGGACCCCGGCGGCCGGCGCGGCCACGCCACGGTCACGGCGGGCCCGGCGCCGCGCCGCGGTCCGGCGGCGTCGGACGCTCGTCGCCGTGGCGCTGCTCGCCGTCACCGCGGTCGCCGCCCGCGGCCTCGACGACGGCTGGGGCGACCGGATGCACGCCGCGGCGCTCGTGGAGCGGTTCGCCGACGCATGGGCGGATCGCGACGTCGCCGCGCTGTACGAGCTCATCGATCCGACGAGCCGCTCCGGGCTGAGCCCCGAGCGCTTCCGCGAGCTGCACCGGGACGCGGACGCCACCGCCACCACCGAGCGCGTCGACGTGGGGGCGCCCGTGTCGCACGGCGACGTCCACGACGTCCCGGTGACGGTCCACACCCGGATGTTCGGCGAGCTCCGGGCGACGTTGCGGGTGCGCACCACCGGCGACGGCGAGGCGACGCGCGTCCGCTGGTCGCCCGAGATGACGTTCCCCGGGCTGCGCGCCGGCGAGACGGTGAGCCGCACGACCCGCATGCCGCCGCGGGCCGATCTGCTCGATCGCGACGGTCGGGTCATCGTGTCCGGTCCGGCCCGTCGACCGACCGACGGGCCGTACGCCGACGCCGCGCGCGCCGTCGCCGGGTGGCTCGGGCCGGCCCACCCCGACGACCGCCCCGCGCTCGAGCGGCTCGGCGTGCCGTCGGACGTGCACGTCGGGGCCGGCGGGCTCGAGCGCCTGCTCGACGAGGCGCTCACCGGTCGTCCCGGAGGGGTGCTCCGCGCCGGCGACCGCGTGCTCGCGAAGGCCGACCCGGTCGCCGCCGGACCGGTCCGGAGCGCGGTGTCGCTCCCGTTGATCCAGACGATGCGCGCGGCGCAGTCGACCGCACCGAGCACGCACGGGGCGGTCGCCCTCAACGCCCGCACCGGCGAGGTGCTGGCGTTCGACGGCGTGGCGTGGAGCGCGCTGCAGCCGCCCGGGTCGGTCATGAAGATCGTGACCGTCGCGGCGGCGCTCGAGCACGGCGTGACGCGACGCTCGGCCCGCTACGCGTCGACGACCCGCGCGGCCGGGATCGAGAACGCCGACGGCGCGCGGTGCGGCGGCACGCTGACGGTGGCGTTCGCGCGGTCGTGCAACTCCGTGTTCGCGCCCATGGCGCAGCGGCTCGGGGCGGAGCGCCTGGTTCGCGCGGCCGAGCGGTTCGGGTTCAACCGCCCGCTCGGGGTCGCCGGGTCCGCCGTGAGCTCGGTCCCGTGGCCGAACGGTCCGGGCGAGCTGGCCCAGACCGGCATCGGCCAGGCGCGCACGACCGCGACCCCGTTGCAGGTCGCGCTCGTCACGGCGACGATCGCCAACGACGGTCGACGGCCGACGCCGACGTTCCTCCGTCGCACCGATCCCGCCGACGCGGTGCGGGTGGTGTCGCCGACCGTCGCCCGACAGGTGCGTCGCCTGATGGTCGCCGCCGTCGCCGACGGCACCGGTGGCGCCGCGGGCGTGCCGGGCCTGACGGTCGCCGGCAAGACCGGCACGGCGGAGCTGCGCGCGACCCAGGGCGTGGCCTGCGAGCCGCCCGCCGTGTCGGGGGCCGGCGCCCCGGCGCTCGGGGCGTGCGGCAACCGCGACGGGCGCAGCACGACGGCGTGGATGACGGCGTTCGCGGACGCCGCGGACGGGACGCCCGGCGACCCGATCGTGGTGACGGTCATGCGTGCCGAGAACCACCAGGGCGGACGGACCGCCGCCCCCGTCGCCGCCGCGGTCCTCGCCGCGGCGCACGCCGACGCCGACGCGCCGGTCGACACGGCGCCGCCGCGGGCGGAGCCCGGGGCCCGTCCGGCGCGGTGACGGGCGCCACGGGCCGCGTCCGTCGCCCTTGGCCTACAGTCGCTCGGGGCATGCACCGGGGACCGTCACTCGCCGCCCTCGCCGTCACGACGCTGACGGCGCTGCTCATCGCGCCGCCCGGGGCCGCGGCGCACGGGCTGGTCGGCGACACCGACCTGCCGGTCCCGCAGTGGCTCTTCGCGTGGGCCGCGGCGATCGTCCTCGTCGCGTCGTTCCTCGCGCTCGGCGCGCTGTGGTCGAGCCCGCGCCTGGAGCGCGACGACGCCCGCCGCGAGTGGCGGATCCCCGTGCCCGTGCAGGTCGCGTGCGGCCTGGTCGGCTTCGCGTTCTTCGCCCTCGTCGTCGTCGCCGCCCTGGCGGGCACGACCGAGCCGACGGACAACCTCGCGCCGACGGCGGTCTACGTCCTGTTCTGGGTCGTCATCGCCCTGGCGAGCGCCGCGTTCGGCGACCTCTTCGCCCTGTTCTCTCCGTGGCGATCGGTCGGCCGGGCGGCCGAGGCGCTCGGGCTCCGCCGCGTGCTGCCGGTCCGCGAGTACCCGGCCCGGCTCGGGCAGTGGCCGGCCGCCCTGACCATCCTCGCGTTCGGCTGGCTCGAGCTCGTCTCCGTCGACGGGCAGAGCCCCCGCGTCCTCGGCGTGCTCGCGCTCCTGTACCTCGTCGTGCAGCTCGGCGGGCAGGCGCTGTGGGGCAGTCGCGCCTGGTCGCGCAACGGCGACGGGTTCGGGGCGCTCTTCGCGTTGTTCGCCCGCCTGTCGCCGCTGGACTGGGACACCGACCGCGTGCGCCTGCGGCGCCGGCCGAGCGGCCTGTCGGCGCTGCGCCCGACGAGCGGGACCGTCGCGCTGCTCTGCGTCAGCCTCGGCGTGACGACGTTCGACGGCGTCTCCGGCGGACCCGCGTGGGGGTCGACCGGACGGGCCGTCGCGCAGGACCTCATCGACGGCGGGATGGGCCCGGCGCTCGCCCACCAGCTCACCGGCACGATCGGGATCCTCCTGGCGATCGCGCTCGTCGTCGGCGTCTACCAGCTCGGGGTGCGCGGGATGGTGGGCGTCGCCCGCGGTCGCCGCACCCACGACGAGCTGTCGCGGGCGTTCGTGCACTCGCTCGTCCCGATCGCGCTCGCCTACGTCCTCGCCCACTACTTCTCGTTCGTCGTCTTCCAGGGGCAGGCGCTGCCGGCGCTGCTCTCGGATCCGCTCGGCGACGGCGCGGACCTGCTCGGCGCCGCCGACTGGACGATCGACCGCGGCGCGGTCTCCCCGGACGTCATCTGGTACGTGCAGACGGTGACGCTCATCGTCGGCCACGTCGGCGGGCTCGTCCTCGCCCACGACCGCGCCCTCACGGTGTTCCGTCGTCCGCGCGCCGTCCTGCGCTCGCAGTACTGGATGCTCGCGGTCATGGTCGGGTTCACGAGCGTCGGACTCTGGCTGCTGTCGTCGGTCGGGACCTGAGTCCGGGCACCGGACCCACGCCGCGACTTGACAGGTGTGGTTTATGGTTGACGACCGTCAGTCGCGCCGGTACGGTCGGTCGCACCGAGTTCGATCCCGGAGGAGTGGTGCAGATGCAGCAGGTGGAGGACGAGCGCGCCGTCGCGACGGCCGACGCGTCGCCGACGACCGCGACGGTCCGACGCACGGACGAGCGGACGGGAGAGATCGCGATCACCCGGTTCCACGCCGCCGGCCGCACCGGGCGCGGGCCGTGCATCGTCATGGCCCACGGGTTCGGCGCCACGGTCCGGTCGGGCCTCGAGGGGTTCGGCGAGGCGTTCGCCGCCGCGGGGTACGAGGTGCTGGCGTTCGACTACCGCGGCTTCGGCGCCAGCGGCGGCACGCCCAACACGGTGTCGGCCCGACGGCAGGTGCGGGACTACCGCACCGTCGTCGCTCACGCGCGCACGCTGCCCGAGGTCGATCCCGACCGGATCGTCGTGTGGGGCACGAGCTACTCCGGCGGCCACGTCTACCGCGTCGCCGCCGCCGACCACCGGCTGGCCGGGATGATCTCGATGACCGGCGCCACCGACGGCCTCGCGGTGGTGCTCGAGCTCGTCCGGCGCGACGGCATCGGCGCGATGCTGCCGCTCGTCGCGGTCGGCGTCCGCGACGTCGTGTCGCGCCTGCGCGGCCGCGGTCGCGTCATGGCCCCGATCGTCGCGCCGCCCGGCCGGCCCGGCGCGCTGACGTCGCCGGGCGCGGTCGAGGCGTTCCACGACGTGGCCGGCCCCGACTGGCGCAACGAGGTCGCCGCCGCCGTGTTCCTCGTGCTCGCGTCCCAGCGCCCCGGCCGGATGGCGTCGCGGGTCCGCTGCCCCGCGCTCGCCCAGGTCCTCGACGGGGACCGGTCGGTCCCGCCCGCGTCGTCGATCCGCGCCGGCGTCGCCGCCCGCGCGACGATCCGCCGCTACCCCGGCGACCACTTCGATCCGTACCCGGGCCAGCCCGCCCACGCGGACGTCCTGCGCGACCAGCTCGAGTTCCTCGCGCGGGTCGCCCCCGTCACCGCGGGCTGATCCGCCCCGGCTCCGGCCCGCCGCACCGGTGGGCCGGAGCCGGTCCGACCGTCCCCGCCGCCCCGCGCCCTACGGGGTCCTTCCGCCCTCCGGCCCCTCCGCTCCGGGATCGGGCGCTCCCGCGACCGCATCCCGGAACGCATCCCCGGAGGCCTCCGCCCCTACGGGTCCTTCGTCCCGTAGATCGCCAGCAGCCAGGTCTGGGTGATCGCCTCGGCGAGCGCGGCGGCCTGGGCCTCGTCCTCGTCGCGCCGCACGTGACGCTCGAGCGCCCGCTCGTTCATGCCCAGCAGCAGGCGGACGAGCATGTCGGCGGGCGGCCCGTCCTGCGGGGCGCGGCCGCGACGACGCTCGGCATCGACGGTGCCGGCGAGCGGCTCGACGAAGAGCTCGATCCAGCTGTCGTAGAGCTCGCGCACGGCCGGGTCGCCCTGGGCGTCGAGCAGCGCGAGGATGAGGCGCCGGTGCCGACGCCACAGCTCGGTGGTGCCGCGCAACGCGTCGCCGAGCGCGGCGCGCGGGTCGTCGGTCCCCTCGTTCCACTTCTGCGCGCCGTCGACCATGCCGGCCCACACCTCGCGCAGCAGCTCGGTGACCGCCGCTTCCTTGCTCGAGAAGTAGAAGTAGAACGCCGACCGGGTCAGGCCGGCGCGCGACGCGATCTGGCCGACGCTGATCTTCGCCAGGTCGCGCTCCTGCAACAGCGTCTCGAGGGCCTCCAGCAACGCGGCGCGGCGCACCTCGCCCTTGGGCTCGGTGCGCCGCGACTGCAGCGCCGGAAGCGCGTTGGGGGACTCAGTCGCCACTGACCGCCATCTTGTCAGCCCGATCCGTCGTCCCGTCCGCCGCCGCGCCGCGGCCGTCGGCGTCGGCCGCCGTCCCGCCGACCGCGGATCCGCCGGCTCCCGCCGACGCGCCGCCCGTCGCCGCCCCGCCGGCGGCGAACCGGTAGTCGCCGAGCGGGTAGCGGGTCGACCTCCACCGCACCTCGATCGTCGACGCGTTGCGGAACGGCGAGTCGCCGTTGTGGTCGAAGTAGTACGAGTTGGCGGGACTGCAGTTGCCGCGGACGAGCAGCTGGCGCGGCCGACGACGCTGCATGTCGGCGAAGTACGCGTCGTTCGCCTCGCGGGTCACCTCGATCCGGGTGGCCCCGCGCGAGCGGGCCTCGGCGAGCAGTCGCCCGATGTGGCGCAGCTGGTTCTCGACGTGGGTGAAGTACGACGTGACGTTGTACCCGTACGGCCCGAACACGATGTGGAGGTTGGGGAAGTCCGGGACGTGCAGGCCGTAGTACGCCTGGTAGCGGTTCTCGGCCCAGTACCCGTCGAGGTCGAGGCCGCCGACGCCGGCGACCGGGAACGGCGGCATGCTGCCCTTCTCGAAGACCTTGAACCCGGTCGCGAGGATGAGCACGTCGAACTCGTGGCTCGTGCCCTCCACCGTCTCGATGCCGGTCTTCGTGATCCGGGCGATCCCGTCGGTCTCCAGCGTGACGTTGGGCCGGTTGTACGTCTTGAGGTACGTGTTGTGGAACGCGGGCCGCTTGCAGCCCAGCGAGTACGCGGGGGTGAGCTTGCGGCGGATCTCCGGGTCCTCGACCTGACGCTCGAGCATCTTCCGACCGAGCTTCTCGGCCACCGCGGCGGTCGGGAACTGGCGCGGGTAGTTCAGCGCCAGCGGGAACTGCAGCTCGACGAGCGACTGGCTCAGCGCGCGGGCGATGCGACCGGTGACCGGGGCGCGCTTGAACGCCTTGTGGACCTTGCGCGACAGCGCCACGTCCGGCTTGGGTAGGCACCAGATCGGGGTGCGCTGGAAGACCGTGAGGTGCTGCACGTCGGGGGCGATCTTCGCGATGAGCTGGATCGCCGACGCGCCGGTGCCGATGATCCCGACGCGGCGTCCGGCGAGCGGGATGTCGTCGTTCCACCTGGCGGTGTGGATCGTGTCGCCGGCGAAGTCGTCGACGCCGGGGATGTCGACCTTCTTCGGCGTGTTCAGCGCGCCGGTGGCGAGGATGACGTGGCGGGCGACGATCGTGTCGCCGGCGTCGGTGACGAGGCTCCACAGGTGGGCGTCGTCGTAGCGGGCGCCCTCGATCCGGGCCTTCAGGCGCATCCGCGACCGCAGGCCGTACCGCTCCACGATCTCGTGGGCGTACTGGCGGACCTCCTCGCCGGGGGCGTAGGACCGCGACCAGGTCTTGCGCGGCGCGAACGAGAACTCGTACGAGAACGACGGGATGTCGACCGCCACGCCGGGGTAGCGGTTCCAGTGCCAGGTGCCGCCGACGTCGTCGGCCTCGTCGACGACGAGGTAGTCGTGGATGCCGATCTCGTCGAGCTTGATCGCGGTGCCGATGCCGCCGATCCCGGCGCCGACGACGACGACCTCGTGGTCGACGACGTCGGGCGTGGGCGGGATGGACGTCGGGGCGGGTGCGGTGGTGGCCATGGTGGACTCCGGATGGTGGGGCGGTGCGGGCGGTGGGCGGATCTGCGGGTGGCGGACGGTGCGGCCGGTGACCGGGTCGGTCGTCCGCGGAAGGGCTGGGGGGTGGCGTGCGGGGGCGGGTGGCGTGCGGGGTCGTTCAGGCGGTCCCGACGCCGATCGCCGAGGCGTGCCCGCCGAGGCTCTCGCGTAGCTCGCGCTTGAGCAACTTGCCGGACGGGTTCTTCGGCAGGGCGTCGACGACGTGGACGGACTTCGGGACCTTGTGCGGCGCGAGGTGCTCGCGGGCGTAGGCGATGAGCTCGTCGGGGTCGGCGTCGGCGCCCTCGCGGGGGACGACGACCGCGGCGATCGCCTCGATCCAGCGCTCGTGCGGCAGGCCGACGACGGCGATCTCGCCGACCGACGGGTGGCCGTACAGGGCCTCCTCGACCTCGCGCGATGGACTCCTCGTGGACGACGCCGTCGGCGTCGAGCATCCAACCGAGCACGTCGTCGCCGACGTCGTCGCCCGCCGTGGGGCGCAGGGCGCCGCGCGGGGCGTCGCCCAGGTCGGAGGCCACGTCGTCGACCCGGCCGGCGAGGGACGGATCGACGAGCACGAGGGAGGGCTCGCACTGGGTGAGGAGGTAGGAGAGCTCGTCGCCGGTGGCGTTGAAGTTCACCGGGACGTGGACGAGGCCGCCGCGGGCGCACCCGAGGTAGAGCGCGACGTAGGCGTCGGAGTTCGTGCCGTAGGCGGCGACCCGGTCGCCCGGTCGCAGTCCGCGGGCGAGCAGTCGCGCCGCGACGCGACCGACGGCCCGATCGAGCTCGGCGAAGGTCCACGAGCGCTCCTCGAAGGTGAGGGCGACGCGGTCGGGGGAGCGCGCCGCGCTCCGCGACAGGATCCGGCCGACGGTGCTGGGGAAGGCTGGCGAGGTGCTCACGATCCGACCGCACCCCTCGTGGTCGACACCTGTCAAGTCGAAATGACACGTGTCTTCGCCGGGGCGACCCCAAACCTAAAGCCATCACTTATCCGCGTCTCAGGGGACGGAGAGCCGCGCGCCTTACGGTGGAGGCCGTCCGCTCCCCCGCGCCACCCCGTCCCGCATGAGCATCCGCCTCAAAGCCACCGCCCTCCTCGCCACCGGCGCCATCGCCGGCGGCGCGGCGACGGCGATCGCCAACGCGGGCCCGACGACCGATCGCCGCGCCCCGTCCGGGGCGTCGGCCACCGGCCACGGCGGCGCGGACGGGCCACGGCACGGACCCCTGAGGACCTTCCGGGACCGTGGCGGCGCACCGTCGTCGGGGCTCGCCGACCGGCTCGGCATCACGCAGGAGCGGCTCGACGCCGCGTTCGACGCCGCCCGCGGCCCACGGCCCGATCGCCCCGATCCCGCCGACCGTCGCGACGAGGAGCTCGACCGCCTGGCCACGGCGATCGGCGTCGCCCCCGACGACCTCCGCACCGCGCTCCGGGCGCTGCGTCGCAACACCGACCGCCCGGCCCACCGCCCCCACCACCGGCGCCCACAGCCGGGCGGCCCGACCGACCGACGCGCCCGGCCCCACCGTCGCGGCGACGAGGCGACCGCCCGGCCCACCGAGGCCGAGCGCGCCAAGGACCGCGAGGCGTTCGCGGCCGCCCTCGCCAAGCGCCTGAAGGTCGACGTCGAGCGCGTCACCGACGCGCTCGAGGCCCGCCACGACGCCGCCGACGCGGAGCGCAGGCGGATGCGGAGCGCCCTGCGCGCCGAGCGCGAGGCGTTCGTCGACCGCCTCGCGAAGGAGCTCGACCTGCCGCGGCGCAAGGTCGCCGAGGCGCTGGCCGCCGAGCGGCCCGACCGGCCGCGCCGCACCGCACCGCGTCGTCACCGCTCCCACGCGGACTGACCTTCCGACCCGCGCGCGCCCGCCGGCGGCGGTGGCCCACACGGCACGGGCGACCGCCCACGGTCGGAGCCCCGGGAGCCCGCGGCCCGGCTGCCGGCCGCGCCGGACCGGTGTCAGCCCATGCCGGGCGGGTCGTCCTGCAGCGCCCGGACCCCGGCCGCGACGAAGATCAACGCCCGGTCGAGCAGCGCGACCGCGTCGACCGTCCCCTCCGCGATGCAGGCGACGTCACCCACCCGGGCCTCGCGCTCCTCCACGTCGCGCCCGAGCACCTCGAGCACGGCGAACGTCGCGGCGGCCGCCATCTGCGGCTCCAGGTCGTCGATCGACGCGCCGAGGTCGTCGGCGATCGCCGCCGCGACCATGCGCTGCGCCCGCGCCTTGTGGTGCTGCTCGTGCGCCTGGAGCGTCTCCTCCGACGCCACGATCCGCCGTTGGATCCGCGCCTGCGCGTCGGCGGCGTCCCACCGCGGCGCCTCGTCGGCGATCCACGCGCGCAGGGCGTCGACGGCGGTCTCTCCCGGCTCGCGGTCGGCCAGCCGACTCGCCAGGCGCTCGAACGTCTCCTCCGTCTCGGGGAAGACGAGGTCCTCCTTCGCCGGGAAGTACGACGACACCGTCCGGGGCGACACGCCGGCCGCCTCCGCGATCTCGGGGATCGTCGTGGCGTGGAACCCGCGCTCGTCGAAGCGCGCGAGCGCCGCGGCGAGGATCGCCTCGCGGGTGCGCTGCTTCTTGCGTTCGCGGTGGCCGAGGGGAGGTCCCACGCCCTGAGGGTACCCGATCTGCAACCGCTGCAGTTCTGCAGGTCGCGCATTTCTGCAGTCGTTGCAGAGATCGTGGCGATCCGTTACCGTTCCGCCCCGCCGCTGACCCGTGGCCTCCCCCGCCCCCGGCCCGCCTCCTCCCATGTCCGAGTTCCTCGCCCGCGCGTCCCGCGCGATCACCCACCACTGGAAGCGCACGCTGCTCGCGGCGCTCGCCACGATCGCCGTGCTCATCGGCATCGCGGGCGCGGCCGGCACCGCGCCGCCCGACGACTTCGCCATCCCCGGCACCGAGACGCAGAAGGCCCTGGACCTCTTCGAGGCCCACCAGCCCGAGCTCGCCGGCGCCGAGGCGAACATCGTCTTCACCGCCGAGCAGGGCAAGATCACCGACGCCGACAAGCAGTCCGCGATCGACGCCGCGATCGAGAAGGTCCGCGCCCTGCCGGGGGTCGACCAGGTCGCGTCGCCGCTCGAGCGCGAGACCGTGTCGCAGGACGGGACGATCGCGCAGACGACCGTCCGCTACACGACCGAGCCGATGGACCTCGAGAAGGAGGACGGCGAGGCCCTGATCGAGGCGGCCGGGACGGCGGAGTCCGACGCGGTGTCGGTGTCGCTGCGCGGCATGCCGATCGACCTCGCCGCCGAGCAGAGCGTCCCCGTCGGCGAGTTCATCGGCATCGGCATCGCGATCATCCTGCTCACGCTGTTCTTCCGGTCGAAGGCCGCGATGGGCGCCACGCTGCTCGGCGCGCTGCTCGGCGTGATGTTCGGTCAGCTCCTCATCGCCGCCGTCTCGCGGCCGCTGGCGCTGCCGGAGTTCGCCGCCCAGATCGCGATCATGCTCGGCCTCGGCGCCGGGATCGACTACGCGCTGCTCATCATCGCCCGGTTCCGCGAGCAGCTCGCGTCGGGCGACTCGGTCCGCGACGCGTCCGCGAAGGCCGCCGCGACCGCGGGCGCGTCGGTCGTCGCCGCCGGCCTCGTCGTGATGATCGCCATCGCCGGGCTCATGGTCATCGGCATCCCGCTCATGGGCAAGATGGGCCTGGGCGCCGCGGTCGGCATCCTCGGCGTCGTCCTGTCGGCGATCTTCGTGCTCCCCGCGCTCGTCGGCGCGTTCGCCAAGCGGCTCAAGCCGCGCGCGGCCGAGCACGTCATGCCGTCGCCGTTCTTCCTGCGCTGGGGCGAGCGGGTCACCGCGCGCCCGTGGATGTCGATCGGCGCCGGCGTGCTCGTCCTCCTCGTCTTCGCCGCGCCGATGACGCAGATGCGCCTCGGCCAGCCCGACGACGGCAACCAGACCGAGGGCACGACCCAGCGGACCGCGTACGACCAGCTGAGCAAGGGCTTCGGGCCCGGATCCAACGGCCCGTTCCTCCTGGCGGTCGACATCGCCGACAAGGACGACCCCCGGCTCGACGCCCGGCTCGAGCAGGTCCGGAAGGCCGTCGAGGAAACCGACGGGATCGTCGGGACGTCCCCCGCCGTGCCGAGCCCCGACGGCGAGATGGCGACGATCGGCGCGGTCCCCGCCACCGCCCCGCAGGACGCCCGCACCAGCGAGCTCGTCGACCGCCTGCGCAACGAGGTGATCCCCGCCGCGGTGCGGGGGACCGACCTGAAGGTCTACGTCGGCGGCCAGACCGCCGGGTTCGAGGACTTCTCCGACAAGGTCGCCTCGCGCCTGCCGGTGTTCATCGCCGTCGTCATCAGCCTGTCGGTGCTGCTGCTCATCATGGCGTTCCGGTCGCTGTGGATCCCGCTCGTGTCGGCGGCGTTCAACCTGCTGTCGGTCGGCGCGGCGTACGGCGCGGTGGTCGCGGTGTTCCAGGAGGGCCTGGGCGCGAGCCTGCTGGGGGTCGACTCCGGCATCCCGATCGTGTCGTTCCTGCCGGTGATGCTCTTCGCGATCCTCTTCGGGTTGAGCATGGACTACAACGTCTTCCTGCTCTCGCGGATCCACGAGGCGTACCAGGAGGGCGCGGGGCCGCGGCAGAGCGTCATCGTCGGGCTGTCGCGGATCGGCAAGGTCATCCTCGTCGCCGGCCTCGTCATGGCGGCGGTGTTCTTCGCCTTCGTCACGATGGACGACACGTTCATCAAGATGTTCGGCCTGGGCCTCGGCGTCGCGATCCTCGTCGACGTGCTCGTCATCCGGCTCGTCGTCGCCCCGGCGGTCGTCGTCATCCTCGGCGACAAGGCGTGGTGGCTGCCGCAGTGGCTCGACCGGCTGCTGCCGAACGTGTCGCTCGAGGGGCACCTGGTGCAGAACCGCGACCCGCGCGGCGAGCCGATGCCCGGCATCGACACCAAGGTGCTCGGCACCGGCGACTGAGCGCGACGGTGGCGCGTCGCAACGACCGACGCGGCCGGGGCGGGCGTCCCGCCCCGGTGCTCGTGGAGTGCGGGGTGGGGACGCTCGAGCTCGTGCCCGACCCGGTCCGGCGCGGCGGCCGGACGCTGCTCATCGACGGCCTGACCCACGGCCACGTCGACCTGGACGACCCGACCCGGCTGGAGGTCGACTACGTCGCCCGGATCGGCGCGGCGCTCGAGGTGCTGCTGCCCCGCGGGGCCGAGGCGTCGGTGCTCCACGTCGGCGGCGGCGCGTTCAGCCTGCCGCGGATGGTCGCGGCCACCCGCCCGCACGCCACCCAGACGGTGATCGAGCGGTCCGCCGCGGTCGTGCGCCTCGCCGAGCAGCACCTGCGCCTGCGCCGCGGCCCACGGCTGCGGGTGCTGCGTGGCGACGCGGCCGACGTCGTGCCACGCCTGGACGCGGCGTCGTTCGACCTCGTCGTCGGCGACGCGTTCGTCGGCACGGAGATCCCGGAGCGGTTGTCGGACGACGCCTACGCCGCGCAGGTCCGGCGGGCGCTGCGACGGGACGGCCGGTACCTGCTCAACGTCGTCGACCAGCCCCCGTGGTCGGTGACCGTCGACCACGCCGAGCGGCTGCGACGCACGCTCGGCGCGGTCGTCGGGTTCGGCGGCCGCGAGGTCGCGCGTGGCCGCCACGCCGGCAACGTCCTGCTGCTCGGCGGGACGGCGCCGTTGCCGGTGGAGCGGCTGCGCCGCGCGGTCGCGGGCGGCGCGCACCCGGCGGAGCTGCTGCCGCCCGACCGGCTCGGCGGCTGACGGCCCCGGGGCCCTACGGGATCCGGCGCACCATCCCCTGCTCGGTCAGGCCGTGGCCCACGACCCCTTCGGCGGTGCGCAGGTCGTTGATCTCGTCGTAGGCGGAGAGGACCGGGCCGGAGCGGGTCCACCCCATCGGGCACCAGAAGGTCGAGTGGCGCCGCGTGGCCTCGACGTCGAAGACGCGGCCGTCGACGAGCTCGATCCGCGACGACGCGAGGAGGCCCGCCGCGTCGCGCACGATCGTCACCTCGCGCGTGGCGGTGGCCGCGTCGGCGTCGAGGTGGAACCCCAGGGTCATGTCGCGCCCGTCGGTGCCGAGGATCCGCATCGCGTTGATCGCGAAGTCGGGGAACACCCACATGTGGCCGTAGTACTCGGCCATGTTCGCCGACTCGTCGCGGAACCCCCACGTGCGGTCGCGGAATCCGTACCCGTCGACCTGCACCTCCTCGCCCTCCACGACGATCCGGCCGGTGACCCGCGCCGCCCGCTGGTAGTGGGCGATCGGGGCCGACGGGTCGACGGAGAACGCCTCGGGCGCCTGGTCGCCGGTGAAGTCGCCCAGGGCGAAGAGCGGCTCGGTGGTGATCTCCGCCGACAGGTCCGGCGAGGAGACCGTGAAGGCGTCGCCGCCGTCGACGGTGATCGACGGGGTCGACCAGGAGCCGAAGTCCGGCTCCTCGATGACCTCGACCGTCGTGTTGCGCAGCCGGGCGCTGAACCGGGTGCGCCGGCCGCGGGCGTTCGGCGACGCGGAGGTGTGGAGGATCGCCGACACCGACCGCGCCGGGTCCCACAGGCAGATGAAGATGTTGTCCCGCCACGGCGCGTCGACCCCGGGGTCGTCGGTGCGGGCGGGCAGGCTCAGCGGTCCCCAGATCTCGCTGACGGGGGCGTTCGTGGTCACGGGTCTCCTCTCGGTCGCGCGGTCGACGACCGCCGGTCCGCCAACCCACCACCCCACGGGGAGCACACCCCGACACGGTGTCTGGCCTGGCGTGAGCGACCCTACCAACCGGCCGGGTGGATGCCGTGACCATCGGACGAACGCCCGATGGAACAGGAGATCCAGAGCCCCACGACCGAGGCGGACCGGCGCGATCAGCTCGCGCCGTACATCGTGTCTGGGTACCGAACACCGCGTCCCGCCGCCGGACCGCCACCCTGCGCGATGCCCACCCGCGCCCGGCGCCCGGGCAGGCCGACCCCCGCCCGACCCTGCCGGCCCGGGCCCGGCCGGGTCGGCGGGCGGCGGGCGGCGGGCGGCGGGACCGTCGCGCTCAGGCGTCCGGCGCGGTGATCTCGCGCTTGAGGATCTTGCCGGTCGGGCCCTTGGGCAGCTCGTCGACGATCCACACCCGGCGGGGGTACTTGTAGGCGGCGACCTGCTCCTTGACGAACGCCTGCAGCTCGTCGGGAGTGGCGTCCTTGCCCGCCTTGAGCGCGACGGCCGCGCCGACCTCCTCGCCGTGGACGTCGTGGGGGATGCCGACGACCGCGACCTCCTGGACGGCCGGGTGCTCGTAGAGGACCTCCTCGACCTCGCGCGGGTACACGTTGTAGCCCCCGCGGATGATGAGGTCCTTCTTGCGGTCGACGATGAAGTAGAAGCCGTCCTCGTCGCGCCGACCGATGTCACCGCTCTTGAACCAGCCGTCGGCGTCGATCGCCTCGGCCGTCGCGTCCGGCCGGTTCCAGTAGCCCTTCATGACGTTGGGGCCCTTGATCTGGATCTCGCCGAGCTCGCCGTCGGGCTGCACCGTGCCGTCGTCGGCCACGACCCGCATCTCGACGCCCTCGATCGGCGTGCCGATCGACCCCGCCTTGGTGCCGACGTCGAGCTGGTTGAACGACGCCACCGGCGACGTCTCCGACAGGCCGTACCCCTCGAGGATCTTCGACCCGAACGTCCGCTCGAACGCGCTCAGCACCTCGGCCGGGAGCGACGCCCCGCCCGACACCGCGATCCGCAACGACGACACGTCGGTCTTCGCCGCATCCGGGTGGTTGACGAGTCCGACGTACATCGTCGGCACGCCGAGCAGGACGTTGACCCGGTCGCGCGCGATGATCTCCAGGGCCTGACCGGCGTCGAACCGCGGCAGCAGGGTCACCGTCGCACCGACCGCCACCGCCGTGTTGAGCGCGCAGGTCTGGCCGAAGGAGTGGAAGAACGGCAGCCCGCCGAAGAGCACGTCGCCGGCCTTCGGGTCGTACAGGCCGATCGCGGCGCGGACGTTGCTGCCGATGTTGTCGTGCGTGAGCTCGGCCCCCTTGGGCTGCCCGGTGGTGCCGGACGTGTAGAGCAGGACCGCGGTGTCGTCGCCGTCGCGATGGACGACCTCGTCGATCGGCTCCGCCTCGGCCACGCGCTTGGCGATGGCGTCCGGCTCGACGTCGACGTAGGTCACCCCGGCGGCCTGCGCCCCGCCCTCGGCCGCCTCGCGGAACCCGTGCCACGCAAGCAGGACCTTCGCGCCCGAGTCCTCCAGGTAGTACTGCACCTCGCGCCGCGACAGCAGCGGGTTCATCGGCACGACCACCGCCCCGAGCCGCAGCGCGCCGTAGTACGCGAGCGGGAAGTGCGGCACGTTGGGCAGGAGGATCGCGACGCGGTCTCCGGCCCCGACGCCCAGCGAGCGCAACAGCCCGGCCACGCGCCGGCTCCCGGCCTCGATCGCCGCGTACGGCAAGGCCAGCGCGTCCAGGCGGATCGCGATGTTGTCGGGGTGCTCGGCCGCGGTCTCCGCGAGGAGGCTGGCGAGGTTGGCGTTCGTCGTGGCGCTGCCCATGGACGCATCCTGCCACCCGGGCCCGGGGCGGTGGGCATCGCGTGCGTGATCGCCGGGCATCGCGCAGGTCGTGGCGCGGCGACCGGCCCGCGTCAGCTCGCCCGCCACGTCGGCGGGTCGCGCTCGCCGGCGAGCGCGGCCAGGCGGGCGTCGACCTCGGGCGCGCGCGTCGTGGGGTCGGGGGCGCCCTCGGCCGCGAGCCGCCAGACCGCCGACGCGAGCTCGCGCAGGTCGACGTAGTCCGCCTCGTGCGGGAGCGCGGGCTCGCCGTAGCCCGCGCGCGCGGCGGCGAACCACGCCGGATCGCCCCCGTAGCGCCGCACGTGCAGGGCCGCCGGGGCGAGGTCCCACGGGCGCGGGCCGCGTCCGACGAGGTCGAAGTCGAGCAGGACCGGGCCGTCGGGACCGACGATGACGTTGCCCGGGTGCGCGTCCCCGTGGATCGGCCGGTGCGGGGCCGGGTCGTCGGCCAGCCGGCGGCGCAGGTCGTCGAGCGCCCGGTCCAGGAGGTCGACCTCGCCGGGCCTGAACGCGGGGTTCGTCCGCAGCCCGGCGATCCGGCCGCCGATGAGGTCCCACTGCGGCCACGGCGGGAGGGGCCGGTCGTCCGCGTCGGTGGCGCGGTGGAACGCCCGGAGGAGCGCGCCGAAGCCGAATCCGTCGACGATCGCGCGCGGGTCGTGGTCGACCCACCGCCAGAGCGTCACGACGTGCCGGGCGCCGCCGGATCCGGCGGCCGCGCGGCCGACGACGAACGGGACGTCCGCCGCGGGCCGGACCGCGCGCACCCCGTGCTCCTCGAGCATCCGGGCCGTCTCGATCTCGCGCGCCGCGGCGTCCACCGGGCGCCCCTGCGGCGCGATCCGCACGACGACGTCGCCGATGCGAAAGCTCGCGTTCGTCCCCAGTCGCAGCAGGCGCGCCGGGGCGGATCCCAGGTCGACGGCCCGCCGCGCCGTCTCGGCCAGGGCGGTCGCGACGTCGCGGTCCCAGGTGAGGCGCCGGCCCGCGGTCATCGCAGGATCGTCGCGGATCGGCCGATCGGGGGCGGACCGCGGTCGTCCGAACGGCTTCGACGATGCCTCGCGACCACCACCAGCCCCCACGATCTCCAACCCTTGAATCACACGATCTAAGTCCGCTACACTCATGTCATTGCATCGCGAGCACTGCCGATGTGCTGCGCGACGCCCCACGAGACCGATTGGCGAGGACATGACCCGGACGCTCCTGCTCATCCCCCTGGACGACGTCGTCGTCTTCCCCACGATGGACGTCACGCTCCCGGTCGATCCCGGTGAGGAGGAGCGCGTGCTCCTCGTCCCGCGGACCGACGGGGAGTTCGCGTCGGTCGGCACGATCGCGCGGGTCAAGCGCCGCGTGCGGCTGCCCGGCGGCGCCCACGGCGCGGTGTTCGAGGGCGAGGCGCGCGGCGTCGCCGGCGCCGCGCAGACCGACGCCGGCGGCGACCTGCGCGTCGTCGTCGAGGAGCGTCCCGACGACGTGCCCGTCGACGGGCGCACGCGTGAGCTCACCCGCACCCTGCGGGCGACGATCGAGGAGATCCTCCAGCTGCGGGGCGACGACGGGTCGGTCGCCACGATCCTCCGGGCGATCAAGGACCCGGGCGCCCTGGCCGACGCCCTGGGCTACGACCCCGAGCTGACGACCGAGCAGAAGATCGAGCTGCTCTCGACGCTCGACGTCACCGAGCGCCTGGAGCGCGCCACCGAGCTCATCGGCGAGCGCCTGAGCGACCTGCAGCTGCGCCGCAAGATCCGCGACGACGTCGAGTCCGGCGCCCAGAAGCAGCAGCGGGAGTACCTGCTGCGCAAGCAGATGGACTCGATCCGCCAGGAGCTCGGCGAGGACGAGGGCTCCGTCGTCGACGAGTACCGCGCGAAGATCGAGGACGCCGGGATGCCGGCCGCGGTGCGCGAGCAGGCCGAGAAGGAGCTGGCCCGGTTCGAGCGGATGGGCGGCGAGGGCTCCGGCGAGGCCCAGATGATCCGCAACTACCTCGACTGGCTGCTGGCCGTGCCGTGGGGGGAGCGGTCCGAGGAGAACCTGGACCCCACCCATGCCCGCGACGTGCTGGACGCCGACCACCACGGCCTCGACGACGTCAAGGACCGGATCGTCGAGTTCCTCGCGGTGAAGAAGCTCCGTCGCGACCGCGGGATCGACCCGGTCGCGGCCGACGAGGGCCCCGGCGCGACCGCGCGACCGGGCACCACCGACGACGTGGCCGACGGGTCCGACGGCACGGGGTCCGACGACGATCCGGCCTCCGACCCCACCGCGCGTCCCACGACGGGCCGCCGGCGCACCGGCGGCACGATCCTCACCCTCGTCGGGCCTCCCGGAACCGGCAAGACGTCGATCGGCGAGTCGGTCGCCCGCGCCACCGGACGCGAGTTCGTGCGGATCGCGCTCGGCGGCGTGCGTGACGAGTCCGAGATCCGCGGCCACCGCCGCACGTACATCGGGGCGCTCCCCGGCCGGCTGGTCCGGGCGCTCCGCGACGCGGGCACGATGAACCCCGTCGTCCTGCTCGACGAGGTCGACAAGATCGGCGCCGACTGGCGGGGCGACCCGTCCGCGGCCCTGCTCGAGGTGCTGGACCCGGCGCAGAACCACAGCTTCCGCGACCACTACCTCGACGTCGAGCTCGACCTGTCCCAGGTGCTGTTCCTGGCGACCGCCAACAGCCTCGACACGATCCCGGCCCCGTTGCTGGACCGGATGGAGGTCATCCCCTTCGACGGCTACACCGTCATGGAGAAGACCGCGATCGCCCGCGACCACCTGGTGCCGCGCCAGCGTGACGTCAACGGCCTGCGCGACGACGAGGTGCGGTTCGCCGACGGCATCCTGCGCACGGTCGTCGACGAGTACACGCGCGAGGCGGGCGTCCGCCAGCTCGACCGTCAGATCGGGACGTTGCTGCGCAAGACCGCGACCCGGATCGCGTCGGGCCGGGCGACCGCCCCGGTGACGATCGACCTGGACGTGGTGCGCGACGCGCTCGGCCGTCAGAAGGTGTTCCACGAGTCCGCGGCGCGCACGGCGGTGCCGGGCGTCGCGACCGGCCTGGCGGTCACGGGCGCCGGCGGCGACGTGCTGTTCGTCGAGGCGACCCGGGTCCCCGTGCCGGGGAGCAAGGGCACGCTGCAGCTCACCGGCCAGCTCGGCGACGTCATGAAGGAGTCGGCCCGGATCGCGCTGAGCTGGGTCCGCGCCAACCACGAGCGGCTGGGGATCGACCCGGCGAAGTTCGTCGACGCGGAGTTCCACGTCCACGTGCCGGCGGGCGCGATCCCCAAGGACGGCCCGTCGGCGGGCATCACGATGGTCACGGCGCTCGTGTCGCTCCTCACCGGTCGCCCGGTGAAGCACACGGTCGGCATGACCGGCGAGGTGACGCTGCAGGGTCGCGTGCTCCCGATCGGCGGCCTGAAGCAGAAGAGCCTGGCCGCCCACGCGGCGGGCCTCACCGACATCGTCATCTCGGAGCGCAACCGCGGCGACATCGACGACGTCCCCGAGGAGGTCCGCGACGCGGTGACGTTCCACCCGACGATGCACCTCGGCGAGGTGCTGGAGATCGCGCTGGAGGAGCGGGTGGCCGAGGTCCCGCAGGTCGCGTAGGGCGCGCCGCACCCGGCGGGCGGAGGGCGGGGCCCCGGACGACGTCCGGGGCCCCGCCGCGGCGTCCCATCGGGACGGTCGGTCGCGGTGACGGCGCCCGGCCGGACCCGGGGGGCCCGCGGCCCCCGGCGCCGCACGCTCTACCCTGTCGGGTCGCGGATGACTGTTCCCGTCCCCCCCGCCCCCGCCGCCCCGGCCCCGTCCGCCGCCGTCGACCGCCCGCCGGCGATCGTCGTCGACGGCATCTCCAAGACGTTCCGGATCCCGACGGAGCAGGCCCACACGCTGAAGGAGCGGGCGCTGCACCCGTTCCGGCGGTCGAAGGTCCGGCAGATGCGGTCGCTGCGCCACGTGAGCTTCCACGTCGAGCCGGGCGAGTTCTTCGGGGTCGTCGGCCGCAACGGGTCGGGCAAGTCGACGATGCTCAAGACGCTCGCGGGCATCTACGGCGTCGACGACGGCCGGATCTTCGTCAACGGGCGGATGTCGACGTTCATCGAGCTGGGCGTGGGCTTCAACCCGGATCTGGCGGCGTTCGACAACGTCATGCTCAACGCCCAGATGCTGGGCCTGGGCCGCGCCGAGGCACGGCGGCGGTTCGACGCGATCCTCGAGTTCGCCGAGCTGCAGGACTTCGCCGACCTGAAGATCAAGAACTACAGCTCCGGCATGCTCGTCCGGCTGGCGTTCGCGGTGATGATCCAGGTCGACGCCGAGATCCTCCTCATCGACGAGGTCCTGGCCGTCGGTGACGCCGCCTTCCAGCAGAAGTGCTTCGACGAGTTCGAGCGGATCCGCGAGAGCGGCGCCACCGTCATCCTCGTCACCCACGACATGACCGCGGTCAAGCGGTTCTGCGACCGCGCGCTGCTGCTGGAACGTGGGACCGTCGTGGCGATCGGCGACCCGGAGGAGATCGGCGACCGCTACCTGGACATGAACTTCTCGTCCGACGCCCGTCAGGAGGTCGCCGCCGAGATTGCCGCCGACACCGACGACGCCGAGGACGCCCCCGCGCTGGGCGGCCCGGCCCCGGGCACGATCATCGACGACACCGACCGCCACGGCAGCGGACGCGCCGAGATCGTCGACTCGTGGGTCGAGGACGGCTCCGGGCGCCGGGTCGAGCACCTGCCGTTCGGATCGCCGTGCACCCTCGCGATGCGGGTGACGTTCCACGACACGATCGAGGATCCGCTGTTCGGCATCAGCGTCCTGACCGATCAGGGCGTCACGGTGTTCGAGCCGAACAACCTCGACCTGCCGCCGATGGGCCGGTTCGCCGCCGGCGAGACCCGCGAGGTGCGGATCGCCTTCGCGTCGTACCTGGCGCCGGGGCGCTACCACCTGACGCCCGCCCTCTGCCGTGACGAGGCCGCGCTGGAGTGGTTCGACCGGCGACCGAAGATGCACAGCCTGCTCGTCACCGGCACGGTGAAGACGCTCGGCACGATGCACCCGCCGTTCACGCTGACCGTCGACGAGGCCACGGACGACGCCACGACGGGGCCGGCCGCATGAGCACCGTCGAGACGGTTCCCGAGCGTCCCGAGGCGCGCGACTTCGACGCGATCGACCGCGACGCCCTCGGCGCCCCGATCAAGGGCCCCTCGGCGATGGGCCACGATCCGCGCCGGATGCTCGGCCTGGCCTGGACGATGGCCACGAGCGACTTCAAGCTCAAGTTCTACGGGTCGGCGCTGGGGTACTTCTGGCAGCTCGCGCGGCCGATGATGCTCTTCGGCGTCCTGCTGCTCGTCTTCACCGTCGTCGTCCGGCTGGGCAACGACATCGAGCTCTACGCCCCCACGCTGCTGCTGGGCATCGTCCTCTTCACGTTCTTCGGCGAGGCGACCGGCGGGGCGGTGTCCGCGATGCTCGACCGCGAGAACCTCGTCCGCAAGATCGACTTCCCACGGATGGCGGTGCCGCTGGCGGTCGTCATCACCGCGCTGTTCAACCTCGCGCTGAACATGGTCCCGGTGATCGTGACCCTGTTCATCATGGGCGCCGACGTCCGCTGGACGTGGCTGGAGATCTTCCCGCTGATCGCGGCGCTGGCGGTGCTGGCGATCGCCGTGGCGATGATCCTGTCGGCGGCGTACGTGCGCTTCCGCGACGTGCGCCCGATCTGGGACGTCTTCCTCCAGGCGATGTTCTACGCGTCCGGGGTGCTGGTCCCGGTGCAGGCGATCCAGGCCGAGTTCGGCGACCGGATCGAGCGCATCATGATGATGTTCCCGTTCTCGACGATCCTGCAGCAGGCGCGCCACGCGATGATCGCCCCGAGCCACCCGACGGCGCTGGACTCCGCCGGCGCCTGGTGGGTGCTGGTCATCCCCGTCGCCATCACCCTGGGGCTCCTGGCCGTCGGGTTCTGGTACTTCAACCGCGAGGCGCCCCGGATCGCCGAGCGGCTCTGACGCCGCACGTCGGGTCGCGGGCGCGTCCGCACGGCGGGGCCGCCGTTACGCTGTCCCGCGCATGTCTACCGACACGACCGACGACGACTCGCGCTTGGCGCGTCTCAGCACGCGGGACGACCCGTACGTCGAGCAGGACGAGGCCGCGGAGCTGCCGCTGCTGCTGCACTCGATGGGCGTGCTGCGCGAGCTGTTCGGCGATCTGGTCGCCGCGGTCCGCCCGACGACCGTCGTCGAGATCGGTGGCGAGGGTGGCCTGCTCACCCGCGAGCTGCTCGCCCACGCCGAGGCGCTCGACGCACGGGTGCTGTGCGTCGACTCGGCCCCCAGCGCCGCGCTGGTCGAGCTGGCCGACACCACCCGCCTGGAGCTCGTGCGGGCGTTCTCGCCCGCCGCGATCGACGAGCTGCCCGAGCGGGCGGAGTTCGTCGTCGTGGACGGCGACCACAACTACGCGGTCGTCGTCGAGGAGACCCGCAGGCTGCTGGCCCGCGCCGACGCGGCGGGCTTTCCGCCGTTCGTCGCCTTTCACGACGTCTGCTTCCCGTGGGCGCGCCGCGACCTGTACTACGACCCGTCGGCCGTCGATCCGGCCGGCGTGCACGCGCACCGCTTCGACACCGGCGTGTCGGTCTTCAGCCACGACCCGATCCCCGGCGGCGGGATGCGCTCGCGCGGCAACTACGCGATCGCCGACCACGCCGGGGGCGAGCGCAACGGCGTGCGGACCGCGATCGAGGACGCGATCGCCGACCGCGACGACCTGGTGCTGCGGATCGTGCCCGCGGTCTTCGGCCTGGGGTTCCTCTACCCGAAGGACGCCCCGTGGGCGCCGGCCGTCGACGCGCTGCTGCAGCCCCTGGACCGGTCCCCGCTGCTGGCCCGGCTGGAGCGCAACCGGCTGGCGCTGTACATGAAGCTCCTGGAGCTCCAGGACCACGGCCATGCGCTGGCCCGTGCCTACGACGAGGACCGCGCCCGGTTCGAGGCCCGCTACGCCGAGGTGAGCGGCGAGAACCTGCGGCTGCGCGAGGAGCTCGCCGCCCTGAAGGACGCCGGCCGGTCCGGCGCGTCCCCCGTCCCGACCGCCGGAGGCCCCGCGTGAGCACCCTCGACCAGCGCCCCGACGACCCGACCGTCCCGGACGCCGCCCCGCCCGTCGCCGACCGGCGGCCCGCCGCCCACCCCGCCGCGCTGTCCGGCGCCTACGACCTCATCGAGTCCGGCGCCGTCGACGCGGTCTTCACCGACGTCTTCGACACCGTCCTGTGGCGCCGGGTGACGGAGCCGGAGGACCTCTTCACGAGCCTCGGCGAGCGCCTGCACGCCGACGGGCGCCTGCACGGGTCGCTGTCGCCCCGCGGGTTCGGGCACCTGCGCCGCCGCGCCGAGACCGAGGCGCGCGGCGTGCTCGCCCAGGGCACCGGGTCGCCCGAGGTGGGGCTGCACGAGATCTGGACGCGGATCCCCGAGTGGGTCCACCCGGGCCTGACCCGGGCCGATGCGGTCGCGCGCGAGATCGCCCTGGAGCGCGAGATCACCGTTCCCGACCTGGACATCGCGGCGCTGCTCACGCTCGCCACCCACCGGGGCATCCCGGTGGTCGCGGTGTCCGACACGTACTTCTCGTCCGACCAGCTGCGGACGCTGCTGGAGCGTCCCGGGCTGGACGCGGTGACGTGGCGGGCGATCGTCACGTCGTCCGACCATCGCGTGAACAAGGCGGGCACGTTGTTCGACCGGGCGCTGGAGCGGATCGGCGTGGCCCCCGGCCGCGTCGTCCACCTGGGCGACAACCCGGGCGCCGACATCGCGCCGGCGCAGAAGCGCAAGATGCACGCGTTCCTCTTCGAGCGGCGTCATCCGGACCTCCAGGCGATCGTCGAGCAGGAGCAGCGGTTCGCCGAGGCCGAGCCGCTGGAGATCGCGGACGCGGACCGTCGCGCGCGACGCGGAGCCCAGCTCGCCGAGAGCGGCCTGACCCAGATGCGGGCCAAGATGGCCCACAACGCCGAGCTGCACGCGGTGCCCGCGTCGCTGCAGCCGTACTGGCGCTACGGCGCCCAGATCCTCGGTCCGGCGTTCGCCGGCTACGCCGAGTGGGCGGCGCGCCTGGCCGCCGGGTACGGCACCGGCCACCTCTTCTGCCTCATGCGGGAGGGCGCGTTCCTCGAGGATCTGATCGGCGACGCGGCCCGCACCCTCGGCCTGCCGCTGCGGACCCACCGGCTGCACCTCAACCGGCAGCTGTCGACGATCGCCGCGATCGGAGACGCCGGCCGCGGCGACCTGCTCGCCCTCACCGAGCGTCGGACGTCGGCCACCGTCGGCCGGCTGCTGCGGATGCTCGACGTGGACCCGGTGCGGGTGCCGGACCTGCGCGAGCACCTGGGCTTCCCGTCGAGCGACGCGACCGCCCGCGACGCCTTCGTCCGCGTCATCGGCGCCGACCCGGTCCTGCAGGCGGAGATCGCGGCGCGGGCCCGCCGGCTGCGCGAGCGCGTCGTGGCGACGATCGAGCGCGAGTCCCCCGACGGCCCGGTGCTCATCGCCGACCTGGGCTGGGGCGGATCGATCCAGCGCAAGCTCATCACGCTGCTGAACCAGACCGGCGAGCCGCGGCACGTCGCCGGGTTCTACCTCGTCACCCACGAGGGGGCGAGCACGACGGTGGCCGCCGGCGGCGAGGTCTACGGGTACCTGGCCAACCTCGGCGCGCCCGACCGCGCCTGTCGCACGATCGTCCGCTCGCCCGAGATCCTCGAGCAGGTCTGCATGCCCGACCACGGCACCCAGATCGACATGACCGCCGAGCTGGAGCCGGTCTACGAGGACCAGCCGCTCCCGGCGTCGCAGGGCGTGCAGGCCGAGGCGGTGCGCCGCGGCATCCGTGCGTTCCAGCGCGAGTACCTGCGGTACGTGCGCCTGGAGGGCCAGACCGCGTCGCTCGCCGCCCACGGCGAGGCGATCGCCCCGCAGATCGCCCGGGCCGTCGCCGCGCCGACCGCCGAGGAGGCCGCCCGGTTCGGGGCGTGGCACCACGACGAGAACCAGGGGTCGCCGCACGTCGATCCGCTGCTGGACGAGCACGCCACGACCGTCATGGGCTACCTGTCGCCCGACGGCATCCCGGCCGTGCCGATGGAGCGAATCTACTGGCCCTACGGCGTCGCCCGCGCCGTCGACCCCGCGTTGGCCCACGGTGCGCTGCTGCACGCGTCCGGCGAGCTCCCCGACGGGGTGCTGAGCACGCCGTTGGAGACCGGCCGGTTGTGCATCGAGCCGGCCGGCGGGGTCGCGGTCGAGCAGGCCGCCGCGTACCGCGACGTGCCGCGCCGCAACGTCCACGGTCGCTCCTACGCCAGCACGACCCTGCGGGGGCGCCACGTCGACCGGATCCAGATCCGGTTCGGCGAGCGTCCCGCGATCGTGCGGTTCGACCGGATCGCGGTGACGCTGCACGTCCGCGACCGCGACGAGCCGATCGAGCTGCGGCTGGAGGAGCAGGCGTTCGCCGGTCAGCTCGAGCTCGTCCACGCGGTGTCGCTGGGCAACGGCGTGTTCGCGTCGCACCACGGCGAGGGCATCCTCGCGTGGTCGTGCACCCACGTCACCCACGAGGAGATCCACACCATCGACGTCGAGCTGCTCTTCTCGGCGTTGCCGTGGAGCCCGCCCCCGGCGAGCGATCCCCGCTCGCCGCAGCGGATGGCGTCGGCCGAGCAGGTCCGCGCCCAGATGGAGCAGTCGCTGAGCTGGCGGGTGACGAAGGGCCTGCGGGCCGGCAAGCGGCTGCGGGGCTGAGCCGACCCTCGGCGGCGCGCGGCCCGGGGTGAGGCCGCCGGCCGGGGATCGTGACCGTGCGCCGCCCGACGCGCGGTCACCCTCGCGTCACATGTAGTACCGCTGGAGCGTCACGCCCCACGACGCGAGCACGTGGAGCGTGGCGGCCAGCACCACGAGCACGACCGCGGTACGCCGCCAACGGTCCGGGAGCGCCAGCAGCGCGGCGCCGACGAGCGCCCCGTACAGGCCGATCATCGGGAACAGGTAGCGGACCTGCTCGAAGTTCTCGCCACGCGTGTCGATCCGGTACTGCCAGCCGCGCAGGTTGACCATCACGGCGTAGCCGACGAACCCGCCGACCAGCGCGACGATCAGGCCGAAGCGTGCACGCAGCGCGACGCGTCGCCGCCAGAGCGCCACGCCGGCCCCCGCGATCAACGCCGCCAGCACGACGACCATCCCGCGCGACGCCTCGGGCGAGAACCCGTAGGCGAACCAGCCGAACCGCCCCGCGAACGCCTGGACGTACGTCTCCCACACCGGGTAGGTCGGGTAGGTCGAGAACTGGTCGTCCATGAACGGCAGCCGCGGCAGCCAGAACTGCCACAGGTACGACAGGAAGTCGCGTGGGGAGCGGCTGGGCGCCGCAGCCGCCGGATCGGCCACGGTCGCGGCGGCGCCCTCGCGAACGACGCCCGTGTCGGGCGCCGGCGTCGCGGCGCCGATGTCGCGGACGAGGTCGAGCACGAGGAGGGGGACGACCGCGACCGCCAGCGCCAGGCCGGCCAGCGGCACCGCGCTACGCCATCGCGCACGCTCCCGCCAGACGAGGAACACCAACGACCACGCCAGCACGGCGACGAGGCCGTAGGCCGACACCTTGGACAGCAGCCCGACGGCGACGGCGGCGCCGAGCCCGGCCGCGATGCCCGGCGACAACCCGCGGCGATGGGTCCGCGCGACGAGCCAGAGCAGCGCGGCGCCGGACACCAACACCGGGATGTCGTTGTTCACCGACCCGATGAGCCAGCCGAACACCGGTTGCAGCGCCACCGCCAACCCGCCGACGTACCACGCGAGGCGACGGCGGGGGAACAGCTCACGCAGGAGCAGCAGGACGAAGAGGACCGCCAGCGCCCCGAGCGCCGACGACGCCAGGCGTACCGCGAGCATGCGGTCGAGCACGTCCCCGCCGAACCATCCCGTCACGCGGTAGGGGACCGCCATGGCGTAGGCGTAGAGCGGAGGGTTCGACGCCTGGTACGCGGCGCCGTCCTTGTCGATGCGGTTGGCGCGGTCGTCGTCGAGCCGGTCGACCAGCGCGTCGGTGCGACGGTCGGCCTCCTCCGACCACGACGGCTGGCCGTCGATCGACCACGGCATCCCGTCGAGGACGGCGAGGGCGTCCCGCGCCGGCTCGGCGAACCGTGACGAGCGGTCCGGGGTCTTGCCGGTCTCGCCGACGTACTGGACGTAGCCCCAGTGCGCGATCTCGTCGGCGCCCTGGAACGACGGGGTGAGGACCGACCACGCCGCCCCGTGGAGGAACGCGACGAGCACGATGGCCCATGCGGCGAGCGGCAACCGACGGAGGAGCGCGCTCACGACGACGGGCCCTCCTCGTCGCGCAGCACGAGCACCAGCGCCCCGACGACCCCGACGAGGACGGCCAGGCCGAGGAGCACGATGAGCGCGGGCGTCACGATCCCGGACTTGAAGAGCCCGGCGCGCTCGAGCGCGTCATCGACGAGCGCCACGGCACGGGGATGGTCGCCCGACAGGATCCCGACGCGGATCGGGGGGCGGGCCTCGGCCGCGCCGAAGTGCCCGCGGGCCTCCGCGAGCGACACCCCGGAGGGGCCCCGGTTGTGGACGCAGACGGTGGCCGACGCCGACGTCGGCAGCGGGCCCAGGTCGACGAGCAGCGGCTCGCCCGTGGCGAACCGGGTCGCCCGGCCGGCGACGACCCGTCCGCCGTCTCCGCGGACCGTGAACCGGAGGGTCGGCGAGCGCTCCGCCACGTACCCGGGGTACACGCGCACGACGCGGGCGCCGTCGGGGACGTACACCCCACGGACGCAGGCGCGGTCCCCCGGCTCGAGCACCGTGGCGCTCGAGCTCACGCGGACCTGCGTGTTGCTGCTCAGCAGGCCCTCGACACGACCGGTGGCCGCCCCGACGAAGGGGATCGCGAGGAGGACGACGATCGCGGCGACGGCGAGCGCCAAGGCCGCCCAGCCGGCCGCCGTGCCCGGTCGCGAGGGACGGCGCGGCGCGCGGGGATCGTCGGGCGGAGGCGTCACGGGCGAGGGTGGGACGGGACGTCGGCCCGGCACCACCGGGTCGGGAGGCACGGTGACGGGACGGTCCGCACCGTCGACCACCACCCCGGAGGAGGCTAGCGGCGGGGCGCGCGACCGTGCCGCGCGCCTACGATCCCCCGGTGCCCTCGGTCTCGGTCGCGATCCCGGTCCTGAACGGCGGACCGCTGCTCGCCGAGGTGCTCGACGCGGTCACGACGCAGGACCATGCGGACCTCGCCGAGGTCGTCGTGTGCGACTCCGGGTCGACGGACGGCTCGGCCGACGTCGCTCGCGCCGCGGGCGCACGGGTGGTGACGATCGACCGGCGGTCGTTCGGGCACGGCCGCACGCGCAACCTGCTCATGCGCGAGGCCTGCGGCGACGTCGTCGCGTTCCTCACCCAGGACGCGACGCCCGACGGGGACGGATGGCTCCGGGCGCTCACCGAGCCGTTCGGCGACGACGACGTCGCCCTGACCTGCGGCCCGTACCGGCCCCGTCCCGACGCGAGCGTCGCCACCGCCCGCGAGCTCGAGGCGACGTTCGCCGCGATGGCCGGCCCCGACGGTGGCCCGCGCGTCCACCGACCGGATGAGCTCCCCGTGCCGCTCACCCCCTCCCCGGTGACCTTCCACACCGACGCCAACGGCGCGCTACGGCGTCGCGCGTGGGAGCGCACGCCGTTCCGCGACGTGCCGTACGCCGAGGACCAGTGGCTCGCGCTCGACCTGCTCCGCGCGGGCTGGTCACGGGCGTTCGTGCCCGCGGCGGCCGTCGTGCACTCGCACGACTACCCGCCGGGCGAGCGGTTCCGCCGCATCTTCGACGAGTTCCGCGCGCTGCACGACGTGTACGGCCTGCGGACGGACGTCCACCCCAGACGGGTCCTCGGCGACGTCCGCGCCCGGGTGCGCGCCGACCGGGCGTGGGCGTCCGCGAACGGCACGCCCGGCCGCGCGCTGGACCGGGCGACGGTCGCGTCGCTGGGCCACCACGTCGAGCGGGCCCTCGCCGCGGCCGCCGGCTCGCGGGCCGATCGCATCCCGACCGCGTTGCGCCGCCGCCTGTCGCGCGACGGCATCGCCTGAGCATCGGCGCGGCCGCGCCGAGCCCGACGCCGCCGCCGCGCCCCGCGGGCAGCACGTACCCTGGGCTGCGGCCCCGACCCATGGATCTCTCGCTCTACCTCCGCCACCTCCGACGCCTGCTGACGGGGCTTCCCCGTCGCGCGCGCCTGACCGTCCAGCACCTGGGGTGGCGCGAGCTCCTGCGGCGCATCGGCACGGCGCCGCTGCGGCTGCTGCCGGGCAGCGCGGTAGGGCTGACCGACCGCAGCGGCCCCGCCCGCGCCTGGTACGCCCGCGAGGGACGCCCGGTCGCCGTCGTCATCCCGACCTACGGCGACCCGGCGCTCGTGACGACCGCGGTCCGCAGCGTGCGGCGCACCACCGACCGCGACCGCACCCGGATCATCGTCGCCGACGACGGCTCGGCCCCCGAGCACGTCGCCGGCCTGCGCGCGATGGCCGCCCGCCACGACGTCGAGCTCGTCCTCGGCGACGAGCAGCGGGGGTTCGCCGCCAACTGCAACCGGGGCCTGCGCGCGAGCGGGCCCGACGAGGACGTCGTGCTGCTCAACAGCGACGTCGTCGCCCGCCGCGGCTGGCTCGCCGCCCTGCAGTACGCCGCTATCCGCCGGGACTACGACCTCGTCGGGGCGCGCCTGCTCTACCCGGACACGACGATCCAGTACGGCGGGATCCTGCGCAACCGCGACCAGCCGCAGTGGTTCGACCACCGGTTCCGGTTCCGTCCCGCCGACGATCCGATCGCCAACGTGGACGGCCCGACGATCGCCGCCACCGGCGCGTGCCTCTACGTCACCCGCGAGGCGCTCGACGACCTGGGCGAGCTGGACGAGGGCTACGGCATGGCGTTCGAGGACGTCGACTACGCGCTGCGCGCGTGGGCGCACGGCCACCGGGTCGGCTACGCCCCGCAGGCGGTGCTCGTCCACCACGAGAGCAAGACGCGCGGCACGACGCAGGGCGAGCGCGAGATCGCGTCGCAGCGGCGGTTCTGGGACCGCTGGGGCGAGCAGCTCGACCACCGGCCGGTGCGCGCCGACGACGGTGGGCTGCGGGTGATCTACGTGACCCAGGACACCGGCGTCGGCGGCGGGCACCGCGTGATCTACACGCACCTCAACGGCCTGCTCGAGCGCGGCCACCACCCCGAGCTGTGGACGCTCGACGCCGAGGGCCCGGACTGGTTCGACCTGCGCGTGCCGGTCCGGCGGTTCGACTCCTACCGCGAGCTGGCGCACGAGCTCGGCCCGGTCGACGCGATCAAGGTCGCGACCTGGTGGGAGACGTCGTCGTGGGTGTGGGAGGCGTCGGTGCTGCACGGGATCCCGGTCTACCTCGTGCAGGACGTCGAGACGTCGTACTACGCCGATCCGGGCGACCACGCGAAGGTCCTGGCGAGCTACCGCCCCGAGTTCACGTACCTCGCCGGATCGGTGTGGGTCGCGGACGAGCTGCGCCGGATCGGGATCCCGGATCCGACGACGTTCACCCCCGGGCTCGACACGGACATGTACCGCGAGCTCGACGGCGTCCCCCGCGACGAGCGGTCGATCCTGTCGACGGCGCGGTCCAACCCGCTGAAGGACTTCCCGCTCACCCGCGCCGCGTACGGGCTGCTGCCCGACCCGAAGCCCGCGCTCACCCTGTTCGGGACCGAGCCCGAGCTGGCCGAGGGCCTGGGCGACGCGGTGACGTTCGAGGAGTACCCCTCCGACGAGCGGGTCAACGTCCTGCTCAACCGGGCCACCGCGCTCGTGCAGACCTCGCGCCACGAGGGGTTCTGCCTGCCGCCGCTGGAGGCGATGGCCGCCGGCGCCGCGGTCGTGTGCACCGACTCCAACGGCAACCGCGACTTCTGCCGCGACGGCGTCAACTGCCTCATGCCCGGTCGCGACCCGCAGGACGTGGCGGCCGCGCTGCGCCGGGTGCTCGACGACCGCGAGCTGCGGGCCCGCCTGGTCGCCGCGGGCCGCGAGACCGCCGCCGAGTACGCCTGGCCGCGACGCCTGGACGCCCTGGAGCGGCTGTACGTCGATCTGGCCGACCGGGCGGTGGACCCGGCCCGCCGGGTGGTCGTCGGCGGCTGAGCGGCCGGCCCCGCGGCGGTCCCACCCGTAACGGGCCGACCCGCGACGGCGGGTGTCGCAGCGGCCCACCCGCGACGGCGGGCCTCGCACGCCCCGCGCTAGGCGCGGTCGTCGCCGCGCCGCAGCCCGATGATCGAGAGCAGGAAGCTCGAGAAGAAGACCTGCACGCCCACCACGACGAGCGTCGCCGCGCCGATGGTGCCGCGGGCCCGACTGAGCTCGCCGAAGTCCGACGACGCCCAGTCGATGAAGATCGACAGCAGGGCGACGAACCCGACCGCCATGACGAGGCCGCCGATGCACAGGCCGTGCTCGAGCTTGAACCGGGCCCTCATCCGGTCGAACCACGGGTCTACGTCGCCCATGAAGTACATCGCGTAGGCGTGGGCGACGAGGCCCAGCGACACGGTCTGCACGCCGACGATCGTCAGCAGCGACCCGCCCATCATCGTATGGACGTTCCAGTCGCGACCGAAGACGGTGATGCCGCTGAGGACCATCCCCATGACGAGCGCGCCGAGGACGAGCAGCACCACCCCGGGGATGAGGAACAGGTGCGTGGGGCTGTGGGCGAGCAGGAACCGCAGGTGCCGCCAGCCGTCGCGCCAGGTCGAGAGCTTGGACTCGCCACCGCGCGGGTGGTACTGGATGTCGAACTCGCGGATGTCGAGCTTGGCCTTGCTCGCGCGGATGACCATCTCGGACGCGAACTCCATGCCCGGCGTGCGCAGGTCCATCGCCGGCAGCGCGCTGCGGCGGACCGCCCGCATGCCGCAGTGGGCGTCGCGCACCCCGGTCTTGAAGAGGACGTTGAGGAACCCCGACAGCAGCGGGTTGCCGACGTAGCGGTGCAGCCACGGCATCGCGCCGGGCTGGATGTTGTTCATCCGGTTGCCCATGACGAGGTCGGCCCCGTCCTGCAACTGCTCGAGGAACCGCGGCAGCTCGTGGAAGTCGTACGTCAGGTCCGCATCGCCCATGACGATGTAGCGCCCCCGCGCGGCGGCGAACCCGCCGAGGTAGGCGGCCCCGTACCCGGGCGTCGGGACGTGGACGACCCGCGCCCCGGCCTGCGCGCCGAGCTCGGCGGAGCGATCGGTGCTGTTGTTGTCGGCGACGACCACCTCGCCGGGCACACCGGCCTGCGCGATCGCGTCGCGGGCCTGGGTGACGACCGCGACGATGTTCTCCTCTTCGTTGAGGCAGGGGATCACGACCGAGACGAGGAGCTCGTCGGCGGTGGTGGGCTCGTCCGCCGGCGGCGTCCGTGGGGGCGTCGTGGTGCTCATGCGGATGCGTCGGGCGGCGGCCTGCCACGGCGATTCCACGCCGTAACCCGACGGGACACCGCACACCGACCCTCTTCAGGGTAGCCCAGCACCACCCGGCGGCGCGCTCGTGGTGCTCGGAGCCGGTGACCCGTCGGGCTCCGGAGAGCGCCCGACTCGTGGGCGTAGCATGGGCCGGGTGCCCGCCGCCTCCGCCGCCGCCGACGTCCTGACGATCGTCCTGATGACGATCGTCATCGGCATGGCGATCCTGTTGCTCCGCCGTGGCACCCGCTCGCGCCCGGAGGATCGGGACCCCGACGAGCGGTAGCGATCGCGCGACGCCCACGCGACGTCGCCGTCACACCAGGACGGCGCGCACGTCGCTGTTGCGCTCGATCGCCCGGGCGAACCGTGCGTCGGTCGTGACGAGGTCCACCGACGCGCCGCCGAGCACCTCGGCCAACGCCAGGTATCCGGCGTCGTAGGGCGTGCAGACACCACGGAGATCCCAGACCCGGGCGAGGAGCGGGAGGTGCTGGTGACGATCCAGCGGTAGCGAGGCCATGCGACGAAGCGCCGTCGTCGCGCGGTCCGGGTCGACGTACTCACGCAGGACGAGCTTGCGCACCGCGCTCGCCACCTCGAGGTCGATCAGATGCGGAGCGTGCACGTCTCCGGCGTGGTCGGTGAGGCGTTCGCGCACGACGCGGCCCACGGGTCGGTCGAGGATCAGCTCGACGGCCGCACCGGCGTCGAGGACCACCGTCATCGCTCGTCGCGGTCGCGGCGGATCAGATCGGCGGCCGGGGGCCCCGCGACGGGCCCGTCGCGGTCGATGGCGGCGAACACGTCCTCCCACGTCGTGGTGCGCGCGATGCGCGGCAGCTCACGGGCGATGAGCTCCGACAGGGTCGTGCCCTCCCGGTCGGCGCGGGCGCGGAGCGCGCGATGCAGGTCGTCGGGGACGTTGCGGACCTGGATCATCACCACGCCCCCATCATCCCATGCGAATCGCATGGCCGCAACGCGTGGCCGCCGTGCCGGGCGCCGAGGTCGCGGGCCAGGCTCCGCCCGGATCCCGCGGCGACCTCGACGACGCCACCGTCCGCCGCCCGGCACCACCGCACCCGACCGGGCCGGACGTGCTCGTCCACCCGCACGACGGCGCGACGCCGGTCGAGCCAGACGAGGTCCAGCGGGTAACGCATGCCGACGGTGTGGACCGAGCGCACCGGCAGCCACAGGCCGTGGCGTCGGTCGATCGAGCGGGTGCCGAGGAGGCCGCGGGTGCGGCTCCACCGGTCGTCGGCATCGTCGATCCGCCATGCGGCGGGCCACGGCTCCAGGGGCGATCGCGAGGTCATGCGCCCGACCGTGCCAGCCCGCCGACGTCACGTCGTCGTCGCGTCCGGATCGGTCCGCGATCGGCGCGATTCCGACACGAACGACCCCGGTCCGACACGAACGACCCCCGTCCGACGCGGACGGCGGGCCGCTTCGTCGATCGGCGCGCGACGCCCACCGCCCCCACGTACGCCGGGGCCCGGCGCCTCGGTCAGCCCGGCGTCCGGCTCGCGTTGCGGCCCGACGCGTCGGTGAACACCGGGTTGCCCCCGCCCTTGAAGAACACGATCCAGCGGGTGCCGAGGGTGCCCGCTGTGCTCAGCACGACGTAGTCGACGCGCGAGACGGGGCGGCCCAGCAACCGCGCGGCGCCGTTGACCGCGCGACTCGGCGCGCGCGACTCGACGCCCCGCAACGACGTCAGGCCGACCGTGGAGGACGAGCCGGGGGTCGTGATGATCCGACGCGCGCCCTTCCAGTCGATGCTGACGTTGCGGGACCGACCGTCGTTGAGCCGCAGCACGGCGTTGACCCGGTCCGGCCGGACGCTGAGCGACCGCGATCGACCGCCGGCGGCCCGCAGATGCGTCAGCGCGCGGCCGAACTCGCCCGGTCGCAGCATCGAGCCCTTGGCGAGCCCCACCGGCGGGTCGGACGGCGGGTCGGACGGGACCGACCCGCTCGACGTCGACGGCGTGGACGCCGCCCCACCGGACAGGCCGTCGCCGATCCGTTGCACGCTGGCCGCGACGTCCTTCGACGAGTCGACCGCCGAGATCACCGCGCCGACGATGCCCGCGACGACGGCGAGGACGGCCGACAGGACGAGCCATCCCACGACGCAACGGACGATGCGCGACGTGCCGTCCTGCGGGAGCGACGACCGTCCCGTGACGGACGCCATCGCGGCCCGCCGCTCCAGCTCGGCCGGGTCGTCCGTCCCCAGGGTCTCGGTCATGAGCGCCCGGAACGGCTCCGGGATCGGCGACGCGTCGGACGCCCCCGACCCGAACGGCGTCGCCGACGACGACGCGCCGATCGTCGCGTGCCCCGCCGCCGCGTCCCCGCCGTCCGTCCCGGCGCCTCCACGCCCCCACGGGTCGGGCGCTGACGACCGTGCCGGCCCGGGCGCGGCGCGGAGTCCGGCGAGCGGGTCCTCGTCGATCTCGCGTCCGAACGCGTCGGTCTTCTTCGCCATGCGCGCAAGGGTACGCCGAGCGCGGGAGTCCTCCCGGCGTCGTCGGTCACGTCGCGGATGCGTCATCCGTCACACAAGTCGACGAGATGTCGCTGGTTCTGCCCGTTATCGGGCAGAACGCTTGAGTTCCTGTGCGCTATTCGCCAACATGGCCGCCCGTGACCGCCGTCGCGCCCACCGCGTCGTTCCCGGAGCTGCGCCAGCACCTGGTCCAGTCGACGTCGCTGAGCCCGTCGGAGGCCGACCGCGTCATCGCCGACGTGCTGGCGTGGTTCGACGAGGACCCGCCCGGGTTCGTGCGTCGACGCCACACCGAGCTGCAACGTCGCGGCCTGCGCAACGAGCAGGCGTTCGAGCGGATCGCGGCCGAGCTGCCGTCCCGCCGGTTCACCGCCCCGCCGCTGTCGCTCCGACAGCTGCGCAGGATCGTCTACACGTAGGAGGAACACCCAGTCATGTGCGGCATCGTCGGTTACGTGGGGGCCCGCGACGGGGTGCCCATCGTCCTCGAGGGACTCCAGCGCCTGGAGTACCGTGGCTACGACTCGGCCGGCATCGCCGTCGCCGGAAGGTCCGGGCTCAAGGTCCACAAGACCACGGGGCGCATCCGCGACCTGCAGGCGACGCTCCCCAAGCGCCTGAAGGGCACCCCCGCGATCGGGCACACCCGCTGGGCGACGCACGGCGTCCCCAACGACGTCAACGCGCACCCGCACGTGGACTTCAGCGGTCGGTTCGCGATCGTCCACAACGGGATCATCGAGAACGCCCCCCAGATCCGCGACCGGCTGGCCGAGGACGGGATCGAGGTGACGTCCGACACCGACACCGAGCTCGTCGCCCACCTGCTCGGGCAGGCCGCCCGCGAGCACGACGACGCCGTCGACGCGCTGCGCGCCGCGCTGCGCCACGTCGAGGGCGCGTACGGCCTGGCGGTCGTCGACGCCGAGCAGCCGGACCGCGTCATCGTCGCCCGCCTCGGCAGCCCGATCGTCCTCGGCCTCGGCGACCGCGAGATGTACGTCGCGTCGGACGTCGGCGCGATCGTCCGGCACACCAAGCAGGTCGTGCACCTCGAGGACGGCGAGATCGCGCTGCTCGAGGCGGACGGGTTCACGACGTCGACGCTCGACGCCCGCCCGGTCCAGAAGATCGCCGAGCGGGTCGACTTCGACGCCGACGACTACGACATGGGCGAGCACGCCCACTTCCTCCGCAAGGAGATCGGCGAGCAGCCCGAGGCCGTCGAACGTACCCTCAGCGGCCGGATCGACGAGCGGTTCTCGACGGTGAAGCTCGGCGGGCTCAACCTCGACCCGCACGAGCTGCGCTCGATCAAGCGCGTCCACATCCTCGGGTGCGGGTCCGCCTACTACTCCGGCGAGGTCGGCGCGCACCTCATCGAGAGCCTGGCCCGGATCCCCGCCACCGCCGAGCCCGCCAGCGAGTACCGCTACCGCAACCCGGTCATCGACCCCAACGGGCTCTACATCGCGGTGAGCCAGTCCGGCGAGACCGCCGACACGCTCGCCGCGGTCGAGGAGCTCACCCGCAAGGGCGCGCGGGTGCTCGGCGTCATCAACCAGGTCGGCTCGGCGATCGCCCGCGCCAACGACGGCGGCATCTACATCCACGCCGGGCCCGAGGTGTCGGTCGCGTCGTCGAAGAGCTTCACGTCGACCTGCGTCGCGTTCGCGATGCTCGCGATCCACCTTGGCCGCATCCGCGACCTCTCCCCCGCCGACGGCGACCGGATGATCAACGCCCTGCGCGAGCTGCCGGCGAAGATCGCCGCGGTCCTCGAGCAGGAGGACCGGATCGAGGAGGCCGCCCGGTGGCTGGCCGGGTTCGACAACTCGATGTTCATCGGCCGGGTGCGCGGGTACCCGATCGCGCGCGAGGGGGCCCAGAAGATCAAGGAGGTCGCCTATATGCACGCCGAGGCGTACCAGTCGGCCGAGCTCAAGCACGGTCCGCTGGCGCTCATCTCGGCCGACATGCCGTGCGTGGCGATCGTCCCCGACGACGAGCTCGGCGAGAAGCAGCGGTCGACCCTGCACGAGATCAAGGCCCGGGGCGGCCCGATCCTCGCGATCGCCCACGAGGAGCTGCCGCCCGAGCTCGCCGAGCGGACGATCGTCGTGCCGCGCACCGAGCCCGAGCTCGACCCGATCCTCCTCAACATCCCGCTGCAGCTGCTGGCGTACCACGCCGCCCTGGCCCTGGACCGCGACATCGACAAGCCGCGGAACCTCGCCAAGAGCGTCACCGTCGAGTAGTCCGGGCGCGGGCCCGGCGCTCCGTCCCGCGGGCGGCGAGGGCCGCCGTCCCGGGACGTCGCCGTGCGGGAGCGGGCCGCGACGGGCTCAGGTCGCGGTGGCGCGCCGCGCCGGCCCGGCGACCTGCCACGCCCACACGACGGCCACCCAGGTCAGCGTCGCCAGCAGCACGTGGATCCAGACGAGGCCCCCGGGGAGCTCCATCCCGTACTGCACGAGCCCGACGAGGCCCTGCGCGGCGACGAGCAACGTCGCCCCGGTCAGGGTGAGCGTGAGCCGGCGTCCCGCCTCGCGGTACTGCGCCAGCGCCCAGACCGCCACGAGCGCGACCGCGAACACCCCGGCGATGACGCCGTGGCGCACGACGATCCACTCCAGGGTCTCGGCCCCGTGCACGTCGAACCGCTTGACGACGTCGCCGGTGCCCTCCCCGCCGCTGTTCGGCCCGGCGGCGGTCGACAGGGTGCCCGCGAGGAGCGCCAGCGCCCCGATCGGCAGCAGCGCCGCGACCGCGCGCGACGTCAGCCGGTCCGGCGCCTGGTGGTCGCGCGGCGCGGAGGTGCCCTGGCCCGCCTTCCAGACGAGCACCGCCGCGGGGACGAGCAGCAGCAGGATCGACACCATGTAGTGGGCGCTGATCCAGATCCAGTCCAGGTCGTACAGGACGCTCAGGCCGCCGATCACGCCCTGGGCGACGACCCCGGCGAGGATCCACACCGAGATCCAGACGAGGCTGCGCCGGTAGGGGACGCGGGTCAACGCGCAGAAGATCGCGAACAGCGCGGTGATGCTCACGCCGATCGTCAGCAGGCGGTTGCCGAACTCGATGAACGTGTGGCTGTGCGTCTCGGTCGGGACGACGCGGGTCTCGCACTTGGGCCAGTTCGAGCAGCCCAGCCCGGACCCGGTGACGCGCACGAGCGCCCCGGTGAGCATGATCCCGATGTTGGCGACGAGCGCCAGGCGCGCGGCGAGCAGCATCCGCTGCGGCGAGGAGCGGAACCGGCGACGCAGGCGCGCCAGCCGGGCCGGGGCGTCGGTGGTGGTCGCCGCGGCCGGAGGCCCGGGGGTCGAGGTGTCCGTCGGCTGCGCGCCCATCGCCGGACAGGATGCCGGATCCAGGCGCCGGGCCGCGGCGTCAGTCCTCGAGTCGGCGGAGCGCGACGGCCAGCGCTCCCACCCCGGCGACGACGAGCAGCACGATCCCGATCGCGTACGCGCCGCCGGGGACGCGCACCGCGCGGAACAGCGCCATCCGCCGTACGACGTCGGGGACCGCCGACGCCAGCGAGCGCTCCGATCGCTCGAACCGCAGCGCCAGGTCGACCTCGTGCTCCTGCCCCCCGACGTGGACCCGGGAGTACTGCACCGCCGCGCCGGCGGTGCCGTAGATCCCCATGCCGACGTCGCCGGCGTTGCGCAGGCAGAGCGTCACCCGGGCGGCGGACACGGTGCGGTCGAGCGTGATCGGCGGATCGCCCCCGTCGAGGTACCCGGCGTCGACGCCGCCACGGGCGACCACCCGGTCTCCGACACGCACCGTCGCGTCGAGCCGCGGTCCGGGTCGGCCGGGGGTCGACAGCGGGACCCGCACCGTGCTGAACGCGCCGCCCCGCGGCACGCGGATCGGGCCCTGGCACGCCTCCTCGCCGGGCGCGAGCTCCACGGCGACCGCGCTCGGCGGGGCGTTGAACGAGAACGCGTCCGGGGTCGTGCGGAGCGTCAGGGCCAGCACCGCCGCGACGACGCCCACGGCGACGACGGCCAGCAGCCACCTGACGGGGCTACGCATAGAACCGCTCCGTCATGAGGCCCATGGCCCACGCGTTGAGCACCACGAGCGCTCCGAGCACCGTCGCGAGCGCCGGGGTGCGCGTCGCGACCGGCAGGCGCCCGATCGCGACCGCCAGGATCAGGCCGGCGAGCGGCGCCAGCGGCAGCAGGTAGCGGCCCTGGATGAACCCGTAGCCACCCATGTTGAACTCGGTGATGTGCATGCCCGCCAGCAGGCCGACCACGATCAGCGCGAAGTAGCCGAGCACCGGCCAGGAGATCGCGGAGCGCCGCTCCCAGGCGACGCGTGCCGCGACGGCCACGACCCCCAGGCACCCCACGAGCAGCAGCACGTAGGTCCAGCCCGGGTAGCGCACCTCCATCCACGCGAAGGCGCCCCAGCCGGTGGTGAACATCGTGTCGTAGACGGGCAGGGCGGGCTGCCCCGGCGCGGGGCTCATCCCGGGCAGCATCGGCAGGTAGAACTGCCAGAGGTACGAGAGCAGGCCCGTCAGGCTGCCGCCCTCGCCACCGGTCACCGCCGACGCCTGCCCGACGGCGGACACGCCCGCGATCCGCGAGACGACGAGCCACGCCCCCAGGGTGCCGATCAGCCCTGCGGCGGCGACCCCGAGGAGCCGCACGACCGCGCGCCCGTCGATCGGGTCGGCGTCGCGACGGCGCGCGCGCCACAGCACGAGGAGGATGAGCAGGCCGACCGCCGGCACCAGGGCGTAGGACGCCGCCTTCAGGACGCACGCCACGCCGAGGGCGAGCGTCAGCCACAGCACGCCGCGGACCGACGGTCCGTGCCGGAGCAGCCGTACGCCGAGCCAGAGCGTGAACGCCCAGGCGGCGAAGACCGCGGTGTCCGGGCTGACCGTCCCGGCGATGAACTGGCTCATCGGCAGCAGCCCGACGACGCCGGCGGTGGCGGTCTGCGCGCGACGATCGCGACCGAGCAGCTCGCCCGCCAGGAGCCAGGCGCCGACGACGGCGACGAGCAACCACGCGATCGAGACCGACCGCACCAGCCCGACGCGGGTGAAGATCCCGGTGGCCTCGCCGACGAGGTAGGCGGGGACGGCGGTCAGGTAGTACAGCGGCGGGTTGGACGCGGCCGAGTTGCCGGGCCCACCACCGTCGTCCCGTCGGTTCTCGGGTGGCCGCGAGGATCGGCGCTTCCACTCCTCCTGCACCGACGCGTTCCACTCCATGCGGATCCCGGGCTGCTGGGCCGCGTTGCCCATGCCCGACAGTCCCGCGCCGAGCCGGAACTCGTTGGAGAAGCCCTCCGCGTCGTCGTCGGTTCCGGGCAGCGCAGCGTCCTCGGCCAGCGTCTGGACGTAGCCGAAGTGCGCCGGCTCGTCCGGCCCCATGAACGCCGGGGTGACGAGCGACCAGGCGAGCGCGATCGCGGCGACGGCGACGAGCAGCGCACGGAGCGGCGCCGGTACCGCGGACCATGGTCGGCGGCGTGTGGGCGCGCGGGTGTCGGGGTCGGGCACGGAGGTCAGTGGGATGAGCGATGACGTCGGTCGACGAGGGCGCCGCGGTGGGCCGACGCGCTCCACGGGGATCGATGGCCGCCGACGCATGGCCGACCGTCCCGGGCGCGGGGTGCGGTCCTAGGAACCCGCACGGCGTCCCGAAGTCGCGGTGCGCACGCGACGATACGTCTCCCAGACGCCGGCCGCGCAGCGCTCCCAGGTGAACCGGGCGGCACGGGCCAGGCCGCGCTCGCGGAGCCGGGCGGCGTGGGACGGGTCGTCGAGGAGCGTCGTGATCGCGCGGGCGATCGCCTGCGGGTCCCGCGGATCGAAGAGCAGCGCGGCGTCGCCGGCGACCTCGGGGAGCGACGTCGCGTCGGAGCAGGCGATCGGCACCCCGCGGATCATCGCCTCGAGCACCGGCAGGCCGAACCCCTCGTAGAGCGACGGGTACGCGCAGCACGCCGCCAGGCCGTACAGGCCCTCGAGGTCGGCGTCGTCGATCCACCCGGTCAGGACGACGCGACCGTCCAGCCCCAGATCGGTGATCCGCCGCTCCAGTCCGTCGCGCTCGCGCCCGTGGTGACCGACGATCACCAGACGCGGCCCGGAGCGGCCGTCGGCGAGGGTCGCGAACGCGTCGATCAGCCGCGGCAGGTTCTTGTGGACGAGCGCCGCCGACACGCAGAGCACCACCGGATCGTCGCCCAGTCCCAGCCGGGCGCGCAGGACGTCGGGTGCGGTCGGGTCGGCGGGGGCCCGCATCCCGTGACCGAGCAGGACCGGGTCGACCCGGTCGGCGGGGACGCGCAGCCGGGTGACGACGTCGCGCTTGACCGCGTCCGAGATCGTGATGACGCGCGTGGCGCGCCGCGCGCCGGGACCGACGAGCGCGCGAAGGCCGATCCGCGCCGCAGGCGGGAACGTCGTCGGGAACGCGGCGTAGATGAGGTCGAGGATCGTGACGACGCTCGGCCGGCCGGCGATCAGCGGCGCGGTCGTGCCGAGCGAGTGCAGCAGGTCGACGCCGGCCCGTGCGGCGGCCCCGGGCAGCAGCGTGCTCTCGGCGACGATCCGCGCGGGCTTGTTGGCGCAGTTCACCGGGATCGTGTGCACCCGCACGTTGGCCGGCCACCCCACGTCGCGCAGCGACGGCGCCGCCTCGCGCCCGCAGAAGGCGGTGAACCGCACGTCGGGACGGTGCCGCGCCAGGGCGTCGACGAGCCGGTGCGCGTAGATCTCGCTCCCGCCCACCGCTCCGGGAACGAGGTACAGCAGGTTGAGGCCGACGTGGGAGATGGCGTCGGCGGGTGCGGTGGGTGCGGCGCCGACACCGGGCGCGGGTGGCGGCTCGTGACCCGCGGGCCGTGGCGCCCCGCCGCCACTGGTCAGATCAGCCACGCGGCGTCGGCCTTGTCGAAGGCGTAGGTCAGGTCGCGGGGACGCTCGCCGATCGGACGCGCGGGGACGCCGCCGACGATCGTGTAGGGCGCCACGTCGGTGGTCACGACCGCGCCGGCCGCGACGACCGCGCCCTCGCCGATGGTCACTCCGGGTAGCACGGTGCAGCGGAAGCTCAGCCACGCACGGTCCTCGATCGTCACCGGCCCGCCGACGGCCGCGAAGTCGGGCGATCGCGGGTCGTGCTGTTGGGTCCAGATCGCCACGTCGCTGGAGAAGTTGACGTGCCGGCCGATGGTGATGCCGCCGACGCGGGCGTCGAGCGTCGCCCACAGGCCGATCACCGATCCGGCGCCGACGGTGACGTTGCGGCCGCTGCGAACCTCGCGCCAGCGGTACAGCTGGGCGGAGGGATCGACCCGCATCCCCAGCACCCGGCGCGCGAGCCGGTCGCGGATCCAGCGGATCGGGATCCGGCCGATCCACTCGCCGCCGAGGATGTCGACGCCCTGCAGGAGTGGCCAGAGGCGGGCCCCCAACCCGCGTTCACGGGCGATGCGCAGCACGGCGTCGAGCACCCGGCCGATGCTATCCGGGGTGGCCGGGCGGGACGCCGGTCGGTGGTCGGTGGTCGCCGGTCGACCAGGGCCTGAGACGAAGCCGACGCCCGACGTCGTGACCGCCACACGGCCCCTCGACCGCCGTCGGCCCGTCCGTCGTCAGACCCGCGGCCGGTCGCGCAGCCCGACGAGGTCGAGCGCCACCCGCAGCGCCCGGTAGCCGTGGTGGCGTGCCAGGTGTCCCGGCCGCATCGTCCGGCGCGGCGCCCGACCGACGCCGGCCGTCCCGCCATCCACCGCGACGCCCGTCCCCGCGTCGGCCGCCGCCCCCGCCCCCACCGCGGCGACCATCCGTTCGAGGGGTTCCACGACCGACGTCCAGCGGTAGCGATCGGCCAGCCGGTCCAGGGCCGGGGCGAAGGGGGCGCGCCCCCGATCGAGCACCTCGTCCAGGGCGGCTGCGCAACCGTCGACGTCGCCGGGGGCGAAGATCCGTCCCGCGCCCTCGCGGTCGACCCGGTCGGACAGGTCGTCTCCACCGGTGCACACCACCGGCAGGCCGGCCCAGAAGCAGTCCAGCAGGCGGGTGCGGAACGCGAACCGCGTCTCCAGGTGGTCGTGGTGGGCGTACAGGGCGCAGTCGGCCTGCAACAGCCAGTCGGCGCGGTCCTCGTAGCCCACCCACCGATCGTGGAAGAGGACGTGGCGATCGAGCACCCCCAGCCGCGCCGCCTCGCCGCGGGCCTGCTCGGCGGTGCGTCGGGCGGCGACCTGCGACGCCGCACCCATGAACACGAGCCGGACGGTCGGGCGACGCCGGGCCAGGCGCGCCACGGCCCGCACCGCGGTGACCGGGTCGAGCCACGGCCACACCCCACCGTTCCACAGGACCACGTCGTCGTCGGGCCCGATCGCCTCGAACGCGTCGCGTGGCCCCCCGGCGCCGGTGGCCGTGGCGCGCCCGCCGGGCAGGCCGAACGGCACCACGTCGATGAGGTCGCGCAGCGACGGGTCGGCGCGGTAGCGGGGTCCGTCGACGAGCCGTTCGGCGAGCAGCATCCCCAGGTACAGATCGCGCTGCTTCTCGGTCGCGCAGAGGAACGCGTGGCCGTGGCGCAGCGCCTCGACGGACCGGTCGACCGCGAACTCGGTCATCACGTGGGTGATCCGTGGCCGCAGGCCGGCGAACCCACCGATGATCTCGAGGGCCTGCGGCACGTACAGGTCGTAGATCACCGGCACCCGCGACGCGCGCAGCAGCCGCATGAGCGGCGGCCACTGCGGCAGCGTCACGACGACGTCGACCGCCGCGAGCACCGGTCGCAGCGCGCCCGGGTGCTGCGGGTCGTAACCGACGCACGGCAGCCCGGCGACGGTGGCGGGCGGCTCGCCGACGCCGGCCAGCACGACGTCGTGATCGGCGCCCAGGGCGCGCGCCAGCTCCAGCGCCCTGATGCTCGTGCCCGCGACCTGGCCGTCCAGACGATCCTGACTGACGAGGAGCACGCGGCGGCGGGCGCGGGGCTCGGCGGGGCGCGCGTGCCGGCCGGCGCCGCCCTCGTGACGCCCGGCGCTCACGGGCCGGTGACGCCCGAGATGACGAACTGGCCGGCCAGGAAGGGCGCCGCACGCGGTCCCAGGCGGCGGGCGATCCGGGTCAGCCGTGGCCCGTAGAAGTACAGCCACTCGACGTCGACGACGCTCGCCCCCGCGCCCTGCAGCAGGTCGCGGGCGTCGAGGATCGTGAACCAGTGCAGGTGGGTACGGTCGTAGGGGCCGACGTCCTCGCGCGGCCACCGGCCCCGTGCCAGCTCGCGGAACGTGCGGATGTACTGCACGTTGGGCAGGCTCACCACGATGGTGCCGCCGGGCCGCAGGTGGTCGACGGCACGACGCAGGACCGCCCACGGGTCGAGCAGGTGCTCCAGCACGTCGGCGGCGATGACGCAGTCGAACGCGCCCAGGTCGGGCTCCTCCAGGCCGGCCGCGACGTCGCCCTGGACCACCCGGTCGAGCACCCGCTCGGCATCGGCGGCGTACTCGGGCAGCAGCTCGATTCCGACGACCTCGGTGTCCTGACGGTGCTTGAGCGCCGCGCCGAGCGCCCCGGACGCGCAGCCCAGGTCGAGGATTCGCCGGGCGCCGAGCGGCACCTGACGCTGGACGTCGGGACGCGTGGTCTCGTAGCCCAGGCGGCGCGCTTCGCGGATCGCGGCGGCGGTCATGGTCGTGAGGATGCCACGGTCGGCGCGGGCGGCCGCCACCCGCGCCCGGATCAGGCGGCGCCGGACGGTCCGGACGCCTCCGTGGGCGTCGCCGTCGCCAACGGCCCCAGCGGCACGCCGACCGCGTCGGCCATCCACCGCAACGGACGGTGGGCGACGACCACCGTGACGAGCCCCGCACCACCCGCCGCGACGAGCGGCGCGACGGTTCCGGCCGCCGCGAGCTCGGAGGCCACCACGACGACCACGACGACGGTCGCGGTCGCGGCGGCCGCCCGGCGACCGGACGCGACGAACGTGATCCCCGCGAGCGCCAGGCCGGTGACGACCATCTCGGTCCCCCAGGTGATGCGGGCGGCCGCCTCGGCGCCGTGATCGAGCGTCAGCAGCGCGTGGGCGACCAGGTTGACGACGAGCCCGACGGCGTTGAACACGAGGTAGCGGCGGCTCTGGCCGATCGCGACGTAGACGTAGGCCAGCACGAACGACGCCAGCAGCAGCGGGGCGATCGGGGCGAGCAGCCGCAGGTACCGCTCGGCGCCGGCCGCCTCGGGGCCTCCGACGACGTCGACGATCAGGGTGGCCACGGCGATCATCCCCACGCCGATCAGCGCGCCGACCGCGGTGACCGCGACGACGAGGTCGTGGGTGCGGTGGTCGCGCAGCAGGCGTTGGGCGGTCGCCCGGACCGCCAGCAGCGGCAGCGCGGCCCCGGCGACGATCCCGGCGGCGACCATGAGCTGGTCGACGAACTGGAACGCGAAGACGAACCGCCCGATCGTCGCCTCGTCCTCGGCCTCGTTGACGAACACGACGTAGATCCGCATGTAGACCGCGACGAGGACGAGCGCCCCCGCCAGCGGTGCGACCTCGGCCACGACCGACCGCACCCGGGCCCGTTGCGGCCCGGGGACGTCGCGCGTCCGCGACGGGGTGATCCGCAGCTCGCGACGCATGAGCAGCGCCAGCAGCGCCGTCGGCACGGTGAACCCGACCAGGCCCAGCACCGCCGCGGACGCCCCGCCGGCCGCGGCGGCGCCGAGCAGCGCCAGACCGAGCAGCGCGGCGAGCGCCTCGAGCGCGGTCTGGCGGTGCAGTCGCTGATCGACCTGCAGCCACGGGGTGGCGTTGAGCACCAGGGCGCGGGGCACGACCTGCGCGCCGAGCGCGACCGCCAGCAGCGCCGCCCCGTCACCGCGCAGCCCGACGGTCACCGCGACCACCACGACGAACGCCAGCGTCGCGAGCGCCAGTCGGACGGGCACCAGCGCGGACGGCAGCGGCGCGGTCCGCGGATCCTGCAGGATCCGTCGCACGACGATCGGCGACACGCCCGGGTCGACCGCGAACGCCATCAACGCGGCGAGCTGCACGACCGTGCCCCAGTCGGCGTACGCCTCGATCCCCAGGGTGCGCACCACGATCGCGGTGCTGCCGACGACGGCGATCACCGACACCAGCCGCGCCCCGACCTGGGCGATCACCGTCTGCGACGCGCCGCGGGCGGTGGGCCCGCCGGGCGCGGGGTCGCCGACGTCCACGGACGCGCCCGGTCCGGACGCATCAGGACCGGCCGCCGCGCCGTCACGAGGCGGCGGTCCACCGGGTGGCGGGGTGGTGGGGGCGGGAGTCACGCGTCGGGCGGCGCACCGGCGACGTGAGCCGGGCGGTCGCGAGGATCGTACGGGCCGCGGGATGGCCGGGACGTCGGCGGCGAGCGACGCGTCGTGGCGGCGCCCGCCCCGCCACCGGCCGTCTACTGTCCGCCGGGTGCGGATCGCGTGGATCACCCCCGAGCTGCCCTACTGGCCCGGGGGCAGCGGCGGATCGACCCGGCAGTTCCAGCTCATCCGGTCGCTGGTCGACCACGGACACGCGGTCGACGTCGTCGCCCCGGTGCACGCCGATCAGCAGGAGGGCCGCCGGTCGCTGACCGACGCCGGCGCCACGCTGCTGGCGGTGGACCGTCCGTCGTCGCGTGCGGTCGAGGCGCTGGGCGCGTTGGCGCGCCGTCCCTCGCTCGTGGTGCGTGCGGCGACGATGCCGACGGTGGCGTGGCAGACCGAGGTGTTCTGGGCGTCGCTGCGGGCGCGGGCGCGAGAGGCGATCGGGCGCTTTCCCGACGTGGTGCTGGTGGAGCACGACTGGGCGGCCCGCTGGGCGCAGGACCTGCCCGCCGCCATCCCCAAGGCGCTGGGGCTGGAGAACCTGTCGTGGGACTACTACGCGCGCCGGGCGGCAGCCGCCGACGGGGTCGCGGCCGCCGCGCTGCGGGCCGAGGCGACCCGGTTCCGTCGGTTCGACGCGCGCCGGCTGGCGGCGTTCGATCTGCTGTTGACGATGTCGGCCGACGACGACCGCGAGCTGCGGCGCGTGAGCGACCGCCCGTCGGTGGTGATCCCCAACGGCGTCGACACCGACCGTCTGGTCGCGTCGCCGTTGCCCGACGAGCCGGTGGCGCTGTTCACCGGCACGTTCGGCTACCCGCCCAACGCCGAGGCGCTGGCGTGGCTGTTGCGCGACATCTGGCCGCGGGTGCGCTACTGGAAGCCCGACGCGCGCCTGCTCGTCGTCGGACGCGACGTGCCGGACGAGATCGCCACCCTCGCGGACCCGAGCGTGACCCTCGCCGGTTGGGTGCCCGAGATGCAGCCGTGGTTCGACCGGGCGCGTGTGGTGCTGGTGCCGATGCTCTCCGGCGGCGGCACCCGGTTGAAGGTGCTGGACGGCCTGGCCAGTGGCCGTCCGCTGGTGAGCACGACGATGGGCGCGATGGGCGTCGACGTGCGCCAGGGCAACCAGGTCCTGCTCGCCGACGATCCCGACGCGTTCGCCGACGCCACCGTCCGGGCGCTGACCGACGACGCGCTCGCCGGCCGCCTGGGCCACGCCGGCCGCCGGACCGCCGAGGACGTCTACGACTGGCGGGCGATCGGGGCGAGGCTCGAGGGCGCCCTGCGGGGGCTGGTGGACGGGCGGCGCCCCGGCCGCTGATGCCCGTCGGGGGCGTGAAGGAGTCGGGGTCGCGTCGCGGCAGACGCTCTTGCCTGCACGGATGATGCGCTAGCATCAGATGCGTGCGCACGACGCTGGACATCGAGGACGATGTGCTCCTCGCGGCGAAGGAGCTTGCGCGACGCGAGCGACGCAGCGCCGGGGCGGTCATCTCCGAGCTCGCGCGCCGCGGGCTGGCCGGCGAGCGACTCGACGCCGGCGAGTCGTTCTTCGGCTTCAGGACGATCCCGCGTCGTGACGTGGTCGTCACGCCCGAGTTGGTCGACGAGCTGCTCGAAGAGGCGGATGCGTGAGGGCCCTGCTCGACGTCAACGTGCTCCTCGCGTTGCATGACGAGTCACATGTGCATCACACGGCAGCGCGTCGGTGGTTCGCCGCCGAGGTCGACCACGGCTGGGCGTCGTGTGCGCTGACGGAGAACGGCTTCGTTCGCGTGATCTCCCAGCCCCGGTATCCCCTCGACGTCTCGCCCACCACCGCGGTCGCGATGCTCCGCGCGGCGACGGCGACCCCGCACCACGAGCGATGGCCGTGCGACATCACCCTCCTCGATCGCTCGGTCGTCGACGAGCGGCGCGTCCACGGCCCCAAACAGGTGACGGACGTCTACCTCCTCGCCTTGGCGGTGCGGCACGGCGGGCGCCTCGTGACGTGTGACGGGCGGGTTCCCCGCTCCGCGGTCCCGGGCGCGACCGACGATCACGTCGTCGTGATCTGACCCGCGCGCGCCGTCTCGTGGATCGACGACGTCCGGGCGTCGGTCGCGCGTTCCGTGCCCTGGCCCTCGCCGACGCCTGACGCCTCCGCACGGCGCGTCGAGCGCTGGACAGGCGTCAGAGGCAGCGCCGGACGACCGCCCAGAACCCGCGTAGCGCAGCCGCGATGCCCGGGATCCGGGCCGCCCCCGCCAGGAACGGCGAGTCGAGCCCGGGGGTCAGGCCGTCGGCGAACGTCCGGGCGCTGATGGTGCGGGTGGCCTGCACGGTGCGTCGGTGGCGCACCATGGCGGGCAGGTCGCGGACGACGGCGCGTTGGGCGCGGAGCTTGGGCCGCAGCCAGCCACCGGCCGCGGCGGCCGGGAGCAGCGCGATCTCGAACGCCACGAGCGCGGGCAGCAGGAGGAGCAGCAGCCGGCGCGGGTAGGCGCCGACGATCGTCCACCACCGGTTGCGCTCCAGGTGGAACCACTTGTAGTCGCCCTTGACGAACGCGTAGTCGTGCTCGGCGCGGGCGGCGGGGACGACCCCCAGCTCCCATCCGGCGAGGCGTAGCCGCAGCGACAGGTCCAGGTCCTCGCCGTACATGAAGTAGTGGTCCTGGAACCCGCCGGCGGCGTCCCATGCGGCACGCCGGACGACCATCGCCGCCCCCGACGCGAACCCGATGGTCCGTGGCGCGTCGTGGGCCCGCTCGATCGGATCGTCGTGCCCGCCGGCCCAGCCGAATCCGAGGAAGTGGACGTGGTTGCCGCTGCTGTTGACCGCCCGCCCTCCGGGCAGCGTCACGAGCGCCTGCCACGCCCCCCAGGTGGGATGGCCGGCCGCGGCGCCCCGGAGCGCGTCGAGGAACCCCGGCGCCGGCACGGCGTCGGGGTTGAGGAGCAGCACGAGGTCGCCGTGGCCGGCGGCGACCCCACGGTTGCAGCCCGCGGCGAAGCCGAGGTTGACCCCGGGTTCGATGACGGTGGCGGCGGGGAGCGCGCGCCGGGCGACGGTGGCGCTGTCGTCGCGTGAGGCGTTGTCGACGACGACGACCTCGTCCCCGGCCTGGAGTTGTGGTGCGAGAGCACCCAGGGTGCCGGGCAGGTCGTCGGCGCTGTCGTGGGTGACGAGGACGACGGTGACCGTCGTCGTGGGCCCGGTCACCGGTCGTCGCGGTCGCAGCCGACGGCCACCGGCTCACGGTCGGTGGGCCGGCTGCGGGCCGTGGTCGGGGGGCCCCCACCGGACGGTTGCTCGGCGTCGCGCGGGGGGGCATCGCCGGTCCGGGGGTCGCCGCTGCGTAGGCGGCCGGTGGCGGCCGGCGGCGCGCGTTCCGGGCTGTCGGCGCGCGGCTCGGGGCCGGGGGCGACAGCCGGGTCGCTCTCGAGCCGGTCGAGGCGGCCTTGGAGGAGCGCCATCTTCTGGGCGAGGATCTTGTTCTGCTCGACGAGCCGCGAGATGACGAGCGTGAAGTGGAGCACCATGAGGGTGAGGAACCCGAAGGCGACCGCGAACAGGGTGGAGGTGCCGTACCGCACCCCGATGGCGGAGGAGATCCGGTCGAGGAGCCCGCTCCAGATCGACAGGCCGGTGAGGGCGACGGTGGCGGTGAGCCACAGGAGCGCGTAGCGCTCCATGAGCCGTCGGCGCCGGACGAGCTCGATGACGGACAGGAACAGCCCCAGGCTGACGATGATCGCGATGATGCGCAGCTGGGTGCTCACGGTGCCCTCAGATGCCGCGGTCGGCGCTGACGGCGGCGGGGTCGCCGGGCTCGACGGTCGGCCGCTCCCGCAGGAGCCCGATGCCGAGCGCCAGCGTCACCTTGATCATGTAGAGCGCCGCGTGCCACGGCCGGATCGACGAGGCGCCGCCCTGTCGCTCGCGCATCGCGACGGGCACCTCGTCGCGGGTGAGGCGGTGCGCGTGGAGCATGAGGATCGCCTCGACCTCGGGGTAGTCGTGCGGGTAGTCGCGGGCGAAGAGCTCGATCGCGGTGCGGTCGCACAGGCGGAACCCGGACGTGGGGTCGGTGACGGGCTGCCGGGTCATGGTGCTGAGCATCCGGCCGAAGTAGCGGATGCCGAGCCGGCGCGCACGGGAGGACTGGAACCGGTCCGTGGTCTCGTCGCAGGGCATGAACCGCGATCCGGTGACCATGTTGGTGCCGGGGTTGCGGTCGGCGTGGGCCTGTAGGGCGTGGATCTCCTCGGCGGCGTGCTGGCCGTCCCCGTCGACCTGGACGGCGATGTCGTAGTCGCCGTCGAGCGCGTACATGTAGCCGGCCTGGACGGCCCCGCCGATCCCGAGGTTGAAGGGGAGCTGGAGGACGTCGGCCCCGGCGTCGCGGGCCCGGTCGGCGGTGTCGTCGGTGGAGCCGTCGTCGACGACGAGCACGTCGAACTCTGGCGCGTTGGCGCGCAGGTCGTCGACGGTGGCGACGATGGCGTCGGCCTCGTTGTAGGCGGGGACGATGGCGAGTTGACGCGGCATGAGGGATCCGGCCGGGCTCCCGGCCCCCGGGAGCACTCGTGCCGTCAGTCTGCCAACCCGCGGGATGGTCGGGAGTTGCGGTCGTGCGCTGCCGGCACGCTCGCGGGTGGCGCGAGCGTGCCGGAGCGGGGCTCAGCGGACCCGGATGGTGCGGGTCGGCGACACGCCGGTGGCGTAGGGGTAGTCGCCGGCCTTGCGGGCCCGGGCCCGCATCTGGAACTTGGCGGGACCGGCGTTGCGGAACCGGTAGGTGGTGGCGAACTTGCCGTTCTTCTTGCTGCGCACGGTGCGGAACGTGATCCACTTCTTGCCGGGGTCGCGGGCCTGCAGCTCGACGACCTTGCCGCCCGCCGGCATGGGACGTCCGACGACGGTCCCGGTCAGGCGCACGCTCTGCCCGCGTCGGGCGGTCTTGCGGCTGAGCTTGAGCTTGATGCCCGCCTTGACGGTCAGGCGCATCTTGCGGACGGCGATCGGCACGTCGTCGCGGACGCGCTGGTGGTACGCGAACGTGAGGGTCCGCGAGCTGATGCGCTTGGGCATCTTCCAGCGGAACCGGCCTTCCTCGTCGGTCTTGAGCGGCGTGCGCTCGAACGACGGCGAGTTGCGGGCGCTGCGCTTGATGGTGGTGCGGATGACGGCGTCGCGGATGGGCTGCCCGGTCGCGGTCGTGAGCTTGCCCTTGAGGACGGGCCGCTGGTCGAACTTGATGGTCCGCGCGTCGGATTCGCGGCCTTCCCAGTTGACGTGCAGGCGGGCCTGGTCGACGGACGGGATGCCGTTGTTGGGCCCGGGGTCGGTGTGGCGGATGCGCTTGGTGGTGGGCCCGTACGCGGTGGTCTGGTTGCCGGCGGCGTCCTCGACGAGCACGCGGACGGTGTGGACCCCTTCCGGCAGGGTGGTGGTGTCGATCCGGTGGAGCCCGCCGACGGTGCTCGGGCACGGCTTGGGCGCCATGAACGTCCGCTCGGTCCCGGGCCAGGCCCGGCAGGGCGCGTCGGCGAGGTTGACGTGGCTTCCGATCTTCCCGTCGACCTCGATCGCGAGCCGGTAGACCCCTCCCCCGGCGTCGCTCGCCCCGACCGAGATCCCGGTCGGCCCGGCCCAGACGTCGTTCGTCACGGCGTCCCCGGAGACGGCGTTCACGATCGGCGAGTCGCGGTCCTCGAGGGTGAAGACGGCGCGGTGGATGGTGAAGCTTGCGACGCCGCGGGCGGCGTCCGGGGTACAGGTCCACTCGGTGCCGGAGTAGCCCGAGCAGATTGCGCGCACCGAGAGCCATTCACGACCCTGGGCATCTCCGCGCAGCTCACGACGCGTGACCGCACCCGGAGCGAACAGGCCCATCCATCGATGCTCGTAGATCGGGTCGGTCTGGCCAGCGCGCGCGACCGAGACTTCGCCAAAATGCTGATCGGCGGACTGCGGCGGCCTGACGTACCCATCAAGGTCGAGCGCATATGCGCGCAACGAGAGTCCGGGGGGCGCTACGAATCGCCATCCAGCGGTCGCAACCTTCGGCTGATCCAAGCTCCACGCGACCACGGCCCTCAAGCCGCCACCTGCACCGCATTCGTCGGCGGCCAAGTTCCCACCAGCCACGTTGGTTTGCGCCGTCAGCGGTCGCCAACCGGTGCCCGAAACCGATTCGATGATCCCCGCCCCGTCCGGTGCCTTGCAGGTCCAAACCTCGTACTGCGCTGCCGATGTCGACGCTGCCGCAGCGCCCCCCACTCCGGCGGTGAACGCGAGCACCGCCCCAACCCGATAGCCAGTAGTCCAACGACTCGTTGTCAGCTTCATGGTCTTGGTACCCCGCGGATCGGGACGATTATCCCCCCGAGTTCCTCGACCCTACCTCCGCGGCCCTCGAGTCGAGCACACAAGGGTCCCGGCCGGCTCGGCGCTCTCGGCTAATCAGCGGCGCCGGCCCCGCGCTGCGCCCGGTGCCCGCCAACCCATTGAAGGGTCTGGCGCAGGCCGTCAACGAGTTGCGTCGACGCCGAGAAACCGAGATCGTCGCGAGCCCGGCCTATCGCCAAGCACGAATGCTCAACTTCGCCCTCGCGCGGCTCACCGAACACAGTCGGTGCCAGCATGCTGGGCGCTCCCTCCTCAGCTCCCGCCCGTCCGACAGCACCGATGAGGTCCAACACGGTGGTCGCCTTGCCCGTACCGATGTTGATGATGCCCTCGACAGTCGCGGACGCCGCCGCCAATTGCGCGACGACCACGTCCTCCACGAAGACAAAGTCCCGGGTCTGAGCGCCAGTGCCGAAGACCGTCGGAGCTTGGCCTGCGAGCAGCTGGTCGCAGAAGATTGCCACGACGCCCGCTTCCCCCAGCGGGTCCTGCCGAGGACCATAGACATTGGCTAGCCGAAGCGTGACCGTCGATAGCCCGTGGAGCCTGCGGAACCAGTCGCAATACTGCTCCCCGCAGAGCTTGCTCGTCCCGTACGCGGCAAGCGGACGCGCGGGAGCTTCCTCCGGCGTCGGAATGGTGTCGGCCGCGCCGTAGATCGCCCCGCCGGTCGAGGTGTTGATCACCCTGCGGGCCCCGTATCGATACGCAGCGCTCAACACGTTGACCGTGCCTAGAACGTTTACGTCGGCGTCGTGAGCTGGGTCGATGACCGACCGCCGGACATCGATCTGCGCGGCAAGGTGAAACACCACGGAAGGAGAGACACGGGAGAACACGCCGTCCACCGCTCCCGCATCGCGAATATCAGCGTTCACGAACGCGGCACCCGAGGCTCGAGCATGCTTGAGGTTCGACTCATGCCCGGTGCTTAGGTTGTCGATGACCGTCACTAGATCGCCGCGCGCGACGAGGGCGTCCACCAAGCTCGACCCTATGAATCCTGCCCCACCAGTGACTATCACTACTTCGGGCACGTACGCCTCGGGCTTTCTAGACAAAGGTCAGTGCGAGCGGTGGCAAGGCACTTCTGCGTGCGGCCCGCGAGTCACGCCGCGTCGTCCCGCACAAACGCGATCATGAAATAGCCGCTAAACAAGGCGGAGTTCTTCTTCCGCAGCCAGGCCAGCCCGCGGAGGTTTGCCGCTACGCCAAGGACCCTAAACATGAACGCCGCGCCGCGCGCGACAATCCCGCGTCTCTCTGTCCATGCGAACATCGAGGGCTCGAACCCGCCGACATAGCCTCGGTAAACGCACCGCAAACCCAGGTCATCGCCGACTCCTTCCCAACTCCGCTCCCGCATGACCTCAACGTTGTGCACGGCGTAACTAGCCGGCTGAAGCCAACGCTTGAGCACCCCGTTAACTCCTAGGAAGCTTGGACACCCGAGTACCACAACACCTCCCGGCGCGAGGCGACTCGCGTGCGCACGCACCACGGGCCGAACGTCGTCGAAATGTTCGACCAAGCCGAGCGAATAGACGAGGTCGTAGATCTCATCATCACCAGGGTCGTCAAACATGTCGCGGTGCTGAATATCTACGGGAACTTGTTCGGTGTCAAACAGCACACGAGCGCGCTCGACACCGACCTCCGAATAATCAATCAGCGAAAGTCGACAACCCAGTTCGCGACCCAAGAACAACAACCATTGGCCAGGCGCCCCCCCAAGCTCGAGCACTCGTCCGCCGGCCGCACCATGCCCAAATCGAAGGATCACGTCCGCAATCGCGTCGATGTACCGTCGACGACCTCGAACAATTGGCGGGGCAGCAATCGCTCGCCATTCACTGTCCCAGTGCGCCTGAGTCGCAAGGTCCGTTGGGTTCAAGTTCGTCATGCGTCCCTGCGATTCCCGCGTGCCGCCATCGCGATCGCGTCTTCGACAAGACCCGCGATCTCCATCGCGGGACCAGGAAAGCGATACCGGTCCAGTTCTCGCTCCACGGGCCGGTACGCTAGCGGCTCAGCCTCCAGCCTCGCTAGGACGTCGTAGATAGCCGATGCGTCAGCAGCACTCACGACTACGCCCGCGCGAGCGTCCCGCACGATACTAGCCGCAGCGCTGCCTTCAGCCAATGCGATCACTGGCCTACGCGCCGCAAGATATTCGTAGAGCTTCCCGGTCGCATGTGAAGCCCTACCAGGCGCGGTCAATAGAAGCAACGCATCGGCCTCACGCTGCGTCATAATGGCCGTTTCACGACTTACTTGACCGACCGCCACTACCCGCCCAGCTTGCTGAAGCGGCGCAAGCAATGCTTCCTCCCGCTTGTCAAGGCCACCGAGAACGACCAAGCGGAGCTTCCGCCCGACCGCATCCGCACCGCGAAGCTCGAGTCGGTTTAGCGCTTCAAGCAAACCCTCAATGACGCGCCCGCCGGCCCCAGTCAAGCGGCCCGTATACACGAGGTTGAAGAACTTCGAGTCAAGATCGACGGCCGCGTCAGGCGACAACGTCTGCTCGATGCACGGGTCCCAAGCATTAGGGACCCAAGCGGCGCGCGCCCCTAGCCGCGAGGCAAGATCGTCGACGATGGGCGGGCTCACCCCGACAGCCACCTCTGCCGTCCTCACGACACGTGCTTCCAGACGAGCATCAAGCCGGTCCTGGCAATCTGTCGGCCACCCGTCGCGAAGAGGCTCGAACCTCCACCCGTCGCGAAAGTCAACGATCCACGGCGGCCTCCGACGCCCAAGCATTAGCGGCAGAAGCGACACCGAGTCAGGGGGACCCGTCGTCACTATGCAATCGACTCGGTCGCGGCGAAGAATCCGCCTAGTCTCACGGAGAGCAGATGGGAGCCATGTCACGACCCCCGAGTCGGGAACAAGCCCGTGGGTCATCCACCGCGGGGGTGTCGTGCCATCAGACGGGGCGCCTGCCTTGGCATTCGCCGCAGCCTCCAGCGGGGCACGACGCAGCATCGAGCGGAGTTGGGTCGACGCCTGCAGGTCCCAAGCGCGAACGATGCCTTGCTCCGCATCGTCAGGCGCGAGGCCGTTGAGAGCCGACGTCAGAATCGTCACGCGGTGTCCCAGAGCCCTGAGGTGCCGCGTCATCGACTCCCACCGATGCGCACCCACGTTCGTCGACGGCGGATAGTAGTACGTGGCGACTAGGATGTGTCGGGGCTCCACGGTTGCCACTCTAGCGGCGCGTGGATAGACACCGTCGCCTTGGTCCCCACGCTTGGCACCCCCTTCGCACCGATGCGCATTCTCGCCCTCTCCCCAGAATTCCCCGATCCGCACGGGAACGGCGGGGAGCAACGGCTGTTTCAGATCCTGTCACGCCTTCCAGCCAAAGGCATAGACCTGTCGGTCCTCGCTCCAGGCAGATCCGCTGCGGTTGAACGATCGACGCCACTTCTCGAAGAGTCGGGGATCCGCGTTCACGCCGCGCTCCGCCCATCCTCACGCTTTGTCGAGGTCGCCAATGCCGTGCGCTTGGATCTCAGCCTCGGCCGCCGCCTCGCCACCAGTTCTTGGCTTAGTTGGCAGGCCCAAGTGTACGAAGCGAACTTCCGCGGTCAAGTCACCTCACTACTCTGCGACGGCCGTTGGAGTGGGGTGATCTTGGAGCACGACTGGGCCCTGTCGTGGACTCAATTCATTCCGAAACGGGTCCCCATCGCCGCAACATTCCACAACATCACTCCACAGCTGATCTCGGACCGCGCTGAACGCCTAGTGGGCCCGCACGCTGTCCTAGCTCGCCGCCACGCTCGCATCGCCCAGCGCGAAATTCGTTCCGCTATCCACCGCCTCAGCCATGGCTTCGCCTGTAGTCGCGAGGACGCACACCGCCTACACACGCGGTTTGACATTCCAATGAGCGTGGTACCCAACGGCACCGATATCAACCGCTTCTCCGGTGTGCCGACGTATGGTTCCTGCTTCGGTCGTATGGTGTTCACCGGCACTCTCAGCTACGGCCCAAACGCAGAGGCAATTTGGTGGTTCTGCACCACCGTTCTGCCGCTCATTCAGGAACAAGTGCCAGGTGCGTCAATCGACATCGTAGGCGGCGGTGCCTCGAAACGGACCTTGAGCTTGGGACGGCTTCCTGGTGTGCGAATCCTCGGACGTGTGCCCGACCTGCAGCCCCACCTCACCCAAGCAGGCGTCGCCGTAGTTCCCCTTCGCTCCGGCGGAGGGACCAAACTGAAGGTGATCGAGGCCGCGGCCGCTTCGCGCGCAATCGTTACAACGTCCGTCGGCAACGCAGGGCTCGAGTTCCGCGCCGATGAACATCTCGTCATCGCTGATACCCCCGAGGCCTTTTCGGCCGCGTGCGTGCGTCTACTGAGGAACCCTCACGAAGCTCGGGAACTCGGCGTACGCGCCCAGAAGCTTGCGTCCGCACAGTACGATTGGGACACGGTGGCCGAATCGCAAGCTCAGGCGATTCACCACTGGCTGACTGCCCCGAGCGCATCACACCGCGACGACTAACAGATGCCACACCAGCCGCTGAACGTTCTCGTCGTCTCCCCTTGGTTCCCTGAACGAGCTGCGCCGGCCACCGGTGTGTTCGTGAGCGAACAAGCACGCCTAGTGTCCGAGCTCCACCGAGTCCGAGTCGCAGCACCGTTTCGTCCGAATCCCTACGGATGGCATAGGCGAGGCCCAGAGCGCCAAGACCATCGGGATGTTCCTGTCCACCGCCCGCGACGAGGCCCGCAGCTGTTCCCGATACCGGATCTCGTTGGCGCCACGATCGCGCTTCGCAGATCCGCTGCCGCGCTACGGCGACAAGGTTTCATTCCCGATGTGGTGCACGCCCATGTCTATGTAGGCGGCCTCGTAGCAAGGTGGGCCTTCCCTCGCCTGCCTATCGTATTGACAGAGCATCATTCGGGCGTCGCCCGAGGAGAACTCTCTCGCACGGATCACGAGATCGCGAAACGCGCCTTTCGCTCGGCAGACCTGATCGCCCCTGTTTCTGGGAGCTTGGCCAAAGCCATTGAACGCTTCCCCCACGTTGGACCCATTGATATAATTCCAAACGCCGTCGACACGACTCGCTTCACGGCTAAGTCAGTTTCGACGCGATCGACCGAATCTAGCTTGGTATTTGTCGGCGGCCTTACTCCTATCAAGGGAGTGGACACCCTGATCCGGGCGTTCGGCAAGGTTCTAACCGAACGTCCAGAAGCAACGCTGGACATTGTCGGCGACGGTCCCGACCGACTCAAGCTTGAGAGGCTTGTACGGGAACACGGTCTCGAAGCCTCGACTCAGTTCTCAGGGCACTGTGATCGAGACACAGTCGCGATGAAGCTTCGGGCAGCCGATCTGCTGGTTTCCGCGAGCTGGTGGGAGAATCTTCCCGGGGTGCAACTTGAAGCTCTTGCGTCAGGCACTCCCGTGGTTGCCACGTCCGTCGGCGGTGTACCCGAGCTGATCACGCACGACACGGGAACGCTAGTCCCTCCAGGGGACAGCGATTCGCTTGCCCGCGCGATCCACCAAACCCTCGATCGCCATATTGAGCCGGCACGCCTTCGGGCGGCGGTCGCACGCTTTGCTCCTGCCGTGGTGCTCGCTCGTTGGGACGACGCCTATCGAAGGCTGGCGCAAGATCACGAGCGTCGACTGAAGCGCCGTCGCAACAAGTTGACCAACTCGACGTAGTCAGACAGCTCGCTTCGCGTCGGCCACATGGCGACAAGCGGATTGTGGTCTGTGACTCGGCGATAAAAGTAGGCGGCGGCGAGGAAGCTCAAGGTGAACGAAGTCGTCGCAGCAACGGCCGCCCCCGTTGCGCCCCAAAGAGGGATCAACGCACCGAACAGACCCATAGTTACGGGCACCACCAGCAACGCGCCATAGAGCGCATACTGCGGATATCCTCGCCCTACGAATGCCGCAGACATGGCGCCAGCGACGCCAAGCAGGGCGACCCCAGGCATCCTAATCAAACCCAATTCGATCGCTGGACCAAACGCTGGCCCATAGAGCGGTTTGACGAGGAGCACCAGTGCCAAAGCAAGGAGCGCGGATCCGGCGATGACAACGAGCGTGGCGTGGCGGACCGTCTTAAGTTCGACGATATACCTCTGCATCGCAGCGTCCGCAGATTGCTCTGCTGTGAGCGCAGCGACACGCGGATACAGCATCTCGTTGAGGGCTTGCGGCAGAAGAAGTAGCGTCAGCGTCACGCTTGTCGCGACTGAGTAGTGACCCACGGACGCGGCCGAAGCGACTCCGGCCAAGATCATAATGTCCACGCGGTACGTCAATACTTGCAGCGCATTGGCGGCGTATCCCTTGATGCCGAACCCAATGGCGCGGGTCAAGAATGCTCGTCCGTGCTCAGCCCCGTCCTCGGGTCGGCGCGAGAGCTGGGCGGCTGCTTGAAGCAACGTTACGGTCGCTGGTACAGCGTGTGACAGTACGAGGCCCGCGAGTACACCCCACAGTCCGAATGGCACCGCTAGCACCGCTACGGCAACGAGCATCACCACGGCTTGGAGTGCCGGCGGGATGACAAACACCTCGAATCGCTCATCCGCTACCGCGACGTACGAGGCGTAGTACCAAGTGAGGACGAACGGCAATGTTCCGGCGACGAGCGCCAACTGCCATGCCGTCAGTCCTCCTATGCGCACGTCCAACAGCAAAACGACCGCAGTGCAGCCAGCACCGATCACGCCCCCCGTGGCAAGCGCCAAACGAACCACGACGCGGAGCGCGTTCCGAGGACTCCATTCCCGGCGACTGACGTAGTAGGCGACCCCGTGCTCTGCTCCTAGGGTTGTGAAAGTCAGCAGTAGCGCCAAGCCTGCCACAGCGACCGCAAAGCTTCCGGTGTCCGCCGGGCCAAGCAAACGCGCGACGATCACAGTCGTGGCGGCGCCTCCACCCGCAGCCAGCACCCGCCCGGCTGCGCCCAGCAAGATGCCCCCCCTAAGAGGTCGCCGCCTCCCCGTTCGGGTCTCGGTACATCGCTCCGGTGCCACAAATGATTCCCGTTCGGGATGCTTTGTCGGCCCAGCCGAGGCTCGGCAGGCTAGCGTCGCACCGAGTTCAGGGCAACGCGAACGATAGCGGCTCGCGTCGAAGTGGCTTCGCGACTCGCGATGCCGCTCAGCCTGTCCAGCAAGACGCGATGCGAGAGCCCCGACTAGGCTCTCCGCCATGCCGAAGAGCGCCCTCATCACCGGGATCACCGGCCAGGACGGCTCCTACCTCGCCGAGCTGCTGCTCGAGCAGGGGTACGAGGTCCACGGCATGGTCCGCCGTGCGTCGACCGAGAAGTTCGACCGGATCGAGCATCTGCGCGACAAGATCACGCTCCACCAGGGCGACCTGCTCGACCAGCGTTCGCTCGTCGACACGATCCGAGCGTCCAAGCCCGACGAGATCTACAACCTGGCCGCCATGAGTTTCGTCGGGCTGTCGTGGGTGCAGCCGACCCTCACGGCCGACTTCACCGGCGTCGGCGTGACGCGGATCCTGGAGGCGATGCGCGAGGCCGCTCCCGAGGCACGCTTCTACCAGGCGTCGTCGTCCGAGATGTTCGGCAAGGTCCGCGAGGTCCCGCAGACCGAGGAGACCCCGCTCTACCCCCGCTCGCCGTACGGCGTGGCCAAGGTCTACGGCCACTTCATCACGATCAACTACCGCGAGTCCTACGACCTACACGCGACGAGCGGCATCCTCTTCAACCACGAGTCTCCGCGTCGCGGGCTGGAGTTCGTGACGCGCAAGATCACGTGGCACGCCGCCGCGATCAAGCTCGGCCTGCGTGACAAGCTCGCCCTGGGCAACCTCGACGCCAAGCGCGACTGGGGCTACGCCAAGGACTACGTCAAGGCGATGTGGCTCATGCTGCAGCAGGACACCGCCGAGGACTACGTCATCGCCACCGGCGAGACGAACACCGTCCGCCGCTGCGTCGAGGTCGCTTTCGACGAGGCCGGGCTCGGCGACTACTCGCAGTACGTCGACATCGACCCACAGTTCGTGCGGCCCGCCGAGGTCGACCTGCTCATCGGCGACCCGACGAAGGCCAAGGAGCAGTTGGGCTGGGTGCCTGAGACCAGCTTCGAGGAGCTCATCCGTCTGATGACGCGAGCGGACCTGGAGCTGCTGTCGAAGTAGACGGGCCGGCGACGGCGCAGCCGTCAGCTCGGCCGGTAGCGCTGGACGAGGAACGCACCGTGACGTCGATCGACGCGGTTGGCCACGCGCGTGCACCGCGGTCCGAGCGGGTAATAGCCGGCGGTTAGGTCCACGTCGACCACAAGGCGGTGGTGGGCTGCGAGCTCCCGCAGCGCTCGATTCGTGAAGATCCGGCGATGCATCGGGTATGGCGTTCCAGCGCCTCGGTCGTCGACGTTCAGCGGATTGCCGACGATGACCTCATCGCTCACGTGGCTGGGCATCGGCTGCCATCCGGCGACGAGCGACAGGACGTTGTGCCAACTGGCCAGATTATTCGTCGATAGCACGACATACCCGCTCGGCTTGAGCACCCGGCGGATCTCGCGCAGGAACACATCCGTGTCGGGCAGGTGCTCGATCACCTGGTTGCTGACGATCGCATCGATCGAGCCGTCCTCGAACGGGAGCGTGCCTCCGAGGTCCGTTGCCTGCACCTCGATGCCCCGGGTTTCGGCGGCAGCCGCCAACGTCGGCTCGGTCTCGATGCCGATTGTCCTCGCGGGTCGTGCACGCTCCGCAAACGCGGCGGTGAACGCACCGTCACCACAGCCGAGGTCGACGAGCACGCCGTCCGGAACTGGAATCGCCTGCTCGATGATCGTCTGATTGTTGACGTCCGACGCCACGTGGTACAGGCGACGGACTCGCTCACGAAGGGCCACGCGCGGACCTTATCGGCGGACGACCTCTAACCTGCTCGCCCGTGCGCATCTGCGTCGTCTACGACTGCCTCTTCCCCTGGACGGTCGGTGGGGCGGAGCGGTGGTATCGCAACCTCGCCGAGCGCTTGGCGGCCGAGGGGCACGACGTCACGTACCTCACTCTGACGCAATGGGATGCGGACGACGCGCCGGACCTTCCCGGCGTGGAGGTCGTGACCGCCGGGCCGCGGCTCGAGCTGTACGTCGGCGACCGGCGCAAGATCGGGCCGCCGTTGCGGTTCGGGATCGGCGCCTTCCTGCATCTGGCGCGTCGCGGCCGCCGTTACGACGTCGTCCACACCGCGTCGTTCCCGTTCTTCTCGCTGCTCGCGGCCGCCGTGCTGCGGCCGGTCGGCCGGTATCGCATCAGCTGCGACTGGCACGAGGTGTGGAGCCGCGACTACTGGCTCGACTACCTGGGCGGCACCGGGGGGCGGATCGGCTGGCTCGTCCAACGCCTGTGCGCCCGCGCGCCCCAGACCGCCTACGCCTTCAGCCGCCTCCATGCCGAGCGGCTCCGCCACATCGGGCTTCGCGGCGACGTCACCGTGCTGACCGGCGAATACGCCGGCAGCCTCGAGCCGCCCGCACCGACCCCGGCCGCCACCCCGCCCACCGTCGTCTACGCCGGTCGCATGATCCCCGAGAAGCGCGCGTGGCTCGTCGTCGACGCGATCGCCTCCGCACGGGAGCGGATCCCGGAGCTCCGCGGCCGGATCTTCGGCGAAGGTCCCGAGCACGAACGGGTCGCCGCGCGGATCGCCGAGCTAGGCCTGCAGGACGCCATCGAGCTGCCCGGATTCGTCGAGACCGAGGAGCTCGACCGGGCGATGCGCGAAGCGCTCTGCGTCGTGCAGCCGTCGTCGCGCGAGGGGTACGGCATGGTCGTCGTGGAGGCGTCCGCCCACGGCGTGCCGGCGATCGTCGTGGAGGGCGACGACAACGCCGCCGTCGAGCTCGTCGACGAAGGCCGCAACGGCTACGTGGCACCCGAGCCGACCGGCGATGCGATCGCCGACGCGATCGTGCGCTGCCACACCGAGGGCGACGCGCTGCGCACCGCCACCCGCAACTGGTTCGCCGCCAACGCCGAGCGGCTGTCGATCGAGCACTCGCTACGGACGGTCGCCGAGGGCTACGCCCTGCCGACCGTGCGCTGACCAGCGGGGCCCGTCATCCCGCGAGCACCGTGCGGTAGACCGCCGCGGTCCGCTCCGCGGTCCGCTCCCACGAGAACTCGGCGGCGCGCTCCAGGCCACGGCGCCGCAGCTCGTCCCGCAAGCCCGCGTCTCCGACCAGCTGCTCGATCGCCGACCGGATCGCGTCCACGTCGGACGGGTCGAAGAGCAACGTCGCGCCACCGGCGACCTCGGGCAACGACGCCCGGTCGCTGCACGCGCCGGGTACGCCGCGGGCCATCGCCTCGAGCACCGGCAGGCCGAACCCCTCGTAGAACGACGGGAACACGTGCCCGGCCGCCAGTCGCCACAGGCCCTCGACGTCCTCGGTCGACAACCACCCCGGGAAGCGCACGTCGTCGGCGACGTGCAGGCCCGCCGCGCGGGCCCGCAGGGACGCCTCGTGCTCGGTGGCGTAGCCGGGCACGACGAGGACCGGCCGACGCTCCAGCGGGATCCCCGCCAGCGCGTCGATCAGGCCCTCCACGTTCTTGTGCGGACGCTTCGCCGCCAGGCTCAGGATCACCGGTCGGGTGCCCAGCCCCAGGCGAGCCCGCAGATCGCCCTCGCTCGACGGCTCCACGTCGGGCAACGTCGTCGCCAGATGCACCACGTCGATCCGGTCCGCCGGGTAGCCGATGTGCTCGACGATGTCGTCCTTCGTCTGCTGCGAGTCGGCCACCACGCGCCTCGACCCCCGCACCGCCGCAGGCACGAGCACCCGCATGCCCAGGCCACGCAACCCGAAGTGCGCGCCCCGGGCCACCGCGTAGTGCAGGTCGTGGACGGTCGTCACGCGTGGGGGGCCGCCCGCCAGGCGCCCCGGCCCGGTCGAGGCGAGCGAGTGGACCAGATCGGCCCCGACGGCCTTCGCGATCCGTGGCACGTGACGCTGCTCGCCCCACACCCACTGCTTGCGATCCCGGGCGTCGACGTCGGCCACGACGCACCGCACGTCGTGCCACGGTGCGTCCCGCTCCTGCCCGGCGACGCGGTTGACGATCGCCACCGGCTCGATGCCGTCCAACGCCGCCAGTCGCGGCAGCAACTCGCGCGCGTACACCTCCATGCCACCGGTCTCGCCGGGCACGAGGTAGACGAGGTTCAGGGCGACGCGCAGACGAGAGGACACGGCGCGGCGGATCGTCGCAGGCCGCGCGTGCCGGGCGCGCTCGTGCGCGCGGCCCGTGCCGGCCGCATGGCGTCCGAGGGCCTGCTGCTCCGTGCGCTCGACGACGCCCTCGGCCCGAGCGCCCGGATCACGGAGATCGAGGCGTCGCCCGCCGCCGTCGAGCGCCACGCCCTCCGACTCGTCAGGCGTCACGGCCTGCGAACCCTCGACGCATGGCATCTGGCCGTCGCGTCGATCGCCCTCCTGCCGATCGCCGACGGTGAGCCGATCGGCTTCGCCTCCCGCGACGACCAGCAGGCCGCGGTCGCCGAGTCGCTCGGCTTCACGGCCCTCTGATCCCGGACCTACGCCCCCAGCCGACCGAGGTCCGCGGCGACCATCTCCGCCACCAGGTCCTCGAACGACGTCCGGGGCCGCCAGCCGAGCACCCGGCGGGCCCGGGACGGATCCCCGACCGACGGCCAACGCTCCGGGGGACGCACGAACCGCGGGTCCACCTGCACCCGGTCGCGGCGCGCACCATCCGGACCGTCGACGAACCGGTCGACCCCCGCGGCCGTGAACGCCGCGTCGACGAGGTCCCCCACCGTGTGCGGCGCCCCCGACGCCAGGACGTAGTCGTCGGGCTCGTCGTGACGCAACGCCAGCACCATCCCCTCGACGATGTCGCGGGCGTGCGACCAGTCCCGCACCGCGCGCAGATCGCCCAACGTCAACGCGTCCGCGCGGCCGGCCGCGATCTCGGCCACCCCGGACGTCACCTTGCGCGGCAGAAAGTGGGCGGGCCGTCGCGGGGACTCGTGGTTGAACGTGATCGCCGACACGAGGAACCGGCCGTGGTGGGCCCGCAGCGCCCCCACGAGGCCGTGGGCGGCCAGCTTGGCGACCGCGTACGGGTTGGTGGGCCGCATCGGCGTGGACTCGTCCTGGGGCGACGTGCCCGCGTCGCCGAACATCGCGCTCGACGCCGCCACCAGCACCCGCGCGTCGTCCCGCAGCTCCCCCGCCGCCGCCAGGACGATCGCGGTGCCGGTCGCGATCGCCGCGATCGTGTCGGTCGGGTCGTCCCACGACGTGGGGACGAACGTGGGCGCGGCCAGGTGGTAGATCTCGTCCGGCGCGACTTCCGCGACCGCCCGGTGGACGGACGACCGATCCAGCAGGTCCAGTGGCACGAGCTCGACCCGGCCCTCCAGATGCCCCAGCCCGGCGCGCTCCAGCGCGCCGTCCGGGGTGCGGACCGCCCCGATCACCTCGTCGCCCCCGTCGAGGAGCCGCTCGGCCAGATACCCCCCGTCCTGGCCGGTGATCCCGGTGATGAGGACCCGGCGGGTCACGGGCGTCCCGGAGGGGCGGGTGCGGCGTCGGCGGCCATCCACGGCAGGCTACCCACCGTGGGGCTCCCGCCCACGTGCGAGGGGGCCGGACCACGGTGGCGCAACGTCCGCTGCGTGGCGGGCGCGCGGCGCGCGGTAGGATTCGCGCAGCGGACCCCGTCGCCCACCAGGTCCCCCGCGACGTGGCCCGCCCCACAAAGCCCGCAACGCAACTTCCGGGACGTCCCGGGGTTCGTTCCGGGTACCGGCCATCCGGCCGTCGCCCGTCCAGCGTCGGCCGACGCCACCCTTCCATGCACGACACCGCGCCCCCGGTCACCAACGCCGCCCTCCTGCGCGAGCTCGCCACGCCCCCGCCCCAGGTGGAGATCCTCGGCGTGCCGCTGGCGCTCACGACGTACGACCGCACCCTCAGCTGGATCGACGCGATGGTCGCGTCGCGCCGCCAGGGCTACGTGTGCGTGGCCGCCACCCACACCGTCATGGTGTGCCAGGAGGACGAGGAGCTGCGCGACGCGGTCCTCGGCAGCTCGCTCACCGTCCCCGACGGCCAGCCGCTGGTCTGGGCGATGAACCTGCTGGGGCACCAGCAGCCCAACCGCGTGTACGGGCCGACGCTCATGGAGCGCCACTGCGAGCACGCCGCCGAGAACGGCACCCGGGTGTACCTCTACGGCGGACGTGACCGCCAGGCGCTCGACCGCCTGGCCCGCGAGCTGCGCCGCCGGTTCCCGAGCCTGCGGATCGTCGGGGGCTGGTCGCCGCCGTACCGACCGCTGAGCGCCGCCGAGGACGACGCGATCGTCGACGAGATCAACCGGTCCGGGGCGGACGTCGTGTGGGTCGGGATCGGGGTGCCGAAGCAGGAGAAGTGGATGGCCCGGATGCGGTCGCGCCTCGACGCGCCCGTGCTCGTCGGGGTCGGCGCCGCGTTCGACTTCCACGCCGGCCTCGTCCCGCAGGCGCCCCACCGGATCCAGTCGCTGGGCCTGGAGTGGGCGTTCCGCCTGCTGCAGGAGCCGCGGCGGTTGTGGCGGCGATACGCCCGCTACAACCCGCTGTTCGTCCGGCGGTTCACGTCCCAGCTCGTCCGGCAGCGCATGTCGGGACGACGCACCGCGCCGCTCGTGCTGTCCGCCCCGCCGGCCCGCCGCCCGCGGCGTGGCGTGCGGCGCAGGCGTCCGACGGCGACCGTCGGCCGCTAGCCTGCCCCTCGTGGATCTCGACGTCGCCGTCGTCGGCATCGGCCGTGTAGGCCTGCCGCTCGCCCTCGCCTTCGCCGACCGGGGGCTACGCACCCTCGGGATCGACAAGAAGATCGACACGCTCGCGGCGCTCGCCGACGGCCGGATGCCGTTCTACGAGCCGGGGGCCGACGAGATCCTCACCCGCGTGCAGGACGCGGGCATGCTCGAGCTCAGCGGCGACGTCGCCCTCGCCGCCCGGGCCCGGCACATCGTCCTGACCCTCGGCACCCCGTCGTTCACGCACATCGAGATCGACGTGAGCCAGATCCGTTCGGTGCTGGACGACCTGCTACCGCACCTGCGCGAGGGCCACTGCATCGTCCTGCGCTCGACGATCGCCCCGGGGACCACGGAGTTCGTGGCCGGCTACCTCGAGATGCACCGCGGGTTCACCGTCGGCGAGGACCTGTTCGTCGCGCACGTCCCGGAGCGGATCGCGGCGTCGCGGTTCTTCGAGGAGATCTCGACGCTGCCGTGCATCGTCGGCGGGATCGGCGAGCGCTCCGGCGACGTCGCCGCCGAGCTCTTCACCGGCCTCGGGGCCCCGATCGTGCCGACCAGCCCGATCGAGGCCGAGCTCGCGAAGATCTGGACGAACATCCTGCGGTACACGATGTTCGCGCTCCCCAACCGGCTCATGATGGAGTGCGAGCAGTACGGGGCGAACGTCTTCGAGGTCATCGACCTCATCAACCGCGACTATCCCCGCGGCGGGATGAAGATGCCCGGCATGACCGCCGGCACCTGCCTGCGCAAGGACTTCACGTTCAGCGAGGAGCGCTCCCCCGCCCCCGGGATGCTGTTGGCCGTCAGCCGCGTCAACGAGTCGGTGCCGCTCTTCCTCGTCGACGGGCTCAAGCGCCGGCTGGCGGGCGGCACGCTGCGCGCGAAGAAGATCGCGGTGCTCGGCCTGGCGTTCAAGTCCGACACCGACGACGAGCGCGACTCGCTGAGCTTCAAGCTCATGCGGCTCCTGGAGCGCGAGCTGGCGCTCGTCGCCGCGCACGACCCGATGAGCCCCTCGTCCACCCTGACGCTCGAGGAGGCGGTGGGTGGGGCGGACGCCGTCGTGCTCGCCACGAACCACACCTCGTGGCAGGACCCGCTGATGCTCGAGCGGATCGCGTCGCTCGCCGCCCCGGGCGCCGTCCTCGCCGACCCATGGGACTGCTTCGACCAGCGCGCCGTGTTCGGCGAGCTGCGGGCCCTCGCCGACGGCGCCGGCCCGGACGCCGGCGACAGCGCCCCGCCGGCCACCGCGCCGACCATCGTCTGACGCCGCGTCGGCGAACCGGACCACGTTCCGGCCGCGATCGTTAGTGTCACGGTCGCCCTCCGCCGGCGGGACGACCGTGCGTCGTTCCCCGGTCGCGGTGCGCTGCAGCCCCCACCGGCGCGGCGCGCCACGCGGAGCGCCGATCCTTCGTGGTCTTCAGCTCACCGACCTTCCTGTTCCTCTTCCTGCCGGCGGTCCTGCTGGCGACGTGGGCCGCACCGACGCGGCTGCGGCGTTTCGTCCTGCTCGCCGCGAGCATCGGGTTCTACACGTGGGGCGTGCAGGACTTCGTCCTCCTCATCATCGCGTCGACCACCGTCGACTGGGCCCTCGCGCGCGCCATCCAACGCGCACGGCGGGACGGACGCGGCCGCCTGGCCCGCGGACTGCTGCTCGTCGGGCTCGTCCAGAACCTCGGCCTGCTCGCCTGGTTCAAGTACGCGGGGTTCCTGTCGGAGCAGGTGGAGCGGATCGCGGACGCGTTCGGGATGGGGCACACCGGCACGCTCGAGATCCTGCTGCCGATCGGCATCTCGTTCTTCACGTTCGAGAAGGTGAGCTACCTCGTCGACGTGTGGCGCGGCGACGTGGAGGCGCGCCGCGACCCGACCGACGTCCTGCTGTTCGTCTTCCTCTTCCCCCGCTCGATCGCCGGGCCGATCGTGCGGTTGCGCGAGATCCAGGACGACCTGCGCCGCCCGCAGCCGCGGGTCGATCTGGCGCAGGCCGGCGCGATCCGGTTCTCGCACGGCCTGGCGAAGAAGGTCCTCATCGCCGACCAGATCGCGCCCGTAGCCGACGCGGCGTTCGCGTCGGCCGCCGACGGGTCGCTGACGACCGGATCGGCGTGGCTCGGCATCGTCGCCTACTCGCTGCAGCTGTACTTCGACTTCTCGGCCTACAGCGACATGGCGATCGGCATCGGGATGATGCTCGGGTTCCGGCTGCCGGAGAACTTCGACCGGCCGTACTCGTCGAAGTCGATCACCGAGTTCTGGCGGCGCTGGCACATGACGCTGTCGCGGTGGTTCCGCGACTACGTCTACATCCCCCTGGGTGGCAACCGCGGGAGCGAGGCGACGACGCGACGCAACCTCGTCATCGTGTTCGCGCTCACCGGGATGTGGCACGGGGCCGAGTGGGCGTTCGTCCTGTGGGGCCTCTACCACGGGGCCTGGCTGCTCATCGAGCGTCGGATGGGCTGGCGTGCCCTGGACGGCCCGGTCCGGCTGCCGTGGCTGCGGCGTGCGGCGGTCCTCTTCATCGTCCTCATCGGCTGGGTGCTCTTCCGCGCCGAGTCGTTGTCGCTCGCCGGCGACTACTACCACGCGATGTTCGTTCCGACCGGTGGGGACGCCGGCGCGGTCGACGTCGCCCTCACGAACCAGGCGCTCGCCGCGATGCTCGTCGGCGCCGCGATCGCGTTCCTCCCCGGGACGATGAGTGGCGGCCGCCGGCTCGTCGAGACGGTCGGCCCGCGCGTCGCGACCGCCCGCACGGTGCTGTTGGCGGTCGTCCTGCCGCTGGCGCTCGTCACCGCGTTCGCCAGCGACTACTCCCCGTTCCTCTACTTCCAGTTCTGATGCGACCGTTCATCCGCATCCTCCCCGTCGTGTGGCTCTTGGCGCTGCTCGTCGCGCCGGCCGCCGCGTACGTCATGGGCGAGCGGCAGCCCGACCTCGAGAACCGACCGAAGGCCGCCGCGCCCGACCTCAACCGTGGGACGCTGCGCAAGGAGGAGACGTTCAAGCAGCTCGACGCGGCGATCGTCGACCGGCTGCCGCTGCGCCAGCACGCGCTGTCGCTGCGCGGCCGGATCGCGATCGACGTGTTCGGCGACAGCCCCAACCGCGACGTCCTGCTGGGGGACGACCGGTGGCTCTACTTCCGTGAGGCGCTGCGCCTGTGCGAGGACGAGGGGCGCCCTCGCGCCGACCCGGCCGACGCCGTCGAGCTCGTCGCCCGGACGCTGACCGCGAGCGGTCGGCGGACCGGCGTGCTCGTCGCGGGCTCCAAGCTCGCGATCGCGCGCGAGAACCGTCCGGACGTCGACGCGAGGAAGCTCGACTGCATGGAGCGGCGCGCGTCGCGGGTCCACCGTCGCCTCGACGGGACGCCGGGCGGCCTGACCATCCGGGACCGCCTGCTGGAGCTCGAGGCCGCCGGCCGACCCACGTTCCTCCGCAGCGACACCCACTGGAACGCCACCGGTCGCCTGACGTTCGTCCGGGCGGTGCTCGACCGCGTGCGGCCCGGGCTGGCGGACGAGGTCGACGTCCACCTGGGGCCCGAGGAGGGGCGCGACGGGGACCTCGGCCGCTTCATCGGCCGCGAGCGGATCGACCACGACGAGACCGTCGTCATCACCCGGCCGCCCGCCGACCCGCCGCCCGCCGGGGACGTCCTGCTCGTCGGCGACTCCCAGATGGACCGGTCGCTCGTCGCCCCGGTCACCGGTCCGAGCATCCGCGACCGCGTCCTGCCCGGCCAGCGGTTCTGCCTGTGGCACGAGCTCGCCGCCGGAGCGTGCGACGAGGCGATGCGGCGCGCGAAGGTCGTCATCACCGAGGTCGTCGCCCGCAACCTCGACGGGTTCGTCGAGGTCTGCTGGCGGCCGGTCGCGCTCACCGCCCCGACGCTCGACGGCGAGCGCGGACGGTGGGAGCGCACCGATGACGGTCGTCGCGGTCGCGAGCTGACCCTCACCGACGGCAGCGCCCCGGTGCGGGTGCGCGTGCCCGGGCCGGACGTGCGGCGCGTCCCGCGCCTCCTGCGCCTGCCGATCCGTCACCTGCCCGCGGCGGCGGCCGGGCAGCCGCCGTCGACGGTGACGCTCACCCAGGACGCGACCGCCGGGCCCGCCGTGCCGTGCGCCACCCCGAGCCAGTCGGTCGAGGGCGGGGCGCTGTTCCTGCCGGTCCCGGCCGGGCGGCCGGCCTCGTCGGTCCTCGCCACGCTGTCGGGGCCTGCGGGCACCGTCCTCGGCGCTCCCGAGGAGATCGTGCTCGACGGACGCTGACCGGCGTCCGGGGGTGCAGGATCGCTAGCCTCCGCGCCGATGTCTCGCGTCCTCGTCACCGGCGGTGCCGGCACCATCGGCGCGGCGGTCGTCCGCCGTCTGATCTCCGACCCGCGGTTCGAGGTGCGCGTGTCCGACCAGCGCGACGCCCCGCAGTGGATGCGCGAGGGGTGCGAGATCCACCGCGGCGACCTGCGCGACCGCGAAGAGGCGGTCACCGCGATGACCGGCTGCTCGCACGTCATCCACCTGGCGGCGATCGTCGGCGGAATCGGCAACTTCCACAAGCTGCCGTACACGCTGACCGACATGAACAGCTCGCTGTACAACAGCGTCATCGGGGCGGCGCTGCGACTCGGCGTCGAGCGGTTCACGTACGTGTCGTCGTCGATGGTGTTCGAGTCCACCGACGTCTTCCCCACCCCCGAGGACGCGGTCTGGAACGTGCCCGTGCCCCGGTCCGCCTACGGGTTCAGCAAGCTCGCCGGCGAGGTGTGGATCCGTGCCGCGCACGACGAGCACGACCTGCCGTTCACGATCTGCCGGCCGTTCAACGCTTATGGCCCGGGCGAGATGCCCGAGGACGAGCCCGGGATCGCGCACATGGTCCCCGACGTCATCAAGAAGGTCCTGGCGCTGCCGCAGGGCGCCCCGCTGCCGATCTTCGGCAAGGGCGACCAGACCCGCACCCTGACCCACATCGACGACATCGCCGACGGGATCGTCACCGCCACCGGCCATGACGCGGCGCTCAACGAGGACTTCAACGTCTCCGCCGCCGACGAGCGCACGATCGCCGACGTCTGCCGCGTCATCTGGGAGCAGTGCGGCCGCACCGACGAGCTGACGTTCGAGCATCTGCCGACGTTCGAGGTCGACGTGCAGCGCCGCTGGCCCGACGTGTCGAAGGCCAAGCGCCTGCTGGATTGGGAGTCCCGGATCCCGCTGGACCGGGGGATCGCCGACACCGTGGCCTGGTTGCGCAAGGTCGGCTGATAAGGGGACGGGCGGTGGCCCGTGCGACCCGTGGCGGCTCAACGCCGAGGACGATCCGCCACGCGCGATGGCCCACCTCACCCCCCGGGACGATCCGCCACGGGTAGATGGCGGCGCCGCGAGCACGTAGGCCCCGCCACCAACGTACGACAGGCGTATGATCCTGATATGAGCACCAAGGTACGCAAGACGCTGACCCTGGATCCGGAGGTCATCGACGCCTTGGGCGACGACGCGAGCGCACTCTCCGCAACGGTCAACGCGGTGCTCCGCGACGAGATCGACCGGCGAGCCCAGCGCGCGGCCCTCGCGGCATTCGTCGCCGACCTCGATGCCACGTTCGGCGAGCCCGATCCGGAGGCGGTCGAGCGCTTCCGGCGCGGACTGGCGTGACCGCGCTCGTCCTCGACGCCGCGGCACTCTCCGCGCTGGCCCGGAGTCGCGCCGGATCGCGTCCCGGCGCGATCCACGCCGCCCTGCGGGCCGCCGTCGAGACCGGACGCGGCGTCGTCGTCCCGGCGGCGGTACTGGCCGAGCTCTACCGCGGCGGGCACCACGATCAGGCGATCGACGCCTGCCTCGGTCGGCTCACGGGAATCGACGTCGCTGACACGACCCGCCCACTGGCGCGCCGGATCGGCCACCTCCTCGCCCGTGCCGGTCGAGGCTCGGCCGACCACGTCGACGCGTCGGTGGTCGCGGTCGCTCTGGCGCTCGGCGGCGGCGTCGTCGCCACCGGCGACCCGGACGACCTCGAAGCGCTCGCCGCCGGGCTGCCGGGCATCACCGTCGAGCGCGTCTGACGCGAGCGCGCCCGCCGCACCACCTCGGGTCGACGTCACCGCCTACGTCGGCGGATCCGCAGCGACCCGACCAGACCTCTGTCGCCGAGGCGGATCCGCCACGGGCCGCGGCCACCGACGGTCGCCGTGGCCGGTCTGCGACAGTCCTCGCATGACCAACGCGTTCGTCCATACGTGCGTCCGGGTCCTCGACATCGACGCGTCGCTGGAGTTCTACCGGCGGCTCGGCTTCGAGGAGCGGGGCCGGTTGAACTTCGACTCCGCGTACAACGTGTACCTGGGCCTGCACGGTGGCGGCGACGTGCTGGAGCTCACGGTGAACGTCGGACGGACCGACCCCTACGACCTGGGCGACGGCTACAACCACGTCGCGCTGACCGTCCCGGACCTGCCCGCCCTGCTGGAGCAGCTCGCGGCGGCCGGGATCGAGCCGGAGAAGCCCGCGTTCCGTCCCGGCGGCCGCGACGATCTGCCGCTGATCGCGTTCGTCCAGGACCCCGACGGCTACCGGATCGAGCTCATCGAGGGTGACGGGTTCGCCACGCCGCAGGACGGACCGCACCCGTCCGCCTGATCCCGGCCGTCCGTCCGGGACCGTTGACGCCCGGCGGCTCAGCGGCCCGGGAACGACCACCAACCCGGCACCGCCGCCGGTGCACGGGGATCGCCGTCCGTCCACGGCTCGATCGCCTCGTCGACGGCGAGCCGCAGACGGGCCGCGGACTCGGCGGAGATCGAGGTGTGGGGGAACCGCTCGGATCCACGGCCCAGGCGCAGCACGCGCTGCCAGCCGTCCGGTCGGGCGTCCTCCAGCGCCTTCTCTAGCCCGTCGATCTGGCCCTCGGGGATGATCACGTCACCCTCCCCCCACGCGACGACGAGCCGGGCGTCGATGTCGTCGGCACGCGCGACCGGCGACGACTCGTCGAGCCGCTCGCCGAACGCGGCCCGCCAGGTGCCCGCGAGCGCCCGAGGCAGCACGTTGCTCGGCGCGCCGGTCACCGGGTCGAACGCCTGCTGGTCGGCGAGGGCGTGCGGATCGGTCGGAGGTGCCTTGGCGATCACGGCGCCGATCGAGTCCGGACGGTTCGCCGCCAGCAGCAGGCCCAGGTGCGCGCCGGCGGACTCACCGACGACGACGATCGGCGTGTCGGGCCCGACGAGGCGCCGGATCGCGTCGTGCATGACGAGCACGTCGTCGAGACCCGCGCCGCACGGCCGGTAGTCCAGGTTGGCCGTCGCCCAGCCGCGGGCCAGCCACGCGTCGGCGGTCGGGCGCATCACCTGGACCTGCCCGGGCCCCACCTCGACCCATCCGCCGCCGTGGAGCAGCACCGCGACCCCGCGCGGCCGGGCCGCCGGCGCCTGCAGCTCGTACGGGGCGGTCTGCGGACCCAACGCCGTCGTCGACGTGCCGGTCGGGGGCGGGACGGTGGCCGGGACCGCCGGACGGCCGACGCAGGGGACGGACGGTGCGGCGTACTCGCCTCCGCCGGGCCCGTCGCCGTCCGGATCGTCGCCGCCACATCCGGCGATGGCGAGCGCGACGAGCGACGCGAGCCCCACGGACCGCACCGCTCCGCCGATCCGGTGCCGAGGCCGAGGACGCACCCGGCACAGTTCAGCAGGTGCCCCGACGGAACGCCCCCGGCCGGGTCGGCCGGGAGCGTGGGAAGGGACGATCGCGTCACGCGGCCCCGGAAGCTCCCGGTGGCCGCTGCCGGTCGATACCCGCAGCGGGGCGGGCGCAAACCCGGCCATGCGGAGCGGGCGGCATCATCGCCGCCCACCCCGGCGCAGATCAGCCGGTGACGCCGCCGGGGCGAGCCTTGCGCGGAGCCAGGACGCGTACCGACGCGTTGCGAGACTGCGCCGAGACGCCGTTCGCCGTACCCCGCGTCCGCGTGGTCACCCGACCACGGCGGTTCGTCGCCCGCAACGTCATCGACCGGTTCACGTACTTCCCCGGCTTCAACGTCTTCACCGTCCAGCAGTACTGGCCACCGGACCGCTTCGCGCGAGGCGTCGACGACACCAACCGCAGGCCGGCCGGCACCCGCTCACACACCCGCACGTTGCGCAACGTCCGACCGGTCCGGTTCGTCACCCGGATCCGCAACGTCGTCCGCTGACCGGGCCGCAACGACGTCCGCGTGAACCGCTTCGTGATCCGCAGCGCGGGACCACTCTGCGTCGGCACATCAGGCGTCACCACCGGCGGGACCTGCGGCGTGGTCGGCGTCGGCGGCGTGGTCACCGGCGGCGGAGCCGGCGCGACGACCGTGTACGTCCGCGTGACGGTGTGGGTCTTGCCCAACTCGTCCTCGACCGTCACCGTGATCGTGTAGTCGCCCGGAACGTCCGTCGGGACGTCGTCACCGTCGGCGAACGGCACCGTCGACCCGTCCGGCAGCGTGATCGTCGCGTCGCACGACTGCTGCGTCAGGCCGGGCGCGACCTCGCACGTGAACCTCCCGGGGATCCTGCCCCCGGCAGGCACGTCTCCGCCATCGGACGGGCCATCCGTGATCGTGGCCACCGGCGGCGGGAAGACGGTGTAGGTCCCGGTGGTCTCGCGGGTCTGGCCCAGGTCGTCGACCACCGTCACGGTGATCGTGTAGGTCCCGGGCACGTCCGTGGGCACGTCGCCACCGTCGGTCACCGGCACGCCGGGTCCACCGCCGGGCGGGGTCACGACCGCCACGCACGACGCGACCGTCCGACCCGTGGCCGCGGTGCAACCGAAGTCGACCGGCGACTCGTCCCCGACCGTCGCCCGCGGCACGAGACTGTCGATCGTCGGCACCGGCGGGAGCGGGGCGACGACGGTCGTCGTGTTGGACGGCACGTCGACGCGGCTGCCCGGATCGCCCGGATCGAGCAGGTACGACGCGTTCGCGACGTTCTCGATCGGTCCGTCGGCGATCGGGTCGTAGGCGTCGTCGACGACGACGTCGAACCGCAGCACGCCGGATTCGCCGCCGGCGAGCACGCCACCGTCGGTGGCGTTCGCGCCGCTGCCGACCCGGGCGACGACGCGGTCCGGCCCGTTGACGTACTCGGCGACGTCATCGCCCGCCGCGTCGGTCCGTACGGCGCCGCCGACCCGCAGCGATCCGGGCACGTAGCTCGTCCCGGCCGGGATCTCGTCGGTGATCGCGATGCCACCGATCGCCGGTGCCGCCGCGTCGTTGGAGAACCGCGCCGTGTAGCGCAGGCGATCGCCGGGCTGCGGCACCGCCCCCGGATCGGTGACGTTCACCACGTCCTTGACGCCCTCGACGTCCGACAGGCGGATCGAGGCGAACACCGCGCCCGGGAAGAACGTCTCGCCCGTCGTCGAGGAGCCGAACCGGAGCGCGACGGTGTCGGCACCGGGACGGATCCACGAGTCGGCGTTGACCGTCTTGGAGTCGTAGCCGGCCGTCGTCGTGTACGCCGGAATGCGGTCGGTGACGAACGCGCCGTTGCGCGTGATGCGACTGTTGAAGGCGTTGTCCTCCGGGGTCAGCGCGTCCGTGACGGGCGCGTACACCGCCGGCGAGTCCATGAGATCGCTGACCTGCCACGTGTCGCGCGCGCTCACGCCGTCGCCCTCGTAGGCGACGATCCCCATCGTCGCATCGACCTGGCCGGCCGGCGGAGTCTGCAGGCCGTCGACGGTCACCGTCCGCGTCGCGCCGCCGACCCGGAGCAGCCCGTCGAACAGCGACACGCTGCGGCGGGGCAGGGTCGGGTCCTCGTACACGACGACGAGCGTCCACCCGCCCCAGTCGCCGGGGCTGCTGGAGAGCTGCGCGATCGCCACGTCGGCCACGGTGTACTCGCCGGCCCCGGCGGATCGCACGAGATCGGTGACGTCGGCCACACCCTGCCACGTCCGCTCGTTGTCGCCGCCCGAGGTGTCGACGTCGTGGGCGGTGACAGTCTGATACCCGGCGGTGCCCGGCACCGCGAGCCTCGCCTCACCGAACGCTTCGCGCAGCGCCGGATCGGGCACATTGCCCGCGTAGTTCCCGTTGGGCACCCGCCCGCCCCAGTACAGCGACGCGTGACGCACGGTCGCCCCGGCCGGGACGGTGAGCGTCGCCGACGACGAGTTCACGGTGGTGTCGTCGCTGTCGACGTCGACGTACACGCCGGGCGTGGGGTTGTCGTAGAGCCCGCCGTTGGTCTGCTGATCGGCGCACGCAGTGCTCGGCGGAGTGCTCGGCCGGCACGTGACCAGCTGGTTCGCGGCCGTGGCGACGTCGCCACGCACGGTGGCCGAGTAGCGCGGCGAGAACTCGCGGTCCGCCTGCGCGGGCGCAGCCGCCACCAGGGCGGCCAGCAGCGCCAACCCGACGATTCGGGGTGTACGGCGACGTGATGCACGTCGCGATTGATGGGCGCCGGGGCGCCCCGGCGCGGGGTTGCTGGGCCGGACGGTCGGATGCGTCATGGGGCTCCTGCGGTGGAAGAGGGTGTCGTCCGCCGGACCGCAGTCCGACGACGGGTCGGACCCCCGACCCGGACGAGGGCCCGACCGTAGATCATGGACGCGGGCAGGTCGGCGGTTCGCGGCTGGTTCACCCGGGTGAACCAGCGGTGTACGACGTCTCGCCGGTGCGGCCCGCGTGCGGTGCCCTATCCCCTGCACCGTCCCGGCCCTCCGCCCGTTGGACCGGGCCACGCGCGGTGGTGGGGACGCGCGTCGGCGATCGTGTCTACGATGCGTCCGGATCGGGCCCGAGGGGGAGGCGCCGCCCTGTGGCGCCCTGCCGCGATCCACGCTCCCTCCGGCCCGCCCCGCCGCATGGTCACCCCCGCCGCCCGTCCGTCCGATTCCGCCGTCCGGATCTTCGACGTCGAGATCGAGCTCGACAGTCCCGCCGACATGCTCGACCGGATCACGTCGTGGGTGGCCGAGCATCGCGCCGGGCTTCCCGCCCGACGGGTGATGTACGCCAACGCGCACGTCCTGAACCAGTCGCACGAGATCGACGACCTGGGCGAGGTGCTGCGTGAGGCCGACCTCGTGTACTGCGACGGCTACGGCGTGCGGCTCGCCGCGCGGATGATGCACCTGGACTCGCCGCACCGGATGACCGGGGCCGACTGGATCTGGGATCTCGCCGCCCTGTGCGAGCGTCGCGGCCTGTCGCTCTACCTCCTGGGATCCGACCCCGGCGTCGCCCGCACCGCCGCCGAGCGGCTGTGGTCCGCCCACCCCGACCTGCGGATCGCCGGCACCCACCACGGGTACTTCGATCCCGACAGCCCGCACGGGGAGCGGGTGCTCGAGGACATCGCGCTGCACCGGCCGGACATCGTCCTCGTCGGGATGGGAAGCCCCAAGCAGGAGCTGTGGGTCGACGCCGTCGCCCAGCGTGCCGACACCGCGGTGCTGTGGACCGTCGGGGCGCTGTTCGACTACGTCTCCGGCCGCGTGCCGCGCGCGCCGGGCTGGCTCGCCGACAACGGTTGGGAGTGGATCTTCCGCCTGGCGGTCGAGCCACGCCGGATGTGGCGTCGCTACCTGCTCGGCAACCCGGCGTTCCTCATCCGGATCCTCGACGAGGCCAAGCGCCGCCGCCGGGGCGGGTTGCCGTCGCGCTGACCGGCGGCCGCACGGTCCTCCACCGGCGTCGGCCCACCCGCGCCGCCCGGCGACCGGGCCCACCGCCGGCCCACGCCCCGACGGACGGTCAGCGCGTGCCGGACGCCGCCTCGCGCGGGGGCGCGAACCCCATGCCGTCGGCGCGCAACGGCGGACGGTCGAATCCGTCGATCGTCGACGGGTTGCGGGTCAGCATCACGCGTTGGTCGGGCACCGGGTCGGGGTAGGGCTCGACGAGCTTGACGGACGCGGTCTCGGGCTCGGTGCGGGCGACGTCCGCCGGGATCCGCATCCGCCAGATCGCGAACTGGTGACCCGACAGGACCGGCCGGCCGACCGACCACCGCGGAGCGGGCACCGGCTCGCCGGTCGCCAGATCGCGCCGCAACCCCAGGACGAAGTCGGCCCGCCGTCCGATCGGCGCGACCGAGTACGTGGTCAGGCTCGACACCGGGTCGGTCGACGCCACCGGATGCCGGTCGCCGAGGAAGAGCGTCGCCCAGAGCTGCGTGCCGCTGGCCGGCAGGTCGATCAGGACCGAGCTGCCGGCGGGAAGCTCGGCGCTCCAGCGGTGGATGTCGAGCAGCGCCGCGGTCGCGTTGGGGTGTGCCCGGTCGACCTCGTCTCGCGAGGCCGCGACCGCCGGGACCGCCCACGCCACCAGCACGGCGACCGCGGCCACCCGCGGCACCCACCGAACGACGACGCCGGCCCGCCCCACCGTCACGCCTCGCTCGACCAGCGCCACCAGGCCGCCGACGAGCAACGGCAGCAACAGGACGGCGGTGAACGTCACGTGCTTGTAATCGACGTACTCGGCGGTCGAGCGATCGCGGAGGATCAGGTCCACCGCCAGGAGCACCACGGCGAGCACCGCCCACGGGATCGCCATCCGGCGGTCGCGCCACACGAGCGCCAGCACGGCACCCGCCGCGACGACGAGCGGAATCACGAACGTGTCGGCGGTCAGGCCGTAGGCGGCACCGTGGGGGGGCAGGATGTTGACGTCGCCCTGCCAGAACGGGTCCCCGCTGATGAACTGCGACAAGACCCCGCCGAGCTTGACCAGCGCCCCGACCACCGACACGCCGAAGATCAGGACGACCGCGGGGAGCCAGCGTCGCAGCCGGCGGGCCAAGCCCTCCGGCACCGGCGGCAGCCGCCACGCCGCGACGCCGACCGCGACGATCGCCAGTGCCGCGTACGGCAGCGTCGACGGGTAGGCGACGAACGCCAGCAGCAGGAAGACGATCGCCAACCCGCCGGCGCGGACATCGCGTCCACGCAGCCACGCCCACGCCAGCGTCAGCGCGGTGACCAGCAGCAGCATCCCCCAGAGCTGGTTGTAGTACGGGTGCAGCGCGGTGTAGATCGTCGCGGACGAGCCGCCGATCGCGAGCGACACGAGCCCGGCACCGGCACCCGACAGGCGCAGCGCGGTGGCGGCGTACAGACCGGCCATCGCCGCGAACCCGGCGGTGAGCACCGCGACGAACGGCGTGAACATCTGGATCGGCCCGGTGAGCCCGATCTCGGTCGCCGACCCGAGCGCGTGGAAGATCGGGATCCGGCCCTCCCACGCCCGCGGAACCCGGTCGAGCGCCGTCGACAGGTCGGTCGAGAGCGGGTGCGCCTCCTGCAGGAACCAGATGACCCCGACGACCTGGTGGGCGTCGGGGTTCTGTCCCATGACCGTGATCAGCTGGCTGCGCAGCACGGGGATCAGACCCAGGCCACCGACCGCGCACGCTGCGGCGAGGATCGCCACCGTCCCCGGCCGGTCCAGCGGGGCGCCGGTCGGGATGCGCCGCCACCGCGGCAGGAAGGTGCGTCCCGCCAACAGGGCACCCAGGAGCAGGAAGACCGCGGTCGCCGGACGCGGGCGCAGACCGACCATCGCCAGTGCGGTGAGGACCGCGGTCGCGGCGGCCAGGCCGAACGGGATCGCCAGGACCGGCCACCAGCGGCGCAGCGGGCCCGGAGCGAACCGCCACGCCAGCGGGATGCCCGGCAACAGCAGCACCACGAGCGTCGCGCCGACGAACCGCGCCAGCCGGCCGAGCGTGCCGAGCTCGCCGCCGGTGCTCGGCAGCACGTCGAAGTGCACCACCGCCGCCCCGAGCACCAGGACCGCGAGCGCGACGACGAGCGCCGCCGCCCACCGGGGCGTGACGGGCGGCGCGAGGTCGGTCCGGGGGGCGCTCACGCGGGAGAGCCTGCCAAAAGTCGGGTCCGGGGACGCGCGTGCCGTCGACCGGACGGCGTCGCGCACCGACGGGACGGGCCCCGCAACACCGGCCCGCCCGGGTCGGCCGGCCGGCCGGGATCGATCGGCCTAGACGAGCCCGAGCGCGAGCATCGCGTCGGCGACGCGCACGAACCCGGCGATGTTGGCTCCGGCCACGTAGTCGCCGGGCATGCCGTACTCGTCGGCGGTCGCGTAGCAGTCGGCGTGGATGTCGCGCATGATCTGCACGAGCCGCTCCTCGGTGTGCTCGAAGCTCCAGCGGTCCCGCGACGCGTTCTGCTGCATCTCCAGCGCGCTGGTCGCCACGCCACCGGCGTTGGCGGCCTTGCCCGGTCCGAACGCGATCCCTGCGGCCCGGAACGCCCGGACCGCGTCGGGGGTGCACGGCATGTTGGCGCCCTCGGCGACCGCGACCACGCCGTTGTCGATCAGCGCCTTCGCGGCGTCGCCGTCGAGCTCGTTCTGGGTGGCGCACGGCAGCGCCACGGTGCACGGCACGTGCCAGACCGACGCGCCATCCTCGTGCCGGGCCCGGCCGCCCCGACGCTCGGCGTAGACCGTCAGCCGGGCCCGCTCGACCTCCTTGACCTGCTTGAGCAGCGCGACGTCGATCCCGTCCGGGTCGTGCACCACGCCCGTGGAGTCCGAGCAGGCCACGACGCGTCCACCGAGCTGCTGGACCTTCTCCGCGGCGTAGATCGCCACGTTGCCCGAGCCGGAGACGACGACGTCGCGGCCGTCGAGCGACGAACCGGTGGCGGCGAGCATCTCGCCGACGAAGTACGCCGTGCCGTAGCCCGTGGCCTCCTTGCGCACGCGGGCACCGCCCCAGCCGATGCCCTTGCCGGTGAGGACGCCGGACTCGTAGCGGTTGTTGATCCGCTTGTACTGGCCGAAGAGGTAGCCGAGCTCGCGCTCGCCGACGCCGATGTCGCCGGCCGGCACGTCGGTGTACTCGCCGATGTGGCGCTGCAGCTCGGTCATGAACGACTGGCAGAACCGCATGATCTCGGCGTCGCTGCGGCCCTTGGGGTCGAAGTCCGCCCCGCCCTTGCCGCCGCCGATCGGCATGCCGGTCAGCGCGTTCTTGAAGATCTGCTCGAACCCGAGGAACTTGACGATGCTGGCGCTGACGTTCGGGTGGAACCGCAGGCCGCCCTTGTACGGGCCCAGCGCGCTGTTGAACTCGACGCGGTAGCCGCGGTTGACGTGCACCTCGCCGGAGTCGTCGCTCCACGGCACCCGGAAGATGATCTGCCGCTCGGGCTCGCAGATGCGCTCGAGGAGCTTGGCGTCGATGTACTCCGGACGCCGCGCGACCACCGGGACGAGGATCTCGAGGACCTCGTGGACCGCCTGGTGGAACTCCTTCTCACCGGGATTGCGCCGCTGCAGCGTGTCGTACACGCCCTGCAGACGGTGGTCGAGTGGGGGACTGTCGACGGCGACGGTGTCGGTCATGGCCACGCGGACATGATGCCCGGCGGGGAGCGGGGCCGTCGGGCGACGGGCAACGTCCCTGCACACGGCGGGGTGCCGAACCGCGTCGTCCCCGACGAAGCGCGCCCGCGGAGCGGTCCGCGGGCGTCGTCAGGGGCCGCGTCGCGGGGTCGCGACGCGCGGTCTCGGCTGGTGGCGTGGTGGTGCTCAGCCCGCCGGGCGCGACCCGTCGCGCCCGATCCGGCGGACCGTCACGCCCGCCGCGCGCCACGCGTCGACGTCCAGGGCGCTGCGTCCGTCGACGATCGCCCGCACCCCGGGAAGGTCGCCCGGGACGAGCGCGCGGTACGGGGCGTGGTCCGCCTGGAGGATCGCGCCGTCGACCGGCTCGCCGTCCCACGGGTCGAGGTCGAGGTCGCGCAGCTGCGCGTCGTCGTAGAGCGGATCGGCGACCTGGACGACCGCCCCGGCGGCCCGCAGCGCGTCGCGCAACGCGAACGCCCCGCTGAACGCCGTCTCCTGCACGTCACCGCGGTAGGCGGCCCCGAGGACGAGCACGCGGCGGCCCGCGAGGCTCCCGCCGTCACCGTCCGCCGCCCCGGCCAGGGCGCCACGCAGCAGCTCCACGGCGTAGGCGGGCATCGCCTCGTTCACCGCGCGGGCGGCGGCGGGCAGCGTCGCGTCCGGGTCGCCCGCGAGGTAGAACCGCGGATACACCGGGATGCAGTGCCCGCCGACCGCGACGCCCGGCCGGTGGATGTGACTGAACGGCTGGCTGTTCGCGGCGTCGATCACCCCGTCGACGTCGACGCCGATCGCGTCGGCGTGCCGCGCCAGCTCGTTGGCGAACGCGATGTTGAGGTCGCGGTAGGTCGTCTCGGCGAGCTTCGTCAGCTCGGCCGCCTCGGCCCCGCCGAGCGCGCGCACCTCGACCGCGTCGCCGGGCTCGCCCCCCGACCGTGCCGCGGCCGCGGCCGCCGCGGCGCTCGCCGCACGCGCACCGGTGCCGTTGAGGAGCCGGCGGTAGCGGGCCGCGGTGCGGGCCTCACCGAGCTCGTCCAGCCCGCCGACGATCTTCGGATAGGCCTCGAGGTCACGGAAGATCCGGCCGCTGTACACCCGCTCCGGACTGTGGGCGGCGTGGAAGTCGACGCCCTCGGTCAGGTCGCTCACCCGCTCCAGCAGCGGCGCGACGCGGTTGCGGGTGCTGCCGACCGGCAGGGTCGTCTCGACGACGATGCTCGGGGGCGCGCCGTCGGGGCCGGCGACGGTCCCGCGCTCGGCGGCGCCGCGGGCGAGGCCCTCGCCGACCGCGGTGAGCGCCGCGTCGAGCGCCCTCCAGTCCGGGCGGGCGTCGGCGTCGACGACGAGCGGCGGCACGGCGAGGACGAGGTCCGCCCCCTCCGCGACCGCGGCGGCGGTGTCGGTCGTGGCGCGCAGGCTCCCCCCGTCCTCGCGCGGCGGGGCGACGCCGACGACCGTCTCGCGCAGCGCGTCGGCCAGGCCCGTCTCGCCGGGGAACGGCTCGCCGGCGGCGTTGACGAGGTCGACGACCCGGGCGTCGATGTCGCAACCGACGACCTCGTGCCCCTGCTGGGCGGCGAACGCGGCGAGCGGCAGGCCGATCTTGCCGAGCGCGACGACGACGATCCTCATGCGGTGGCTCCTTCGCCCGACGGGGTGATGGTGACGGCGTCGCCGGACGCGGCGCTGCGCAGGACGGCGTCGGCGAGCTCGACCGCGGCCAGGCCCTCCTCGAGGGTCACGACCGCCGGGTCGGGTCGGCCCTGCACGAGGTCGCACAGCCCCTCGAGCTCGACGAGCAGCGGCTCGCGACGCGCGAGCGCGTAGCGGGTGACGTCGCCCTCGCTCACCCCGCGCAGGGTGCGGGTGGCGTCCCACTCGCTGGCGACCTCGCCGTTGGCGTGGAAGGTGAGGTCGGCGGTGAGCGTGTCGGCGACGAGCATCCCGCGCTCGCCGAGCACCGTCGTGCGGCGGACCTTCGTCGGCGACAGCCAGTCGACGGCGACGGTGAACGTCGCCCCGCCGTCGAGCCGTCCGACGACGTTGACGAGGTCCTCGTGCGGGCGGCCCATCCGGTGCTGGGTCTGCGCGGCCAGGGTGCGCACCGCCCCGTCGCCGAGCCAGCCGACGAGGTCGAGGTCGTGGGTCGCCAGGTCCTTCACGACGCCGACGTCGCGGATCCGGGCGGGGAACGGGCCGTGCCGCTCGGTGCGGATGTGGAAGATCCGGCCGAGCTGCCCCTCGAGCGCGCGACGGCGCAGCTCGAGCAGCGCCGGGTTGCACCGCTCGACGTGCCCGACCGCCCCGTGCACCCCGGCCTCGCGGACGTGGGCGATGAGCTCTCGGGCGCGCTCGGGGGTCTCGGCGACCGGCTTCTCGACGAGGACGGACACCCCGGCGGCCGCGAGCGCCGCCACCGCGGCGACGTGCTCCTCGGTCGGGACCGCGACGATCGCGATCTGCGGACGCTCGTCCACGGGACGGTCGAGCAACGCGTCGACGGTGGCGAACACCAGCGCGGGGTCGGCGACCGCGCCGTGCCGGTCGCCCGTCGGGTCGACGGCGCCGACGAACGTCGTGCGGGGCGACGTCTGCAGCAGGCGGGCGTGGTGGCGCCCCATCATGCCCAGGCCGATGACGGCCCCACGGAGCGGCGGTAGGCGGATCTCGGGGTCGGCGGCCACGCGCGGGAGCCTAGCGATCCGCCTCGGGCCCGCCGGTCCCCGACGGCACGCCGTACGCTCCCGCCATGTTCGGCCACGATCCCCGCCGCGCCATCGTCCACCCGTCGGCCGTGTGCGATCCGGCCGCGCGCGCCGCCACCGGCGCGATGGTCGGGTCCGAGACGCGGATCGGGAGCGGCACGCGCCTGGCGCCCTACGCGGTCGTCGACGCCCGGTCGACCGTCGGGTCCGACGCGATCATCGGCCCTCACGCCGTGGTGCACCGCGACGTGACGATCGGAGACGGCGTGCAGCTCGGCAGCCACGTCGTCGTCCACCCGCACACGACGATCGGCGCGGGCACCGTCGTCGGGGACCACGCGGTGCTCGGCAAGCCGGTGCGGCTGCGTGAGGGCTCGGCCGCCGCCGGGCGCGCCGTCGAGGGGCTCCGGATCGGCGAGGGGTCGACCGTCGGCGCGTCGGCGGTCGTCAACGCCGGGGCGACGATCGGCGACCGGTCGATCGTCGGCGACCAGGCGTTCGTGCGGGAGCGGGCGACGATCGGGTCGGGCACCGTCGTCGGCCGGGGCAGCACCGTCGACTGCGACGTGACCGTCGGCGATCGGGTGAGCATCCAGACCGACGTGTACGTCACGGCGCGCAGCGTCGTCGAGGACGACGTCTTCCTCGGCCCGGGGGCGCACACGACGAACGACGACCGGATGGGCCGTGCGCCGCTGGGCCCCGACGGCGCGCCGGATCCGTCCGCGATCGAGCTGGCGGGGGCCACGATCCGGCGGGGCGCCCGGATCGGGGGCCGCACGGTCCTCGTGCCCGGGGTCGAGATCGGGGAGGACGCGTTCGTCGCCGCCGGCGCGGTGGTGACGCGGGACGTCCCGCCCGCCCGACGCGTCATGGGCGTGCCGGCCCGTGACGCGGGCGAGGTCCCGGTGCAGGAGCGGCTGGCCGGGCGGGAGTGAGGCGGGCCCGGCGGGCGTCGCGCCACCGTCGTGCCGGCCGGATCGGCGTCGGGCCCGTCCCCGTCGCGACCGGCGTCGGGTCCGCTCGCGGCGCGCCCGGCGTCAGGCTCGCCCGGCGTCAGGCTCGCCCCCGTCGGCACCGGCGTCGTGTCGCCCTCGGCGCGCCCGGCGTCGGCGTCGGTCGGGATAGGGTCTGGTCGATGCCGCTGCCGCGCCCGACGTCCGTCCTCCGGCCCGGCCTGTTCGCGCGCCGCCGCGCGGACCGCCCGCGGTGGCCCGACGCACTGACGGTGGGACGGCCCACGGGCCGCGATCGCCGGGCCGACCGACGCACGCACGCGCTGGCCGCGTTCGCGTTCGCGACCGGGGTCGCCGCGGTCACCGTCGAGGTCATGCGGGTGTGGCGGCGCGGGTCGGCGCCGGTGCCCAGCGACGACGAGTACACGGTGATCGGGGCCGGCACGCAGGCGGTCGGCGAGACGGTCCAGGTCGCCGTCGCCGGGTTCCGCAGCGGCACCGATCGCGAGAACACCGCATTGGCGCTGCTGCTGTCGTTCACGACGACCTGGATCCTCACCCGCCTGTCGACCCACACGATCCGTCGCCGGGGCACGTTCGGCCCGGTCCGCAACGTCGTGCTGGGCGACACCCACGTCCATCACTTCGTGCCCGGGATCGTGCTGGCCTTCACGAGCGGCGCGGCGGCGATCGTCGTCCGGTCCGGTGGCCTGGACCGGTGGCTGGCGATCCCGTTCGGGGCCGGCGTCGCGTTGACGCTCGACGAGTCTGCGCTGCTGCTGAAGCTCGACGACGTGTACTGGACCGAGGAGGGCGTGGTGAGCGTCCAGGTCACCCTGGCGTCGATCGCGATCCTCGCGTCGCTGTCGCTCGTCGGCCGCACGCTGCGTCGCGGCGAGGAGGAGGTCCTCGACGCCGACGCGGCCCCGCTCACCGGCACCGTCGCGCTGAAGGTCACCCGCCACGGGGCGGGCCCGACCGGCTGACGGCGCGCCGGTCGCCCGGCGCCGGCGACGCGGCCGGCCCCGGGCCCGCCGCCGCCACCGTGCGACGAAACCCGCCGAAGACGGCGGCCTTCGTCACATCGCCCACACCACCGGCCCCCCACCACCGCCACGATGCAACCAACCCCGCCGAAAGTGGCGGCGTTCGTCACATCGCCCGCACCGCCGGCCCCCCACCACCGCCACGGCGCGACCAAACCCGCCGAAGACGGCGGCGTTCGTCACATCGTCGTCCCGGAACATCCCGCTCGGCGGCCGGCCGAGGCCGGGCGCCCGGAGCCGGCGACGCGGCCGGCCGAGGAGGGCCCGGTCAGACCCCGACGGTGCGTCCGGCCTGCGACGCGCGGCCGGCGTCGGTCCAGATGACCTGGTCCTGGGCGGGGCCGACGCCGATCATGCCGATCCGGGTGCCGAGCCGGTCCTCGAGGTAGGCGACGTAGTCGCGCGCCGCCTGCGGCAGGTCCTCGAGGGTGCGGGCGGCGGTGATGTCCTCGCTCCAGCCCGGCAGGTCCTCGTACACCGGTTCGGCCCGGTGCAGCACCGACTGGTTGTACGGATAGCGCTCCAGCAGCTCCCCCTCGGGGGTGCGGTACCCGGTGGCGACGCGGATGACGTCCTGCCCGGTCAGCACGTCGAGCTTCGTCAGGCAGATGAGGTCGAGCGTGCAGAGCCGTGCCGCGTAGCGCAGCGCGACGAGGTCGATCCAGCCGATCCGGCGGTCGCGACCGGTCGTGGTGCCGCGCTCTGCGCCCTTGTCGCGCAGCTCGTCGGCGAGCGTCCCATCGAGCTCGGTCGGGAACGGCCCCGATCCGACGCGGGTCGAGTACGCCTTGACGACGCCCCAGATCTCGTCGAGGTCCTTCGGACCGGCGCCCGACCCGACGGCGGCGGTGCCCGACACGGGGTTGGACGACGTGACGAACGGGTAGGTGCCGTGGTCGATGTCGAGCAGCGCCGCCTGCGCGCCCTCGAAGAGCACCGTGCCGCCGGCGTCGAGCGCGTCCCACACGAGCGCCGTCGTGTCGGCGATGTGCGGGCGCAGCCGCTCCCCGAACTCGAGGTAGCGCTCGGTCATCGCCTGCAGGTCGAGCACCGCGTCGCGCTGCCACGGGCGCAGCAGCCGCTCCTTCGGCTCGAGCGCGGCGACGATCTTCTTCTTCAGGATCCGCTCCTCGAGCAGGTCCTGGATGCGGATCCCCAGCCGCAGCGACTTGTCGGCGTAGCACGGGCCGATGCCGCGCTTCGTCGTGCCGATCTGGTTCTTGCCCAGCCGCTGCTCGCCCGCCTGGTCGAGGAGCTTGTGGTAGGGCATGATGACGTGCGCGTTCGGGCTGATCCGCAGCCCGGACGAGTCGACGTCCTGCGTCGCGAGCTGCGCCAGCTCGTTGAGCAGCACCTCGGGATCGACGACGACGCCGTTGCCGATGATGCACGTCGTGCCCGGGTAGAGGATCCCGGACGGCACGAGGTGGAAGGCGTACTTCACGTCGCCGTGGACGATGGTGTGCCCGGCGTTGTTGCCGCCCTGGAACCGGACGACGGCGTCGGCCGGCTCGGCGAGCAGGTCGACGAGCTTCCCCTTGCCCTCGTCTCCCCACTGGGCGCCCACGATCACGATCCCTGGCATGACCGAGGACAGGGTACTCGTCCCGTACCCCGCTGCGTGGCGTCGATCCGCCCTACCCTGCCCGTATGCGTGCGCCGACCCCGCTCCGTCGCCCGCGCCGCCGGTGGCCGGCGGCGCTCGTCGTCGCCGGAGGGCTGATGCTCGGCGGCTGCGGCGGCGACGACGCGACCGACCGGGCCACGGCGCAGGCGACGACTCCGCCGAGCGTCACCCAGCGCCCCGCCCCCACGGCCACCACCGACGACGCGCCGCCCGCGACGACCGCGCGCACCACGCCGGAGGACCGGCCGATGCCGGTCGCCGACGCGCTCGGGCAGATGGTCGTCGCGCGGTTCGCGGGGACGACGCCGTCGCCGGAGCTGCGCGCCCGGATCCGTCGCGGCGAGGTCGGCGGGGTCATCCTCTTCAAGGACAACGTCACCGGCGGGATCGACCAGACCCGTCGGCTCGTCGACGGCCTGCAGCGCGAGGCCCGACGCGGCGACCGGCCGCCGCTGCTCGTCGCGATCGACCAGGAGGGTGGAGAGATCCGTCGGCTGCCGGGGCCGCCCGAGCCGGACGCGTCCGCGATGACGTCGGCGGCGTCGGCGCGCGCGGAGGGGCGTCGCACCGCCCGGCTGCTGCGGTCGGTCGGGGTGAACGTCGACCTGGCGCCGGTGGCGGACGTGTCGAGCGGGCCGTCGTCGTTCCTCGGCGCCCGGGCCTTCGGCACGTCGCCGGACCGGGTCGCCGAGCGGGCGTGTGGGTTCGTCGCCGGCCTGCGCGAGGGCGGGGTGGCGGCGACGCTCAAGCACTTCCCCGGCCTGGGGGTGGCGACGACGAACACCGACTTCGACCGCACGAGCATCGACGTCGACCTGGAGCGGCTGCGGCGCGACTACGCCCCGTACCGCCGCTGCGGCGACGCCCCGACGACGCTCGTCATGCTCAGCAGCGCGTCGTACCCGCAGGCGCTCGGCCCGGACCCGGCGCTGCTCACCGCCGCGACGTACGACCGCGAGCTGCCGCTGGCGACCGGAGGCGACCCGTTGACGATCAGCGACGACCTGGAGACCCCGTCGGTCACCGCGCACGCCACGCCGTCCCGCCGGGCGGTCAACGCCGGGCTCGACCTGCTGCTCTACGCCCGCACCGAGCAGGCGTCCGCCGACGCCTACCCCAAGCTCCTGGCCGACGTCCGCGCCGGCCGGATCCCCGCCGCCCGCGTCCGCGAGTCCGCCGCCGCGATCGCCGACCTCAAGCGCCTCGTCGCCGACGACTGACCAGCGTCAGCGCACCGGGTCGAGCCGGGCGAGGATCGCGGCGCCGCGCACCCCGGCCGCCGGACCGTGCCGGGCGACGGTGATCGTCGTCCGATCCCCCACCCCCGGCAGGACGAGGCGGCGGGCGGCGTCGCGCGCCGGGCCGACGAGCCGCTCCCCCACCCGCGACACCCCGCCGGCGAGGACGACGACCTCGGGCTCCAGCAGGTTGACGACCGCCGCGATCCCGACCCCGACCCGCTCGCCCAGCATCCGCACGAGGTCGCTCGCGGTCGGGTCGTCGCGCTCCGCCGCCGCGGTCACCGCCCGACCGTCGGCGTAGCCGTGCGCGACGGCGAGCCGGTCGAGCGCCCGGCCGCTGGCCCAGTGCTCCAGCGACGAGACGTACGGCGCGCGCGACCCGTCGGCCGACCCGGCCGGTGCGCCGCCGTCGGGATCGACCTGCACGGTGAGGTGCCCGAGCTCGAACGCCGACGTGTGGGCCCCGTGCAGCGGCCGTCCGTCGACGGCGAACCCGCTGCCCAGGCCGGTGCCGACGGTGAGGCACGCCAACGAGCGGTACGTGAGCGCCAGGTCGTCGTCCCACGCCTCGGACACCGCCGCGAGGTTCGCGTCGTTGTCGACGCGCACCGGGACGCCGAGCCGGTCCTCGAGCGCCGTCCGCAACGGGACGTCGCGGAACGCGTGGAGGTTCGCCGACCGGGTGACCGTCCCGTCGTCGTTGCGCACGACCGACGGCGCCCCCACCCCGACCGCGTCGACCGTGCCGAGGTCCGCCACCAGGCGCACGATCTGATCGAGCAGCGCGTCGGTCGACGACCCGTCGGTCGGCTCCTCGCGGAACGGGCCGAGCGTCGTGCCGTCCAGCCGGGCGACGGCGACCTTCGTCCCACCGACGTCGACCCCGACGGTGCGCGCGTGACGATCCATGGCGCGGGAGCCTGCCAGACCGGGCGTGGCGGTCATCCGCCGTCGTCGACGCGCCGTCGGCGCGGGCGCAGGTCGGTCGCGCCGTCGGTCCCCCACGTCGCCGGTGGCGCGGGGCGGAGCGGTGCGTCCGGGGCGCGGCGCGGCGCCGGGTCCCCCCACGTCCCCGCGGGCCGCTCCGGGGGCGGCCATGCTCCGCCGACGTCCGGGGCGTGGCCACCGGGCGCGCCCACGTCCGCACCGCGCCGCGAGCCGTCGACCGCCGCCGGTCCGCGCAGCGGCGGGCCGTGCGGGTCGAGCGTCGGCCTGCGGTGGTCGGTCTGGTCGGGGCTCAGGACGACGCTGCACATCTCCTCGAGCCGCGACACGGTGCGCTCCGTGATCTGCTCCTGCAGCGCGCCCGGATCGAGGTTCGTCGTGATCGTCACCGACCGGTACGCCTCGTACCGCGAGTTGATGATCGTGTAGAGCTGCTCGAGCACCCACGGGGTCGGCTGCTCGGCGCCCAGGTCGTCGAGCTGCAGCAGGTCGACGTTCGCCAGCGCCTCGAGCAGCTCCGCGGTCGTCGGTCCGCCGGCCTTGTCGTACGTGCGGCGGATCGTCGCCAGCAGGTGCGGGACCGAGTAGATCGCCACCGTGTAGCCGGCCTGGATCGCGTGCTTGGCGACGACCGCCGCGAGCGTCGTCTTGCCGGTGCCCGCCGGCCCGGTGAGCCACAGGCCGCGTCCGGACGCGAGGTTGTCGGCCAGGGCGTCGACGTACTCGCGGACGTGTCGCACCTGGACGCGGTCCATGTGCGACACCGGGGGACGGTCGAAGTCGGCGTCCTGGAACCGCCGGGGGATCCGGGCCTGCAGGATCGCGGCCTGGCGGCGCGCGCGCCGCTCCGGCATGCAGCGGCACTCCGTGGCGACCCGGTCGACGACGACCCAGCCGGACCCGTCGCAGGCGTCGTAGGGGCAGCGCATCAGGCGTCACCCTGCCACGTCGCGGGATGCGGCACGGTGCTCACGTCTGGGGCAGCGGGGGTCCGCCCCCTCCGGGCAAGGGTGGTCCGCCGCCGGGCGCCCCGCTGACCCGTGCCGGCGGGCCGCCGTCCTGCTGCCCGGTCTGGGCCATCGTGAGGAACCGCGGGTACTCGCCCTGGAACAGCAGCCGGATCGACCCGGTCCGCCCGGATCGGTTCTTCGCGATGATGAGCTCGGCGACGCCGGGCTCCGGGCTCTCCTTGTTGTAGTAGTCGTCGCGGTAGAGGAACATCACGAGGTCCGCGTCCTGCTCGATGTTGCCGGAGTTGTGGGTGACGATCCCGTCCGCCAGCCAGCATGCGGGCCCGGGCACGGTGAGGTCGTACACCTCCTCCTCGCCGTCCGGCTCGACCGCGACGACGCGGTCCCAGAACAGATCGCTCGTCGCCCGACGCGACGGCTCCGGGTCGTCGAGCACCTCGGCGTAGGAGGCGAGGGTCGCCCGCGACGGCGCGAACCGGAAGTGCGACGTGCCGCCGTAGGACGTGCCGCGGGCCGCCGCCATGCCGCGCTGGGTGACGCCCCGCTCGCGCATCGACCGGCGCACGTCGTCCCACGTCTCGCGCGGCAGCGTGTCGACGTTCGTCCCGGACTCGCGATCGCCGATCGCCGCGCGGAGGGCCGCGGCGGCCTCGGCGCGCGGACCGAAGGCCCCGACGCGGTCCAGGAAGCGGCGCTGCGCGTCGTGCCCGGTGACGTCGACCGAGAGCACGCAGCCGCCCGTCGGGGTCGTCGTGCGCGTCGTGCGGGAGACGATCCCGAGTCGCAATAGGAGGGCGGCCACGTCGGCGGCGAGCGCCTCCGAGCAGGTCGAGAAGTACACGCGGGCGTCGACGGACCGGCCGCCGGGCCGCATCCGACTCCAGATCGCGCCGTCGGTCGCCCACAGGTGGCGCAGGAGCAGGCCGACCGCCCGGTCGTCGAAGCGGAACACGTCCTCCGGCAGGCGCTTGTCGGCGGACCGCTGGCCGAAGATCCCGAGGCCGCGGAGCCAGCGGTTGACCCCTGCGGGGTGCCACCGGTTGCCGTTCCCGGAGATCACGAGCTGGTGCCACCGCCCCCGTCCCGCGTGGCGCTTGACGGTCGAGCCGAACTCGCGCTCCGCCGCGCCCGTCACCGCGGCGCTGCACACCTCGCAGGCGGTCGTGTACCGCATCGGCTGCCCCGACAGGTAGCTGCCGTCGCCGACGAGGTGGGCGAGCAGGATCACGCGATCGTCGGGCCAGACGACCGGCTCGGCCGGCTCCGGCAGGCGGCGCGACAGGGCGACGCGATCGCCGGCCTCGAGCTCCCCGAGCGTCCTCCAGCCCGGGCCCGCGAGCACCCGGTGGTCGGCGGTCGCCCGCAGGGTTCGGCCGGACGCCAGGCGCAACCGGTGCACCGGCCGCCGTCCCACCGACCACACCCGGTCGCTGCGCGCCTCGACGATCCTTCCGTCGTCGTCGACGGCGAGCACGTCCGGCTCCCGTCCGACGAGATCGCGGATCGGGGTGCGCCGTCCGTCGGCGCGGACGACGAGCGTGTCGCCGACGACGCACTCGCGAAGGTCGCTGAGCAGCGGCCGCTTGTTCTCGCGGCTGTCGACGCCACGGGAGAGCTGCGACAGCGCGATGACGGGGCACGACAGGTCCTGGGCGAGGATCTTCAGGCCGCGGGACATCTCGCCGATCTGCTGGACGCGGTTCTCGGTCCGGCCGTCGGCGCGCATGAGCTGGAGGTAGTCGACGATGACGAGCGCGACGCCCTGCGGGTGCGACGTCGCGAGCTTCCGGGCCTTGGCCCGGATCTCCATGATCCCGATGTCGGACGAGTCGTCGATGAACAGCGGCGCGGACTGGAGCTTGTCGGTGACCTCGAGGAGATCGGGCCACCGGTCGCCGATCCGGCCGCGGCGCACGTCCTCGTTGCGGATCCCGGCCTGCGACGAGATGACGCGCTCGAGGATCTCGCGCTCCGGCATCTCGAGCGAGAACAGGGCGACCGCGCCCCGGTTGCGCAACGCGACGTTCTCGGCGAGGTTCGTGACGAACGCGCTCTTGCCCATCGCCGGGCGCGCCGCGAGGACGATCATCGCTCCCGGTTGCAGGCCGGCGGTGTCCTTGTCCAGATCGGGGAACCCGGTCGCCAGGCCGGTGACGTCGCTGTCGTTCTGCTCCCGGGTCTCGATCTCCTCGATCACGCCGTCGACGAGGTCCTTCGCGGGGACGAGTCCGGTGCGGTCCTCGTTACGCGACAGCTCGAAGACGAGGCCCTGCGACTCCTCGATGATCGTGTCGGCCGGCTTGCCGCCCTGCTGGATCGCGGCCTGGATCTGGAACGTCGCCTGCTGCAGGCGCCGGAGCCTCGCGCGGCCCTGGACGATCCGGGCGTGGTGCCCGAGCGCGCCGACCTCGGTGATCGACGCGGTGAGCGACCAGAGCGCGTCGCGGCCACCCGCCTGCTCCAGCGTGCCGTTCTGCTCGAGCTGGGCGCTGACGGTGATCGCGTCGACCGTCGTGTTGGCCTCGTACAGCTGCTGGATCGCCGCGAACGTCACCTGGTGCTGCGGCGCGTAGAAGTCGTCGGGCCGCAGGCCGTGGTCGATCGAGATCTCGTTGCGGGCCTGCTCCGACAGCATGTACGCGCCGAGCACCGCCCGCTCCGCGGCGAGGTCGTGCGGCGGCACGTGGCCGGCGGGCCCGACCGGGGCGACGTCCGCCCGGTCCCCGTGCGACCCCGGGTCGAACCCCCCGAGGTCGAGGTCGGCTCCACCGTCGTCGAGGGGCGGGGGAAGCTCGGGATCGGTGGGCATGCGGAAGGGTGGCGAAGGGCGCTGCGGTACGGAGGACGGGCCGGACGGACGGGGTGGCGACCACCGTCGCCACGTCGCGTTCGACCCGGGTCGAACCTAGCAGCGTCGCGGTCGCGTCCCGGGGCGCGCGGACGTCCGTCCCCGCACGTTGCGTGGAGTTCCGATCGCCGCGTGCCTCCCCGGGAACGACGACGGCGCCGTGGGGACGGCGCCGCTGGTGCTGCTGGGCCACCCGGCCGGGTGGCGATGGGGGCCCGCCGGGGCGGGCCGTGGCGCTCAGCGCTCGGTGACCACCATCGTCTTGACGTTCGCGATGACGCCCTGGGTCAGCTCGACGTCGACGACGTAGGTGCCGGTCGCGCGGATCGGCTCGGCCAGGCGCACGTTGCGCTTGTCGACCTCGATGCCGCGGGCCTCCTGGATCGCGTCGGCGATGTCCTGGGCGGTGACCGAGCCGAACAGCCGGCCGTCCTCGCCGGTCTGGTGCGTGATCGTCAGGACGGTGTTCGTCAGCGCGTCGGCCTGGGCGCGGGCCTGCGAGATCGCCTCGGACCGCTGGCGGGCACGGGCCTGCTCGACGCGGGCGGCGTGCTCGATCGCGGTCTTCGTCGCCGGGGCCGCGAGGTCACGCGGCAGCAGGTAGTTGCGCAGGTATCCCTTGGACACCTCGACGACGGCGCCCTTGGCGCCCAGATCGGGAACGTCCTGGAGAAGAATCGCCTCGGGCATAGGTCAGCTCAGGGTCGGAGGGAGCCGGGCACAGCGGGTCGCGTGCCGCGCGGCGCGGACGGGAAAGGATGCCACGTCCGAGGGGTGGTCTGCGCTGCGGTGGTCCCCGGCGCTCGTCGCCGGGGACCGGTGCGGCTCAGAACGGGATGTCGTCGTCGGCCGGGGGCGGGCCGGCCGGCGGACGCTGCTGCGGCGGCGCGCCGCCACCGGCGGGCGGTCCGCCGAAGTCGCCCTGGTCGACGTAGCCGCCGCCGGCGGGCGGACCGGACTGCTGGGCCGGAGGCGCGCTCCAGCCACCGCCACCGCCACCGGACTGCTGGCCGCCGCCCCAGTCGTCGCCGCCCTGCTGGCCGCCGCCGTAGCCGCCGGACTGGCCGCCGCCACCGCCACCCTCGCGGGGGCCGATGAACTGCACGTCCTGGGCGACGATCTCGACCGCTTCGCGCTTGTTGCCGTTCTGGTCCTGCCACTCGCGCCAGCGGAGCCGTCCGTCGACGGCGACCTGGCGCCCCTTGGCGAGGTATCGCGCGGCGTTGTCGGCGGAGTTGCCGAAGATCGTGACGTTGAAGAAGTTCGGCGCGTCGGTCCAGGTGCCGTCCTGGGCCTTGCGGCGCTCATTGACCGCCACGCGCAGGCTGCAGACCGAGCCGCCGGACGGCAGGCCGCGGAGCTCGGGGTCGCGGGTGAGGTTCCCGACGATGGTGACGCGATTGATGGGCATGGGTCCTCGTTCTCGGTTGCGTGGGCCGAACGTACCGGCCGACGGGCGTCCACGACCGCCGTGCACGGAACCGGCACCGAGCCGGCACGATTCCGTCGCGGTTGGCGACCGGTTCGGGAGAGTGGAGCATGCCACGAGCGCCGGACGCCCACGACCCGGCCCCTCGCGCCGCCGACGGAGCCGCGCGAGGCGCGCCCCTCGACGCGAAGTGCCGCCCGAGGGGCGGCACGTGGCACTGCGGAGGATCCGCCGGCGGACCGGCGGGGCGTCGCTCAGGCGGCGGGCGCGGCCGCGGCCGCGTCGATCTCGCGCAGGTCGGGCAGGTCGATCGGGTTGCGGTCGAGCTTGATCGTCCGGTGCCGCAGGACGACGTCGGCGATCTTGAGCTGACGGTCGAGCTCCTGGAGCAGCTCGACGGGGCCCTGGAAGCGGAAGACGCGGTACTCCGCGGTCGTCTCGTCGGCGATCGGGTACGCCAGCTGCCGGACGCCCCACTCCCGTCCCTCGAGGATGGTGCCCTGGTCCTGGATCAGCTTCTCGACCTCGGTGACGAGCTGCTGACGCCGCTCGGCCTCGGCAGAGGCGAGAAGCAGGAGGACGAGGTCGTAGGAGGGTGCGGGGGCGGCCATGAGTGAGATGCGCTTTTGGAGCGACGGTCGACGGTACCAGAGGACGCGCCCGGCAGCGGCACGCCCCACGCCGTTGCGACCCCGTCGTGCGGATCCGGGGGGAGAGAACGGCCCCGCCGCAGGGTGCTCGACCCATCATGCCACGCCGCCCGCGCACGTCCCCGTCCGTCCCCGCCCTGCTGGCCCGCGTCCGTTGGGGCAACGCCGCGACCGTCCTCCTCCTCGTCGGCGCGATCGCCCTCGTCGCCCTCTGGCCGCGCGTCGGCGGCGACGGCCCGCCGGTCCCCGACGGCGACCCGCGTCCGCTGACGGCCGCGTCGCCCGACGCCACGGCGACGGATCCCGTGGCGGCCGGTCCGCGGATCATCGAGCCCGACGACCCCCGCACCCCGGACCGGACGGTCGGCGACGGCTCCCCACCGCGCGGCGACGGATCCGGGTCCGGGTCCGGCGACGCCGGGCGACGCGAGGGCCGGCCATCCGCCGATGCCGACGCGGCCGCCGGGGGCGCCCGGCGCGCGACCCGTACGACGACGCGCCGGTCCCGCCGACCGGCCCCACGACGTCGTTCGGGCGCGTCCCGCCCACGCTCGTCGCGTCCCGCGCCGCCGGCACGGACGCCGCGTCCGGCGGCGGCGGCGACCCCACCCCCGGCCGTCCGCGCGGCACCGACCCCCGCCCCGGTCCGCGCCACCCCGGCCCCCGTCCGTCCGCCCTCGGCCCGGCGCCCCGCCCCGGCGTCCACGGGCGGCCCGCGCGGCGGTGGCGGCGCGGGCGCGGCGGCCGAGTTCGGCCAGCCCTGACCGTCGGACCCGCGGCCGACCGGCGCCCGGTGGGCGCCGAATCAGCCGTCGGACTCGACGACGGTCAGCTCGTCGTCGGCGGTCGCACCGGCGGCCTTGCGTCGCACGTCGGCCAGCTGGTCGTCGATCCAGTCACCGGGGCCGCGGTGGGTGATGACCTCGCGCAGGCCCTCGATCCGGTGCCGGCGCTCGTCCGCGCCCATCGTCAGCGCCCGGTGGATCGCGTTGGCGAGCGCCTGCACGTCGAACGGGTTGACGCTCAACGCGTCCTGACCGAGCTCCTCGTGCGCGCCGGTGTTCTCCGACAGGATCGACACCCCGTCGCGCTCGTTGACGATCGGGCCCTCCTTCGCCACGAGGTTCATGCCGTCGAACATCGCGTTGACGATGTGGACGTCGTAGTGGCGGTAGGCGGCCATCGCCTCCTCCACGTCGTCGCGGAGCTTGAGCTGGATCGGCATCCAGTCCGGGGTGCCGTGACGATGGTTCACCACCGCCACCAGCGCCTCGATCTTCTCGAGGTACTCGCTGTACTCCGGCACGTCGGTCCGGGACGGCATGAGCTGGGCCATGAACGTCACCCGCTCGACGAACTCCGGGTGCTGCTCGAGGAAGAGGTCGAACGCGCTGAACCCGCGCAGGACGTTCTTCGACAGGTCGGCCCGGTCGACGCGCAGGATGAGGTGCTCGCGCCGCCGGCGCAGCAGCTCGTCCTCGAACTCGCGCACCCGGGCGCGGCGCGACAGCTCACGGGTGGCGTTGGCGTCGATCGGCAGCGGATACGCGCGCACCCACACCTCGCGGTCGTCGATCCGCACCACGCCCTGCTTGTGGTCGACCTCGAGGTCCAGCAGGTCCTCGCAGCACTGCAGGAAGTTGCGTCGGTAGCTGCGGGTGTGGAACCCGATGATGTCGTTGGCGAGGATCCCGCGGTAGATCTCGTCGCGGATCTTCGTGGGCAGCACCCGCCAGCTGTCGGACTGCGACCACGGAATGTGGACGAAGTGGTGGAGGAACGCGTCCGGTCGGCGCTCGCGGACCATGCGCGGCAGCAGGTACAGGTGGTAGTCGTGGACCATCACCACCGGGTCGCGCTCGCCCTCGATCTCCTCGACGACGGCGTCCGCCAGGTCCTCGTTGACGAGCTTGTAGCCGAACTCGTACGCCTCGACCTCGTGGGAGCGGATGTCCGGGGCGTTGGACTGGTCCCACAGGTAGTGCTGGATGAACCACAGCATCGGGTTGCTGATGATCGAGTAGAACCGCTCGTACGCCACGTCGTCGCTGACGACGAGCCGCACGTCGAACGACCCGCCGGCCGGCGAGTCGACGTTGAACGCCTTGCCGCCCGCCTCGCGGGAGCGGTCCGCGTCGCCACGGCCCATCGCGCTGGCGATCCACGTCGTCCGGCGGTGCGTCGCCAGGCCCGTGAGCGCGGTGACGAGCCCCCCGGTGCCACGCTGGATCCCCCCGTCGACGTCGAAGGTCACCGGCCCCCGGTTCGACACGAGGACGAGCGGCGACTGGGGCGGTTCCGACACGACCCCGAGCGTACCGGCCGGGACGGCTCGCGTCGCGGTCCGGGCGCGGCCGTTCACCGGACGGCCCCACCGGGCCGGATCAGCCGTCGGCGGGGTCGACGAACCGGTAGCCGAGGCCGCGCACGGTCTCGACGTACCGGGGCGCCCGGGGGTCGGGCTCGATCTTCTCGCGCAGGTGCAGGACGTGCACGTCGACGGTCCGGCGCTCCCGGAACGCCGACCCGCCCCACACGCGGTCGAGGAGCTGGTCGCGGGTGAACACGCGACCGGGCGCGCCCATGAGCGTCGCGAGCAGCTCGAACTCCAGGTGGGTCAGCTCGACCGGCTCGCCGTCGACCTCGACGCGACGGCGACCGGGATCGACGACGAGCCCGTCCGCGGTGAGCCGCTCGACGGCTCCCGGCACGACCGCGGGCAGCGCCGCGCGACGCAACAGCGCCCGCACCCGGCTGCGCAGCTCGGCGATCGAGAACGGCTTGGTGACGTAGTCGTCCGCACCGCTGTCCAGGCCGTCCACCCGGTCACGCTCCGCGTCCCGCGCCGACACGATGATGATCGCCACCGACGACCGCGACCGGAGCCTGCGACAGACCTCCAGGCCGTCCATCCCCGGCAGCCGCGCGTCGAGCACGACGAGGTCGGGCCGGACCTCGTCGAACCGCTCCAGCGCCTCGGGGCCGGTCGTCGCCAGGTCGACCCGGTGACCGTCGCGCCGCAGCGGCGTGGCGATGAGCGTGCGGATCGACTCCTCGTCGTCGACGACGAGGATGCGGGCGGCGGCCATGGCAGGGCGGGTGGGGACCGGCGTCGACGGTGCGTCCGACGGGGGCGGTCCTCAGCCTACGGCGCCGCTACGCTGCGGGTCCGTGGCCCTTCGCGTCGGCATCGGGGCGCTGCTGCTGGCGGTGCTCATCGCGGCCTTCTCGCTGCGCACGCCGCCGACCCCGCTGACCGCCGACCTCGCCGCCGACACGATCGACGCGCCGAGCGGCATGGCGCTCGTGCGGGACCTCGTGGAGCGCCACCCCGACCGTCGCCCCGGGTCGGTCGGGGACGCGGCGCTCGCCGACCGGGTCGAGGCCGAGCTCCGCGCCCGCCTGCCGTCGGCGACCGTCACCACCGACGACTTCGACGCCGACACCCCGGACGGGCACCGTCACCTGCGCAACGTCATCGCGACCGTGCCCGGGCAGCCGGGGCACGAGATCGTGCTCATGGCGTCCCGCGACGCGCTGCAGCGCGGATCAGCCGGCGAGATGTCGGCGACCGCCGGCCTGCTCACGGTCGCCCGCGCGATCGGGGCGGGCAGGTTCTCGCACACGATCCGGTTCGTGTCGACGACGGCCGCGTCGGGTGGGGGGACCGCCGGCGCCGCGCGGTTCGCGTCCCGGTCCGGCGCGACGACCGCCGCCGTCATCGTCCTGGGGGACCTGTCGGGGACCGAGGGTCGACCGCCCGAGGTGGTGCCGTGGGCGAACGGCGGCCGCTCCGCCCCGTTGCGCCTGCAGCGCACCGTCGAGCACGCGCTGCGCGAGGAGCGCCTGGCTCCGGTGTCGACCGACGGGCCGTGGTCGCAGCTCACCCACCGCACGCTGCCGGGGACGACCGGCGCGCAGGGGGTCCTGAACCAGCGCGACGTCCCGGCGGTGACGGTCGCCGGCGGGGGCACGACGCCGCTGCACGGCGACGAGCGGGTCGACGAGGAGGCGTTCACCGCCTACGTCCGTGGCACGCTGCGGGCGCTGCGGGCGATCGACGGCGCCCCGGACGCGCTCGGGCCGCAGCAGGACGGGATCGTCGTGCTCGACAGCGTCCTGCCCGGGTGGGCGATCCGCCTGCTCGTCCTCGCGCTCGTCGTGCCGCTCGTCGGGGGCGTCGTCATGGTCATCCTGACGCTCGCCCGCGACGGGCACCCGCTCGCCGCCGGCGCCGCGTCGGTGGCCGGGTGCGCCGCCGGGCCGTTGCTGGCGGGCATGCTCGCGTTGTTCCTCGGGCGCCTGGACCTCGTGTGGCCCGCGACCCCGGCGCCGTTGGACGGCAGCGCGGTGCGGACCGGGCCGTGGGCGGGGGCGGCGGTGGTGGCGCTCACGGCGATCCTCGTCGCGGGCGTCGTCGTGGCGCGGCCGCTGCTGACCCGTGACGCGGCCGGCCGGTCGCGTCCCACGCGGGCGGGGGTCGCGACCGCGGTGTTCGCGATGGTGCTCCTCGTCGTCGTCGTGCTCCTCGTCCTCAACCCCGTCGGCGCGCTGCTCGTCCTGCCCGCGGCGGTGGCGTGGCCGGCGGCGATCGCGCCGTTCCCGGTGCTGCAGCCCCTGCACCGGGCGTTCCTCACGGTCGTGGGGGCCGCGTTGCCCGTCGCGGCGGGGATCACGGTGATCTCGGACCTCGGGATCCCGGTGCTGCAGGTGCCGTGGTCGCTCGTGCTCGTCGCGGCGAGCGGCCACACGAGCCCGGTCGGGATCCTCGTCGTGAGCCTCTTCGCGGGGGCGTTCATCGCGACGGCGATGACGCTCGTGCCGGTGCGGCGACGCGCGACGTCCGGCCGTGACCGCGACCGCACCGACCCCCGCCCGGAGCGCCGCCGGCGGGACCGGCCGCGACCCCGCAGGCCCCGCGAGGCGGCATGAGGCGACCGTCGTGGCGTCGGGGCGAGGCCGTGCCGCGACGGACGCGGCACGATCCGCCGCCCCCGCGGCGTGACGACGTCGGCCTCGCCCGGCGGGCGCTGCGGCGGGCGTCGACGGTGCTGCTGCTGTCGGGGGCGCTCGTCCTGGCCGACGTCGGCCTGACCGTCGTCTGGCAGGAGCCGGTCACCGGCGTCATCGCGCTGCTGCGTCAGGGCGGGCTCGAGGACGAGCTGGAGCGCCTGCCGGGCCCCGACGGGTCGGCGCTGCAGCGGCGGGTGCTGGCGTCGCTGGGCGACGATCCGGAGCGGCTGGCGTTCCTCGCCCGACGGCTCAAGCGCGAGCAGGGCCACGGCGACGCGACCGCGCGGCTGCGGATCCCCCGGATCGGCGCGAGCGACGTCGTGGTCTGGGGCACCGACGCCGGCGACCTGCGACGCGGCCCCGGGTTCTATCCGTCGCAGCCGTTGCCGGGAGCCCCGGGCACCGCCGCGATCGCGGGGCACCGCACGACGTACGGCGCGCCGTTCCGGCGGATCGACCGGTTGCGGGCCGACGACGCGATCCATGTCGACATGCCCTACGGCCGGTTCACCTACCGGGTGACGCACCTGCGCAGCGTCGAGCCGAGCGCGGTCTGGGTGCTGCGCCGTCGGGCCTACGACCAACTCGTGCTGTCGGCGTGCGACCCGCCGTTCAGCGCCGCCCGTCGCATCATCGTGTTCGCGCGGCTGGAGCGCGCGACGCTGCGGGCCGACGGCGCGGCGTCCGGCTGACCGCGCCCGCCGCCGTCGTCAGGAGCCGCCGCGATGCTCGTAGCCGGACCAGTCGACGCGCGCTCCGCGGTGCACGAGCTCGAGGCCTGGCTCGCGGCCGTCGGCCTCCTCGACCGTCCCGACCCAGTGGACGTCGGCGAGCCGCCCCGCGACCGGCGGCGGCGCGGTGACGAGGAGCTCGTAGTCCTCGCCCCCGGCGGCCGCGATCCGGGCGGGCGCCACGTCGATCGCCACCGCGACGGCGTCGACGCCCGCCGCGCGGGGCAGCTCGGCCGCGTCGACCCGCAGCACGACGCCCGACGCCCGGCCGACGTGCGCGGCGTCGACCGCCGCCCCGTCCGACAGGTCGATGCCGGTGCGGGCCCCGGCGGCGACGAGGCCGGGCGCGACGTCGAGGCGGGGCCGGGGGCGCAGGTAGCGGTCGACGAGCGCCGCGTCGGTCGCCGGGTCGCCGGACGTGGAGCCCCGCACCACCTCGAGGCCCGCGGCGGCGGCGCCGAGCGGCCCGGTGACGCCGACCCGGTCCCCCGGCCGGGCCCGGTCGCGGCGCAGGAGCGACCCGGCGTCGCAGGCCCAGCCGGTGACGGTGACGGTGACGACGAGCGTCGGCCCGGAGGTGACGTCGCCGCCGGCGATCGTCATCGCCCAGCCGGCCGCGCACCGCTCGGTCGCCGCGACGAAGGCGAGCACCTCGTCGTCGGTCCAGGCCGGCGGGACGGTGAGCGCGACGTACGCCTCGCCGCCGCCCAGGCCCATCGCGGCCAGGTCGGACGCGGCGGTCGCGAGCGCCCGGTGCGCGACGACGTCCGGCGTGACCCGCGGATCGTCGTCGGGCAGGTGGACGCCGAGGACGGTCGTGTCGGTGCTCGTCACCGCCAGCGCGCCGGCGGGCCGCACGACGGCGGCATCGTCCCCGGGCCCGATGACCAAGCGGTCGTCGCGGGGACGGAGACCGGCGGTGAACGTCGCGATGAGCGCGCGCTCGCCGCGCGAGGGGGGACCGGCCGGCGTCGTCACGGGCGGTCCGGGGGGGGCGCCGCGGCGCGGCCTACCGGTGCCGGTAGACGATGCGGGCGCGGCTCAGGTCGTACGGGGACACCTCGACGCGGACCCGATCGCCGGGCAGGATCCGGATGCGGAAGCGGCGCATCTTGCCGGCCACGTGACCGAGCACCTCGTGCCCGTTGTCGAGCTTCACCTTGAACATGGCGTTGGGCAGCGCCTCGACGACCTCGCCCTCGAACTCGACCTTGTCCTCTTTCGCCATGACGCCCAACGGTACCGCGTCGCCCCTGCCGACGACGGGCGGGACCTACTCCGGCGGGTTCTGCGGCGCGGACTCGTAGTCGGACGGCGGGTACCGGTCGCCGCCGAATCCGTCGTCGTCCGTCCCATCCGCGTCGTAGCCGTCGTCGGCGCCTCCACCCCCACCGCCACCGGACGCGTAGCGGCCGGTGCCGACGGTGCCGACGAACGGCGCCTTGGGGAAGTCCCCGCAGCTGTCGCCCTTGGCGACGCGCATGAAGTCGCCCCACGTCCGGGCGGGCCGCCCGCCGCCCTGCTCGCCGGTCGCCTGTCGCGACGTCGGATAGCCGATCCACGAGATCGTGACCATGCCGCGGGTGAACCCGGCGAACCACGCGTCGGCCTCGCCGTCGGTGGTGCCGGTCTTGCCGGCGGCTCGGCAGCTGCCGAGCGACGCGGCGCGCCCGGTGCCGCCCTGGACGTTCTTCTCGAGGATCTCGGTGACCTTGCTGGCGACCCCGGCGTCGAACGTGCGGGTGCCCTTGATCTTCTGCGGGTGGCGGACCCGGCCGTCGGGGAACTCGACCTTCGTGATCGAGCGGACGCGCATCTTGCGGCCGCCGTTGGCGATCGTGGAGTAGGCGCGAGCCATCTCGAGCGGGGTGACGCCGTCGGTCAGGCCGCCGAGGCCCTCGGCGCCGACGCTCAGGAGCTTCGAGGTGATCCCCATGTCGCGCGCGGCCTTCGTGACCTTGGCCGGGCCGACGTCGAGGTCCAGCTGCGCGTACACCGAGTTGTCGGACGCGAGCGTCGCGCGGACGAGGTTCATCGATCCGCCGCTGCTGCCGCTGTAGGTCTTGGGGGCCCAGCCGGGTAGCAGGGTCTGGCCGCTGCGCGACACGTACGACGTGCGGTCGGGGTCGATCCCCTCGCGCAGCGCCGCCATGAGCACCATGATCTTGAACGTCGATCCGGGCTGGCGCTTGCCCTGCGCGGGCAGGTTGAACTTGGATTCCCCGTACGGGACCGTCGACGCCATCGTCGTGATGTCGCCGGTGCGCGGGTTCATCGCGACGAGCGCCCCGGCCGGACCACCGTTGACGTAGTTCTTGGCCAGGGCCGCCCGCGCCTGCTGCTGGCGCTTGAGGTCGATCGTCGTGTGCACCCGCAGGCCACCCTGGCGGACGCGCCGGGACCCGTAGATGTCGGTGAGCTCCTTGCGGATGAAGTCGAGGAAGTGCTGCTCGCGGCGGCGGGTGTAGTACTCGGACTCCTTGAGGCCGAGCGACCGCGACTGCGCGGCCGTCGCCTGCGACGGCGAGATGTACCCCTGCTCGGCCATCCGGCGCAGCACGTCGTTGCGCCGGGCGAGCGCGCGCTCGGGGCTGAGGTACGGGTTGTACTCCGTCGGCGCCTGGGGCAACCCGGCGATCATCGCCGCCTCGTGGAGCTTGAGCTTCTCGGCGGTGGTGTCGAAGTACACCCGGGCGGCGGCCTGCACGCCGATGATCTCCAGGCCGTTGCGGGCGTTGCCGTACGGGACGCTGTTGAGGTACGTCGTGAGCACCCAGCGCTTGCCCTCGCGGCCCGGGTGCGTCTCCTTCAGCTGGTCGGCGAGCTTCGCCTCGCGGATCTTGCGCTTGTAGCTGTCGTCGCTGTCGCCGGTGTAGAGGTTGCGGATGAGCTGCATCTCCAGCGTGGACGCGCCCTCCTTCGTCTCGCCGGTCGTGAAGTTGCGCAGCGCGGCGCGGAAGATGCCCTCCAGGTCGACGCCGCTGTGCTGGTAGAAGCGGCGGTCCTCCACGGCGACCGTCGCGTCGCGGATGCTCTGCGACATCTCCTTGCTCGACACCGGCTGGCGCAGGATGTCGCCGTGGATGAACCCCAGGCGGGTGCCGTCCTTGGCGTAGACGACGGAGGGCTCGCCGAGCTGCTTGGGGGTGAGCCGGTCCAGGTCGACGTCGTCGGCGATGTCGACGATCACGCCGTACGCGGCGACGCCGGCGATCGCCATCCCCACGACGACGGTCACGACGAGCACGATGAGGACCCGTGCGGCGCCGCCCTTGGCACGCCGACTCCGGCGCTTGCGAGATGCGTGAGACATGGCCTGGGCGATCCTCCGGGGCCACGCCCGCGGACCGCCGACGTCCGGCGTCCGGCGGGGGCCGGATCCCCTCCAGAGTACAGCGCATCGACCCGGACTCCTCCCGGTGGCGGCCGGATTGCGGCGGCGCCGCGGGGAGCGCGGGCGGCGCGGATCCCCCGCACCGGGGTCGCGGGGACGGTCGTCGTACGTCACGATCGGGACGGGCGGTCGTCCTCCGTCGTCTGCCGGTCGATCCGTCGTCGACCGCCTCCGTCCCCTCTCCGTGCCGTCTCCCCCGCCCACGACGCCCACCGCCCCGGGGGTCGCTCCGCCGCGGCCCGTGGCGTCCGACCCGGTCGGCGTGCAGGGCGCGCCCGACGGGCGCGCGGGCGGGGGCGAGCCGCTGTCGTGGGCCGACACCGCCCGGGTCGTGCTGCCCGCGTTCGTCATCACGCGGCTCGTCATCGTCCTCGCCGGATCGGTCGCGGTCGCGCTGTGGGAGTTCGACACCGACGTCGCGGTGTACGACCCGCGCGACCTCACCGTCGGCCTGGGCGGGCTCGTCGACACGCTGATCGGCCCGTTCGCGCGATGGGACACCGTGTGGCTCCTCGACGTCGCCGAGGTGCTCTACCCCCTGACCGACGTCGAGCGGACCGCGTTCTTCCCGCTGTTCCCGCTGCTCGTCCGCGCGGTCGCGTCGCCGCCGGCCCTGCTCGGCGTCCCGCTTCAGGAGGCCCTGCTGCTCGGTGGGCTCGTCCTGTCCGGCGCTTGCGGGTTCGTCGGGGCGATGCTCGTCCACCGGCTGGCGGAGCGCGAGCTCGGGCACCGTGCCGCGGCGGCGTCGGTGTGGGCGCTCCTGGCGTTCCCCGGGTCGTTGTGGCTCACCGCGGTCTACACCGAGGGCCTGTTCCTCCTGCTGTCCGCCGGGTGCCTGCTCGCCGTCCGCGACCGTCGCTGGGTGGTGGCGGGCGCCCTCGCCGCGCTGGCCGCGGCCACGCGCAGCGCGGGGATCATCCTCGTCGTGCCGATCCTCGTCGGCGCGTGGGAGGCCTGGCGGGCCGATCCCTCCCGCACCCGACCGGAGCTGCCGTCGGTGGCGGTGGGGGCCGCGCTCGTGCCGCTCGGGCTCGTCGCGTTCGTCGTCGCGCTCGTCGTCGCCGGGCACCCGTGGAACACGAGCTTCCTCATGCAGCAGGAGTGGGGCCGCGAGACCGTCGGCCCGTGGGAGGGCGCGTGGCTGGGGATCCGGGCGGCGACGGACGGCGCCTGGTCGATCCTGGGCGTGGGGGCGCACCTGCCCGCACGGGTCGCGTGGCAGGACGTCGTCCTCCTGCTCTCCCTGGTGGTCGGCGTCGTCGCGCTGCTCGGCGCGGTCCGCCGGCTGCCGCTCGCCTACGGCGCCTACGCGGCCGGGTCGATCCTGCTGCCGTTGACGACCCCGGTGGTCGGGGACGGGCATCCGCTGATGTCGCTGCCGCGGTTCCTCGCGGTGCTCTTCCCGCTCGCGATCTGGGCGGGCTGGTGGGCGCTGCGGGGACCACGGTGGCGTGCGCCGGCGCTGCTCGCGACCGGCCTCGTCCTGTTGGCGGGGACCGCCGGGCTGACCGCCTGCTGGGTGTTCGTGGCCTGACCGCCGGCCGGGCGGCGCCCCGGGGGTCCCGCTACCGTTGCGGCGGTGAGCGAGCCGCGGCGGGGAACCACCGAGCAGGCGCCCCCGCCCGATCGCCCGCGTGACCGGTGGGGGTTCCTCGCCGTGCTGCTCGTCGTCGTCGCGACGTTGGGGGCGTGGACGTTCACCGCGATCCCCGCGATCGCGATCGGCGACGACGACGCGACGGCGAAGGTCGCCGGCAACGCGATCAGCCTGCTGCTGACGGCCGTCGTGTTCGTCGCCGTGCCGATCTTCGTGCTCCGCGCGATGGGCACGTCGCTCACGCCGGGCGGCCTGGGCCTCCACGTCCCGCAGCGGCGGTGGCGGGCGCTCGGCGTCATCGTCGGCGGGTACGTCGCGTTCGCGTTGCTGGCGCAGCTCGTGGGGTGGGCGATCGACATCGGCGACACCCAGGACGACGTGCCGGTGAAGCTCGGCGCCGCCGAGACGGTCCTCGCCGGGGTGGTCCTGGGGCTGTGCACGTCGATCCTCGCCCCGATCGGCGAGGAGTTCTTCCTGCGCGGGGTCGTCTACCCCGGTCTGCGGGAGGGGTTCGGGCGGTTCGTCCCGCGGGGGACCGCGATCGCCCTCGCCGCGGTCCTCAACGGCGTGCTCTTCGGGGTGCTGCACGGCGCGACCGACCCGATCTTCATCCCGATCCTCGCGCTGTTCGGCGCGGTGCTCTGCATCACCTACCAGCTGACCGGGTCGCTCTACGTCCCGATCCTCATCCACGCGACGAACAACGCGATCGCGATGGCGGTGAGCCTCGACTGGCCCGTCGGCCGCGCGGTCGCGGTGTGGGTCGCCGCGGTGACCGTCATCTCGCTCCTCGCGCTGGCGTTGCGCGGATGGGAGCGCCGGCTGCTTCCCGGTTGACCTCGGACGTCGGGGCGCTCGGAGCGCCCGACGACGCGCGACGTGGTGGGAAGCCGCCACATGGGCGTCGACGTGAACGTCACCGCCGTCTACGCTTGCGCGCATGAACCGTCCTCTCGCGGGCCCCGCGCTGGCCCTGTCGGCCGTCACGCCCCTCCTCGTGCTCGCGGCGCCCTCGGTCGCCGGCGCCCAGGCCCCCGCCGCGCCCGCGCCACTGACGGCGCCGGCGCCGGTCGCCACGACGTTGAAGATCACGACCGAGCGGGCGCGCGACGGCCGGGCGCTCAAGGGCGACCGGTGGCGGGTGCTCGTCACGACCGGGAGGTTCGTCGAGGGGACCCGCGTCGACGTCTCGCTCACCGTCGACGGCAAGGAGCGACCGGTCAAGTCGCTGCCGTTGAAGCGCAGCCGCAAGGGCGGGAAGGGCGTCGCGCGCACCGTGTACGTCAACAGTCGCGCCACGCGCGTCGTCGTGCGCGCCGCGATCGCGCCCGGGCAGCCGATCGCCCCGGTGCAGGCGAAGACGAAGGTCGTCGTGCAGTCGACCCCGTCGGTCAAGGCCGGAGCGCGCGGCTACGCGGTCGAGCGGCTGCAGGAGATGCTCGACGCCAAGGGGTACGTCGTCGGCCGGAAGGGCGTGTACGACGCGCGGACCCAGCGGGCGGTGCTCGCGTTCCGCAAGGTCACCCGCCGCACGTGGAACCACACCGCCGACCGGTCGATCTTCCGGGCGCTGCAGCGCGGCGAGGGACGGTTCCGCGTGCGGTTCAAGTCGCACGGCCGCCACGTCGAGGGCGACATCCGCCGTCAGGTGCTGGCGCTCATCGGCGAGGGCGGCAAGGTCGAGCGGATCTACCACACGTCGCCGGGCAAGCCGTCGACGCCGACGATCCGGGGCAGCTACCGCGTGTACATGAAGGAGCCGGGCACGAACTCGGTCGGCATGTACATGTCGTCGTACTTCATCCGGGGCTACGCGATCCACGGCTACAAGTCGGTGCCGTTGTACAACGCCAGCGCCGGTTGCTTCCGCGTCCCGATGCAGGACGCGGTGTCGATCTACAACTGGATCCGGCACGGCACGCGGGTCGACACCTACGTGTGAGCGGGCCGCGCCCGGCGGTCGAGGCCCCGCCGGGCGCGGGTGGGGGCCGTGTCGCGGCGACGCGCTGCCGGGTCCGGGGCGCCGTCGCGGTGCACTAGCCTCCCGCCGCATGAGCGCCAAGGACCGCCTCGTCACCGCCCTGCGCGACCACGCGCTGATCCTCGGCGAGGTGACCCTGACGAGCGGCGCGACCGCGTCGTACTACGTCGACGCCAAGCGGGCGATCCTGCTGCCGGAGGGGTTCCGCGCGCTGGGCGAGCTCGTCGCCGCCGAGGCGGAGCTACGCGGCGCGACCGCCGTCGGAGGCATGACGATGGGCGCCGACCCCGTCGCGTGCGCGGCCCTCGCGGGTGGCGCGGACGTCAAGGCGTTCTTCGTCCGCAAGGAGTCCAAGGCCCACGGCCTGCAGCGCCGCGTCGAGGGCCCGCTGCTGACCGACGACGACCGCTGCCTCGTCGTCGAGGACGTCGTGACCACCGGCGGGTCGACCGTCAAGGCGATCGAGGCGCTGCGGGCCGAGGGTCGCACGATCGTCGGCGTCGTGTCGGTCCTCGACCGCCTGGCCGGCGGCGCCGAGCGGATCGCCGACGCCGCGGACGCCCCGTACACGGCGCTCGCGACGATCGACGACGTATACCCGGACCGTCCGGCGGCGTAGGACCGGGCACCCGGTGTAGGGCCCGGCGGTGGCGTAGTACCGGGCGACGGGTAGAACGGCCGGACTACCCGTCGCGACCGCGGTCGCCGAAGCGGCCCTTCACGACGCCGCTCCGCAGCAGCCGGCGCCCGAGCGCGGCGCTCCGCGAGTCACCACCGACGATGCCCGTGCCGGCGATCGAGATCGCCAGCGCCGCCACCGCGTCGCGCAGCTCCTCGATCGTCTCGGCCTCGGTCGGGTCGCTCGGCCCGGTCTCGGCCGGATCCTGCTCGGCCGCGGCGGGATCGGCCGCTGCGACATCGGCCGGGTCGGTCGACCCGACCGCGTCGTCCACGACGGGCCCGGCTGCGGACGTCGGCCCGTCACCGAACGAGGTCGCATCACCGGAGGCGTACGTGCCGCCGACGGAGGTCCCCGTGCCGTCGGCCACGTCGGCGGGGGCGGGATCGGTGGGGACCGGGTCCGGCGAGGGGACGCCCGCCGCGGCGACGCGTGGGGCGTCGCCGCCACCGTCCACCGGGCCGAGCAGCCCGTCGCCGGCGAGCATCTGCCGGACCCGTGCGCCGCCGAGTCGCACCGTGAGCTCGCGCACCCGTTGCGCATCCTCCCGCAGGGTCAGCCGCTGCTCCTCGGGCAGCGCCCGGTACTGGCGCAGGGTCGAGATCGACAGGCGCAGCAACTTGAACGGGATCACGGCGGAAGTGTCGCGCATCCTCCCCCTGCCGCCCACCGTCGCCGCGGCCCGCACCGGTCCCGTCCGGGCGGCTACGCTTCGCCCCCTGAGCCCCCATAGCTCAGGGGATAGAGCATCGGTTTCCTAAACCGTGTGCCCAGGTTCGAATCCTGGTGGGGGCATGGGGTGCCGCGTGACGCGCAGCTCGGCCGCCACCTCGCGCGGCAGGTCCTCAGCCAGCGACACCGAGATGCGCCGTCCCGACCTCGTCCGGTCATCAGCACAGCGGACGGAGGTGCGCATCGTCCTCGACCGCTCACAACGGTGCCCAACGTCCCTCGGAGGTCAGCCAATGGACCGAGTCCGGTACCTCGTTCGCGAGGGGATCGGCGAAGCTCACGACACGGTCGACAAGATCTGCGAACCGCTCGGGCAGGTGAACGCCGTACGAGCCGAGGCTCGTGCGGTGGGCGACATACGCGCGGTTGCGCATCTCCACGAGATCGCCGATCGCCGCCGACAGGGGCTGGATCGTGGCTCCGCGGAAGCGGGCGGTCTCGATCAGCGCGGCGCGGACGGCACCGTGCTCGAGGTCGTGCGTGGCGGTGAGCCTGTAGATGTCGGCGTAGTCCCGGACGCGGGTGTTGGCCGGGCCGAGGTCGATCGCGGTGGCGAGCTTCTCAGCCAGGACGGTCTCGATCGGGTAGCCGAGCACGCGGATCGTCGGAGCGTCAGGACGCAGCGCGGGCAGGCTGACGAATTGCGGTGCCGGGGTGACCGGATCGCCGAAGTTGACGTCCACGTTCCTCGACCGTCGCGTCGAGCTCGGCTCTGGAGATCGAGGTAGGCTCGTCCGGCCGGGGTGGATCGCGTCGGACGACTCATCGCGCGCTCGCAACGTCGAGTGCGTGGCGCATCGGACCCCGAACACCGAGCGCAGCCGCGTACTCCAGCAACCGCGCGGGCTTGGCCTCGCGGCGCCGCAGGTAGCGGTGCAGCGCCCCGTAGGCGACCGACTCGCCGAAACGGTGCCGCAAGCGCAGCAGATCGACCACCGTCCGCGCGGGATCGTAGATCCGAACAGGCTCTTCTGGGGCGGCCTCCACAAGGGACAGCCCCAACTCGAACGTCGCCTCGTCGAAGCGCAGCACCATGGTCGGCGGATACGCGATCCGCGGCGGATGCGCCGGCGTGGGCACCGCGATCTGCACCATCGCAGGCAGCTCGTCGGTCAAGTCGTGGACTGCTGCGGCGGACACGCCGCACACGATCGCTCTCGGTGCCCGATGGGCCACCGCCAGCAGGTCCGGCCACGACGCAGCCGGCGCGTCGCCACGCCGGAACACGCCGCGCGAGAGCTCCACCACCTCCCCGCCATCCCGCCACGCATACAGCTCGCGAGAGTGGACCCCCAGACGCCGGGCAGTGCTCGTGGTGAACGTGCTCGGCAGCGTGCTCGCTAGCGACCGCATGGATCATACCCTCGCACGATTTCTCCTCTCGTGCGAGGTATTCGCCCACTCGCGGCCCAGGGACCCGGCATGTGTCGCCCGGTCGCGGCACGGAGGTCCTGGCGCATTGTCCGACGACGTCCCCGCCCGACCCCGAACATGCGCTGCGGGGCGGCCTCGCTGATGTCGAGGAAGTCGAAGACGTAGGGGTCCTTCCTCGCCGCGAGCATCCGCTCGGCGTCCTCGGCCGGCAGCGCGGCGGGGAAGTTCGAGAGCGCTGCGCCGGCGCGCCCGAGAAGTCGCAGGTCGATCTGACCCTTGAGGTGACGGATCGACCAGCGCTGTTCGCTGGCCTTCAGCCGCGTACCAGGCGTAGCGGTCGCGATCGTCGGCGTACGCGTCGAGGAGGACCTGGTGGTGGGCCCAGCCCAACTGTGCAGACAGTGCCTGCACGTTCTCCGCGTCCCGCCGGAGGACTGAGAAGCGGCGCATGTAGACGAGGCTGCGGCGGGAGAAGCCGCGGGCGGCGCGCGTCTGCGAGGCGGGATCCGCTCGGTGAGCGTTGCCAGCAGGTCGCGGTAGGCGACCGACGCGGTGACCTCGGCAGCGGTGCGTCGAGCGGGCAGATCGGTCACGTCGCCCACGCTAGCCGACGTCGCGGCCGCCTCCGGAGCAGGCCCGCCGTCACGGGTTGGGCGCCCCGCCCGACACCGGACTTGACGAACCGTAAACCAGGACTGTAAGGTGCTCGCGTCACCGTGAGAGGCGGTGATCGGCCCGGGTCCCTCGCGGGCCGCGGCAGCGGAGCATTCCTCGACTCGGAGGCGGAGAGAGCATGGGAACCATCACCTTCATCGAATACGACGGGACGACGCACGACGTGGACCTCGTCGACGGCGCGTCGCTCATGGAGCTCGCGACGACCAACGGCATCCCCGGCATCGACGGCGACTGTGGCGGCGAGGCGTCGTGCGGGACGTGCCACGTCATCGTCGACGCCGAGTGGACGTCCGCGACGGGCACGCGGTCCGGCGAGGAGAGCCAGATGATCGAGATGTCGCCGGAGTGCGAGCCGCACTCGCGCCTCGCCTGCCAGCTCAAGGCGTGCCCGAGCCTCGACGGGCTCAAGGTCCGCCTTCCCGAGTTCCAGATGTAGCCGGCGTCCCGACGTCCAACGGCAAGCGGAGAGAGAGCGATGACGACCACCGACAGCGTGATCAACAAGGCGAGGACCGCGGTCGCGGCCAAGGTCCAGGCGACCGTGCCCGTCCCCCGCCAGGTGCGGGCGGCGCACCTCGCCGAGAAGGCGAAGCGCGCGGCGCGCCTGAGCAAGCCGCCGCTGGTGTTCACCGAGCAGCCGATCCCGGACCCGGCCGACGTGCCGCTGACCGAGATCGACGTCAGCAACCCGTTCATGAACCGGCAGGGCAAGTGGTACCCGTACTTCGAGCGGCTCCGTGCGGAGGCGCCCGTCCACTACCTCGCGGACAGCCCCTTCGGCCCGTTCTGGTCGATCACCCGCTACGCCGACATCCAGGCCGTCGACTCCAACCCGACGCTCTTCTCGGCCGAGCCGCACATCATCCTCGGGCCGCCGCCGCTCGACATCGCGATGTTCATCGCGATGGACCCGCCCAAGCACGACGTCCAGCGCAAGGCCGTCCAGGGCGTCGTCGCCCCGCGCAACCTCCGCGAGATGGAGTCCCTCATCCGCGAGCGGATCCAGGAGGTGCTCGACGGCCTGCCGACCGACGAGCCGTTCGACTGGGTCGACAAAGTCTCCATCGAGCTCACCGGCCGGGTGTTGGCGACGCTCCTCGACTTTCCCTACGAGCAGCGGCGCAAGCTCACCTACTGGTCCGACGCGATCAGCGGCACGGCCGAGGGGACCGGTGGCACCACGCACCAGGACGAGTTCTACGCCGCCGCGGAGGAGATGGCCGAGGCCTTCGTCGCGCTGTGGCACGACAAGGCGGCGCGCCGCGAGGCCGGCGAGCCCGACGGGTTCGACCTCATCACCCTGATGCAGACGTCCGAGGACACCAAGGACCTCATCAAGAAGCCGCTCGAGTTCCTCGGCAACCTCACGCTGCTCATCGTCGGCGGCAACGACACCACCCGCAACTCGATGTCCGGCGGCGTCTACGCGCTCAACCAGTTCCCGGACGAGTTCGAGAAGCTCAAGGCCGACCCGTCGCTCATCCCCAACATGGTGTCCGAGATCATCCGCTGGCAGACGCCGCTGGCGTACATGCGGCGGGTCGCCAAGCAGAACGTCCACTTCGGCGGGCAGTTCATCCGCAAGGGCGACCAGGTGATCATGTGGTACGCGTCGGGCAACCGCGACGAGGAGAAGTTCGAGGACGCCGACCGACTCATCATCGACCGTCCCAACGCCCGCAACCACATCTCGTTCGGGTTCGGCGTGCACCGGTGCATGGGCAACCGGCTCGCGGAGATGCAGCTGCGGATCCTGTGGGAGGAGCTCCTCGAGCGGTTCGACCGGATCGACGTCGTCGGTGAGCCCGAGTACGTCCAGTCGAACTTCGTCAAGGGCTACGACCGGATGATGGTGCGGGTCACCCCCAAGGCCGACCGCTCCGACGCCGTGGTCGCCGGCGCCGCCGCGACGACGGCCGCCTGAGCCCACACGACGACGGAGAGCGGAGAACGGGATGGACGCAGAGCGGGTCGTCATCGTCGGCGCCAGCCACGCCGCCGCGCAGCTGTGCGGGAGCCTGCGGCAGCACGGGTGCGAGGGCGAGATCGAGCTGATCGGTGACGAGCCGTCGCTGCCCTACCAGCGCCCGCCGCTGTCCAAGGCGCTGCTGTCCGGCGAGTCGACGCTCGACGACCTGCTCATCCGCAAGCCCGAGTTCTACGAGAAGCAGCGGGTCGCGTTCCGCCGGGGCCGCGTCACGCGGATCGACCGGGCGTCCGGCGTCGTGGAGCTCGAGGACGGCGCGGTCGTGCGCTACGACCGGCTGGTGCTGTGCACGGGGGCGCGGGCGCGTCGACTCGAGCTGCCCGGAGCGGACCTCACCGGGGTGCACTACCTGCGCGACGCCGCCGACGCCGCGGCGATCCGCTCCGGCCTCGACGGCGTCGGGCGCGCCGTGGTCATCGGCGCCGGGTACATCGGGTTGGAGGCCGCGGCGTCGCTGCGCAAGCTCGGCATCGCGGTGTCGGCGCTCGAAATGGCCGACCGGGTCCTGCAGCGCGTCACCGCCCCGGAGGTCTCCGCCTTCTACGACCGCGTGCACCGCGAGGAGGGCGTCGACCTGCGGCTCGGGGTCGGCGTCGCCGCGATCGAGGGCGACGACCACGTGACCGGCGTCCGGCTCACCGACGGCGACGTCGTCCCCGCCGACCGCGTCATCGTCGGTGTCGGCGTCGTGCCAAACGTCGAGCTCGCCCGGGACGCCGGCCTAGCCGTCGACGACGGGATCGTCATCGACGCACACGGACGCACCGACGATCCGTGCGTCTTCGCGGCGGGGGACTGCGCCAACTACCCGGACGGTCGCTACGGCCGCCGTCTGCGCCTCGAGGCGGTCTCGAGCGCGGTCGAGCAGGCGAAGACCGTGGCGGCGACGATCTGCGGCAAGGACGCGGCGATCTCGGCGCTACCGTGGTTCTGGTCGGACCAGTACGACCTGAAGCTCCAGATCGCGGGCCTGAGCGGCGGCTACGACGAGGTCGTGCTGCGCGGTGACCCGTCGACCGGTCGCGACTTCGCCTGCTTCTACCTCGCCGACGGACGGTTGATCGCCGCCGACTGCGTCAATCGGGCGCAGGAGTTCATGTTCGCGAAGCGCGCGATCACCATGGGCCTCGCGCCGGACCGCGCGGCGCTCACCGATCCGGAGACTGCGCTGGCGGAGCTGCTCCGTGCGCCGTCGGTCGTCGCGGGCTGACGACCGGCGGCACCGGTCAGCGCCCGGGCGGCCGGGCGTGGTCGCCGTCGAGCACCGCCGGGCCGAGCGCCGTCGCGAGCGTCAGGGCGGCGATCAGCATCACGCTGTCGTCGGCGACGCGCCGGCCCAGCAGCTCCTCGGCCTTCTTCATCCGATTCCCGACGGTGTTCGGATGGATGAAGAGCTCCTTCGCCACGAGCGTCGTGCCACCGCCGGTGGCCAGGTACGCCAGCGCGGTCTCGCGGAGGCGGGCGGTCGGCTCGTCGTTCGCCGCGAGCGCTCCCAGTCGACGTGCGACGAACGCCCGGGCCCGGGGCAGGTCGGCCGCCAGCAGCGACACGAGCTCGACGTGGGCGTAGCGCGTCACCGGGCCGGCGTGCTCGCCGACGAGGTCCGCCACCCGGGCCGCCTCGACGGCGTCCTCGTGCGACGCCCGGAACCCGGGCACTCCGGCACCCGGCTCCCCGACCGCGACCCGCACGCCGTCGGGGAGCTCCAGCGCGTCGAGCGGCGCGAGGTCGGGAGGATCGAACCCGCCGATCCAGGCGTCGATCTGGGTGGCCCCGGCGCGAACGACCAGTGGATCGCGAAGTCCGAGCGCGTCGGCGATGTCGCCCACGGCACGATCCAGCCCCCCGACCTCGCGCCCGCGGGCGCTGATCCGCAACCCGACGTGCCATCGGCGCAGCTCGTACCCCAGTCGGGCCGGGGCGGCCTCCTCGTCCACCGGTTCGCCCGCCAGCAGCGCGCGCACCGTGTCGGCACGGAGGTGATCGACGCTCCGGGCCATCCGCTCGTGCTCCGTGCCGTACTCCGTGACGAGCTCGTCGGAGATCCGGTCGATGTACGCGAACATGAACGCCGAGCTGCGCTCGAGCGCGTCGTTCAGGGCATCGACGTCGTCGATCCGCTCCCGCAACGCGCGCGACCAGTAGTCCCAGACCCACGCGTGACCGAGGCGGTAGACCCGGAGGAGGGCGGCGACGCCGATCCCGCGCCGGAGCAGCCCCCGCATGAAGTCCGCCGCCTCGACCGGGACGACGAGCTCGCCGGCGGCGGCGCCGAGCCGCAGCAACCGCATGACCTGCGCGATGTTCGCCTCGGTGCTGCCGAGGAGCTCGCCGAAGAGGGCGGCGTCGCGCGCAGGCAGCTCGTCGACCGTCGCGAAGAAGTGCCGCGTGAGGTCCTCGGCGAGCACCGGCGTCCTCGGCAACAGGTCCGCGGCGAGCTCGCGGACGACGAGCGGCAGCGGTTCGCGTGAGTGCGACGGACCCGTCCTCACGGTGCTCTCGGCCTCCACGGTCCGATCCTACCCGTGCGTGTCCGTCCCCCAACGCGGCTGATGTCGGCGTCGTCCGACGCGCCTTGTCACGACCGCGATCGACGAGCTCGATCACTTGGCCCGGTCGTCGAACATCCGAACCCCGCCCGGCCCGTTCCGTCCGATCGACGAACCACGGCATCGCCCCCATCGGGGAGGCTGGCGGTCATGCCTCCCATGAAGAGCAGCTACGACGTCATCGTCTGCGGAGCCGGTGCGGCCGGGTCGGTGATCGCGGCTCGCCTCAGCGAGGATCCGGGACGCAGCGTCCTGCTGCTCGAGGCCGGCGGCCACAACAAGCGCCTGTCGGTGCGCGCCCCCGCCGCGTTCTCCAGCCAGTTCAACAGCAAGCTCGACTGGGAGTACTGGACCGAGCCGGAGGAGAACCTCTTCGGGCGCAGCCTCCACGAGCCGCGCGGCAAGCTCATGGGCGGCTGCTCGTCGATGAACGCCATGATGTACGTGCGCGGCAGCGCGTACGACTACGACTCGTGGGTCGACCAGGGCGCGACCGGCTGGAGCGCCGAGGAGTGCCTGCCGTACTTCAAGCGCAGCGAGGACAACGCCGACCTGCACGACCGCTACCACGGCAAGGGCGGCCCGATGCACGTCGAGACGAACGATCCCGATCCGGTCACGCGCCGGATCGTCGACGCGTGCGTCGAGGCCGGCTTCGAACGACTGGACGACCTCAACGGCGCCCAGCAGGAGGGCGTCGCGTTCACCCAGGTCAACCACAAGAACGGGATGCGCCACGACGCCGCCACGGCGTTCCTCGGCCCCGCGCAGAAGCGGCCCAACCTCACGATCGTCAAGGGCGCGCTCGTCCACCGCGTCATCGTCCGCGACGGGCGGGTCGAGACGGTCGAGTACTCCCAGGGCAAGAAGGTCACGACGGTCGGCGCCAACGACGAGGTCGTGCTCGCCGCCGGCGCGTTCGGCACCCCGGAGATCCTGCAGCGCTCCGGCGTCGGCCCCGCCGACCACCTGCGCTCGGTCGGGGTCGACCCGATCGTCGACCTGCCCGCCGTCGGCCGGCACCTCATGGAGCACCCGTTCCAGTTCGTCAACTGGGAGCTCGCCGGCGACGAGATCGGGCTGGCCGACATCACCCACCCCAAGCACCTGGCGCAGTGGGTCGCGACCCGCAAGGGCAAGCTCTCGAGCAACGTCGGCGAGGCGCTGGCGTTCTTCCGCACCGACCCGTCGCTGCCGGCGCCCGACATGGAGCTCGTCATCGCGCCGCTGTTCTTCTGGGAGCACGGCAAGGTCGCGCACCCCCGGCCCGCGTTCAGCATCGGCCTGTCGTACGTCGGTCCGACGAGCCGCGGCTCGGTGATGATCGGATCGTCCGACCCGACGCAGAAGGGCAAGGTCCGCCTGAACATGCTGTCGACCGACGCCGAGGTCGCCGCCATCGTGCGCGGCGTGCACAAGGCGCGCGAGGTCGCGGCGATGCCGGCCCTCGCCGGCACGCGCGGCCTGGAGCTCAACCCGGGCGTGTGGGTCGAGGACGACTACGCGCTCGCGCAGTGGGTCCGCAGCACCGTCGAGCACACGTACCACCCGACGTGCACCGCCCGCATCGGCACCCCCGAGGAGGGGGCGTGCGACGCCGAGCTGCGCGTCCACGGCGTGCCGAACCTGCGGATCGGTGACGCGTCGGCGATGCCGACGATCACCCACGGCAACACGCACGCCCCGACGTTGATGATCGGCGAGCGGTGCGCCGCGTTCATCCGGGGCGAGAAGGCGGCGCCCGTCGCGGCGGGTACCGCCGCCGCGACGGCGACGGCCTGAGCGCACGGGACGACCGGTCGCCTCAGCGCTTCGCCGCGAGGCGCCGGAACCGGCGAACGGTGACGTGCTGCTCCTCGTCGGCGATCATGAGGCTGTGGTCGACGGCCAGCGTCACCGGGCGTCCCGTCCGGCCGGCGTACTGCACGTCGATCGCGGCCGCGCGGCGGTCGATCGCCTCCTGCACCCGGGCGAACAACCGCGGAACCGTCGCGTAGGACCGCAGATGCGACGGGACCCGGCCCCGCGACCGTGCCCGGCGCACCGTCACCGCGGTCGGGGTCGTCGTCGGGCAGAAGCACGACAGCCGCACGGTCATCCGGTAGACCCGCATCGCGGTGCCCGGTCACGGCCGCGACGGCCGGCTCCGAACGCGTTGTCGATCGATCACAGCGGGCGACGGGGATGCTGGGTGTCCCGCCAACGGTCAGCTCCGACGCCCGGACTACCGTCATCGCCATGACGACATCCACACCCGCACCTCGACCGGTGGCCACGCTCGACGATGCGCTCCGGCTGGACGGCCGCCGGGCGATCGTCACGGGCGGGGCCCGCGGCATCGGCCTCGCGATCGGTCGGCTGCTGGCCGCCCGGGGAGCGCGGGTGATGCTCGCCGACGTGGACGCCGACGGCTGCGCGAGCGCCGCCGCGGAGCTCGGACCCGACGTTCGCTCGACCGGCGCCGACGTCCGCTCGTCGGACGACGTCGCGAGGCTCGTCGCCGCCACGGCGGACGCGTTCGGCGGCGTCGACCTGTTGGTGAACAACGCCGGGGTCGAGATCGCCAAGCCGTTCGTCGAGACCGAGGAGGAGGAGCTGGCGCGGGTGCTCGACATCAACGTCAAGGGCGTGTTCCTCGCCACGAAGCACGCGGCTCCCGCGATGATCGCGACGGGCGGCGGTGCGATCGTCAACATCGCCTCGATCGCGTCGCTGAACGGCGCGCCGCTGCTCGCCGCGTACGCGGCATCCAAGGCGGCGGTCCTGCAGCTGACGCGCGTGGCCGCGATCGAGCTGCGCGGTGCCGGGATCCGCGTCAACGCCGTCTGCCCGGGACTCGTCCAGACCGCGATGTACGACGACCTGCGCGCGCCGATCGAGGGCGCGGCGGGCATGTCGCTGGACGCCGTCGTGGCCGCGAAGCAGGGGCGTCCGGGGACGCCCGAGGAGATCGCGGACGCGGTCGCGTTCCTCGCCTCCGACGCCGCACCGTTCACGGTCGGCGCCCACTACGTCGTCGACGGCGGCCTGACCGCCTCCCTCTTCTAGGAGTCACGGACATGAGTCATCTCACGGACAAGATCGCCATCGTCACCGGCGCCGGACGGGGTATCGGCGCCGCGGTCGCCGAGGCCTACGCCCATGAGGGCGCCACCGTCGTGGTCTCCGACATCGACGGCGACGCCGCCGCGGCGGTGGCGGCACGCCTCCCGCACGGCGCGACGTCGCTGGCGTGCGACGTGCGCGTCGAGCAGCAGGTCGAGGCACTCGTCGCGCACGCGACGGAGCGGCACGGCGGCCTCGACGTCCTCGTCGCCAACGCGGGCATCGCTCCGCGGCCCGCGTCGATCGTCGACACCGATCACGAGGCGTGGCGACGGGTGCTCGACGTCAACCTCGACGGTGCCTACCTCGGCATCAAGCACGCCGCTCCCGCGATGATCGCCGGGGGCGGCGGATCGATCGTCACGATGGCGTCGGTGACCGGGCTCGCCGGCGTGCCCCTCGGCGCCAGCTACGCCGCGTCCAAGGCAGCGGTGGTCTCGCTGACGAAGACCGCCGCGCTCGAGCTACGCGACCACGGCGTCCGGGTCAACGCGATCTGCCCGGGGTTCATCGGCACCGACATGGTCGCCGCGATCGCCGAGCCGTACTCGACGGCGCTCGGCACCGACCTCGGCGCCCTGCTGGACCACGGCCAGGGGCGCATGGGCGAGATCCAGGACCTCGTGCCTCTCGCGGTCTGGCTGGCGTCGGACGCCACGCCGTTCACGACCGGTGGCTCGTTCGTCGTCGACGGGGGACTCACCGCGTCGATGCTCTGACCGCTGCCCCATCGGTGCGCCCGACCCCGCCCCGCTCACCGGAACGCGTCGAGCCCCGTCAACGCCTGGCCGACGACCAACGCGTGGATGTCCGCCGTGCGGCCGGGGGTGGCGGGCGGGCACCGGGTCGTACGAGGGCCCCGCCCCGCTCACCGGAACGCGTCGAGCCCCGTCAGCGCGTGCCCGACGACGAGGCTGTGGATGTCGGCGGTGCCCTCGTACGTGACGACCGTCTCGAGGTTCGCCATGTGACGCATGACCGGGTACCCGAGGGTGATGCCGTTGCCGCCGAGGATCTGGCGGGCGGTGCGGGCGACGTCGAGCGCGGCGTCGACGTTGCCGAGCTTGCCCATCGACACGTGCTCCGGGGCGAGCAACCCGTCGTCCTTCAGTCGACCGAGGTGCAGCGCGAGGAGCAGCCCGCGGTTGACCTCGAGCGCCATCCGGGCGAGCTTCTGCTGCTGGATCTGGAACCCGGCGATCGGCCGACCGAACTGGATCCGCGATCCGGCGTAGTCGAGCGCGGACTCCAGGCACGCGCGGGCGGCGCCGATCGCGCCCCACACGATGCCGAACCGGGCCTCGTTCAGGCACGACAGCGGTCCGCGGAGCGACGCGACCCCGGGCAGCGCCGCGTCGGCCGGCAGGCGCACGTCGTCGAGCACGAGCTCGCTGGTCACCGACGCGCGCAGCGACAGCTTGCGGTGGATCCTGTGCGCGGAGAACCCGGGTGCGTCGGTGGGCACGAGGAACCCGCGGACGCGGTCGTCGTGGGCGCAGCGGGCCCAGACGACGGCGACGTCGGCGATCGAGCCGTTGGTGATCCACGTCTTCCGGCCGTCGAGGACCCAGTCGGCTCCGTCGCGGCGGGCGTGGGTGCGCATCGATCCCGGGTCCGATCCGGAGTCCGGCTCGGTCAGGCCGAAGCAGCCGATCGCCTCTCCGGCGGCCATCCGCGGGAGCCATGCCCGCCGCTGCTCCTCCGACCCCCAGCGGTGGATCGCGAACATCGCCAGCGATCCCTGCACCGACACCATCGACCGGATGGCGGTGTCGCCGGCCTCGAGCTCCAGGCAGGTCAGGCCATACGCGGTCGCCGACGCGCCGGCGCACCCGTACCCCTCGAGGTGCATCCCCAGCAGGCCGAGGCGGCCGAGCTCGGGGAAGAGGTCCCGCGGCGCCGTGCCGGCCTCGAACCAGTCGGCGACGTCCGGCAGGACGCGGTCGCGCACGAACGCGCGGACGACGTCGCGGATGCCGCGCTCGTCGTCGGTGAGCAGCCGGTCGACGTCGAGGTAGTCGGCCGGGTCGACCCGCGGCGTGGCGTCGGAGGTGGACATGCGGGCCCGATCACCACCGTCGGCGATCGAGCCCGGTCACGGCGCTCAGGCCTTGTCGGCGGCGGGGTCGGCGGCCCGGTAGCCGCGCTCGGCCTTCACCGCGGCGCCATCACGGGCGAGCTTGTGGAGCGTCGACGCGACGGTGCCCCGGCCGATGCCGGTCTCCTCCGCGACCTCGCCGGCGGTCTTCGCGTCGGTCGCGATCGCCGCGAGGATCAACGTGCGGTTCTGACCACGGGGGCTGCGGCCCGTCGGGGTGCGCTTGGCCTTCGGGCGCGCGGTGCGCTTGGCGGGCGCCTTGGGCTTGGCGGCGGCACGACCACGCGTGGCGGCGGGCTTCGTCGACGCCGGGCGCGTGCCCTCGACCTTGCCGATCGCGTCGCGGAGCTCCTCCGCCTCGGCCTGCAGCGGCGCAAGCTCCTTCTCGAGCTGCGCGAGGCGCTGCTTCCACGTCTTCAATGCGTCGTCGATGACGGCCATGCCAGATCCCCGGATCGTTGACTGTTCGCCCGGAACCTAGCAACGGCGTGGGAATCACGGGGTAATCGGGGACGCATTGATCGAACGGCGGATGGCATGCGGCGCACGGGGCGGGTCACCTCCGGTGCGGGTCTGCACCATGCGACCCGGGCCGCGTTAGCCTGGCCGGACCCCTCCGGAGGAGCAAGCGATGACCAGCACCGTCCCGTCCGATCAGATCCTCGACGCGTTCCGCCTGGACGGCCGGGTCGCCGTGGTGACCGGTGCGTCGGCCGGCCTCGGCGTCGCCTTCGCCCGGGCGTTCGCGGAGGCGGGCGCCGACGTGGCCCTCGGCGCCCGCCGCGAGGACCGCCTGCAGGAGACGAAGGCGCTCGTCGAGGCGACCGGTCGTCGCGCGGTCACCGCCCGCACCGACATCGCGGTCCCCGAGGACGCCCACGCCCTCGTCCGGGCCGCGATGGACGCGTTCGGCCGGGTCGACGTGCTGGTCAACAACGCCGGGATCGGCACCGCCGTCCCCGCCCACAAGGAGACCCCGGAGCAGTTCCGGCAGGTCATCGACATCAACCTCAACGGCAGCTACTGGGCGGCCCAGGCCGCCGCCGCGGTCATGGAGCCCGGCAGCAGCATCATCAACATCGCCAGCGTCCTGGGCATCACCACCGCGGGCCTGCCCCAGGCGGCGTACTCCGCCAGCAAGGCGGCGATCTTCGGCCTCACCCGTGACCTGGCGCAGCAGTGGACCGGCCGGCGGGGCATCCGCGTCAACGCGATCGCCCCGGGGTTCTTCGCGTCCGAGATGACCGACCAGTACCAGGACGGCTACCTCGAGCAGCAGAGCCGGCGGATCCTCGCCGGGCGCACCGGCGACCCCCGCGAGCTGGCCGCCACCGCGGTGTTCCTCGCCTCCCCCGCTGCGGGGTACATCACCGGTCAGACCGTCGTCGTCGACGGTGGGCTCACCATCGCCTGACCGTCCACCGACGCCGGCAGCGGCGGTTGCAGCCCGGCGCGTGCGGACGCCGCACGCACCCGGGTGAACGCGATCGCCTCGCGGCGACGCCGGGCCTCGCGGACCGCGTCCCGTCGCAGGGTGCGCCACACCTCGGCCCGGCCGGCGCGCGGGTGACGCAGCGCGTCGGCGGCCCAGCGGGCCGCGCGACCGAGCGAGAACACCTCGGTCGACAGCCGTCGGCGCGAGAACACGTCGAGCACCTCGGTGGCGCCGTCGGGCCGCGCCGCGAGCCACCGGTAGGCGGCGGACTCGATCGGGGACACCTCGTCCGCCTCGCCCAGGCCGTTGGCCCACTGGTACATGTCCAGGCACTGATCGTCGCGGTCCCGCTCCCAGAGGCGGGTGGCGCGGTCGATCGCGGCGTGGTCACCGATGAGCGGCCCGACCGCCTCGCCGAGGAGGCGGCCGAACCGCATCGCGTCGCGGATGCCCTGGGCGGTGACCGGGTCCTTGAAGTGCCCGGAGTCCCCCGGCAGCGCCCACCCGGGCCCGGCCGAGTGACGGAAGTACTTGGGGTGCTTGTAGGACGTGCGGACCTTCGTGACCCGCTCGGCGTCGGCGAACCGCTCGGCCATCGGCGGGATCGTCGCCAGGGTCGCCTCGAACGTCGCCGTGGGATCGGCGCGGAACTCGTCGGCGCGGTCGGCCGGGGACATGAGCAACGCGATCGACAGGCCGCCGTCGCACGGGAACACCGTGCCGAGCTCGCGCCCGAACCGCCACTGCAACGCCGCGTGCCGGTCGGCGTGCGGCGGGTCCCGGTAGTAGGCGTACGCCATCATCCGGTGGTTGGGGACCTCGTGGTGGGCCCGGGCGCCGACGAGGCGCGCCACGGTCGAGTGACGGCCGTCCGCGCCGACGACGAGATCGGCGCGGACGGTCCCCTCCTCCCCGTCGCGGTCCCGCCACCGCACGCCCTCGACGCGACCTCCCCCGCCCCACACGAGGTCGGTCACCCGCGTCGACTCGCGCACCTCGGCGCCGGCCTCGCGCGCGGTCTCGACGAGCGCGTGGTCGAACCCGGGCCGACGCACCGACCAGCCGTGCGCGTGCCCCTCGAACGGCGCGAACGGCCCGTCGACCATGACGTCGTCCCCCCACAGGCCGGCGACGTCGTGCGTCGGGGCGCCGAGCGCCCGCACCCGCTCCAGCGCACCGAGCCGGGCGACCTCGGCGACGTGCGCGGGGAAGAACAGGTGCGTCGACAGCGTGTCGGACGGGAACCGCGCCCCGTCGAGGACGAGGACCGACCGCCCCTGTCGCGCGAGCGCGATCGCCGTGGCGGACCCGGCGCACCGGGCTCCCACCACCACGACGTCGACCCGCTCGACTCCCCCGTCCCCCGGTCGGCCCATGGGCGCAGTGTGCACGACTACCGAGTGTTTTGCAAGTCCGTTCATTGACGTCCCGGCGCCCGGCGACGTCACCGGGCGGCGGCGGCCCCGGCCTCGACGGCGACCCGGGCTACGCTGGTCCCGTGCCCGACGAGTCGCCGACCCGCGGCCGGGCCCCGGCCGCGTCGCCGCCCGCCGCCGGGGAGCCCACCCCACCGTCCGCGCCATCCGGGGCGTCGACGCCCGCGTCCCGCGGCGAGCGCCGTCGTGCCCGCACCCGCGCCGCGATCCTCGAGGCCGCCGAGGAGGCGTTCCGTCGCGACGGGTTCCACGCCGCGCGGATCGACGAGATCGCCGAGCGCGCCGGCCTGTCGGTCGGCTCGATCTACGTCCACTTCGCCGGCAAGCACGACCTGTACCTCGCGCTCGTCGACCGGGCCCTCGAGCTGTTCGAGCGGTACATGGCCCAGATCGACGACCCGTCGTTCACGCCGTTGCAGCGCGTGCTCGCCGGCGGCGACGCCTACCTGCGGTTCCACCACGACCATCCCGGCGCGTTCCGGTTCATCACCTTCCGCAGCGCCGGCTCGGACGGCGCGCCGGCCGACGCCGACACCGACCGGCGGGTGCAGGAGCGGGTCGGCGCGCTGCTCGACCGGTTCTCCACCGCGATCGACGACGCCGTCGCCGCCGGCGAGGCGCGCCCCGTCGACGCCCGGCTGCTCACCCGGTTCCTCTGGGGCGCGTGGAACGGGGTGGTCGGCCTGGAGCTGCAGCCCGGCGGCCTGCGCCTGGCGGAGGACGACATCAGCGCCGCGCTGGACCTCGGCCGACGGATGCTCCGCGAGTACCTCGGCACCGCCGCGGTCCGCGACGGGGACGGGCGGATCGACGACGCGGTCCCGCTGCCCCGCATCGCGGACCCGCCCGACGTCGCCGGCTGACGACCCACCACCGGCACGACGGGCGGACGCGCGACCGCGACGGAGTGCGTAGCGTGTGCCGATGCGCCGCCGCCGGCGGTGGTCGACCGACCATCGCGCCCCCGACCGATCGTCGGGACCGCGACCGGCGCCCCACCGCCCGTGCCCTCCTCCCCCGCACCATCCCCGTCCCTCGACGTGCCGCCGGGCGCGGACCTCGTGTTCCTGCCGCCGGGCGACGAGGTCGCCGCGTTCGCGTGGTCCCCGCCGCCGCGAGGCGCGGAGTCCGACGACCTGACGCCGGTGCGGTTCCTCGTGGCCCAGGGTCCGCTGGCGGTGCAGCCCCGGGTCCGCGCGGTGCAGCGGCTGCCGATCGCGTCGCTCGTCGACGGGCTCTACCGGCTGTCGCGCGAGGACCGCACCGGCGTCCGGGCGACCGTCGCGCTGTGGGCGGCGACGGTGCGGTTCGTCGTCGACCGGGTCCGGGTCGGGCGCGTGTACCTCGCGCCGGGCGCCGGCGGCGACGCCACCTGGCGGCTCGGCCCGCTGAACGAGCGCCACCGCACCCACCTGGACGAGCTCGCGGCGGCGATGCCCCCGGCGGTGCTCGGCGTGCACGCCGGCGCCCCGAGCGCGCCGACGGTCCACGCCCCCGACGCGCTCCTCGCGCTCGCCGTCGACGCGATCTGCGACGCCGTCGTCCGCACCGCCGGCCACGCCCGGCTGCACCCCGAGATCGCCACGCGCCTGGCGCCACGCGTACCCCCGGTCGTCGAGGCGCCGCGGGTCGCCGACCCCCCGTCGGTGCAGCTGCGGATCGAGCCGCCGCGGTCGGCCACCGGGGCGTTCGTCGGCGTCGTGCAGCTCACGAGCAGCGAGGATCCCGACGTCACCGTCGACGTCGACCGCCTCGACGGCCTGCCGCTCGCGGCGCGACGGCGGTTCGGCGCCGACCCGCAGGCCGCCGTGCGCGACGCGATCGGCGCCGTGAGCCACCTGTGGCCGGCGATCTGGGTGCTGCGACGGTACCCACGGATCCGGATCACCGACGAGGACCTCGTCCAGCTGCTCGACGGCACCGCGACGGCGCTCGGCGAGCACGGCCTGACCGTGCTCCTGCCGACGTCGCTCCTGCGCGCCCCGGCCCGGGCGAGCGCGCGCCTGACGATCCCCGGCGCCCGTCCCGACGGCCCGGGGTTGCTCGACCTGTCGCAGCTGCTGCGGTTCGACGTGCAGGTCGACGTCGACGGGCACGCGTTGAGCGAGGAGGAGACCGCGGCCCTGTTGCGGTCCGGCCGGAGCGTCGCGCGGGTCGGCCGACGGTGGGTCGTCGCGACCGACGAGAGCCTGGGACGGTGGCGCCACCGGACGCCCCGGATCCGGTTGGGCGACGCGATCGCCGAGGCGCTCGGGTCTGAGGAGGACGACGACGGCCGCGTCCGGTTGCTGCTCGACGACGGCGAGACGCTCGAGGTCGACGTCGACGAGCGGATCGCCGACGTCGCCGGGCGACTGCGGAGGGCGAGCGACGCGACGTCGACGCCCGCGCCCGCCGCGCTCCAGGCGACGCTCCGGCCGTACCAGGAGCGGGGCCTCGCGTGGCTGTCGCGGATGCAGGGCCTGGGGCTCGGCGGGTTGCTCGCCGACGACATGGGGCTCGGCAAGACGATGCAGGTCCTCGCGCTCCACCTGCACCGGATCGAGCAGGGCGACCACGGCCGACTGCTCGTCGTCTGCGACGGCGGCCTACTGGCCAACTGGGAGCGCGAGGCGGCGCGGTTCGCCCCGTCGGCGCCGGTGCGTCGCTACCACGGCGCGCACCGCTCGCTCGAGGGGCTGGCCGAGGACGAGATCGTCGTGACGACCTACGGCATCGTCCGTCGCGAGCCGCAGCTCCTCGCCGGCGTCCGGTGGCGCACCCTGGCGGCGGACGAGGCGACGGCGATGAAGAACCCGACGTCGGCGACGGCGCGGCGGATGCGCCAGATCCCCGCCGGGGCGCGGTTCGCGCTCACCGGCACCCCGGTCGAGAACCACCTCGGCGACCTCTGGGCGCTGCTCGACTGGTCGGTCCCGGGCCTGTTCGGCACCCGACAGGCGTTCCGTCGACGGTTCCAGGTCCCGATCGAGCGCCACGGCGACGTCGACGCCACCGAGCAGCTCGGGAGGGCGATCGCCCCGTTCGTGCTGCGGCGACGCAAGGTCGATCCGGAGATCGCGCCCGACCTGCCGCCGAAGACCGAGCTCGACCGCGTCGTGCCGCTGTCGGACGAGCAGCGGCGGCTGTACTCCGGGATCGTCCGCGAGACCCTCGCCCGGATCGAGGACGCGGACGGCATCGAGCGCAGCGGGCTCGTGTTCCGCCTGCTCACGCAGCTGCAGAAGGCGTGCAACCACCCGGTGCATCTGCTCGACGACGCGACCGATCCGAGCCTGGAGGGCCGGTCCGGCAAGCTCGACGCGCTGACCGACCTCGTCACGATCGCCACCGACGAGGGCGAGCAGACCCTGATCTTCACCCGGTTCGTGACGATGGGGCACCTGCTGCGCGACCACCTGCGCGACCGTGGCATCGACGCCGGGTTCCTCCACGGGTCGCTGTCGCTGCCGCAACGCCAGCGACTCGTCGACGAGTTCCAGGAGGGTGGTTCGCCGGTGCTCGTCATGTCGCTCAAGGCGGGAGGCAAGGGGCTGAACCTCACCGCCGCGAGCCAGGTCGTGCACTACGACCGCTGGTGGAACCCGGCCGTGGAGGACCAGGCGTCCGACCGGGCGTGGCGCATCGGCCAGCACCGTCCGGTCACCGTCCACCGGCTGGTGTGCGAGGGGACGATGGAGGACCGGATCGCCCAGATGCTCGAGCAGAAGCGACGCCTGGCGGGGGCGGTCGTCGACGCCACCGGCGAGGCGTGGCTCACCGAGCTGGACGACGTCGCGCTCCGCGAGCTCGTGACCCTGGACGGGGTGGACGGGTGAGCGACGACGCGCCGCGGATCGTGCCGGCCGCCAAGCTCCTGCGGCGGCGACCCGCGCGGCTGCCCGCGCCGCTGGAGCCCGATCGCGGGATGCGGTCGGGCTGGCTGGAGCGCGCCGACGATCCGCGCCTGACCGCCGTGGTGATGGACGCGGTCGCCCGGGCGGGCGACCTCGCCACGGGCGGCTCGCTGCAGCTCGGCCTGCTCGAGGACGCCGACATGGCGCGCCTGCTCGCCCGTCATCGCGGCGATCCCGCGCGGATGGAGGCCGCGGCGACCGGCGCGGGGATCACCGTCGGCCGGGCCGAGGCGCTCGCCGACGCGTGGGTCGTCGGCGGCCCGGTCGGGGTGGGCCTGCTCACCGGCGGCGCCGCCCCGGTGATCGACGACGACGCCCTGGACGCGGCGACGGAGGCAGCGTCGCGCGCCGGGCACGCCGCCGAGCGCCGCCCCGACCACGTACGGTTGCACGAGGGACCCCACGCGCCGGCCCGGCTGCTGCTCGGCGGGGATCGCCGCTGGTACCTCGTCGGCGACCGCGATCCCGACCCCGTCCTGCTCGGCCCGCCCGGCGCGCACCCCGCCCGCGCGCTGACCGGTCGGTAGCGCCGACCCGCCCGGGGCGACGAGGTCGCACGGGACGCCCCGTGCGCGCGCCTCGGACGACGTCGCGGATCAGCGCCCGGCGACCCGTGCGAGGAACCCCTCGAGCGTCGCGGTGAAGACGTCGTTGTCGTCCCCGACGAGCATGTGGCCGGTGCCGCTGACGTCGGCGCTCTCGGCGTGCGGGACGAGGCGCAGCAGGTGCTCCACGCCCTCGGGCGTCAGGACGTCGGAGCTGCCGCCGCGGACGAGGAGCACCGGCACGTCGATCGCGCGCGCCGCGCGCTCCAGCCGGTCGAGCCGCGCGGTGCGGCGCGCCTCGTCGGGGATGTCGACGAACCGCGGGTCCCAGTGCCAGTACCAGCGTCCGTCGTCGCGCAGGCGCACGTTCTTGCGCAGGCCGTCGAGGCTCTTGGGCCGCGGACGGTGCGGGTTGTACGCGGCGATGACGTCGGCGACCTCCTCGAGGCTGTCGAACCCGTCGCGGTGCGCGGCGAGGAAGTCGAGGATCCTCTGGACCCCCTGCGTCTCGACCCGGACCGCGACGTCGACGAGGACCGCGCCGGCCGCGAGGCCCGGATGCTCGCCGCACGCCAGGAGCGACGTCATCCCACCCATCGACGCTCCGACGAGCACCGGCGGCTCGTCGAGGGTGGCGACGAACCCGACGAGGTCCTCGACGAGCCCGTCCATCGCGTAGTCGCCGTCGGGGTGCCATTCGCTGTCGCCGTGGCCGCGCGCGTCGAGCGTGATCGACCGGCGCCCGGCGGCGGCGAGCCGCCGCGCGGTCCGGTCCCACGAGTGCCGGGTCTGCCCGCCGCCGTGCAGCATGACGACCGGAGGCCCGGCTCCCTCCCAGCGATCTCCTGCCAGGGTCACCTCGCGCGCGCGGTGCGTGAAGGGGATCGGGTCGGCCGGCGGGACGGTGGCACTCACCCCGGCAACCCTACCCCACCCCTCCACGGGGCACGCACGGCCGCGGCGCGATGGCCCGCGCGCCGTCCGAGCGCGCGCCGACCCCCTGACGGCCTTGGTACGTGCTCGTGAAGGCGCGAGGATGCGATGAGGGCCCGGTCCTCCACGCGGCGCGGGGATCTCTCCCGGACGGACGATGGTCGGCACGGTTCAGGGGGAGGACACTCCTGTCATGAGCACCCAGGTAGACGTCCGTCGCCCGTCGTGGAGCCCGGAGCACGACATCGCCGCCCGGAGCTTCTGGGAGAAGCCCTTCCTCGAGCGTGACGACACGTTCCGCTTCTTCCGCGAGAACCACCCCGTGTCGTACCACCGGGCGTACGAGTCGACGCTGCTGCCGCCCGACGAGGACACGCCCGGGTTCTGGGCGATCACGAAGTGGGAGGACTGCCGCCGGGTCTCCCGCGACGCGGAGACCTTCATCAGCGGCAAGGGCATCCTCATGGAGGACATGCCCGAGGTGGTGACGCTCGCCACCACGTCGTTCCTGGCCATGGACGGCGTCGACCACCGGCAGGTCCGCGGGATCGTGTCGCAGGCGTTCACGCCGCGCAACGTCCGCAAGATCGACGACTGGATCAACGGCCTGGCCACGGAGCTCGTCGACGAGATCATCGAGCGGGGCGAGGGCGACATCGTCGACCTGTACGCCAAGCAGCTCCCGGGCCGCATCTTCGCGTTCTTCTTCGGCGTCGACGCCGGCAGCGACGACATGTACACCATCATGGAGGCCGCCGAGCGGATGCTCGCGTGGGACGACCCGAACTGCGCCCTCGGCCGCGACGCGCTGACGACGTTCGCCGAGGAGGCCGACCGGATCCAGTCGATCGCGATGGCGCGCGCCGACCACTACCGCGAGCATCCGGCCGAGAACCTCGTCAGCTGGGTCGTCAACGCGAAGTTCGAGGACCGGACCCTGGACGACTGGGAGATCGCCGCGTTCTTCTCGCTGTTGGCGTCGGCCGCCAACGACACCACGCGCCACTCGATCGGGCACATGTTCCGGCTGTTCGACGAGAACCCCGACCAGCTCGCGCTGCTGCGGGAGGACATGGACGGCCGGATCGACACCGCCGTCGAGGAGGTCCTGCGCTACGCCAGCCCCGTCCAGCACTTCCGGCGCACCGCGGCCAAGGACGTCGTCGTCAACGGCCAGGAGATCAAGGCCGGCGACAAGTGCGTGCTGTGGTACTGCTCGGGCAACTTCGACGAGGACCAGTTCGACGAACCGCGCAGGTTCGACATCCAGCGCAAGCCCAACCGGCACATGGCGTTCGGCGCGGGCGGACCGCACTTCTGCATCGGCTCGGCGCTCGGCCGGCAGATGATCAAGGCGTCGATGCAGGAGGTCTACACCCGCATGCCCGACCTGCACCTCACCGCGCCGCCCGAGTTCCAGATCAACAACTTCATCCACGGCATCCACGCGGCGCAGGCCGCCTGGACGCCGTCGAAGCGGTCGGCCTGACGACGCCGGGCGGGGGCTCCCCTTCCCCGCCCGCGCCGCCGGACGTCACGTGAAGCGCGAAGGGCCGGTGAGATCGCCGGCCCTTCGTCGTTCCGGGCCGACCCGCCGTCGATCAGTCGAAGACGACGACCGGCTTGATGACGCGGCCGTCGATCGACGCCTGCACGGCCTCGTTGATCTGCTCGATCGAGAACTTCTCGATGAGCCGGTCGAACGGGAACCGACCGTCGCGGTACAGGTCGATCATCTCGGGGATGAACGTCTGCGGATCGGCGTCGCCCTCGATGACCCCCGACAGGCGGCGACCGAGCATGAGGTGGCCCTGGTCGATCTCGATGACGTTCTCCAGGCCGCGGAACCCGACGCTCGCGGCGTGGCCGGGCGAGCGCAGGACCTCGAGCGCCTGACGGACGATCGGCCCGGTGCCGACCGTCTCGAACGAGAAGTCGAGGCCCGACGCGGTCACCTGCTGGATGTCCCACAGCAGGTCGTGGTGCTCCTTCGGGTCGAAGGTGTGCGTCGCCCCGAGCTCCTTCGACAGCTCCAGCCGCTCCGGGTTGGTGTCGATGGCGACGATCGGGTCGCAGCCGACGGCCTTCGCCGCCATGAGCGCCGCCAGGCCCACGCCGCCGAGGCCGAAGATCGCGATGCTCTGCCCGGCCTTGGGCTGCAGGACCTTGAGGACGGTGCCGGCGCCGGTCTGGAACCCGCAGCCGAGCGGCCCGAGCAGCTCGACCGGCACGTCGTCGGCGACCTTCACCGTGTTGGCGGCCTTCGCGATCGCGTGGCTCGCGAACGACGACTGCTGGAACCAGTTGCCGTGCACGTCCTCGTCGCCCTGGTGGAGGGTGACGGTGCCGTCGAGCCGGGTGCCGAAGTAGTTCAGCGGCGCGAAGAGCTCGCAGTACGCGGGACGGCCGGACGTGCAGACGTCGCACTCGCGACAGTGCCCGAAGCTCAGGACGACGTGGTCGCCGGGCGCGACGTTCGTCACCGCGGAGCCGACCTTCTCGACGATCCCGGCGCCCTCGTGGCCCAGCACCGTCGGCAGCGGGATCGGCAGCGTGCCGTCCATGACCGTCATGTCGGTGTGGCAGATCCCGGCGCCCTTGACGGCGACGAGGACCTCGTCCTCCTGGAGCTCGTCGAGCTCGACGGTCTCGATGACCATCGGCTCGTTGACCTCGCGCAGGACGGCGGCGGTGGCTTGCATGGATCCTCCCGGGATGTGTGGCGACGTGGTCGGACGACCGACGGTCCGGCCGACCGGTGACCCGACGCTACCCGCGCGCGGGGCGCCCGGGCCATGCGTCGATCGGGGGACCTTGATCCTCCGTCTGACGCCGGGCCGTCGCCGACGCGCAGAAGGGAGGACGAACATCCCCCGTCCTGCCGATCCCGCCCACCGGGACGCCGGACTACCGTCCTGACAGGGCGCGAGACACGCGCCGAGCAACACGACGACGGGAGCGAGAGATGCCCTACTTCAAGGACGGCGCAGAGGTCGAGCAGTACCTGGGCGGGGTGTTCCGCAAGGCCGCGGACACGCCCGAGGGCGAGAAGCTCGCCGCGGCGGACATCGACCTGCAGGTGTACTACAGCGATCCGGACGCGAAGGTCCTGATCAAGATGCGCCAGCCGAAGCTCGAGGTCGTCGACGGCGGCGAGAACGAGGACGCGGACGTCAAGCTCTACATGCCGTCCGACATCGGCGACAAGTTCTGGCGTGGCGAGTACAACCTCGCCGTCGGCCTCGCCAAGGGCCAGGTCAAGGCGAAGGGCCCCGTCGCGAAGATCCTCAAGCTCGTGCCGCTGACGAAGCCGCTGTTCCCGATGTACCGCGAGATGGTCGCGGAGAAGGACGGCGCCGCCGCCTGAGCGCGCTCCGTGCCGGGCCCTCGGCCCGGCACGTCCGTCGGCCGCGTCCCGCTAGTGCAGGCGCGACCGGCGGTGCTGGATCTGCAGGTAGCGCGACACCGCCTCGGCCCGGTTGGCCGAGTGGAGCTTGCGCAGGATGTGCTTGACGTGCGTCTTGACCGTGCCGTGCGAGATGACGAGCCGGTCGGCGATCGCGTTGTTCGTCGACCCGGCGGCCATGAGCCGCAGCACCTCGAGCTCGCGCCGGGTGAGCACCTCGTCGGCGCCCTCCGCCAGTAGCGTCGCCTCGCCGCCCGGGATGTCGTGGGCCGGCGCGACGACCGTCGCGCCCCCGACCGCCCGCGGCGCCCCGCCGGCCAAGTCGGCCGTGAGGCCCGGACGCTCGGCGAACGCCCAGGTGAACGCGTCCTCGGTCGACGCGTTGGCGGCCCGCACGCGGCGGCGCAGCTCCTCCATCCGCGACACGAGCACGACCCGCTCGAACGCCTGACCGTACGCCTCGGCGAACATCCACAGCATGTCGCGGTCGAGGTCGCTGACCATCCGGCGCTTGAGGAAGTAGTCGGCGTGGAGGAACCCGACGACCTCGCCGCCGGCCATGATCGGCGCGGCGACGTAGCTCTCGGACCGCGAGTGCTCCGCGATCTCCTTGTGGACGCGGGTGTTGCCCTGCACGTCGTCGACGCGGATCGCGGTGCGACGGCGCACGATCTCGGTCTCGGCCAACGTGCGGTCCAGGCGTCGCCGTGCGTCGCGGCCGGCGCGCAGGATCTCGTCGGCCCACGCCTCATCACCGACGATATGGACCCGCCGTGGGATGAAGCGCGCGTCCTCGATCGCCGACACGATCGCGCGGTCGAACCCCAGTCGGGCGATCGCGATCGGGGCCCGCTCGACCATCTGGTCGACGGTCGCCACCTCGCGCAGGACGCCGAGCGCGTCACGCACGGCGCCGTAGGCGGCGTCGCGGTCGCGGTCGACCTGGTCGAGGAGCCGCTCGTCGAGCTCGCGGGCGCCGAGCAGCACGTCGCCGGCCGCCCGGCGGCTCGCGGGGTCGTCGTGGACCCCGTCGGCGGTCAGGCGCTCGGTGGCGCGGGTGACGAGGAGCGACAGCGCCACCCGGGCCTGCTCGACGTCGACGGACGCGTCGGTGCCGCCCTCCTCGTCGAGACCGATCTCGCGCGCCCGGTCCATCAGGGCCCGCAGCTCGTCCTCGAGCCGCGGGTCGCCGATCGGACGGGCGCCGCTCTGCCACGTGCCGGTCACCGCTTCCCCTCCATCCCTCGATGCTACGCCGTATCGACGGTGCCGGGGGAGCGACGGCCACCGGCCGGGGCGGTCGCGGCGACCGCCCCCCGCGACCGCGTCAGGCCGTCGCGATCGCCTCCTCGCAGACGGCGACGTCCAGATCACCGTCGGCGAGCCGGGCCCGCAGCACCTTCTTGTCGAACTTGCCGACCGACGTCTTGGGCACCTCGTCGATGAAGGTGAAGAACTCCGGCACCCACCACTTCGCCACGCGACCGGCGAGGAACGTCCGCAGCTCGGCGGGCGTCACCTCGGCGCCGGGGGCGAGCACGACGCAGGCGAGCGGCCGCTCGGTCCACCGCTCGTGCGGGGCGGCGACGACCGCCGCCTCGGCCACCGCCGGGTGGGCCAGCAGCTCTCCCTCGAGCTCCACCGACGAGATCCACTCGCCGCCGGACTTGATGATGTCCTTGGCCCGGTCGGTGAGGCGCAGGTAGCCGCGCTCGTCGATCGTCGCGATGTCGCCGGTGCGCAGCCACCCGTCGTCGATCGCGTCGGCGGACGCCTGCTCGTCGAGGTAGTACCCGGACGCGATCCACGGCCCGCGGACCTGCAGCTCACCGCTCGACTCGCCGTCCCACGGCACCTCGGCGCCGTCGTCGTCGATGAGTCGCGCCTCGACCATCGGGGCGATCCGGCCCTGCGAGAGCTTGAGGCTCCACCGCTCCTCGCCGGTGACGTCGTCGGGGACCCGCGCGACCGCGCCGAGCGGGCTCGTCTCGGTCATGCCCCAGGCGTGGACGATCTCGGCGCCGAGCGTCTGCTCGAACCCCTCGAACAGCGCCCGCGGCACCGCGGCGCCGCCGCACGGCGCGAACCGCAGCGACGAGACGTCGACGTCGTGCTCCTGCGCGTACCGCAGCAGGTCCATCCAGATCGTCGGGACGCCCGCCGCGATCGTCACCCGCTCGGCGGCGATCGCCCCCGAGATCGTCGCCGGCGACATGTCGTGGCCGACGAAGACGAGCGACGCCCCGACGAGCGCGGCCGCGTACGGCAGCCCCCACGCGTTGGCGTGGAACATCGGGACGATCGGCAGCACCCGGTCGCCGGACGTCACCGCGAGCGTGTCGGCCATGCCGGCGGCCATCGCGTGCAGGACGCTCGAGCGGTGCGAGTAGAGCACGCCCTTGGGGTTGCCGGTGGTGCCACTCGTGTAACAGAGCGCCGCGCCGGCGCGGTCGTCGACGTCGGGCCACGCCGCGATCGGGGTGGCCGCCGCCAGCGCCTCCTCGTAGTCGTGCTGCGTGAACCGCGCCAGCGCGTCGCCCGGCTCCGGCCCGGGGCCCACGAGGACGAGGTGCTCGAGGGTCTCCAGGCCGTCGGCGACCGCCTCGAGGAGCGGCAGCAGGGAGCGGTGGACGATGAGGATGCGGGCGGCGCCGTGGTTGATGACGTACGTCATCTGGTCGGGCGTCATCCGCAGGTTGACGGTGTGGAGCACCGCGCCGAGCGACGGGATCGCGACGTACGCCTCGAGGTGCTCCTGGGCGTTCCAGGCGAGCGTCGCGACGCGGTCGCCCTCGGCGACGCCGAGCGCCCGCAGCGCGCCGCCGAGCCGGTCGGCGCGCTCGGCGACCTCGAGGAACGTCGCCCGCGTCGACCCGGTCGCGCCGTAGCCGACGACCTCGGACGTCGCGTTGACCGTCCGCATCCGGCGCAGCAGCGAGCCGATCGTCAGCGGGACGTCGTGCTGCATGAGGCCCGTGAGGACCGGCGTGGCGGCGCTCATGCGGCCACCCCCTCGGCCGCCGTCGTGGTGGCGCGCTCGGCGAGCCGTACGGCCCGGTCGGGGCCGGCCGAGCCGGCGCCGATGATCGTGTGGTCGGACATCGCTCTCTCCTCGGGTGGACGAGCCCGACCGTACGTCCGTCCTCGTCGTGACCGGTCGGTGGGATCGCCCAACGCGACCGGGCGTCGTCGTGGGAACGACGGGACGGGGGTCCGCGTCGGGGGCCCGCCGGCGTCGCTTGGGGATTTCGCCCACGGCCTCGTCCGGCGTTCGGCGATCCTCCGGCCCATGGGCGCCCGCCCGTCTGGGAAGAACGAGGGGGACACCCCGACGGAGAAGAGCACCATGAGCACCACCCTCGAGCAGATCGACCTGGCCGCGAAGGCCTTCTGGGCGCAGCACCCGACCGACCGCGACGCCGCGTTCGCCGTGCTGCGCCGCGAGAACCCGGTGCCGTGGAGCCGCGCTCCCGAGTCCGACCTGCTGCCGCCCGAGCTCAACACCGAGGGCTTCTGGTCGCTGACGAAGTACGAGGACATCCGCTACGCCAGCCGGAACCCGAAGATCTTCTCGAGCGCCGAGGGGATCACGATGGAGACCTTCGACCCGATGATGACCGAGGCGGCGCAGTCGTTCATCGCGATGGACGCCCCGCGGCACACGCAGCTGCGCGGCATCACCCTCGACGCGTTCAAGCCGAAGAACATGCGGCGGCTGGAGGACTGGATCCGCGGTCACGCCCGCGACCTCGTGCAGGAGATGGCGCCCAAGGGCGAGGGTGACTTCGTCGACATGGTGTCGATGCACCTGCCGGGCCGGATCTTCGCGAGCTTCTTCGGGATCCCCGACCACCTGTACGACAAGACGATCAGCGCCGCCCAGCGCCTGCTCGCCTGGAGCGACCCCGAGGCATGCGGCGACCAGACCGGCCTGGAGATGTTCGCCGACTGCGTCATCGACCTGCACTCCGTCGCCCAGGAGCTGTCGGAGGAGCGGCGTGACAACCCCGGCGAGGACCTCTTCAGCTGGATGCTGGCCGCCGAGTGGGAGGGCCAGAAGATGACCGAGGACGAGATCTGCGCGTTCTTCGTCCTGCTCGCCGTCGCCGCCAACGACACGACCCGCCACTCCTCCGCGCACGCGATCCGCCTGTTCTCGGAGAACCCCGACCAGCTCGCGCTGCTGCAGGAGGACATGGACGGCCGGATCGACGGCGCGATCGAGGAGATCCTGCGCGTCGCGTCCCCGCTGGTGCACATGCGCCGCACCGCCACCGAGGACGTCCAGATCCGCGACGCGCAGATCAAGAAGGGCGACAAGGTCGTGCTCTGGTACTGCTCGGGCAACCGCGACGAGGAGGTCTACGAGGACCCGGACCGCTTCGACATCCTCCGCGACCCCAACCGCCACGTCGCGTTCGGCGGCGGCGGCCCGCACTACTGCCTCGGCAACGCGCTGGGCCGCACGACGCTGAAGTCGCTCATCCGCGAGGTCTACGGCACGATGCCCGACATCAAGGCCGAGGAGCCGGACTACCAGGCGAACAACTTCATCAACGGCATCCACCGCCTGCAGGTCCGCTGGACCCCGCCGGCCGCCGGGACGACCGCCGCCGCCGGCACGGACGAGACCGCGACCTGCCCGGTGCCGCACGGGGACGCGGCCGGCGGCGCCTGCCCCGCCCCGTCCAACTGACCCACGGGGCCCCCGGCGGAGCGGCGTGATCGTGAGCGATCCCGGCCACGCCGCTTCCCTCGTCCGGGGGGCCGGGAACCTCATCCGTCCGGGGGAGATCCGTCGCCCCGAAGGGCCCTCTTCCCGGACGGGCTCCCGGCGACGCGTCATGGTGGGCACACCGTGACGACGACGCGCGAAGGTGAGCACGAGATCCCGATGAACGGCACGGGTCGGCCACCGTCGGTCCTCGTCCTCGCCGACGCCCGGACGCGGACCGAGCGCGAGGCGCTCGAGGCGTGGGCGTCGCGCGAGCGCCCCGGCGCCGCGGTCGCCACCATCGGCGACCCCGGCATCACCCCGCAGCTCGCCGATCCCGACCGGCTCGTCGAGCCGGTGCGGGTGACGTGGCTGCCGTCGTCGGGACGCACCCGCGACCTCGGCACGCTGCTGGACCCGCGGCGCCCCAGCGACCGGATCCAGCGCCTCGCCGTCGCGCGGAACGCGGATCGGCTGCGGGTGACCGTCGGCGAGCCCGCGACCGCCCGCGAGCTCGACGAGCGGTTCCACAGCGAGGAGGGCGGTGGGTCGCCCGAGCGGCGCGCGGCGTTCGTCGCCCGGCAGGCGCAGCTCGCGTGCGACCGCGCGGAGCGCCAGGTCCTCGGCGACCGCTACAAGGTGCCCCGCCACGTCGCCGAGCAGATCGCGGCGTCGGCGTCGTTCCACGAGGACGTCGCGCGGATCGCCGACGAGATCGACATGCCGTTCCCGGACGCGCTCGAGGGCGCGACCGCGGGGCTCCACGAGCTCGTCGCGGCGCAGAGCCCGCTGGCGATCGACGCGTTCCGGGCGTTCGTGCGGCCGATGCACGCGCGAGCGTGGACCGTCGAGTACGACCACGCCGACATCGAGCGGCTGCGGGCGCGCAACCGCGAGCACGCCCTCGTGTTCCTGCCGACGCACCGCTCGTACGTCGACCCGCTCGTCCTCGGCGAGCTGCTCCACAACGCGGACATGCCGCGCAACCACCTGCTCGGCGGCGACAACATGTCGTTCTGGCCGCTCGGGCCGCTCGGCAAGCGCTCCGGCGTCATCTTCATCCGCCGCAAGTTCGGGGGCGACCGGCTCTACCGGCTGGCGATCAAGGCGTACTTCTCGTACCTCGTCGCCAAGCGGTTCAACCTCGAGTGGTACATCGAGGGCGGACGCACCCGCACCGGCAAGCTCCGCCCGCCGCGCTACGGGCTGCTGCACTACCTCACCGAGGCCGTCGCCGACGGCGACCGCGACGTGCTGCTCGTCCCCACGTCGATCCTCTACGACCGCCTGCACGAGGTGAGCGCGATGGTCGCCGAGCAGCGCGGCGCGCAGAAGCGCGGCGAGGGCCTGCGCTGGTGGGTCGACTACGTGCGGGCGCAGAGCCGCAACGTCGGGACCGCGCGGGTCGAGTTCGGCGAGCCGTTCTCGCTCCGCGACGCGCTCGAGGACGCGGGCCCCGGTCGGGCGCAGCTCGAGAAGGTCGCGTTCCGGATCTGCACCGGGATCAACGAGGTCACCCCGGTCCGCGGCACGTCGGTCGTGTCGTTCGTCCTCCTGGGCCTCCGCGACCGGGCGTTGACGCTCGACGAGGTCGTCGCCCTCACGACGCCGCTGCTCGACGTGCTGGAGGAGCGCGGGGCCCGCGGCGACCTCGAGCGCCTGCGCCGGCCCAGCACCCTGCGCGGCGCGCTCGACGCGCTCGTCGACGCCGACGCGGTGACGCGGTTCGACGGCGGCGACGAGCCGGTCTGGTCGATCGCGCCCGACGGGCACGGCGTCGCCGCGTTCTACCGCAACGGGGCGCTCCACCACCTCATCATGCGGGCGATCGTCGAGCTCGTCGTCGTCGGGCTCACCCGGTCGCCGGAGGCCCCGGGCCCGGAGCGGCTCGAGCGCGCGTGGCAGGACGCGCTCGCGCTGCGCGACCTCCTGAAGTTCGAGTTCTTCTTCCACGACAAGGCGCGGTTCCGGCAGGAGCTGCGCGAGGAGACCGACCGGTTCTCGGCCGGATGGCAGGAGCGGATGGGCACCCAGGCCGAGGCCGGCGAGCTGCTGTCGCAGCAGCGGATGCTCGTCGCGCACCGCACGCTGCGGTCGTTCTTCGACGCCCAGCTCGTCGTCGCGCGCCGCCTCGTCGCGCTCGACCCGCGCGAGGCGGCGTCCCGCGAGGAGCTGCTCACCACCTGCCTCGGCACCGGCCAGCAGGCGGTGCTGCGCGGCGAGGTCCACGGCGCCGAGTCGGTGTCGCGCGAGCTCTTCGCCGCGGCGCTCGACCTGGCCGCCAACCGCGACCTCGTCGATCCGGGACGCGAGCCGGTGCACGCCGCGCGGAGAGCGTGGCTCGACGAGCTCGAGGAGGTCATCGGGCGACTCAGGGTCATCGAGGCCCTCGATCGCGCGGCGCTGGCGGAGGTGCTCGATGGCGACGACCGCTGAGCTCGTCGCGCGGATCCGCGCGGCGCCGGCGGGCCCGTCGACGGTCGCGTGTTTCGACTACGACGGGACCGTCATCTCGGGGTTCTCCGCGTCGCGGTTCTACGCCCACCGCCTGCGCAACTGGCAGATCGGCCCCGTCGAGCTCGCCAAGACCCTGGCGCTCGTGCGTCGCGGGATCCGCACCGCCGAGGACTTCGACGACCTGCTGGCGCTCTCGCTCGGCGCGTGGACCGGCGCGTTCGAGGAGGACCTGCAACAGCTCGGGCGGCGCCTGTTCCGCAGCGAGATCGCGGAGCGGCTGCACCCCGAGGTGTGGCCGCTGATCGCCGCCCACCACGAGCGCGGCCACGCCGTCGTGTTGGCGACGTCGGCCACCCGGTTCCAGATCGAGCCGGCGGCCCGGGAGCTCGACGTCGACACGATCATCTGCACCGAGGTCGAGGTCGACGGCGACGGCCGCCTGACCGGCCGGGCGCTCGGCACGCCCCCGTGGGGGGCGGGCAAGGCCCGGGCGCTGCTCGACCTGCTCGACGAGCGGGGCGCCGATCCGGCCGACGCGTTCGCGTACTCCAACGGCGACGAGGACGTCCCGCTCCTGGAGTCCGTGGGCCACCCGGCCGCGGTGGAGCCCGAGCCGGGGCTGCGCGAGCGCGCGATCGACGAGGGCTGGCCGGTCCTGCGCTGCGAGCGTCGTGACGACCGTCCCGGCCTGCGCGACCGGGCCCGCACCGGGACGCTGTACGGCGCGGTCGCCACCGGCCTCGTGGCCGGCGTCGGCATCGGCGCCCTGCGCCGCTCGCGCAGCACCGCGCTCGACATCGCCACCGGCGTCGGCTCCGACGTGGCGCTCGCGCTCACCGGCATCGACGTCCGCGTCGTCAGCGGCCGCGAGCACCTGTGGTCCGCCCGCCCGTGCGTCTTCGTCTTCAACCACCAGAGCGGCATCGACGTGCCGGTCCTCATGCACCTCCTGCGGGGCGGGTTCACCGGCGTCGCGAAGAAGGAGGTGCGCAGCAACCCGGTGTTCGGCCCGCTGCTGCGCCTGGGCGACGTGGCGTTCATCGACCGCAGCGACGCCAAGAAGGCGATCGAGGTCATGGCCCCCGCGGTGCAGAAGGTCCGTGACGAGGGCGTGTCGCTCGCGATCAGCCCGGAGGGCACGCGCTCCGTGTCGCCCCGCCTGGGCCCGTTCAAGAAGGGGGCGTTCCACATCGCCATGCAGGCCGAGGTCCCGATGGTCCCGATCGTGCTCCGCAACGCCGGCGAGGTGATGTGGGGCAACTCCCAACGCATCCGCCCCGGCACGATCGACGTCGCCGTGCTGCCCCCGATCGACACGAGCGGCTGGACGCGCGAGACGATCGACGAGCACGTCGCCGACGTGCGCGGACGGTTCGTCGACACGCTCACGCACTGGCCCGAGCCTGCGCCCCGCACGCTGACGGAGCGCACGTCGTGAGCGCCCCGGACCGCGTCACCGTCCTCGGCGGCGGGTCGTGGGGCACGACCGTCGCCGCGCTCGCCGCCCAGCACGGGCCGACGACGCTGTGGGCCCGCGACGCCGACGTCGTCGCCGACGTCCACGAGCGGCACCGCAACTCGCGGTTCCTCGGCGATCGGCCGCTCCCCGACGCGCTCGCCGCGACGACCCACCTGGCGGCGGCGGTGGCGTCCGCCGACGTGCTCGTCATGGGCGTGCCGTCGCACGCGTTCCGCGCGACGCTGCCCGAGGTCGCGCGCCACATCCGTCCGGGCGTCCCGGTCGCGTCGCTCGCCAAGGGCCTGGAGCCCGGGACGCACCTGCGACCGACCGAGATCATCACCGAGCTGCTGCCCGGTCACCCGGTGGCGGCGATGTCGGGGCCCAACCTCGCCCGCGAGGTCCTCGACGGCCTCGCCGCCGCGATGGTCGTCGCCACCCGCGACGAGGGCGTCGCGTGCCGGTTGCAGCCGCTCTTCGCCACCGACCGGTTCCGCATGTACCGCAACGCCGACATCGTCGGGTCCGAGCTCGGCGGGGCGCTGAAGAACGTCATCGCGATCGCCAGCGGCATGGCCGACGGGCTCGACGTAGGCGACAACACCCGGGCGCTCGTCATCACCCGCGGCCTCGCCGAGATCACCCGGCTGGGGGTCGCGCTCGGGGCCGACGAGCGGACGTTCTCAGGGCTCACCGGGATGGGCGACCTGCTCGCCACCTGCATCAGTCCGCTGTCGCGCAACCGGCGCGTCGGCGAGGGCCTCGCGCGCGGCCGCACGCTGCAGCAGATCATCGACGACATGGGGCAGGTCGCCGAGGGCGTCCGGACCGCCACGACGGTCATGGAGCTCGGCGCGAAGTACGACTGCCACCTGCCGATCTGCCACGAGGTCGAGCAGGTCGTCCACCACGGACGCGACCCGCGCGAGGCCTACCGCGGCCTGCGCCGCACCATCGCCCAGAGCGAACAGCACGAGGTGGCCTGATGACCCCGACCGCGGACCGGTCGTTCCGTTGGGGCACCGACGACGACCTGAGCCCGATCGAGACGGTGATGTGGCGGGCGGAGCGCGATCCGGCGCTGCGCTCCACGATCGTCGGCTTCGAGCTCCTCTCCCACGCCCCCGACCACGAGCGGCTGCGCGCCGCGCACGAGTGGGCGACGCGCGCCGTCCCGCGGTTTCGGCGGCGGGTGGACGATCCGGGCATCGGTGCGGCGCGCTGGGTGAGCGACGAGCGGTTCGACCTCGACCACCACCTGCGCCGCCGGACGCTCCCGGACGGCGCCACGCTCGACGACGCGCTCGACGCGGCCGCCGAGATCGCGATGGAGCCGTTCGACCGGTCGCGTCCGCCGTGGGAGGCGATCCTCCTGGAGGGCCTGCCGGACGGCGCCGCCGCCTACGTCCTGAAGCTCCACCACAGCTCGACCGACGGGATCGGGATCGTCCAGCTGCTCGAGGCGATGCACTCCCGCACCGCCGAGCCGACCGAGAAGCGCGACCTGCCGTTGCCAGCGGTCATCCGGCCGCGCAGCCGGGCCGGCACCGCCGCGCGACTCGGCCTGTCGGACGCCCGCCGCGTCGTCGGGCTGGCGTCGTCGGCCGCCGGGGCGCTGCGCCGGCCGGCGCGGCTCGCCCGGGGCGCGTCGACGGCGGTGACGTCGGCCCGGAGCCTGCTCGGCGATCCGCCGGCGGCCCCGTCGCCGCTGCTCGCCGACCGCGACCTGACCTGGCGGTTCGTCGCCCACGAGATGCCGTTCAAGGCGCTGCGCGACGCCGGCAAGGCGGCCGGCGGCACGGTGAACGACGCGTACCTCGCGGCGCTGCTCGGGGCGTTCGCGCGGTACCACGACGCGCAGGGCGCCCCGGTGCCGGCGATCCCGATCGCGATCCCGGTGTCGGTCCGCAAGGCCCACGCCCCCGCCGGCGGCAACCAGTTCGCCGCCGCCCGGATGGCCGGTCCGCTCGACGAGCGCGACCCGGTCCGGCGGATGCAGGCGATCGGCGCCGCGGTCCGGGCCGCCCGGCACGACCCGGCGCTCGACGCGCTGAGCCACGTCACCCCGGTGATGGCGCGCCTCCCCGCTCCCGTGGTGGCCCGGATGCTCGCGCCGGCGATGCGCGGCACCGACCTGCAGGCGTCCAACGTCCCCGGCATCCGCGAGCCGGTGTACCTCGCCGGAGCCCGGGTCGAGCGGCTCTACCCGTACGCGCCGCTGCCGGGAGCCGCGGCGATGATCACGCTCGTGTCGCACGGCGACCGCGCGTGCGTCGGGGCCAACCTCGACGCCGCCGCCGTCGCCGACGTGCCGCTGTTCCGGCGCTCGCTCGTCGACGCGTTCGACGAGGTCCTCGCCGTCGCCTGACCGGCGCCCCACCGGCCGGTCGCGGCGACGCGCCGCGCCGGTCGGCCCGACCGTCCACCAGACCGATCCACCACACCGGCCCCGCCCGCCGAGCCGTCCGAGGCGCCGGCGGTCGAGGGTCCCACCGAGGAGCACGATGTCCGACCAGATCACCACCGACGACCTGACCGTCGCGGGCCGCCACGGCGAGCTCGTCGTCCGCTCGTGGGTGCCGGCGGCGCCGCGGAGCGTCGTCCTCATCGCCCACGGCTACGGCGAGCACGGCGGCCGCTACGACCACGTCGCCCGGCGGCTCGCCGCCGACGGCGCCGCGGTCTACGCGCCGGACCACCACGCCCACGGCCGCTCGGCCGGCGAGCCGGCGCTCGTCGAGAGCTTCGACGACCTGGCCGTCGACCTCGGCACGGTCCGCGACACCGTCGCCGGCCGCCACCCGGGCCTGCCGGTCGTCGTCGTCGGGCACTCGCTCGGCGGGCTGATCGTCACCCGCCACCTGCAGCTCGGGGCGGACCTGCCGCGCGGCGTCGTCCTGTCGGGGCCGTTCGTGGCCGGCAACCCGCAGATCGAGCCGCTCGTGGAGATGGACCCGCTGCCCGAGGTGCCGATCGACCCGGCGGTGCTGTCGCGCGACCCCGCCGTCGGCGAGGCGTACGTCGCCGACCCGCTCGTGTACCACGGGCCGTTCAAGCGCCCGACGCTCCGCGCGGTGTTCGCGGCGGTGCAGGCCGTCGCCGGCGGTCCCGCGTTCGGCGACGTGCCGGTGCTGTGGGTCCACGGCGACGAGGACGCGCTGTCGCCGGCCGACCTCGTCGAGCCGGTCGTCGGCCGCCTGGCCGGGAACGACCTGCGCAGCCACCGCTATCCCGGTGCGCGCCACGAGGTCTTCAACGAGACCAACCGCGACGAGGTCATCGGCGTGCTCGCCGCGTTCGTCGCCGAGGTCACCGCGTAGGACCGGAAGCGCACCCCGGCGAAGTGGAGCGATCGACCCGCCAGGAACGGGTCGATCGCTCCACCTCAAAGCATCGCTCCGACAACCGACGGTCGTGCCCCGGACCGACCGGCGCCGCCCGTCCGCCGAAGCGCGGCCCTACGTCAGACCCAGCGGGGCGTACGGCCCGTGGACGAGGTGCTCCATGATCCCGATGCCGGTCTCCTCGCCCCCGTCCTCGTGGCGGGCGGTGACCCGGCAGAGCACCTGGCGGTGTAGCCGTTGCGGCTCGTCCGGGCGCGCGTCGGCCAGCACCAGGTCCTCGCGGCCGATCCGCAGCTCGCCGTGCGGCGTGCCGTGCGCCCACTCGGGGTGGAAGTACCCCAGCCCCTGCATCTCCAGGTACATCAGCGGCTCGTACGACAGCGAGAACGGCGCGCCCTCGCGCGGGGACATGTCGATCCGGGCGTCGGCGAGCCAGCGCGTCCCCGGCTGCAGGTTGAAGGTCAACCGGCCGTCCGCGTGACCCAGTCCGGCCGCGTCGGCGCCGTCGGGGCAGATCGTCCCGCGGGTGTTCCACGGCCGGCCCTCGGCGTCGTCGTTGACGTGCCAGAACACCGTGCGGTCGGCGAAGTGCACCGGCGTCCACACCCAGAAGAACTGCGGCTCGACCGGCGGCTGGTACGGCTGCGGGTCGGAGAGGCCCGCGTTGCGGATCCCCCACGAGCGGTCGCGCACGCCGAGCGCGCCGTCCAGGTCGATCCGCTCGCCGTCGACCGACACCCACCCCGAGATCCTGGCGGATTGCGACAGGCGCGTGTAGTCCATGAACGTCCGTGGTCCGACGCGGTGGATGAACCGCGGCTCCTCGACCGGGAAGTGCCGGCCGACGACCTCGAAGTCCGCGGCGATGCCGTCCTGCTCGGCCACGCGCACCCGCAGCCGCTGGAGCGGCTCGACGATCTCGATCGACACGGGCCCGACGGCCAGGGTCGCCCGGTCGGAGTGCAGCGTCTTCGACGCGTGCAGGCACACCTGCCGGCCGTCGCGGATGACCGACACGTGCGCGTCGGCGACGTTCAGGTGCGGGTAGATCCCGAACGCCACCGCGAACATCGTCCGGTGGTCCGGGGTGAACCCGCTGAACCACGAGCGGTCGTGGAAGTTGCGGTCGGTCCCCGCGACCGCGATCGGCTCGGGGGTCTGGTGGACGTGCCACTCGTCGGCGGCGGTCAGCATCAGTAGCTCCCCTCCTCCTCGCGGGAGCGCCCGAGGGTCAGCAGGTCGTCCTCGTGGACCTCCATCCACACGGCGTGGATCGAGTCGTGACGGGGGCTGACGACGTGGTCGTGGTCGCAGGCCTCGGCGGCTGCCGCCCACCGGGCGTCCTCGTCGAGGCCGGGCCAGCGGGAGCTGAACGCCTTGAACGGCCCGTTGGCGGCGAGGAACCGCTCGTACACCGGTCCGAGCGCGTCGAGGTCCAGGGTGCGGCGCTCCGCCTCGAGCAGGCGGGCGTGACGGGCGACGCCCTCCCCGGTGAGCACCCACCCCGCGGCGGTGCCGGCGCAGAGACCGGCCGCGACGAGCGCATCGCCGTCGACGCCGTCGGGCAGCCGCTCCAGCGACCCGCGCAGCGCGATCGGGTGCAGGTGCTCGAGCGGCACGTCGACGAGTCCGCCGTCCGACAGCGGCGGGAACCCCATGCCGGTGAGGAACGCCTCGCCCATGATCGCCACGCCCTGCCCGTCGCGGACCAGCGGGTAGTACGCCTCCGACGCGACCGGGTCGATCTCGAAGAACTCGTCCTCCTGCAGCGCGTCCCACACCCCGGCGGCGCGGGCGACCGGTCCGACGAGGTCGCCGTAGTACACCTGCGCGACACATGATCTTGTCGCGCTTGGGCATGCCGGCGATGCGGCGGTACAGCCGGTCGGTGACCGGTCCGCAGGCGGCGCGGATCGCCTCGACCTCGGCGTCGTCGATCCGGCGGATCTCCGACGCCGGCGTGTCCCACCGGTCGCGGACGTACACCGCCGCCGACTCGAGGTGCTTGAGGTCGTTGCCGGGCTTGGCGAAGAGCGTGCCGCCGTCCATGAGCGCGAGGTCCAGCGGCTCGTCGGGACGGAACACCATCGCCTGGGTGATGCAGTGCGGCAGCTCGTCGGCGACGTCGTGCCAGTGGTACATCGGGTCGTGGAGGAAGTGGTCGCGGACGATCATGAACCGCCCGTCCGGCAGTGGGTACGGCCCGATGTCGTTGAGCCCCGACCGGTTGTCGAAGTCCACGAGGAACCCGAGCATCTCGGTCGACGCGTTGAACGCCGTGAACAGCTCCCGCCGATCCGGGTCGTCCGGCGACGTCTGCTCGGCCGCGAACCGGTCGAGCATCGGCGCGCGGTGGCCGCGCATCGACGTGAACATCGCGCCGTCGCCCCACACGCCCTTGTACAGGCGGCGCATGAGCTGGAGGATCAACCGCACGTCCTCGGGCCGGGAGACGGTGCCCTCGACTCCGAGCCGGCCGAGGATCGCGCGACCGAGCAGCGGCGCGAACCCGGCGCACCAGACGTGCAGCAGGTTGACCTTGTTGCCGGGCTCGCGCCGGGCCGTCGCGCCGACGTCGACGAGGCCGTCGATCCCGACCGCGTCGAGGATCCGGCGGTAGAACGCCGGGTAGCGCATCCACTGCATGACGCAGCCGAAGGTCTCGTACTCCTGGCGCGGGATGAGCCCGGACTCGCCCTCGGCGGCACGCAGCGCGAGGAAGTCCCACAGGTTCCACGCCATGTAGCGCTGCATCTCGTTGCGCTCCGCGACGGTGAGGTCGCGGTCGATGCTGTCGTCGGTGAGCTCCAGCACCCCGGTCGTCATGTCGGCCCGCATCCGGGCGTCGCCCTCGGACCCGTGCGGGGTCTGACCGAGGTAGCACTCGAGCAGCACCTGGATCTGCGCGGCCTTGCTCGCTCTCCCGCACGCGGCCGGACGCGACGAAGTCGATCACCGCCTTCGGCGTGTTCAGGAAGACCACGGGGCCCTCCACGACCCGGTCGTCCTCGAAGACGCTCAGGCCGACGCCGACCTGCGTGAGCTCGTCCGTCGCAGCGTCCATCATCTCTTCCCACCCCTCGCAACGCCCGCGGCCGGGCGACCCGGGCACGGTTGCTCGACGCGGCGGCGCGGTGCTTCGGCGAGCGCGGCTACGCCCACACGCGGATCGCCGACATCACCGCCGAGGCGGGCTTGTCGCAGGACGGGTTCTACCGGCACTTCACCGACAAGCGCGAGATCGCGGCGAGCCACGAGCCGCTCCTCGACGAGGCGTGGCTCGACGTCCGGCGGGCGTTCCTCGCCCGGATCGAGGAGTGGTTGCGCGGCCTGCAGGACGTCGGCCGACTCGACGTCGACGACCTGCCGCTGCTGGCGGACGCGCTCGGCGGCGTGCTCGACCAGCTCGCCTACACGCGGCTGGCGCTCGCGCGCGACGACCCCCGCCCGACGGACGTCGACGCCCTCGCCCGCGTCACCGGCGAGATCTGGTCGCGGACGCTCGCCCCCGGCTGAGCGTCCGCCACCTCACCGGCGGGCGGGTCCCGTCACCAGCCGCGCGCGTGCCCGGCGGCGGCCCGCTCGTGCTCGAGCTGGAGGTACCGCGACACCGCCTCCGCCCGGTTGGACGCGCAGAGCTTGCGGAGGATGTGCTTGACGTGCGTCTTGGCGGTGCCGGGCGCGACGATGAGGCGCTCGGCGATGCCGGTGTTCGTCTCGCCCTCGGCCATGAGCCGCAGGACCTGGACCTCGCGCGGGGTGAGCACCGCGTCGATCCGGTCCTCGGCCGGGAGCACCGGGGCGCGGGTCGGCGTCGGGACCGGCGCCGCACGGACGGTCGGCGCGACGTCGGCGTCGACGTCCGGGCCGCCTCCGAGGACGAGCTCCTCGCCGGTCGTGCGGCCGATCGCGGCGTCGGTGAGCGCCGACGCCCGACCGACCGCCTGACGGATCCCCTCGACGCGCGCGTCGAGCGCGACCCGCTCGAACGTCTGCCCGAACGCGTCGGCGAACATCCACAGGAGGTCGCGGTCGAACCGGCTGACCCGCCGCCGCTTCTCGAAGTGGTCGGCGTGGAGCATCCCGATGACGCGCCCACCGCCCATGATCGGCGCGGCGGCGTAGTCGCGCGTCTCCGACACCTCGACGAGCGGCCGGTGCGCGTCGGGGCAGTTCCAGGCGTCACGGACGATGATCGCGCGGCGCCGGCGGACGATCTCCGTCTCCGGCAGGGACGGGTCGAGCCGTCGCGGCTGCTCCCGCCCGACGCGGATCATCGCCTCCGTCCGCTCGACGTCGCCGCCCATGAGGCACGAGCGCGGCGCGAGCACCGAGCGCTCGATCGCCGACACGAGCGCCCGGTCGAACCCGAGCCGCACCGCGGCGGTCGGGGCCCGCTCGAGGAGCTGCTCGACCGTCGCGACGTCGCGGAGCGTGCCGAGCGCCTCGCGCACCGACCCGAGCGCGACCGACTCCGCGGCCCGCTCGGCGTCGCGCAACCGCGCCTCGACGTCGCGGCAGGCGAGCACGAGGTCGACGGCGCCGCGGCGTGCGGGCCCGTCGGCCGCGGTGCCGTTGCGCACCGCCTCGAGCGCCGAGCGCAGGACGGCCCCCACCGCGTCGTGCCCGGCCTCCAGGTCGTCGATCGACGGTGGACCGCCGTCCGGCCCCACGTCGGCGTGCCCGAGCTCGATCGCCCAGGTCACGACGCTCTGCACGTCCTCCCGCAGGCGCCGCTCGGTGATGCGGGGGGCGTTGAGCGCCCATGTGGCGCCGTCCCCGGTGACGACGCCTCCCCGCGCCTCACCCTGTTCCTTGATCGTGCTCATCCCTCTCCCCTGTGGACTGGCGCATCGTCTCCCATCCACGGATCCGCGGTGTGGGACGAACACCGAACCGATCCCGCGACCGCTCGTGGAAACCACGAGCCACGCCGGATCCCTCCATCGTGCACAGCTTGCTCCGGCCGGCCCCGTCGCGCCCGACCTCTGGCCACAGCAAAGACCGGTCTCGCTGTGACGGGGTCACAACGAGCGTCCGGGGCGGGCCGGGCTCAGGGCTCGCCGTCGCCGCCGCCGTCGCGCAGCAGCGGCCCGAGGAGCACCGCCGCGTGCAGGGTCTTGGATCCGGCGTCGGGCTGGCCGGCGAGCTCGACCGCGCGCCGCACCCGGTAGGCGATCGTGTTCTGGTGGATGCCGAGGCGCCGGGACGCCCGGGCGAGGCTCTGGCCCTCCTCGAGGTACACCCGCAGCGTCGTCAGCAGCCGCCGCGTCGCGTCGTCGTCGGAGGCGAGCGGGCCGAGGGTGCGGGTCGCCAGCGCCCGGGCGCCGTCGACGTCCCGGGTCAGGAGGTCCTCGACGGCGACGTCGGCGTAGAGGGTGGCGTGCGCGCCGCGGCGGAGGAGCCGTGCGACGCGTCGGGCGCGGTTGGCCTGCTCGTACGACGTGCGGAACCCGGCCATCCCCTCGGCGACGGACCCGATGGCGACCCGGCACCCGGTGCCGCGCAGGCGGGTGGCGAGCGCGTCCTCGACGTCGTCGGCGAGCGCGCCCCGGGCGGTCCAGCCGACGGTCATCCGCGGAGACGTCCGCGACAGCAACGGCCGGCCGCTCCCCCCGAGGACCCGCGCGACGTGGCCGACGGCCTCGTCGAGGTCGATCCGGGACGGCACGTCACCGTCGCCCTCGGTCCAGACGACGAAGCCGACGTGCCGGCGCCCCAGGTCGTACCCGAGCCGCGCGCCGGCGACCTGCGGGTCGACGGTCCCGCCCGCGAGGATCGCCTCGATCGTCTCGACGCGGACCGCCTCGGCGCCCTGTTGCCGGCGGTCCCGCTCGTCCTCGTACGCCTCGATCAGCGGGGTGGAGATCGCGTCGATCCAGGCGAACGAGAACGCGGAGCACGCGCGCATCGCCTCCATCGTCCGGACCGGGTCGGCGCCCTGGTCCACGATCTCGCCGTAGAAGAGGTCCTGGTAGGTGGCCTGGCCCAGGCGGTAGACCCGCAGCAGGTCGTTCATCGACACGCCGCGGCCGACGAGGCCCCGCGCCCACTCCAGCGCCTCGTGCGGGGGCGGCACGACGCTCGGGTCGGTCCACGTGCGCATCATGGTGGAGATGAGCTCGACGCTGCCGCGGGCGACGGCGACGAGCGTCTCGTGGAACTCGTCGTCGCCCGCGAGGTGCGGCATCCGCAGCTCGACCTCGTGGATCAACCGCACCGCGACGTCCTGCGACCGCTGCTCGAGCCGGCCCGCGACGACGCCGATGAGGCGCTCGGACTCGGGCGAGCACTCCGGCAGCGAGCGGCCGCTGGGGGTCGGGGAGGCGCCCCGGGGCCTCACGACCCCGCCACCGCTCGCCGGTCGGTGGGAACGACGAGGGGACGGGGGTCCCGTCCGTCGATGGCGACAACCGTCGTGCGCGGGGACCGCATAGGCTGCGCATGCGGCTGCGCCGCATGGGACCCCGGAACGACCGAACGACGAGGAGCACCATGTCCGACCCCGACGCCCAGTGGATCTGCGAGGCCTGCGGGTACATCTACGACCCGGCCGAGGGCGACCCGGACGGCGGCATTCCGCCGGGCACGGCGTTCGACGACATCCCGATGACGTGGATGTGCCCGGTCTGCGGGGCCCGCAAGTCCGAGTTCGAGCCGCTGTGAGATCAGGCGGGGGGTGATCACGGTCGCTCCCCGCACGCTCACCGGTCCGGGACGACCGCCCGGAGGTCGCGCCGCCAGCCGTCGAGCGCTACCTGGAGCCGCCTGGCGGCGTCGACGACGTCCTCGTCGTCGTCCTGGTCGGGACCCGACGCGACCGACACGGCGACCGCGCGGGCGTTGGTGGCCGTGGGGTCGGCGGCGAGCTCGTCGACGATGAGGCCGGCGCCCGCGATGAGCGCGGCCCGCGCGGACCGCTCACGGCCGAGGACGTGCTCGCGACCGGCGACGACGAGGAGCTCCTCGCCCTCGAGGAACCGGTCGCCGAACCCCAGGCCCAGGCCCACCGCCTCGCCGGCCTGGTTGACCTCGAGCCGGGACGGCCGACGCGAGCGGGGTCGGTCGGGCGACAGCGCGTCCCCGGTCTCGCCGCGGAACGCGCCCTCGGGCGAGACGATGCCGAGCGTGGACTCGTTGACGTCCTCGACCGTCACCTCGAGCGCGTACGCGTCGCCGCTGCCCAGGCGGTAGGCGCGTATCGCCCGGTTGACCGCGACGATCACCGCGTCGCGCTCGACCTGGCGGGCGTCGACGTCGTCACGCCAGCGCTCCAGGCGCGCCTTGGCGTCGGCGGCCGAGAACCGCTCGCCGTGGACGATCGACACCCGGGTCGACACGGCCCGCCCGTCGTCGATCCGGTCGCTGCGGACGACGAGGACGTCCTCCCCGTCGGAGCGCCGCGGCAGGCCGGTGGCGCGATCGCGAGCCGGTACGTCGCCGTCCCGATCGAGGCCGTAGGCCCCGTCGGGCACCCCGATCGAGCGGGGGACGACGATGCGCGAGTAGGTCAGCGACGTGGCCACGGACCCCACCCTCTCACGCCCGGGTCACCCATCGGCACCGGCGATCGGGGGGTCCGCCTTCAGCGGCGCGTAGTCGCCGGGCTTGAACGGCTGCGGCGCGTCGCGCGTGCCCGGCACGGGGTAGGAGTTGAGCCGGCTGCGGAAGACCGACGAGGCGCCGGTGAGGTCGAGGAACCGCTCGACGAGATCGGTGACGCCGAGCCCCGTGAGCGACTTCTCGCTGACGACCACGTGGACGCGGGCGAGGTGGCCCGCGTCGTCGCGGCTATCGGTGGCCGAACCCAGGTTGGCGATGGCCGTGACCATGTCCTCAGCGCGCGGACCGATGTAGCGCAGCGCGGGATTGACCTGCCGGAGGAACCCGGCGAACTGGGGGATCACCGGGTTGGCGTCCTTGGAGAACTCGCGCAGGCTCTCGAGCAGCGGGTCGGCGCGGCGCGAGACCGACGGCAGGATCCGGAAGATCCGGCGTCCGTCCGACGCCGCGGCGGCGAGGCGGGAGGTGACGGGCGGCAGCGCGCGCACCCCGGTGCGCAGGGACGCGACCACCGGCGTGCTCTCGCGCGCCACCGATCCCAGGCGTCCGGCCGTGCTCTGGATCTGCTCGAGGGTCGCCGGGAGCTCGCGGAACCCCTCGCGGAGGGCGGCGTCGCGATCGGCGACCGCCGCGGTCGTGCGGCGCAGGCCACCGGCGAGCGCCCGGACGTCGTCGGACCGGTTCGCGAAGGCTTTGAGGAGCTGCCCGCCCTGGTCGACCACACGGCCGAGCTGCTCGCGCTGGCCGTCGAGGACACGGGCGACGGCGGAGGAGTTGTCCACCGTCGGGGGCATGGCCTTGAACAGCTCGTTGGTGTCGTTACCGCGGCCCTCCAGGCCCGGGCCGACCTGCTTGAGGTTGCGCTGGACCTCGCGCCGGGTCTCCCGGTCGATCGAGGACAGGATCTGGTCGAGCTGGACCGACTCCCCGGCCCGCTCCAGCGGCAGCGTCCCGCCCGACGGCACGGTGCCCGCCCTCGGGCTGCCCGGAATGAGCTCGAGGTAGTTCTCGCCGACGAGCGTCTTGGTCCGCAGCTTGATCGTCGCGTCCTTGTTCAGCGGCGCGTGGTCGTCGTCGAGGCTGATCGTCACCCGGGCCTGGTCCCCGTCGTTGGTGACCTCACGGACCTTGCCGACCTTGACGCCCGCGCTGCGGACGTCGGCGTTCGACACGAGCTGGAACGCGTCCGGCATGCGGACGACCGCCGTGTAGGACGACCCTCCGAGCATCCGGCCTCCGGCCAGTCCGAAGAGCCAGACGAAGATGCCGAGGCAGAGCGCGAGGAAGGCGATGATCGCCATGACCTTCGCTCCGCGGTATTCGATCTTCACGGCCGTCCCTCCTTCTGAGTGCAGGTCCACGGCCGGAACAGCGCGGGATCCGTGTTGCCGGGCCCGGGCACGACGTCGGTCCCGTAGACCATCTCGCCGCGTGGGTAGGCTCCGCCGGAGTCGTAGTACTTCAGGACCGACGGGGTCCACTGGAAGAACTTGGCCGTCGCGAATCGACAGGGCAGGACCTTCTTCGTGGCCCGGTCGAGCCGCGGCACCTGCGGTGCGAGCTCGCCGAGCGCGGTGTCGAGGCGATCGGAGGTCGTCTCGAGGTCGCCGGCGAGCGGGCGCAGCTGCTTGACCGGCGTCCGCACGGCCGCGAGCGCGGGCATCGCGTCACCGCTCACCCGACGCAGGCCCTCGAGGCCGTCCTCGAGGTTGTCCGCGACCGGGATGAGGGCCCGGAGAGCCGGGTCGATCTGGTCCTCCGACTTGCGCAGCCGCGCGAACGAGCTCCGCATCACGGCGAGCGTGTCGGGGAGCTGAGCGAGCGTCGATCCGAGGTTGGCGTTGTGCTGCGCCAACTCCGCCATCGTCGCGTTGCCGGCCTGCATGAGTTGGGCGAGCTGCCGGTCGCGGGTGTTGATCGCGGCCGCGAGTCGGCTGCCGTTGTGCACCAGGCGCGCGAGCTGCGATCGGCGTCGACCCATCGCGTCGGTGAGCTCGGTGGCCTGCTCGACGAACGGTCCGACCGCCGCGAACGCGCTCCGCAGCCGCTCGCCACCGTCGGGCAGACCCTCCGACAGCCCGCTGAGCAGCGCCTGGACCCGCTGACGGGAATCGGCGTCCATGACGTTGAGGACACGCGAGACGTCGGTCGGAGTCTCGGTGCGCCCCGCGGGAAGCACGGTCTCCTCGTCGAGCTCGCCCGCCTCGGGCGTGCCGCGGTTCTCGATCGCGACGTACATGTCCTGCAGCGGTGTGACCGGCCGGATCCGCATCCGGGCGTTCTTGTAGATCGGCCCGGCCTTGTCCTCCAGCGACAGGGTGACGACGGCACCCTTGCCGTCGGTCTCGACGTCTTCGATCAGGCCGACCTTGACGCCCGCGATCCGGACATCCTGCTGGCCGGGCACGATGCCCTTGGCGTCGTCGACGACGATCCTCGCCGTCTTCGTGTCCTGCCAGGGCCACTGGATGACGAGGTTGCGTGTGAGGTACCACATCGCGACGATTCCCAGTGCCACGAGGAGGATGTAGAGCAGGAACGGTCCACGTGCCCGCTGGACCTCGAGCGCGAGGCGATCTCGGTTGAACCGCATCAGCGGGCTCCCTTCCGGGCCAGGCCCGCGGCACGCGAGCGGTCACCGACGTCCTCGTCGAGCGCGGGGTCGAACTCGCCGGCACCGGGAGGGGCCTGACCGGACAACATGCGCCGGACGATCGCCTCGAGGCCACGGCAGTCGAGCTTCTGGGTGATCGTCGCGGTCGGGTCGGTCAGGCGGGTGATGCAGCCCAGGGTGAGGAGGGACCGTTCGTCGACGAACGTCTGGAAGTTGAGGACGTTGCCGTTCGCGTCGAACGGGGAGCCCATCGAGTTGGTCGCGCTGAAGAACGGTCCGATCGCCTGGTAGTTGCGCATCTTCGTCTCCGGGTCACCTTCGTCGAGCCACGGCAGCAGCTCGTCGTTCAGACGGGCGATCGTCGGGTCCAGGTCGGTGAGGACCTTCCTGCCCGTCGGGGCCATCGCGGCCAGGCGCCGAACGGCGGGGCGCAGATCGCGGAGCGTCGGGGTCGCGTCCTTCAGAACGGTGTCGAGGCGCCGGAGCATCGGCGTCGCGGCACGGGCGGCCGGGTCGAGCTTCCGTGCGCCGGGCACGAGCTTGACGGCCAACGGATCCAGGTCGTCGAGGGTCTTCTCGACCCGGGTGAGCGTGAGGCGCGTGTCGGCGAGGGCGGCCGGAGCCTCACGGACGAGGCGCGAGATGGCGGGGGAGTTCGCGCTCATGGTGCCGAGCGCGATCCGGCCGTTGTCGATGAAGCCCGCGAGCTCGACGACGTTGCGACCGAAGATGCCCAGGGTCTTCGACATCTCGCGGACGAGCTTGGGCAGGTCGCCGGCCTCGGTGCCGCGGAGTCCGCGGAGGCCACGGGCGAGCGACGGCCCCGCCCCGTCGAGCGCGTCGATGGTCCGCCGTCCGCCGGCGGTGTCAGAGAAGCCCTCGTCGAAGCCGCCGATGATCTGGCGCGTCGCCTGACGCTGCTCGGGCGGGAGCGCCGAGACGACGGCGTCGAGCTCCTCCTGGACGGTCGTGCGTCCCAGAGGGATGGTGCCCTCGCCCAGCTCGCCGGCCGATGGCGAACCCGGCTCGATCTCGACGTAGGTGTTGCGGCCGAGGAGCGTGCGCCACCAGACGGCGGCCCGGGCGTCGCGGTGGAGGGTGACGCCGGAGTCGGAGTTCATCCGCAGCTTCACGACGGCGCGGCTGGTGTCGTCGGAGAGCTCGACCTCCTCGACCTTGCCGACGTTGACCCCCGCGACGCGGACGTCGGTGTTCGCGCGCAGGTGCGTCGCGTCGCGGAACTCGGCCCGGATCAGATCACCCTTGCCGCCCGAGAGCGGGTTGGTGCTCGTGTAGCCCATGTAGAGCACGACGCCCAGGACCGCCAGGGCGATGAGGCCGACGCGGACAGGGCGCGGCCGGGCGCGGCCGGGCCGGTGCTGGAATCGCTCGGAGAGCTTCATCGACGATCCTCCGTCACCGTGCAGGGCTTGGGATACGGGTTCGACATCACGGTCGGGAGCCGTTGGGTGGTCCCCATCACGCTCTCGAGCGACGCGATGAGGAGCAGACGCAGGCTGCTCACGCCGCCGAGTCGCGGGTCACCGCCGGCGGCGGCGGGGCCGAGCATCGAGCTCCAGTTCTTCGTGAATAGCGCGATGTCGCACCCGCGCGGTCCGACCTCGCGCAGCGTCGGCAGCGATTCCTTCAGCGCCTCGCTCGTCGTCGGGATGACCGGATCGAGGCGCTTCAGCAGGTCGAGCGTGACCGGGATCGCGTCGTCCGCTTGCCGGAGCGTCGTGCGGGCGGCGCGGAGGCCGTCACGGGATTCGCGGAGCAGCGCATCCGCCTGGCGCAGGCCGGCGGGCGCCGGCCGCAGCGCCGGAACGAGCTCCCGACCCATGCCGGACAGCTCGTCGAGCAACGGGTCGGCGTCGCGCAGGCCGGCCCGGGCGACGCTCAGCGCGGCCGGGGCCCGGTCGAGCGATGCCCCGAGGTCCTGCTCGCTCTCCGCCAACGGGCGCAGACCCCGGGAGGTCGAGTCGAACGCGCTGACGTACTCGTCGCGCGCCGGATCGATCGCGCCGAGCGTTCCGGCCAGTCCGTCGATGAGCCCGCTCATCGCTCCGACCCGAGCGTTGATCTCGCCGGCGACGCGAGCCACCCGGTCGAGGGCGGTCGGGGTGCCGTCGAGCATCTCGTTGAGCTCCTCGCCCCGTCCGGCGAAGCCCGTGCCGAGCTCCTGAATGACGGTACGGGCGTCGACCCGGCGGCGTGCGTCCAGCGTGCCCAGGACCTCGTCGAGCTCGACGACGGTCGACGTGTTCGCCGCGGCGATCGTGTCGCCCTCCTCGAGCGGGCGCCCCTTCACGCCCGGGCTGACGTCGACGAACCGGACGCCGATCGCACTGCGCGGACGGACCCGGAGCTTGGTGTCGGACCGCAGTGGGGCGACGTCGGGCTCGAGTTGGAGGTCGACGACGGCCTTGCCGTCCACGACCCGCGGGTTGAGCACCTGGCCGACGCGCCGGCCGGCGATGCGGACCTCGTAGTGGCCGGTCAGGTTGTTGGCGTCCTCGAACTCCGCCTGGACGGTGTAGTAGCTCCGTCCCGGGATCGAGTTCGGGGCGTTGAACCCGACCCAGGCCATGGCGGCGACCGCGGCGAGGGCGCCCAGGCCCAGCAGCCAGAGCACCGGCCGCGGCAGGGTCGCGCTGGCCGCGCGGGAGAAACGGCGGGAGCGGCGTCGGGAGGTCATCGGCCTTGGAGGGAGTCGAGGAGGTCGGTCAGGGCCCCGCCGACGGCACCGACCGCGCCGTCGAGCAACGGCGCCCCGGTCGTCGCGGCGGGATCCGGGGGCGGCGTCCCCGTCGACGTGGACGACGACCGGTCGTCCGGGGTCCGCGCGGTCGCGGTCGGCGCCGGATCCGGGCCCGGCGTCAGCCGTCGAGTCGTCGATCGGGGCGTCTTCCGGGCCGCGACGCTCGGCTTGTCGTCCGCGTCCGAGCGGGAGCGCTTGTTCGCGGTCGGCGCCGGCTGGAGCTGCGCGAGCAGCGTCGTGAGGAGCTCCTCGTCGACGGTGACCTCGGTCCGGAAGAGGTGCCCGAGACCGTCCCGGATCTGGATCGTGCGGGCCCAGCCCTCCATCACGCGCAGCAGCGGGTTGGTCTGGACGTCGAGGATGCGCGTCACCGGATCGAGCGCCCGGGAGAACGTGACGAGATCGTCCGAGAGCGGTTGCAGGCGCCGGATCGTGGGCGAGGCCTCGCGCGCCAGGCGCGAGAGGTTCGGCGACACCGTCCGGACCTGCGACAGAGTCGGCGCCGCCGCGCTCCGGAAGCCGGGGACCGACTTGAGCGTCGCGGCGAGGGGTGCCGCGGTGCGACGGAGCTCGACGGCGGCGGGCTCCAGGCGCGTCGCCGTGCCCGCGAGCTTCACGAGCGTCGAGCGCAGCTGCGTCAGGGTGGCGGGTGCGGCGTCGAGGGTCCGGCCCAGGTCTTGCCGCAGGCGCGCGGTGACCGCGAGCGTCCGCGCCGCCGAGTCGACCATGCCGGTCAGGTCGTCGCGTCCGTCGTTGAAGGCCGCGAGCACGCGGTCACCGTCGGTGATGAGCCGGTCGATCTTTCCCGTGTCGGAGATCGATTTCACGAGCTCCTCGGCCTCGTCGAGGGCGCGGGGCAGACGGGCGAGGGTCGCGTTGAGGTCGGTCCCCTTGCCGCCGAGAGCGATGCCGGTCTCGTTGATGAGGATCCGAAGGCGCGCCCGACTGTCCGGATCGAGGATGTTGATCGCGTCGTCGAGCTCGACCGGCGCCGAGGTCCGTCCGGGCGGGATGACGACCCCGGACGGCTCCGGCGAGCGGACGTCACCGGCGTCGAGGTCGACGTACTTCTCGCCGAGGAGGTTCACGGGACGGACCCGGGCCCGGGCGCCGCGTCCGATCGGAGCGGCGTTCTCCTTGAGCTCGACGATCGCCTCACCCCGGTCGTCGTCGGTGACCTGCAGCTTCATGATCCGCCCGGCGACGACGCCGCCGATCTTCACATCGCCGTTCTCGACGAGGCCTCCGGCGTCGTCGAAGACGATCCGGACCTGGTAGGCGTCGTCGTCCCCACCGCTGGTGAGGAGGATCACGCCGACGATCGCGACGATCGCCGCGAGCGCGGTGCTGAGGATCTTCGGATTCACCGGACCGCCTCCACGTCCTTGGTCGGGTCGAGCGCGTCCGCGGACACCTCACACTCCTCGGGGTAGTGCACCGCTCCGGCGTTGAGTCCGGGCGGTCGGGGCATCGCGAACTTGTGGCCGAGGAGGGTCGGGAGCGCCGCGTCGGGGATCAGCCCGTTCAGGGAGGTGACGCCCTCGCGCACGAAGATCCGCCCGAAGTGGCCCCGGTCGTCGTAGTTCTTCGTCGCCCCGCCCCAGGTGCCGAGCATCCCGGCGATCTCGGGGACGTACGCCCGGACGCAGGCGAGCATCGGGTTCGCGGTCTTCATCGCGGTGCCCGCGGCCGGGAGCGTGGTGCGGCCCTTGTCGAGGAGCTCCGTCACCGCCGGCGCGCCGTCACGGGTCGTCCGCAGCGTGGCGAGCGCCACGGGCGTGACCTGCTGCAGCCGCACGAGCGCCGGGCGCGCCGCGCGGGCCAGCGCCGGGATCCGCTTGGCCCCGGGTTCGACGGCACGGATGAGGGTGCGGACCTTCTCGAGGCTGCCGTCGGCGCGACGCAGGGTCGAGCGCGCCTGGCGGAAGGTCGGGGCCATGCCGTCGATCGAGGCGCGGACCCCGTCGGCGCTGTTGCCGAACGCGTCGAGCGTCCGTCGCGCGGCCGTGATCGTCTCGCTGATCGCGCCGCTGCGGCTCACCAGCGTTCGAGAGACCCGCTCACCGTTGACGATCAGAGCCCGGATCGCCTGCTCGTCGGCGAGCAGGTCGCCCATGACGTCACCGGTGGTCCGCACCCCACCCGGCAGCGTCCGCAGGCCACGGTTGAGTTCCTTCGACCGGCCGGCGGTGACGTCAGCGGAGTTGCCGACGAGCGACGTGAGCCGCTCCCGCGTCTCCGGGTTGAGCGTGTTGAACACCTCGTCGAGCTCGACGGGGGTCGTGACGTCCTTCGACGCGATGGTGCCGCCGTCGGGGATCGACGGTGCGTCCTTCGGCCCGGGGAGGAGGTCGACGTAGCGCGTACCGATGCCGACGGTCGTGCCGTAGCGGATCGTCGCCTTCGTGCCCCTGGCGAGCGGGAACACACGGTCGTCGGAGACCCCGATCGAGACGATCGCCTTGCCGTCCTCGTACCGGACCCCCGTGACCTTACCCACGTCGACGCCACGCATCTGGACGTCGAGGCCGGTGGTGAGGTTCACGGCGGAGTCGAACGCCGCCTGGACCTCGTACTCCTGTTGGCGATCGCTGAGCGCCTTCCAGCCGAGGAACACGATGGCCACGACGATGATGACGGGCCAGGGCCGCCGCAGAAACGAACGCAGCATGGTCACCCTCCGACCGGGAAGCTGGGATCGAGGCCCCAGAAGACCATCGTCAGGAGGGACCCGACGACGTGGACGACGACGAGATTGAGGACCATCGACTTGGCGGTGGCGGTGCCCACTCCGGATGGTCCGCCGCGCGCGGTGAACCCGTAGTACATGGCGACCAGGACGATGAGCGTCCCCATGACCATGATCTTGATCTCGGAGTAGAGGATGTCCATCAGGCCCACGAACTGCCAGTGGATCGTCTCGAACCCGCCACGCGAGACCTCCTTGATCTGGGTCACGATGACGAAGAAGTCCGCCAGCGTGTGGAAGGCCAGACCGACGAGGTAGAGGAGCGGGAAGGCGAGCCAGGCGGCGACGAGACGGGTGGCGACGACGTAGCGCATCGGGTTGATGCCGACCGACTCCATCGCGTCGAACTCGTTGTTGATCCGCATCGATCCGAGCTCGGCGACGAGGCCACAGCCGATCTTGGCCGCGACGATGTAGCCCCACATGTAGGGGCCCATCTCGCGGGCACCGCACAGTGCAGTGAACACGCCGGAGTAGGCGGACGCGCCGTACCCGCGGAGCACGTAGTTCGCCTCGGTGGCGCACTGCATGCCCATCACGAACTGCATGCCCCAGATGACGATCGCCGAACCGGTGATCAACAGACCGGCCTGGCGCAGGATCTCGGCCGTGTACCGGAACGATCCGGGGACCTCGGCCATCGCGCGACCCGAGAACCGGGTCATCTCGCCGAGCTCGCGCAGGGTGCCGCGGATCGGCCCGATGAGGCCCTCGGCCAGCGTCTGGCCGGCCGACGGGCGCAGCGGGCGCCGGGAGGAGGGAGGTACCTGGGTGCTCATCGCAGGGTCCCCGTCTCGGGAAAGGCCGCCAGCAGCGTCGTGGTGAACACGTAGTTGAACGCCCAGATGGCGACGAACGAGATGACGACCGCCTGGTTGACGGCCCGGCCGACGCCCTCGGCACCGCCCTTGGTGTGCATGCCCTTGTAGCAACAGACGACGGCGACGATGAAGCCGAACAGCGTCGTCTTGAGCACGCTGCCCAGGAGGTCCGGGACGGTGAAGTTCGAGGTGAAGGTGCTGAAGTAGCCGGCGCTCGTCTCGCCGAAGACGACGACCGCGGCGAGCCAGCCGCCGACGACGCCCATGATGATGGCGATGAGGTTCATCGCCGCGGTGACGATGCCGAGCGCGAGGAAGCGGGGGGCGACGATCGTCCGGACCGGGTCGAGGCCGAGGGTGATCATCGCGTCGAGCTCCTGGCGGACCTTGCGGGCGCCGAGGTCGGCGCAGACCGCGGTGCCGCCGATGCCGGCGACGACCATGCCCGTGATCCACGGCGCGAACTCGCGGACCGACGCCATGACGAAGAACGAGCCGAGCCGGTCGATGGTGCCGAGCAGTCCGACGAGGTTGCCGCCCTGCAGCCCCGGGGCGCCGAAGCCGAACGCCGTGGCCGAGATCATCAGCGGGATCGCGCACCGCCGGATGATGATCCAGGTCTCCTCGATGAACTCGTCGCGCCAGGAGTACGGCGGCGTGAAGACCGCGATGAGCGTCCGCCACGCGAGCAGCAGCATGTCGGCGATCTGCTCGAGGAGCGCGAGCACGCCGCTGCTGCTCTTCGCCGGGGGCGGGCCGCCGCCGAGTGGTCCGGTCGGCTGACCGGACGGCCCGACCCGTCCCTCCGTGGGTTGTGTGGTGGTCGCCATGGTGCTCGATCCGTGTGGGGTCACTCCATTCCGAGCGGGCCGCCGGGGCGGCCCGCCAAGAACTGGCGGACGAAGGGGTTGGGCGAGTCGAACATGTCGTCGCGATCGCCGGACTGCACGATCCGGCCCTTCCACAGCACCGCGATGTACTCGCCGATCCGGCGCGCCGACGCGATGTCGTGGGTGATGACGATGTACGTCCCGCCGTTCTCGGAATGGACCTTCTCGATCAGCTGGCAGAGCAGCGCGGTACGGACCGGATCCAGGCCCGAGTCCGGCTCGTCGAACATGACGATCTGCGGATCGAGCACCAGCGCCCGGGCGAACCCGGCGCGCTTGCGCATGCCGCCCGAGAGCTCCGACGGCATCCGCAGCTCCGCGCCACCCGCCAGGCCGACCTCGTTCAGGCGACCCATGACGATGTCCCGGATCTGCTTCTCGTCGAAGTCCGTGTGCTGGCGCAGCGGGAACGCGACGTTGTCGTACACCGACATCGACCCGAACAGCGCGCCGTCCTGGAACAGGATCCCGAACTTGCGCCGCATCTCCAGCAGCTGCTTCATCGTCATGTCCGGCACCGACTGGCCGTGCACGAGGATGTCGCCCTGATCCGGGAACATCAGCCCGATCAGGTGCGACAACAGCACCGACTTGCCGGTCCCCGACGGGCCCAGGACGACGGTGATCATCCCCTCGGGGATCCCGACGTTCAGGCCGTTCATCACCCGGTTGGACCCGAACGACTTGTACAGATCGACGCACTCGATCGACCAGAAGTCGCCCGGATTCTGCTGCGGCACGACCATCCCACCCTCGTGGTGGTCGTAGTTGGCCGCCTTGTCCAGCAGGGCCGCGGTCGCGGGATCCGCCGAGCCGGCGGTCGTCGTGCTCGTGCTCATCAAAACTCCCCGTCGTGCGCGTCGAAGTCGGTGTTGGTCCCCACGTCCACCGGCGGATTCGCGATCGCCTGCACGATCGGCACCACCCGCAGGAACTCGCGAACCGGACCGGAGAACGTCGCCCGGCCCGCCGCGATCGCCATCGCCATCCGCAGCTTCCCGTCCGCGTGACGCTCCAGATCGGCGGTGCCCATCGACAGCTCGATGTCCGCCCGCTCGCTCGCGTCCTCGAACAACTCGATGTCGCCGTGCAACCGGATCAACACCGACGCGTCCTGCAGATCGGCCGACGACAGCCGCACCGTGCGGCCCACGCGCCCGAGCAACCGACGCGCCTCGTCATCCGCCGCCGCCTGCTCCCACAGCTCCAACACACGCCGCCACGCACCCGCGGCATGGCCCACGTCGGCCCGCTCACGGACCATCGAGACGCCATCCCGCTCGTCGTGGATCGATCGTCCCGGGGGTCGCTGGTGCTCCATGGTGGTGTCCGCCGTTCGCAACATGGTGGGTGCTCTGCCAGGGACGGACGGGCTGCACCGCCGTACGGTCGACGTCGAGGCATGCGTCGCCCGCGCCGTCGCCGAGGCCGGGACTCCTCTCCCCCCCTGAACCGTGAGCAGGCTCCCAGTGGACGGTGTGCCCTCGCCATACCCCGGACGGGAGATTTCCGTCTACCACTCGGCACCGGTCGTACTCCGAACTCGCTCCGGGTACTCCGTTCGGTGCCCCCGCATCTCCCGATCGGACCGCGACGGCGGGCCGCCGGCCCGCACGGCGCCCCACCGCCCAGGCTCCGCGCGCCACCCCGTCGCCCAGGACCCCCCGATCGTCCCCGACGCCGGGTACCAGGACGAGTCCGGTGGTACTCTCGGCCGATGCCCGCCGAGAGGAACCTGCCCACCCCGGAGGCGGAGGAGATCGTCGCCCTCGCGCGCGAGTTCGCCCGCACCGAGCTGCTCCCCCACGCCGCCGAGGCCGAGGCGGCCGCCCGGTTCCCGCGCGACGCGTTCCGCAAGCTCGGCGAGGTCGGCCTGCTCGGGATGCCGTTCCCGGAGGAGCACGGCGGCGGCGGCCAGCCCTACGAGGTCTACCTGCAGGTGCTCGAGGAGCTCGCGGCCGCGTGGTCGACCGTCGCCGTGGGCGTGAGCGTCCATGCCATGGGCTGCCTGGCGCTGTCGATGTTCGGCACCCCGGAGCAGCGCGACCGCTGGCTGCCCGACATGGTCGGCGGCCAGCAGCTCGGCGGCTACTCGCTGTCGGAGGCGCACGCCGGGTCGGACCCCGCCGCGATGCGCTGCGCCGCCCGCCCGACCGACCACGGCTACGCGATCACCGGCGGCAAGGCGTGGGTGACCCACGGCGGCGACGCCGACTTCTACACCGTGTTCGCCCGCACGTCGGAGGAGCGCACCGGCATCTCGGCGTTCCTCGTCCCCGGGGACGCCCCGGGCCTCTCCGTCCAGCCGCCCGAGCACAAGATGGGCCTGACCGGGTCGAACACCGCGAGCCTCGACTTCGACGGCACCCCGGTGTCGGCCGACCGTCGCATCGGCGCCGAGGGCCAGGGCCTCGCCATCGCGCTGCAGGCGCTCGACTCCGGCCGGCTCGGGATCGCCGCCTGCGCGGTCGGGCTCGCCCAGGCGGCGCTGGACTCCGCCGTCGCCTACGCCAAGGAGCGCGAGGCGTTCGGCAAGCCGATCATCGAGCACCAGGGCCTGGCGTTCCTGCTCGCCGACATGGCCGCCACCGTCGAGTCGTCGCGTGCGACGATGCTCGAGGCGGCGCGGCTGCGCGACATCGGACGGCCGTTCTCGCGGCAGGCGTCGATCGCGAAGCTCGTCGCCACCGACGGCGCGATGCGCGTCACCACCGACGCGGTCCAGGTGCTCGGCGGGGCCGGGTACACGAAGGACTTCCCCGTCGAGCGGTACATGCGCGAGGCGAAGGTCATGCAGATCTTCGAGGGCACGAACCAGATCCAGCGGATGGTCATCGGCCGGCACCTCGCCAAGAGCGCCTGACCCCGCCCCACCACCACGAGGAGCAGCACAGCGATGCAGATCGAAGGAGCAGGGGCCGTCGTCTTCGGCGGAGCGTCCGGCCTCGGCGAGGCGACGGCCCGTCGGTTGGCCGCCGAGGGCGCGCACGTCGTCATCGCCGACCTCGCCGAGGACCGCGCGAAGGCGCTGGCCGACGAGATCGGCGCGGTCGCGCATGTCACCGACGTCACCGACCCCGTGAGCGTCCAGGGCGCGGTCGACCTGGCGGCCGAGGCCGACGGCGACCTGCGGATCGTCGTCGTCTGCGCCGGCCTCGGCAACCCGACGAAGCTCCTGGGCCGCGAGGGCGCCACCGAGCTCGACGCGTTCGCGAAGGTCGTCAACGTCAACCTCCTCGGCACGATCAACGCGCTGCGGCTCGGCGCGCAGGCGATGCGCTCCAACGACCCGGACGGCGCCACCGGCGAGCGGGGCGTGCTCGTGTCGACCGCGTCGGTCGCCGCCTACGAGGGCCAGGTCGGCCAGGTCGCGTACGCGGCGTCCAAGGGCGGCGTCGTCGGGATGACGCTGCCGATCGCGCGCGAGCTGGCCCCGCAGGGGATCCGCGCGGTGACGATCGCCCCCGGGCTCTTCGCCACCCCGATGCTCGCCGGGCTGCCCCAGGCCGCCCAGGACAGCCTCGGCGGGACGGTCCCGTTCCCGGCCCGGCTCGGCGACCCGGCCGAGTACGCCGACCTCGTCGAGCACATCGTCACCAACGCGATGCTCAACGGCGAGGTCATCCGCCTGGACGGCGCCCTGCGGATGGCGCCGCGCTGATCCGACGCGGCCGGCCGTCCGGGCGCTCGCGCCCGGCCGGCCGACGTGGCACGCGTCGATCCGGCGCGGGCCGCCCCCGACCCCGATCCCCCGGCGGTCAGTCCGGTGACCGGATGCCCCCGAGGAGCAGCGCGGTGAGCTCCTCGTAGGCGTCGGCGTCGCGCAGGCCGGTGTGGTGGCGGACCTCGCCCCGCTGGATCCGCGCCATCGTCGCCGCCGCGGTGTCCGCCACGAACTCGGCGTGGACCGTCCGGAACTGCCCGGACGCCACGCCCTCGGCGATGAGCTCGCGCACCCGGCTGGCCGCGTGGGCGGTGTTGCGCTCGTAGATCCGCCGCGTCGCCGGATCCTCGGCCAGGTCCTCCATGAACCGCGCCGACGCCGGTCGGAGCGCGTCCGCGACCGCGGCGAGGTAGGCGGCCACCCGCTCGGGCCCCGGCGGGTGCTGGGCCGTGCGGCCCTCGACGAACCGCGTCGCGGTCTGGAAGAACCGCTGGACGACGGTCACGGTGACCCGCTCCTTGCTGTCGCCCAGGGCGTAGAGCGTCGACTTGGAGCACCGCATGCGGGCGGCGAGGTCGGCGACCCGGAACCCCCGGAACCCCTCGGCGAGGAACAGCTCGACGAGGCCGTCGAGGAGCCGTTCGTGGCGCAACGTCGGCAGCACGTCCGGTCGAGTCTAGGTCCCCGTCGAGCGTGCCGTCGGTCCGCCGTCGGCGGCCGAGCGGTCGTGCGCGTCGCCGCCCCGCCCGTGCGACGCACGGTCCGTGACGACGTCAGATCCGGTCCGCGGCGTGCTCGGCGATCGCCAGGGCCAGGGCGTGCGTGGGCGCGCTCGGCGCCCGCGGCACGATCGACAGGTCGACGATCCGCAGGCCGTCGACGCCCCGGACCCGGCAGTCGGCGTCGACGACCGCGGCGGGATCGCCGTCGGGCCCCATCCGGCAGGTGCCGCAGCCGTGGAGCGTGGTGCGGAGGCGACCGCGGATCCACCGGTCGAGCAGGGCGTCGTCCTCGAGCGTCCGGCGATCCGGGATCCCGGAGGGCGTCGTGCCCGGGTCGACGACGATCGCGGCGAACGCGTCGTGCTCGAGCATCCGGGCGGCGTGGCGCACCGCGTCGCGCAGTCGCTCGCGATCCCCCGGCGGCTCCAGGTAGCCGTAGTGCACGCGCGGGCGCCGCCGCGGGTCGTCCGCCACGACCTCGACCCGGCCGGTGCTCTCCGGGGCGTAGAGGATCGGCGTGACGACGCCGTCGACCGTCCGCGGGTCGGGCGGTGGAGGCAGGTGGCCGTCGGCGATCCACGTCCCCGACATGACCAGCGTCTGCAGGTCGCTCCGTCGCCCCTCGAGCGCGCCGCGAGCCGACGTGTGGACGAGCCCGACGAGGAACCGAGGATCGCCGTGACGGACCGCGGGCCCGAACCGCACCGCCAGGACGACCGACGGATGGTCGGACAGCCCGGCCCCCACGCCCGGCAGCTCGACCACCGGGACGATCCCGAGCCGGTCGAGGTCGGCGCGGGCCGCGATCCCCGAGTGCGTCAGCAGCTGCGGCGTCTCGATCGCCCCGGCCGCCAGGACGACCTCTCCCGCGTCGATCCGCCGACGCCGGCCGTCGAGCACGACGTCGACGCCGGTCGCCCGGCCGCGGTCGACGACGACCCGCTCGACGTGCGCGTCGCCGCGGACCGTGAGCGTCGGCCGCCGCAGCGCCGGTGCGAGGTACGTCGCGGCGGCGCTCAACCGTCGACCGCCGTCGGCGTTGCGGGCGTACGGCCCGACGCCCTGGTGGTGGGCGTGCAGGAGGTCGGGGTTGGCGGGGGCGCCGAGGTCGCGGGCCGCGTCGTGGAGCGCCCGGTGCGACGGGGCCCAGTGCTCGCGGCCCAGGCGACGCAGCGGCACGCGCCCGGTGCGGTCGCCGGCGTCGAGGTCACGCTCGACGCGGGCGAACGCCGGCTCGAGCGCCGCCGCCGACCAGCCCGGGACGCCCCAGGCGTCCTGCTCCTCGGGCAGGCCTCGCTGGTGGATCATGCCGTTGACCGCGCCCGACCCGCCGACGACGCGGCCGCGGACGACGGTGACGGGGGTCGCGTCGGTGGGGCCGTGGAGCCCGTCGTACGACCACAGGTGGTCCTGCGGCAACGTCCGCTCGTCCCACAGCGCCGCGGGCAGCGCGTCCGGCGGCGGGGCCGGCCCCGCCTCGAGCAGCAGGACGGTGCGTCCGCCGCGCTCGGCGAGGCGGGCCGCGAGGACGCACCCCGACGCCCCGGCGCCGACGATGACGACGTCGTGGCGGTCGGCGACGGTCACGACCGGCCCCCCGGGGCGCGGCCGAGCGTCGGCAGCAGCGCCCGCGGCGCGCGGGCGCGCACCGCCCCGACCCAGACCCCCGCGCCGTAGGCGGCGTCGTCGACCAGGCCGGCCAGGGTCCACCGGATCGGGTCGAGCCCCCCGGTGGCGCCGTCGGCCCGGGCCCGCGCCCACCGTGTGACGGCGAGGACGCCGACGATCCGTGCCGCGCGAACGGGCCACCGCGGTCGTCCGCCGGCCGGGTCCGAACCGGCGCCGCGCCGGAGTCGGGGCCCGGCGGACGCGGATCCGCGCCGCGGTCCGGTCCGGGCGGGGTCGGGCCCGCGGCGCAGCGCGACCGCGGCGGCGCGCAGGGCCAGGGCGCCGACGAGCGGGAGCGGGGCGAGCATCGTCGTCGCCCGGCAGGCGCCGTCGGCGGCCTGCCACGCGCCGTGCGCCGCCCACGCGGGGGCGACGTGCGGCGGGGCCCCGGCGCGCGCGAGCCGACGACCGACGAGCGCCGTCCGCACGACGAGCCCGGCGGCCGCGAGCCGTGGCCGGCCGGCGACGAGCGCGACCGTCGGCAGCAGCGCGCCGGGAGGCAGGACCGCCGGGGCGAGGCGCGCGCCGTGGCGCCGCGCGAGCGGTCCCGCGGACGCGCCGTAGTCGAACCGCCGCCGGAGGAACGGCCTCCACCGCGACGGCTCGTGGTGGCCGACGACGACGGTCGGCTCGTAGCGGACGACGTGCCCGGCGTCGTGCAGGCGCCAGACGAGGTCGACGTCCTCGCCGTGGCGCAGGGCCGGATCGAACGGCGCGCCCGACGGTCCGGCGATCCCGACGAGCGCGGCCATCCGGACGACGAGCGCGGCGGTCGGCACGTACGCGCACGGACGACCGGGAGCCACCGCGCCGGGACGCGGCCCCAGGTCGAGCGGCGAGCGGGCCGCCGCCCACCGTCCCGCCGCCCCCGGCCCGGCGACGCCGCGGACGCGCGGCGCGACGGCGGCCACCTCCGGATCGGCGAGGTGCGCCAACAGCGGATCGATCCAGCGCGGCGGCGCCTCGCAGTCGCTGTCGACGAACGCCACGACCGGGGTGCGGACCCGGGCCAGGCCGTCGTTGCGGGCGACCGCCGGCCCGCCGCTCCGCGCACGCCGCACGAGCCGGGCGCCGCCCGCGCGGACGACCGCGGCGATCGCGGCCGGGTCGCGCGAGCCGTCGTCGACGACGAGCACGGGCGCGTCGCCGCCGAGCGACGCCAGGCACCGGGCGAGCTCCGCGGGACGGTCGCGCACCGGCACGACGACGGTGACGTCGGACGCCGGGGGCGCCCCGCGGGACGGGGACGCCGGCCCGGGACCGGGAGCCGGGGGCACGGGGTGGGCGATCCCGGCGTCCACGAGCCGCCGGCCCAGGGCGCGAGCCGCCGCGCCCACGTCGGCCCCGGCGAGCAGCGCGTCGACCGCCCGCGCGCCGGCGGGCGTCAGCCGGACCACGCGGCGGGGCCGGCCTCCGGCCAGGACGGCGCCGCCGCGGTACCGCCGGACCGTCCCGTCGAGCCGCAGGCCGAAGCCCACCGGCAGCGGGGGGCGGGTCATCCCCAGCGCGCGATCGTGCGGTCGAGGTCCGCGGTCGCGCGGCGCAGCAGCGTCCGCCCGGCGTCGAGGTGGGCGGTCGTGGCGTCGCCCAGCACCCCGTTGGCGCTCACGGCGGCCACGCCGCCACGCCGCAGCTCGGGCAGCACGTCGCGCAACGGCCGCCGGTCGCCGACCGGCCCGCCGCCACGGACCCGGTCCGGCGTCAGCGCGAGGACGAGCGACGTCTCGACGTGCCCGGCGTGGGCGTCGCCACCCCACTCGGGGCTCCAGGCCCGGACGTCGCGACCCTCGTCCCGCAGCAGCGCGACCGCGTCCCGGACCGGCGCGGCGTTGCCGCCGTGGGTCGACACGAGCAGCACGCGGCCGAACGTCTCGGTCGCCGACCGGACGAGCTCGACGAGGAGCAGGAGCAGCGCGTCGCGGCCGATCGACAGCGTGCCGGAGAACGCCTGGTGCTCGCCGCTGGACCCGTAGGCGACCGCGGGAGCCACGACGACGTCGTCCCGGCCCCGGGCGACCGCGTCGGCGAGCGCGACGGCCAGGTCGGTGTCGGTCGACAGCGGCAGGTGTGGACCGTGCTGCTCGGTCGCCCCGACCGGCACGACGAGCACGCGGTCGGCGGCCGCGGCCGCCTCGGGCGACGTCCGGTCGCCCAACGAGGCGGCGCTCATCGCCGGACTCCCACGCGGGGTGCGCCGCGACGGCCCCGGACGATCACGCGGCGCTCCCGACGACCGCCGTCGCTCCGTGGACGAACCCCGGCGGCACGACGACGTCGTCGCGGCGCAGGTCGCCGATCGACGCGCGGCCCAGGCCGACGAGGGTCTCGTCGATCCCCGCCCGCAGGATCTCGAGGACGTTCGCGACGCCGGCCTCGCCACCCGCCGCCAGGCCCCACAGCGGGGCGCGACCGACGAGCACCGCCCGCGCGCCGAGCGCCACGGCCTTCACGACGTCGCTCCCGCGGCGCACGCCACCGTCGAGGAGCACCTCGACCTCGTCGCCGACGGCGTCGACGATCCCCGGCAGCAACCGGATCGTCGCGGGGGTCGTGTCGACGTTGTTGCCGCCGTGGTTGGAGACCGAGATCGCGGTCGCGCCGGCGTGGACCGCGGCGCGGGCGTCGTCGGGGTGCGCGACGCCCTTGACCATGAACGGGCCGTCCCACTGCCGTCGCATCCAGGCGATGTCGTCCCAGGTCGGTGGCGGGGTCGTCATCCACTCGCCGTAGGCGTCGAAGAACCCGGGCGCGGGCCCTCCCGGAGCCGCCATGTTCGGGACGGTGAGGTCGGGCAGGCCGCCGGCGCGCGCCCAGGTGCGGACCCAGCGCGGGCGGCGCAACGCCTGTGGTGCCATCCGCACCGCGGTCCGCAGGTCGATCCGCTGCGGGATCTCCGGCGATCCGTCGTCGCGCCGATGGCCGAACGTCCAGTCGAGCGTGAGGATGAGGCCCTTGGCGCCCCCGGCGCGGGCGTGCTCGAGGATCTGGACGATCCGGTCGCGCGAGCCCATCCAGTACGCCTGGAAGAACGTCGCCGGGTTGGCCGCGACGACCGCGTCGAGCGGCTTGGACGCGAACGAGCTGAGCCCGGCGGCGATCCCCGCGGCGGCGGCCGCGCGGGCGACGGCGACCTCGCCGTCGGGGTGCACCGCCTGCACGCCGGTCGGGGACACGATCACGGGGAAGGCGATCTCCTGCCCCATGACGGTCGTCGCCAGGTCGCGTCCCGCGCCGAGACCGGTCGCGATCCGGGGGACGAGCCCGAGCCGCTCGAACGCCGCGACGTTGCCGGCGAGCGTCGTGCTCGCCTCGGCCCCGGCGACGAGCGCCCCGTAGACCGACGACGGCAGCCGCTTGCGGGCCCGGCGCCGGGCCTCGGCGACGGACTCGAACCACGCCTTCGTGCTGGCCACGTCAGGCCTCCCCGGCGCGAGCGGGCGCCGTGACGCCGGGGGCTGCGGCGACGGGGACCGGGTCGACGGGGTGGTGGACGGCGACCGCGAGCAGGTCCGGTCCGTCGGGTCCCTCGTCACCGGCCGGCGGGACCGGCGCGAACCGGCCGAGGGGATGCTCGTCGCACGCCCGGTCGGGCATCCGCGCGATCTCGCGCAGATCGAACCCGGGCGCGTCGACGACGGGTCGATCGCGACCGTCCGCCGCCGACCCGACAGGTCCGCCCGTCGTGTCGGTCCGCGCGGCGTCCGCGGCGATCTGACGCCGGGACCGTCGCCTGGACCGGTCGACCGACGGCCTGGGCAGCAGGGCGTCGCCGCGCTGCTGCAGCAGCTCCTCGCCGTGGCCCAGGACGCACTCGGGGTCGGGGCCGTCCATCGGCAGGCCGGTGAAGAACTTCGCCGCCATGCACCCGCCGCGGCAGGCGTCGTAGAACGTGCACGACCCGCACGCACCGGGGGACTGCGGGGCGCGCAGCTCGCGGAAGAGCTCCGCGTCGCGCCACACCGTGGCGAACCCGCCGTCGGCGCGGACGTTGCCGGCGAGGAACTCGTCGTGGATCGCGAACGGGCAGGCGTAGACGTCGCCGACCGGGTCGATGAGGCACACGACCCGTCCGGCGCCGCAGAGGTTGAGCCCCGGCAGCGCGTCGCCGTAGGCGGCGAGGTGGAAGAACGAGTCGCCGGTCAGCACGTCCTCGCCGTGGGCGACGAGCCAGTCGTAGAGCTCGCGCTGCTGGTGGGGCAACGGGTGCAGCTCGTCCCACGTGTCCGCGCCGCGACCGGACGGCCGCAGGCGGGTGAGGCGCAGCTGCGCGCCGTACGCGTCGGCGATCGCCTTGAACGCGTCGAGCTGCGGGATGTTGTGACGGGTGCAGACGACGGAGAGCTTGAACCCGGAGAACCCGGCGTTGCGCAGGTGCCCCATCGCCGTCATCGCGGTGTCGAACGTGCCCGGTCCGCGGACGGGGTCGTTGACGTCGGCGGTCGCGCCGTCGAGCGAGATCTGCACGTCGACGTAGTCGCTGGCCGCCAGCCGGCGGGCGACGTCGGCGTCGATCCGCGACCCGTTCGTCGAGAACTTCACCCCGACCCGGTGGGCGGTCGCGTAGTCGACGAGCTCCCAGAAGTCCCTGCGGACCGTCGGCTCGCCGCCGCCGATGTTGACGTAGAAGACCTGCATCCGCTCGAGCTCGTCGATCACCGCCTTGCACTCCGCGGTCGACAGCTCGCGCGGGTCGCGCCGACCCGACGAGGACAGGCAGTGCACGCAGGCGAGGTTGCAGGCGTAGGTCAGCTCCCACGTCAGGCAGATCGGCGCGTCGAGCCCCGACTCGAACTCGTCGACGAGACGCCCGATCGGGCGCTCCGCCGGAGCCGGACGGACCGTGTCGTGGCCCACCAGGACGGTGCGGTCGTGGCGCAAGGTCATCGGTGGCTCCGCGGAACGATCATGTCGGTGCGGGCGAGCGTGTCGAGCGCGCGGCGGTAGGCCGGCAGCTCGCGCGCGTCGATCCCGGCCGTGCGACAGGCGTCGCGGACCGTGGGGGCGTCGCCCAGCGCCCGCACGACGAGCAGCAGTCGCGGGCTCTTGAGGAACGACAGCCGACGGGTGCCGAAGTGGTAGGCCAGCGCCCCGAACCGCTCCGGTCGCAGCGCGACCTGCGGGTGCAGCGTCCACGGGTCGTCGAGGCCGACCACCGCGTCCGCCGCGGCGTCACCGGCGTCGTGGCCGGCGGGACCGGCGGACGTGGAGGTCGTGCCGAGCACGGGCTAGTACACCCCGCACATGCCGTCGATCGACACGTCCTCGACGAGCAGGTCCTCCTCGACGAGCGCGGCGGCGGGGGCGTCGGGGGCCGTGCCCTTGACCTGACCGACGGACTCGTCGTCGGAGCCGCTTGTGGGGTTCTCCATCTCAACCATGACGATCTCCTTATCGGTAGCACTGCGTGCCATTATTCTGTTCTACCACGTCCTTGGTGCCGGCGTGAGATGTCGGCGTGCCCGTCGACGGCACCGGGCGTGCCCCGCGTCCCGCACCACCGGCCACGGGGCGCGCTTGGAGAGTGGCGTCGCCTTCCCTCCAGCGATCAAGCCGCTCCTGCACTGCCTCGCACGCGGCAAGCACCGTGTCGGCTTCCAGGCCGGGCGCCGACCAGGTATCGCCCGGGAGGTCGATCACCTCGGCCAGCAGCCGACGAGATGCCTCGATTGCCGCCGCGGCAGACCGCAATCGGCCATGGTTCGCCTCGCGCACCGCGAAGGAGATCAGCTCCTCGCCCTCGCGCATCGGCAAAGTGCCGGCCAGTGCCCTCGCGACGATCTCGCCCGGACGAGCCCGCTGGGTGATGCTGCGTCGACGTCGCTTCTTGCCGCGGAGGACGTCAACCTCGTCTCCCGAACCACCCGCGGTGAGGACCCTGCCCTCGGCGCACCCCACGACAGCGGCATCAAGGTCGTCTATGGTGACCTCGATGGCGTAAGGATCACGATGGGTAAGACGCAGCGCTCGCACCGCCTGGTTGATCGTCGCGAGAAGCGCCCCGACCCACCGCTCCGCCTGAACGCCCTCATCTCGCCAGGCACGGAGCTGTCGTTCGACCTCCGTCGAGGTCAACGGCTCGCTCGCGCGAATCAATGTGGCAGCGCAGCCGATGCCGGGCGCACGCTCGTGCTCCACCACCAAGACGTCCGTGGACGCCTCGGTCCTGGTGATACCGGTGAGCCGGTCCGACTCTCCGGGCGGCTCGACGCCGATGACATAGTGGCCCGCACCGACCGGGATCGGTCGGTCGATCGTGACACGAGCGTACGCGAGGGGGGAGCTGCCGCCCTCGACGCTCATCGCGACGACGATCCGATCGCGGTGGGATCCGCATCGATCGAGGGAGGCCGATTCGCGAGCGCTCCGGGCCGTCGGCGCATCCCGGGATCCGGATAGGCGTTGAAGTTCATCTCCAGCGCTTCCGCAATGCCCCCCCACGCCCAGAAGGAAGTCCAGCGCGTCGTACACCTCCTTGGGCAACCCATTGACCGTCCTCGAACCGACCATGACCATGATGCGGCCGAGGTGACCGGTCGCATCGGTGGTGTCCGCGGCCGATCCCAGGTTGGCGAACATCGTGCCGAGCTCCCGCGAGTAGGGCTTGAGGTAGGTCAGCAGCGGGTTCGCCTGACGTAGCAACTCGTCGGCGGGCGGCACGATCTTCGCCGCCTCGGGCGCGAAGCGCGTGAGGCGGTGGAGCATCGGATCGGCCCGTTCCGACAAGGACGGGAGAATCTCGACGATTCGGCGGCCCGCGCGTGCGGACCGTTCGAGACGACGCGTCACCGGGGAGATTGACGTCATCGCGGACGCGAGATCTGCGACCACTGCGGTGTTTCCTCGGGCCACCTCGCCGAGGCGTGTCGTCGTCCGGCGCACCTGCCGTAGAGTGGCGGGAAGCTCCGCAAATGCACTCTTGATGCGTTCGTCACGAGACGCCGCAGCCGCGGCGGTCGCTTCACCGTGGATCGCTAGCGACCTCACGTCGGCGGTGCGGTTGGCGAACGCCTGCATGACGTCACCCGTCTGGTCGACGAGACGCGCGAGCTGCGGCCGTTGGTGTCGCAGGACGTCGTCGAGGGCGGTCACCCGGTCGAAGACCTTGGGCAGCTCGCCAAACAACCGATTGAGCTGGGGGCCACGGTCCTCCAGGCCTCCGCCGATCGCCGAGAGGTTCCGTTGGACTTCCGCCCGCGTGGGTGCATCGAGCCCGGACAGGACCTCGTCGAGCTGCACGGCTTCGCCGGCCTGGGTGACGGGTAGCGTGCCACCTTCCGGCAGCTTGCCCGCCCGTCGATCCCCGGGATCGATGTCGATGTAGTTCTCGCCAACGACCGTCTTGGTTCGGATCCTCACCGTCGCGTTGCGGTAGATCGGCCCCTGATGGGCATCAACGTCGAAGCTGACGAGCCCAAGAGACCCACGGTTGTCAACCGACGCAACCTTGCCGATCGTGACTCCGGCACGCCGGACGTCAGCATTGGGGACGAGCTGGAATGCGGTAGGCACGAGTGCCTGCGCCCTGATCCGCTCGGGACCGCCAGGGAGCGTGCCGCCGGCCTTGCCGAACAACCACGCGAAGATGAGGAGACAGACCGCGGTGAACAACGCGATCATCAGCATCTTGCCGAGTCGATGCTCGATCTTCATCGGTTCGCGCCGTTCGCGGTGCAACCGGGCTCCCGCCGGACGACCGGGTCCTTGCCCTGGCCCAGGGTCAGGGTCGGAATGCCGAACGTCAACTCACCTCTGGGCCAGGCGCCGGCACTGTCGTAGTACTTGAACACCGAGAGGGTCCATTGGAAGAACTTGCCGGCGATCAGACCGTGATTCCTGAGTAGTCGCCGGTTCGGGTCGATTCGCCGCGGGTTCGGTCGTTGTCAGGCCGCGGGCAGCGTCGATCGTCGGGGCGGTCGGCTTGCGGGCCGGTGCGCGGTCGCCGGAT